>Ga0213833_1000046_pt1 | contig 406106 bp, 306 predicted proteins | sample SWATP21_FD_160575 | JGI IMG/M metagenome (GOLD analysis project Ga0213833, IMG submission 160575) | Coastal seawater microbial communities from Marineland, Florida, United States - SWA TP2 #1 | ecosystem: Environmental > Aquatic > Marine > Coastal | place: USA: Florida | collected 2016-08-14
GTCCGTCTCGAAGAGCGCATCCAGGCCGAGCGTCTCCGCCGCGAGCAGGGTGGTGACGACCTTGAGCGTCGACGCGGGCGTGAACTCCTTGTCCGCGTGCACCGACACGACCGTCTCGCCGTCCTTGTCGACGGCGAGCACCACGCCGTTCCCCGCGAGCTTCGCCACCTCGCTCTGCACGTCCGCCGTCGCCGGCGGGGCCCAGCTCAGCAGCACCGCGGCCAATGCCGCCATCCTCGTCGCTCCGTTCACGGCGTGATCCTTCCTTCGTCGTCCATCGTCACCGCGGTCCCCGCGAAGTCCGCCGCCGAGAGCGCCTTGATCATCGCGACCGCCTCGTGGTCCGGGTCGATGCGCGGTCCGCCCGGCGGGATCTGCTTGCCCGAGATCACCCGGCCCCCCGCGAGGCGCCCGTCCGGCGCGAGATCCACCTCGAGCAGCACCGTCAGCCCGTTCGCCCCGGACAGGTTGAACCCGCCGTAGGTCACGAAGTTGCCGAGCGAATAGGCGATCAACCGCTCCTTGTAGACCTCCATGCCGCGGAGCACGTGGGGGCCGTGCCCCACGACGAGGTCGGCGCCGGCGTCCACGACCGCGTGGGTGAACGCGCGCAGATCCCCGCGGTCCTCGCCCATGAAGGTCTCCGTGCCCTCGGGGACATGCTGGGCCTTCTTGCCCTCGGCGCCGCCGTGGAACGACACGACGATGAGGTCCGCCTTGCCCGCCATCTCCGCGACCATCGCCTTCGCCAGCGGAATGTCACGAAGATCGCCGCCGAGCGGGGACGTCGCGAAGGCGAGCACCCCCACCTTCGTGCCGTTCACGTCGAGCACCACCTCGCGGTCGAGGGGGCCGGCGACGGCGATCTCGTTCGCGTCCAGCGTGCTCGTCGTGCTCGTGCGTCCCTCGGCGCGGTAGTCGTTGGCGTGGTTGTTGGCGAAGGAGACGACGTCGATCCCCGCGTCCACGAGGTTCTTCACGTACCGCACGGGCGAGCGGAAGGCGTAGCAGCCCTTGTCGCTGTCCTCGGGGCACTTGTACGAGCGACCCGAGTCCAGCAGGACGCCCTCGAGGTTGAGGAAGGCGAGATCCGCGGCGCGCATGGTCTCGGCGTAGGCGGAGAACAGGGCGGCGCCGTCGTTCTTGGGCAGCCCCGCGAGGCTCAGCTCGCTGCCCATCATCGTGTCGCCGCCGAGCGCGAGGCGGACCGCCGTCCCCTCCTGGCGCGGCACGTCTTCGGGGGCCGCGCCGGAGGCGCCCTCGGTGAGCTTCTCCGTCAGCCGGGCCTTCGCCCGCGCCTCCTCGATGTACCGCGGCACGTCGGGATGCTCGGGGTTCGCGGCGAGGACCTTCTCCCAGGTCTCCACCACCTCGGACCAGCGCCCGAGGACCCAGTACGACCAGCCGATCTCGTAGAGCGCTCCGAGGTGCTCCGGGTCGTGCCCGAGGGCCTCCTGGTAGGCGGCGAGCGCCGCGTCCGTCTGCTTCGCGCGCTGCAGCTCCACCCCCTTCTGGTATGCGGCCTCCGCGGCCTGCGTGTCCACCTCCGCGGCCTCCGGCTCCTGGGCCTGGAGGTACCCGACTCCGAGGAGCAGTCCGAGGGCGAGGAACAAGGCGGTGACGGCGCGATCGCGCGACCGGGCGCGCGCGGCGGGGGGGGCGTCGGGAGATGGGGTGGCGTGACTCACGGGCGAACCCTACTTCCCTGTCGGACCGGAGGCGTGGCGTGCCGGGTCGTGCCCCTCGGGCAGGACTGGCGGCGCCGTTATACTCTCGCCCGCACGCGCGCGTTGCGGCGCAGGACGAAGGTGACCGATGAAGAACCCCGCAGTTGATTCCGCTCGTCCCTGGGCCCGGTGGTTGGCGTCGGCGGCGCTGTTGATGCTCGCGACGCTGTCCTTCCACTTCCCGGCGGACGCCGACGAGATCATCGAAGACGGCACGGCCGAGGAGGACCTGTCCCCCGGCATCAAGCTCCGCATCGAGTCCTGCGGGTACGACAAGCCCCGGCAGATCCTCGTCTCGAACGACGACGATTCCGCGGGCGACGACGACGACTCCGCAGGGGACGACGACGACGCGGTGGACGACGACGACGCGGTGGACGACGACGACTCCGCGGGTGACGACGACGACTCCGCTGGCGGCGACGACGACGACTCCGCGGGCGACGACGACGACTCGGCCGCGGACGACGACGACTCCGCGGGCGACGACGACGACTCGGCGCGGTGAGCGCGTGAGCTCCGCGGCACCCGCGCGGGGCCTCGCTGCTCTGGGGGATCCCGCTCGGTGAGCACCCATCAGGAAGACTTCGGCCCCTACAAGCTGACGCACCTGCTCGGCAAGGGCGGGATGGCGTCCGTGTATCGGGCCGTGCGGTCTGGGCCCATGGGCTTCGCCAAGGAAGTCGCGATCAAGCGGATCCACGACTCGCTGATCGACAACGAGGCCATCCTCAAGGGCCTCATCAACGAGGCGCGCATCGGGGGCCAGCTCAAGCACCCGAACATCGTCGAGATCTACGAGTTCAACAAGGTCGGCGAGGCGTACTACCTCGCGATGGAGTTCGTGGACGGCTGGACGCTCGACAAGATCGTCAAGCTCAGCCGCGAGTTCAACATGCCGCTGCCGCCGTCCGTGGTCCTCGAGATCGGGGCGGACATGTGCGAAGGGCTCGAGTACGCCCACACGCTCGAGTCGCTCGACGGCCAGCAGGTCAAGCTCGTCCACCGGGACCTGAAGCCCGCGAACATCATCATCAGCCGCTACGGCCGCGCGAAGATCATGGACTTCGGCATCGCGAAGGCGGCCACCAACCTGTTCAAGACGACCATGGCGGACGTGACCAAGGGCACGCCGCACTACATGTCGCCCGAACAGGTGGCCGGCGCGAAGGACCTGACCGGCCGGTCGGACCTGTTCGCACTGGGGGCGGTGCTCTACGAGCTGTGCACCGTCCGGGTCCTCTTCACGGGCGACGCCCTCGCCACGGTCCTCTTCAACGTGGTGAAGGCGGAGGTCGGCCCCCAGATCGAGGAAGCCGACAACATGGTCCCGGGCATCGGGCCCATCCTGTCCAGGCTCCTCAAGAAGGACCCGAAGGAGCGGCCCCCGAGCGCCGGTCAGGTGGGTCGTTCCCTGCGCCGTCTGCGCGAGGAGAGCTACGCCGACGGCCCCACGATCAAGCAGTTCCTGTACTCGCTCAAGGACCGGATGCTGTCCGGGGCCACCCGTGCCTCCGGCGCGGCCCTCGGGACGGAGACCGTCGCCGAAGAGACGATGGCCCAGATCGAGGAGGGGGAGCCTGAGTTCGCCACGATGATGGCCGACGTCCCGAAGCCGGATCCGGGCAAGGACGCGGCGCTGGCGGCGGCCCGGGCGGCGGCGGACGCGGAGATCGGCGGGAACCGGGTCTTCGCCTCGGCGGGGTCCATCGACGTGGACACGCGGGACGAGACGGCGGCGGCCCTGCCGGTGGGGCTGATCGCGCCCGACCCGATGGACGTCGGGGAGACCCGTCGGAGCGTCAACCCGAACGAGACGCACCCCAACCAGAAGGCCACCAAGAAGATCCGCCGCAAGAAGAAGCGGAGCCCGCTCGTCTTCGTCGCGGCGGGCCTCGGCGTCATCCTCCTCGGGACGCTCGGCTGGATCACGAAGGAGCTCCTCGTCCCCGACGAGGCCCCGACGCCCGAGCCCGAGGTCGTGGATCTGTCCCTCCCGGACATCGAGTTCCCCGAGGACATCAAGGTGCCGGGCACGGAGACGCCGACGCCGCGTCCGCGCCGGGACCCGACGCCCGCGGCCTCGCCGACGCCCGCTCCGGAGCCGACGCCGGCGGACTCGACCCCCGCGGACTCGACCCCGACGGACGCGACGCCCGCCCCGCCGCCGGACCTCACTCCCGCTCCGGTCGCGGTGGTCGAGGCCACGCCGACCCCCGCGCCGACGCCGACGCCAGCCCCCGTGGTCGCGGAGGCGCGCCCCGACGGGAAGGGCAAGCTGCTCATCAAGAAGAGCACCCCGTACTATGCGAAGGTGTGGATCGACGGGATCGACACCGGCAAGTCCACCCCGATGATGGGCCTCGAGATTCCCGCCGGGAAGCACACGATCACCCTGGTCGGCGACGACGGGCGCAAGAGCGCTCCCCGCACGATCAGCGTCGCCAAGGGCGGCACGGTCAAGCTCGGCTCCTACGACTTCGACACCAAGCAATGGGACGAATGATGCTTTCGATGCTGCGCACGCTGACGCTCCTGCTCGTCGCCGCCCTGCTCCTGCCGGCGCCTGCCCACGCCCAGAAGAAGAAGAAGGGCGCGCCGGAGACGCTCGCCCCCACAACGGACCCGAAGGCCCTGCTGGTCTTCGGTCCGGCGGTCAAGGATCAGGACCGGGCTGGCGCGGCGATGGATGCGCTCAAGGGCCGCCTCGGTCCCGACGAGCTCCCCCCGAACCGCTCGATCTCCGTGCAGGAATGGCTCGGCTCCGCGAAGTTCCGCATCGCCGGCTCCGCGAAGGAGCTGCCCTGCACGACGCCCGAGCCCAAGCTCAAGTTCAAGCGCGACGAGGAGACCGAGATCGCGGCGCTGAACAAGAAGGCGAACGGGTTGCTCGCCGACCTCGAGCCCGAGCAGGCGCTCGCTGCCTTCCAGACGTCTCAGGGCCGGCTGTCCTGCCAGACGCAGTACATCGACCAGGACACCTTCTGGGAAGCGTTCTTCTACGCCGGCATCGCGGCCTTCTACACGGGCGACTCCCAGGGGGCCCGCGCCCACTTCCGCCAGGCGGCGACCATCGCGCCCGAGCGCAAGTGGGACCCGTCGTACCCGCCGGAGCCCCAGTCCACCTTCCTCTCCGCGGTGCAGGACGTCGTCGCCCGGCCGAAGGGCAAGGTCTTCGGTGATCTGCGGGAGACGAACTACAGCGAGGTCTGGCTCGACGGCAGCCCGCTCGACCTGACGAAGGCGTTCGAGAGCGAGGTCTACCCCGGCCGTCACCTCATCCAGGCCGTCGACCAGGACGGCAAGTGGTCCACCTGGGTCTACGACATCCGCGAGGGCGCCACGCTGACGTTCTTCTCGGCGGTCGGCATCGAGGAGACCGTGCTGGACGGGCCCGACGGCGTGCTCCGCAAGACCGCCACGTCCACCGTCTCGAAGAAGACGCGCTCCGAGGGGACCGAGACCCTATTCGTCGTTCGCCTCGATCCGGACGGCAAGCCGACGAAGGTCTTCCAGTTCGATCCCCGCAGCCAGTCCTGGGCCCGCCTCGAGCGCTCCGAGACCGGCGAGATCACGCGGACGGAGGTCCCCAGTGGTGAGGAGCTGACCCCGGAGGAGAAGAACCGGCAGGCGTTCCTCCGCAAGCCCGACTACCGAGCCGGAATCAGCGTCGGCTTCAAGTTCCTCGAGATCTTCCGCTGCGGCCCGAACGTCGCCGTCCCCGACACGTTGGCGTCGAGCGGCCGCGAGCGCTGCCCCGATGGCCACTACCGCAAGTCGCCGCACCTCGGCGGCCTCATCGGCATCGACATCAACCTCGTCCAGGGGCTGAACTTCGACATCCGCTTCGGCGCGATGGCGTCGGACTTCCAGGTCGGCGGCAACGTCCTCCCCGAGGTGAACGCTGGCTTCCGCTACCGGTTCCTGCAGGGCGTCATCCAGCCCTTCATCGCGGTGGCGGGGGACTTCTTCTTCGGCCTGTACCGGGAGAACTCCCGCGCCGACGACACGTTCACGCTCTACGTGGGCCCGTCGGGCTACGGCGGCGTGGACTTCGAGTTCGGCGACGGCTTCCGCCTGACGCTCGAGGGCGGTGGCGGCGTCATCCTGACGGGCGAGGGCAGCGCGAAGACGTGGCCCCATGGGCACATGATGCTGGCCATCGGTCGGTTCTTCCCGTAGCGACCCGCACTGAGGGTCCCACGGGGACGTCCGATAGGGGGGACATGGGCGCAGACCGCGAACGCAGCCACAGTTACCGGCTCGAAGACCTCGACGCTTCGGCGGAGCTGCGCCGGCTCGCGTCGCAGGTGGCGCTGCTCGCGCCGCGCGAGTTCACCTTCCTCACGCGCGTGGGGGTGCGTCCGACCGACGTCGTGCTCGACGTGGGATGTGGTCCCGGGTTCTTCGCGGAGAAGCTCGCCGCGGAGGTCGTGCCGGAGGGCCGGGTCGTCGGGGTGGACGTGGACGGCGCGATGGTGGCGTTGGCCGCGCAGCGCTGCGCGGACCATGAGCGCCTCTCCTTCCTCGAGGGCACGGGCCAGCGGATCCCGCTGGACGACGACAGCGTCGACGTGGCCTACGCCCGATTCCTGTTCCAGCACCTCACCGAGCCCTCGGTCGTCCTCGCCGAGATGCGCCGGGTGGTCCGCCCGGGGGGCCTCGTCGCGGTGGGAGACACGGACGACGGTGGTCTCGTCGTGCACCCGGCGCCCGAAGGCTTCGACCGCTTCCTGGACGCGTCCCGTCGCGCCCAGATCGCGCGGGGCGGCGACCGGCAGGTGGGGCGCAAGCTCAAGTCGCTCCTGATCGAGGTCGGCCTCGCGGACGTGCACGCGACCACCGAGGTCATGACGAGCGAGGACATCGGTCCGCGCGCGCTCCTCGCGATCGCGGTGGGGTTCAAGGCGGGAGTGCTGGGCCCGCCCTTCGCGGAGCCCGCCGAGGTGAAGCGCATCGAGGACGAGCTCGCCGCTCTGTCGACGGAGCCCGGCTTCTACGGCCATGCCCTGGGCTACCTCGCCTGGGGTCGCGTCCCGTGAGCGACGCGCCCGCTGCGGAGCCCGCGAGCGACCCCTTCATCGACGCCGAGCCCGAGCTGTCGGCGCGCTTGCTGCGGCCCATGCTCAAGTTCTACGAGCGCGACTTCGGCCGACCGGCCCTCGAGCGGCTCGCGCTGAGCGTCGGCACCACGCTGGACGTCCTCGAGGACGGGGACCGCTGGTTCTCCGCCGAGAACTTCAAGGCCCTGTCCCACCGGCTGGTCGAGGCGACCGACGACCCGGAGATCAACTACAAGGCCGGGCTCGCCTTCGTGGAGCCGGGGATCCTCGGCGTCGAGCGGGTCTTCGCCCGCGCGTTGCTCAAGCCACGGCATGTCTACCAGCAGGTCCAGAGCATCACGGCCCGCTACTCCCGGGTGACGAACTGGGACATCGCCATCGAAGGGGACACGAAGGCCACCTTCACCTTCCGCCCCGTGAGCCCCGACAAGGACGACTTCCTCTTCTGCCGGAACCGCCAGGGGGTGCTCGAGGCCACGCCGAAGGTCTTCGGGCTGCCCCGCGCCGAGGTCCATCACCCCACCTGCATCCACGACGGCGGTGACGCCTGCGTCTACGAGGTGCACTGGACGAACCACGGCCGGTGGGTCCGCCCGGCCCTGTGGGCCATGTTCTTCGCCACGACCGCGGCGCTCGTCTGCTGGCTCATGGGGTCCGCCCTCACGCCGTGGGTGACGCTCGCCGCGGCGGCGATCGCGGTGGTTGCGGTGGTGGCCGCCGTCGTCGAGGCCGGGCGGGTGTCCCGGGACACGAGTCAGTTCAGCGAGCAGCAGGCGACCGCGATGGCCGAGTCGCTCGAGGAGAACAAGCGCAAGGTCGAGCGTCTGATGCTCCTGCAAGGCGTGAACGAGGCCGCCGCGAGACACCTCGAAGAGGGGCCCCTGCTCGACGCGTTCCTGGACCGGCTCGCTCGCGGCAGCGCCTGGGACCGGGTGCTCCTGATGCTCGTCGACGCGAAGACGGACACGCTGGGCCGCACGCGCACCCGGGGCTTCGGGGACGCGGCGGCGCGGGTGGAGCGGCTCGAGGTGACCCTCGGCTCCCGCGATGGCGAGGACGTCCGTCTCTTCGCGAACATCGTCGAGAGCGGGCGCACCGTGCTCATCGAAGACCTGGCGGAGTATGCGAAGACGCTGACGCCGGCGAACCGAGCGCTCATCGAGGACTTCGGCGCCGGCTCGATGCTCGTCACCCCCTTCGAGGCGCGGGGCGAGGTGCTGGGCCTCCTCGTGGTCGACCGGCTCGACGCGGCCTCCCCCCTCGACAACCGCGACCGCGACCTCATCCGCAGCGTGGGCTCTGCCCTGGCCACGGCGCTGAGCAACGCCCGCCTCTACACCGAGGTCCGCAGCGAGCTGCTCAAGAACCGCAAGTACAGCCAGTTCCTGCCGTCTCCGGTGGTGGAGAGCATCCAGGACGACCCCGAGGCCGCCCTGCGCCTGGGTGGCGACCGCCGTCACGTGGCGCTGATGTTCTGCGACATCGCGGGGTTCACGCCGTTGAGTGCCGGCTTGCCCCCAGAGACGGTGGTGCGTGGCCTGAACGCCTGGTTCGGGATCGCGGACCCGGCCATCGAGGCGTGCAACGGGATCGTCGACAAGCGCATGGGTGACGGCATCCTGGTCGTCTTCCTGCCCGAGGAGGGCGAGGGGAGGCACCCGGTGGAGCGCGCCGCGGCGGCGGCGGTCGGGATGCACGCGGCCTTGGAGGAGGCGCGGGGCGAGCTGCGGCAGGTGGCGCCGGCGTTCGCGGAGATCGTGGTGCGGTGGGCCGTCCACTACGGCGAGGTCATCGCCGGCAACCTCGGCAGCGAAGCCCGGGTGGAGTACACGGTCATCGGGGACGCGGTGAACACGTGCGCCCGCCTCGAGGAGGTCACCCCGGCCGGCGAGGTGTGGCTGACGGGGGATGCGGTGCGCGCGGTCGACGGCTTGCTCGCCGGCGCGACCTTCGAGATGGAGCGCGAGCTGCGCGGGCTCAGCCGCCCGACGGAGATCTGGTCGGTCCCGGTGGACGCGGACGCGACCGCGACGGGGACGTGGCGCGCTGCCGGGACGGGCTCGTCGAGCTCGGTGTCGCTGACGGGCCTGGATCTCGGGCCGTTGGCCGACGACGCCGCGCGGGAGCTGGGGGACGACGGGTAGCGGTCGTCTGCGGGCTCACCCCGCGAGCGAGTGGGTCGCCCGCGACCTCCGCCACCCATCCACGACCACATCGGCGAGGAGCTTCGTCTCGTCGCCGAGCAGGGTCATCCCGTCCACGTCGAGCCGGTCCCAGCCGAGGTACTGCACGACGAGCACGTCGCGTCCGTCCAGATCGGGCAGGAACCCCCCGAAGAACAGGCCCGCCTCTTCGAGCGCAGGCACCGCCGCGGCCACGCCGGGCACATCCGCGGGGAGCAGCACCGCCACGTGCTCCATGTGCCCCGCGCGCAGCCAGTCCACCATGCGGAGCACGTCCGCGACGAGCTCCTCGCCCGCCTCCCACACGTGCACGACGCCGCGGCGCCGCGCCGGCTCGAACCAGCGGCTCAGCTTCGTGGCGCCCCTCAGGGCCGGCCCCGCCGCGGGGACCGGGACGACCTGACGACCGAGGAGCGTGTCGACGACCAGGTCCGCCACCACCGACGCCCGGTGCGCCGGCACGTAGAGCGGGCGCGCCCCGGCCACGCACGCCGACTGGAGCACGACCGTCGTCATCGGCTCCGGGCGCTCGCCGCTCTCGTGGGCCACCCATGACGGGACGCTGCCGAGCAGGAGCGCGCAGCTCTTGGCGAGCATGCTCCGCGCGGACCGCTGGGACCGCGGGTGCAGAGTGAGGCACTTGGCGAACATGTTGCGTAGTCCGGGGTTTGCGTCCCGCTCGTTCATCAGCGCCGCGAGGCCCATGGCGGTCTGCAGGTCGCGTCCCCGGTGGTCCGGGTGGACGATGGAGAGCCCAATCTCCACGGCGGTCGGCGGCGCGTCGGCGACGTCCGGCGGGATGGACTCGAACCACGGGCGGATGGTCGCGATGTGCCCCACCACCTCCCTGCCCGCGAGGGCGAGCATGGAGCGGATCTGCCCGCGCTGGTTCAGCTCGAGCAGCCGGTGCGGGTCGTACATGAACGACCGGTGGTAGGTGAGCCCGTACGCGGTGTAGACGAGGTCGCCCAGGCGCTGGGCGTCGTCGAAGTCCTTCAGGGCGCGGGTGCGGACCGTCACCCCAGGATCATCGGCGGTCAGCGTCGGATCGTGAGCTTCTGGCCGGGCTTCAGGGTGTTGTTCGTCAGCTTGTTCCAGCTGCGCAGGTCCGCGACGGTCACGTTGTGCTTCTTCGCGATGCTCCACAGGGACTCGCCGCTGGCGACCTTGTGGGTGGTGGACGTCGGCGCGGAGGCCACCGCGCCCGCGGTCTTCACGGTGAGCTTCTGCCCCACGCGGATGGTGGTCCCCTTGAGGCTGTTCCAGCTCTGGAGATCCGAGACCCGGACGCCGTACTTGCTCGCGATCGTTCCCAGGACCTCGCCGCTGGCGACCACGTGGGTGACGGTCTTCGTCGTCGGTTTCGCCTTGCCGTACACCGACAGCTTCTGGCCGACGCGGATGTTCGTGCCCCTGATGCCGTTGAGCGTCTGGAGCTCCTTGACGCTCATGTCGTGGCGCTCGGCGATGGTGCCCAGCACGTCCCCGGACGCGACCGTGTAGGTCGTCGTGGAGCGCTTCGGTGCAGAGGCGGCGCTCGCCGTTCCCGACGAGGAGCCGGGGATGGTGAGCTTCTGGCCGACCTTGATCGTGTCGGAGCTGAGTCCGTTCGCCTTGCGCAGAGCGACCCAGGTGGTGCCGTACTTCTTGGCGATGCCAGAGACCGTGTCCCCCGAGCGCACCGTGTGGACCGACGCCTGGCGCGGAGCGCTGCTCGACGACGCAGGCGCGGGCTTGCTGCTCGCGACCGCCACCGCGGCGGCCTGGGACTTGACCGTGAGTCGCTGCCCGACGGAGATGCGATCGGAGCTGAGGCTGTTCTGCTCCTTCAGGGCCGAGACGGTGACGCCGTAGCGCGAGGCGATGGCGCCGAGCGTGTCGCCCCGGCTCACGACGTGCGTGACGGTGCGGTCGGAGAGGTTCGCCGCCTTCACCGGGATGGTCAGGGTCTGCCCGATGCGCAGCTTGCGCGGGTCCCGGATGCCGTTGAGGCTGGCGATCGCCGAGGTCGGGACGCCGTACTTGCTGGCGATGGCGCCGAGCGTCTGGCCGCGGCGCACCTTGTGGCGCACGAACGTGATGCGCTCGTCCTTGGGCACCTTCTCCCACTTCGCTGCGAACTCCTCCGCCTCGCCGCGGGGGACGTTGAGCTCGTAGTTCTCGAAGCCCGGCGGGGTGAAGCCGCGCTTGAGGTGGGGGTTCATGAACGCGAGCTCTTCGTCGTCCAGCCCGAGCACCTTGGCGACGGCCGCCAGGTCCGTCGCCTCCTCGACCTGCACGGTGTCGTAGTCCCAGGCGGGGAGCCGGTGCTCCTCGGGGATCTCGGCGGTCAGGCCGTACCGGTCCGCGTACTTGCAGAGGATCGCGGCCGCCATCATCTTCGGGACGTAGTGCTTCGTCTCCGGCTTGAGGTAGTTCCTCTCGCTCGACGACAGCTCCCAGAAGTCCTTGGTGCCGTACATCCGGATCGCCTTGCCGATCTTGCCCTCGCCTGCGTTGTACGCCGCGGTGGCGAGCTCCCAGCTCCCGAACATCTTGTGCAGGTACGTGAGGTACCGGATGGCTGCGTCCGTCGCGAGGACGGGGTCCCGCCGCTCGTCCAGCCAGTAGTCGACCTTGAGTCCGTAGTAGCGGCCCGTCCGCGGCATGAACTGCCAGACGCCGACGGCGGCGGCGCGGGACGTGGCGTACGGGTTGAAGCCCGACTCGATCATCGACTGGTACAGCAGATCCCGCGGCAGGCCCGCCTTCTCCAGCTCGCTCTGGATCAGGGGTGCGTACCGGCCCTGGCGCGCCAGCCACTTCGTGATCGACTTCCGCCCGCGGGTCAGGAAGTAGACCATCCAGTTCTCGACCCGCTCGTTGATGACGATGGGGATGTCGAAGTCGTTCGGGTCGACCTGGTCGAGGTGCAGCGCCGGACGGCCCGCGACCACCTTGACCGGGTCTTCGTAGTAGTTCGTGGACGGAGCGCGGTGGTGGTCCGACGCGCCGAAGAAGGTCTCCTCGTTGGCCCGCTCGGACGCCAGCTCCTCCCGGCCGGCGGCCACGTCCGCGTCGTGGTGGGCCTCGAGCCCCGCGAGGATCTCCTGGAGGAGCCCGTTGAGCTCCTCTTCGGTGAGCGGCGTGGCCTCGACGAGGGCGGGGCCGTCGTCATCGCCGAACCAGCAGGTCGACGGGTCGTCGCAGTCGAGGCGGATGCGGTCGAGGATGTCCTCGCGGTTCGCGGTCTTCTTGCCCCGCCGCTTCTTGCGCTTCGCCTTCTTCTTGGCGGCCTTGCGGGGCGGCCGGAGGGCTTGCTTCGTGTCCTTCGCCGGCGCCGGCGCGTTGCCCGACGCTTCCCCCTCCTCGGGAGACGCCCGGTGCGCGGGCACATCGGAGTCCACGGACTGGCCGTGAGCGACCCCGACGGGGAGCCCGAGAGCAGCAGCCAGAGCGAGGACGCGGAGGTCCCTGGGCCATCGAGACGACATGGGCGCCGATATTGTCACATTTTCCCCATGGGGGCGTTCCCAAAAAACACCGTCGCCCGGTGTGTTACTGATCCGCCGCGGCTCGCCTGGGTGAGCGAGTCCGGCGGTTGGATGCTGTCCCACGACATACGGTCACGACTGATCGACCACCTCCCGGACGGGCTGCTGCTCGTGCGGGGTGAGGCCGTGGTGCACGTGACGGAGCGCGCTTCGGAGATCCTGGGGCTGTCCGCACGACGGATCCAGAGCGGACCCTGGGGCGCGCTCGGTCCTGACGCCGAGGCGGTGGTGCGGACGGTGCGGGACGGGGCGTCGGTCTGCACGGCGCGCGATCTCCCATGGGCCCGTCCGGGGGCTGCCCGGAGGGTGACCTTCGTCGGGAGCTCCGGTCCCGAGCCCGACGAGGTCCTGCTCGTGGTGCGCGACGCGGGTCCAGCCGAGCCCACGGAGCGCGATTCCTTCCGCCGACACCTCCAGTGGCTCGACGCGCTGGCCGCGGGCGTGGCGCACGAGGTCCGCAACCCGCTCGGCGGGATCCGAGGCGCTGCCCAGCTGCTGCGCCGCGGTCCTGCCGCTGAGGAGGTGGACGAGCTCACCGCGCTGATTATTCGGGAGACGGGGCGGATCGACTCGATCGTGGAGCAGCTCATGCGGTTCACGAAGCCTCGGGCGCTGCGCCGGGGACGGGTGGACCTGAACCGGCTCGTGCACGACGAGGCCGCGTTGCTCGACGCCCAGGATCGAGGCGGAGACGGCCGGCGCCCGGATGTCGTCCTCGACCTCGACCCGTCCCTGCCCCCGGTGGAGGGTGATCCGGATCGGCTGCGGGAGGCGCTGGGCAACGTCCTGCGGAACGCATGGCAACACGCGCGCACGCGCGTGCACGTGAGCACGCGGGTCGACCCGGAGGTGCGGCTGCGGGAGTCGGGTCAGGACCGCGGCCTGGCCCTGCGCGTCGCCGTGGCCGACGACGGAGACGGCATCGATCCCTCGGCCCTCGGCGCCCTCTTCGCCCCCTTCGCCACCACCCGGACCGACGGGTCCGGCCTCGGTCTGTTCGTCACCCGCCTCGCCCTGGACGCCCACGGCGGCCAGCTCGATGTGGAGCCGGGCCCTGGCCAGGGAGCTCGCTTCGACCTCATCGTGTGGGAGCGCCTGCCGGACGCCCCCCCCACCGCGCGCCCCGAGGAGATCGCCCCGTGAGCCCAGCCCGCGTCCTCATCGCCGAAGACGACCGCAGCCTCCGCATGGTCATGGGCAAGGCGCTCGCGAGCCAGGGCCTCGCCGTGGAGGAGACGGGCGACGGCACCCAGGCCCTCGCTCGCCTCACCGACGAGCGCTTCGACGTCGCCATCGTCGACATCAAGATGCCGTCCCTGTCGGGCCTGGACCTGCTCGAGCGGGTGAGGGCGCTGCCAGACCCGCCCCACGTCATCGTCATCACCGCGCAGAACACGATGGCGAACGCCATCGAGGCGATGAAGCGCGGCGCGTACGAGTACCTGACGAAGCCCTTCGACATCGACCTCTTCGAGCGTCTGGTGCTCCAGGCGGTGGGCGAGCGCGGGGAGCCGGCCGGGCCGCTCAGCACGCTGGACGATGGACCCGTCGGCGAGCCCGACACCCGCACGCTGTTCGGCGAGAGCCCGGCCATGCAGCGGGTGTTCAAGGCGATCGGTCGGGCCGCGCGCAGCCCCCACGCGGTGCTCGTCAGCGGCGAGAGCGGCACCGGCAAGGAGCTCGTCGCCCGCATCCTGCACCAGTCGAGCGACCGCGCCTCCGGCCCGTTCGTCGCGGTGAACGCCGCGGCCATTCCGTCCGACCTGCTCGAGGCCACGCTGTTCGGCCACGCGAAGGGAGCGTTCACCGGCGCGACCGAGGCCCACGCGGGCAAGTTCCAGGCGGCCGACGGCGGCACGCTCTTCCTGGACGAGGTGGGGGAGATGCCCCTCGGTCTGCAGGCCAAGCTCCTGCGCGTGCTCCAGGAGAAGGAGTTCTACCCCCTCGGCGCGAGCCGCCAGGTGCGGGTGGACGTGCGGATCATCGCGGCCACGAACCGGGACCTGCGCGAGGAGGTGCGAGCGAGCCGCTTCCGCAGCGATCTGTACTACCGCCTCGATGTCCTCTCCATCGAGCTGCCGCCCCTGCGGGACCGCCAGGACGACATCCCGCCCCTCGCGCAGTGGCTCCTCGATCGCCACGCCGCCACCGGCGACGTGCCGCGCTGCACCTTGGCGCCGGAGGCCGTGGCGTGGCTCTCCAACTACACGTTCCCGGGCAACGTGCGTGAGCTGGAGAACATGCTCCTGCGGGCGGCGACGTTCGCGACGGGCGGGGTGCTGCGGGTGGAGGATCTGCTGGGGCCGACCGGCGCGGAGCGCCGGGAGACGGGCAACCAGGAGGAGTCCATCGAAGACCTGCTGCGTCGTCGGCTCCAGCCGGTGGTCCGGAACTTCCACGAGCCCGGGCGCGGTCAGAAGTCCGACCTGCACTCGCTGGTGGTGGGGATGGCGGAGCGGGTCCTCATCGAGCTCGCCCTGGAGCGCACGCGCGGCAACCAGGTGCAGGCGGCGAAGCTGTTGGGCATCAACCGGAACACCCTGCGCCGAAAGCTCGACGACTACCGCATCGACCCCGACGACGTCCGGGGGCGCCGATGAGCCCGGTGAGGGGTCTGTACGGCATCGCCGATGTGAGCGGCGCTCCGGGCCGCACCGAGGTGGAGGTCGCCGCCGCGCTGCTCGCCGCGAGGGTCTCCGTCCTCCAGCTCCGCATGAAGCACGCGCCGCGCGCGCGGGTGCGCGAGGTGCTGGCGGAGCTGGTCCCCATGGCCCGCGAAGCCAGCTGCCGCCTGCTGCTCAACGACGATCCGGAGCTCGCCGCCGAGTTCGCAGGGGTCGGTGTCCACCTCGGTCAGGAGGACGCGGAGCCCGCCGCCGCGCGCGCGCTGCTCGGTGACGACGTCCTCATCGGCTGGTCCACCCACGAGCTCGCCCACATCGAGCGCGCCGCCGGGCTGCCGGTGGACTACGTGGGCTTCGGGCCCGTCTTCAGCGCGGCGGGCAAGCACCTGGCTCCCGGCGACGACCGCGCCCCGATGAGGGCGGTCGGGCTGGACGCCTTGGCCTCCGCGGTGGCCGCGGCTACGGTCCCGGTGGTCGCGATCGGCGGGATCGACCGGAGCAACATCGCTTCGGTCATGCAGACCGGCGTCGCGGCTGCGGCGGTGATCTCAGCGGTCGCCAAGGCCGATGATGTGGGGCGAGCTGCCCGCGAGCTCGTTCGCCTCTCCGGAGATGCCCGCCCATGAAGCGCCTGCCCCTCGCCCTGCTCTTCCTCGCCAGCGGGCTCGTCGCCTGCCCCTCCGACTCGTCGAACTTCCCCCGGGACGGGGTCGTCGACGACGACGACGACGCGACCACGCCGGGGAACCCCCACGGGGACCTCGTCGCCGGGGACCGGATCGCCTGGTGGGACATCATCCGCAGCTCCCCGTTCAACGCGAACAACCCGATCTACACCTCGACCGCCGCGTTCTTCGGGCCCCGGGTCCTGAACATCCCGACGCCCGATCTCGAGAGCTGCTTCCTGAACAACGTCGACGAGGACCCCTGGGACGCGCCCGAGTCCGAGAACGACTACGGGACGCCCTACGTCTGGCTCGATGGACTCCAGGAGGACCTGTCCCTGCCGGACGACGGAGATGTCTGGCAGGCGACCCTGTCGGGCGGGTTCTGGCAGGACGGCGCCGACGTGCGCCTCGGCGTCAGCGGGGGTGACGTGTTCCCCGGCGGGAGCTTCTGGCCGGGCGCCATGTCGCTGCCCGACGCCCTCATCGGTCAGGGCGCGAGCTACGACGCGCAGACGGGCCTCACGATGCAGTGGGAGGCCGGCGTGCCGGAGAACACCCTCGAGGTGATCGTGACGCAGCGCGGGTCCGGTCCTACGACCACGTATGTGGCCTGCAGAGCGAACGACGACGGCGAGTTCACCATCCCGGCCGATGACCTCGCCGGCTTCCCGGGCGATGAGATCGAGGTGTGGCTCCGCCGCGAACGCCTCAACGACGACTGGCGCGTCTTCCCCGACGGTGCCGGACGCGTCATGGGGATCTCCCAGCTCCGCGGTGAGTTCACCCTGTCTGCCCGCTAGCCCGCTCCGGAGCCACCCGTGACCCCACTGATGGAGCGCCCCGGCGCGCTCTGGCTCCACAGCGGCGACCCCGACGGGGGCGTCGGCGGCACGAGCTACGTCGCCGCCGAGCCCGCGCTCTGGCTGCGGGGTCGAGGCGATGTCTTCGAGGTCCTGCCCGGCCCGCTCGGCGACCGCGGCTGGGTGGCGCGGGTGCAGCGCGCGGATCCCGGCAGCGGCGGCGCCTTTCAACGGCTCCAGGCGATCGCGCGCGCCCTGCGACGTCGGCCCCAGCCCGTCGGGATGGCGCGGCGGTTCCCGGGAGGCCTCGCCGGCTTCTTCAGCTACGACCTGGGCCGCCGGTTCGAGGAGGTCCCGGAGACCATCCCGTCGCGCCCTGGCGACGTCCCGTGGGACTTCGTCCTCGGCCTCTACGACGAGGTGCTCGCCATCGACGCCGCCACCGGCGAGCGGCGTGTGCATCGCCTCGCCGGGCACGCCGGGCGGGTGGACCGAGGCACGCCGATCCTCCCGGGCCTCCCTCCGACGGTCCCCGGCTCCGCGTCCCCGCCGACGCCGGAGATGAGCCAGGAGGAGCACGCCGCCGCGGTCGGAGCCATCCGGGAGGCCATCGCCGCCGGCACCATCTACCAAGCGAACCTCACGCTGCGTTTCCGCGCGCCGTCGACCCACCCGGATGCGCCGCTCGCCACGTTCCTGCGGCTCCAGGCGGGGAACCCGGCCCCGTTCGCGGCGTACCTGGATCTGCCGGGGATGACGATCGTGTCGACGAGCCCCGAGTGCTTCCTGGAGGTGGGCCCCGGCGGTGACGTCGTCTCGTCTCCGATCAAGGGGACGGCGGGCCGAGGCGACTCGGTGGCCGACGACGAGGAGCGCCGGGCCGCGCTCCTCACCTCCGCCAAGGACCGCGCCGAGCTCACGATGATCGTGGACCTGGTCCGCAACGACCTTGGGCGGGTCTGCGTCCTCGGGTCGGTGTCCCGCGCCCCCGTCCTCCGCGCCGAGCGCCACCCCACGGTCTGGCACCTCGTGGCGGACGTCGAGGGGGAGCTCGCGCCGGGGCGGGACGCGTTCGATGCGCTGCGCGCCGCCTTCCCGCCAGGGTCGTGCATCGGCGCCCCGAAGATCCGCGCGATGTCCGTGATCGAGGGACTGGAGCGCTCCCGCCGCGGGCCGTACACCGGCGCGATCGGCTGGATCGGGGCCGACGGAGCCATGGGGCTCTCGGTGGCGATCCGGACCCTCGTCTTCCGGGAGGGGGAGGTCACCTACGGGGTCGGTGGCGGGATCGTCTTCGACTCCGACCCCGAGTGGGAGTGGGCGGAGGCGCTGCTGAAGGGCCGGGCGCTGGCTGGGGCGCTGGCCGCCGATCCGCCGGAAGATGCCGCCCGGAGCGGGATTCCGGGACGCCCGGTACCCTTGACTTCCCCCGCGCTTGCGGGAAACTGAGCAGCCAGGGTCGTCCGATCTGTCGATCGAACGATCTTTTTGTTCCCCATCGGTGGGAGCGCCGGTTACGAAGAGCGCGGATCCCCTCGAAGGGGGCCGCGAACCCGACTGGGAGGTCACAAACGTGCGCAACTCTTCTCTGATTCGCGGGCTCGGTCTCGCCCTCACCATCGCCTCTCTCGGCGCGATGGCGGGCTGCTCGGAGACCGTGCTCATCTCGAACCCGGACGCCGCCCCGCCGACCCGGGTGAACGCCATCATCGAGGTCACCTCGGACAACCCCGATGACCCCCACACCGTGGACTTCGGCGAGGTGATCGCCGGTGAGTTCCGCGACAAGGAGGTGACGGTCCGCAACATCGGCACCGACACCCTCCAGCTCCAGGACTTCGTCCTGAGCAACACCGCTTCCTTCGAGCTCCTCAACCTCGACGAGCTCGTCCCCCTCCTCGTCCCCGAGGAGGCCTGGGTGCTCCAGGTCCGGTACCGCCCGGCCCAGGACGAGACGATCCAGGCGAACCTGATCGTCGCCAGCAACGACCGTGAGAACCCCGAGGTTCCCGTGTCGCTGCGCGCCGAGGGTCTCGCCCCCGCGATCGACATCGACCCGGACAGCTTCGACTTCGGCAACCGCGAGCTCGGCTGCGTCGGCTCCCTCAACATCCAGATCGCCAACGTGGGTCGCGCTCCGCTGACCCTCGACTCGATCAGCTTCGACGACCTGTCTGGCAACGGGGAGATGACCGTCCAGCACAGCATCCCCGCCGGGGACACGCTCCAGCCGAGCGAGACCCGCACCGTCGAGGTCTTCTACAACCCGACGGACGTGCAGCCGGACACCGGCACGCTCAGCGTGCTCAGCAACGACCCGCTGCGCCCGGAGGCCACGGCCACGCAGTTCGGCATCGCGCACCTCGGCGCGAGCAACACCGACCAGTTCGCGCAGGACGGGAACAACTCCACCGACATCCTCTGGGTGGTGGACAACTCCTGCTCCATGGGTGACGAGCAGAGCTCGCTGGCCGTCAACTTCGCGTCGTTCGTCCAGATCATCGAGGCGCTCGACATGGACTACCAGATTGGCGTCACCACGACGGACGTCGGCGACAACGGTCTCCTCGAGGGCACCACGCCCATCGTGACGCCGAACACCCCCGACCCGGCCGGCACCTTCGCCGCCAACGTCAACCTGGGTGTCAGCGGCTCCGGCATCGAGAAGGGCTTCGACGGGGCGTACCTCGCGCTCTCCAGCCCGAACATCGACCCGGGTGGCGCGAACGCCGCGTTCCTCCGCGAGGAGGCCGGTCTCCGCATCATCTTCGTCTCCGACGAGCAGGAGCAGTCCACCCTCGTGGCTGGCGGTGACCCGGCGGCCTACGTCAGCTACTTCCAGGGCCTCAAGGCCAACCCGGACCACGTGGTCCTGTCGGACATCACCGGCGGCCTCACCGGCTGCTCCGGCGCCGGCGGCTCCGCGTCCACGGCCACCGACTACGTCCAGGCGTCCGTCCTGACCGGCGGCATCTCGGCGAGCATCTGCGATCCCAACTGGGTGAGCACGCTGTCCGCCCTGGCGTGGCTGGCCCAGTCCTTCGCGGACACCTTCGAGCTGAGCCAGACCCCGGTCGAGGAGACCATCGAGGTCCGGCTCTCCACCGACGGCATCAACTTCGTGCCGATCTACGTGGGCTGGGCGTACGACCCGGCGCTCCAGGCCATCGTGTTCGACCTCGACCACATCCCGGACAACGGTGATGTCATCGAGGTGGAGTACACGGTCCTCGGCGACTGCGAGGACTAGGCTCGGCCTGGTAGAGAAGACACTCCCAGCGAGCGGCCTCGGACTTCGGTCCGGGGCCGCTTTGCTTGGGGGGCGCCGCAAGGGCGGGGCGTTGCTGAGCGCGTCGCACGGGGAGGAGGATCCATGCCGATCACCGAGATCGTTCGCGTCCTCGCCGAGGCCGCGCTGCCGGGTGGTCGCCTCCAGCTGCTCTACGACGTCACGGGTCGCATGCTCCCCGATGAGGAGACCGTGGGCTGGCCGGCCTTCTGGGTGCGGGAGCTGGACCCGCGGAGCGACGCCGGCGGCGGGCTCGTCGCCACCCACGGTCCCTTCGAGACGGAGGACGAAGCCCTGGAGTTTGGCGAGGCGCGGGGCGGGGTCTGGGTCGGGCTCTGAGGACGGGGCTCATCCCCCCGCCGCGGCCATCCGGGCGATGCGGTCCTTCGTGAGCGACCGGTCGGGCCATCGCGATCGCATGTGGTCGAGGATCTGCCGCGCGCGCGGCAGCTGCCCCCGCTGGAGGAACACGTCGAACGCGAGGGCGACGAACGGCAGGTCGTCCGGCTCGAGCAGCACCATGCGGTCCGCCATCTCCTCGCGATCGGCGGCGAGTGCGCGCCCGCTGCCCAGGTGCAGCTCCAGCCACAGCCGCCAATAGAGGACCTCGGGCGCGTCGGGCTCGGCCACCTCCAGCTCGGCGAGCAGAGCCTCGGCCTCCTCGCGCTGTCCCAGCCGCGCGAGCGTCGCCGCGAGCGCCAGCTTTGCCCCGCTGTCCGGCTCGTCGCGCACGATCTGGCGTGCCCGGCGCAGCGAGCTCGGCTCCCGAAGCTCCAGGGTCGCCAGCGTCTGGGTCCGCACGCGGGCGTACGCCGGCCAGTGCTCGAGGGGGTGGACGAACTGCACGGTGGTCACGTGCGTCCCGCGGACGCAGCCGAGCTCGAGGCTCCGCAGCAGGGCCCCGTCCACCACCAGGTCCGCCTCCAGCGTGAAGCAGTCGCGCAGGTGCTTCGGCAGGCGCGGCTTCAGCGCGAGCTCCCGCGGGGAGACGATGGCCCCGCCTCGCTCCAGGGCGGCCACCCACACCGCCTGCACCGCCGCCCGGCTCGGGGGCTCGTGCTCCTCGGTCCAGGCCGAGGTGGTCATGCGGGCGGCCCCGGTGGGCGACCGCCACGAGGGTGCGCCGTCGGCCTGCTCGGAGATCCAGGTCCGTGGGGGGTGGATCGCGTACCCCGCCTGGGCGAACGCCGCCGGCGTGGGCGAGGGCTGCACCGTCCCCACCAGCTCGAGGCCCCAGGCGGCGGGCATGAGCACGCCCACGAGCGCCACGGCCCCCAGCGCCGCGCCGACCCGGGCAGGGGCGCGCCACGACTCCTCGTCCGTCTCGATGTGCGCCGACGGCAGGGTGAGCCCGAGGACCCCGCCTGCGATGAGCCCGCCCAGGTGGCAGAAGTTGTCGACCCAGTCGGACCACATGGCCCCGAACGCGAGGAAGTAGACGACGAACGGGAAGACCGACCAGCCGAACCGTGACGCCGTCCGCCGCGGGAGCCACGCCCCGTACCGCCAGCCCAGGGCGACCGCGGCGCCGAACAGACCGAAGGTCACCCCCGATGCGCCCACGGTAGGGAGCGGGGTGGCCACGCTGGACAACGCCATCGACGCGATCGCCGAGCCCACCATCACGAGCAGGGTCCCCGTCCGCCCCAGGAGTGACTCCACGTTCCAGCCCACGTAGAGCACGTAGAGGACATTGGGGATGAGGTGCGTCCAGCCGGCGTGCAGCAACGACGCGGTCAGCAGCCGCCACCACTGGCCGAGCTCGACCTGGTGCGGCAGCGACTTGGCGCCCTGCTCGATGAGCACCGCGCTCGTGAGCCGATCGGCCTGGAGCTGCCAGGCGAAGGTGCCGATCAACGCGGCGGCCACGAGGAGGGTCACCCAGGGGGGCCGCGCGAGGCTGAACCCGGCGACGAGGCGCGCGAGGGGGTCGTTGAGCAGGGTGGTGTAGAGCTCGAGGGTGTGAGCGGGGACGAACGCCTCGCCCGTCGCGGGAGGGAAGCGGATCCGCTGGTCGAGGTGGATGTCGCCGCGGCGCACGGCGGCCTCGAAGTCCTCGAACTCGAGGGCCGTGATCGCGCCGTCGTCTCCGAGGATCTCGACCAGGTCAGGGCCTCGTGAGCAGGACGGCGGGGCCGGCCCCCGGCAGCGTCACGGCGGCGCCGTTGCCGGGGCCGAGCAGGGAGTCGGCCATGCCCTCGTGGGCGGCGCGGGCGCCGGGGGCGGCGTGGAGCAAACCGGCGAGGAGCTTGGCGCGGACGGCCTTGGCGGTCGCCTCGGCATCGGAGCCGGGGGCGCCGGCGGGCACGGAGGCCTCCGCCTTCACCACGTGCCCGCCGTGGAGCAGGAGGCGGACCCGGCAGGGGACGGCGAGGACGAGGTCGTCCAAGGAGGCCGAAGCCAGATCGACGGCGGGGGCCTTCAGCGCGAGGGCCGCCGGGAGGAAGCGCTCGACGCTGCGGGCGGCCAGCGAGCCGAGCTTGCTCAGGCCGCGGCCGACGAGGGCGGGGAGATCCTCCGGGTCCTGCACCTTGTCCCCGGCCAAGGACAGGGGGAGCTCGGCGAGGGACAGCCCCGCGTCCAGGCTCGCGCCAGGGCCGAGGGCGGCGAGCAGCGCCCCGGGTCCGATCTCGGCGAGGGCGGGCTGGATGGGAGCGAGTCCCGCCCAGGTCCCCAGGGTCAGGCGCCAGTCGTGGTGGAGGCGGATGGTGCCCAGGGCGGTGCCGATGGCGTCGGTGTGCGCTGCGATCCATGCCGGGTCGGGCAGGTCCCCGCCAGCCCCGCGGACCAGGCGGATCGCGATCGCCTTGCGGATCGACCGCGCGACGGCGTTCGGAGCCAGCGACGCGCTGGTCGACTGGCGCTCCAGCGCCATGCTCGGAGCGCAGCAGTCCACGTCGAGGCGCAGGATCCGGGAGAGGTCGACGGGCTCGCCCAGCCGCTCCTCCGCCTCGGCCAGGGCGGCGTCCAGCGCGTCGAGCGCGGTGGTCACGTACTCGTGGAGCGGCGAGACCGACAAGGCGAGGGAGGTCGTGAGCCAGGTGGTCTCCGCGGGCTCGTCGACTGGCAGCCCGGTGATGAAGCCCCAGGCCGGACGGCCGCCGCTGAAGGCGCGGACGAAGTCGCTCTCGGAGTCGAGGACGTCGATGGGTCCCGTCAGGCCGCCTTCGACGAGCTCGGCGAGGCGCCAGCCATCCAGGAGCGGCCGCGCCACCGTCAGGACCCGGCCTGCGCCGCGCAGCTGGGCCGTGTCCACGTGGTGGGCCTGGGTCAGGGCGAGCCCCATGGACGCGGCGAGCTGCTCGGGGGTGTGGTTCCGCAGCAGCCCGGCCACCAGGGCGCCGGTCACCGCGGAGACGAAGCCCAGAGCCTGGCCGTGCGAGCGCCCGCCGACCACGAGTCCTCCGAGGCGGCCGGCGATCTCGTTCGCGGCGAGCTGCGCGCGCAGCGCGTCGTCCCAGGGGAGGCCGAGGAACGCCGCGCCGAGCCAGGACGCCCACACCGACGCCGTCGGGTGGGCGCACAGCATCCAGTCGTCGCCTTCGCGCGCCATGGAGAGGCAGCTCCCCGCGAAGAGCGCCCCCTCCACCGTCAGCCCATCGACGCCTGGGGCCACCTGCAGCGGTCCGTCCCCCATGCGCCGGGCCACGCTCAGCGGCGAGGCGAGGTCTGGGTGATCGACCGCCGCGGCCGCGCCCCCGAGGATGGAGGCGGCCTGGAGCCGGAGTCGCTCACGCACCGCAGCCGGGGCGTCCTCGGCACGCAGGGCGTGGGCCCAGCGGGCCATGGACAGCAGCGTGGGCTCGCTCATGCGGTCGCTTCCTCGGGGGGGTCGATCACGCCCCAGCGGGGTCCGCCCCACCAGGCCTGCTCGGCGGGGACAGTGACGAACGTGCGCTCGGGCCAGCGGAGCGCGCACAGCTCACCGCCGAACACGACGCCGAGGTCGATGTCCGCCACCTGGTTGCGCCACTGGGCGAGGCGCACCGGGACGTGGCCGTGGACGACATGGGGCGCGCCGGCGTAGTCCGCAGCCCAGTCGAGGCGCTCGGGGTAGCCATCGATGACCTTGCCGGTGGTCTTGCCGAACAGGCAGAACGCGCGGACGGCGCCACCGACGCGCCCGTGGTCCGCTTCCTCCAGGCCTGCGTGGGAGACGAGCAGCCGGCCCCCGTCGAGCCACAGGTACGACGGCGCCTCCCCCATCAGCGACAGGAAGCGCCGCCCCAGCAGGCGTGCCTCCGGTTCGGTCAGCTGCTCCCACTCGGCGACGGTGGTGGCGAGTCCGCCCGTCACCTTGACCGCGCGTCCCTCGAGCCAGCGGGCGAACTTGTCGTCGTGGTTCCCGGGGACGAAGAGCGCGTGGCCCCCTTCGACCCAGGTCACGACATCGCGCAGGACGCCGACCGAGTCGGGGCCCCGGTCGACGAGGTCGCCCACGAACACCATCCGGCGCCCGTCGGGGTGGGAGCCGTCCGCGGCGTAGCCGAGCGTGGTCAGCAGCGTCCGCAGCTCGGACAGGCAGCCGTGGACGTCCCCGATGAGGTCGAAGGGGCCGGTCTCGTCGAAGCGGAGCGGGGGCAGTGGCGCCCGGACCACGTCCACGTGGGAGAGGTCCTCGGCCCGAACCCGGGTGATGCGGTCCCAGCGTTCCTTCGCGAGCGACGACTCGAGGTTCTCGAGACGCTCCAGGTGGGCTCGGAGCACGCCGTCCTCGACCCGTCGGTCCCGCGCCGCGTTGCGCTGCCGCACGGTCTCCAGGTCCGCGTCGACGATGACGAGGTGGGTGGGAAGGCGCGCCCGCTTCGCGAGCTGGCGCAACGGGCGCCTTGCGTGCTCTTCGAGGTTCGTCGCGTCGATCACGGTGAGGAGACCCCGCGCGAGGCGCACCTCGGCGATGCGGTGCAGGATCTCGAAGGTCTCTTCGTGGACGCCTTGCTCCGCCTCGTCGTCGGTGAGCATCCCCCGGATCGCGTCGGCGTTCAGCACCTCCGTGGGCAGGAAACAGCGGCGCGCGAACGTGCTCTTGCCGGACCCGGCAGGGCCGCAGAGCACGACGAGAGAGGGTTCATGGACGATCAGCGAGGTCACGAACCCTCGTGATAGCAGTCCCCGCCGCTCAGGGCAGCGGAGAGGGGAGGCGAAAGCCGTCGCCCGGAGCCGCCAGGTCGAGGACCCCGGCGAGCCCGGGGCGTTCCCGGGCCAGAGCGGCGCGGAGCTCGGCGCTGTCGTGCACGGCGAGGCGGTCCCCGAGGTCGGTGGACGCGTGGGCGGCGACGAGCACGGGGATCTCCCAGTGGGGCCGGGCCTCCGACCGGGGGGCGCCGACGACGGGCGGAGCGAAGCGGGCCACGAGCTCGTCGCTGATGTGGGTGCCGCCCCCGGGAGTCGCGCTGGCGGTCGAGGCCGGCACGAGCAGGACCGCCTCTGTGGCGGCGTCGAGCATCGAAGGGTCGAGGAACGCGGCCTGGTGGACCCGGAAGGGCACGCGCTCAAGGCCGGTCACCTCGCGGCCTGCTCGCTCTCCGACGAGGTAGGCCGCCGACAGGGGCGCGAGGTCCGCGTTCTCGGTGGCGAGGGGGAGCCCGGCGGCCAGGGAGGTCACGGTCCCAGCGCGCCCGAACAGGAGGGTCGCCCGCACGTCGTCGGGCCAGGGATCGGTGGCCCCCGCCTGCTGGACGAGGACGCCTCGCTCGCGGAGGAACGCCAGCAGATCGTCGAGCAGGGGCTGGTCGCCGTCCGAGACGACCAGGGCGCGATCCCCGGGGGCGAGATCGACGGACGATGTGCTGCTCGTGGCGACGCCGCGCGTGTCTCGGGCGCGCGCCCGCAACGCCCGCTCCTCCGTGGGAACAGCGAGGTCGACGAGGGGTGGCAGGTCTCCCCGCTCGCGTCGCTCCATCGCGGCCACGAACCGTCCCAGCTGGAACAGCGACTCCAGGTCCATCCCGAGGGGGTCGACCCGGAGGCCCCACGCGGCCTGCGCGCGCTCATCCCGGAGGCGCGCGGAGACCAGCGCGGTGGCATCGGTCCACGACAGCGGGGCGAAGCCAGTCTGGCCGGCACGGCGGAGGAGGGGAGCCGGGATGCGTCCGAGACCGCGCAGCGCGCGGGGCGAGAGCCCCTTGAGCGGCGCCACCTCGGCGAGGACGCGTGGCGAGAATGCAGGGGCCGTCTGCCTGTCGAGCCGATCGAGCCTCCGGGCGCACAGCTGTTGCCCCGGCGCGGTGTGCTGGAGCCCCGCCGTCCCGAGCGAACAGTCCGCGCAGGCCCCGTGCTTGAGCACGTCCCAGGCGAACGGCAGGCGCCCGCGGTGGGTCCACAGGGCGCCCAGGGCGGGCGCGACGAGGCGGTCGGGGCGCACGGGGGGATGCTATATGCCCGGGATGGCTGAGCGTGGTCCGTCTCGCCGATCCCCGGTGGCTCTCCACCGGGTCCGGCGCATCGACACCGAGGGCTCCGCGGACGAGCAGGACGAGCTCGTCGTCGAGGAGCCCCTGGAGATCCGCCTCGACGACGACCCCCTCGCCGTGCTCATGCGCACGCCCGGGCACGACATCGATCTCGCCGTCGGCTTCCTCTTCAGCGAGGGCGTACTGCGCTCCCCGGACCAGCTCGATCTCGTGGAGTACTGCGCCGACGTGGAAGCCGACGCTATGGGCAACGTGGTCCGGGTGGTGGCGCCCGAGGCGGACCGGGGCGCGGCGGAGGCCGCCCGGCGCGATGTCTATGCGTCGTCCTCCTGCGGGCTGTGCGGCAAGACCACGATCGACGCCGTGCGTCTCCTCGCCCCTCCTCTCAGCCCGCCTCCTCCGCTGCCGGCGTCCCTGCTCATCGACCTCCCCCGGCGACTGCGGGAGGCCCAGTCGCTCTTCGCGCGGACGGGGGGCCTCCACGCAGCGGGCCTGTGCGCGGTGGACGGGACCCTGGAGCTGGCGCGGGAGGACATCGGGCGCCACAACGCGGTGGACAAGGTCCTCGGGGCAAGGGCGCGGGACGGCGTCTGGCCGCTGACCGGGCGGATCCTGGTTCTGTCAGGACGCGCCTCCTTCGAGATGGTCCAGAAGGCGGCGATGGCGGGGATCGGCGCGGTGGTCTCGGTGTCGGCGCCGAGCTCCCTGGCCGTGGATTACGCTGCCGAGGTCGGGATGACGCTCGCCGGCTTCGTCCGCGGCGACCGGCTCAACGTGTACGCGGGCGAGGTGACCGATGAGTGAACGCTTCCAGACCTTCGCCGAGTTCTGGCCCTTCTACGTGGGCGAGCACCGGCTGCCGTCCTGTCGGACGGTCCACTACATCGGCAGCTTCGCAGCTCCGGCCACGCTCGCCTGGGTGATCGCGACGGGCAGCTGGCTCTTCTTGCCCCTGGTCCTCGTCGCCGGCTACGGCCCCGCCTGGGTGGGCCACTTCATCATCGAGAAGAACCGTCCGGCGACGTTCACGTACCCCGTCTGGTCCCTGATGGGCGACTACAAGATGCTCGGCCTCGCGATGCGAGGCCGCATGGCGGACGAGGTCACGCGGCTCTACGGCTCGTCGTCTCCGAGCAAGGACGCGCCGCTCCTCGTGGACGCCGCCTGAAAGAACGGCGCCGCGGGCGGCGCTACCCCCCGATCTGGATCATCTGCCCCTCGAAGGGGTTGCTCATGTCCTCGCCGGTGATGTGGGCGATGGGCTTGCGGAGGATGCCGGCCCGGATGGCCATCTCGAGGTCGTCGTCGCTCCCCCCGCCGCGGAGCACGTCGCGCAGCGAGACCATCTGGGGCTCGTAGGCGAGGCAGGTCTTGAGCCGCCCGTCGCTCGTGATCCGCACCCGGTTGCACGCTGCGCAGAACTGGCGAGAGAGCGCGCCGATCGCGCCGACCTCCACCGCGGTTCCCGCCACGGACCAGTAGTTCGCGGGTCCCGAGCCGTCGGGCCCGGCCGCGGGGACGAGGGTGTAGCGCTCCTCGAGCCGCGCCCGCGTCCGCTCCCAGGGGACGAGCTTGAAGCGGCTCTCCCCGAACGGCATGTACTCGATGAAGCGGATCGTCACCGGCAGGTGCGCGAACCGGTCGACGAAGTCGGCGACCTCGGTCTCGTTGAGGCCCTCGCAGACGACCACGTTGAGCTTGAGCGGCAGCCAGTCCAGCGCCACCACCGCGTCGATGCCCGCGAGGACGTCGTCGAGCCGGTCGACCCGCGCGATGTCGATGAACCGCTGCCGGTCGAGGGTGTCGATCGAGATGTTCACGCGCGTGAGGCCGGCGGCCTTCAGCTGCGGCCCGATCGTCGCCAGGTTCCAGCCGTTCGTCGTCATCGCGAGATCGCGCAGGCGCGGCAGCGCTCCGAGGCGACCGACGAGATCGAGGATGTCCCGGCGCACCGTCGGCTCCCCGCCCGTCAGGCGGATCCGGTCGACCCCCATCTCCGTGAGCACCCGCCCGAGCCGCTCGATCTCCTCGAACGTCATGAGCTCGCTGCGCGCGGTGAAGTCGATGCCGTCCTCCGGCATGCAGTAGACGCAGCGGAAGTTGCACCGGTCCGTGACCGACATCCGGACGTAGTGGATGCGCCGGCCGAAGGGGTCGATGATCGGCCCGCGGGGGGCGTCGCTGGGAGGGGCGGTGCGCGACATCGCTTCCGATCAGTAGCCCGGAACGGCCCCCGCGGCTACCGACGACCTCGAACCGCGCTGCGAGGCGACCCCGCGCGCCTCAGTCCGCGAGCGCCTCGGCGGCGGCGAGGTCCTCGGGGGTGTTCACGTTCACGAAGGAGCGGGCATCACGCTCCGCCCCCCACTCGTCCTCTTGAATCCGCGCGACGCGCACCGACCCCAGCCAGGACCCCATCCCCAGCTCCCCGGACAGCACCGCCCGCTTGATGAAGCCCAGGCAGCGGGCGCTGTACAAGGCGTGGGTGGGCTCGGGGTGGCCGTCGCGGATGGGCAGGAGCACGTCCGCGCCGCGGGCCGGGTGGCGCGCCAGCCAGCGGACCCAGGAGGGATCGAGCAGGGGAAGGTCGCAGGCGCCGAGGAAGACGAACGGGGTGGGGGCGGCGGCGAGACCCGTCAGCAGCCCGCCGAGGGGCCCCAGCGCGGGCAGCAGGTCCGTGACCACGTCCACGTCCGCGGGGAGCGGCGGCAGCTCCTGACCCTCGCGCTTGACCACCAGCACGCGTGACGTGCAGCCCTGAAGCCGCTCGGCGAGCTGAGGCAGGAGCGGGCGACCCCGGAACGCCAGCTGCGCCTTGTCCATCCCCATCCGCACGCCCCGGCCCCCGGCGAGGAGGACGGCGCTCACCTGCCGCTCTGCGCGCTGCGTCGCGATCAACGCCTCAATCAGGTCCGCGCACGGTCCCGGGTCCTCCAGCGGGAGGCGCCGCGCGCTCGCGTGTCGCTCCGGCAGGGCGACCGCGTGGTCCGCGACCACCGCGACCAGGGGCTCGATCGACTCCAGCGTCCCCTCGGCCCAGGGGCGCCTCGGGGTCGCCGCCTCGCGCGCCACCAGGATCTTCGGCATCGCCGAGCTCCGGTAGCCCTCGGTGACCACGAGGTCCACGTCCGGCCCGTACCGCTCCACGAACGTGCGCAGCGGCACCTCGCCATCCACCTCCCCCATGAGCGCGAACTTGCTGCGGTTGGCGATGAGGACCCGGTGGGCGCCCGCCGCGCGGAACCGCCAGGTGTCCTTGCCTTCCCGGTCCACCTCGAACCGGTGGACGTCGTGCTTGACCACGAGCACCCGCAGGCCGCGGTCGCGCAGGACCGGCAGCAACCGCTCGAGGAACGTCGTCTTGCCGGTCCCCGACGGCGCGACGAAGGAGACGATCGGGGGTAGCGCGCTCACCTCAGCGCCGCACCACCGGCGCCGCCTGTCCGGTGGGACCCGGGAGCAGGAGGATCCGCACCGTCGCGCCCGCGGGCATCAGCTCCGCGTCCTCGGGCGCCACTATGAGGCACGTCGCCTTCGCCATGGACGACTGGATCCCCGAGCCCTGCGGGCCCGTCGTGCGCACCGTCGCTCGACCCGAGCCATCCACGGTGTGGACGCCCCGGAACAGCAGCAGGAAGCCAGCCCGCTTGCGGACGTCGTGCTCGAGGACTGCGTCCGTGCCTGGCAGGAAGCGATCCTCCCGCCCCAGGAGCCCGCGCAGGACGGGCCGCACGTACATGAGGAACGAGACGTCGCACGACACCGGGTTCCCCGGGAGCCCGAACCACCGGGCGTCGCCAATGCGGCCGAACGCGTTCGGCTTGCCCGGGCGCACCCGCACCTTCCAGAAGCGCTGCTCGCCGCCCCGGGCGGCGATCGCCTCCTTCACGAAGTCGAGCTCTCCGACGGAGACGCCGCCGATGGTCAGCAGGACGTCGGCTCCGTCGAGGCCGGCCAGCGCGGCGTCGAGGGACGCGCGGTCGTCGCGGGCGATGCCCAGGTACCGCGGGACGCCTCCCGCCTCGCGCACCCGTGCGGCCAGCGCCCAGCTGTTGCTGCTCACGATGTGCCCGCGGGGGAGGGGGTCACCCGGCTCGTGCACCTCGTCGCCGGTGGCGAGGATCGCGACGACGGGCCGCCTCACCACGTCCACCCACGTGAGCCCTTGCCCGGCGAGCAGGCCGATGAGGGCAGGTCCGATCACCGCTCCCTCGCGGGCGATCACCTCGCCCTCCTCGACGTCCTCGCCCTTGCGGCGGATGTTCGCTCCCGGCGTCTCCGGGGTCAGGATGCGCACGGTGGCGCCGTCGCTCTCCGTCCGCTCCTGGGCGACGACGGTGTCCGCGCCCTCCGGCACCGGCGCGCCCGTGAAGATCCGGGCCGCCTCTCCCGCCTCCAGCGCCCGCTCGGGCCATGAGCCCGCAGGGATCCGGATCGCGATCGGCAGCGCCGCTCCCTGGTCCCCGTGGCGCAGCGCGTAGCCGTCCATCGCGGAGTTGTCGGCGGGAGGCAGGGACCGGCGCGCCCGCACGTCCCGAGCCAGGGTGCGGCCCTGCGCGTCGGCGAGGGAGACCCGGTCGGAGCCGAGGGGCTGGATGTCCGCGGTGACGGCGGCGACGGCGTCCTCGAAGGGGATGAGCATGGTGCGAAGGGTATCCCGTTTGCTCCCGCTGCTCGGGCCCTGCGACAATGGTCCGCGGTGCAGCGCCTCGTCCTCCTCTTCGTCGCCCTGGCGACGACCCTGTTCGCCCTCCCGTCCGCGGAGGCCGCGCCGCCGTACGACGTCCGCGTCTCCGGGCTGGAGAAGGTCGAGGCCTCGCGCCGGCAGGCCCGGTTCGACTTCGTGGCGCGCGAGATCGCCATGACGATCGCGCCGCCCCCCACCTTCGCCGTGGCCGCCCTGGGGATGTACGAAGGTGAGCTCGCCTTCGACAACCGCGTGTCCTTCATCCACAGCGCTCCGGCCACCGGCGAGGCGACCTCCGCCTGGGACGACCTGACCGAGAGCGGGGAGGCGGACTCGGTCTCGTTCCTGCCCGGCGTGACCCTGCGGAAGGGTCTGCCCTACGGGTTCGAGGTCGGCGGTCGCGTCTCGTGGTGGGCCGGATCGCGTCAGTTCCTGGTCGGCGGTTTCGGGCGCTTCGTGCCCTTCGGGAACTGGGAGAAGGTCCCGGACATCGGCCTCGGCCTCGGCTACGTCGGCCTCGTCGGGAACGACGAGCTCGAGACGGGGACGATGCACCTCGATCTCTCTATCGGATACACCTTCAAGCTCGCGCTGAAGGGCTCACGTCCCGGCACGCGCTTCTCGCCGTTCGCGGGCTACCAGTTCCTCCAGTCGCACGCCAAGCCCGGCGTGACGGTGGAGGAGGTCGGCGCGGTGTCCGGGTGGGCGGACCGAGCGGGGCTCGGGGTCGACCCGCGGTCGTTCCGCTACCACCGGGGCTTCGTCGGGATGGAGGTGCGCAGCGGTGGCTTCGCGTTCCGGGCCGCCTTCGACGCCGCGTTCCCGCGTGGAGCCCCCGTGCTCGCCGGGCTGAACGTCTCCATCGGCCTCCGGTTCTGAGGCTCCAGACGCGGCGACTCGACCTCCCGCGTCCTCGGTCCGCGTCGCGGGCCGGTTCCGCCCAAATCGTCCTCAGGTCGACCCGCCCAGGAACGGATCCACTTCGTCCAGCAGGGTCAGTGCGACGTCCGGGACGTCGGTGATCAAGGCGTTCACGCGCATGTCCACGAGCTCGCGCATGCGCGCCTCGTCGTTCACCGTCCATGTGTTCACGGCCAGCCCCCGCAGATGCGCCTTGCGGACGAGGTCGGGGGTGACCACCCTGTGGCTCGGATGGAGCGCGTAGACCGACAGCAGCGGAGCCGCCCAGGGACGCCGCAGCAGCCGGTCGCGGAGGCGCGGTCCGTCGTCGGGGTAGACCAGGGCCAGCGGCGCGTCGCACCGGAGCTTGACCCGCAGCAGCGAGCCGGGATTGAAGCTGCTGACGATGCAGTCCGAGTACAGCCCCGTCGCGCGGATGAAGTCCGCCACCGCCAGCGCAGTGCCGTCGCCCCGCAGCGTGTCTTCCTTGATCTCGATGTTGAACCGCACCCGGCCGCGGAAGGTCGCCACGACCTCCTCGAGCAGGGGGATGGGCTCGCCGGCGAACTCCTCGCTGAAGTGGGAGCCCACGTCCACGTCCTTCAGCCGCGACCAAGGCGTCGCCGTCACGTCGAGATCGAGACCCGCCAGCCGCTGGAGCGTCCGGTCGTGGTGGACGATCAGCTCGCCGGAGCTGCACCGTCGCACGTCGAACTCGAACCACGGAACGCCGAGGTCCGCGGCCCGGCGGAACGCGGCCATCGTGTTCTCGGGCGCGAGCTTCGCCCCGCCGCGGTGGGCCTGCACCTGGACGTACGGCGCCCGCTTCGGCGCCTCCTTCGGGGCCTTGCTGCTCGCGCGGCCGGGAGCTCGGGGGAGCTCCTTGGGGGTCGTCCGGGGCGCGGCGTCGTCCTGGGGGGTGTCCGTCACGCGGCGCACGGTACCGCCATCGTCGTCGCCCTGACGCTCGCCTTCCTCGCGGACCTCCCCCGGGCCCTCGCGGACAGCCCCGACTGGAGCCTCCGCGTGGTGGCGGCAGTCGACGACGCGGAGGGCACGATCGCCGGCACGACCCAGGTCACCGTCTGGAACCCGACGGATCAGCCCCTGTCGACGGTGCGCCTCTTCCTCGTCCCGGAGCACTACGCCGAACGCCCCGTCCTGGACGACATCCTCTGGGAACGCGTCTACCCCAACCGTTGGGAGCCGGCGTCGATGACCATCGGCTTTGTGCGGTCCGTGCGCGAGGACGGCGGCAACAACGCCCTGAGCTGGCGACGCCTGCCCGACGGGCCCCCGATCATCGAGGTCACCCTCCCCACCCCGTTGCTCCCGGGCGACGCGTCGACCATCGAGCTCGCGTTCCTGACCCGCCTGCCCCGCAAGTTCGGGACCCTCGGCGCTGTCCGCGGACGGTTGACCGCATCGGGTGGCTGGCATCCGCTGCCCGTGCCCCTGTCTGCCGACGGGGCCTGGCTCGACGACGCGCCCCCTCCACTCGCCGACGTCGAGGTGACGCTGCGGTCCCCCGGGTCACGCACGGTCGTCCTCGGCGACGCTGTCCATGTCCCCGCCGATGACCGGCGGCTGGGACACGACTTCGTCCCTCAGGCGCGCCCGTTGGGCGGTAGCTCCGCCTCCCGCGTCGACGGCGCCCAGCGAGAGACCACCTGGACCGGCCGCGCCCGCTTCCTCGGCCTCTCCGTCCAGCGCGCCGCCCGCCAGCGCGACATCCCCCTCGCCGACGGCACCACGCTCACCTGGATCGGCCGCCCGCTGACCCGGCCGCAGCTCCGCTGGCTGCGCCGCGCCGCCGAGTCGGCCCGCGATGCCCAGCGGGACCTCGGCCTCGCGCCGCCGCCCCGGGACGTCCTCCTGATCGAGGCGCGCCTGCGCCGCCGCCTCGTGGAGCTCGGGGACGGCGTCATCTACGTCTCGGACCGCTACCTCGAGGCGGATCTGCCCTTCTGGCGCTACCACGACGTCCACCTGGCCCGGGCGCTCATCGCGCAGGACATCGAGCCCCTCGTGTTCGAGCGGGAGCCGGCGCGCCTCGCCCCCTTCGCGCTGGACGCCCTGAGCTGGGAGCTCGTCTCCGACTACCTCGAGACGCGCTGGCGCAACCACGTGGGCCTGCGGAACCTGCTTCAGCGCTTCTCCTTCTTCCCTCAGGTCGAGACGCTGCTGGAGACGCCGGCCTTCCCGTTCGCCGACCAGATCTTCGACAACCCCTGGATCGTCGACCCCCTCAAGGCGGACATCCGCCGCTTCAACCGACCGCTCCGGACCGGCCGCACCCTCTCGCTCCGCCTCGACGACCACGTGGGCGCCGCGAGCAAGCGTCAGGTGATGCTGCGCTACCTGCGTGACCAGACGACGCGGCCGCTCTTTGCCCTCCTGGAGGAGTCGTCGGGCCAGCCGGTCCTCGCCCTCGCGGAGGGCTGGCTCGGGGCCGTCCCGCGCGTGGACTTCCAGCTGGAGTCGGTCTCTCGCGAACGCACGGAGGACGGACTGCATCGGACCTCCGTGACGGCGAGGCGGGTGGAGCTCGAGGGGGACGCGCCCTCGGAGGTGGTGGAGGTGCGGCTCTCCCCGGGGTTCGGCCGGAAGAAGGGCCGCATCACGTTGCGCTGGCAGGGCGCTGACGAGCTTGCCCAGTGGGAGGTGGTGTCCAAGCGGCGGATGAACCTGTTCGAGATCGACCCCAAGCGGCGGATCACCGAGCTCGATGCGAACGGCCTCAACCTGCGCCAGGACAACCGCCGCCCCCAGGCCCTGCGGGTCTCCGGCTTCGGCTACGCGGGCCTGTCGATCACGGGCCAGGGCTTCGAAGCCTACGGCCTGCTGAACATCCGCCCCCGCCACAACGCGCGCCACCAGGTGAACCTGCGCGCGTTCACGAACGAGCAGTCGCTGGCCGGCGGCGGGGTGACCTACGCACACTACTTCGGACCGCCCCGCTGGGGGATCAACCTGAAACACCGGGTCGTGTTCACCCTCGACGTCGCGTACCTGAACACAAACTTCCGTCCGACCGACGCGCCGCTGCTCACCGAGCTCACCGCCGGGTACGTGTTCGAGACGCGCTCGAACAGCTTCATGCCCACCAAGGGCGAGCGGTTCGAGGTGTTCGCCTCCGTCGGGCGCGACTTCTCCCTCAAGAACGAGGGCCTGCGGAACATCGCGGAGTCCGGCTTCGTCGGCGTCGACGTCCGAGCGATCCGGCTGTTCAAGCTGCACCCGTTCCACGTGCTGGCCGTGCGCGCGAAGGCCGGGTTCGTCCTCGGAGACGTGCAGCACGCGCTCCTCACCCTCGGTGGGAACCGGGACCTGCGCGGGATTCCCGAGCGCGAGATCTTGACGCCCGCGCGCGTCATGGGCGCAGTCGAGTGGCGCCACATGTTCTTCAAGGACGCGGACATCGCGTTTCCGTTCCAGCGGGTCCGGGGCCTCCAGGGGCATCTCTTCCTCGAGGGGGCCGTGGCCGCGAAGGCCCTCGACGCGCCGCCGGGGGTGGAGGACCTCCACTACTCGGTGGGGTACGGCTTCCGCTGGTTCGTGGACTGGCTGGGGGTCCTGCCGGGGACGTGGGGCATGGACTTCGCGTTCACCCCGGGCGTGACGCCAGGGCGCTGGCCGCAGGGGTTCGATCCGCGCGAGTGGCCCGAGGTGCCGTTCCAGATCTACTTCGCCGGCTCCCAGAGCTTCTGAGGTGCGCCCCCGCTGGACGCCGGTCCTGTACGCCGTGCTCCTCCTCGCGGGCTGCGCCACCACGCTCCTCCCCGGCTGCGCCACGACGCGGGCCCACCGGGGGGCCTCGCCCCTGCGCGCGGTGCTCGACACCGCCACCTCCCTGCTCGGCGCGGAGCGGGTGCGGCTGGGGACCACCCCCTACCGGGCGGACTGCTCGGGCTTCGTCACGGCGGCCTTCGACGCGGCCGGCGTGGACCTCGTCTCGTCTGCTGCGGGCGGCGTGTCCATGACCGAGCGCATCTACCGGAGCCAGAAGGCAGATGGGCGGATCCGGAGGGCGTCGAGCGTCCGTCCCGGTGACCTCCTCTTCTTCCACAACACCTGGGACCGGAACGGGAACCGCCTCCGAGACGACCGTTTCACCCACATCGCGGTGGTGGGTGACGTGGAGTCAGATGGGACGGTCACTTTCTTCCACTTCGCGTCCGGCAGGGTGCGCCGCGATGTGATGAACCTGCGCCATCGGCAGACCGCGCGCGATCCGGAATCGGGGCGTGAGTGGAACTCGCCGCTCCGGCGGGGGCGGGGGCGCGTGCTCTCCGGTCAACTGTTCTACCGGCTCGCTCGACCGCTACGGGCTCGCTGAAGTCGAGCCTAGGTGGCCGGAATGGCAGCCGATTCCGGTAGGAGCCCCTCCCTCTAGTGCAGCCATCGGCCCGGTGAGATCACTCCGCAACCCTGGATCTTGCTTGTTGCCATGGGGTATGACCGCTCCCATTCCCGAACCGTGTCCCGATCGACTGGGGAGGTTGACCGCGGGCACGGCCGGATGGAGGAATCGATGGCGTTCTGTTTGCGCTCCCTGTTCGCTGCTACCGCATCGCTTGCGGTCCTGGTCCCTGCCACCGCTCTCGCGCAGGACGGAGGCCCGGACGCGTCCGGCTACATCTGGAACTACGGAGCCTACGACTGGGTCACGCTCGACCCGGGCCTGGGCGGCATGGGGACCCCGATCGGGATCTCCGCCTCCAACTTCGAGATCGACGTCACCCTGCCCTGGGCCTTCCCGTTCTACGGGAACACCTACACGGACATCACGGTGTCCGAAGAGGGCGGCCTGACGATGGGGACCGGTGGTGACCTGTTCACCTCGAACGGTGCATTCCCGGACACGTCGAGCAGCTCGCCGGACATCGCGATCTTCTGGGACTCGCTCGACGGGTGGAACTCGACGGCCGGGGCCCCGAACGGGAACGTCTTCACCTGGTACGACACGGCGAACGACCGCTTCATCGTCTCGTACGAGGGAATCTCCGAGGGCGGTGACAACAACGACCTGTTCTTCCAGGCGCACCTCCACAGCGACGGGTCCATCTCCTTCCACTACCAGGAGACGGAGAGCTCGTCCCCGACGGACAGCAACAGCTTCGGCGGGTCCGCGACGGTCGGCATCCAGGACTTCACGGGTGGCACGGCCGGCAGCGGCAACGCGCTGCCCGTCTCCTACAACAGCCCGTTCATCCAGGACGGCGTCACCGCGGTCCACTTCAACCAGTGTGAGGATGTCGACGCCGACGGCTGGCCCGCGGCCTCCTGCGGTGGTGACGACTGCGACGACGCGGATCCGACCATCAACCCGAGCGCCACGGACCTCTGCTCCGACGGCATCGACCAGGACTGCAACGGGTACGACCAGGTCTCGGACCAGGACCTCGACGGCTCGCTGAACATCGCCTGCGGCGGTGACGACTGCGACGACCTGGACCCCCTGCTCAACCCCCAGACCGACGCGGACGGCGACGGTTCGGATGCCTGCTCCGACTGCGACGACAACGCGGCGGCGGCGGTCCCCGGTGGCACGTCCCCGGAGATCTGCGACGGCCTCGACAACGACTGCGACGGCCTCTTCGCGGCTGGCGTCATCGTCGGTGACAACGCCAACGGCACTTTCTCGTCCACCTCGGGTCGCGCCCGCGGAACCTGGTGGGACATCACCGCGAACGTCCCCCTCTCCCGCTTCGGCGCCGACATGGGTGTGCCGGTGGGTGAGCAGGTCATCTTCGTGATCTACGGCGCCCCGCAGGGTCAGCCGGTCCAGAACCTCTGGCAGGACACCTACACCTCGGCCGACGGCGCCGACGCGGTGCGCTGGATGGACGTCGGGCTGCAGCTGAACGCCGGCTGGCGGTACCTCTTCGCCTACGTGTTCGACTCGAACAGCGGCAGCATCAACTACAACTACAACACCGGTGGGACCAGCAACTTCCCGTCGACCCCCTTCGGCGACCAGACCCACGGCTACGCCCAGAGCATCAGCACGCCGCAGGCGAACCCCACGAGCACGTCCTCGACGTACTACTCGACGGTCCTCGAGTTCAGCGGGGCCGACTTCGAGCTCGTCGACAACGACGCCGATGGCACGACGCTCTGCGCGGGCGACTGCAACGACGGTGATGCGGCGATCTTCCCGGCCGCGGTCGAGATCTGCGACGGGATCGACAACAACTGCGACACCTTCACCGACGACATCGACGTGGACCTCGACGGTGAGGCCCCGCTCGACTGCGGTGGCACCGACTGCGACGACACGAACAACACGATCAACACCGCTGCGGTGGAGATCTGCGACGGCGTCGACCAGAACTGCGACGGCGTCGACGACGTGAACGACGCGACCATCGGCTCCGTCGTGGATGCGCCGATCACCCAGACGGAGACGCCGGCCATCTTCATCGACGGCAGCGCCCCGCACCTCAGCACCACGACCATCGCGGGCACCACGAACCCCGTGATCGACGTGAACGTCACCCTCGACATCACCCACGCCTGGGACGGTGACCTGGACATCAGCCTCATCTCGCCGGCGGGGACCTCGGTCCTCCTGGTGGCGAACGAGGGTGGCAGCGGCGACAACTTCACGAACACCGTGTTCGATGACCAGGCCGCGACCTCCATCACGAACGGTTCGCCTCCGTACACGGGCACCTTCTCGCCGGAGGGCGTCCTCGGAGACTTCGCCGGCGAGAGCGCCGACGGTGTCTGGACCCTCGAGGTCATCGACACCTACGACCTCGGTGACGACGGGACGCTGAACTCCTGGTCCATCGAGATCACCACGGGCATCAGCTCCGACAGCGACAACGACGGCTGGATCGGCTCGACCTTCTGCACCGGCGGTGACTGCGACGACGCGGACAGCACCGTCTACCCCGGTGCTCCCGAGATCTGCGCCGACACGATCGACCAGGACTGCGACGGCCTGGACATCGCGTCGCTGGATGCGGACCTCGACACGTACGACTCGGTCCTCTGCGGCGGCACCGACTGCGACGACGCGGACCCGAACGTGTTCGACGGCTCCGACTTCGACTCCGACGGCGCCCTCGGCTGCCAGGACGACTGCGACGACACGGACGCGACGGTGAACCCGAGCGGCGTCGAGGTCTGCAACGACGGCATCGACCAGGACTGCTCCGGCGAGGACCTGACCGGCCTCGTGGACAACGACCTCGACGGTGAGACGACCTGCACCGACTGCGACGACAACGACCCGCTCGTGAACGCGGCGGCCACCGAGGTGTGCGCCGACGGGATCGACAACGACTGCTCCGGCACGGCCGACGACCTGGACGGGGACGCCGACGGCGAGGTCGCCGCGGACTGTGGCGGCGCGGACTGCGACGACGCGGACGCGGCCATCAACACCTCCGCCGCCGAGCTCTGCGACGGCGTCGATGGTGACTGCGACGGCGTGGCCGACGGTCAGGAGAGTGACTTCGCTCCGGCCCCCTCCGGGTCGACCCAGGGGACGAACGCCCCGGGCTCGGGCATCGACAGCGCCAACCCCACGACCACGGACACGATCACGATCGCGTCGGGTACGACCGACGTCATCGCCGACGTGAACCTCACGCTGGACATCACCCACACCTACGACGACGACCTGGACATCTTCCTGATCTCCCCGGACGGGGTGAGCGTCGAGATCGTCACCGACATCGGCAGCAGCGGTGACAACTTCACCAACACCGTGTTCGACGACCAGGCGCCCAACCCTATCCCCGACAGCTCCTCTGAGGCGCCCTTCACCGGCACCTACCAGCCGGAGGGTCTGCTCGCCGACTTCAACGGCGGCACGGTCGACGGGGTCTGGACCCTCGAGATCACCGATGACGCCGGTGGCGACACCGGGACGCTCAACTCCTGGACGATCGACATCGTGTACGCACCGGTCTCCGACCTGGACGGTGACGGCTGGATCGGACCCGCCTTCTGCTCCTTCGGCGACTGCGACGACGACCCGGCGATCAACCCGGACGCGGCGACGATCTTCCCCGGCGCGGCGGAGATCTGCGGCGACACCATCGACCAGGACTGCGACGGTGTGGACCTCGTGGACGACGTCGACCTCGACGGTGAGTCCTCGATCGAGTGTGGCGGCACCGACTGCGACGACGCGGACCCGCTGGTCTACGGCGGCGCTCTCGAGGTCTGCGGCGACACGATCGACAACGACTGCGACCCGAACACGCTCGACATCGTCGATGCGGACGGTGACGGCGCGGACTGCCTGACGGACTGCGACGACGCCAACGCCCTCGCGTGGCCTGGCTTCTACGAGATCTGCAACGACGGCGCGGACAACGACTGCGACGCCACCACGGTGGACCTGGGCGACCGGGACCTCGACGGTGACCTCTGCGACGTGGACTGCGACGACACGAACCCGCTCTTCGGGCCCTCCCAGGTCGAGCTGCTCTGCTCGGGCTACGACGAGGACTGCGACGCGGGTGCCACCACCCCGGACATCGATGACGGTGACCTGGACGGCTTCAACTGCGACGAGGAGTGCCTCGACACCGACCCGGCGGTCAACCCCGCTGCGGTCGAGGTCCTCTGCGACGGTCTCGACAACGACTGCGACCCCTCCACCGAGGGTGAGGTCGACCTCGACCTGGACGGCTCGACCTGCGGCTTCGACTGCGACGACAACGAGCCCCTGGCGTACCCCGGCTTCGTGGAGGCCTGCAACGACGGCATCGACAACGACTGCGACCCCACCACGGTGGACGCGTTCGACCTCGACCTCGACGGCGTGACCTGCATCACGGACTGCGACGATGACGACCCGCTGAGCTTCCCGGGTGCCCCGGAGATCTGCGGCGACGGCATCGACCAGGACTGCGACCAGACGGTCGACGAGCCCGCGAACGACGCCTACGCCCTGAGCGACGACGACTCCGTCCTCATCGGCCTCTGCGGCTGGTCCTTCCCGTTCTGCGGGGCGGACTGGAGCGAAGTCTACGTGTCCTCCAACGGCCGCCTGACCTTCGGGTTCGACGACCAGGAGCACACCGAGGGTGCGGCGGTCTTCCTCGCCCAGACCCCGGAGATCGCGGCGTTCTGGAACGACCTCAACCCCGCCGCCGGCGGCACCATCGAGGTCGAGGAGCAGTCCAACGCGCTCATCGTGACCTACACGGACGTCCCGGAGCTCGGGGTCGCGGGCTCGGCCAACACGGCCACCCTGACCCTGTACGACGACGGCACCGCGTCGGTCGAGTACGGCGCGCTGAGCATGACCGACGGCCTGGTGGGCTTCTCCTGCGGCACCGCGGGCGACATCATCGAGACGGACGTGAGCGACTACGAGCTGCTCCCGAACGCCTGGGCGGTGGGCACCGGCACCGAGTCCGCGCTGTACGAGCTCTTCTCGGGCCCGAACCCGAACGACCTCGCGAACAGCACCGTCGACCTCTGCCTGACCGGTGGTGACGACAACGACGGCGACGGCTGGACGGACCTCTGCGGTGACTGCGACGACGCGGCTGCCGACGTGTTCCCCGGCAGCCCCGACGTCTGCGGCGACGGCATCGACCAGGACTGCGACGGCACCGCCGACAACGCCGACCTGGACGGCGACGGTGAGGTCGACGAGGCCTGCGGCGGCGTCGACTGCGACGACCTGAACGAGGAGATCAACACCTCGGCGACGGAGCAGTGCAACGGCATCGACGACGACTGCGACGGCTCCCCGGAGACCGGCGCGGAGGACAGCGACGCGGATGGCTTCCTCATCTGCGACGGTGACTGCGACGACAGCGACGCCACGATCAACCCCGACGCGGTCGAGGTCTGCGACCAGGTGGACAACGACTGCGACGGCGCCCTCGACAACGGCTTCACCCCCGACTTCGACAACGACGGTCAGGTCTCCGTCGACTGCGGCGGTGACGACTGCGACGACACGGACAACGACGTCTACGTCGGTGCGGACGAGATCTGCGACCTCGCGGACAACGACTGCAACGGCGAGGTCGACGAGATCGACGTCGACGAGGACGGGTACATCGACGGCAACTGCAACGGCGACGACTGCAACGACGACGACCCGAACGTGAACCCCGGCGCGACCGAGGTCGCCTACGACGGCATCGACAACGACTGCAGCGGCGGCGACGTCGTCGACGCGGACGGTGATGGCTTCTTCGGCGGCGAGGACGGGAACGACTGCGACGACAACAACGCAGACATCAACCCGAACGTCGAGGAGATCTGCGACGACGGCATCGACAACAACTGCGACGAGGGCGTGGACAAGGGTGACGACGACAACCCCGCCGACGCCTTCTGCTCGGCCTGCAACTGCAGCTCGTCCGTCGTGGATGCGGACGCCCCCGCGGGCTCCGCGATGCTGCTCCTCGGCCTCGCCGGGCTGCTGGGTCTGCGCCGCCGGCGCAACTAGCAGACAGACGCAACCCTGAGCCGAAGGGGAGGGCCCGCGAGGGTCCTCCCCTTCGTGCTTGGCGACTGCTACAAAGCAGGCCATGGACCTCTCAGGCGTGCGTTGGCTGCCCCTTCTGCTTCTCCTCGGGCCGGCTGCCGCGTTCGCCCAGCTCGGGCCCGACGCCGGCTCCTACGTCGGCGAGGTCACGACCTACGACTGGGTCTACATCGACGGGTCCGAGGCGATCACCGGCACGCCGCTGAGTCTCACCGGAGACGCGTCGGTCGACATCGCGCTGTCGACGCCGTTCCCCTGGTACGGCGCCTCGGTCTCCACCGTCTCCGTCTCCGCGAACGGCGCCCTGCGCTTCTTCTCGGGGGCCGTCGTCGCTGGCGCGAACGAGACCATCCCCAGCGCGGGCGCGAACATCCCCGACGTGGCGGTGTTCTGGGACGACCTGGCCCCCGACGTCAGCTCGAACATCTACTGGTACGACGACGTCCCCAACAGCCGCTACATCATCAGCTGGGACGGGGTCCCGCACGCGAGCTACCCCTCCGCCGGCCGGATGGCGTTCCAGGTGCACCTCTTCACCGACGGCACCCTGACGATGCACTACCTCGAGCCCACGATTGGGGAGGCTGCCGTCGACTATGGCCAGTCGGCGACCATCGGCATCCAGGACGTCCTCGGGGGGACGCACACCGCGGGCGCCGGCCTCCTGGCCTCGTTCAACTCCCCCTCCCTGTACGGCGGGTTCGCCCAGATCTTCGGCCCCTGCGCGGCGGACCTCGACGGCGACGGGTACGTGTCCGCAGCCTGTGGCGGCGGCGACGACTGCGACGACTTCGATCCCGCCCTGAACCCGGGCGCCACCGAGGTGTGCGGGAACGGCGAGGACGAGGACTGCGACGGGATCGACAACGTCGCGGACGGAGACAGCGACGGGTACACCAACCTCGCCTGCGGCGGTGACGACTGCGACGACAGCGAGGCGACGACCAACCCGGGCGCGCCGGAGCTCGGCTGCGACTCCGTGGACAACGACTGCGACGCGGCCACCCTCGACCTGCTCGACGGCGACTCGGACGGGTCGCTCTGCGACATGGACTGCAACGACAACGACCCGACCATCGCTCCCGGCGCGCCCGAGATCTGTGACGACGGCACCGACCAGGACTGCGACGGCGCGGACTTCCCAGGCGACGCGGACTTCGACGTCTACGTCGCCGTCTACTGCGGCGGCGACGACTGCGACGACAACGACCCGACGATCAACCCGGGCGTCGACGCGGACGGGGACGGCTCCGACGCGTGCTCCGACTGCGACGACAACGACGCCGCCGTGTCCCCCATCGCCCCCGAGCTGTGCGACAGCTTCGACAGCGACTGCGACGGCATTGCGGACGAGATGGACCTCGACGTAGGCCCCGACGCCGACTCGGACGGCTACGTGGACACCTGCGGGGACTGCGGCCCCGGGGACAGCGCCGCCTACCCCGGCGCGCCGGAGATCTGCGACGACACCATCGATCAGGACTGCGACGGCGCCGACCTCCTCGGTGACGTGGACGGCGACGGCTACGACAGCGTCGTCTGCGGGGGCACCGACTGCGACGACGCCCAGCCCCTGGCGAGCCCGGGCCTCACCGAGGTGTGCGACGACGGGATCAACAACGACTGCGACGGCGCCACCGGGGACATCTTCGACCTCGATCAGGACGGCTTCGACTGCACCGCCGACTGCGACGACAACGCCCCGGGCGTGTTCCCCGGACAGGTCGAGATCTGCGACGACGCCATCGACCAGGACTGCGACGGCGCCGACATCGCCGCGGACGTGGACGGCGACGGGTTCATCACCGCGGTCTGCGGTGGCGACGACTGCGACGACGCGGACCCGTTCTCGTACCCCGGGGCCCCCGAGTTCGTCTGCGACGGCGTGGACCAGGCCTGCGACGGCTTCGGGAACGAGGCAGACGACGACGGCGACGGGGTGCTCCTCTGTGAGGGCGACTGCGACGATGCGGACCCGCTGACCTGGCCCGGCGCCCCCGAGCAGTGCGCGGACAACACCGACAACGACTGCGACGGGACCGTCGACGAGCTCAACGACGCCGACTACGTCCTCGACGACGACGGGGCGCTCACCTTCCCCATCTGCAACTTCAGCTTCCCCTTCTGCGGAGAGACCTTCGACAGCTTCACCCTGCACGGGAACGGCCGGGTGACCTTCGGGGACTCCGGCGGGACGGGCGCCACGGACGGCAGCGGCGCCGACGCGACCTCGGCAGGCTCGCTCAGCGACCTGCACGGGGAGGCGCCTCAGCTGGCCTTCCTCTGGACCGACCTCGATCCGAGCCTCGTCGGCAGCGTCCACGTCACCGAGGACACGGCCACGAACCGCATGGAGATCACCTTCACCGCCGTCAGCCAGGACCCGGCGTCCACCGGCGGGGTGTTCGGGCCGAACACGGTCGAGGTGAGCTTCGGCGCCGCGGGCTACGCGGACTACGCCTTCGGGAGCCTCGCCGCGGAGGTCGCGATGGTCGGGTGGTCCTGCGGGAACACGAACGCCGTGGGGATGGACCTGAGCGATCCCGGGATGCCGCCGACCGTCGCCCGGGTCGGGCAGGGCGACGAGACCTCGATCTACGAGGTCTTCGAGGGCACCGCCGCCGGGGGCGTGGATCTGGACCTCGCCAACGAGACCGTCTCCTTCTGCCTCACCGGTGGCTTCGACGACGACGGAGACGGCTGGACCGACAAGTGCGGGGACTGCGACGACGACGACGCGTCGGTCTACCCCGGCGCGGAGGAGCTCTGCGACGGCCTCGACCACGACTGCAACGGCACCGTCGACGACGCGGATCTCGACGGAGACGGCTACCTCGCCACCGCCTGCGGTGGCGGCGACTGCGACGACCTCGACCCCGTGACGAACCCCGACTCCACCGAGGTCTGCGACGGCCTCGACAACGACTGCGACGGCAACCCCGAGGTCGGCGGCGAGGACGAGGATGGCGACGGGTTCCTCGTCTGTGGCGGGGACTGCGACGACGGCGACGCCGCCGTGAACCCCGACGGCGAAGAGCTCTGCAACGAGGCCGACGACGACTGCGACGGCAGCATCGACGAGGGCTGGAACCGCGACCAGGACCTGGACGGGACCCTGAACCCCGACTGCGGCGGCGACGACTGCAACGACCAGGACCCGGACGTCTCCCCCATCGCCGACGAGATCTGCGACAACAAGGACAACGACTGCGACGGGACCGTCGACAACGTGGACGTGGACCTGGACGGCTACTTCGCGGCCACCTGTGGCGGAGACGACTGCAACGACTTCCGCCCCACCGTGAACCCCGGCGCTGACGAGGCGTGTGACGGCAACGACACCGACTGCAACGGCCTCGAGAACGACGTGGACCTGGACGGCGACGGCTTCCTCGACGCGAACTGCGGCGGGGACGACTGCCACGACGGCGACCCGAACGTGAGGCCCGGGGAGCCGGAGATCTGCAACGACGGCCTCGACAACGACTGCAACGGCGGCATCGACCAGGGCAACGGAGACGACGTCGTCGCGGACCCGGCCTGCACCGGCTGCAACTGCGCGGTCATCGAGGCCCCGTCCGACGAGCAGCCGCTCCTGGCCCTGCTCCTCGTGCCATTGGCGTTCCTGCGGCGCCGGAGAGCCGTCTCTACACTCCGCGGGTGACCGCCCGGACCGCGCCCGACTACGACGCCCTCTGGCGAGGCCCCTGGAAGGACGCGGCGGCGCGCGGCCCGGGGTTCCGCTCGCGCTACGCGACCTTGCTGCGCCTCATGGGCAAGCACGGCGCTGCGGGCCGCTTCATCGAGATGGGAGCGGGCACCGGGGCCTTCCTGCCCATCGTCCAGCGCCGCTTCCCCTGGCTGGAGCTGTCCGCCCACGAGCGCGCCGACGCCGCCCGGGAGGAGCTGGCCCGCCGGGACCTCGCCGGGGTCTACGGCGGCTCCCTGGATGAGACCCTGCAGCTCGACCGTGCCTTCGACGTCGTCGTGTGCAGCGAGGTGCTCGAGCACATCGAGGACCACGACGCCGCCCTGGACGCCCTCGTGCGCCACCTGCGGCCGGGAGGCCGGCTCTACCTCAGCGTCCCGCAGCGTCAGTCCCTGTGGACCCAGGTGGACGACGCCGTGGGGCACGTGCGCCGCTACCGGTCCGGCGAGCTGGCGGACATGTGCCGCGCGCGGGGCCTCGAGGTCCTCGACGACCTGAGCACCGGCTTCCCGCTCTACAACGTCTACTACCGCGCCCTGGGGCGCAAGAGCCCCGAGGAGACCGCTCAGGCGGCCGGAGGGAGTGCGGCGGCCTCGGTCCTGTCCGGGGTGCTCGCGGCGGCTCTGACGGCGGAGACGCGCCTCTCCACCCCCCTGGGGGGGCGAGGCTTCGTCGTCGCTCGCAGCCCGTACCGGAGGGGGCCGTGAACGCGCCGCTGGCCGCGGACCTGCTCGATGTGCGCGGGGTGAGCAAGGCGTTCCGCTCCACGAAGGCCGTGGATGACGTGAGCTTCGCGGTGCGCGAGGGGGAGGTGTTCGGCCTGCTGGGTCCGAACGGCGCAGGCAAGTCCACGCTCATCCGGATCATGCTCGACATCTACCGGCCCGACGCCGGCTCGGTCCTCGTGTTCGGGCACCCCATGGAGCGGGCCGACCTGGATCGGATCGGCTACCTCCCCGAGGAGCGAGGGCTCTACAAGAAGCGTCGGGTCATCCAGGTGCTGCGCTACCTCGGCCAGCTCAAGGGGCTGACCGCCCAGGGGGCGACGGAGTCCGCGGACCGCTGGCTCGCACGCCTGGGGATGCAGGAGTACCGGGACAGCAAGGTCCAGACGCTCAGCAAGGGCAACCAGCAGAAGATCCAGCTCATCGGGACGCTCCTCGGCGACCCGCCGCTGCTCGTGTGGGACGAGCCGTTCTCGGGGCTCGACCCGGTGAACGCCAACCAGGTGCGGGACCTGCTCCTGGAGCTGCGGGACGCGGGCACGACCGTGATTCTGTCCACCCACCTCATGTCCCAGGCCGAGGCGATCTGCGACCGGGTCGGCCTCGTCCATGGCGGTCGCCTCGTGATCTGCGGGCCCACCGAGGAGGTGCGGGTCAGCCACGGCGGTCCCCAGGCCACCCTCGAGCAGGCGTTCCTCACGGTGGTCGGCGCATGAGGAGCCGGCCCCAGGGGCGGCGGGTGGCGACGGTGGCGCGGCGCGAGTTCGTGGCGACGGTGTCCCGCCCCGGCTACATCGCGACGCTGTTGTTGCTGCCGCTGCTCATGGCGCTCATCGCCGTGTTGCCTGCCATCGCGGTGGCGTTGGCCGGCGGCACCAGCGAGATCGTCGGGCTCAAGCCACCCGGGGAGATCTCGCTCATCGGGGTGGTGGATCTGACGGCGCGGGGGGTGGTCGACGACGCCCAGATCGCCTGGCACAACGCCGACCAGGAGGCCGCAGACGCCGAGGAACGCCAGCTTCCGGGCTCCGAGGAGGTCCTGGGCGACAAGCTCCCCGAGTTCCTCAAGGACAAGCAGCTCACCGACCGGCGGGACTACGGGGGCTTCGATGAGCACTGGCGCATCGCGCTTCAGCGGTACGCAGACGTCGACGTGGCGCGCGAGGCGGTGAGGTCCGGGGAGGCATCGGCCGTCTACGTCCTCGACGCGGACTGGATGGAGACCGCGCACGTCACGGCCCTGCTGCCCGAGCGGGGCGCGATGTCACGGGCCCTGTACCCCGGCAAGGTCGCGGTGGCCCGCATGGTCCGCAAGTCGCTCGCGGCGCGGTTCGTCACGGACGACGCGGTGCTGGAGCGCCTCGTCCGCGTCATGGAGACCACCGACGAGACCGTCGTGGCGACGGAGGGCGAGGACGCCGAGGACGACGGCCCGAACGGCCTGGACGAGGGGATCGCGATGATCCTCCCGGTCCTCTTCGCCAGCTTCTTCTCCCTCTCGATCTTCGTCGCCTCGGGCTACCTGCTCGACGGCATCGGGGAGGAGAAGGAGAACCGCGTCCTCGAGGTGCTCCTCGCGAGCCTGACTCCCGAGGAGCTGCTGCTCGGCAAGATGATCGGCCTCGGGGGCGCGGGGCTGCTTCAGACGTCCGTGCTGCTCGTGCTCGGACTGATCCCGATGCTGGCCATGGGCGCCTTGTCGCTCGGCGTGGCCACGATCGCGGGGATGGCCCTGTGCGCGGCGCTCGGGTACGCGGAGTACGCCTCGGTGATGGCCGCCTCGGGGGCGGTGGCGGGGAACCGCCAGGAGGGTCGGCAGATCTCCGCCGTCTTCACCCTGACGGCGTCGAGCCCGATGTTCGTCCTGCCCGTCTTCCTCGCGGCCCCGGACGGCGCCGTCTCCGTGTTCCTGAGCCTGTTTCCGCCCACGGCGCCCATGGCGATGACCATGCGCCTCGGTCTGGGGGACGTCCCCCTGTGGCACGTGGCAGTCGCCGTGGTGGGGATGGCGGCCGCGGCGTGGCTGTCGTGGCGGGTGGGCTCGCGCGTGTTCCGCGTGGGGATCCTGATGACCGGGGCCCGTCCGCCGCTCCGGCAGATCTGGGCGTGGATCCGGACCGCCTGACTCGACCTTCACCGGGTCGCTCGCGGGCTTCCCGCCGCTCGGTTCCGTACACTTGCGGTCGTGGCGCACGACAACGAGATCACGTTCCAGCCGGGGGAGCAGCTGGATCGGTTCCGGTTGGAGCGGCTCCTGGGGAGGGGCGCGTTCGGCCAGGTGTGGCTCGCCGTGGACGAAGGGGGCTTCGGGTTCGAGAAGCGCGTCGCCCTGAAGATCCTCGACGACATGACCAACGAGGACCGCGTCGAGGCCCTCATCCGCGAGGCGCGGATCTGCGCGGGGCTCAACCACCCCAACGTCATCGACGTCTACGGCGTGGGGCAGGTCGACGAGGCCGTCTTCATCGTCATGGAGTTCGTGGAGGGGGAGACCCTGGCCGCGCTCTGGCGGGACCTCGAGTTCCTCGAAGTGCCCTTCCCGCGCTCGATCATCTGTGACCTCGGCATCGCCGTGGCCGAGGCGCTCCACCACGCCTGGACCGCGCGGGACACGAAGGGACGCCCCCTCAACATCGTCCACCGGGATCTGAAGCCCGCGAACATCATGGTGAGCGTGCGCGGCGTGGCGAAGGTCGGGGACTTCGGCGTGGCGAAGGCGCTGCCGGAGCCCACCGACACCGTCTCGGGGCGGCTCAAGGGCACCCCGTCGTACCTGGCGCCCGAGGTCTGGCAAGGGACCCGGGACTTCCGGCCCACCGTCGATCTGTGGTCCCTGGGCGTCATCCTCTGGGAGCTCACCACCGCGAAGCGCTTCCTCGGCAAGAAGGTCAAGGTCCTCCAGATCTTCGACATCCTCACGAGCCGCTCTCCGGTGGACGAGGCGGCGCAGGTCGAGGCCCACTTCCCGCAGCTCGCCCCGATCGTGAAGGGCCTGCTCCAGCGCGAGCCCGACGACCGCTACCAGACCGCCCTCGAGGTCGCCGACGCGCTGCGGGAGATCCGCCAGGAGCTCGGCCCCGGTGGTGACCTGCTGCAGTTCATGCGCCTCGTGCGCGCCGGGCGGGTCGACCCGGAGCACCGCCACGACAGCCTCCTCGCCTTCCCCGCCCTGCCGAAGGACACCACCGACTGGCTGCCTCTGCTCAAGGTCGTCGCCGACGAGGACTCAGCGGATCCGATGCCCGCTGCGGCGTCGCTCGCCGAGGAGCCCGCCGCTCCCGAGCCTCCCTCCGCGACCGTCCAGCTCGCGCCGCCCAAGCCCCGGGAGCCCGAGCCGCCCCCCGTCGTGGAGCCGCCCCCACCCCCCGTGGAGCCGACGCTGGAGACCGAGCGGGTGCCCGTGGCGCGCCCGGAGCCGCCGCCTCCGCCGAGTTCGGCCTGGACGTCGCCCGCGGTGTTGGTGACCGGGGGGCTCGTCGTCATCCTCGCCGGAGTCGTGCTGTGGCTGCTCACCCGCGCTTCCTGACCGTCGGCGTCCTCGCCGCCGCCCTGACCGCGTCCTGCGATGCGACCCCCGAGCCCTGCGGCTACGTCCCCGTGTTCGAGTCCACCGGGGACGCCGCTCTGCTCTCCGCCCACCAGTGCACCGGGGCCCTCGCCCTGGGAGACGCCGCCGCCCCGGACACCTGGCTCGGCCCCGCCCCGGACGGCGCCCCCGCCCTCGCCTTCGCACACGACGAGCTGACCCACTCCATGACCCAGGGGCGGTACCGCATGGAGGGCACCTTCGGCGACTGGCAGGGGTTCAGCGAAGGCGACTTCGTGGGCGGGAACGCCTGGTCCAGCGGGCAGGGGAACGAGGTCGCGCGCCTCGACTGGGGTCCGGGACCCCAGGGCTCGATCCACGTGTCCCTCGAGGTCTCCGGCGAGCCCGACCGGGTGTCCATCGCGTTCGCGTGCAATGACGGCGAGCGGTTCTACGGCCTCGGGGCCCGGCCCGACCGCGTCGACCACACCGGAACCACCCGGATGCTCTACACGGCCGAGCAGGGCATCGGGCAGCGGGACTATGGCCTCGACGAGCTCGACCCCATCGAGGGGCGCACCGGAGACAGCTACTTCCCGGTCCCCTGGACCGTGACCGACCGCGGCCTCGGGGTGGGCATCGGCGGGACGCCCATCGCGCGGATGTACCTGTGCGGCGCGGACGAGCCCGGGGTCCTGAGGTTCGAGGCCTGGGAGGATCGCCTGGATCTCTTCCTCTTCGCCGCCGGAGACCCCAAGGACGCCGTGGGGCGCTGGACCCTCGCCGGAGGCACCCCCGCGCCGGCGCCCGATTGGGCGTTCGGTCCCTGGCTCGCGTCCCAGCGCAGCACGGAGAACCTGCTGGCCACCGCGGCTCAGGTCCGCGCCCTCGGCATCCCGGCGACGGCCATCTGGTCGCAGGACTGGATCGGCGGACGGCAGAACGCCTTCGGCTACGACCTCAACTACCACTGGGAGTGGGACCCGGAGACGTACCCGAACCTGCCCGAGGCCATCGACGAGCTGCACGACCTCGGGTTCGCCTTCCTCGGCTACTTCAACCCCTTCATCACCGAGGGGTTCGACTTCTACGACGAGGCGAAGACCTTCGGGTACATGATCGAGCAGCCGGACGGCGAGCCCTACGAGTTCAGCATCGTCACCCGGTTCGGGTCCGTGGTGGACCTGCTGGACCCGGGCGCGTGGGACTGGGCGAAGGCGTACATGGCCGAGGCGCCGGCGATGGGCCAGGACGGCTGGATGTGCGACTTCGCCGAGTGGATGCCGTTCGACGCTCAGCTGTTCGGCGGGGTCGTCGGCCAGGACAACCACAACGAGTACCCCCTGCTCTGGCAGCAGCTGAACATGGAGGTCCTGAACGAGGGCCTCGGGGAGGGCAACGGGCTGTGCTTCAACCGGTCGGGGTGGACCGGGACGTGGGCCATCGCGCCGGTGACCTGGGGTGGCGATCAGGAGACGGACTTCGCGGACGACGACGGCCTGCCGACGGCCCGTCGCATCGGGGTGGGGCTCGGGCTCAGCGGGGTGGGGCGGTACGGCAGTGACATCGCCGGGTTCTCCTCACTCTTCCAGGGGCCGTCGAACAAGGAGGTCTACTGGCGCTGGGTGTCCATGGGGGCCTTCGAGCCCGTGATGCGGCTGCACGAGGGGCTGCGCGACGAGGACAACTGGCGCTGGGACCGGGACGCGGAGAGCATCGACCACTTCCGGCGCTACACCCGGTGGCACATGCGGATGCTGCCTTTGTGGCGGATCCTCGAAGAGGAGTACGAGACGCGCGGCTGGCCGTTCATGCGGCACGCGATCCTCGTGGAGCCGGGCGACAGCGACGGCTTCGAGCTCGTCCGAGACGCCCCGGAGCAGCACTTCATCGGTGACGATCTGCTCGTGGCGCCGGTGGTCGTCGAGGAGGCCGAGGAGCGCGACGTCGTCATCCCGCCAGGGCTCTGGTACGGCTTCTTCAACGGGGAGACCTACGACGGTGGGACCGCCGGGACGACCGTGACGGTGGACGCGCCGCTCTCGGAGATCCCGGTGTTCGCTCGGGCGGGCTCCATCCTGCCGTTGCTCGACGAGGACGTGGACAGCTCTTACCGCTCGGACGCGCGGGGCGTCGTCGACGACGGCGACGTGGACCACATCGTCGACCTGATCGTCTTCCATGGGGAGGCGGCGGACGTGACGCTCACCGACGGTCGCGGGTTCACGTGGGCGGCGGACGGCGTGGGCCCGCTGAGCGACGGCGCGGTGTCGCTCGACGGGGTCGAGCTCGAGGACTGCACGGCCGTGCGGCAGCAGCGCTGCGTGCGGGGCTACGGCGGCGGTGAGTGGACCCTCGAGGTCGAGTGGGACGCGGACAGCAGCGTCCTGGAGGGGCCGGGCTGGAGCCTCACCGCGACGGACGCAGCGGGCACGCGGGGCACCGTGATCCTGCGCTTCCCGTCGAGCTGAGCCGGGAGTTCAGGGCTCGAAGTCGTCGAGGTCGTCCGGTTCGGGGGGAGGCGGCGTCGGCGCCGGCTTCGGCGGAGGGGGCGGCACCAGATCGTCCGTCGGCTCCGGCGCGGGCGGCACCAGATCCTCGGTCACGGGCTCGTCGTCCACCGGCTCGGCGTTGCTCCCCCAGCCCACGGCTTGCAGTGACTTGTCGACGGTGCTCACGCGCACCGGGGGGGCGGGCAGCCACAGGGTCAGCTCCAGCCCGCCGTCGGGGTGATTCCGCGCCGACAGCCCACCCTGGTGGAGCCCCATGACGAGGCGCGCCACCCGCAGCCCCAGACCCAGCCCCGAGCTCGTCTCGCGCCCCATCGACCGGAACGGCTGGAACAGCGTCGCCACCTCCTCGTAGGGCACGCCGGGTCCGTGGTCGCGCACGACGACCTCGATCTTGGTGTGCGCGCGCCGACAGTGGATGGTGACGGGCCCTTCGCCGTGGCGCTGGACGTTGTCGAGGATCGACGCGAGCACGCCCGCGAACAGGCGCGCGTCCATCCGGACGACCTCGTCCACGTCGTCGTCCCGCGTGATCCCGACGTGAAGGTCCGGCGCGCGCCGCTCCACGAAGAGCCGCACGACCTCCTCGATGGTGCGCTCCAGGTTCGTGCTCTCCAGGCTCGCGTCGAGGGAGCCCGCCTCCAGGCTGTTCCACTGCCAGAGCGCCGAGACCGTGCGGTGCAGGTCGCCCACGTCCGTCTCGAGCTCCGCGAGCGTCGTCCGTCGGGCGGCGCTGAGGCGTGCGCCCGAGAACGTGCCCAGCCCGGTCCGCACCCGCCCGATCGGCTCGACGAGGATGCTGCCCAGGGAGCGCAGGAGCGCCCGCTGCTGCACCTCGGCGTCCACCGCGCGCTGGCGCATCCGCGTGGCGGCGCGGGCGATCCACCCGATCTCCCGGACCCCGTACGCCGGCACGCTCCACTCCCCCCCCGTCGAGGCCATCCGCTCCATCGCGACCGCGGCGCTCTCCAGCGGCCGGGCCAGGCGCAGCGCCGCCAGCGACGCGAGGAGCGCCATGACGATGAAGAGGACGAAGAGCGAGGACCGGTAGCCACCGTCGGTCAGGGGACGCAGCGCCAGCGGCACGAGGCGCAAGCTCATGCTCGACCCCACCGGGGCCTCGATGGCGTACGGCCAGGAGGTCTGCACGCGCACAGTGCGGCTGTTGCGCGGGGGGAAGCGCTCGGCGTCGGTCGCCTCGTCGAAGGCGGGGATCCACGGTGTCTGGCCGCTGTCGTCGAAGGTCCCGCTCGGCTCGACCTCCGCGAGACGGGTGAGGGCCTTGCTCAGCGACGGTCCATGCGCCGTCGCCAGCGGCGTGTCCGCCTGAAGGAACAGCACGAGGGATGCGTCGAGGTCCTTGCTCGCGCGGTGCAGGTACTCCTGCGTGGCGGTTGTGGGCGTCCCGTTGGCCGCCAGGGTGCGCTCGACCTCAGCGGCCACCCGCACCGCCTGGGAGTACGCGAGCCGCGCCATCTCGACGCCGGCCGCGCCCCGCCCCGTGCGCGAGTACAGCGACGACGCCGCGAGCATCGTCAGCGCGAGGACGACCACGTACACCAGCGCCAGGCGCTGGCCGTAGGACGTCGAGCTCGGGCGGGAGCCGGCCATCGCCGCCGAGTCTAACGCGGAGACACCCCAGGACATGTGGCCGGGCAGGCTCTCGTTAGGATCGACGCAGGAGGATCACCCACCCCTCCTGTCGAGGACCGTCATGCAGATCCGTCGGGGGACCACCACCATCCTGCTCATCGCCGGCCTCGGGCTCGGCTGCGCGGGCTCGAACCAGGGCTCCGGGGCGAGCTACGCATCGGGCGTGATGGCGTCGCTGGCGACGAACGCGAACCTGAGCCACGCCCAGGTCTCCACGTTCCAGGCCGATGTGCGGTCGAAGTGGGCGGTCGCCTACGACCCGGCGGTGCCTCCGGGCTGTACGCCGGGGGGCGTCGGTGATGGGGTCTCTGCATCGGCCATCGGCGAGCGCCCATGCAAGGTGTTCGTCCTCGAGCGACTCAAGACGGCCTGGACGCTGCGCGCAGTGGGGACGCCGGGCCAGGTGGCGCTGCCTGAGGGGATGCCCGCCGACCTCGGCGATCCGCGCCGTCTCCGGTATCTCGGCGGCCCGTGACCTGACAGTGCCGGGCGTCTGCCCGGGAGTGGCCCGCGCCGCTCTGAGGCTCAGTCCTTCTCGGGCCAGGACGGACGGCGGGGCGCGCGCGCCTGAGGGTTCGTCCCTGGAGATGTCTGCCCGGCCCGCATCCCGTCGAACGCGCGCGACAGGGTCACGAGGCGGCGGGCGTGGCTCGCGCTGCCGATGGCGCCGTGGGCGAGGGAGGCGCGGGAGTACGCGTCCGCCGCGCGCCCCGACTCGGCGGCCTGGTGCCAGTACTGGGCCGTCCGCTCGGCGGCGAGTCCCCCGAATTCCCCATTGCGCTCCAGCCACTGCGCGGCCCGGGCGTGGGTGGCGCGCAGGTCCGGGAGCTCGAGCTGGGGGACGTCGCCCTCTGTGAGGTGCAGGAACCAGCGCCCGCCGAACTCGCGAAATTCGATGCGGCCGTCGGCGGCGGCCGAACACAGCGCCCCGAGGATCTCCTGGGGGGACAGCGGAAGGCATGCGAGGACGAGCTCGATCTCGACCCACCGCCCCAGCTCTCGGACGTAGGCGAGGACCTGCGCGTCGTGCTCTCCGGAGTAGCGCGAGCCGCTCCCGGACGGGGGAGCCCCGGCGATCCAAAGGCGTCCGTCCCGCCGCAGCGTCCCCGCCATCTCCCGGCGGAGGAACTCGAGGACGAGGCGACGGGGGTTCCCACCGGTGGACTCGATCGCCTCCTCCACCACCGACTCCAGCACGCCCCGCGCCTCGGGCGTCTCTTCGGCGGGCCGGAGCATCGCGGCGGCCTGCTCCGCGCGCAGGGGGGGCAACGCCACGTTGAACAGGCTCTCCGCCCCCTCCTTGACGAAGGAGGAGAGTCCCCCGAGCGCGCGCCCGGCCAGCACGAGGATCAGCGGCTTCGGCGCCCAGCCGTCGGTCGCGACCCCGGCGGCGCGTTGGATCCGGGCCCAAGTCTGCGTGTCCACCTCCTCGAGGGCGTCGAGGAGCAGGACGGTCGGTTGATCGAGGCGCTCCATCGCGCGCTCGACCAGGTCCTTCGGCGGCGGCCCCAAGGTGTCGGTGATCGGGGGGCGGAACCAGCGGTGCAGCACGGTGCGCGGCCACTGGGGCTGACACGACGCATGGAGGACCTGGATGCGCCGGTCCTGGCTCGCTTGCTTCGCCCAGCGATGGAGCAGACGGGTCTTGCCCGAACCCGCCTCGTCCACCACCCGGACGAGGCAGCCCTTGCGGCTCCTCAGGTCGAGGAGGCGCCGCCGGAAGAAGGTGTCGAGGGACTCCCGGCCGACCATCGCGGGGCGCGTCGCCGACCACACCTGAAGCGGTGGGGAGATGGCTGGGGAGAGGGCGTCCCCGAAGGCGGCGCGGACGTCGGCCATGGTCGGGAAGCGCCGTCCGGGATCCCACTCGAGGAGGCGCTCGATCGCCTGCACCACGGTGGCGGGCGCGCCCGGAAGCCACTCGCGGATCGGCCGGACCCGTCCCAGCTGGTACGAGCGATCGAACTCCGAGGGGGTCGTGCCGGGGACGGCCTTCTCGCCGGTGACCATCTCGTAGGCGAGGGCGCCGAGGGCCCACTGGTCGGACCTCCGCGACGTGGTCCCGTCGCGGGCCTGCTCCGGGGCCATGTACCCCGAGCGCTCGCGGATCTCGCTCATGGGCCGCGTGTCGATGCCGCCGGGGATGGTCCCCAGGCCCAGGTCGACGAGGTGGACGTCCCCCGCGCGCCCCACGAGGACGTTCTGGGGCTTCAGGTCGAGGTGGGCGACCTGGCGCGTGTGGAGCGCTTCGAGGGCGTCGATGAGGCCCGCCACCACGAGCGACGCGCTCCGCCAGCGTTCGTCGAAGGTGGCTCGCTGGTCGAGGGGCAGCGCGTTCCACCAGTCGAGGAGCCCGTTGCCGGCGACCCGCTCGCAGACCAGCCACGCGTCGGAGCGGGCCTCGACGAGCTCGCGGGTGCCCATGACCCCTGGTGCGCGCAGGCCGGAGAGCACGCGATGGACGGTGCGGAGGCGGGTGATGTGTTCGGGGGACGGCTCGAAGACCCGCTTGAGGACCACGTCCTGGCCCTCGCGGTTGTCGGTGGCGACGACGACATCCCCCTGGCGGCCCCGGTGCAGCACGCGGCTGACGCGGTAGCGGCCCCGGATCAGGGCGGGTCGGTAGACCTCAGAGTCGTCGGGAGCGCTGTCCCAGGGCCTCAACCACCACCTCCGCTCATCCCGACACTCTTCCCCGCCTGATCATCGTACCCGACGGGTGACCCAGGCGAAGGCGCCCAAGCCGACCAGCGCCGACAGGGCGAGCTCCCAGTTGCTGGCCGAGGTCCCCCAGGCGCCGGCGGTGACGAGGACCACGGCGGCGGTGTTGTTGACGCAGTGGGCGGCGAAGCAGAGGCGCAGCGAGCCGGTCCGCCAGCGGAGCAGACCGAGGAAGGCGCCGAGGGGCAGCGTGCCCACGCCCTGGGAGATCTCCCCGTGGAACAGGGCGAACAGGACCGAGGTGAGGGCCACGGCGCGGAGGGGCCGGCGGTCCCCGTCGACGGCGCGCCAGAGGAAGCCACGGAAGATGAGCTCCTCGAGGACCGGCCCCACCAGGGCGACCATGAGCGCGAACACAGCGCGCTCGATCAGCGGCCCCTCGGTGAGGGTGGAGACGATCAGGTCGATGTTCGCCGCCGGAGGGGCGGCGTCCCACACGTCCTCGAGGAGCGCCTGCACCAGCCGGGAGAGACCATCGCCCAGGATGCCGAGAGGGTAGGCACCGACGATGGCGGCGACGGCGGCGCCGCCGCGCGACGAGCCGACAGGGAAGAGGTCCGCGCGGCTCCATCCCTCCTGAGACGCGAACATCATCCCCACGAGCACCGCCGACCCGCTGGTCAGGCCGATGGTGGCGGAGAGTCCGAACCCCGAGGCGGTGAAGTCCGGGCCGAAGACTGCGCGCAGCACCGCGTAGCCGAGGGTCGCCATAGCGAGCGACCCCAGCATCCAGAACAGGATCAGCAACCAGGTGGGCTTCGACGCGGGGGGCATGTCCTTCTCTGGCCCCGGGACGCGGTGGCGACCCGTGCAGGACGTGGCTATACCTGACCGCCCTTCGGCGCGAAACGTCGTCGCCGTTCGACTGACTCCGACCCCCGACCCGCCGTGCAGACCGCCATCCCCATTCCCTCCGCGCCCCAGCGTCACCCCTTCGAGGGGGCGGCGGGCGTGCTGGAGCGGGTGGGGAACACGCCGCTGGTCCGCCTGTGCCACGTCGCGTCGGACCTGCCCGACGACGTGGAGGTCTGGGCGAAGCTGGAGAGCGCGAACCCCGGGGGGTCCGTGAAGGACCGGCCGGCGCTGGCCATCGTCCTGGACGCCATCCGCACCGGACGGCTCAAGCGGGGCCAGCGGATCCTCGACGCGAGCTCGGGGAACACGGGCATCGCCTACGCGATGATCGGCGCGAACCTGGGCTACGAGCTGACGCTGTGCCTGCCCGCGAACGCGAACGCCGAGCGCAAGCAGATCCTGTCGGCCTACGGCGTCGAGGTGGTGGAGACGGACCCGCTGGAGGGGAGCGACGGCGCCATCCGCAAGGCCCGCGAGCTCGCCGAGGACACCGAGCGCTACGCCTACCTCGACCAGTACAGCAACGACAACAACTGGCGCGCCCACTACGGCTCGACAGGCCCGGAGATCGTGAACCAGACCGGCGGATCCGTGACCCACTTCGTGGCGTCGCTGGGGACGTCGGGCACGTTCATGGGGACGACGCGCTTCCTCAAGCAGTGGAACCCGAGCGTGCAGTGCTACTCGGTGCAGCCGGACTCCCCGTTCCACGGCCTGGAGGGGCTCAAGCACATGGAGACCTCCATCGTGCCCCCCATCTACGACCCGCAGCTCGCGGACCGGAACATCGAGGCGCCGACGGAGGAGTCGTTCCAGCTGGTGCGGGATCTGGCCCGGTACGACGGGATCCTCGCGGGGCCGTCCTGCGGGGCGGCGTGCTGGGCGGCGCTGGAGGTGGCGCGGTCGCTCGACAGCGGCGTCGTGGTCACCGTGTTCCCGGACAGCGGCGAGCGGTATCTGTCCGAGTCGCACCTGTGGGAGGGGCACTGATGCTGCGGATCACGGCTGAGGAGCTCGCGAAGCTGAAGAAGCACGGCGAGGACGGCTTCCCCCACGAGGTGGTCGGGATCCTGGCCGGCTCGCGGGAGACCTGGGAAGTGACCGAGGTCGTGCGCCTGGAGAACGAGCGCGCCGATTCGGCCCACAACCGATACAAGGTCTCCGGGCTGACGCTCATGAGGGCGGAGCAGGCGCTGGAGGCGCGCGGGCTCGAGGTGGTGGGCTACTACCACTCGCACCCGGACCACCCGTCGCAGTACAGCGAGTACGACCGGGATCACGCCCTGCCGAACATGAGCTACGTCATCGTCTCCATCCTGGGGGGCGAGGCGGCGACGGTGCAGAGCTGGCGCCTGACCGAGGACCGGTCGGCCATGACCGAAGAAGAGATCGAGGCCGTCTGAGGCCGAAGAAGAGGCCGTTGAGCCTGCGAGGCCGTCGAGCCTCCGAGGAGTGACCATGAGCGTGTCCGTGATGATCCCCACCGCCCTGCGTTCCTACGCGGATGGCAACGCCTCCATCGACTGTTCCGGCGCCACGGTGGGCGAGGTCCTCGGCTCCCTCACGGACCAGTACGCGGGGCTCAGCAAGCACCTGCGCACCGGCGAGGGCAAGCTCCGCAGCTTCGTGAACGTCTACCTCGGCGACGAGGACATCCGCTTCCTGGACGGCGAGGACACGCCGGTGCAGGACGGGGCCACCCTGACCATCGTCCCGTCCATCGCGGGAGGCGCGGCATGAACGACATCACCCGGGAGCTCCCCGAGCTCGACAACGACGAGATCAACCGGTACTCGCGCCACCTCATCCTCCCGAACGTGGGGATGGAGGGGCAGCGCAAGCTCAAGGGCTCGAGCGTGCTGTGCGTCGGGACGGGCGGCCTCGGCTCGCCGCTCGCCCTCTACCTCGCCGCGGCCGGGGTGGGGCGCATCGGCCTCGTGGACTTCGACGTGGTCGACGCGAGCAACCTCCAGCGCCAGATCATCCACGGCACCGCCTGGGTCGGGAAGAGCAAGGTGGAGAGCGCCAAGGCGCGCATCGCCGACCTCAACCCCCACGTGCAGGTGGACGTGTACGAGGAGCCCCTGAACTCCGAGAACGCGCTCCAGATCCTCGCCCCCTACGACGTGATCGTGGACGGGACGGACAACTTCCCCACCCGCTACCTCGTGAACGACGCGTGCGTCCTGCTGGGCAAGCCCAACGTGTACGGCTCGATCTTCCGGTTCGAGGGGCAGGCGTCCGTGTTCAACCACGAGGACGGTCCCTGCTACCGCTGCCTGTACGAAGAGCCGCCTCCGCCGGGGCTGGTGCCGTCGTGCGCAGAGGGCGGCGTGCTCGGGATCCTCCCGGGGATCATCGGAGTCATCCAGGCGACGGAGATCGTGAAGATCCTCCTCGGCATCGGGACCACGCTGTCCGGGCGGCTGATGCTCTACGACGCGCTGAACATGAACTTCCGCGAGCTGAAGCTGCGGAAGAACCCGAAGTGCGTGATCTGCGGGGACAACCCCACCGTCACCGAGCTCATCGACTACAACCAGTTCTGCGGAGTGCCGAGCGCCGACGAGGGCGCGCGCCCCACGGACGTGGCCACCGAGGACGAGGGCTTCGCGCGGCTGAGCGTCGCGGAGATCAAGGCGAAGCTCGATGGGGGCTGGCAGCCCTTCGTCCTCGACGTGCGCAAGCCGCACGAGGCGGACATCGTGAAGCTCGGCTTCGCCGACGCGCTGATCCCCCACGAAGAGGTGGGTGCGCACCTCGCCGAGATCCCGAAGGACCGGGAGATCCTCGTCCACTGCAAGATGGGCGGGCGGTCGGCGAAGGCGGCGAAGGTGCTCGCGGACGCGGGCTACACGAGCGTCACGAACATGGAGGGCGGCATCACGGGCTGGGCGAAGGAGATCGACCTCAGCCTGCCGACCTACTGAGCCCGGCGCGCGGGCCTACTGAGCCAGCGCCCGGCAGAGCTCGGCGGTGGCGTCGTCCGCGGGCAGCCAGGTCTCGATGCGCAGCTCGTCCAGCGCCACGTTCTGGGGCGCCTGGAACGCCGTCATGATCGTCACGAACCGGAGCTCCAGCGGCCCGGCGCGCAGGTGGACCCCCGTCGTGGGCTCGCTCGGCGCAGCAAGGTCGACCTCCCGCCAGTCGGGGGACACGGTGGGCATGTCGAGGAGCTCGTCCAGGAGGCCGCGCAGCTCGCCGTCGTCGGGGTTCTCGAGGGCTTCGCGCTGGATCCGCCACAGCAGGGTCCGCCCCACCTCGTCGAAGTTCACGAGGAAGGGCTGAGCGCCGTCGGGGTCGAACGTCAGACGCGCGATGTTGAGCCCGTCGGGGTCCGTGTCGCCGAGGACGGTGGCGAGCAGGCGGACGCCGGCCTTGTTGAGCCTCTCGAGGCGATAGAGGCGGTTCACCACCATCACGGGGAACGGCTCGTGGTGCTCGAGCAGCAGGTCGAGGGCCTTGCTCGCGGCGTCGGGGAGGGCCGCGACCTCGTCGTAGACGGGCGGGTGGCCGGCGGCGCGGAGCATGGAGTTCACGGAGCGGAGCGGGACCCCGAGGGTCTGGGCGAGGCGATGGATCATCGACGGGCTGGGCACCGAGCGCCCCGTCTCGAGGAAGCTCACGTGCTTCGGCGAGACGTCGGCGGCCAGCGCCAGATCGAGCTGGCTGAGCCCGCGCTTGCCGCGCCAGTGCTTGAGGAGCGCAGGGAAGAGCTGGGAATCGGTCACGTCGCCTCCATCGATCTGGACTCTAGCGATGGGGGACGGCGGCGCACCTACCTCCCGAGGTAGTTGCTGGGGGGATCCGCGGCGGCGAGGGTCTTCGGGAAGGAGACACCACCATGCTGACCGAACAGACCGCCACCGAGCTCTTCCGCGCCCCGCCCCACCGCTTCGTCGACGTCGCAGGAGGGCAGATCGCCGTCCGCAGTGTGGGCGAGGGGCCCGACGTCCTCTTCGTCCACGGCTGGCCCGTCACCGGCGCGACCTGGCGCAAGCTGCTCCCCCACCTCGCTCCTCACGTCACCTGCCACGTGCTCGACCTGGCAGGGACCGGCGCGAGCCGCTTCGACGCGGACACACCCATCGGGATGGAGCACCACATGGCCGCCGTCCGCGCGGCGGTGGATGCGCTCGAGCTCGACAGCGTTGCCGTCGTGGGGCACGACAGCGGCGGGATGATCGCGCGCCACGCGATGGTGGGGGATCCGCGCCTCCGAGCGCTCGGGCTCATCAACACCGAGCAGCCGCAGGGCGTCGGGTGGTGGTTCAAGGGGTTCCTGATCGGGCGGCACATCCCCGGCTTCGGCGCGCTCCTGCGTTGGGTGCTGGACAAGCCCGTACTGCGCCGCAGCCCCTTCGTGCTCGGCGGCTCGTTCGTCGACCGGTCGCTCATCGACGGGGACTTCGACGAGCTGTTCCTGCGTCCCCTCGTCGACGACGACGCGCAGTACCGAGCGGCGATGGACCTGCTCCAGAGCTTCGACGAGGAGCACGTCCGACAGCTCGCCGCGATCCACGCGCGCCTCCACGTGCCCGTGCAGATGGTGTGGGGGGCGGAGGACCCGTTCTTCCCGCTCGACTGGGCCCAGGAGATGGTGGGCACGTTCCCCGATGCGCGGCTGACGGTGATCGAGCGCGCGAGTCTGATGCCCCACGAGGAGAAGCCCAAGGAGGTGGCGGCGGCGTTGCTCGATGTGCTGCGCGGGGCGGCGCGGCGGGCGGCGTAGGAGTCGTCCGGGTTGCGCGGCTGCGCGGCCGCGCGGCTACTTCGCTCCGAGGGCCTCGCCGACCTTGCCGAAGTAGGCCGCCTTGTCGACCTTGAAGTTGTCCTTGCGGTCAGGGTTCTCCACGACCCAGACCTTGGCGATCAGCTTCTTGTGGGCCTTGATGAGCGCGTCGTAGTCGGTCGACTTGAAGAGGACGTCGTTGCTCCCGACGATGAGCTGCACGGCCTGGAGGTTCTTGCCGGGGGCGTTCTCGAGGATCGCGCGGCCCGGCTCGTTCTTCGCCTCGTAGCCGGCGAACGGGACCTCCATCGGCTCGTCCCAGCTCTCGAAGCGGCTCTCCAGGTCCTCCATGGACAGGAACGGCGTGTCGGCGATGATCCGCCGCGCTTCGGGCCGGCTCCAGCCCACACCAAGGGCGACCCCGCCACCGACGGAGCCGAATCCGTACACATCGAACGTGGCGGCGTACTTCTTCCGGGTGTAGTCGAACATGGTGGCCATGTCGTCCTGGAAGTGGGGGTAGATGTACATGTTCGAGTCGATCTCGAACTCGCTGCTCTCCCCGTAGCCGCGCCAGTCGAAGATGACGACGTTGTGGGTGGACAGGAACTGGTCCACGCGGCGCAGGTAGTCGGCCATGTTCCCCTCGCCGCTGTGGGCGATGAGGACGGTCGAGGTGGTCTTGGTCTTCGCGGGGAAGTTCCAGACGTTGAGCTCAGCGGCGCCGTCGTTGGTCCTCACCTTCTCCGCCTCGTACTTCATGTTGAACTTGTCCGGGAGCTGCTTGTACGTCCGGCTGGGGTTCAGGGCGTGGGCGTCGGCGGCGCCGAGGAGCAGAGCGACGCCGAGCACGGCGGGGATGAGTCGAGCGAGCATGGGGGACCTCCAGCCTGATGGACCGTGTTCGGGAGGGCGCAGGGTACAGAGGGCACGCGCGGACGACTGCGGGGACATGCCGAAGGGGCGGAGCCGGGCCACGGCGCGCTGTCATCGGGTCGATGTCGATCGTTCGCGAGTCCGTCGCTAAGGTGCGCCTCCCCCCGCTCCGAGGAAACCACGCATGTCCGTTCGCTCCGACTTCATCTGGATGGATGGGGAGTTCGTCCCCTTCGACGACGCCAATGTCCACGTGCTGTCTCACACGCTGCACTACGGACTCGGGGTGTTCGAGGGGATCCGGGCGTACGAGCAGCCGGACGGGACGGCGGGGATCTGGCGCCTGGAGCCCCACATCAAGCGCCTCATCGACAGCGCGAAGATGATGCGCTGGCCCCTGCCGTACTCGGCGGAGGAGCTCACCGAGGCGTGCCTGTCGACGCTGACCCGCAACGGCTTCACGGAGGCGTACCTGCGGCCGCTGGCGTTCCTGGGGCACGGACAGATGGGGCTGGGGGCGCGCGGGAATCAGCTGCACGTGGTGGTCGCTGCATGGAAGTGGGGTGCGTATCTGGGCGAGGAGGGGCTGAAGAACGGCGTGCGTCTCCAGACGAGCTCGTTCACCCGGAACCACCCCAACGCGGCGCTCCAGCGGGCGAAGGTCGTCGGGCATTACGTGAACTCGATCCTGGCGCGCTACGAGGCCAACGAGAACGGCTTCGACGAGGCGCTCATGCTCGACCAGCACGGCCTCGTCGCCGAGGGGACGGGAGAGAACGTCTTCGTGGTGCACGACGGGGTGGTCCGCACGCCGCCGGTGACGAACATCCTGCCGGGCATCACCCGGGACTCGATCCTGGACATCTGCCGGCACGAGGGCATCGAGGTCCAGGAGACGCCGTTCGGCCGCGACGCGTTCTACACGGCGGACGAGGCCTTCATGTGTGGCTCGGCGGCCGAGGTCACCCCGGTCCGCGAGCTCGACCGCCGACAGATCGGCGCCGGCACCCGCGGCCCGATCACCGAGCGCATCCAGTCCATCTACCTCGACGCCGTCCGCGGCAAGGTCGAGTGGCTGGCGGACGGGATCACGAAGGCGTAGGAGCGACGAGGCCGCCCGGGGCGAGAGCTTCGGGAGCGCCCGACGGCCCCCTCTCAGAACCGGTAGGTCGCTGACCCCAGGACGCGCGCGCCGACGGGCGTGGCGTAGCAGTGCTCGCGGTGGCCCCCGGTACCGAAGCCGATGAGGTTCGATCCCGTCACTCCGACCTCGAGCTTGTCCTCGAGGAAGCGCCAGCCGATGCGGGCGTTGAGCAGCGGGTAGGCGTCCGCCGTGCACGACTCCACCGCCACGTTCCCCGCGTCGTCGAAGGTCCGCTCCGGCACGTCCACGTTCCCGACCACGTGGAAGTCCACGTTCGCGTCGAGCCCGATCGGGCTCCGGTAGGTCACGCCCACCATCCCCATGTGCTGCGGATGCCGCCGGTCGAAGTGGTCGGGGGCCGTCAGCCCCGCGTCCTTCTTCTCTTGGTCGATCATCAGGTTGAGCGAGTAGTTGGCCCGGATGTCGAGGCCGTCGACCGGGAACGCGTGGATCTCCGCCTCGCCGCCGAGCCCGTGGAACACACCGTCCCCGTTCTCGAAGGTCGACGTCCCGACGAGGAAGTTGTTCCCCTCCAGCTTCGCCCGGTCCGAGCCCACCACCGCGCCCAGCGCGATCGGGTTCGCGATCCGCTCGTAGTACGCGTTGATCCCGAAGCTCAGGTAGTCGCTGTCCGCGAACGTGTAGCCGAGCTCTGCGGAGAAGATGTTCTCGGGCGCGAGATCCGTGCTGCCCCGGGACTTGATCGCCACGCCCGTCACCGTCGTCGGCACGACGAGGTCGAGGTAGCTCTCGAGGAACGTCGGCGTGCGGAACGCGGTGCCCGCCGAGATCCGCAGGGACTGCCCGGCCGTCGGCTTGATGAGCACCGCAGCGCGCGGCGACGGCGTGAAGCCCACGAGCGGGTGCTGGTCGAACCGGAACCCGAGGACCGCCACCAGCGGCGGCGCGAACGTGATCCGGTCCTCCACGAAGCCGTTGAGGTGCTGCTCCAGCTTCGGCTCGCTCAGGTAGTCCCAGTTGATGGTCTTGAGCCGGTAGCCCGCCCCCGCCGACAGATCGTGGCGGATGGGCCCGGTCATCGCCGTCCCGGTGTAGACCGCCTCGACGTCGACGACGTGGCTCTTGACCTCGTTGCTCAGGTCGATGGCGCCGATCGGCTGCCAGGTGGGCGCGGCGTCGGCGTCGAAGGAGTTCCAGAACGCGCGCACCGAGAGCCCACCGATGCGGATGTCCGTCCGCACGTCCGCGACGAGCCCCTGGAGCCAGTAGTCGCGGAACACGCCGATGGCGAAGAAGTTGTCGAAGACGTAGGACAGCCCGCCCGACAGCCCGATGGACACGTTCGGCGCGGGGACGATCGCCACGCCGCCGTTCACCCGCAGCGCCCGCACCGCGAGGCTCGCATCCTGGGTCGTGAGCTCCACGTCCGTGCGCTCCGGCCCGTACTCCAGGGCGAAGCGGTCCGTCTGCTCGTAGCCGAGGGAGCCGCGCCAGCCGACGATCCCCTTGCGCCCCGAGAACCGCACGTTCCCCAGCAGCGTCTCACCCATGCCGCCGGTGAGCCGCACCTGGCCGCCCTGCTCCGCGCCCGGCGCCTTCGTGATGATGTTCACCACGCCGCCGAAGGCGTTCGCGCCGTACAGCGTCGAGCCCGGACCCCGGATGACCTCGATCCGCTCGATGTCGGCGAGGTCGATGTTCATCGTCTTGAAGAAGGTCCCGCCGAGGAAGTCGAAGTAGGCCGAGCGCCCGTCGACGAGGACCAGCAGCTTGTTCGAGATCCGCTGGTTGAAGCCGCGGATGGCGAGGTTCGTGTTCCCCGCCCCCATCGTCAGGGTCGACAGGCCCGGGACCCGCCGCAGGATGTCCGGGATGTTCGTCACGCCCGACAGTCGGATGTCGTCGGCGGTGATGATCGTGATCGCCGAGGGAGCGTCGACCGGCGTCGTCGCCGTGCGCGAAGCGGAGACCACCTGCTCTTCGTAGAAGTCACCGCCCTTCGCCTCGAGCAGCTCCGCCTCGGGCGCGTCGGCGAGGACATCCACGTCCGGCTCGGCCTTGCCCTCGATCCGGTCGGCCAGGCGCTCCAGGCGGGCGATCAACGCCGCCACTTCGGGCCCGGCGACTACCGTCCCTCCGGAGGGCGTCTCGGCGGGCCCGGCGGTCTCGCCGCCCGGCAGGGTCGGTCCCGAGGGGGCCGCCGTGGTCTCCCCGGACGCCTCGCGGGCCTGCTGCTGAAGCAGCGCGATCAGTCGCTCCACCGCCGCGGCGTCGGCCGGCCCGCTGGCGAGGTATGCCTCGAAGGCCTCCACCGACTTCTCGAAGTTGCCGGCATCGGCCCAGGCGAGGCCGATGTTGTAGAGCACCGAGGGGTGCGGGAGGATGTCGTACGCCTTCTGGAGCAGCAGGGCGCCGTCGGCGTGAGCCCCCTGATCGATCAGATCCATCCCTGCGCGGAACGCGCGGCGGGCGTCGTCGCGGGCGTCCGCGAGGGCCTGGGCCGGCAGCAGGAGCAGGAGCAGCAGCGCGAGCGAGCGGAGGGCGCGGGTCGGCATCAGTAGGGGTTGTCCTTGTAGCCGGAGGGGCTGCTCGGCGTGGGGTCCGGCTTGGCCTCGGGCTTGGGCTTGGGCTTGGGCTTCGGCTTGGCGGCGGGCGCCGGCTCGGGGGTCGGCTTGGGCTTCGCCACCGGCGCGGGCTTCGGCTTCGGGGTCGGTGCCGGCGTGACCTTGGGGGTCGGCTCGGGCGTCGCCGCGGGCGTCGCCACCAGCTCGCCCGTCCAGTTCGCGGCGCCGTCGGCGACCGGGACCGTCGTCACCAGCTTCTCGTACCCCTCGCGCCGGAGCCTCACCCGCAGCTCCGTGGCGCCCTCGGGAAGGGACACCTCGGCCGCCGTCAGCGGCGTCGCCCCCAGAGGGGTCCAGGCGCCGTCGATCTCCGCCTCCACCGTGGCCCCCGCGGGCGTCGATCCGATCGCGAGCTTCGTGGGCGCGACCTCGATCTCCACCGCCCCGTCCGTGGGCTCCGAGTCGGACGCGCCCGCAGGATCCTCGTCTCCGTCCCCCTGCGTCACCAGGAGCCCCACCACCGCGATCGCCAGGAGCGCCGCGACCCCGATCAGGGCCTTGAGCCCCGTCGACATCCCGCCCCGGCGCCGCCGGCGCTTCTTGGGCTCGCGGGCTGCCGGGCCCGGCGAGGGCTGGCGCGGTGCCGGCGCGACCGTGGGAGTGGGGAGTGGCTTGCTCGGCCGGCGAGGCAGCGGCGTCCCGGGCTCGGGGTCCAGCTCGAGCGACTCGTTCACCTCGAGATCGAGCGTCTCCGTGTCGTCGGCGCCGAACGCCCCGCCGGCGTTCCGCAGCGCGTTCACCAGGTCGCCCATGGACTGGAAGCGAAGGTCCGGATCCTTCTCGAGGCACCGGGCCACGAGCGCCTCGAGCGCCGGCGAGGTCTGCGCCGCCGGGTTCAGCTTCCACATGGGCTTCGGCTTCTCGTGCAGGTGCGCGTGCAGCACCTGCATCGGATCGCCGTCGAACGGGGGGTGCCCCGTGATCATCGCGTACAGGAGGATGCCGACGGCGTAGATGTCCGCCCGGTGGTCGACCTCCCGGGTGCGATCCAGCGCCTCGGGGGAGGTGTAGCGCGGCGAGCCGAGGAACTTGCCGGCGAGCGTGATCTCCGAGGCCTCCCCGCGGAACTTCACGAGCCCGAAGTCGAGCACCTTGACGAAGTCGGCGTCCTCGTCCCGGTTGACGAGCAGGACGTTCGCGGGCTTCAGGTCCCGGTGGATGATCCCCTTGCGATGGGCCTCACGCAGGCTCTTGGCCACCTGCTTCGCCACGTGAATCGCCCGGCCCGGGTGGAACGCGCCTTCGTGCGCGATCACCGTGCGGACGTCGTTGCCCTCGAGGTACTCCATGACGATGTAGAGCGCGCCGTCGTCGGCCTGCCCGAAGTCGTGCACCGTGATCGTGTTCGGATGGGACAGGCGCGCCGCCGCCGCCGCCTCACGCAGGAAGCGCTCGTCGAAGTTCGGATCGTCCTCGAGGGACTCCGGCGGCTTGAGGATCTTGAGGGCGACCTGGCGGCCGAGGGGGGCCTGGGTGGCGAGGTAGACGACGCCCATCCCGCCGCGGCCGATCATCCGCTTGATGTCGTAGCGGCCCGCGAAGACCTCCCCGACTTCGGGCATGCGCATGGGGACGGCCGGAACCTTGCGAAAGGTATCGGCCAGGGTCCCCAACCCCTTGGTGCCGTCTTCTGGCATCCGACCTCGACCGGGGTGAGCTCCCGCGGACCACCCGCGCACACCCCTCGGGTCGAGTCTATCAGCGGCGTCTACGCCCGGGCAGAACGCGAACTGCCGCACGAAGCAATGGCCGCTGGGCTGCGCGGGCAATTCGGGACGGAAGGGACTCGCGTCCCTCATCCACCTGGGTGTCGAGCCACTGCACGGCCGCGTCGAGAACGTGACTCGGCAGGACGCCGTCTCGAGGTGCGCGCTGGGCGATCGGCCCCTCGACCACCCGAGCCCAGTCCTTGCGGAACAGCGCGGGAGAGTCGGGATCGACCCGGGTCACCTCGACGCCCTGCGGCTTGACGATGCTCACCATCTGCAAGGTCTGATCGAGATCCTCGCGGGTCTCGCCGGGGAGACCCACCAGCGTCTGGAGCCCGAGCTCGATCCCCGCCGCGCGGATCATCGTGGCGGCGCGGTAGATCGCCGACGGCTCGTAGCCCCAGCCCAGGCGATCGAGCAGCGCGCCCGACCCGGAGGCGGCGTCGAGCTCGATGCGCTTGCACCCCGCGCGCGCGAGCCGGCGGAGAGAGGCGTCATCGAGGGCGCTGGGGTGGGCGTTCGCCTCGAACTCGACGGGCTGGCCCGTGGCCTCGAGGGCGTCGCAGAAGTCCGCGAGCCAGCCCGCGTCCCAGACGAAGATCTCGTCGACGAAGACGAGACGATCCACCGGGAACCGCTCCACGAGATCGACCATCTCGGCGGCGACGTCCTCCGGCGGGCGGCGGCGGTAGGGGAGGCCGAAGACGGTGTTCGTACAGAAGCCACACGAGAGGGGGCACCCACGCGCCGATCGGATTGCGAGGCGCCGGTGCTCCCCGACGGTGAGCCAGCGATCGAGGAAGACCCGCGTCTCCTCGGGGTCACGGTGAGGCTGGGGGAGCTCCTCGACCGGGACCAGCTTCTCCGCGCCGGACGAGTAGCGAAGCGTCCCATGGGGATCCATCCAGCAGATGCCCGGGATGCGGCTCAGGACCTCGCCGTCCGGCCGATAGTCATTGGCCCGCAGGGCGTTCACGAGCTCGAGGGTCGCGTGCTCGCCCTCCCCCAGGACCACGGCGTCTGCGCCCGCGCGCAGGTAGAGGGCGGGACGCAGCTGGGCATCGGGCCCCGCGGCGAGCACGACCGCTCCGGCGCGGCGCGCCATCCCGCAGAAGTCGACGCCGGTCGTCCGAGTCGTTGGGTGGGTGTAGAGCCAGGCCACACGAGGGCGCTGGCGCGACACCTCGACCTCGAACGCGCTGGTGTCCATGCGGAACGTGGAGTCCCACGTCTCTACCGAGGTGAAGGCGCGATCCGCGATCCAGGCGGCCACCTCAGCGGGTTGCAGTGGCGGGAGCGGGTGCAGCGCCCCGGCCCGGTGGCGATCCGCGCTCAGCATGTACGCGTGCGCGAAGAGCACCTCGGGCTGGATGGGGTGGTGACCGGTGCGATCCAAGCGGGGCGGTCCAGGGGTGAGAGAGTGACGGGACAGGGGCGATCTTGGCGGCTGAACGCTAGCAGGGCGGCTCGATCCGCGACGCCCGCGACCCGGCGAAAGCGCCTGCGCGGTCGTGCTGATCGCGCCGGGATCCGGGCCGCTGGGTGCCCCCACCCGTGGACCAGCGCGACAAGTGACCCTATAATCCGACGTTCGAGGTGACGGAATCTCGTCCTGTCGAGTCGATCAGAGAAGCTGAGGCGGACCGCATGTCGGAAGAGAGCGGGAACACGGGCGAGTCGGGTGCCGACGACCTCCAGGAGCTGAGGCAGCGCTTCGCTCCTGCGGTGGGCCAGCTCTCCGATGTGGGCCGCGTCCGTGAGCTCAACGAGGACAACCTGTACTGGGCACCGCTGGACGAGGACCTCGTCCTGTACGCCGTCGCGGACGGCATGGGGGGCCACGATCGGGGAGAGGTCGCCAGCCAGGTGGCCGTGGAGACCCTCTTCGAAGCCGCGCGCGCCGGGCTCGAGGGCATGGACGGCCGGACCGTCCCCGCCCTGCGGGATCTCCTCCGCGAGTCGGTCCAGACCGCGAACCGCGCCGTCGTGACCGCTGGCGAAGAGAACGACTCGAACATGGGGACCACGCTCACGTGCTCCCTCGTCTACAAGGGCAAGGACGCGGTCGTCGCCAACGTGGGCGACTCCCGTGCCTACCTGCTCCGCAAGGGCAAGCTCAAGGCGATCAGCCAGGACCACAGCCTCGTGGCCTACCTCGTTCAACTTGGCGAGCTGACCGCCGAAGAAGCCCGTACGCACCCCTCGGGGAACATCCTCGTGCGCTCGATCGGGTCGATGCCCGAGGTCGAGGTCGACGTCTACCACGTCGAGGTGCAGGACGGAGACTGGCTCATGCTCTGCAGCGACGGCCTCTGGGGTGAGATCTCGGACGCCGACATCCAGGCGATCCTCCGGGACAACCCGGAGCCGCAGGACGCCTGTCAGGCGCTCGTGGATCGGGCGAACGACGAAGGCGGCCGGGACAACACCACGCTCATCATCGTGCAGGTGGAGGGGGGCTCGTGAGCCTCCGCGCCGCCGCTGCCTGGGGCCTCGCCCTGGCCATGCTGAGCGCCGCGCCTGCCATCGCCGGCAAGTACGACCCCAACGCCCTGCCGACGATCGGTGGCACCGCGCCGGCGTTCAGTCTCGAGGCGTTCCGGGAGCGCGGTGAGGACGAGGCGCAGCGCGAGATCATCCAGCTGGACGACCAGTGCGGGCCCCGAGGTGGGGACACGACGATGGTCCTCCTCGCCTTCGTGAACAACGACTCGGCCAACGCGGACTTCAGTCAGCTGACGAAGTGGCAGCGGCGGTACGAGCGGAGCGGACTCGTCTCGATCGCGATCTCCACGGATCGCGGCACCGCCGAGATGGGCGAGCTCGTGGCGAAGGCGAAGCGCCCCTTCCGCGTGCTCGACGACAAGTTCGCGATCGTGGCCCAGCGGTACGGGATCGACGGCGCGCCGTTCACGCTGCTGCTGGACGCCGACTGTCGCGTCCTCGGCATGGCCGACAAGTCCGCGAGCTCCGACGCCGACCGTCTCCAGGCGGCGATCGACGAGCGCGCGAAGATGGCCCGCGCGAAGTAGCGCGAACCCGAGCCCCCTCCGGGCTCACACCTCCACGTTCAGGCGCTTGATCCGGTCGTAGAGCGATCGGGGGCTGATGCCCAGCTGTGCGGCAGCGCGGCCTCGGTGCCCCCCGGTCGTGTGCAGCGCCCTCCGCAGCATCTCCCGCTCGACCTCGACCAGCGTCCAGCCATCGAACTCGGCGCGGGACGACTCCGCGACGGGCGCCATGGCGGACTCGGTGGGCGCGTCTTCCGGCGCGAGACGCACTTCGGGGCCGGCCGTCGCGGTGGTGGCGACCGACTCCTCGACGAACCCTCGCAGCGGCTGAGGCAGGAAGCGGGGCTCCAGATCGGGCCCCCGCGACAAGGCAGCCACCGCCTGCATCGCGTTGCGCAGCTCGCGCACGTTCCCCGGCCACGACCACGCCCGCAGCGCGGGGAGCCAAGCGGCGGGGAGTTCCCTGGTGCGGCCGTCGGAGGCTTGTTGGAGGAACTTGCGGGCCAGCGGGAGGAGATCGCCGGGGCGCGCCCGCAGCGGGGGCACGTCGACCACGACGGCGGCGAGGCGGTGGTACAGGTCGGCGCGGAAGCCGCCGTCTCCGATCGCGAAGCGCAGGTCCCGGTGCGTCGCGCTCACCACCCGCACGTCGACGCGCTGCTTCTCGTTGCTCCCGACCGGGCGGACGTAGCCGTCCTCGAGGAAGCGCAGCAGCGCTGGCTGGATGGCCGCGGGCATGTCCCCGATCTCGTCGAGGAAGAGCGTGCCTCCGTCCGCCTCGTGCAGGAGCCCGCGCCGGTCGCCGCGGGCATCCGTGAAGGCCCCCCGCACATGGCCGAACAGCTCGGAGGCGGCGAGCTCGGGGCGGAGCGTCGCGACGTTCACGGCGATGTAGGGGCGGTCCCGCCGGTCGGACATGCGATGCAGCGTGCGTGCGAGCAGCTCCTTGCCGGTTCCGGACTCGCCGGCGAGGAGGACCGGCAGGGTGGTGGCAGCAGCGCGCTCCACGATCTCCAGGCACTCGCGCCCGCCAGGGTCCACGGCCACCCAGCGCGGCGTCTCCGTCGTGCCGTCGCCGGTGTCGACCGGGCGGACCGCGCGGGCCCGCGGTCGGCGCCCCGCCCGAAGACCCCGGAGCTCCCCGCTGACCTCCCGGAAGCTCTCCAGCCACTCCTGCCGCTCGAGGAGCGCGAGGATGTGGGCCACGCACGGCTCCAGGAGGGCGAGCAGTGAGGGGGCGAAGGCTTCGGCGCTCGTCCGCCCGAGAACGAGAGCCCCCCGACGGCGGGCGCGCTGGGCATCGCGGCGCTGCCCGCCGGCGCCGGCCGGGAGCGGCAGCGACAGGAGCGGCCCCACCTCTTCGGGCACGGGCCAGGTGGGATCGTCCGTGATCGCGGCACCGCCGGTGTCGACGACGCGCGGGACGTCGGGGAGGAACCACGCGCGGGTGCGGCGCGACGACGACTGGAGCGGCTCCGATCCGGCGAGCCAGTCCGGGCGCCCAGGGATGCTCCGGTGGAGGATCACGTCCTCGCCCCGGAGCGGCATGTAGCTGATGGCCATCCAGTCGAACGGTGCGAGGCGCTGGAGCGCAGCGCCCGCTGCCTGGAACAACGACGCGGCATCGGAGCCCGCGGACAGATCCTTCAGGACGGGCACCAGGAGGCGGTAGTCCGCGTCGGCGGCCGGGAGCGGGACGATCGTGGCGCGACTGTGGGCCATGGCCGAGTAATAGACGCGAAGGATGTTGCCCGGGTGCGATCCAGGAACAATCGACCACGCAACAACTTCTCAACAACTCCGGAAGGATCTGCAGACCCCTCTAGTGGTCATAAGAGTGACCACTAAAGTGCGCAAGCGCCTGTTTTCGTGAGGCAAATGCCGCTGTCGGATCGTTGGCCCGGAACTTGCTCCTTCAGGGGGCATCGCCGGTCACCGATGGAAAGGCAGCTCGATGCGCAGAATCCTCCGATCCTCCTCCGCCCTCCCCGCCCTCCTCCTCGTGACCGGCTGCTACGTCGGCGAGGACACCGGTCTCATCGAGTTCGCCGAGCACGAGGTCGCGGGGGAGTACGTGATCGGCATCTCCGACGACGCGACCGAGGCGGAGCTGCGGGAGCTGGCCGCGCGTGAGGGCATGGAGATCCTGGAGGTCCGCCACAGCGACCGCCTCGCCGTCCTTGTGGACGACGGCTCGCGGGGCCGGGACGAGGTCCTCGACGCCCTCGAGGACGACGCCTCCACCTCGTTCGCCGAGCCCCAGTTCGTCTACCAGCCGTCCGCGATCCCCAACGACTACGGCGAGTACCTGTGGGGTCTGAGCAACAGCGGGGTCGGTGGCGGAATCGCGGGGGCGGACATCGACGCCTTCGGCGCCTGGGACGTCACCCGCGGTGAGGGGATCGTCGTCGCCGTGATCGACACGGGCGTGGACATCACCCACCCCGATCTGGTGCCGAACCTCTGGACGAACACCGACGAGATCCCCGGCAACGGCGTCGACGACGACGGCAACGGCTACGTCGACGACGTCCACGGCTACGACTTCGTGAATCGGGACAACGACCCCAATGACCGGGATTGGCACGGGACCCACGTCGCCGGGTCCGTCGCAGCGCGGGGAGACGACGGCTACGGCGTGCCCGGGGTCGCGTACCGCGCCCAGGTGATGTCACTCAAGTTCCTCGACGGGAACCGCGGCGGGCTCTCGTCCCAGGCGGCGGAGGCGATCACCTACGCGGTGAACAACGGCGCCCACATCATCAACGCGTCCTGGGGCGGGCCGGGCCAGTCGTCGGCCATCCGCAACGCGATCGCCTATGCGCGCTCCCGCGGGGTGCTCTTCGTGGCTGCCGCCGGCAACGAAGGTCGGAACAACGACTCCTTCGCCAGCTACCCCGCCAACTACCCCCTCGACAACGTCATCTCGGTCGCGGCGAGCGACCGGCGCGACCGCCTCGGCAGCTTCTCCAACTACGGCGCCAGCCGCGTCCACATCGCCGCGCCCGGGGTCGACATCGTCTCCACCTTCCCGGGCGAGGACTGGGGCTATCTGGATGGGACGTCCATGGCGGCGCCCTACGTCGCGGGGGCAGCGGCCCTCATCAAGAGCGCAGCACCGTCCATCGCCCCCGCCCAGATCCGCCAGGTCCTGATGCAGTCCGCGACCGAGGTCCCGTCGCTTTCGGGCCTCGTGGCGAGCGGGCGCCTCGACGCCTTCGCCGCCCTCGACCAGCTCGGACTCACCGGCAGCCAGCCTGAGCCTCCCGCTGAGCCGCCCGCGCCCGAGTGGACGTTCCAGGAGTACCGGATCAACTCGCCGCACCCCTACGCCAACGACTTCTCGGGGCAGGCGGCGATCACGGCGCCTCAGGGGGCGACCGAGATGCGGCTGCACTTCTCGCGGATCGACACCGAGGCCAACTACGACTTCGTCGTCATCCGGTCCCCCGGCGGGGACAAGCTCGCGGAGTGGTCCGGCAACGTGGGCGCGGTCGTCTCGGAGCCCCTCCCCCACGGGGCCGTCACCCTGCACCTGTTCACCGACGGCAGCGTGACCGAGTGGGGCCTGGAGCTCGCCGGCTACAGCTGGCGGTAGCCCCGCGCGGCCTCCGCGCACCCCTGAGACAGGGGCGAGCCCGCCGTTGGGGGGTCCTGGGGTAGCCTCGCGCCATGCGCCTCATGTCCCGTGTCTTCGCTGTCGCTGTTGGTGTCTGCCTCCTCGTCCCCCTGGCGTCGTGCCGCAAGAAGGCCCCGCTGCCTCCCCCCGAGTTCGACGCCACGACGCGGGCGCTCACCGGGGACGCGAACCTCGAGAACCGGATCACGGAAGCGGAGAACCTGGAGCGTCTGACCGATGCCGAGCTGGCGGAGCTGGCGGAGCTCAGTGAGCAGGTGGGCCAGTCGGAGGCGCTGTCGAGGTACGTCGCGGCGCTGGTGGGCAAGGGAGACGTCCAGGGAGCGATCGACGTGCTGGTGGCGCGCGCCTGGGTCTCCCTCGACGACGAGACGAAGCTCGCGGATCTGCTCGACCTGACGATGGGCCAGCTGCGCTGGTCGGCGTGCGCCCAGATCACGACGAGCCTCGTGGAGCGGCGCAAGGACTCCGTGCTCTTCCTCCTGCGCGGGTTGTGCCTCCGTCGGTCCGGCGATGCGGCGAACGGGGAGGAGAACATCGAGGCGGGGCTCGAGGTGGACCCCCTCCCCAAGGACGCCGCGGCGGCGATCCGGCGCCTCGTGGACGAGCGGGCCGCCGGGAACCAGCTGCCCCCGTCGGACGAGGCCCCCTACAAGGCGATGAAGGAAGCCCTGGAGCGCAAGGGTCCGCTCCATCGGCTGTTCGTGCGTCACCTCACCGAGCGGGCGGACCCGGGCTGGACGCTGGGGTCGCTGGACTGGAACGGGATCGAGCCCCACGAGCAGCGGGCCGTGATCCTGTCGCGCTCGCGGTCCTACCGGCACTGCCACGAGCTGGCGGACTACGCCTCGAAGGAAGACCTGTCCGGCAAGACCGAGATCGTCTGGATGATCGACGGGTTCGGCCGCGTCGCGGACGCCAAGGTCACGGAGTCCGCCTGGGGCGGGCACGAGCAGGAGGAGTGGCTCAACGCCTGCTTCCTCGACCAGATCGGGCGGCTGCGCTTCCCGATCCCTGAGTACGGCCGCCTGATGCCGGCGCGCCACCGGTTCTCGTACACCTCCTCGAACTAGCGAGGAGGCTCAGCGAACCCGGGCTTGGGGTCTACTCGCCGCCCTCGGCGGGCTTCTCCTCGCCGCCGTCGTCGGCCGGCGCCTCGGCGACCAGGCTCTCGGTGTAGGCGAGGATCGTCCAGATCTGGTCGTCGCTCATGGCGGCGCCGAAGGCCTGCATGGCAGTGCCCTGGATGCCCTGCTTCATGATCTGGAAGTTGATGCCCGGGGTCAGGGCGCCCGCGCGGGCCGGGTCCGTGAGGTTGGAGGCGGGCGGCTTGAAGCGGTTCGCGACCGGGCCGTCGCCAGCGCCAGCGACGCCGTGGCACTGCTTGCAGGAGGACGCGTACTCCTCGCCGCCCTTCTTGATCGCCGCCGCGTCGCCCGACTTCGGGTTCGTCGCCGCCTTGTCCTCGTCGGACAACCCACCGATGAACGCCGTCAGCTGCTCGCTGAGCGCGACCTCGCCCGTCTCTTCCGGGGTGGGCTCGGGGGTGGGTTCGGGCGTCGGCTCCGGCGTGGGCTCGGGCGTCGCCTCCGGGGTGGCCTCGGGGGTGGGATCGGCGGGCTCGTCACCCGGGCAGCCCGCGAGGGCGAGGGTGAAAGCGGCGCACAGGGTCAGCGTCTTCTTCAGTGTCATTGGTTCCTCCCGGGTGGCGACGTCTCGCCACGGCGCGGCCAATGTACATGAGGCATATCCTCCGACCATGCGGCCGCCCCTTCATGCCTGGTCTTCCCTCGCGTCCCTCGACTGTCGCCCGCTCGCCGGCGGCCTCATCAACGACACGTTCGCAGTGGGGGACCCGCCGGAGGCCGTCGTGCAGCGGCTCCACCTGATCTTCGGCCCGGAGGTCCACCTGGACATCGAGGCCATCACCGCGCACCTGGCGTCCCGGGGAATGGCGACGCCGCGGCTCATCCCGACCGACGGTGGGCACCTGTGGACGATCGACGACGAAGGACGTTGCTGGCGGGCCCAGACCTTCGTCCCCGGGGTGTCCTTCGACTCCCTCGATGGGCCGGCGCTCGCTGCGTCCGCGGGTGACCTGGTCGGGCGCTGGCACGCGGCGACGGCCGACCTCGACCACCAGTTCGCGTTCACCCGCCCCGGGGCGCACGACACCGACAAGCACATGGCGACCCTCACCCGCGCCGTCGACGATCACCCCACCCACCGCTTGCGCGACGAGGTGGGACGCCTCGCCGACCAGATCCTCGCGGGCTGGGAGACGTGGGACGGCCGCCTCGAAGGACCCACGCGGGTCTGCCACGGCGACCTCAAGATCAGCAACCTGCGCTTCGACGCCTCCGGCCACGGCCTCTGCCTGATCGACCTGGACACGATGGCGATGCTCTCGCTGGACATCGAGATGGGGGACGCGATGCGGTCGTGGTGCAACCCCGCCGGGGAGGACGTGGCCGTCGCCACCTTCGACGCGACTCTCTTCGATGCGGCCGTCACCGCCTGGCTCGCGGCCTGCCCGCAGCCGGCCGAGGAGCGCGAGGCCCTGGTCCCGGGGGTGGAGCGGATCTGCCTCGAGCTCGCCGCGCGGTTCGCCGCGGATGCGCTGAACGAGAGCTACTTCGGCTGGAACGCGGACGCCTACGCCACGCGCGGAGATCACAACCTGCTGCGGGCGCGCGGCCAGGCGTCGCTGGCGGCGTCGGTGGCCGCTCAGAGGGGGGTGCTGTCTCGCTCGGTGGGGACGGGGTGAAGCTCGGCGTACGTCTCGGGACCCTCGTTCGTCCCGATCAGCCCGCCGGGCCCCTCGATCACCCGGACCTGGGCGAGGAGATCCGCGGCGCCTGACCCCGGCAGCGGCATCGACGGGAACTGGAGGACGATCGCCGCCTGGAAGCGGCCGGGCCACGCGACGAGGTCGCGGAGCAGAGTCTGCGTCGGTGCGTCGGCCACGGCCACGTCGTCGAACACGAGCACGATGGGCTTCTCCACCTGCCCGGCCGCGTCGTTCACGAGCTCCACGAACGTCTCGAGGCGCGTCGGCTCGCTGAGGTCTCCGAGCAGACGCCGACGAAGCTGCGCCGCCAGCGCGACCTTCGCCCGGTCGATGAGCCCGTGGTCCGCGTGGGTCTGGAGCCACTCTCGGGCCGCGGCGGCGGTGGCGCCGTCTTCCGACTGGGCCACGATCCGACCGTCGAGCCACCGCTCGGGCGCGGGCGGCACGTCGCGCCCCACCACCGCGATGGTGCGGCCGACCGATGCGATGTCCCAGGCGTCGCGCTCCATACTCACCTCATCGGCGACTGTAGCTTCGACCTTCGGCGTCTGATGCGACTGAGGGCCTCGGGGGTGATCCCGAGGTAGCTCGCGATCTGGTAGTCCGCGATGACGCTCTCGAGCTCCGAGAACTCCGCGAGGAACGTCTCGTACCGCTGCTCGGCGGTGTCCAGCAGCAGGCCGGCCTCCTTCCGCATCTTCTTCACCGCCAGCCCCTGGGCCATCTGCCGCCCCACCTCGGACCAGGCGAGGTCCCGGCGGCACAGGGCGTCGAACGTCGCCCACGGCAGCACCGTGAGCTCGGTCGCGGCCAGCGCGCTGATGGAGAGGCGGCTCGGGGCCCCCGACGCGAGGGCGTCGAGCACTCCACAGAAGGCTCCCGGGCCGAGGAAGCTCTTGTTGAACTCCCGGCCGTCGGCGCGCAGGTAGTACATGCGGAGCAGCCCCGCGCGGACGAAGGCCACGGAGTCGACGGTGTCTCCGGCGCGGACCAGGGTCTCGCCCCGCGTGAGGGAACGACTCGTCAGGTGCGGGACGATCGCGTCCCAGGATGCGTCCGGAAGCGACGGGAGCGCAGCGCGGACCGCGGCGTGGCTCACGCAGGCTCCGGCAAGGCCTGCCGGTTGAACACCCGGCGGAGCAGGCCCGGGGCGAGCCAGTTCAGGATCGGCACGAGCCGGGCCTTGCCGACCCGGACCACGGGGGAGCCAGCGTCGACGCCGGCGAGGATCTGCCGGGCCGCCTCGGCCGGGGTGATCTTCGACACGTCTCTCCCCGCGGTCATCCGCGTGTCCACCACGGGCAGAAGCACGTCCACGAAGCGCACGCTCGGCGACTGCTCCCGCACGCTCGCAGTGTAGTGAGAGAGGCCGGCCTTGGTCCCGGCGTAGACCGGGCAGCGGCCGATGGGGATGTGGGCGAGGCCCGAGCTGATGTTCGCGACCCAGCCTCCGGCGAGGTCGTCGGCGAGCCGGTGGGCGAGGTCGATCGGTGCGACGAGGTTCAGGGCGATCTCCCGCTCGACGCGACCGGGGTCCTCGCCGCCCGCCTCGAAGCGGTAGCAGTCCTGGATCGCCGCGTTGTTCACGAGCCCGTCGAGGCGGCCGGCGCCGAACGCGCGGACGGCGTCGACCAGGGCGGCCCGCTCGGCGGCGGAGGTGAGGTCGCAGGGGACGGTGTGGACCCCCGGGAGCTCGCGCTCGAGGGCGTCGAGGGCGTCGACGTCGCGGGCGCAGGTGACGACGCGGGCGCCGGAGGCGTGGAGCTGATGGACGAGGGCGCGGCCGATGCCGGCGCTGCCGCCGGTGACGAGGATGACGGGGGACATGGGGACTCCGGGGTGAGGGGTTGGGCCTCACTCTCGTCCCCGCTCGCCCTGGCCGCCTTGACCTGGATCAAGATCCGCGGGCGCGCCTCAGGACAGGGGACGGATGGGGACCCACATCGCCCGCAGTCCGTCGGTTCGGTCCCCCGGAAAGTCAGAGGCTCGGCTGAGCTCGGAGGGGGGCTCGTGGTCGACGGACGCGAGCGCCACGGCCAGCGGCTCCTCGAACCGGGAGGTCCCGCGGGTGGCCGACAGGGCGAGCAGACCGCCTCCGGGCTCGACGACAGCGAGCGCCGAGCCCAGCAGCCGCTCCATGTCCTTCGCGGGATCGAAGCCCTTGCGGTTGCGCTTCTTGCGGCCCGCGGTGGGGACGGGGGGTGGATCGCAGACGACGAGATCCCAGCGCGTCCCTCGCTTGCGGGCGCGTCGGAGGAACTCGAAGACGTCGCTGCGGGTGTGGCTGCGGGCGTCGGGGGCGAGCCCGTTGAGGGTGTAGTTGATCTGGCCGCGCTCCAGCGCCGACGGCACGAGATCGACGTTCGTCGTGGAACGCGCGCCTCCGAGGGCCGCGGCGACGCCGAACACCGAGGTGTACGAGAAGAGGTTGAGGACGCGCCGCCCGTCCGCCCGCTCCCGGACGAACCGCCACAGAGGTCGCGCGTCGGGGAAGAGGCCCGTGTTCGTGCCGTAGAGGAGGTCGACGGCGACCCGCAGCGGTCCTCCAGCGTCCACCTCGATGACGAACCGGCCCGGGCGGGCGAGGGGGTCGTCGGGATCGGGCTCCGGGAGGACGCCGGCGAGGAGCCGCCCTTCACCCCGGGAGCGATCGACGTGCCCGCGCTCCTTGAGGACCACGGCGTAGACGCCCTCGGAGTCCATGGACTGGCCGACGAGGCGCTCCAGCGTGGCGGGATCGGCGTCGTCGCGTCCGTACGCGGTGATCAGCGCCACCCCGCCGAAGCGGTCGACGGTCCAGCCGGGCAGGCCGTGGTGCCGCCCGTCCAGGAGCCGCGCGAGGCTCAGAGGGCGGACATCTTCGCGCGGAGCTCGGTCATCAGGGTGGCCGCCTCCTCCGCTGCCTGCCGCTGGGCGCCGGAGAGGCCCAGCTGCGTCGCCATCTGCATGAGTGCGACGTTCTCCTCCGCGGTGGTCACCCCGTCCGCCCGCGCCACCAGCAGGGCGTCGCGGTAGACGAGGGCCCGGAGCCGCGGGTGGCCCTTGAGCACCGCCAGGGGGCCGTCCAGCGACAGGTCCTTGCTGCCGAGCGCGCGGCTGACCGTGAACGGCATGGCCCCGAGGATGTCGGCTGCGCCCTGGATGACGCGGGACTCGGACTCGATGATGCCGTTGGCCTTGGCGACGCACGCGAGCGCGGTCACGTAGGCCTCGACGAGCATTGCGTCGAGCGGCTCGTCCAGTCCGTACAGATAGGGGGCAGCGAGGGGGTTCACGCGGTGGTCATCGCCTTCTGGAGGAGCGTCGTCATCCTGCGCGCGAGGCGGGCCGGGTCCTCCACCGGGCTCCCCTCCAACAGCAGGGCCTGATCGTAGAGGATCTCGACGAACTCGTTGACCTGCGCGGAGCCGGAGTCCTGCTCGTGGGCGTCCCGGATGGCGGTGATCAGGGGGTGCGTGGGGTTCACCTCGAGGATGCGCTTCGTCTTCGGGATGGACTTGTCGTGGTTGCGGAGCAGGCGCTCGAGGTAGGCGTTCTGGCCGCCCTCGGGCACCACGAGGCACACGGGGGAGTCAGTCAGGCGGTTGCTGACCCGGACCTCGCGCACGTTCTCCTCGAGGACGGTGCCCATGTGGGAGAGCAGGCCCTCGAGGGTGCCCTTGGCCTCCTCGCGCTCCTTCTTCGTCTCCTCGTCCGCGTCCAGTTCGAGGTCGGCGTCCGTGGCGGAGACGAGCTTCTTGTCGTCCCACTCGCCGAGGCCGTCCACCGCCCACTCGTCGACGGGGTCGGTCATGTAGAGGACCTCCCAGCCGCGGGACTTGAGCGCCTCGAGGTGCGGGGAGCTCGCCACCGACGTCTCGGACTCACCGATGACGTAGTAGATGGCCTCCTGGTCCTCGGGCATGCGCTCGACGTACTCGTCCAGCGAGGTCAGGCCGTCGACGCCGGACGACCGGTAGCGCAGCAGCTTGCCGATGCGCTTGCTCTGGTCGCGGTCGAGGTACAGGCCCTCCTTGATGACCGGGCCGAAGCCGGTCCAGAAGTCGGCGTACTCCTCGGCGTTGTCGTCCGCGAACTGCTTGAGGCGGTCGAGGGTCTTCTTGATGACCTGCCTGCGAATGGTGCGGGTGACGGCACCGTCCTGGAGCATCTCGCGCGAGACGTTCAGGGGCAGGTCGTCGCTGTCGATGACGCCCTTCACGAAGCGGAGCCAGCTGGGGACGAGCTCCTCGGCGTCGTCCATGATGAAGACGCGGTTCACGAAGAGGCTGACGCCGCGCTTCGCCTCGCGGTGGTAGAGGTCGAACGGGGGGCGCTTCGGCACGAAGAGCAGGCCCGTGAAGAGCTTGGTGCCCTCGATGCGGAAGTGGTTCCAGCAGAGCGGCCCCTCGAAGTCGTGGGACAGGTGCTTGTAGAAGGCCTCGTACTCCTCGTCCGTGACCTCGTCGCGGTTGCGCTGCCACACGGGGTTGGCCTTGTTCACCTGCTCGAACTGCAGGGTGAGGACGGGCTCCTTGTCCTCGCTCTCCTCGGCGTCGGCGTCCTCGTCGGACTCCTCTTCGGGGGCGGGGCGCATGTCCCCGAGCATGATGGGATGGCGGACGTAGTCGCTGTACTTGGCGATGAGCGCGCGCAGCGACCAGAAGGACGTGTACTCCGTCTGCTCCTCGGCGAGGTGCAGGGTGATGGTGGTGCCGCGGCCGGCGCGCTCGCCGGGCTCGAGCGTGTAGCTCTCCTGGGCGTCGCTGCTCCAGACCCATGCCTCGTCGCTGCCGGCGGCGCGGGAGGTGACGGTGACCGTGTCCGCGACGAGGAACGCCGAGTAGAAGCCGACGCCGAACTGGCCGATGAGCGAGGCGTCGTCGGACTTCTCCTTGAGGCCTTCGAGGAACTGCAGCGTGCCCGAGTGGGCGATGGTGCCGAGGCTCTGGATGAGCTGGTCGTGGCTCATGCCGACGCCGTTGTCCTCGATGTGGAGGAGGCGCTCGTCCGGCTCGGCCCAGATGCGGATGGCGAAGCCGGGGTCGTCGCCGAGGAGGGAGTCGTCCTCGAGCGCCGAGAGGCGCAAGCGGTCGATGGCGTCCGACGCGTTCGAGATCAGCTCGCGGAGGAAGATCTCCTTGTTGGAGTAGAGCGAGTTGACGACGAGGTGCAGGACGCGGCTGACCTCGGCCTGGAACGCGTGAGTCTCGGGCGTGGACATGGATTCCTCCGGTGGGTTCATCGGGACCGGACTGCCATGTATGCACCCTGCGCGCGGAGTCAAGCGCCTCCGTGGATCGCGACTTCGTTTAGTCTCGCGCCGTGAAGCTGCCCCAGACAGTCGGCCCCTACCGCCTCGTCGAGCGGTTGGGCTCTGGTTCCTTCGGCACGGTGTACCGGGCGGAGGTGCTGGGCGCGCTGGGCTTCAGCCAGGACGTGGCGGTCAAGGTGCTCGACCCGGCGCGGGCGATCGAGCGGCCGGACATGGTGGCGTCGCTGGCGGACGAGGCGGCGCTCATGTCGCGCCTGCAGCACCCCTTCATCGTGCAGGTGCGCGGGCTCGAGAAGCTCGAGCACGACTTCCTCGGTACGACGTACGCGATGGTCATGGAGCTGGTGCGTGGCATCGACCTGCGGCGGCTGATCGACGCGGCGAGCATCGAGGGCCACGTCATCCCGGTGCAGGCGTGCATGCTCCTGCTGAGCGAGATCGCCGAGGCGCTCCAGTACGCCCACGAGCTCACCGGCGGGGACGGCGCGCCCCTGAACTTCGTCCACCGGGACATGAAGCCGGGCAACGTCCTCGTGAACGTCGACGGGCGGGCGAAGATTCTCGACTTCGGCATCGCCTTCGCGGCGGAGCGCAAGGTCACGGACACGGCCGCGGGGATGACGAAGGGCACGGTGCTCTACATGAGCCCCGAGCAGGTGCGTGGCCAGCAGCTGACGGGCAAGTCGGACATCTACTCGGTGGGGCTGATCCTCTTCGAGATGCTCACGGGCGAGATGTTCGTGCCGCTGCCCGACGGCGGGCTCGCGGACATCGCGGGGATCCTCGTCGCCGTGTCCGAGGTGGGCTGGTACGACCGGATCGACGTGTTGCGGGCAAAGCTGCGCGCGCCCGAGCCCGGGGGCCAGGGGCTCGGCGAGGAGCAGGCGGAGCACCTCGAGTCGATGCTCGCCGCCATGCTCCAGCCGGACCCGGACGAACGGATCGACGCGGCGCGGCTCGTCGAGATGACCGACGAGATCTACGCGCCGTGGCGGCTGAAGCGGGGGCGCCGGTTGCTCAAGGAGCTGGTGAGCGACCAGTACGCCACGTTCGACGAGCTGCCGAACTTCGCCCGCCAGATGGCGGCGCACGGCTCCGACGAGGACGTGATCACGTCGGGGCACGCGTCGCTCGAGCCGCCGTCGGCGACGACGACGGCGGGGCGGCGTCCCGGGGGTCCGCCGGTGCCGGTGGTGGCCACGCGGATCATGGAGGCGACGGGGTCCGGGGGGACGCCGGTGGACGGGGCGGGCGAGGTCGAAGAGGTGCCCATGGCGCCCTCGGGGCTCACGACGGCGCCGGCGGGCTCGACCGCGGCGGGGGCCTCGGAGCCCGGCTCGCGGCGTGGCCTGACTGGCGTGCTGGCGGCGGCGCTGCTCCTCGTCGTGATCGGCCTGCTCTTCACGACGCTGCGGGGCGACGACGCGGACATGTCGGACGGGCTCCCGCCCCTCACCCCCGTCGGGGGAGCCGAGCCGGAGCTGGCGTCGGACCTGATGCCCGAGGGGGGTGCGGTCGCGGTGGCGGCGGACGACGACGACAGCGCGGCGGACGACGACGACAGCGGAGACGACGACGACAGCGGCGACGAGGTGGTCGAGGACGACGCGGCGCCCACGCCGAAACCCACGCGGGTGGCGTCGGCGCCGCGGCCGCGGCCGTCCCGGACGGCGCGAACGACCGAGCCGGCGACGCCGGAGCCCACGCCCGAGCCCACGCCTGCGGAGGTGAGCGGGGGGCAGCAGGCGTGGGTGTCCGTGGTGCACGACCCTCCGAAGTTCGTGATTCCGGGGGCGCCGCTGGCGCTGTCGGTGCTGCTCGAGGTGAAGAAGCCGGGGGAGCTGTGCACGCCGCGCGTGATCCTCGCCCCCCGCAACCGCCGCAAGTACCGGCGGTATCCGATGACCCCCGCCGGCGGCGAGCGCTACACGGTCACGATCGACGTCCCATACGACGACCAGTGGGCGAAGGGGGTCCGCTACTTCGTGGAGTGCTGCTGGGAGGACGAGTGCCCCGAGCGCTGGCGCGGCCCCGGCGCGCCCTGGTACCTGGATACGCCGGAGTTCTGAGGCCCCGGACGTCTCGTGTCCGACCCGCTCGCGTCCTCGGCTCGCAGGCGAACCTGCGGGTCTCGGGGCACGGACACGAGACGCGGGCCTCAGAACACGAGTTTCGACTCCGCCGCCCGTGCGGGACGGCTGCGCGCGGAGCGGAGCTCCGCTTGCCGGGGGTCGCCGCTGCTCCTGCGAAGGCCTGCCGCGGCTGAGCCCCTCAGAACGACCCCGTGTTCTCCAGCTCGAAGAAGTAGGTCCCCGTCTCCAGGGGCAGGTACGTGCTGATCACGAAGGTGAACGACGCACCCACCAGGGTGCTCGCCGTCAGGGTGGCGAAGCTGTCGAACTCGCCGCCGTCCGTCTCCGTGCGGGTGCAGGTGTCGTCGTACTTCTCGAGCCATACGCCGTAGCCCGTCCCGCTGTGGCTCACCGACACCGCAGTCAGGAGCGGCAGGTTCACCGCGTACGCCTGCATGTAGTACGGCCCGTTCTGCTGCGACCAGTACTGGGTGTCGTTGGCGTCCAGAGCGCCGGTGTCCGTCCAGGACAGCCCCTCCACCAGCGGCACCGTCACCGGCGCGCCGAGGCTGCACACGTCGCAGAGGTCTGCTCCGTTGCAGTCCTGGTCGATGTCGTCGCAGTGGACCTCGGGCGCGCCCGGGTAGATGGTCCAGTCCAGGTCGTTGCAGTCCTCGTCGTCCGGCGAGCCGTCCCCGTCCGAGTCCGGCAAGGGCGTGCTGTCGTCGTCGTCGACCACATCGTCATCGTCGACCGCGTCGTCGTCGTCGACCGCGTCATCGTCATCGACCGCGTCGTCGTCGTCCGCCCCGGAGTCGTCGTCGTCGACCGCGTCGTCGTCGTCGACCACGTCGTCATCGTCGACCGCGTCGTCGTCGTTGGCCGCGTCGTCGTCGTCCCGCTGGAACCCCACGCCCGGCGCAGGCCCCCCCAGCGGCCACGGCGGCAGGCAGCCCGCCATCAGCAGCACCAGCAGCCCCATCCAGCCCGCGCGCCCCATCAGAACCGCCCCACGAGGCCGAAGCTCATGCCGCCGTCCGTCGGCGCCACCGTCCCGCTCACCCGCACCCTGCGTTTGCCCGCGTTCGGCGCCGTCGCCAGCAGAACGCCTCCAATCGCCTCGAGCACCACCCCGGTCACGAGCACCGGCGCGCCGATCGCCGCCCACGTTCCGCTGTCGACCCCCTGGGACGCCCAGTGCGCGTCGGTCGCCACGAACCAGATCCCCACGACCGTCGGCGCCGCGCCGCCCGCCATCAGCCCGATGCCGCCCGCCCGCTGCTGCCGCACCGGCGCCGGGATGGCCGCCCGCGCCGCCCGGTCACGATCCCGCTGCGCTGTCCCCGGCTCCCGGGTCTCGCCCGCCTCCGCGTCCCGCCGCCCGATCCGCGCCTGCACCCGCTCGCGGACCTCCTCGCCCCGCGCCCGGTCCCGGTCCAGCAGGGGCAGCGCGAGGTAGTTGTCCACCTGCCGCAGCGCGGCGTCGTAGTCCCCGAGGGCCTCGTGCGCCCGTGCGAGCACCAGGCGCGCCTGGGCGGTCGTGATGGACGCCTCCATCTCCAGTGCCCGCGTCGCCAGCCGCTTCGCCTCTTCCCAGTTCTCCTCCACCGCCGCGGCGATGGCGTCTGCCTGGAGGGCCGCGGCCGAGTCCAGCGCGTCCAGATCGATCTCGTCCCCGTCCTGCGCCCACGCCGAACCCGCGCCGAGCGACGCGAGGGCGAGAATCAGGAGGGAGAGCAAGCGGATCATTGGCAGTTCTGGGGGACGCCCGAGCATAGAGCAGTCAACCCGCGCGGCGGGTGATGCGCTCGGGCCGGAGCCGACCCGCCTCGTCGAAGACCGAGCGGAGGGACAGCAGCACCGAGACGAGAGTCCCGATGGCCGTCGCCGCGGCGATGAGGAACAGGATGAGCATCTGGTAGAGCGCGGCCTGGACCGGCGGGGTCCCTCCGAGGATCTGGCCGGTCATCATCCCCGGGATCATCACGATCCCGACCACGGTCATCGAGTTGAGGATCGGGATCATCCCCGTCCGCACCGCCTCCCCCGCGACCCCACCGCTGGCCTCCCACGGGGTCGCCCCGAACGCGAGCAGCGCGTCGATCCGGTCGCGGCCCTCGTCCATCTGCTGCAGCGAGCGGTCGAGGCCCAGCGAGATCCCCGTCAGGCCGTTCCCGAGGATCATCCCCAACATCGGGATGAGGTAGCGGGGCTCCCACCAGGGCTCCACCTGGACGATCGCCGCCGTGCCGAGCACCGCGGTCCCGCCTCCCCCGATCGCCAGCGCCAGCAGGCTCGATGGGAACAGGCCCGCCACCGTGCGCGAGGAGCGCTGGACGGCCGCGTGCGCCGCGAACGTGATCATCACGACGCAGATCGCGCCCACCAGCCACGGCGAGCCCGCCCGGAACACGGGCTCGAGGATCAATCCCAAGAACGCCAGCTGCGCGACCGACCGCACCGTCGCGACCGCCAGCGTCCGCTCCAGGCCGAGACGCAGCCAGACCGAGATGAGCCCGTTGACGACGAGCAGCGACGCCGCGGCCGCGATCTGCCAGGGCGCCAGCGGGATGGGCCCCGTCATGCGCTCAGCTCCAACACCCGACCACCGAGGCGCTCAGCCTGCTCCGCGGAGTGCGTGACCCAGACCAGCGCTCGCCCCTGGAGGGAGGCTTCCACCGCGTCCGTCGCCGCCGGATCGAGCGCCGAGGTGGGCTCGTCGAGCAGCAGCACCTCCGGCCCCGTCGCCACCGCGATGGCGAGCGCCGCCCGCTGTCGTTCGCCGCCGCTGAGCTCGGTCCACGGCCGGGTCCACGCTTCTTCGCCGAGGCCCCACGTCGCGGCGAGCGCCATGGGCTCAACCGCGGCTGTCGCGCCCTCCGCGACCGCCTGCGCGCCCAGCGAGCTGACCTGCCTCACGAACTCCTCGGGGGTCCCTGCCAGCGCCGGCGGGTCTTGGGCCACGTAGCAGACGCGCCGCCGCCACCGAGACCAGCCCATCGTGTGCGGAGGGACCCCATCCAGGGTCAGATCCCCCTCCACGGGATCGAGCCCGGCGAGAGCTCGTAGGAGCAGCGTCTTGCCGCTCCCGGACGGGCCGCGGACCACGACCACCTCGCCGCGTCCGACCTCGATGTCCAGTCCGGACCAGAGCGTGCGGTCTCCGACGACCCGACGGAGCCCGGTCGCCCTCAGCCTCACGCGACTACTGGTCCGTGTAGGGCTGGGGGCTGCGCCCGTAGGCCTGCGCCTTGTACTTGTTCTGGAGCTCGCTCCACTCCTCGATGAGGAGGCGCGCCGCTTCGGGCTCACCGGCGTCCACGAGCTCCTTGCTCCGCTTGAAGACCCCCTTGATGTCGTCCTGGTGCTCGCGGGTGACGTCCTTCCAGGACTCCGGCGTCAGGGGGACCTTGCCGAGCAGGTCCATCTCGTACCCGTGGAAGCGCTGCCGGGCCTCGATCGAGGCGTCGTACTCGGCGTCCGTGGGGTCCATCTCGGCCATGGGGGACTGCTTCATCGCCGAGTCGGTCAGGGGCGAGCCGTCGTCCACGAAGCCCTCAAAGGGGTTGCCCAGGGCGTCCTCGCCGCGCTTCGCGAGCCGCTCGGCCTGCCGCTTCTTCGCCAAGGCCACGGGGTCCTCGGCGCCTTCGGGCAGGTTCGTGATCGTCATCGACCCGTCCGCGCCGCGGTCGGAGATGCGGAAGTTCTGCTCCGGGGTGTCGTCTTCGTCGTCCTCGACCGCCATCGGCGTCGGCTTCGACACCTCCTCCTTGCCCTCGGGCCAGAGAAACGCCGCCGCCATCAGGCCGACCACGCCGCCGACCATCGCCAGGACCACCACCTTGCCGTTCATGCCTTCTCCACCGCGGCGTTCCACCGCTCCAGGTGTGCCGCCCGGTCCGCCTCGCTCATGCGCGGCGTGAAGGTCCGGTCGACCTTCCAGGCAGCCTTCGCGTCGTCCGTGCTGCCCCACACGCCCACCGCCAGGCCGGCGAGCAGGCCGGCGCCGAGCGCCGTCGTCTCCAGCATCCGCGGCCGCACGATGGGCACGCCGAGGATGTCCGCCTGGAACTGCATGAGCAGGTTGTTCGCCGCGGCGCCGCCGTCCACCTTGAGCGCCGCGAGCGAGACGCCCGAGTCCGCCGCCATCGCGTCGAGGATGTCAGCGTTCTGCAGCGCGATGCCCTCGAGCGTCGCCCGGGCGATGTGGCCGCGGGTGACGCCGCGGTCGAGCCCGCAGATGACGCCGCGCGCCTCGGGGTTCCAGTGGGGGGCGCCGAGGCCGGTCAAGGCGGGGACGAAGGTGACGCCGCCGTTGTCGGGCACGGTGTTCGCGAGCGCCTCGATCTCGGCCGAGGAAGTGATGATGCCGAGCCCGTCACGCAGCCACTGGACCGCCGCGCCCGCGATGAACGCGCTGCCTTCGAGGGCGTACCGCACCTCGTCGCCGACCTTCCAGCCGACGGTCGTGAGCAGCCCCCGCTCGCTGGCGACGGGCTCGCTGCCGGTGTTCATGAGCAGGAAGGCGCCGGTGCCGTACGTGCACTTCGCCTCGCCCGCGTCGAAGCAGACCTGGCCGAAGAGCGCGGCCTGCTGGTCGCCCGCGATCCCCGCGATGGGGATGCCGTCGGGCAGGACGTCGAGGCCGCGGGTGTGGCCGTAGACCTCGGAGCTGGACTTGATGGCCGGCAGCACCGAGCGCGGCACCTCGAGGTGGCCGAGCAGCTCGTCGTCCCAGTCGAGGGTGCGCAGGTCCATGAGCAGGGTGCGCGACGCGTTGGAGACGTCGGTGATGTGGGTGTCCCCACCGGACAGGCGCCACACGAGGAACGAGTCGATGGTGCCGAAGGCGAGGTGCCCGGCGTCCGCCTGGGCGCGCGCGCCGGAGACGTTGTCGAGGATCCAGCGCACCTTCGTGCCGGAGAAGTACGGGTCGAGGACGAGGCCGGTGCGCTCGCGGAACGTGGCCTCCAGGCCCTTCTCCTTGAGGCCGCGGCACATGTCCGCCGTGCGCCGGCACTGCCAGACGATCGCGTTGTGGACGGGCTTGCCGTCCCGCCGCCGCCAGACGACCGTGGTCTCCCGCTGGTTCGTGATGCCGATGCCGGCGATGTCGCTGCCCTCGACCCCGGCCTTGCGCAGCGCGCCGGTGATGGTCGCGCGCGTGGTCTCCCAGATGTCCTCGGGGTTGTGCTCGACCCAGCCGGGCCGCGGGTAGATCTGGGGGTACTCCCGGTTGACCTTCGCGAGCACCGAGAGGCGCTCGTCGAGCACGAGGACGGTGGTGCCCGTCGTGCCCTGGTCGATGGCGAGGATGTGGCTCATGTGCGCTCCGTCAGAGGGGCGCGCAGGCGGGCGCCCCGAGGGGCGCGGATGATACGGGCGTCGGTCCCGCGGAGCGAGGTCGGGTCGGAGTCCTCAGGCCTTGTCGTGGTAGTGCCCGAGGATGAAGCGCACGACGTCGCGCCGATCGATGACCCCGAGCAGGCCGCCTTCGGCGTCGGTGACCGGCAGGATCGTGAGGTTCTTCTCCACCATGAGCGACGCGACGTGGCTGACCGGGTCCTTCGGGGAGACGGTGATCGGCGGCGAGGACATGGCTTCGGCGACCTTCGAGGCCGTCATCTTGTGCAGCTGCTCCTCCATGTCGTCCTTGCCCGCGCCCCAGAACAGCAACGCGTCGAGCAGGAAGACGGGCTCCGGCGTCCGCACCGTCTTCTCCTGGTAGAGGATGTCCGCGAGGGTGAGGACTCCCTGGACGTAGCCGTCCTCGTCGAGGACCGGCGCGCCGTCGATGCGGTGGGACAGGAGCTGGCGTGCGGCGGCGAAGAGCTCGTCGCCGGCCTTCAGGGGGTAGGAGTCGGTGCGCATGAGGTTGCCGGCGGTCGTCTGGCGAGGCATGGGGTCTCCCGGGTTCGGTGCACTCGGGATACCCCGGGGCGCGGAGGACCGCAACGCGTGCCAAATCGCACTACGTCTCGCCACTTTGGGGTGTCGCGAAGGGTGGGTCGGGCGGCGGAACGCCGGAGCCGGGGTGCGACCTGCGTGGTAGCTTGCTCGGCCATGAATCACCGCGCTCTCACCTTCGTCCTCACGGGTCTGCTGGCCCTGCCGCTCGCGGCCTGCGAGCAGCCCGTCCCGTCCCTCGGCGCTGACATCGGCGCGCTCTTCCCCGCCGCCGACGGGCACTACTGGCGGTACAACAACCAGGGTCGGAACGACGTCACCTACTGGATCCGCGACGGGGACGTGGATCTGGACGGCGAGGCGCTGCCTGCCTTCCGCATCTGGGTCGCCCCGGAGCAGGAGATCATCGACGACTACGGCGACGACCAGAACGAGTGGGCCGTCCTGCTCTTCTTCCGCCGCACCGCGACCGGTTGGTACATCGCTGGGTGGGAGGCGAACCCCGAGGGCCCGTCTGCGGGTCTCGGCGACGAGATCTTCGAGGGTGACGGGATCGCGTTTGCCACTTCGAACGTCTCCGTCGGGACGACGGTCACGACGGAGGCCGCGGGCGCCGAGTGGACGACGACCTACATCGACGAGGAGGACGGCCCCTTCGAGTTCAACGGGCAGAGCTACACGGACGTGTGGCACGTGAACATCGCGAGCTCGGTGGGGAACTTCCCGTTCGAGGGCGACTACTGGCTCAAGGCGGGCCCGGGGATCATCTCGTACGACGCTGTCGGCTACCGGCCGGAGACGGGCGAGGCCTGGAACCACATCCACAACGACGTGCTCGCCAACATCTTCGGGACGGACTAGCCCCATGGCCGACGACGACAGCCGGCGCCCCGCCGGCGCGCTCCAGCTCCAGGTCGACGACAGCGTCGCCAACGGCATCTACAGCAACTTCCAGGTGGTGGGCAGCAGCGAGACCGAGTTCATCCTCGACTTCGCGTTCCTGCAGCCGGGCCCGCCGCGGCAGGGGCGCAGCAGCTCGCCGCGGGGGAAGATCCGCTCGCGGGTCATCATGAACCCGAAGCAGGCGAAGATGCTGGCCCACCTGCTGAGCCAGCGCATCGCCGACTACGAGCGGCACTTCGGGACCATCGAGGCGCCGAAGGGCGCGATGATGATGGGGCCCGGGACCGGAGGTTCGGGGCTGCCGAACTAGTCTCCTGGGGCAAGATGCGCGCATGCGCGTCGCCACCGTCCTGCTCGCCCTTCTGCTTCCTGCTTCTGCGTCCGCTGTTGAGGTGGGGTGGAGTTCGGGGACGTCCGTCACCGGAACCCCTGAGTCCGGGGCGGTCGGTGTCGCGACCGGCGATCTTGACCGGGACGGGACCCTCGACCTCGTCTGGGCCAACAACACCGGCGACACGCTCCGCGTCGGCCTGGGCTCAGGAACGGGCACGTTCACGGCCACCACCGTTGCCGCCGCGGACGGCCCCACCGACGTCGTCCTCGCGGACGTGGACGGCGACGGGGACGCAGACATCGTCTACGCCGGCTCCGAAGACGGCGAGTTCGCCTGGCTCGCGAATGACGGGAGCGCGGGGACTTGGACGAAGACCCTGATCGGCGTCGACACCGGGGCGGTGGCTCTCGCGATGGCGGACATGGATTCGGATGGGGACCTGGACCTCGTCGGTGGATCCTGGGACGGCGGCAACGTGGAGTGGTTCGAGAACCTCGACGGCGCCGGCAGTTCCTGGTCCGCCGCCCAGGTCATCGACGCGACCCTGGGTCAGATCGCTGAGGTCGCCGTCGCTGACGTCAACGGAGACGGAGTGCTCGACGTCGTCGCCAGCGCGTACACGCCGGGGGCGGTCGGTCTGTACATCGGCGACGGAGCGGGGGGGTTCACCGCATCCGTCATCGACGCGGCCAGCCCCGGGGCGTCAGGCCTCGCGCTCGCCGACCTCGACCGGGACGGAAACCTGGACATCGTGCACGCGCAGACCAACGGGGGGATGCTCGTCTGGTACGCGAACGACGGCTCGTGGACGAAGAACACGATCGCCCCCTCAGCCCCGGGAGCACGCGGAGTCCACCTCGCAGACCTCGATCACGACGGAGACGTCGACGTCCTCCTGTCCCTGAATGGCGGAACGGGGGGGGCAAACCAGGTGCGTTGGTACGAGAACATGGACGGGGTCGGCGGGACCTGGGGGGCGCAGACCATCGACTCCAGCTTCGCGAACACGAACCGTTCCCTGGCAGCCGACTTCGACGGGGACGGGGACCTGGACATCGTGGCGACGGGCACCGACGCCAACGAAGTCCGCTACTACGCCAACCCCATCATCCACGGCTCCACCCACGACTGGCAGCAGGTCACCACCACCGCCGGCTCGGCCGACCCGCGGCACACCACCGTCATCGACATCGACGGCGACGGGTTCCTCGACTTCGTCGGGGGCGGGAACCAGGGGCTCATCGTCGGGATCAACGACGGCACCGGCTCCTTCACCCAGACCCTCGTCGACGGCTCCCAGCAGTACTGGGCCACCGCCGCTGGCGACCTCGACGGGGACGGGGACATCGACGTGTTCGGCGCCGGGCGCAGCGGCACCACGAAGTGGTTCGCGAACCTCGGCGGGTTCTTCCTCGGCCCGGGCGTCGTCATCGCCACCGGCACCGGCGATGGCCGGGACGCGGACATCGCCGACATCGACGGCGACGGCGACCTCGACATCGCCTGGGCCGAGAGCGAGCAGAACGACCTCGTCCTCTACTTCAACGACGGGGGCGCCACGTCGTTTTCCGAGCTCGACGTGGACGAGACGCTCATCGGCGCCTTCTCCGTGGAGATCGTCGACTTCGACGACGACGGGGACATGGACCTGCTCGCCGTCGGACAGCAGGACGACGACGTCGTCTGGTACGAGAACGACGGCACGTCCACCACCCAGGGCTCCTGGACCCCCCAGCTCATCGCCGCCCCGGTGGATCCGCGCTCCGCGGCCCAGGGCGACATCGACGGGGACGGCGACCGGGACGTCGTCGCCATCACCACCGCGACGAACACCCCCACCATCGAGCTCTACACGAACGCCGGCGACGACGTGACCTGGTCCACGACCGTCATCGACTCCGGCCTCGCCAACGGCTGGCACATCGAGCTCGCGGACCTCGACCGGGACGGGGACCTCGACATCCTCGCGAGCACCGGCGACGACGTCCGCATGTACGCGAACGACGGCAGCGGCGGGTTCGGCACGGCGCAGGTCGCCGGCACCGGCACCAACATCCTGCACGGAGGCCTCGGCGACTTCGACCTGGACGGCGACCTCGACGGGCTGTTCCCCCACCTGTCGGGTACGGACCGGTGGACGCTGTACCTGAACGAGTGGGCCCAGACCGAGCTCGTGGGGACCGATCTGGCGCCGGCCACGAAGGTGTTCGGGAGCCAGCAGGTCTTGCTGCAGCAGTGGGAGATGGGCCACCTCGGGCGGACCGGCGACATCGGGATCTCCTTCGCCGACATGGCCGTGACCTTCACCGACGGCGCCGGTACCCCCCTGACCACCAGCGAGATCCGCAGCGTCGTCGCCTCCTTGAGCATCTACCGCGACGACGGTGACCTCGTCTTCAACGCCGCGAGCGACTTGCTCAAGGAGTCGAACTCCTTCCTGTCGTCGTCGTCGGGGATCGTGAGCACCTCCTTCACCTTCGAGACCCAGGCCACCGTGGCCACCGGCGCCCTCTTCTGGCTGGTCCTCGAGACCGAGCCCGACGCGCCCTATGCCGGCATCCCCACCGTCGCCGTGGATGGGCCGACCGACGCGTTCATCTACGACAACGGCGTCTTCCTCCAGTCCGACACCCACCTCGGCGCGGTCACCTCGATCCTGACCATCGCCCAGGCCCCCGTCGCCGACGCGGGCGGCCCCTACTCCGGGGACGAAGGGGTGGCCGTCGCCGTGGACGGGTCGGCGTCCAGCGACACCGACGGGAGCATCGTCGGCTGGACCTGGGACTGCGACAACGACGGCACCTACGAGACGAGCGGGGCGACCGCGTCGTGCACCTTCGGCGACGACGGCACGTTCACCGTGGGCCTCGAAGTGGTCGACGACGACGGCCTGGACCAGACGACGAGCACCACCGTGACCGTCGCGAACGTGGCGCCCACCGTGAGCGCGTCGGGCGCGGCGACCGCGAACGAAGGGACGAGCGAGACGTACACCGTCACCGCCTCGGACGTCACCGACGACCCGCTCTCCTTGCAGTGGTTCGTCTCGCCCCCGTCCGGCGGCACGACGACCGGCGGCACCGCGACCACGGAGACCGTGACGTTCACGGACGACGGCACGTGGACCCTCACCGTGACCGCCGATGACGGCGACGGAGGTTCCACGAGCGACACCGTCACCGTGACCGTGGCGAACCTCGCGCCGTCGATCACCACCACGGCGACGACGGCGGCCGTCGAGGGGACCGCCTGGACGTACCTGCCGGCGGCGACCGACCCCGGTGGAGACGTCCTCAGCTGGTCCGTCAACGGCTCCGCTCCCGCCGCGATGCTCGTGGACGCAGGCACCGGCGCCCTGTTCTGGACCCCGACGCTCGCCGACGCAGGCACCGTGACCTTCATCCTCACCGTGGACGACGGCGACGGCGGCACCGACACGGAGACCATCACGATCACCGTGGCGTTCCTGGACGGCGACATGGACGGGCTGCCCGACACCTGGGAGACCGCCAACGGGCTCGACCTGAACACGGACGACGCGGCCGCGGACCCCGACGCGGACGGGGTGAGCAACCTCGACGAGTACCTCGCCGGCACCGACCCCAACAGCTACGACGGCCCCAGCGTGCCCGTGCAGGACGCGCCCATCGGCGCCGTCGAGGTCGCGGACGCCACGCCGCAGCTGAGCTGGTTCGCGGCGTCCGACCCCCAGGGCGACGCGCTCACGTACGAGGTCGAGCTCTACGAGGTGCCGAGCCTCGCGATCCTGCTGGAGACGGTGAGCGGGCTGTCCTCGACGGACTGGACCCCGACCGTCGCCGTGGCGGAGAACGCAGCGGGCTACTGGCGGGTGCGCGCCTCCGACGGGAACGTGGACTCGGGTTGGAGCAACCTCGAGGCGTTCGTGGTGAACGAGACGGAGGAGCCGCCGAGCGTGCCCGCGCCCGCCTCACCGCTGACCGGCGACAGCGTGAGCGTCCTCGCGCCCGAGCTGACCTGGTCGGCGTCCACGGATCCGGACGCGGATCCCGTCACCTACGACGTGCGGATCCAGGACGCAGCGGGGACCACCGTGGTCGTCGAGGAGACGGCGGTCGGGGGGCTCGCCTGGACGAGCACGGCGGACCTGACGGACAACACGCCGTACTCCTGGGATGTCCGCGCGGTCGACGACGAGGGGCTGAGCTCGGCCTGGTCGACGCCGCAGGAGTTCTTCGTCGACCTGACCAACGATCCGCCGAGTGACATCGCGTGGGTCGCGCCGCTCGACGGCGACGCCCTCGTCACCTCGACCCCCCTCCTCGAGGTCACCGCGTCGACGGACATCGAGGGCGACGCGCTCACCTACGTCTTCGAGCTGGACCTCGTCCCGTCCTACGACTCCCCCGAGCTCCTCAGCTTCGGTTCGGGGACGAACACCTGGGACCTCGCGGCAGACAACCTCCCGTTGACCGAGAACGTGTCCTGGTTCGCCCGGGCGCGGGTGGAGGACGCTCGCGGGGCCGTCACCCTGTGGGCGGAGATCGAGTTCTTCGTCCGCGGCGCGAACGACGGGCCCGCGGCTCCCGCGCTCGTGGCACCCGAGGACGGCAGCGCCTTCCCCGATGCCTCGGTCCCGACCCTCGTGGCGGGCCACGTGCAGGACCCGGAAGGCGATCCCGTCACCTACGGGTTCCGCGTCGCGCGAGACGAGGCTCTGGCCGACATCGTCGCCGAGGTGACGGAGCTGGAGGCCAGCGCCGGAGCGGAGGGCACCGCCGACCAGACCTCGTGGACGCCCGACCTCCTCGCCGCCGGCACCTACTACTGGACCGCCTCGGCCGCGGACGACGGCGGCGCGTCCACGGACGCGGACGAGGTGTGGAGCTTCTCCGTCGAGGAGCCTCCCGGCGACGACGACGACGCGACGGGGGATGACGACGACGACGACGGCACGGGCTGCGACTGCGGGAGCTCGGTGGCTGGACCTGACGTCTCTCCCGCCGCCTTCGGCTGGCTCCTCCTGCCGCTGCTCCTGCGCCGCCGCCGCTGACCCGGCCCTCCGCTGCCGCGGTCCCGGTGCCGATGCGCGCTGGACGCGGCGATCGGTGGCGCCCGTCCCCTCCCCGTCGTATGCATCGTCGGGTGCGCCGCACACTCCTCCTCGTCGCCCTCGTGATCGCCGCCGCCGTCGGCTCGGGCTGCGCGTCGCGGATGGCCCAGGCGCGCACCGACGTCCCCACGGTCCTCAAGGTCAACATCAAGACCGCGGACAAGCAGCGCCTCGCCTTCCCGGCGGGCGCCATCCGCGAGGAGCTCGCCCAGCGGCAGACCTCGGTGCTCCACTTCATCCCGCCGTTCACCTTCTTCCAGCCGCGCTACTACCTGGAGGGCACGGACTGGCGCGACGACCGCACCCGCATCGTCAACTTCTTCAACCTGCGCGGGTACTTCGACGCGAAGGTGGTCGCGTCGCAGATCGTGTCGGGCAAGCGGAAGCGCCCCAACGGCGACCCGGAGTTCGTCAAGGTCATCCACAGCGTCCAGCAGGGGGACCGCTCCTTCGTTCGGCGCGTGCGGATCGAGGTGGCCGCGGAGCCGGGGGTCCGGGAGGAGATCCGCGATGCCCTCATCCCCGAGCTGACGTTCGCTCCCGAGGACCCCTTCTCCATGGAGGACGTGCACGCCTCCGAGGACGCCTTCCTCCTCTGGCTCCGCGGCGAGTCGTACGCCATCGCCGAGGTGCGCTCGGTCGTGGACGCCTTCGCGGACGAGAAGGCAGTCGACGTCACGCTCATCGTCACCCCCGGCCCCGAGGCGGTCTTCGGGGACGTGCAGATCTCCGGCCTCGAACGCGTCAAGGAGCGCTACGTCCGCCGCCACATCTCCATGGAGCCCGGCGCGCTGTGGAACGGACGCCAGGTCCAGAAGACGAAGCGCGCGATCTACGGCATGGGCGTCTTCACGATGGTCACCGTCACCCCCGCGCTCCAGGGCGACCGCCGCGACGAGGACGGGCGGTTGATCGTCGACGTCAACCTCGCGCTGCGCGAGCGCAAGCCCCGCTCCTTCACCTACCAGCCCGGCGTGCAGTGGGACATCCAGGGCTTCTCGATCCTCCCCGCGGCGTTCGTCTTCGAGAACGTGAACCTCGGGCAGCGCCTCGTGAAGGCGACCGCGACGCTGAACGGCGGCTACCGCTTCCTCGACGCCACCGACCACTTCCCCACCGGCCTCGCGGACATCGCCTTCGAGTGGCCGGACTGGCCCGCCGTGAACCTCACGCTCCGGGCTGGCGCCGACGTGGAGCTCGGGGTGGAGAAGGGCTACAAGTTCTGGACGCCGGGGGCGCGCGTCGGGATGGGGTGGGCGCCTCTGCCCGCGCTGAAGTTCGGGGTCGACTACAACCTCGAGTACTACGACATCCTCCCCGAGAGCGTGCGCATCGGGCCGGTGCCGGACATCCCCTCGCCGTGTCCGGAAGTGGGCAAGCTGCCGGGCGAGTGCACGCCGCCGTCGGACGCGAGCACGCCGGAGTTCGACGACAACTACCTGCTGAGCTACTTCCGCCAGACGGCCGTCCTCGACCTGCGGGACAACCCGCTCGCCGCGAACAAGGGCGTCATGGTCCAGCTGGCGTCGGACCAGGCGTTCCCGTTCGGTCGGCTCCCGGACGGCAGCCTGCTCGGCTTCCGCTACATCAAGCTCGAGGCCGAGGTGCGCGGCTTCATCCCCGTCGTGCCGAACCGCTTCGTCGTCGCCACCCGCGCCGGCGGCGCCCACATGATCACCTGGGGTGACGAGCACAACCTGCCCATCAACAAGGCGGTGTTCCTCGGCGGCGACGGCACGGTCCGCGGGTTCAAGAGTCGCTACCTCGGCCCGCGGGGCCTCGACCCGGACTGCACGAGCGGCGACTGCATCGTTCCCCTCGGGGCGCGCTCGGCGGTCAGCGGCTCGGTGGAGCTGCGGGTCCGCCCCGTCGCCGGGCTCTGGCTCGCGGGGTTCACGGACTTCGGGCGCACCTGGGGTGACTCGTCCACCGACACGAACGTCGCAGACGCGGACCTGCTGGAGTATCAGCGGCTGCTCTACGCCGACGGGCTCCAGTTCTCCGTGGGCGGGGGCATCCGCTACGACCTCGGCTCCATCGGGCGCGTCCGCATCGACTTCGCGGCCCGCATCCGCCGCTGGCCCGAGGAGCTGGCGACCCTCAAGGAGCGCTTCCCGTGGAACATCCACTTCAACCTGAGTGAGTCCTTCTGATGGCCGACGACGAGCCCATGGAGGACCGCGTGGGGCCGCCCGTCGACGACGGGGACGGGCCGCCGCCGGAGGAGGTGCAGGAGCCCCCGAAGAAGAAGCGTGGGTTCTTCAAGGCGCTCGTGGTGCGCTCCTTCCTCGCCCTCGTCGTGCTGGTCGGTCTCGTGCTGCTGTCGGTGTTGCTGCTCCTGCGCTCCGAGAGCTTCGCCCGCTTCGTCCTCGACCGGGCCATGCCCATCGTCGACGATGCGCTGCCGGGGACCATCTCGTTCGCTTCGTTCTCGGGCGGCCTCGGCCACGACTTCGCGCTCCAGGGCGTCTCCATCGCCGACGAGACCGGCGACGTCTTCATCACCGCCGACTCGCTCGCGCTGGAGTGGGACGTCTTCGACCTCATCTTCAAGGACGTCACGGCCCACAAGGTCGAGCTGCACAAGCCCGTCTTCATCCTCAAGCAGCGGGACGGCCTGCCCCTGAACGTCGTCGGCGCCTTTGTGAAGCCGAAGCCGCCGGACTACGAGCCGCCACCCAAGGAGGGCCCGTCCAAGGGGGTCCCCATCGACATCGAGGTGAAGGAGGTGCTGCTCCACGACGGCACCTTCGTGTTCGAGAAGGCGGACGGGCGGCGCATCGTGGACGTGCAGGACATCGATCTCGCCGCGAGCTACTCCCTGCGCGGGTTCGAGCACGACGCGGCGCTGCGGTCGGTGGGGGCGAAGCTGGACGCGCCCATCGAGATCCCTCGGACGACCGTCGCGGGCGGCGCGCGGATGTACACCGACGAGCTCGTCCTCGACCTGGACGGGGTCACGATCGGCTTCAAGGACGACGTCGTGAAGGTGTCCGGGTCCCTCGGCTCGGTGAAGTCCCTCGACTTCGACCTCGACCTGTTCATCGAACGCTTCGATCTGCTCGACATCCAGGAGTTTGCGGCGAAGGCGCCCCTCCGAGGCCTCGTGAGCGGTCCGCTGGCGGTGACCGGGCCCCTCTCCGACCTGCACATGGCGGGCGAGCTGACGACGGCGGAGGGCGGCAAGCTCGCCATCGCCGACGGGGGCGTGCGGATCAAGCAGCCGCTGGAGCACCACGCCGACATCACGATGACGGCCTTCGACCTGGGGGAGATCCTCGACGTCCCCCAGCTGCCCCCTGCGCTCACGGGGCGCGTCACCTGGGACGGCGGCGGCACGGGCCTCGACACCCTGCACGGCGCGGCGACGGCGAAGCTCGAGCCGGTCCGGTACCAGAGGATGCTGCTGGGACCGGTGTCCCTGGACGCCTCCCTCGCCGAGGCGAAGGTGACGGTGAAGCCGCTGAAGGTCGGCCTCGCGGGAGGGACGCCGCGGCTCGACGGAGTCATCGACCTGAAGGAGGGCTGCTTCGATGTGCGGCTCGGTGGGGGCGTCGGGAACCTGGCGCGCCTGCGGGAGCGGATCGTGGCGCCGTTCACGTCCGGGAGCGTCGATCTGAACACGACGGCGAAGGGCTGCTGGGCCACCGAGTCGGACGTGGTGGCGCTGCGGACCGACGGGAGCGCGCGGTTCGGGGGGCTCGCGCTCGGGGCGGCGAACACGAAGGTGGGCGACGGGACGCTCACCTGGGGCCTGGACCTGGCGATCCCGCGCGCGGCCTCGGGCCCGCTGCTATCGGGGCCGATCACGCTGACGGCGTCCGGGGTGGAGGCGGCGAAGCAGGTCGTGGACACGGTGGACCTCACCGGGGCGCTCGATGGCAGCCGCTTCACGATCCAGGACCTTCAGGCGGGCTCGGGTCCCGACCTGGGGCTGGGGCTGGGCGGCTGGGTCGACTGGGGCGACAGTCCTACGCTGGCCATCCACGGCGACGCCATGTGGCTGCGCTACCGCTCGGTGCGGCTCGCGTCGAACGAGCCCTTCGACTTCCGCATCCGGGAGGGCGCCTTCGAGGCCTCGGGGCTCGTCGCCGACACCGACGAGGGCGGGCGCGTCATCGTCCAGGGCCACCTGGATCCGAAGGGCGACACGAACGCGCTCCTGCGCATCCTCACCTTCGACCTCGTCCAGACGGACGCCTTCCTCCCGGAGAACGGGAAGCTGCGCGGCACTCTCGACGACCTGACCGTGAAGCTGACCGGCGAGGCGAAGGCGCCGGCGATCTCGGTACGGACGCGGCTCCGGCAGTTCGCGACGCGGGGGCGCGGTCCCATCGACCTCGACCTGGATCTGGCCCTCGCGGACGGGGTCCTCACCGGGTCGGCGAGCCTGGATGAGCTCCTGACGCTGGACGTGGGCCGGTTCCCGCTCGCCTTCCGCCTCGACGGCAAGGGCGGGCTGCCGTTCTGGATCCCCGAAGACGAAGCGCTCGACGTGGACCTGACGCTCCTCGAAGGCGCCCTCGCTCGGTTCGAGGCGCCCCTGGGAGCCCGGCTCCCCGCGAACTACGTGGGCGGCAAGGTGCGAGGGAAGGTCGAGCTCGACGGCACCAGCTCGAACCCGCAGGCCGGCGGCGCGTTCTTGCTGCGCGACCTGATGGTCGACCTGACCAAGATGGAGACGTCGTCCGGCGGCGAGGTCGAGGAGGCGGAGACGAGCCGCGAGGTCACGGTCCAGGCGTCCTACGGCCTCGAGGATGGGGTGGTGACGCTCAAGGACACGCGGCTGCGCACGAACGCTGAAGGCACCGTGCTCGAGGCGCGCGCGCGGGCGCAGGTCCCCATCGGTGACTTCCTCATGGCGGTGGCGGGCCCGCGGGGCCGGCGAACGAAGGAGCGTCCGCGGATGCTCGACGGCCTCGAGGTGACGGCGTCCCTGCGGCGCCTGCCCATGACGCTGCTGCATCTGTTGTCGCCAGCGACGGCGCCGGTGTCCGGCGCGCTGGAGGGCGAGCTGAGCCTGCTGGGGGAGATCGCGAAGCCGGAGGTGCGGGCGGACCTGGCGCTGCTCGGGGGACGCGTCGGGCAGCGGGCGCTGCGCAGGCTCGAGCTCAAGGCAGCCGTGGCCAACGACCGGCTGGACGCGGCGCTGGACCTCGTGCCCGAGCTGCTCGTGGAGGACGTGGCTTCGGCCTCCGGCGGTGGGGGCGGGAGCGGCGGCAAGAACGGCAAGAAGGGCAAGGCGCAGGCGGGCAAGGGCCAGGCGGGCAAGGGCCAGGGAGGCAAGGCGCAGAAGCCGAAGAGCAAGAAGCGGGCGGAGGAGGAGGCGCGCAACGAGGCGCTCCGGGCGCTGCTCGCGAAGAACCCCGACGCCGGGGCGCTCACGGTGAAGGCGCAGGCGCCGCTGCCGCTCAGGCTGGACGGCAGCATCCCCTTCAAGGAGCAGCTGAGCCGGCGCGGGCTGCGCGGCGAGGTGCGGGCGGACGCGTTCCCGCTGGCGGTGGGGATGGCGTTCGTGCCGGGCTCGATGGAGTCGAAGGGGGACCTCGTCCTGAACGGGACCATCGGCGGCACGCTGATGAACCCGAAGCCGGACATCCACCTCACGCTCGAGGACGGCTCGTTCAAGTACCAGAAGACCTCGGTGTCCTACGAAGACATCGACCTGGACGTGTCGCTCACAGCCGAGGGGATCGCGGTGAACGCGGCGCTCGACACGCTGCCCCTCATTCGCAACCCGCTCGATCTCGTGTTCAAGCCGAACGTGAGCAAGGACACGCGGGTGCAGGGCAAGCGGAGCGCGACCCTGTCCGGGACGATCGCGCTGGACGGCTGGCGGCTCGGGGCGTTCGACCTGTCGCTCGAGGCGCGGCGGCTCTGGGGCATCTACACGCAGGAGATCAAGGCGCAGCTCGGTGCGGGCCTCACGGCCACGGGGGTGTGGCCGGACATCCAGGTGAACGGGCTGGTGGACATCGACGAGGTGAACGTCGACATGGGGCAGGAGACCTTCGGGCACAAGGTCGCCCCGATGACGCTGCCCGAGAACCTGCGGGTGCACCGGGCCGAGGACGCGAAGAAGAAGGATCGGGTGGCGGCGTTCGCGCCGGTGGTGCGCGATGACGGGACCTCGATCCTCGACAACCTCGACGCGAACGTGCTCGTGCGTCTCGGCAACAAGGTGCGGGTCAAGCTGGCGATGGGGATCGCCCAGGGCCGCGAGGACGCCCTGCGGGCCCTGAACATGATCGGGAGCATCGAGCCGGAGGTGAACGTCGGCGGGGAGGTACGGATCGAGCTGCACAACGGCACCCCGAGCTTCGTGGGCGGGATCGAGGTGACCCGGGACTCGCAGCTGACAGCGCTGACGAAGAAGTTCCAGATCCGGCCCGGCAGCGAGGTGACGATGGTTGGGGAGCTGCTCGACTCGCGCCTGGACGTCGTCGCGGACCACGCGAGCAACTACGGCTCCATCCAGGTGGCGGTGCGCGGGAACCTGCGGGGGCCGGAGATCGAGTTCTCCAGCGAGGAGTTCGCAGACCAGGGGGACATCATGGCGGTGCTGCTCACGGGCAAGCCGCTGTCGGAGCAGACGAGCCAGGAGGGCGGCTCCATCTGGTCGACGATCAGCTCGGCGCTGGCGGGGTTCGGCACGAAGATCGCGGGCAAGTACACGCCGCTCGACAAGCTCGACATCGACCTGGGCGACGACCTGAGCACCGGCAGCGTCGAGGCGGGCAAGGCGATCACGCCCGAGCTGTTCCTGCTGTCGCGCTTCCGGTGGGGGGTCGAAGACGAGCGCGAGAACCGGGTCGAGGCGGAGGTCCAGTTCCGCCCGCGCGGGGTGAAGCGCTTCTCGATCGAAGCGTCCATCGGGGACCGGCTCGCCGGTGGTGCGCAGCTCGTGTGGCGGGTCTTGTACTGATCGGGGCTGTGGAAGACTGTGGGTCGGAGGGGTCATGACCGACGCAGCGCCATCGTCCATCGCGGGAGTCCTGGGGTGCCTGTCGGCCCTCATCGTCGGGTGCAGCGCAGCGCCAGCGAGCGTGCCGGAGTCGTCCCCCGCCACCCCCGAGCCCCCCGCGGTCGTCGACCCTCCCCGGGAGGTGGCGGAGAAGTCCTTCGGGATGCCCCTGGTGCGTCGCGTAGAGGTCCCGGACGGTGCCTCGGGGGTCACCATCCCCGCGAGCGCCGGACTGTCGGCCCCGGACTCCTGGACGACTGTCCCCCACTTCGTCACGGACGACGGCGAGGTCCTGCCGGTGGTGCGGAGGAACGCCCCTGACGCGGCGCCCGCCTTCGACCGCCACGTCCTGCGCCGAGGAGACGACGGGCTGTGGAGGCCGGACGTCGCCACCGCCTTGCCGATGGTCGAGGTCATCCGGCTGGAGGTCGAGGCGAGCGCAGCGCCCGACTCGGCGCGGCTCGAGGTACCGGTGCCTCCCCCGATCGACGGGAGCGAGCGGTTCCGGAGCTTCGAGGAGGTGGACGGCGCCTACGTCGCGACGCTGCGGGGGACGCTCCGGGTTCCGGCGTGGCCGGGATGGACGGTGTCGATCCGGGGGGACGTGACGGCGGCCACCCTCGTCGTGGAGACCGCGCCGATGACGGCGGCCATCCCGACGGACCGGAGCGGCTGGCTGTTCCACGGGGCGATGGTGCGGCTGCCGCGGCCCATCCCCGAGCCGCCTGAGCTCGCGGATGAGCTCCCGGTGGCGACCCTCGGCCTGGACCAGCGCGCTCCGAGCTCGCGGCGGCCGTCCGAGCGCCTGTTCGGCGACGCGCGTCTGTGGATCCTCCCACCGAGCGACGGACAGTGTCCCGGGATCCACCTGACGGCCGCGTCGCTTGCGTCGATCGTTCTCGCCGGGGCGCCGGCGTCGCCGCGTGCGCAGTCAGAGGCGCGGGTGATCGAGGTGATGCGCGTTGGCCGGGAGGGGACGCCGAAGGTGAAGGCGCGCGACGTGCGACCCATCGGAGATCCCGCCGCCCCGCCCCCCCTGCCCGCGCTGCTCCACATCGCAGGGCTCCCTGTGGAGTGGACGGTCCCGCTCGAGCGGAGTGCCCCCCTGGCCTTGCTCGAGGCGATGGGCACGGGTCTGCGGTGCTCCGGCGAGGCCACCCGTCCCTACCCGCCCGACGGCCCTGGCGTGTTCCTCAACGGGGGCCACGCGTCGGTCGCCGCGCACCAGCACCCGGACGGGACCTGGCTGGTCGTCGACTACGGCGCGCGGACCGCCTGGCGGGCCGACGATGCAGGCTTCGGCGCGTACCTCGCCGCGCTCCAGGAGCGCGTCAACGAGCCGGGCGTGGCGGCATGGGCCGAGGCGGAGGCCCTCTGCCCGCTGCCGCTGGAGAAGCCCGGCAAGGTCAAGGAGGTCTCGTTCTCGCTCCGCGGGTCCGGCCTGGGGGGGAGCGCCGAGACCACGTACACCCTCACCCCGGGGGCGGGTCAGGCGTTCGGGTTCGAGGCGGTGCGGACCGTCACGCACCGGGGCGAGCCTCAGCGCTGGACGGGGACGGTTCCCGCGCACCTTGTCGACGCGCTGGTCGCGGGCGCGGCGGAGGACACCCTCTGCCGGGAGGACGCCCCGAAGTACGAGCCGGCTTCCGACTCGTACACCGACCGGGCGGTCACCGTCTCGTTCGCGAAAGGCGCGAGTCTGAGCCTTCGGAGCACCTCCCAGCACAAGACCGGTGCGCCGTGGGAGCTGCGGCTCGGGGACTTCAAGGGCACGCAGGAGACGGCGGGCATCGGGGGGCCGTACCTGGCGCTCCTTCGCGCGATGAACGAGGACGCGCCGGAGCCCCCCCGCCGGAAGTGACCCCGGCCGCGCCGTCGGCCCTCAGAGCATCGAGACCCCGGCCACGAGGCTCCCGCGCGCCCGCGGGCGCTGGTTCCGGTGGAGCCACCAGGTCGTGAAGCCCATGGGGCCGACGAAGAGCGTCAGCGACATGGCGAGCGACGGGAGCAGCGGAAGCTCGCCGACGAGGCGCACGAGGACAGGGATCGGGTAGCCGAACACGGCGAGGATCCCGAAGTCGACGAGGGCCAGGGCGAAGAAGATCGAGTAGCAGGCGCGCAGAACGCCCAGGTCCTTCGTGACGAGTCCCCAGGCGAGGACCACCCCAAAGGCGATATGCCGGGCGGAGAAGAAGCGGATGGGGTCCGCGGCCTCGGTGTTGCCCAGGGCCGGCCAGGGGAGCTCGGGGTGGACGAGCGTGAAGATCCCGAACACGAAGAGGTTGGTGACGACGAGGACCGCGGTGAGCGCGGTCAGCCAGGTGGGGAGGGTGCGGGCCATGTCAGGCCACCTCGGTGCGGGCCGTGCCTTCGGCGTGGCGCTTCAGGTCGGCGAGGAAGGGGTTGAGGACGTTGCCGATGCGGCGCTTGAGCACCGGGTCGAGGAGCTTGAACGGCCCCTTGAAGACCATCTCGATGTGGAGCTCGACGCGGCAGCCGGTGTCGGTCTCGACGACGTAGGTGGTGTCGGTGGAGCGGGTGATGATCCCGGGAACCCCGAGGGCGAGGAACGTGAACGTCCGCTCGTACTCGGAGTACTCGATGAGCACCTCGGCGAGCTGGCCGAGGGGGGTGACGACCATGCGGCCGGCCACCGGAGCCTCGGGAGCCACGACCACGTTCGGCGGCACCAGGCTGGCGTCCATCTCCCAGGACTTCTGCACGGCGTCGGTCCAGGCGGCGACGTCGCAATACTGGTGGGCGAGGATGTCCCAGACCCGGGCGGCGGGGGCGTCGATGTCGATGGTGAGGGTGCGCTTCATGGCGTGGTCTCCCGAGGTGGGTGGTTTGGCGGGGCTAGCTGGCGCGGCGGGTGGCCTCGGGGGCTTCGGCGGCGGCCTTGAAGTCCTGGAGGAGGCCGCGGAAGCCCTTGGCGATGCCGGCCTTCACGACGGGCGAGATGGCCTTCGCGAGGAGCTTCAGCTCGGGCTCGGCCGTCCAGAGGACCTCGGTGTGGTCGGCGTCGACCTCGACGAGCCGGACGGTCACGTGGTTCACCTTGATGGGGAGGGCGGCGGGGGCGTTCTGCGGCTCGAAGTCGAACGAGTAGGTGTACGCAGCGGCGTCGAAGTGGGTGAAGCGCTCGCGGGCGGCGAAGCCGTTGGGGTCGGCGCTGAAGGTGCAGACACGGCCGGCCATGGGGGCGCCCTCGAGGGTGGGGGCGTCGGTGATGGGGGTCGCGGTGACGACGCCGTCGAACCAGTTAGCGATGCCGGTGAAGTCTTCGGCGATGAGCGCCCAGACGTGGTCGACGGGGCGGGCGACGAGGATCGAGGTCTCGATGAGCATGGCGTTCTCCTTCGGGCTGGAGCCCGTGGTGGCGGCTCCATCGCCGTCACGCAGAGACACTAGGCTGCGATTTCGCGGAATTGCGGAGTGTGTATGCCGATCAAAACTGCGATAGTGCAGACATGGAGTGGAACGACCTCAGGTTGGTGCTGGCGGTGGCGGAGCACGGGGGCTTGCTGGGCGGCGCAGAAGCGCTCGGCGTGCACCCGACGACGGTGTCCCGGCGGATCAAGGCGTTGGAGAGCAGCCAGCGGGTGCGGCTCTTCGAGAAGTACCGGCACGGGATGGTGCTGACGGACGCGGGCGCGGACGCGGTGGAGGTGGCGCGGCGGGTCCGGTCGATGACGGACGAGCTCGGCGCGCGGCTCGACGGGCGGGACACGCGGCTGAGCGGGACGGTGCGGCTGACCGCGGTCGACACGCTGCTCAAGCTGTGGATGAAAGACTTCGCCGAGTTCCAGCGGCGCTACCCGGAGATCGAGCTCGAGCTGAGCTCGGGGGTGGCGATGGCGAACCTGACGCAGCGCGAGGCGGACGTGGCGGTGCGGATCTCGGGGAGCGTGCCCGAGCACCTCATCGGGGCGCGGCTGTGCAAGGTGGCCCACGCGATCTACGCGTGCGACGAGCTCATCGAGCGCATGGGGCCGGACCGGCCCGTCGAGGAGTGGCCTTGGGTGTCCTACGACCTCGCGGTGATCCGCACGGTGGACAAGTACATCAACGGGTACCACCCCGGCGCGAAGGTGGCGCTGCGGGTGCAGCGCATCGACCTGCTCATGTCGGCCCTGGAGGACGGCGTGGGCGTGGGCCCGCTGCAGTGCGTGGCGGGCGACTCGAACCCGAAGCTGCGCCGGGTGGGGGAGTACAAGGCGCCCTACGTGCCGGACCTGTGGGTGCTCACCCACCCCCAGCTGCGCGGGACGGCGCGCATCTCGGCGTTCATGAGCTTCCTCCGCAGCCTGGTGGCGCGGGACAAGGACCTGTTCGAGGGGCGGCGGGGGTAGGTCTGAAGGCTGATCGGGTCTCCTCGACCTCGACCGTCGGGTGCCAGAGGCGTCACGAGAACCAGTATTCGTCCGACACGGTGACCGGCACGAGGTTGGGGTGAGGACCCTGGCGTGGCTCCTCAGGTCCCAGGTCCGCTCGGAGCCTGTCTCGTGGAGGCGGCCATCGCGGCGCAGCCCCCCGCACTTTCTGGGGTCCTGCTCAGGAAGAGGCGGGGACTGCGGCGCAGCCCCCCGCACTTTCTGGGGTCCTGCTCAGGAAGAGGCGGGGACTGCGGCGCAGCCCCCCGCACTTTCTGGGGTCCTGCTCAGGAAGAGGCGGGGACTGCGGTGCAGCACCCCTGACTTTCTGACGTCCCGGCCTAAGGAAGGAAGGCGGGGCTTCTAGTTGACCGCCTCTCGAACGAAGCGGCTCAGGACCTCGACTGGCTGGGCGCCCGAGACGCCGCGACCCCCGGCGATGAAGGTGGGGACGCCGCGCACGCCGAGCTGGCGCGCCTCGGCCCACCAGCGCAGGACCTCCTCGCGGTGGGTCCCTGCGTCGATGGCGGCGACGGCCGCGTCCGCGTCGAGGCCCGCCTCCTCGGCCGCTTCGCGCAGCACGTCGAGCTGCCAGACGTTGCGGTTCTCCACCTGGACCATGCGGAAGAGGACGTCGTGGAGGGCAAGGAGCTGGTCCGGGGCCTCGTGGGATGCCCACACCGCCAGCTCCTGGGCGCGGGACGTGTTGTAGGCGAAGACCTGGTCCTGGGTGTTCCAGGGGAGGCCCGCCTCATCGAGGAGCCCGCGAAGCCGGGCCCGCGCCGCGTCCACGTCCATCCCCCGCTCAGCGAGGTAGGCCCGCAGGTCCCGCCCCTCCTCGGGGGTGTCCGGCGACAGCGGGAAGGGGAGCAGCACGACGTCCACCGCCTGGTCCTGAGTCGCCTGCCGCAGCCGCTCGAGGCCGAGGTAGCACCAGGGGCAGGCGTAGTCGGAGAAGACGTGGATGGTGTCAGGCATTGGGGCGGACCTCCGGGGGACGGGGGAGGACCGTAGCCTCGCTCGCGCTAACGTCGAGTGCCATGGCCAAGCTCGGCAAGGGACGGTTCGTTCGCAAGCGCAGCGGGGATGATGGGTTCGGGCTGCACACGCTCGAGCAGTTCTCCAACCTCTCGCTCTCCGATCTGTACCGCCACGCCGCCCACTACGAGGCCGAGCTGCGCAAGGACCCGCCGGACGACCACCCGGCGTGGCTCCAAAGGCGCCTCGACGCGCTCCGGACCCTCATCCGGCAGAAGGAGAAGGCGATGGAGCACCGGGAGAGGCAGCGGTAGGCGGCCGACGCGGAGGCACCGGCTCTACTTCCCTCCGCGGGTCTCCTCGGCGCTCACGAACCCGTCCTTGTCAGCGTCGAGCTTCGCGAAGGCCTGGTCGAACGCGTTGAAGCGCACGACCTTGGCGGCCTTGCCGAGGCCGTCCTCGGCGTTGGCGCGGATGAAGTTCTCGAACTCGGTGCGGTCGAGCTTCGTGTCGGCGTTGGCGTCCGCCTGCTGGACGTTCTCCCGGGCGAGGGGGATCCCACAGGGAAGGCGGACCCCTAAGGAATCCCCGCCAGCTCCGCCACCGTCTCCAGCCGGCGCCGCTCGCCGGAGCTGATCGCGATCGTCCTCGCTCCGCGGATCGCTTCTCGGCCGCGGATCCCGCACCTTCGCAGCGCGGCGGCGATCCAGCGGTATTCGGTCTCCGTCGGGTCGCCGCGTTCGGCGCGCTTGCGCAGGTCGTCCATCAGGTGCCGTACCGCGACCTCGCCGCCCACCTCGCCGAGCGCCCACGCCGCCTCGCTGCGCACGCCCTCGTCGTCCCAGGCATCCCGCAGCTGGGCCATCGCGTCCTCGGCCCCGCGCCAGCCGAGCCGGCCCAGCGCTCGCAGCACATCCTGCGCCTCCTCAGCCGATCCCACCCGCCCGGCGACCGCCAGCAGCGTCCCCTGGGATCGGGGATCCCCCTGCAACCCCAGCGCCTGCACCACGTCGCGCCCCTCGCCGAGCCCGGCGAGCAGCGCCTGGTCCCGGTCCAGCGACAGCGCGCCCAGGTGCAGCAGCGTCCGCCGCCGCTCGGCGCCATCGAGCTCCTTGCGGTCCAGGCTCGTCCGCAGCTGCTGCGCCACGATCCGGTCCGCCCCCTCCATCGCCGGGATCCGTGGCCGCGCCTCGTCGCCTTCGAGCCACGTCCGCGCCTTGTTCGCCCACCAGCGTCCCGCCTTGTCCGCGAACAGCGTCTGGAGCACCAGCGCCACCCGCTCCGTCCCCGGCGGCCCCGCGTCCGCGCCCAGCGGATCGCTCGCGTCCCGGTCGTCCGGCGTCAGCTCCCGCTCCGTCGCCCAGCGCCGGATCGCCGCCCAGTCCTCGCTCGCCCCGAGCGTCGCCAGCGCCCGCGCGGCCGCCAGCTGCACCTGCGCCGGGCGCTCCGGCGTCAACAGCCTCCGCAGCGCCGTCGCCGACCCCTCGTGCCGCAGCCGGCCCAGCCCCTCCGCCGCCACGCGCACGCACGCCGTCTCCGGGTCGCCCGCCGCCTCGTCGAGCACCGAGACCAGCACCGGGGCCGCGTCCGCGTCGCCGAGCTCCGCCAGCGCCCGCAGCGCCCGAAACCGCACCACCGGGTCGTCGCCCTCCTGCACCAGCCAGCGCAGCCGCCGCCGGTCGCGCCGCCCGACGAGCGCGTCCACGTCGTCCCCCGCGAGCGCACGCTTCACGCGGCTCTTCAGAGGCTTCCTCAGTCGATCGACCAGACCCATGGCCGTCGACTGTAGCCGCCGCCCCCGCTCCCCGCCGCGCGCCCGCCCTTCCTCCCAGAGATCGCGGGACCACTAGACTGACCTCGGTGTCCGAGGAACCCCACGTCCGCAGCGTCCGTCGCCCCGAGACCGTCGCGTCCCCCCCATCCCCCGGGGTCTCGCTGCGCGCCCGCGTCGTCGCCGGCTACGTCCTCCTGCTCGCCCTCCTCCTCGTGGTCTTCGGCGTCGTCGCGACCCAGCTCCGCGACCTGCGCTCGGATCTCGCGCTGCTCTCCGAGGGCTACCTGCCGCTCGCCCAGGAGATCGCGGGCGTCTCCTCCTGGTCCCCCCAGACCGAGCGCACCCCCGACATCGTCGAACGCCTCTACCGCGAGCGCCGCGTCGATGCCTGGATCTTCAAGCGCATCGCCGGCCACCTCGAGCGCGCCCGCCTCATCACTGACGCCATGCTCGCCGAGCCCCTGCGCGACGACGACCGCCCCGCCCTCGAGCCGATCCGCTCCCAGCTCGTCCTCGCCATCCAGGTCGTCGAGGAGCTGCGAGACACCCACGCGCTCTTCATCCAGTCCGTGGAGGACGCCCCCGCCACCGCCGACCTGGACGATCCGGCCGGGTCCGAGGACAGCGAGCCGCTGGACCCCTACACCCATGTCCCGCGCCTCCTCGACCTGGGGCGCCAGCTCGACATCAACCTGCGCATCCTCAGCAAGCGCATCTCCCGCCGGGTCGAGCAGGTCGTGGAGCGCACCCGGGACGCGAACCAGGACGCCGTCGTCGTGGCCGGCACGGTCTCCGGCGTGGCCTTCCTCGCCGCGATGCTCCTGCTCGTGAACACCACCTTCGCCCTCCGCCCCATCCGGCGCCTCACCCGCGGCGCCGAGCGCATCCGCGGCGGCAACTTCGACGAGCGGGTCCCGGTGGAGACGCGGGACGAGATCGGCCGCCTCGCGCGCGCGTTCAACTCCATGGCCGCCTCGATCGAGGAGCGAGAGAGCGCTCTGGGCAACCGCACCGCCGAGCTGGAGCGGGCCCTCGCCGACCTGCAGGCCACCCAGGACCGCGCCCTGCGCACCGAGCGCCTCGCGACCATCGGCCACATGGCGGCCCAGATCGCCCACGAGGTCCGCAATCCGCTGAACGCCCTCGGCCTCAACGCGGACCTGCTCGACGACGAGATCCGCGACGGCAACGCATCCGAGGCCCACGAGCTCCTCGCCGCCATCCGCAAGGAGATCCGCCGCCTCTCGGACATCACCGAGGCCTACCTCGCCGTCGGTCGCCTGCCGCCGCTGCGCATGGAGACACAGCCCCTGGCGCCCATCGTCTCCGACCTGCTCGCGTTCCAGGCCGGCGAGCTGGGCCACGCGTCGGTGACCGTCACCGAGGAGCTCGCCGCGGACCTGCCGCTCGTCCACGTCGACGCAGATCAGCTCCGGCAGGCGCTGCTCAACATCCTGCGCAACGCCGTGGAGGCCCTCGCCGCCGACGGAGGCGGCAACGTGCGCGTCTCGGTCCGCCCCGACGGCGGCGCCGTGGTCATCGAGGTCGCCGACGACGGCCCCGGGATGGACGCGGAGCACGTTGAGCGCATCTTCGACCCGTTCTTCTCCACGAAGGACGCGGGCTCGGGCCTCGGCCTGCCCCTGACCCAGCAGGTCATCGCGGAACATGGGGGCCGCATCGCGTGTATAAGCACGCCCGGCGCAGGGACGACCTTCACCATCCACCTGCCCGCCACCCCCGAGCCGTAACCGATGACCGACGTCGCCGCCAGGATCCTCGTTGCCGACGACGAGGAGTCGAACCTGTCGATCCTCCAGCGGATCCTCGGCAAGGCCGGCTTCGACGTGCGCGTCGCCAGCTCGGGCCCCGAAGCGCTGGACGCGCTGCGCGACGGCACCCCGCCCGACCTGCTCCTGACCGACCTGCGCATGCCTGGCATGGACGGCCTCGAGCTGCTCAAGGCCGCCCGCACCATCGCTCCGGAGATCGAGGTCGTCGTGATGACCGCCTACGGCACCGTCGAGGTCGCCGTCGACGCGATGCACCAGGGCGCCTACGACTTCCTCACCAAGCCGCTCGACAAGCGCAGCCTGCTGAAGACCGTCCGCAACGCCCTCGAGAAGGGGCAGCTCCTCGCGGAGAACCGGCGCCTGCGCGAGCTCGTCGAGGCGCAGCAGGAGGCGACGGGGCCCCTGTCGGGGATGGTCGGCCGGTCGGACGCGTTCCGCAGCGTCATGGAGGAGGTCGCCCAGGTGGCCCCGTCCGAGGCGACGGTCCTCATCACCGGCGAGTCGGGGACCGGCAAGGAGCTCCTCGCGCGCGCCATCCACGGCCTCTCGAGCCGCGCCAAGGGCCCCCTCGTCCGGGTGAACTGCGCCGCCATCCCCGAGACCCTCTTCGAGAGCGAGCTCTTCGGGTACGAGAAGGGCGCGTTCACCGGCGCCGCGAACCGCAAGCCCGGCCGGTTCGAGCTCGCCGATGGCGGCACGCTCTTCCTCGATGAGGTCGCCGAGATGTCCATGGCGGCCCAGGTGAAGCTGCTGCGGGTGCTCCAGGAGGGAGAGTTCGAGCGGGTGGGCGGCACGAAGACCGTGAGCGTCGACGTGCGGTTGCTCGCCGCGACGAACCGGGATCTGTCGCGGATGGTCGCCCAGCGCACCTTCCGCGAGGATCTGTACTACCGACTCGCCGTCATCCCCTTGCGGCTGCCGCCCCTGCGCGAGCGCCCCGAGGACATCGCGCTGCTCGCGTCCCACTTCGTCCAGCGCTTCGCGGAGAAGAACCGCAAGCCGCTGCGGGGCATCACGGACGAGGCGCTCAATGCGCTGGCGGCGTGGTCCTGGCCCGGCAACATCCGCGAGCTGGAGAACACGATCGAGCGCGCCGTCGTCCTCGCGCGCGGGGAGACCCTCGGCCTCGACGACCTGCCCGAGGCCATGCGTCCCGAGGGCTCCGGCGCTGCCCGGAACCTCGTCTTCCCCATCGGGACGAAGCTGCGGGACATCGAGCGCGTCGCGATCCTCGAGACGCTCAAGCACACCGGCGGCGACAAGAAGCTCGCGGCCCGGCTCCTCGGCATCGCCGCCCGCACCATCTACCGGCGCCTCGAAGAGGAGCGCGCCGACGAGACGAACGGGGACGGCGAGTGAGCCGCGCCCCGGCGCCCGACGAGGCGTGGATCGGGCTCGGCAGCAACCTCGGCGACCGGGAGGCCCACCTGCACGCCGCGGCCGAGCGCTTCGGGGACGCCGTCGTCCTCATGGCCCCCATCGTCGAGACGGAGCCTTGGGGCATCACCGAGCAGCCCTGGTTTCTGAACACGGTGCTGCGCCTCCGCTGGACGCATGGTGCACGCGCCCTCCTGGCCCTCTGTCTCGAGACCGAGCGCGCGCTCGGGCGGGTGCGGGTGGAGAAGAACGGCCCCCGGACGGTCGACGTCGATGTGCTGCTCTGCGGTCCCGGCCTCCTCGACGAGCCCGGTCTCACCGTCCCTCACCCGGGGATCGCCACCCGTCGCTCGGTCCTGGAACCCTGGGCCGCGGTCGCCCCGGACCTCGTCGTGCCGGGACTGATCGAGCCCCTCTCGGCGCTCCGGGACGCCGCAGCGGAGCTCCCGGGCCAGGGTGTCAGAGCGGCGTCATCCCCCCGTTCGTCGGCCTCCGGTACGCTCTAGCCCCTTCGTTCGTCACGGGAGACGGAGGAGTCCTGGAGGACGCATGGCGCGGTTGACGATCAAGCTCGGCTCCAAGGTCGAGAACGTGCTCGAACTCGACATCAAGGAGCTCATCATCGGGCGCGGGTCCGACTGCCAGCTCGAGCTGGAGAACGACCTCGTCAGCCGCAATCACTGCAAGGTGAAGCTGGTGGATGGCGGCTTCGTCCTCGAGGACATGGGCTCGACGACCGGCACCTTCGTGAACAAGAGCCGCATCCAGGCGCACGTGCTCCAGCAGGGCGACGAGATCGGCATCGGGCCGTACACGCTCGTCTACACCGGCAGCGTCGACGTCGAGGAGACCGAGGCGGACGAGAAAGCGGCGGACACGGGCGCGTTCTGGGCCCAGGCCGCCGCCGACAGCGGGATCGTCACCGGCACGCACGCGGGCGCGAAGACGGCCGAGGAACAAGCGGAGGACGAGGGGCCGGCGGTGCCTGCGTCCGCCCTCGGGCCGCGCGGGGACGGCGCGAAGGACCTCGACGACTACCAGGGGACGATGCTGGCTTCGGCCGACGAGATGGCCCGGATCCGGGCGGGCCTCGAGGTCAGCCAGCGGCCGCACCTCGTCATCCGCAAGCGCGGCAAGGCCCGCAAGATCCCGCTCGAGGAGGCGACCTTCGAGGTCGGCTTCACCGACGACGCCGACTTCCGCCTCGACGGCAGCCGCCTCTTCGGCAAGCGGCAGTTCGTCATCCGCGAGGTGGGGGACGCCAACTACGAGGTCACGCCGCTGTCTTGGTGGGCGAGCGTGCAGCTCAACGGCGAGCGCATCCGCAGCCGAGGCAAGCTCAACGACGGCTCGGTGATCCAGGCGGCGGGCGTGAAGTTCCGCTTCAAGACGGGGGACTGACGTGACCGACGAGCTCATCTCCGACCCGATGACCGAGCCGATCGTCGAGGTCCGGGGCCGCAAGACCTCGCTCCGCGACCTCCTCCAGGGGATGACCGCCCTCGGCGCGTCCGACCTGTTCCTCAAGACGGGGACGCGGGTCCGCTTCAAGATCTCCGGCCGCATCGTAGGGTTCGAGGGGCAGCGGCTGACGCGCCAGATGATGGAGCACGTCCTCCATTGCTTCCTCAGCGAGGACGAGCGGGCGATGCTGCTCGACCGCAAGGTCGCGGACCTGGTCTACGCGTCGGGCGAGGCGCGCTACCGCATCCACTTCGCACTGGGCCACACCGGGCCGTACGCGACGATCCGCCTCATCGCCCAGGACATCGCCGAGTTCGATGACCTCGGGCTCCCCGAGACCGTCCGCCAGAACATGCTCGGCCTGACCGGCGGGCTCGTGGTGGTGTGCGGAGCGACGGACGCGGGCAAGACGGTGACCTGCACGTCGTGGATCGACCGCCTGAACAAGACGAAGCAGTACGCGATGCTGACCCTCGAGGATCCCATCGAGTACATCTTCGAGGACCAGAACTCCCTCGTGCTCCAGCGGGAGATCGGCGCCCACACGGAGACGTTCGCGTCGGGGATCCGCGCGGCGCTCCGGGAGAACCTCGACGTCATCTTCGTGGGGGAGATGCGCGGCCTGTCCACCATCGACGAGGCCCTGCGGGCGGCGGAGATGGGGCACCTCGTGATCAGCACGCTGCACGCGGACGACGTGGTCGCGTGCCTGAGCCGCATCATCGGCAGCTTCCCCACGGCGGAGCAGGCGCGCATCCGCCAGAGCCTGGCGAGCGTCCTCGAGGGGATCATGTTCCAGCGGCTGATCCCGGCGGCGGCCGGCGGCCGGGTGCCCTGCGTGGAGGCCATCTGGCCGAACATGGCGGTGCGGTCGATCATCCGGCAGGGCGACCTGACGAAGTTGGGCTCGTACATCGGCAAGAGCGCGGGCAACCAGAGCTTCCGCGAGGGGCTGCACGATCTCGTCGAGGCCGAGACGATCACCCGCGAGGTCTTCACGACCCAGATGGCCAACCTGCCGGTCTCGAGCTAGTCGCCCGATGAGCGGGACGGACGCGGACGCGTCGGGCCTGCCTCCCCACATCGTCGCCACCGAAGAGTGGCTGCGTGAGTTCGTCATCGGGCTCGACCTCTGCCCGTTCGCGGCGGGGCCGTGGCGCGCGGGGAGGGTCCGGGTGGCCGAGGCCCGGGGCGGGGCGGTCGAAGAAGTGCTCGCGGACCTCATCGGGGAGGCGGACACCCTGTTGGAAGGCGCAGCGTCGACGACGTTGTTGGTGGTTCCGGGGGAGGTGCTCGCGGACTTCGAGGACTTCCTGGACGCGGTCGCCTGGGCAGAGGCCCTGTTCGAGGAGACGGGCCACGCCGATGACCTGCAGGTGGTCGGCTTCCACCCGGACTACGTGTTCGGCGACGCCGAAGGCGGCGCAGACGACCCCGCGAACGCCACGAACCGCTCCCCGTATCCCATGTTCCACCTGCTGAGGCGCGACGAGGTCGCGAAGGCGATCGCGGGTCACCCGGACGTGGAGGGGATTCCGAGGAGGAACGCGGAGGTGTTGAGGGGGCGGGGGGAGGGGTGAGCACATTGAGCCCCGATCTCGCTCCGGACCGCCCTCCCGAGGGGCGCGCTACGGTCACCAGGTCATCTGTTCACCAACATCTCGGAGCCACCATGCAGAAGCCCTCCCTCATCACCGCGATACTCCTCGGCATCATCATTGGCTACGGCTGCGAACGCGCCCTCAACGCCGGTGACGATGGCACTGCCTTGGCCGACGAAGCCTTGTGCTCTCAGTGGGAGATGGATACTCAGAGCGCCGACGACCCCATTCCTGCCGGCTGGGCGCCATTCGCCTGGGAGTTCTGCGGCTCGGGCTACGCCTGTCTCGCCGTGAGGCGCTGCGCTGACTGATTTGAGGGACCGGCAGTCAGGCAACCCACGCCCCTCTACCCCCTGACCCCCACCTCCGGCAGCTGACACTTCGCCTCCGCCGGCGCCATGCGGTCCCTCGGGGGCAGGCCGGAGCCCACGATCTCCTCGATCTCCTCGCGCTTCTTCGGGGTCGCCTCGCTGAGCACGTCGAAGCCGTCGTCCGTCACGAGCACGTCGTCCTCGATGCGGATCCCGCCGAGGCCGACCCACGTCTCCGCCACGACCCACTCCACCGAGTCGCCGAGGCGCTCGCGGAGGGACGGTTCCCGCAGGATCGGCGCCGACCAGTACAGCCCCGGCTCGATCGTCACCACCATCCCCGGCTCCAGGTCGCGGTTCAGGCGCAGGTAGCCGAGCCCGAACTGGTCCGACCGGTCGCGCCCGGGGGCGTACAGCGCGTGGTCGCCGAAGAGCTCCATGTCGTGCACGTCGATCCCGATGAGGTGGCCGACGCCGTGGGGGAAGAAGACCGCGTGGGCCCCCTGCTCCACCAGCCCGTCGATGTCGCCCCGGAGCAAGCCCCAGTCCCGCAGCGCCGTCGTCAGGACGCGGGCGGCGGTCAGGTGCACCTCCTTGTAGTTCACCCCGGGCTTCACCGTGGCGATGGCGGCCTCGTTCGCCGCGAGGACCGCGTCGTACACGTCGGCCTGCCGGGCGGTGAACGAGCCGCTCACCGGCCAGGTCCGCGTGATGTCCGAGGCGTAGCCGTACGGCCCCTCGGCGCCGGCGTCCACGAGGAGCAGGTCCCCGCGCTTCAGCTTCACGTTCTCGGCGTGGCCGTGGAGCACGTCGCCGCGGGCGGTGACGATGGAGTTGTACGCCGGCTTCATGCCGTGGAGCGCGAACACGCCCTCGATGAGCGCCTGGATGTGGGAGTCGGTCACGCCGGGCCGGGTCGCCTCCATGGCGACGACGTGGGCCTCCTTGCTCGCGAAGCACGCCCACCGCATGGCCAGGATCTCGTCCCAGTCGCGGCACAGGCGCTGGGCGATGACGGCGTCGAGCAGGGCGCGGTCCCCGGTGCCGAGGACATCGGCGGGATCGAGCTCCTGGGACGTCAAGGATGCGGCGAGCGCGTTGGCGGATGCCTCGGCCAGAGGGAGCGTCGCGTAGCCGCCGGGGGCGAGCGCGGTGTTGGGGCGGGCCTCCTCGGCGCCACAGAGGGCGGCGACGTCGTCCAGTGACGGCCGCGAGCCGTGCCACAGCGCGTCCGCCGCGGTGCGCTCCTCGAGGTACAGCGTGGTGTGGCCGCCCGCCCCGATCACGCAGGCCGCGTCGGGCTCCTCGACCCCCGTGTAGTAGAGGAAGGTGCTGTCCTGGCGGAACGGGAACGTGTTCGCGAGGTAGTTGCGCGGGACCTGGCGGTGGCCGACGAGGAGGACGGGGCGGTCGCCCATGGCCGCCGCGAGGGCCTTGCGGCGGGCGGCGAAGACGTAGGGCTCGATCGTGTGCTGGGTCGCGCTCATGGGCCGAGCGTAGTGGAGCCGGCGGCGAGCGGCGTCAGGTTTGGTCGCCGGAGCGGCGCGCTCACCTCCAGCGGGATGCGGTGGTCGTTCACGTAGTTGAGGACGAGGTCGTGGGGGCGCGCCGGGCGGTCCAGCCGTGCATGAGCAACGACTGGAAGACGAGGGCGGGGGACTCGAAGCCGGCGGCGACGAGCTCGTCCTCGATCTGGGCCCGGGGGAGGACCGTGATCCGGGTGCCGAGGGCGTCCCGGAAGCTCGCGATGCGCTTCGGGGGGAAGCCTGCGTACCGCAGGGCGTTGAGCCAGGAGTTCAGCAGCGTGTCGTCCCCGTCCGGCGTGCCGCGCGTCGCCAGCGTCGCGTGGACGAGGCGTCCCCCCGGGCGCAGCCGGGAGGCCATGTTCGCGAGCAGCGCGGCGCGCTCGGCGTCGTCCACGAGGAAGTGGCCGACGAGCAGGCAGGTGACGGCGTCGAAGGCAGCGGTGCGCGGCAGCGAATCGAGCGTGCCTTCGTGCAGAACGCAGGAGATGCCGGCGGCGGTGGTCTTGGCGCGTGCCTGCCGGATCATGGCGGGGGCGGGCTCGACGCCGACGAAGTGCCAGCCAGGGTGGGCCGGTCCGAGCGTCAGCAGCTCGGCGCCGGTGCCGACGCCGACGCAGAGGACCCGCGCGTCGACGGGCAGATCCGCCAGGGCCATGCTCAGGACGAGGTGGAGCGCTTCCTTGAAGGGGGCGAGCTTGGCAAACCGGTTGTCGTACGCGGACGCCTCGTCGCCCTGGAACGCGGGGTCCGGGGCCTGGGCGCTGGGGTGGGTCGGGGCCATGACCCCACGGTACCGCTGTGTGCCCGGGCCGTGCGCGCAGGGGTCCGATACGATCCCAGGCGTGAAGAAGCGTCTGTACTGGCTGGTGGCGATGGGAATGCTCGCCGGGTGCCCCACCCCGTCCTTGGATGACGACGACGCGGTGGACGACGACGACGCGGTCGTGGACGACGACGACGCGGTCGATGACGACGACGCGGTCGATGACGACGACGCGGTGGACGACGACGACGCGGTGGACGACGACGACGCGGTGGACGACGACGACTCGGTCGCTCCGTCGACCACCCTCACGATCCTCTCTCCGTCCGGCGGGGCGACGCTCCAGGTCATCGAGACCTTCTCGGCGCAGATCGACGGCGACTCCCCGGGGCTGGCGACCTTCCGTCTCAACGGCGACGTGGTGCACCAGGGGTTCTTCAACGTCGCGACGGGCCTCGCGACGGCCGAGATCGACACCGGGGAGTTCCCGGACGGGAACTACACGTTCGAGGTGGAGGCGCCGTCGTGGGGGCTGACGGACAGCGTGAACGTGACGCTGAGCAATGGCGACCTGCTCGTCTACGAAACGGTGTCCCTGCCCTACGTCTACCTGGCCACGTCGCCGGTGGCGTACCCGCTCGAGGTGGTGCCCTCCGGGGTCTCTCTGACCCACATGGTTGCGCCGAGCCCGGGCACGCCCTTCCAGGGGCTCGCGGGGTATGCGCTGAACCCGAACTCGGACTGGGCGATCGGTGGAGCGGCGACGTCGCTGTACCCCATCAACTCCGCCATCGCCGCGCCCTGGGCGGGGGTGATCCCCAACCACCCCGAGATCCCCTGGGTCACCGGGGCCTACAACCTCTACCCCTGGGCGGACGAGACGGCCGACGGCTTCGACTTCGACGTGACACCGCTCGTGAAGCGCTCCTTCGGTCCGGTCGAGGCGGGGCTCGTCCATGTGGACTTCTACTTCACGCCGGGGGTGGTCCTGAGCGCATCGACGGCGCCGGGGAGCTCGGTGTTCGCCAACTTCCTCGACGCGCTGGAGGGACTCCTCCTCCAGGCGGACGTGGCGCTCGGCGACATCGGCTACTTCGACGTCGCCGGGGCGAGCTTCAACAACATCGGGACCTACGAAGAGCTGACGGACATGTTCGACCAGGGCGTGACGTCGACCGACCGGGTGCTGAACGTGTTCTTCGTGAACGGGCTGTCGCTCCCGAACAGCAACCCGCTCGGCATCGCCTCGCACATCCCCGGCCCGGCGCTGATGAGCGGGACGGCCCAGTCCGGCGTGGCTCTGGTCGACGACTACCTGCAGAGCAACGAGCCAGCGACGGCCGCCGCGGTGACGGCCCACGAGATGGGGCACTACCTGGGGCTCTACCACCCGTCCGAGGTGGGAGGGACGCCGACGGATCCGCTGACGGACACGGTGGCGTCCTGCAACGCGTCGGACTGCTTCGAGACGAACCTCATGGACCCCTACCTGAACGGCAACACGTCGATCACGGCCGACCAGAGCTGGGTGGTGCTGCGCCACCCGCTGGTGGAGCTGGTGCCCGCGTCCGCGTTGCCCGCGCGCGCGATGGCCGATGCGTTCGACTACGGGGCCGGGCTGCCGCCGGGCGGGATCGCGGGGTTCTGCGGGACGCCGTGAGAGGGGGGTACAGTCCCCCGCCGATCCGGAGACCCCATGGCCGACGCTGAACCCGCTCCCGCTGCCGCCCCCGACGACACCCCCCTGCCGCTCCTCGCCGGCCGCGGCGCCTTCGGCGGCGTGCTCATGGGCCTCGCCAACCTCGTGCCCGGTATCTCCGGGGGGACCATGCTCCTCGCCGCCGGCGTCTACACAGGGTTCATCGAGGGCATCGCCGAGGTCACCCTCCTCAGGTTCCGCATGCGGCGGCTCGTGCTCCTGGCGAGCATCGTCGGCGCGGCGATGGTCTCCATCCTGCTCTTCGCCGGGCCCATCAAGGACCTCGTCATCCACCAGCGGTGGATCATGTACTCGCTCTTCATCGGGCTGACGCTCGGCGGCGTCCCCCTGATCTGGCGCATGGCGAAGCCTGTGGAGACGCGCTTCTGGAGCGGCGCCACCGTCGGGCTGTTCCTGATGATCTTCATGGCGATGGCCAGCGTCGGAGGCTCAGGCGCCTCCAACTACGGCCTCTCGTTCGCCGCCGGGACGGCGGGCGCTGCCGCGATGATCCTGCCGGGCGTTTCCGGCTCGTACCTGCTGCTCCTCATGGGCCAGTACATCCCCATCCTGGATGCGGTCCACACCCTCAAGGAGGGGCTCTCCGCGCGGGACATGGCGATGATCATGGAGTCGATGCACGTGGTGATCCCCGTCGGGATCGGCGTCGTGGTCGGCGTCGTCGGCCTGTCCAACCTGCTCAAGTGGACCTTGTCCCGACACACCCAGCTTACGCTCGGGTTCCTCATGGGCCTCATCACGGGCTCGGTCCTCGGCCTCTGGCCGTTCCAGGAGGGCGTGGAGCCCGAGCTCGGCTCCACGGTCAAGGGGGTCGTCGTCACCGCCGAGACTCTGGCCACCATCGACCCTGAGGACTGGCCCCTGGCCTGGTTCACCCCCAGCGCCGTGCAGATCGGCGCGTCGCTGGCCCTGATCGCCGTCGGCTACGGCGCCACCTGGCTCATCGCGCGGCTTGGAGGCAAGGAGTAGGCCTTTCGGGGTTCCGCGGTCGGCTCTCCAGCAGTCAGCTGCCGCTAACTGCGTCTCCTGCGAGCCACTGCGCGGAGCGCCGCGAGGTCTGCCTCATCCTGCGCCCTCTTGTGCGCCGGGCGCTTGCGTTCAAGCAGCGCCGCCTTCGCCGCAATCAGGGTGTCCAGATCCACTACCGGCAGCTCGACACCCCCGTAGCTTGCAGCCTCGCGGCGCACCCACGCCCGGTCGAACTCGACCCCGTCGACGAAGTTGAGCAAGTCCACCCGCCACGGCTCGACCCCGATGAAGATCGCGGTGCGCGGCTTGGTCAGCTCGAGGCCCGCGACCGCGCGCTTGCCCGCCCAGTCCTCGAGGGCGGAGCGAAGGCGGAGGGCGTTCTCCTCTGACGGTTCGTAGAAGAGGTCCAGGTCAGCGGTGAACCGCGGCTCGGCGTGGTGGCAGACGGCGTAGCCGCCCACGAGAAGGAAGCGGACCTCAGATGCGACGAGTGCGGATAGCAGTGCGGTCCAGTCGCGGTTCGGCGTCCCCGTGGCGACGTCGCGAGACTTCGCGGGCGAGGGCTGTCGCTGCCCGGAGTCGTCGCTCGGGCCCTGCTTGCTGCCAGTACTCGAGTTCGGTGGCTTCGAGGGCATCGGTGTCGTCCAGGTCGACCTGCGCGATGAAGAGGCCGTCTCGGGTGGGGCGCGTCACCCCGTGAAGATAGGCCCGAACCCGGCGCCGCGGTAGGGCGGAGTCACCGCTCGCCCCACAGGGTTGACGCGCCGTGGCGGCTGACGGGCCCGCCCCTCAGACCCGCCGGCGGCGGAGCAGCCCACCCAGGAGCAGCAGGGCGAGGACCGAGGTCCCCGACGAGGCGCCGACCACGCTGCTGCCGCAGTTGCAGCCCGTGTCGACCGTGCCGACGCCGGTGTTCGTGCTGTCGTCGTCGTCGTCATCGCCCGCCGAGTCGTCGTCGTCGTCAGCCACCGACTCGTCGCACTCGTCGTCCTGGGCGTCCGGCAGACCGTCGCAGTCGTCGTCGATCCCGTTGAAGCAGTCCTCTGCCGCCCCGGGGACGATGTTCGCGTTGTTGTCGTTGCAGTCGCCCTCGCAGATGAAGACCCCGTCGGAGTCCTCGTCGACCTCGCCCACTCCGACGTTCCCGTCGCAGTTGTTGTCGATCCCGTCGCACTCCTCGTCGGCGCCGTCGAACACCAGCTCGTCCGTGTCGTCGCAGTCGCCGTCGCAGGGCGTCTGGCCGTCGCCATCGCTGTCGAGGTCCTCGCCCTTGTTGTCGCCGTCGCAGTCGTTGTCGAAGCCGTCGCACAGCTCCGGTGCCCCCTGATAGGTGTCCGGGTCCTCGTCGTCGCAGTCCGCGCCGCACGCCAGCTGGCCGTCGCTGTCGAGGTCCTGCTCGTCCACCGGCAGCGCCTCGTCGCAGTCGTTGTCCTCGCCGTCGCAGATCTCGGTCGCGCCGGGCTGCGTGGCGGCGTTCGTGTCGTCGCAGTCCCCGTCGCAGTCGCTCTGCCCGTCGCCGTCGTCGTCGACCGTCTCGTCCGAGGCGGGGTCGCAGTCGTCGTCGATCCCGCCGTTGCAGATCTCCGGCAGCCCCGGGCTGACCGTCGGGTCGTCGTCGTCGCAGTCGCCGTCGCAGATGGCGAAGCCGTCGCCGTCCGTGTCTGCGGTCTCGTCGTTGCCCACGTTGTCGCAGTCCTCGTCGATGCCGTCGCAGGTCTCCTGGGCGCCCGGGAAGATGTCCGCGTTCGTGTCGTCGCAGTCGAGGCAGTTGAAGAAGCCGTCGCTGTCGCCGTCCACCTCGGGGATGCCCCCGAACGTCGCCGACCCGGAGCAGTTGTTGTCGAGGCCGTCGCACACCTCCGGCGCGCCTGGGTTGACCGCCGCGTCGCTATCGTCGCAGTCGCCGTCACACTCCGGCGTCCCGTCCCCGTCCGCGTCGGCCTCCGTGGGCGGGAGCACGCCGTCGCAGTCATCGTCGACGCCGTTGCAGAACTCCGAGCCACCGGGGTAGATGCTCGGGTCGGTGTCGTCGCAGTCGAGCCCGCCGCAGGCCGTGTCGAAGGTGCCGTCCCCGTCCGCGTCCACGCAGTCGTTGAACTGGATCCCCGTCCCGTCGGTGACGTACGGGCTGTTGTAGCCCCAGGTCAGGTAGTTGTCGGGCATGACGCCGGTCTGGTCCTGGATGGCCGTGGTCGCGCTCGCCCCGAAGTCGTAGGCGGGGTCGCCGAAGTCCGTGTCCGCGAAGTGGATCTGGATGCGGTGGTCGGCGTAGAGGTGCACCTGGAACGAGGCAGTGCCCGTCGCCCCCCCGGCCCGAAGCACGTTCTCCCAGGAGACGATGAACCGGTTCGCGGCCATGTCCCAGTAGGTGAAGACCCCGCCGCTGCCGAGGGCGAGGTCGTCCCACAGGGCCGCGATGTCCAGCGCGCTGTCGCCCTCGAGGTCGTAGGGCTCCCAGTTGATGCCGGGGATGCCGAGGCCCGCGGTCAGGTCGAAGGAGATGGCGCCGTTCGTGCCGACCCGGATGTCCCCGTAGGTGTTGTCCCAGAACGTGAAGTTGAAGGGCAGCGTCACGTCCGCCGTGCCGTCGTCCGTCAGCGTCAGCATCGTCCCCGACACCGACCCCGACCCGTCGATGGACAGGAAGTCGTACGTGATGGGCGCCACCACGTCGTAGATGTACTGCGCCTGGGCGTCCGAGGGCGCTGCGAGCACCAGCGCCGCCAGCGCGAGCGCCGCCGTCCCGAGCGTGCGGATCCAGCCCTTGAACGCCCCCGCGAAGGAGTCCCAGTCCCGGTCCAGCTCTGCGACCACCTCGTCGCCATGGGCGATGCGGATGTGGGCGTCGAGCTCGATGGGCCCGTCGAAGCGGGGCAGGTCCGGCTCGCGCGCCACCGCCGCCTGGGCCTGGGCGACCGCCTCGTCCGCCGTCATCGACAGCGCCGCCGCGAACGCGTCCGCCGAGAGCGGGTTGCCCGTCAGCGCCTGCACGTAGTCGAAGAACGGCCGCGAGTTCCCCGGCTTCCAGTACGCCGCGGTCAGGTCGGGCCCGATGCGGGGGTTGTCCACGAGGTGCCCGTCCCGCTCCAGGAAGAAGTGCCTGGTCTGCTCCACCGCCATCTGGGCCAGCAGATAGGCGTGGTAGTAGGCGCTGGACTCGCCGGCGAGCAGGTGGGGCACGCTGAGCACCGGTCGCACCGAGCCTTCGTCGGTGAACAGCATGCGCTGCTCGATCTCCCGCAGGGTGGCCAGGACGTTCTCCGCCGTCAGCTCGTCGTCGCCCAGCGCGTAGATCGCCCGCTCGCCGTAGCAGATGGCCAGCATCGCTCGCTTCTCCCACGCCGCGATGGGCTGGGACAGGCGCACGCCCTTCTCGATGAGCTCGAGCGGCATGGGGTTCCCTTCGCCGTCCCGGGCGTAGCGGACGAGCCAGTCCGCGTCGCGCAGGAGCGAGTCGAGGAACATGGACTGGGTCTCGCAGAACGCCGCCGACGTAGGCGCGAACTCCTGGCCGAAGCAGGGCGCGGGCATGTCGATGTTCGAGAAGTGGGCCGCGTGGCCGCCCTCGTGGAACAGCGTCCGGGTGGCGCGCTGGCCGGAGCCGACCATGCCGGGGATGGCGTTGCTCGTGAAGTGGATGCGGGCCGGCTTGAAGTCGCTGGCCCCGGGCGTCCAGGCGATCTCCGGGCCGTGCATGAACCCGTTCTCGTACTTGCCGCGCCGCTGCACGAGGTCGAGGACGAGCTCCGCGCCGCGGTACTTGATGCCCATCGCCGCGAACGAGCGGCCCCACCGGTCCACGGAGTCCGCGAAGGAGAAGTACGGGTCCTGCTCGGCGACCACGTCCCCGACCGAGTGGTAGTGGATGTTCCAGGGCGTCGCGCTGTCCGCGCCGTGCTCCGCCTTGAACTCGTCCACGAAGCGGCGGGCGCTGTCCCGCGTCTTCTCCTCGAGGTCGTCCAGGAGGCCGAAGATCTGGTCGATGGTGAGCTGCTCGGTGCGCTCGACCTTCCACGAGTAGTAGTCGTCGAAGCCGTGGAGTCGGGCGAGGGCGTTGCGCTGGCGGACCAGATCGAGGAAGCCGTTGGCGAGGACGTGGTCCTCGATGGAGCGCAGCCCGTACAGCGCCGCGCGCCGGGTGCCTTCGTCCGGGTCGTTCTTGACGAGGACCCCGAGCGCCACCGAGTTCGACTCCACGAAGCCCTTCGTCGGGTGCTCGTACCCCAGGTTCATGGCGCCACGGGCCGTCGCGAGGTCCGCCTCCGCCTGCACGATCTCCTCGGACAGGGCGCGGGCTTCGGAGGAGGCGAGCGCGTGGGCACGGAGCGTGGTGGCCCAGCCGCCGAGCGTCGTGGTCAGGTCCTCCGGGGCGTCGTCACCGAGGGACGCGAGGGCGGCCTCTACGGCGGCGAGGCGGGAGGGATCCTGCAGGAACCGGTTCCAAGCGACCTCCGTCTCCTGACGCAGCGCGCGCGCGGCCGGGGCGTCCCCGAGGCCCATCATCGACGCCCAGAAGGCGTCCTCCTTGCTGGTGTGGAGGGCCTCGTACTCGGCGTTGAGGCGGTCGATCAGGTCGGTCGGCGACAGCGCGCCGAGGTCGGTGGACGAGGACATGGGCAGGCTCCGGAGGTTGGCGAGCGGAGCACAGGGTACCGCGAGGGAGGCGGTGCGGGCGCCTCGGGCTGCCCATTGGATGCCCTCGGACTCGCCAAGTCGGGCACGGCGGTGCCCGGTCGATCTGGTCCGGCGGTTGCCTTGTCCCTGGGGCAGCGCCGCTCCTTGTCCCTGGCGCCTTGGTTGGAGACCCCGATGAACACCCCCTTGGCCCTTGCCACCCTCACCGTCACCCTCACCGCCGTGGGTGCTCTGCTCCCCGGCACCGCGCTGGCCTGCTCGTGCGCGGTGCCCCAGGACACCTTCTTCCAGCAGCCGGACTCTGGCGCGACCGGCGTCCCCCTGAACACGCTGGTCTGGGTCGGTACATCGGAGACGCGCGGGGAGCCCATCGAGCTCGTCGGACCCGATGGCGTCGCGCTTCCCGGCATCGAGGGGAACCTTCAGAGCGCGTGGGAGAGCATCGATGTCTTCACGCCGGACCTGCTCCTCGACGCGAACACCACCTACCAGGTCCAGGTCGCAGGGCAGACGATCTCCAGCTTCACCACGGGAGCCACGACAGACGAGGTGCCCCCGGAGCGCCCCGACGTGACGGACCTCTCAACCTGGTCCGAGCCCGCCGACCCCTTTGGCAGGACGTCCTGCGGGCCTACCCCCGCCAGCCACGGCGCGAGCTTCACCTGGGACCTCCAGGGCGACAGCGTCCTCGTCCTCCTCGACCGCGAGGGTCTGGCCGACGTGGACACGGACTTGATCGAGGGCTCCGTCCCCGGCCTCGCGCCCCACGGCTCGGTGTCTATCGGCAACGGCTTCGTCTGCGGCGGTGACACTTGGGACGAGGCCCGCCTCGGCGCTCAGACCGACTTTCAGTACGGCAGCTTCGACATCGCCGGCAACTTCTCCGGGTGGAGCGAGCCCGAGACCGTGACCGTCCGCGCGACGGCGAGCTGCTCCTCGGCGGGCGACTCCTCCCCCGTCGGGCTCCTCGCGATGCTCGCCCTCGTCGGGCTCGTCGGGGTTCGCCGGCGCTGATCGGGTATTTTCAGCCGGTTGCGTCGGTCACTCCCCATCCGGCGCCTGCCGGGGGTGGCCCTGGCTGGCGCCCTGCTCCTCGGTCTCGCGGCCTGTGAGGGCGATCCTCGCGCCGCTCCTGACGGGTCCCACCCGCCGAAGCTCTGGCTGAGCGGGTCCGGGGTGGTGGTCGAGACCGTTCCCGGTGCGTTCGCGATCGGGAGTGAAGCCGAGCCGACTCGGATCTCCGTCACCGACATCGGTCGCTTCGGCGCAGACCCCCGGCCACAGTCGGTGCAGGGGTGGGACGACTCCCCGTCCAGCTTCTCACCGAGCGAAGCGCGGGGCCTCGCCCACCTCGACGACGCCACCTTCTGGTTCGACCGGCTCCCCACGGGCGACGCGCGCTACCCCGAGGGCGCCCCCATCTTCGGCTTCGACCTCGACACCCCGCCCCCTGGCGAGGGGCCGCTGCGCATCGCGTTGAACTTCGAGACCTACGCCGCCCAGGCCGCCCTCGACGGCGAGTCCGCCCAGCTCGTCCCCGTCGCGGACCCCTACGGGGCAACGCTGCGGGTCACCGATCTCTCTGCCTGGGACGCCGAGGGCACTCCGCTCTACGCCCGCATGCGCGCCGAAGACGGCGAGCTCGTCCTGCGCGTCGAGGACGAAGACGCCGTCTACCCCATCGTCGTCGACCCGGTGCTGACGTCGACCGCCGTCGACCTCCCCGGCACCAGCACCCTGGCCGCCCGCGCCGGGTACGGCCTCGCCACCCTCGACGTGAACGACGACGGCTTCGACGACCTGGTCGTCGGCGAGCCCTACTTCGACGGCGCCGACACCGACACCGGTCGCGTCCAGCTCTACCTCGGCTCCGCCGCGGGCCTCGCTTCGACCCCCGTCTGGACCTACGAGGGCCTCGCTGCCTTCGATCGCGTGGGTCGCGTCCTCGCCGGCGTGGGCAACGTGGACGCCGCGAACGGCGAAGACCTCGCCATCGGCGTCCCCGACGCGGACCCAAGCAGCCTGTCGGGCGCCGGCACCGTCCTGCTCTTCCATGCCCTCGCCGCCTCCCCCTGGCTGGCATCGACCCCCGACCGGACCTTCGCCGGCACCGCCACCTTCGAAGCCTGCGGCGGCTCCATCGCGGACGCCGGCGACTACAACGCGGACGGCGTCCACGATCTCGCCTACGGCTGCCCCGAGGGCGAGACGTCCACGAGCAGCGCCGACCCGGGCCGCGTCCACGTCCACTACGGGATGCCCGGGGGGCCGCCTCCGATCCCCGACCTCGTCCTGGAGGGCGCCTCGGGCGAGGACGAGTTCGGCTCTGCGGTCGCCAGCGCCGGTGACGTGGACGGCGACGGGGACGACGACCTCCTCGTCGGCGCCGAGGACTTCCAGTCGGCGAACCACACCGACGACGGCTGGGTCGGCCTCTACCTCGGCAGCGCCGCGGGCCTCGGCGCGACCCCGTCGCGCACCTGGCTGTCCAACCAGCAGGGCAGCCGCCTCGGCACCCAGCTCGCCGGCGCCGGCGACGTGAACGGCGACGGGTTCGACGACGTCCTCTTCGGCGCGTACCAGTGGGACGGCGACTTCACGAACGAGGGCCGCACCACGCTCCACCTCGGCAGCCCCCAGGGGCCATCCGCCGCCCCGGCCTTCACCTGGCTCGGCGGGCAGGCCACCGCGTACGCCGCCGGCAAGGAGACGAGCACGTCGTCGGGGGGCCGCGGCCTCGCCCTCGGAGACGTCGACGGGGACGGCCTCGCCGACGTGGTCACCTCCGCCTGGCGCTACGACGGCGTCGGCACCGACTCGGGCCGCGTCGAGGTCCACTCGGGGACCGCCTCCGGCGTCGCTCCCTACCCTGCGTGGGTCGGCGGCGGCCCCTCCGTCAGCGCCCGCGCCGGCTACGCCCTCGCCCTCGGGGACTTCGACGGCGACGGGGACGACGACCTCGCCCTCGGCGAGTGGGGCCTCAACAGCAACGACGGCCACGTCCGCGTCCTCCCCGGACCCCTGCGTGGCGAGGACGGCGCCGAGGTGGTCAGCGCGGGCTCGTCGAACAGCACGTTCGCGGGCAGCGACCGCTGGCGCGCCACCGTGATCGAGATGACCCAGGACGCGGTGCTCGCGGAGATCGAGGCCGAGCTCAGCCCGTCGACGGCGACCCCGCTCCTCTTCACCGTCTACGAAGCGGCCACCACCGCTGGCCCCTACACCCAGGTGGCCCAGTTCGCGACCACCGGCACGCCCGGCAACACCTGGGAGTCCTCGGGCCCCACCGACTTCGTGCTCCAGGCCGGCAACGCCTACCTCATCAGCGCCTGGTGGCAGGACTCGCTCAGCTACCACAACTCCGCCGAGTCGCTCCCGCAGCCCCTCGGGTCCTACGGCAACGTCGTCGGCTACCGCACGGGCAGCGGCAGTCCCCCGACCACCGTCACGGGCTCGCCCCTCACGACCGTCCTGTACCCCATGCGGTTCACGCTGCTCCCCACCACGGACGCTGACGCCGACGGCACCCTCGCCGCCACGGACTGCCAGGACGCCGTCGCCACCAACGCCCCCGCCGCCCCCGAGGTCTGCGACGGGCTCGACAACGACTGCGACGGCTCCGCGGACTTCGCGGCCGACACCTACGAGGTCTCGGGCACGACCGTCCTCGCGTCCACGAACTACCTCAAGGGCAACCGCGTCCTCGCGAACGAGGACCGGCTCGTCACCGGGGTCGAGGTCTACCTCGAGGCCTCCTTCCAGGGCGCGATCTCCCTCGGCATCTACGAGTCCACCTCGAACGCCGGCCCCTGGACGCTGCTCGCGGAGCACGCCGTCGTCCCCACGTCCACGTCCCCCGACTGGCATGCCTTCGACGGCCTCGCGGTCCCGCTCACCGCCGGCACCCACTACGCGTTCGTCTACCAGTGGGCCGGAGGAGCCTCCTACTACTGGTCCAGCGGCTCGGTGGACCCGACCTGGGGCAGTCACGAGGGCGGCCTCAGCCAGGTGGCCACGTCCCTGCCGCTGGACGGCGCCACGATCACCACGAATCCGTCGCGGTACCGCATGCGCGTCCACACGTCGCTCGAGGTGGACGGCGACGGCGACGGCTCCTTCGCCTGCGTAGACTGCGACGACGGCGACGCGACCTTGTTCCCCGGCCAGATCGAGGCCTGCGACGGGCTCGACAACGACTGCAACGGTGTCGCGGACGCGGACCCGCTCGGCGAGGTGGACGGCGACAGCGACGGCTTCCGGTCCTGCGCCGAGTGCGACGACGGAGACAGCCTCACGTTCCCCGGCGCCACCGAGCAATGCGACGGAGCGGACAACGACTGCAACGGCGCCGTCCCGAGCAACGAAGGCGACGTGGACCTCGACGGCGTCATGCCCTGCGCCGGGGACTGCGATGACAGCGACCCCACCGCCTACACCGGCGCCGAGGAGCTGTGCGACCTGGTCGACAACGACTGCGACGGCACCGCGGACGACGACGCGCGGGTCCCCATCGTGGGCTCGGGCGGCCCCGTCCCGCCCACGGGCACGTCCGGCCTCGCGACGTTCACCGTCCCGTCTCCCGCCGACGGCATCATCAGCGACGTGGACGTCCTCGTGGACATCAGCCACACCTGGGTCGGCGACCTCGAGGTGACGATCACCTCGCCGCTCGGCACCTCCGTCCTCCTGGCCGAGAACCGCGGCTCCAGCGGCAGCGGCTACTCCTCGACGGTCTTCGACGACGAGGCCAGCACCTCCATCGCCAGCGGCATCGCGCCGTTCGCGGGCTCCTTCACTCCCGAGGATCCCCTCTCGGCCCTGGACGGCGAGCTGCTCGGCGGGACCTGGACGCTCGACGTGGACGACGAGGTCAGCAGCGACTCGGGCACGCTGCTCGGCTGGGAGGTTCAGGCGGCCATCGCCGGCCAGGCCGACACCGACTCCGACAACTCCACCGCCTGCTTCGACTGCGACGACGGCGACCCGGCGGTCTTCCCCGGCGCCACCGAGGTCTGCGACGGCGTGGACACGAACTGCGACGGCGCGCTCGGCACGGGCGAAGTCGACGCGGACAACGACGGCATCCTCGAGTGCGACGGCGACTGCGACGACGGCGACCCGGACCGCTTCCCGGGGAACCCCGAGGTGTGTGACGGGCTCGACAACGACTGCGACGGCGTGGTCCCCGCGGGTGAGGTGGACGGCGATCTGGACGGCGTCCTCGTCTGCGCCGGCGACTGCGACGACGCCCGAGATACCGTCTACCCCGGCGCCCCCGAGCTGTGCGACGGCTGGGACAACGACTGCGTCGGCGGCCCGGCGGAGGTCGACGGGGACGGCGACGACGTCTATCCCTGCACCTTCGTGGCGTCCGGTGGCAACCCGCTGTTCGCCGGCGGCGACTGCGACGACGGCAACAGCGCCGTCTTCCCCGGGGCCCCCGAGGTCTGCGACGGCATCGACAACAACTGCAACGGCACCGCCGCCGACGAGGGCGTCGATCTCGACGGCGACGGCGAGACCACCTGCACCGACTGCGACGACGGCAACCCGCAGTCCTTCACCGGCGCGCCCGAGCTCTGCGACGGGTACGACAACGACTGCAACGGCGCCCTGTCCGCGGCCGAGACCGACGGGGACAGCGACCTGTTCTTCGGGTGCACCTACGTCCTCGGGGGCAACCCGGCCTTCGGCGGCGGCGACTGCGATGACACCAACCCCGTCGTCTTCCCCGGCGCGGTCGAGGCGTGCGACGGGCTGGACACGGACTGCACCGGCGCGCCCGGACCCACCGAGGTGGACGGCGACAGCGACACCGTCCTGCTCTGCGCGGGGGACTGCGACGACGCGGACCCTGCCACCTTCCCGGGCGCGACCGAGGTCTGCGACGGCGCCGACAACGACTGCAACGGCGCCCTGCCCGCCGTCGAAGGGGACGACGACCTCGACACGTTCCTCGCGTGCGCGGGGGACTGCGACGACACGAACAACGCGGTCTACCCGGGCGCCGCCGAGGCCTGCGACGGGCTCGACACCGACTGCGACGGCACCCTGCCCGCCGACGAGCAGGACGCGGACAGCGACGGCCAGTCCGCTTGCGCGGGGGACTGCGACGACACGGAGCCGGCGGTGCGCGGGGGCCTCCCCGAGGTGTGCGACGGGCTCGACAACAACTGCGACGGCACGCTGCCCACCAACGAGCAGGACGGCGACGGCGACGGCGTGGCCCCGTGCCTCGGCGACTGCAACGACAGCGAGCCCGCCATGGTCCCCGGCGCGACCGAGGCGTGCGACGGGCTGGACAACGACTGCGACGGCGTGGTCCCCGCGGACGAGGTGGACGCAGACGTCGATGGCGTCCGGATCTGCGCAGGCGACTGCGACGACGGCGCCGCCACCGTCTTCCCCGGCGCCACGGAGGCGTGCAACGGCGTCGATGACGACTGCGACGCCACCACGTCCGCCCCCGGCGGCGAGCAGGACGGCGACAGCGACGGCTCGCTCGCGTGCGCCGACTGCGACGACGCGGACCCGGCGAACGCCCCCGGCGCGCCGGAGCAATGCGACGGCGTCGACAACGACTGCAACGGCCTCGCCGACCTGGACACGGACGGCGAGGTGGACGCGGATGGCGACGGCTCTCTGTCCTGCGAGGACTGTGAGGACAGCCTCCCCACCGTGTTCCCCGGCAACCCGGAGGTCTGCGACGGCCTCGACAACGACTGCGACTCGAACACCGAGGCACCCGGCGGCGAGGGAGACGGAGACAGCGACGGCTCGCCTGCGTGCGCGGACTGCGACGACAACGACGGGGCCAACGCTCCCGGTAACCCCGAGCTCTGCGACGGGCAGGACAACGACTGCGACGCCACCACCGAAGCGGCGGGCGGCGAGGTCGACGGCGACAGCGACGGCGCGTTCTCGTGCGACGACTGCGACGACGCCGACGCAACCACCTACCCCGGCGCCCCCGAAGGCTGCGACGGCGTGGACAACGACTGCGACGGCGTCGTCCCCATCGCTGAGGCCGACAACGACGGGGACGGCTGGCTGCTCTGCGACGGCGACTGCAACGACTCGGCCGTGGACGTCTTCCCCGGCGCGGACGAGGTCTGTGACGGGCAGGACAACGACTGCGACAGCGCCACCAACGAGCTGAGCGATCTGGACGGTGACGGGTTCTCGCCCTGCGACGGCGACTGCGACGACACGCTGGCCGGCGTGTTCCCCGGCGCGCTCGAGGTGTGCGACGGCCTCGACACGGACTGCGACGCGACGACGGACGAGCTCGTGGACGACGACGGGGACGGCTTCACCGAGTGCGACGGCGACTGCGAGGACGCCGAGTCCACCGTGAACCCCGCGGCCTCCGAGATCTGCGACGGCTTCGACACCGACTGCGACCCGATCACGAACCTCGCCGTCCCGGAGGTGGACGCGGACGGCGATGGGTCCTTCCTTTGTGACGTGGACCCCGACTGCGACGACGACGACCCGGACACCTACCCCGGCGCCCCCGAGCTGTGCGACGGCGCGGACAACAACTGCGACGGCACCTTCGACGACGCCATCGAGGACAGCGACGGCGACGGCTTCTCCCCCTGCGACGGCGACTGCGACGACTCGGTCCAGGCGGTGAACCCCAACGCGCTCGAGGGCTGCGACGGCCTCGACACCGACTGCGACGGCGTCATCCCGGACGACGAGCTCGACGAGGACTTCGACGGGGGCGCGCCGTGTGACGGCGACTGCGACGACACCACGCCCTCGGTCGGCCCCCACATCTCCGACGAGGTCGACCGCTGCGACGACGGCCTCGACAACGACTGCGACGGTGTCGCGGACGCCGAGGACCCGGACTGCCAGGTGGGCGACGACGACGACTCGGCCGCCGACGACGACGACGACGCGGCGGACGACGACGACTCCGTTGCCCCGGACGACCCGGACGAGCCGGGCTGCTCCTGCCAGTCGAGCGTGGGGGGCGGGCGCTCCACGCTCTTCCTGCTCCCCCTCCTCTTCGCGGTCCGCCGCCGGAGGAGAGCGGCGTGACCCCGCGCGGGCTGCTGGTCTCCCTCGCCATGGCTGCCGTGGCGTGGCCGACCTGCACGCTCGCCCAGGCCGGCGGCCCGGACGCATCGGGCACCGTCTTCGCCCCCACCGTCTACGACTTCGTCCCCCTGACACTCGAGCCGGGCGCCACGGTCCACACCCTGCTGGACGACGACCAGGTCACCATCGACATCGCCGCCTGGACCGGGTGGACGGGCTTTCCCTTCTACGGCCAGACGTTCACGTCGGTGGTGCTGGACTCGAACGGCAAGCTCAACTTCGACCCGTCCGCCACGTGGGATCGAACGAACGTCTGCCTGCCGGGCAGCTCGACGACCGCGGGCAGCCAGCCGGACATCGCGCTCCTGTGGGACGACCTGAACCCCGAGGCTGGCGGCGCCGTCCTCCACTGGTACGACCCCGTCGGCGACCGCCTGATCCTCTCCTGGGAGGAGGTCCCGCACTTCGGGGCCAGCGACGGCATCTCCGCGCAGGTGCACCTGCTGCCGACCGGCGTCATCGAGCTGCACTACGCGGACACCGTCGGGAGCGACCCCGCGGAGGACTTCGGCGGTGAAGCGACGGTGGGCGTCCAGGACTTCGTGGGCGGAACCCACACGGGGGGCAACGTGCTCGAGGTGCTCTGCAACCAGCCGTCGCTGGTGGATGGGACGGCGCTGTTCTTCGGCGTGTGCACGGACGGGGACGGGGACGGCGACTTCGACGCGAGCTGCGGGGGGTCCGACTGCGACGACACGGAGCCCACGGTCTACCGGGGCGCCCCCGAGTTGTGCGACGGGCTCGACAACGACTGCGACCCGAGCACCGACGAGCTCATCGACGCCGACGGGGACGGGCAGACCGGCTGCGACGGGGACTGCGACGACAGCGAGCCCAATGTCTTCGCGGGCGCGCCGGAGGTCTGCGACGGGCTCGACAACGACTGCATCGGTGGGGTGGACGATGGCTTCGACCTCGACGGCGACGGGGTCACCACCTGCGCCGGCGACTGCGACGACGGCGCGCCCGAGGTCTTCGCCGGTGCGCCCGAGCAGTGCGACGGCGTGGACCAGAACTGCGACGGCGCTCCGTTCACCGTGGATGCGGTGCAGTCGGGGACGCTCTCCGGAGCCGCGACCGATCTGCTGCGCGGAGCGCGCTGGGGCGTGGACGTGGCCGCCTGGCTCGACAGCATCGAGGCGCAGCTGGATGCGCCGCCGGGGAGCGTGCTGACCTGGGCGTTGTTCTCCGGGCCCACCACGACGGGGCCCTGGACCCCGGTGGCGACGCAGACCGCCGTGACGACGCTCCCCGCGGGGATCCGGTGGCACGCGAGCCCCCAGCTCAACGTCCAGCTCCAGCCGGGCCTGTTCTACGCGACGGCCGTGGCCTGGGACGGGCCGTTGGTCGGCTACCGCTACACGAGCGGGCCCGCGCCCGTGGCGGCGAGCTTCGGGACGTACGAGGGCGGCGTGGTCGGCAGCGGCTCGGCGCTCACGGTGAACGACAGCGCGAACCTCTACTCGGTCCGCCTACGGACGAACGACGAGCGGGACCTGGACGCGGACACGTTCGTCGCGTGCGGCGACTGCGACGACGAGGACGGGGCGCGCAATCCAGGCGCGGCCGAGGTGTGCGACGGCGTCGACAACGACTGCGACGGCGTGCTGTTCGTGGACCCGGGCACGCTGCTCGGCGAAGACGACCTGGACTTCGACGGGGCGCCTGCGTGCGGTGGCGACTGCGACGACGGCGATCCCACCGTGTTCGTCGGCGCCCCCGAGCTGTGCGACCAGGTCGACAACGACTGCGACGGGGTCGTCCCCGCGGAGGAGACCAGCAACGCGGATGGCGACGCGGCGGTCGCGTGCGCGGACTGCGACGACAGCGACGCCAGCGTCTTCCCCGGCGCCGCCGAGACGTGCGACGGAGTGGACGAGAACTGCGACGGCGCCCTCGTCACCCTCGACGACGTCCCGACGCCCACCAACCAGACGACGGCGACGGACATCCTGCGCGGAACGCGCTGGTCGGTGGCGACGTCGACGGTGCTGTCCACGATCGAGGCGTTGCTCGACGCGCCGCCGGGCGCGCCTCTCGAGTGGGCGGTGTGGGAAGCGGCGGCGTCCACGGGACCGTTCACCCAGGTGGCGGTTGTGTCCTCGACGTCCTCCCTCCCTGCGGGGAGCGCGTGGCACAGCAGTCCTTCGCTCGACGTCCCCCTCGCCGCCGGGATGCACTACGCGTTCACGGTCGCGTGGTCCGGCCCGTCCGTGACCTACCACTTCGTGAGCGGGGCCTCGCTGCCCGCCGGCGCGTCGTTTGGGACCCTCGAGGGTGGGGTGAGCGGGTCTGGGTTCGCGATCAGCAACGGCGCATCGAGCACGGTGTACGGCGTGCGCGTGACCAGCGGCTCGGAGGCCGACCTGGACGGGGACGGCGCCCTCGGCTGCCTCGACGACTGCGACGACCTCGACCCCAGCGCCTTCCCCGGGGCGGACGAGGTGTGCGACGGCGTCGACAACGACTGCGATGGCTCGTTCTTCGCGGACGGCAGCGGCGACGAGAGCGACGGGGACGGGGACGGAGTCCTCGGCTGTGCCGGTGACTGCGACGACGCGGACCCCACCATCCAGACCGGGGCGCCGGAGATCTGCGACGGGATCGACAACGACTGTGACGGCGTCGTGCCGGTGGCGGAGACCGCAGACGGCGACGCGGACGGTTGGGTCGCCTGCGCCGACTGCGACGACCTCGATCCGGCGCTCAACCCGTCGGCCTTGGAGATCTGCGACGCCGTCGATCAGAACTGCGACGGCGTGGCGGTGTTCGGGGAGGTCGCCGAACCCGCGACGACCCTGGTGACCACGAGCGCCGGCGCCGACCGGTACCGGGGCAACGTCTACGAGGTGACCTCGGCGGGCTGGCTCGACCACGTGGGCTGGGAGGCGAACGCGCCCTTCGGCACGACGATGACGGTCGCCGTGTTCAGCGCCCCGAACCCCGAGGGGCCGTGGGACGAGGTCGTCACCGCGGACCTGACCACCTTCCAGCTTGGGTTGAGCGTCCATGAGTCGCCGACGCTGGGGATCCCCCTGGACGTGGGCACGTACTACGCCGTGGCCGTCCACTGGGACCAGAGCATCACGTACGGCTGGGACACCGGCGCCTTCCCCTTCGTGCAGTCCTTTGGGGGCGCCGTCGGTGGCTTGACAGGCGATGCGCTGCCCAGCGGCACGGGCGTGGCTCTCGGGGACGTGGGGCTGCTCTACCCCGTGACGCTCTTCACCGGGGTGTTCGAGGTGGACGCGGACGGGGACTCCTACCTCGCGTGCGGGGCCGACTGCGACGACGGGGACCCGGCGGTGTTCCCCGGTGCGCCCGAGGTGTGCAACGGGTTCGACGACGACTGTGACGGCGTGCTGTACGTCGACGCGAACGGGGACGAGTCGGACGCGGACGGGGACGGGGGGCTCGCCTGCGACGACGACTGCGACGACGCGGACCCCGAGGTGTTCTTCGGTGCTCCGGAGCTCTGCGACGGCGTGGACGGAGACTGCGACGGGGTGATCCCCGCGGACGAGACCGCCGACGGCGACGGCGACGGCTGGGTGATCTGCCTCGACTGCGACGACGAGGCCGCCGGCACCTTCCCCGGAGCCGTCGAGACCTGCGACGGCACCGACGAGGACTGCGATGGGACGGCGGTGCTTGCGGGCGCCCCGGAGCCGGCGCCCACCATCAGCTCGACCGCCAACGGCGGGAACCGCTTCCGGGGCAACGTCTACGAGGTGGTGACGGCGGCGAACATCGCCCATGCCTCCTTCGTCGCGGACGTGCCCGTGGGGACGACGCTGACGTTCCGCGTGTACTCGGCGGCGACCTCGTCGGGCCCCTGGACCGAGGAGCAGACCGCCGCGCTGGTGACGACCACTCCGGGCCTCGTCGCCCATGACTCCCCGCCCCTGAACGTGCCGCTGGTGGCCGGGACGGCGTACGCGGTGGCGGTGCACTGGGATCTGGCGGCGACGGCCTACGGGTGGGACTCGTCGGCCCTGCCGCTGGCCCAGAGCTTCGGGGCCGCGGTGGCGGGGATCACGGGGACGACGCTGCCCTCGGGGACGGGGCTGGCCATCGGGACCTCGTCGAACGGGTACCCGGTGGGGCTCTTCACGGGGACGGTCGAGGTCGACGGCGACGGGGACACCTGGCTGAACTGCGGCGGGGACTGCGACGACGGGGACGCGGCGGTGAACCCGGGCGTGGCCGAGGTCTGCGGCGACGGGATCGACAACGATTGCGACGGCGTCAGCGCGAGCGCCGCGGACCTGGATGGGGACGGCGTGGACACCTGCTCCGGCGACTGCGACGACAGCGAGCCGGCGGCCTTCCCAGGGAACACCGAGGTGTGCGACGGGGTGGACAACGACTGCGACGGGGTCCTGCCGCCGGGCGACGAGGACCTGGATGGGGACGGCGTGCTGGCGTGCGGGGGCGACTGCGACGACGCGGACCCGCTCGTCTTCGGCGGCGCCGTCGAGGCCTGCGACGGAGTGGACAACGACTGCGACGGGGTGGTGCCGCCCGACGAGGCGGACGCGGACACGGACGGGGTGAGGGTCTGCGCCGGGGACTGCGACGACGAGGACGCCGGCATCCCCGCCGAGGCCGAGGCCTGCGACGGCGTGGACACGGACTGCGACGGGGTGCTGCCGGCGGACGAGGCCGACGCGGACGCGGATGGCGTGATGTCCTGCGCCGGGGACTGCGACGACACCGACGCGACCGCCCTGCCCGCCGACGAGGAGCTCGACTGCGCCGACGATGTCGACAACGACTGCGACGGGGACGTGGACTCCGAGGACGTCGACTGCGAGGACGCCACGGACGACGACGACATCACGGACGACGACGACAGCGGCGACGACGACGACAGCGGCGACGACGACGACAGCGCCGGGCCGGAGACCCCGGAAGGGTGCGCCGACTGCGAGGGGAACACGGGCGGTGGGCCCGCGAGCGTGCTCGGCCTGTTCGTGCTGGGGCTGGCGGTGCGGCGCCGGCGGGGCTGAGTCGGAGGCGCTCCGGGGGGTCCGTGCGCGCTCTCAGTGGCTCTTGAAGGGCCCCTTCGCCGCGCGCTTCACGAGCGAGGCGTACTGCTCTTCGAGCTGAGGCGTCATCTCGGCGAACACGTCGAGGAAGATCGAGCGCAGCTCCGGCTTCGGCGTGGTCTCCACCTCGTTCCACGTGGACCGGATCCGCTGGTCCGTCTCGTCGTTGAGCGCGGCTTCGGCCTCGTCGGACCACAGGTCCTTGCTCTTGAGGTAGGCGGACGTGCGGGCGATGGGGTCGAGGCCCTTCCACCGCTCGGTGACCTCCTCGTCCCGGTACCGGGTGGGGTCGTCCGAGGTGGTGTGGGCGCCCACGCGGTAGGTGAGGCACTCGATGAAGGACGGGCCCTCGCCGGCGCGCGCCCGGTCGACCGCCTTCTTCGTCTCGGCGTAGACGGCCAGCAGGTCGTTCCCGTCCACGCGCACGTGGGGGATGCCGTAACCCTTCGCCTTGACGGCCATGGTCTTGGCCGCGGTCTGGAGGCCCACGGGGACCGAGATGGACCACTGGTTGTTCTGGCAGATCCACACCAGCGGCAGCTTCTGGACGGCGCTCACGTTGAGCCCCGTGTGGAAGTCGCCCTCGGAGGTGGCGCCGTCTCCCATGAAGCACATGGTGACGGCGCCGTCCTTGCGGAGCTTGCTCGCCAGGGCGACGCCGGTGGCCTGGGGGATCTGGTTCGCGATCACCGAGCTCATCGTCACGTAGTGGAAGTCGTGGCCCGGCGGGTGGCAGGGCATCTGCCGCCCCTGGGTGATGTCGTCCGCGTTGCCGAGGAGCTGGTCGAAGTACGTCGACAGGGGCAGGCCGCGGTAGAGCAGGATCCCCGCCTCGCGCAGGGCGGGCAGGACCCAGTCCGTGTCCTCGAGGGCGGCGGCGGTCCCGAAGACCGAGGCCTCCTGGCCGGTGCAGGCCCCGTAGAAGCCGATGCGTCCCTGGCGCTGCAGCTGGAGCATGCGGTTGTCGATGTGGCGCTGCTGCACCATGAAGCGGTGCACGCGGAGGACCTCGGCGTCGCTCATGGGCGACTCGCCGACCAGGGTGCCGTCCGGTGCGAGCACGCGGAGCAGGTCGTCGGGGAGGGACTCGGGGGGGCAGACGTTGTCTGCGGGGTAGGAAGGGTGCGCCGCCATGGGCGCACTGATACCCGCGCCGGGGGTGGGCGGCAAGGCCCGGGGCGCGACGCGCGAGGAGGTGCGCGCCGCGCCCGTCGGGTCTCAGTCCAGCGGCTGGTCGAGCTCGAGGACGTGGACGTACTCGGTGTAGCTCGCCAGGGCGAACTCGGGGGCCTCGGCGGCGCCGGTGACCGAGCCGAAGCTTCCCTCGGCGGTCACGGTGGAGTGCAGGCCGCCGTCGACGGCGCTGCGGATCTCGACGATGGACTGGGCGCCCGCGTCGCGCAGGATGACGACCCCGCCAGCGAGGCGGTCGATGGCGATGGCGTCGTCGAGGTCGACCGACCACTGGACGCTCCAGCCGTCTCCGTCCTCGACGAGGGCGCGCAGGCGGTCGGCGGTGCGGGCGTAGAGGACCCCGAGGTCCGCGTCCCAGGCCAGCTCGTCGGCCGGCGCGTCGATGAAGGAGACGTCATCGCGGACCACGGCGATGGAGGACCCGGCGGCGACGAACGCGGTGAGGGTGGTGTCGTCGGCGGTCATGTCGGCCACGGCGCAGGCGTCGCCGGGCAGATCGTGGATCGCGCCCCCGACGATGGTGAGGGAGCAGGCGCTCTCGCTGCCCGAGAGGTAGGAGACGTCGTCGCCGAGCCAGCTCGCGGCCAGGGCGTCCGCGTCCACCCCGAGGGAGACGGTCTGGTAGCTGTCGTGGATGCCGAGCTCGCCGCCCTCGATGACGATCTGCCGGGCGGTCGGGCTGTCGAAGCGCACGTCGAGGGGCTCCACGATGTCGCCGTCCTCCGGGTAGTAGTCGGCGACGGGGTAGGTGGTGGTGGTGTCGACGTCGCACAGCGACGTGCCCATGCCGAGGCTGATCTGGTCGCCGTCCTCGCTCAGCTCCTGCGACGTGGCGTTGAAGAACACCGTCCCGCGCTCGCTGACGTCCGCGCCCTCGACGGCGAACTCGAGGGTGGCCTCGGGCTCCATCGGGTAGGGCTCGACGATGTCGTCGTAGAAGCAGCCACCGACGGACGAGATGAGGGCGATGACAGGGAGCGAGATCGGATCGAAGCGCATGGGGTCTCCAAGCAAGGGTTCAAGGTGCTCGGAGCCAATGCGATGGGTGTGCCAGCTCAGGTCGGGCAGGATCGAGCCCGTCGGGTCGGGCCCGTCGGTGCACAAGGAGGCCCGCCCCTCGGGCGGAGTCAGCTCAGCGACACCGCCGCGCCGCCCTCACGGAGTGAGCGCTGGGCCGCGAGGATCGCCCGCGTGACCGCCCGCCCCTGGCGGCCGGGGGTGCGGCAGGGGACGCCGTCGCGGATGCAGGCGGCGAAGTGCTCGACCTCGGCCCGCAGCGGCTCGACCCAGGGGAGGCGCGGAATGGCGACGTCGCCGTGGCGGATGTCTACCTGCCAGTCGGCGAAGCTCGTGGGAGGCGCCGGTGACGTGGTCACGGAGCTGTCGTACAGCTTGACCTTCGCCTGGGGGTCCACGTCGTCGAACACGACCATCTTCTTGCTGCCCACCACCGTCATCTCCCGCACCTTGCGCGGGTCGAGCCAGGAGATGTGCATGTGCGCGCCGCGCCCTCCGGGGTACTCCAGGGTGCAGAACACGACGTCCTCGACCCCGTCCTGGATGTAGGAGAAGCCGCGGGCGGCGATGGAGGTGGGGGCGGCGCCCATCCAGTAGTCGAGGATGGACAGGTCGTGGGGCGCGAAGGACCAGAGCGCGTTGATGTCCGCCTGGACGCGGCCGAGGTTCACGCGGCGGCTGTGCACGTACAGCACGTCGCCGAGCTCGCCGCTGTCGATGAGCGTCTTGACGTAGGTGACGGCGGCGTTGAACAGGAACACGTGGCCCACCATCAGGACGAGGCCGCGCTCCTCGGCCAGCCCGTCGAGGCGGGCACATTCGTCTTCGGTCATCGCCAGAGGCTTCTCCACCAGCGCATGCTTGCCCGCGAGGAGAGCCGCCTCGGCGAGCTCGAAGTGGGTCGCCGCGGGGGTGGCGATGGCGACGGCGTGAACGGCGGGATCGGCCAGGGCGCGGGCGAGGTCGTCGTGGGCGAGGGCCTCGGGGGCGATGCGGTCCCGAGTGGCCTCGGCGCGGCTCGCGTCCCGGTCCACGAGGTGGAGCAGCTCGGTGGCGTCGACGTTGGCGATGTTGCGAGCCAGGGCCGGGCCCCAGTAGCCAGTCCCGACGAGCGCCACGCCGATGGGGGGTGTGGTCATCGCAGGCAGCGTAAACGACGAAGGCGACGAGCCGGGTGGCTCGCCGCCTTCGGGGCGCTCGTCCGGGCGTCCGCTACTGCTTGACCTGCCCCACGCGGCGGGACTTGTACGCGTCCTCGCTCTGGGACTTGCTGAAGGTGTTCTGCTTCTCGGCCTGACCCTCGCCGCTGAACGCCTCGCCGATCTCGGCCTCGAGGGCCTCGGCCTCGTCGAGGTTGTCGTCGACCACGGCGCTGCCGATGTTCGCGTTGTCGGCCGACGTGCTCGCGCGGTAGTCGCGCAGGATGGTCAGGGCCTTGTCCTTCTTGCCGGACGAGACTGCCTTGCTGACCTCCTGGCGGGTCTTGTTCCACTTCTCGGTGACGACCGAGCGCTCCCAGTTCTCCTTGTCGAAGTCGCCGTAGTAGCGACCCTCGTCCCGGACGGCGGTGACGGTGGGCACGCTGTCGAGGCTCGCTACGTACTCGCGCCCCTCGTGGTTCCAAGCGAGGGCGATGCCGGCCAGGGGCACGGAGCCGTCGCTGTCCGCGCGGACCTTGAAGGTCACCCAGATCCGTCGCTGCTGGCCGCCGAACAGGATCCCGGGCCGGATGACGACCGAGCCGTCGCGCTGGGTCTCCAGGGGGTAGCCCGAGGCGTCCACGACGCTGACGCCCGGACGGGGCCGCAGGCTCACCGTGACGCCGCTCGCCACGGTCGTGCGGGCGGTGGACAGCTCGTTGGCGAAGATGGCGCCGAGGTTCCCGCCGCTGGCGAGGTAGTGGTAGTTGCCGGTCCCCGCGTCTGCGAGACGGGTCATGAGGAACTCGTTGAAGTCGGCGCCGACGCCCACCGCGGTCATGACGTAGTCGCCCTTCGGGGCGCGGGCGGCGCGGCGGACGAGGCCCTCGGGGGACGGGTCACCGAGGTTCGGCAGGCCGTCGGAGATGAGGACGGCCCGGGCGGCGCGGCCGGGGAGGCGCTGCTTCTCGATGAGGTCGAAGGCACGGTCCATGCCGCCGGACATGTTCGTGTAGCCGTCGGCCCCGATGGCCTCGACGGTGGAGAGCCACCCGTCCTTGGCGGTGCGGCTCGCCGGCTCGAGCTCGATGGCGGTGTGGGCGTTGTCACTGTAGGTGACGAGCGCGAAGCGGTCCGACGGTCCGAGCTGGCCCACGAGCTCGCGGACGGCGGCGCGGGCGAAGCGGATCTTGTCGCCGCGCATGGACCCGGACTTGTCGAGGATGACGACGAGATCGGTGTCCTTGCGCTCGGCGGTGCTGGGAACGTCGTCCGCCTCGATGACAATCTCGGCCCCGACCTCTCCGTCCCGGCCCACGAGGACCGAGTGGCGGTCGAGGGTGGCGGAGAAGCGCACCGGCCCCGAGCCGCCGGACAGCTTCGTCGGGGTGCCGGGGGTCGCGACGCCGCCAGTGACGACGGCCGGCTTCGCATGCGCGGTGCCGGGGCCGAAGGAGCTCGCGACCATGGGGTTGAAGGCGACCGCCATGGTCAGCGTCAGGCCGAGCATGACTCCGTCGACGGAGCGGCGGGGGACATCGGGGGTCTTCGGGTGCATCGCAAGTTCTCCTGAGGCGCGGGCCGCGGCGTTCGGCGCCGGGCACATTCATCCTGCGATTCGGGAGGCACACGGGGGGCAAGGCGTCTGTAAATGCAGCGCGGGCGCGGGTTACGGGGGATTTACGTTGGATCCGGCTTGGATCGGATAGCCCGGTGCCCCGGGTACGATCCGTGGATGCGCGCTGCTCCTCGTCCCCTGGTTCTCCTGCTGTTGACCCTCGGGCTGGCTGGCTGCCCGACGCCATCGGAGCCCTACCGGTCGGTCGTCGACGACGACGACGCGGCCAACGATGACGACGCGGCCGACGACGACGACAGCGCGGCCGACGACGACGACGCGGCCAACGACGACGACAGCGCCGGCGACGACGACGACAGCACCCCGCCGCCCGACACCGACGGCGACGGTGTCGCCGATCCCGACGACCCCTGTCCCGACGACCCGAACCAGTGGACCGACGCCGACATGGACGGCCACTGCGACGAGCTCGACGACGACTGCCCCGGCGACGCGGGCGGCTATGTGGACTCCGACGGGGACGGAGACTGCGACGGGGACGACGACAACGACGGCGACGGCATCAGCAACGCCGAGGAGCTCGTGGTCGGCGTGGACTGCGCGTTCTCGGACCCGGACGTGGCCGACAGCGACGCGGACGGCGTCCTCGACAACGAGGACCTGTACCCGCTCGACCCCTTCCCCGAGTACATCCTCTTCCGCAACGACCTGGGCACGATCGACCTGCTGCTCAGCAACCGGGACGGCACGTTCCAGCCGGTGCAGCAGATCGGCGATCCCTACGGCGGCACCACGAACACCGACTACCGCTACGTGGGCTTCTCCATCTCCGACTACGACGGCAACGGGCGCACGGACTTCCTCGCCTACGGCGACGCGGACCCGAGCGACCCCAGCAACCCGTTGGACTTGTGGTGGTTCGGCCGCGTGGCCGGGCCCACCTCCTTCTCCCAGCGCCTCGTCGACAGCACGCTCTCCGGCGGCTTCATCTCGGGCGCCGGCGACCTCGACAACGACGACGACATCGACGCATGGCTCCTCGTGCGGACGCCCTCGACCCAGGGATACATCACCGGGCTGGAGCTCTACTCCTTCGCCAACACGGGCCTCATCGCCACCGCCAACTGCGCCTGGACAGATGACCCCCTGAACCCCGACGGCTGCGCCTTCGTGCGCTCGCTCGGCGTGAACCTGGACAGCTGGGGCAGCGGGCTGTGGATCGCGCGCGTCTCCCGCGACACCGTGGACGTGAACGGCGACGGCAACCGCGACCTCATCCTCGTCTCCCACAGCAGCGGCGGGGCGAGCCCGTCGCCCGTGTGGTTGCTCAGCGGGGACGGGACGGGAGGCTTCACGCTGGGCAGCTCAGCGCTGTTCAGTCACGCCGCCTCGCCCGTGAACTCCATCGTGTTCTCGGACTTCGACAACGACGAGCTGGGCGACCTCATCGTGGGCCTCGACGACGACGGAGACGCAGGCAGCGCATGGTTCTACCCTGGTGACCCGGGCCCGCCGTATTCCATCGACACGACCGGCGCGTTCGAGGCCTTCGACGTGAACCCCGGCGCCGAGAACGGCGGGGAGAGCTTCGGCGTCACCGCCTCGGCGCGGGCCTTCGACTTCGACTTCGACGGCAACGACGACATCATCGTGGGCTACAACAACAACCAGCCCTGGAGCCCGCCGAGCGAGACGGCGCTCTACCTCGGCAACGGCGACGGCACGTTCGGGACGCCGACGATCCTGCGCAGCTTCGCCAACGGGTTCGGACAGTCGTTCACGATCCCGAAGCGCCTCTGCAAGCGCTTCCAGCTCAGTCCGTGATCGCCTGAGCGGCGTTCGTCGCCGAGTCCAGGTCCGTCCCGTCCCACTCGACGCCCTTGAACACCGCCTGGGCGACGTCCGCGTCGCTGAAGCGGCAGCGCTCGAGCGTGGAGCCGGTGAAGTCGGCGCCGGTGAGCGTGGCGCCCCGGTACTTCACCTTCTCCTGGAGCGTGTTCACGAAGGTGGCGTAGGACAGCTCGGCGTCCGAGGCGCGGACGCCCTCCATGCGCGCCCCGCTGAAGTCGGCACCCGTCGCGCTGGTCCCCGTGAGCGTGCAGTCCTCCCAGGTCGTCTCCCGGAAGGAGGTGGCGTGGGCCTGGGCGTCCTCGAAGTCCACGTCCACCAGGGTCGCGCCGGTCAGGTCCGCATCGGAGAGGTCGGCCTCCTCGAGCCGCACGTTGTCGAGCTTCGCGCCGACCAGCTTCGCGCCGCGCAGGTTCGCCTTGGAGAAGCGGGTGCCCTTCATCGTCGCCGCGCCCAGCATCGCGCCGGATAGATCCGCCATCGCCAGGTCCACGCCGGACAGGTCCGCGTCGCCCAGGTCGAGTCCGTGCAGGTCCGCCTGGGAGAGGTTCGCCGGGGGCACAGCCTCGCGGTAGGCGTTCCATGCCTCGGCCGAGTCGATGATGAGCTGCACCTGCCGGGCCGCCTCCTGATCCGCCGGGTCCGGCCAGGTGACGTCCTGCAGGTTCGTGCGCACGAGGTGACAGGACGTCAGGCCCGTTCGCGGCGCGGTGCTGCCGGTCAGGGTCGCGTCGGTCAGATCGCAGCGGCTCATCCGCGCCGCCGACAGGTCCAGGTTCGACAGGTCCGCCCCCCGCAGATCGACCCGGGTGTTCAGGGCCAGCGAGGCGCGGGCCTCGTTGAAGCCGTCCACGTTCGTGCGCAGCAGCTGCGCCCACTCGTCGCTCGTCAGGGGGATCTGGACCATGGGGGGATTCTCGCGCAAACCGGGCGGCGGCGCTCACGCGCGCACCGGCCAGGAGGCTGGGGGGTCAGAGGCGCAGGGCGCGGGTCAGGTCGTCGCGGTGGGTCCAGCTGCCGTCGCCGCGCGATGCTCCCGCGCGGTAGGCCGCCCGCACGTCCTCGTCGGCGTTGAACAGGGCCGCCGCGCCGTCGAGCACCGCCTCGCCGTCCTGCCGCGCGATGGCGCGTCCCGCCCGCTTGGCGAGGCCCGCGTCGAGCTGGCCGAGGACAGCGGCCTTGGCCAGGGCCGCGATGCGCTCGGACGTCGTGCCCGTCTGGAGGCGCACCCGCAGGACGTGGTCGGCCATGCCGTGGGCCTCGTAGGCCTTGATGCCTCGGTCGAGCAGGGGTCCCTCGGCGATGGCGTCCACCAGGTGTCGGCCGACGGCGTGCTCCGACCCCTCGGGCAGCGCGGGGCCGGTCCCTTCGAGCCGCGCCAGGAGCGCCTCCCAGAAGGCCTGCTTCTCGTGCCCGTAGGACAGGTGGACGAGGGCCTCGACGAGGACCTTCTCGGGCGCGTCGACGAGGAGCAGCAGGGCCTCGTGCACCGCGGCGTCCCCCGCGTCCCCGAGGCTCATGAACTGCTCGGACGGGTGCGCGTGCCCGGGGTGGCCCAGGACGCCACCGACGACCCGGTCGCGGATCACCTCGGCGAGCTCGGCGGCGGACGTGTACTTGCGGCGCGCGATCGTGACCGGGAAGGTGCTCACGCGGCAGGCGAGTCCGACTGGGCGGCCTGGAGCTCGGCGCGGGCGGCCGAGTTGAGCTCCTGGCCGAGCTTGACGACCTTGCTCTTCAGGCTGCTCTTGCTCGTCACGCCGTGCGACTTCGCGATCGACTCGGCTTCGGTGACCTTGCCGGCATCATCGAGCGTGTCGTACGGCGCCTTGCCCTTGCGGATGCGCAGCAGGAGCGTCGCCATCTTGCCCAGCGGCACCCCGACGGACGGGTAGGTGACCGAGCTGAGCTGCCGTGCGACCTCCTGGCCGGCGCTGCAGAGGCGGTCCACGTACTTGCTGGAGCGGTACGCGGCCTTGCCGAACTCGGTGTAGTGGGCGATGTCCTTGATGGCGTCACCGAGCTGCTCGTTGAACGACTGCATCGCCTGCTGGGCCTGCAGGTTGATGCCGTAGCCCGCCTGCATGTTGCCGACCACGTGCCGCACGGCGCCCTCGGAGAAGTACGCCTCGTTCGCGAACTGGAGCGCCTTGCCCTGGAGCCGCTTCACCTCGGCGGTGAGGTCGTCGAGCTTGGCGACCTCCTCGTTCGTCGGGGAGCCGTCGTTGATCTTCGTCGACCAGGAGTCCCGCTCCGAGGCCTTGGCGGCCACCTCGGAGAGCATCTCCTCGTACAGCCGGTTGCTGGCCTGGAGCTCGGCGTCCGGGTTTGCGGCCATGATCTCCTTGGCCTTGGCGGCCACGGACTTCTTGCCGGCGGCGAAGACCTTGTCGGCTTCGTCGTCCGCCAGGTTCAGCTTGACGATCTTCTCGTGCAGCGCCTTCAGGTTGGCGACGTACTGGCTGTCCGCGGCGTCGAAGCGCTTGCGGGCCTCCTTCTTCGTCGCGTCGTCCGTGATCTTCTTGAGCGTGGCGTCTACGAAGTCGTCCCACTCGTCCTCGCTCATGTGCTTGCGGATCTTGATGAGCGAGAGGACGTCCTGGAGCTTGTAGTCGTTGTCCTTGCCCTCGCCGGTGGTCACCGGGTTGGCTTCGGTGATGTCGTGCGTCTTCGAGCCGTCGGCGTTCTTCGTCGTCTTCACGTCCGGCATGTAGCTGCCCTTCGTGTAGATGTTCGAGTCGAAGACGGTGCCGGCCTCGGCGCCCCAGCGCTTGCGGAAGCGCTTGTTGAACTCCGCGACGCCGATGTGCTCGTCCGGGCCGTACAGGCTCACGTCGTAGTCCGACGTCAGGTCCTTGCTGCCGAACGCCTGCGGCTGGATCCCCGGGTGGTCCATCTGGACTTCCTTGATCAGGGAGTCCACGGTCGCCTGGCGGAACCGCAGGATCTTGAGCATGAACTCCTTGCCCGCGGGGTTCGCCCACTTCTTCTTGACCTTGGTCCAGTTGGAGCCCTGGTCCTTGACCGCCTTGCCGGGGTCGCCCGGCCAGTCCTTGACGAGGTCGAACTCGGCGCCCTGCTCGTCCGCGTTCTTGCGGGCCTTCTGGGTGTCGTCGCCGACCTTCTTCTGCAGGTCCTGGATGGCCTTCTCGTTCGCGTCGCCCGAGGCGCCGGGCTTCGTCGGGTCCTCGGTCCACTCGTTGGTGGACGGGCCCTCCTTGCCGAGCTTCTTGATCGCCTTCGTCACGTCCGCGGGGAGGATGTGGTTCTTGATGGACTTGAGCGCCTTGACGCCCATGTTCACCGCCTGGACGAACTCGACGGCGCCGCCGCCGGTCGCGGCCCAGTTGTCCGGTGACTCCTGGACCCACAGGGGGCTGAGCATCCCGTCCCACACGGTGGGCCGGACGAACTTCGTCGCTGAGGTGTCCACCGTCAGGCTCAGGAATCCCTCGGGGTACCACTCCGGCGCCAGCGCGTTGATCTCGCAGAGGTCCTTGAAGTTGTCGAGCTCCTTGCCCGGCGCGCTCGAGGGGCGGACGCAGCGCTTGTCCGGCGTCCACCAGGCGCCGGTGCGGAACTCGCCCTTGGCGACGGACTTCGGGATGTCCTTGCCCTGGTGCTCCTTCGCGAACTGGGCGAAGACCGGGCCGCCCGTATCCCCGTAGGACTTCTTGAGGTCCTTCTTGTCGAGGTGCGGGTGCGCGGCGACGATGTCGTCCGCCAGGTCGTCCTTGTGGTCGTCCGTGACGTTGAAGCGGAAGAATGCGCCCGCGCCGTTGGCCCGGAACATCTCCTTCCAGACGAGCGGCTTCTCCTCACCGAGGCCCTTGAAGCCGGAGGCGGCGGCGCTCATCGCGTTGAAGAGCGCGTCGTTCTTCTTCTCCGTCCGCTTCTTGTACTCGACGGTGAGCTTCTTCCAGAACTCCTTCTCCTTGGCCTTCGCCGGGCCCCAGTGCTCCTTGTCGATCTCCTTGAACTTCCGGGCGGCGATGGTGTCGCCGATGGTCTTCTGGACGTCCTTGGCGAAGCTGGTGTCGCTCGTGGCGAGCTCGCGCCACTGACCGCGGCCGATCGACTGGAGCTGGACCACCGAGTACTTCTTCGCCCGCGCCAGATCCATGCCGGCGCCATCGGTTCGCTTCGCGAGGAGCGCCGCGAGGTGGTCCTTGTCCGGGCCCGTCAGCTTGTTCTGGATGTAGTCGTGGAGCTCGGTCTCCGACTTGTCCGCCGTCATGTTGAAGAGCTCGGTGAAGATCTCCACCAGCGACTTCTCTTCGGCGACCATCGCGTCCGACGGGGCGAGCCCGTCGAGGGCGGCCTCGGCCTCGTCGTCGGCCTTCTTGCTCAGCGAGCGGCCCTGGGCGACCAGATCCTTGCCGCGCTTGGCGTCCCCCTTGAAGTCCTTGCCGTTGATGATGGCGAGGAAGTCCTTGAGGTGCTCCGGCGCGCTCTTGATGGTCGAGGCGACCATCAGCTCCGCGTCCTTGTTCGCCACCTGGAAGAACATGCGGTGGGCCTCACCGCCGGCGGAGAACTTGAGCTCCTTGCCGATGGTGTCCGAGCCGTCCTTGTCGCCGGCGATGGCGGCGAAGTCGGCGGCGTCGAGGAGGTGGGCGCCGAGGACGTCGAACGCCTTCTTCACGTCGCCCTTGTTGTCCTCACCGGCGATGTAGCGCTGGCCCTTGCTCTCGAGCCCCATGGCCACGCCCTTGGCGTGCTTCATGTTCTCCAGCGCGCCGGCCTTCTGCTTCGCGTCGGGGGCGGCCTTCACCTTCTTGTCGAGGTCGGGGATGCCCTTGGCTCGCAGGGGGTTCGGCAGGGCGCCGGTCGACTGGAGGATCGGCGGGTGGCCGGCCGAAGTGGGCTCGGCGTAGGAGATGTCGATGGCGCCGAGCTTGCTCGCCAGGGTGACGCCCTTGAGGTCCTTGGCGCGGCGGCCGTTGTCCTTCTTGCCGTCGTCCTCGGTCTTCTCGGGCTCCTTGTCCTCGTCCTTGCCCTTGCCCTTGGTGAACAGGCCCTTGACCTTCTCCAGGACCCAGTCCATCGCCTTGCCGATGGCGGTCTTGACGCGCTCCTGGAGACCCTCGACGAAGCCCCGGATCTTGTCCGGGATGTCGCCGATGCCGGCGAGGTTCGCGCCGAGGTCGATGGCGATGCCGAGCACCTTCTGCAGGGCGCCCTCGACCCAGGCCGACGCCTTCTTCGTGTTGCCCCGGGCGATGTCCGAGATGGACGAGAAGATGGCGCTGAGCACCTCCTTGATCTCGTTGATCTTGTCCCGGACGGTGCAGTAGATACCCCAGGCGGTCTTGAGCGCCTGGAAGAGCGCGCCGAAGGGGCCCGCCATGAGCGAGGCGAGCTGCTCCATGCCGAACTGCACCACCTTCTTGGTGATGTAGTCGGTGATCATCCCGAGGACGAGGTCCCAGATGTTCCCGAGGTCGGACTTCGCCTGCTCCCAGAGGCCCGCGAAGCCGCCCTCCACGAAGGACATGACGTACTCGTAGGCCTTCTCGAGGGCGGCCATGTTCTCTTCGCCGATGCGCTCCGCCGCCATCTCCTTCATGGAGTCGGTGGAGACGCCGAGGACGCCGAGGACCATCCCGAAGATGCCCTGGGCGTCCCACTTCTCGGGGGCCTTGAGGCCGGCCGCGGCGACGGGGCCGAGCAGCCACTCGGTGACCGAGCTCGTGAAGTGCCCCAGGAAGTTCTTGCCGAAGTTGGAGAAGCCGTCGGACGCGGCGGTGATGAGGTTGCCCGCGAAGCCGCCGAAGTCGTCGACGATCAGCTTGATCGTCTCCTTGGCGTTGCCGAGCATCTTCTCGGCCTCACCCTTGGAGACGCCGGCGATCTCGAGCGCGCCGTAGAACGTGGCGAGGAACGCGCCCTCGAAGTCGCCGGTGGCGATGCAGCCGGTGACGCGCACGGCGGTCTGGAGCCCGACCTTCGCGACCTGGAGGCCCTTCTGGACCGTGGCGTTCACGGTGTCGACCGCGGCAGTGACGCCCTCCTTGAGCTTCTCCCCGACGGTCTCGACGCCCTTCTTCGCCAGATCGATTCCGGCGTCGATGGCCTCGTTCAGCTTCTTCGCGAGCTCGGGGAAGATGTCTCCGAGGAGGCCGGTGACCAGTCCCTTGAGCAGTGAGCCCAGTGCGTCGAGGGTCTTCTTGGCCCACTCGACGGCGACCTGGATGATGGCGCAGGCGAGGTCCTTGACCGCGTTGAGGATCCCGGAGACGAGGGAGCCGAGGGCGTCGAAGATGCTGCCAATGGCGGAGCAGACGGAGTCGACGAAGTCGGAGACGGCGGACTTCACCCGGTCCCACCAGGACTGCTCCTTCTTCTTCTTCTCGGCCTTCTGCTTCTCCTTGCGCGCCTTGGCCTCGGCCTTCTTCTCTTCCTTCTCGGCCTTCTTCTCGGCCTTGTCGTACTCCTTGGCGATCTTCTTCTCGTCCTTCTTCTCCTTGTCGGCGATGTCCTTCTCGACCTTCTTCTTCTCCTTGTCGCCCTTGCGCTTGGCCTTCTTGACCTCCTGGTCCTGCTTCTTGCGGGTGTCCTTCTGGGCCTTCGCGATGTCCTTCTTGGACGTGTCGACGATCTTCTCCTGCTCGTCCTTGGCCTTGGCGTTCTCGGAGTCGATGTCCTTCTTCGCCTGAGCGACCGCGTCCTGGCGGTCCTGCTCCTGCTTGTCGAGGACCTTGTCCATGTCCTTGTTGGCCTTGGCCATCTGGGTCTGGACGTCGGAGTCCATGATCTTGTCGGCGCCGTCGATCTCCTTGCCGGTGTGCTGCTTGATCAGCTTCTCGTAGTACTTCTCACCGGCGGCGAGCTGCTCCTCGCCGATCTTCAGATCGCTGTTCTTGACCGCCTTGACGACCTCGTCCATCTCCTTGCGGTGGACGTCGCTCGGCTGCTTGCCGTCGTCGATGGCCTTGGCGAACTTGTCGTGGCCGTCGTTGATCTTGGTGTCGGCTTCCTTGTCGGCCTTCTCGGCGCGCTGCGGGTTGCTGCTGCCGGAGAACACGATCTCCGGGGCGGGGCCCGGGTCGGTGTTCACGTTGCTGTCCGTGGAGATGCCGGACGTCATGCCGCCGAACATGGACTTGAGCGCGTCGAGCGCGTTCTCGAGCGCGGCGAGGCGCTTCATCTCGCCCTTGGACTTGCCGTCCACCTTCTGGCGGGTGGCCTTGCCCTTCTTCTGCTTCTCGATCTTCGGGGCCTTGCCCTCGGCGCCGGGGACCTTGTCGTCCACCTTGGTGTCGGCCTTGGCATCCTTGGCCTTGTTCTCCGCGTCGACGGCGGCGTCGGACGGCATGACGGCGTGGAAGTCGGGGATCGCCTCGTGGGCCTTGCCCTCGTCCTTCTTCTTGCCGGCCGTGACCTCCTTGCCGAGGCCCTTGTACGCCTTGAGGAGCTTGCTGGGCTTCTTGCTGTTGACCTTCTTCGCGGCCTTGCTGGCCTCGGACTTCGGCCCCTTGCCGGGGTTCTGACCCCCACCGCTCGTCGACGGCGGCGCCTTCGCGACGTTCGCGCCGTTGGACGAAGCAGCGGGCTTGCCCATGGCCTGGGCGTCGCCGACCTCCTGCTTCTTCTTCTTCGGCTTGGCCGGCTGCTTGGGCTTCTTCGGCGCGTGCGGCGGCGTCCCCTTCGCGGCGATCGCGAGGGACCCGGCGAACTTCGCCTTGGCCTTGGGAGTGGTCTTGCCCTTCGCGTTCTTCGGCGCCTTGCCGTCTTCACGCGACGCCGACTTGCTCGACGTGGACTTCGACTTCGAGCTCTTCGAGCTCGTGTTCTTCGAGAGTGCGCTCACAGCCGGGCTCCAATTGCTGGGGAGAAAGCGGCAGCTTTGAAGACTACCGGACAGGCCCGAGGGGATCGAGATCTTCTTGCGCGCGCCTCTATATAGACGCGGGTGCGGGAGTGGCCCGCGCAGATGCCCGGTCCGCGCCGAACCGACGCTGGTAGCGTCTCCGCATGGCGTGGGTGGCGTTGGTCGGGCCAGAGATCGAGGAGAACCTCTCCCTGCGGTACCTGTCCGCCTGTCTCCGGCGGGCTGGGTTCTCCGCGGAGATCCTCCGCTTCGACACCGAGCGGGACTTCGGTCCCCTCGTGCAGCGGATCACCGCCGATCCTCCGCTGATCGTCGGCCTGTCTCTCGCGTTCCAGTGGCGCGCTCCTGACTTCCTCGCCCTGGCGTGCACGCTCAGGGAGGGCGGCTACGAGGGGCACATCACGGTGGGCGGGCACTTCGGGACGTTCGCGTCTCGCGAGCTGCTGACCGACTTCCCCGAGATCGACACCGTCTGTCGCCAGGAGGCGGAGGAGACGCTCGTGCACCTCGCCGAGCTGGTGCGCGCCGCTGGGCGATCGCCGTCGGGGCTGAACGAGCTCCCGGGGCTCGCGTACCGCGCCGGTGACGGGTCGTACGCCCAGTCGTGCCTGCCCAGGGTGCCCGACCTCTCCGAGCTCCCGTTCCCGGATCGGAGCGGGACGCCGGCGAAGGCCTTCGACCACGGGATCGCGCCCCTCGTCAGCAGCCGCGGGTGCTACGCGAACTGCACCTTCTGTTGCATCGCCGCTTGGCACGAGCAGACGCTGCCCGGCAAGAGGTATCGGCTCCGCGACCCCGAGTCGGTCGCGGACGAGATGGCGGAGCTGCACTTCGGTCGCGGCATCGACGTCTTCGTGTTCCACGACGACAACTTCTTCATCCCGAACCACAAGAAGTCGCGGGAGAGGCTCGTGGCCCTCGCAGACGCGCTGGAGGTGCGCGGCGTCCGCGAGTTCGGGACGGTCGTGAAGGCGAGACCGAACGACGTGGAGCGGTCGGTGTTCGACGTGCTCGTGGACCGTCTGCGCTGCCTGCGCTGCTACGTCGGCATCGAGACGGACGCCGACCAGGGCCTGTCGACGCTCCAGCGCTGGGCGGCGCCGTCGGCGAACCGGCGAGCGATTGAGATTGTCCGGGAGATGGACCTGTTCGTCTGTTTCAACGTCTTGCTGTTCGACCCGGACACGACGATGGAGAGCCTGCGGACGAACGTGGAGTTCATGCGGTGGGCGCCGGAGTTCCCGTTCAACTTCTCCCGGGTGGAGCTGTATGCGGGGACGCCGCTGTTGGCTCGGATGCAGCGGGAGGGGCGTGTGCGGGGTGACTACCTCCAGTGGGACTACGACTTGGGCAGCCCTGAGGTGGAGCGGGCGTTCTCGCTCGCGATGCAGTGCTTCACGCCGCGCAACTTCGGGTCCGGCGCGCTCGCGAACGACATCCAGGCGATCCGCTTCGACCTCTCGGTGGCGCGCCACTTCCACCCCGACCGGCTCCCGACGGAGCTGTTCGAGCGGGGACGCGAGCTGAGCGTGAGGCTCGCGGTCGACACGGCGGAGGGTCTGACTCGGATCCTCGACCGGGTCGCCGGATCGACTCGGAGAGGGGACGCCGCCTTCGTCCGGGAGCTCTCCGCGGGACTGCGGGGGACGGAGACGCAGATTCGCGCCGACATGCTGGCGATCGCCGAGGAGCTCACGGGCCTCATCGGGCGAGGCCGACCCATCACCACCACCGGCGACGTGGTCGCCACCCCTCTGCAGCGGGGGGCTGCTGCCATGGAGGTGTCGCCATGAGCGATGACGAACGCACGCTCCTTCCCGAGGTCCTGCCGGCGCCGCAGGAGGCTCCGATCCGGGGGACTGCGCGGGAGCGGGTCCTGGAGCACGCGCGCCGACTGGCCCGCAAGAGCCTCATCGCCGGCCCGCTCGTAGGGGTGTCGGCGCTGACGACGTCGTGCTTCTTCGTGGTGGATCCGGCGCCGCCGCCAGCCGCCGACTGTCGGGAGTTCCAGCCGCTGGAGGAGATCGTCGGCGATGTCACGGCCACCGCGACGTCGCTTCCCGACGGGCGGGTCGAGGTCGAGGTCCTGCTCGAGGTGCGGGGCGGCAACGCGTGGGGGGATCCGCCGGTGGGTCTCGAGGTCGCTACCCCGGAAGTCGAGGGCGCGGAGATCAGCTCGTTCCAGAGCATGTCGGACTCCGTCTTCCTCGACCTCCTCTACTTCCCGAAGGAAGCCAGCGAGATCATCGTCGACTTCACGCTGACGTGTGATGGAGCCTCGGCCGTCCTGTCGGTCCGGCTGACCCTCGACGGCCTGAACGTCACCGTCGAGCAGCTCTGAGGGCTGCATCCACAGGACGCGCCGGAGTCAGCGCAGCTTCGCCGTCAGCCCTCGCAGAAACGCCCGCAGGATCTGATCGCCGCACACGCGGAAGTGCTTGTGGTCCGGCGGCCGGAAGAACGCGCTGAGCTCGGCCTTGCCCAGCTCGCGCCCGCCGATGGCGACGATGCGACGGATGTCGTCGCTCTTCATGCTCAGGGCGATACGGAGCTTCTTGAGGATCTCGTTGTTCGTGAGTGCGGCCGGCGGAGGAGGCTCACGTCCCGGCGGCGGCGGGCCGCGGCGCTCGCGGATCAGGCCGTCGAGGAACGCCCCGAAGCCGTCGTCGTCCAGCGGCAGGTGGCCCTCGTCGTCCTGGCGGAGGAGGTAGGCGCGGACGTCGTCCTCGGTGCACCGGTGGCCGCCGAGGGCGAACAGGTGAGCGCTCTGGGCGTCGTTCAGATCGAGGGCGTAGCGCAGCCGGCGGAGGATGTCGTTGTGGGTCACCGGAGCGGTGTAGCAGGCGCGTCGGTGAAGTGGGCGCCTCGTGGAGTGGGCGGTTCGCGTGGCTACAGGTCCGGCCGCAGCACCCACGCCCAGCGATTGCCTTCGAGGTCCGGATGCGGACCGTGGGGTGGGGTCCCCTCGACGACGCCGTCGCAGTGGACCGCGAGGTCTTCGAGGCGGATCCCGGCCATCGTCGGTCGGCCGGTCCGGGCAGCGATTCCGCGCAGGAGCTCCGATGCGGCAGCCAGGTGGCTCTTCACCCCGCCGTTCATCCCCTGGCGCGCCTTCACCCCCGCCGCCGAGATGCGGATGAGGGCCTTGAGCAGATCGGCCACGTCCCCTTCGCGGCCCGCCGCGTGCCACAAGGCTTCCCAGGCGGTGTGGGCCTCCCACAGGTAGCCGTGGTTCAGGAGGTCGAACCCGTGGCGGTACATCTCTGAGTCACCGGGGCGATCCGGGTCCAGCGGCGGCGCCTCGGGCTCCTCCTCGCCGTAGCTGTGACCGCCCTCTTCCCGAAACGGGTGCGGGGTCTGTCCCGGCTGATGGGCGTAGGCGGGGAAGGGTCGATCCGGCGCGTAGCGTGGACGACGTCGGGCAAACGGCCACATGGTTCTCCGGGGCGTGAAACGGTGGCTACCTTAGGCGCCGGAGGTTTCCCCATGCGCTCCATCGTCGTGTTGTTCCTGATCTTGGCCCTCTCGGGCTGCACCGCCACCACAGGGGAGCTCTCGCTCTTCGGCGTCACGGACGCCCCGCCCGTCGCCAACGACGACGACGCCGCGGCCAACGACGACGACGCGGTGGGTGACGACGACGACGCGGTGGGTGACGACGACAACGCCGTCGGTGACGACGACGACGCCGTGGGGGACGACGACGACGTGGTCGGTGACGACGACGACAGCGTCCCGCCGATCAACGCGTCGGCGGCGAGCATGAGCGGAGCGCTCTCCTTCGTTGGAGACGACGCCGTCGGGCAGATCCAGTTCTCCTACTGGGCAGACGCCGACGCCCAGCTCGTGGCCTGCGAGCAGGTGTTTAGCGTCGAGATGGTCCAGGAGCTGGCCCCGGCGGACTGCGCTCTGTGCAGCAGTCGCCTCGAGCTCGTGCCGGGGAGCGTGACCGACATCAGCGCCCAGTCGAGCCAGCAGCCCTGCCTGCCCGGTGGGTTCAGCCTGATTCCGAACCTGGGTCGTCTGTTCCTGAATGACCTGAACGGCGGCGGCGACTTCCTCACCATCGCGTTCGTCCCCGACAGCACCGCCACTTCGCAGGGCCTCGACTACCTCAGCTCAGGGGGGTACGCGTGGTGGGACTTCGCGGACGCGGTGGTCGCCAGCGGGTTCGAGCCGGTGGGCATGGGCTTCATCGACTCGGTGGGGACCTACGTGGGGGCTGCCGACAGCGGCGGCGCCCTCGCATCGAGCGGACCGGGAGAGCCGTGGGCCGCGTTCCTCGCGTACTACGCCGCCGCGGGCGACACCTTCACCGGGCCCACCTTCGAGCCCAACTCCGACTACTTCTTCAGCGCCGTCTTCTACCTCGGCCTCTGAGGGCTCCTTCAGGGGAGGGCCACCTTCAAGCTCACCTCGGGGCCGCAGACGTGCAGGCCCACCGCGGCGTGGCGCAGGGTGAACCCGGCGGCGACCGTGCGGGGCGCAAGGGGGTCCCCCGGGACGAACAGCTCGAGCGACGGCCCCCGCAGATCGAGGGGCTCGACCGGGGCGATCCGGAGGACGCGCTCGTCGGCGCCTTCGAGGCGCAAGAGCGGACCGGAGCGCTCGGCGGGCATTGGGTAGGCGCCCCACTGGTCCTTCGCCGCGAGGCCTGGGATCGCGGGGCTGCCGCAGGTCGCGCAGGCGAGCGCGGCGGACGGCGCCAGCGTCCACGCCAGAAGCAGGCACGCGAGCAGCGGGGCGATCCAGTCGCCGTGGAAGGCCACCGGCAGGAGCGGCAGCGGCACCTCGGCGACGGGGCCGGAGGCGAGGTCCTCGGCGTCGAGGATCACCAGCGTCGTCTCGTCGGCGGTGCCATCGGAGAGCAAGGCGAGGACGTGCTCTCCGTCGTCGGAGGGGGCGATGAGCGGCTCGCCGACGAACACGTCCTGGCCGGCGGTCCAGATGCTCGGCTCGGCCCGGTTGGCGAGGTCGACCCGGATCACGCTGTCGAAGGGGTCCGAGTAGCGGGTGTCCGCGCGGGTGGCCCCCACCATCATCGTGATCTCCTGGCCGTCGCGGCCGGGACGGATCCGGGGGAAGTCGACGCCGTGGGGGACGAGCTGCTCCCACGTGGCCTCGTCGCTGCCTGCGGGGATGGTGACGCGGTAGAGCGACTGGGTGCCCCGCGACTCGGGGAGCGACGGGTCGAAGGGCGCCTTGGGCCCCGCGTAGCCGAACTCCTCGCCGAAGGTGAAGTCGTGGAAGACGCAGACGTCGACGATGACGTCGTCGCCGCGCTCGTGGGCGTTGACGAAGTGCACGACAAAGGAAGGCGCGGGCAGCGTGACGTGGCGGGTGGGGCCGTCGGCGTCCCGAGGGACGAGGACGAGCTCGCCCGGCTTGCCGAGGTTCGTGGAGACGGCCGTCAGCATTGTCCCTGCGCCGAGGAGCGCCTTCGCCATCCCCCAGGGCTTGACGCTCAGCGGGTTGCCGCCGAGGACGTACCAGCGGTCCGTGAAGGCGAAGTCGTGGGCGAACGCGATGCCCGGCACTTCGCCGGTGCGCGTCTGGAGGAGGGCGTCGCCGGGGCCGAGCTCGCGGAAGGTGTAGCGGGTGGTGCGTCCGGCCTTCACTCCGCAGAGGATGAGCCGGTCGCCGTCCCGTCCCATGTGGGCGAGGGTGGCCTCACCGTCGATGAGCCCGCCGAACGTCTCCGGGCCGATCGTGTCGAGGGTCTCGGGATCGACGGCGTAGGGGCTGCCTGCCTCCCACCCGGCGAGGAGCCGTCCGCCCCAGGGGTAGATCGTGGTGTTCGCCACGTTGCGCGGGGTTCCGCCGCCGAGGTTCTTCCAGAAGAGGTCGTGGCCGTTCGTGGCGAAGCCCCGGTGGACGAAGCCGCCGGCCCGCTCCTCGTCCACGAAGACCTCGGTGCGGATGAACCGCGCCCGCAGGTCGACGGAGCCGTCGGGGTTCAGCGAGAAGCGACGGAGGTAGCCGTGGCCGTCGAACGGATGGCAGACGCGGTCCCCGAAGACGTTCCAGCCAGGGCCGTTGCTCAGCAGCCGCCCCCCCCGGAGGCCGGCGGGGATGACCCCCCGGATCTGCGAGGCGGGGACGTGCAGGTCGAGGTCCCCCGGGCGCGCAGCGAGGGCGCGGTTCCAGGCGCGGGCGCGGGGTGGCAGCGAGTCGATGTCGAGGGGCAAGGCGGTCTCCAGCAGCGGATCGAATTCTAGGTCGCCACACTGGGGGTATGCGATGCCTTCTCCTGATGCTCGTGGTCCTGGGCGCCGGCTGCGCGAACAGCTCGCCGGTCGACGGACGGACGCTCAACTCCGTCGTCACCATCCGGGACCTGTTCACGAGCGCCTACGTGGTGCCGACGGACGAGGGTGTGGTGCTCGTGGACGGCGGGTTCCGGGCCAACGTGATCCTTGGCGGCCTGGCGGACGCGGGGTACGGCCCGGAGGACGTGACCGATGTGCTCCTGACCCACGGCCACAGCGACCACACGACCGTGCTCTCCGAGCTCCCTTCGGCGCGGGTGCGCGCGCTGGCAGCCGAGGCGGAGGTGCTCGACGAGGAGGGCGGGGCCGCCATCACGGACCCGCTGGAGCCGGGGGTGCTGGAGCTGGGCGGGGTCGCGTTCGAGGTGTTCGCGGTGCCGGGCCACACGCGGGGGAACGCGATGTTCCTGGTGGATCGGGTGCTGCTCATGGGCGACTCGGCCATCGCGAACAAGGACGGGACGCTCGCGGAGACGGCGGCGCGCTACTCGGACGACCCGGCGGAGCTCGTCGAGTCCGTGCGGGCGGTGGCGGCGGTGTTGGCGGAGCGCGCGGATCCGGTGGACTTCCTGGCGCCGTCCCACAGCGATGCGCTGGACGGGTTGGAGCCCCTCCTTGCGTTCTGAGTCGCCGGAGGTCGCACCGGGACGGCTCTCGAACGGCTCGGGGGCCCCCTGTCCGCGCAACCGGATCGGGGAGCTGTTCGCGGTCCTGTTGCTGATCCTCTTTGCCGTCGAGCTCGTGGGCTGCCCCGGCGGGCGCGTGGCCGACGTCCTGGCGCTGGACGGAGACCCCACCGCGGGCGAGGCGCTCTACGACGAGCACTGCCTGGCGTGCCATGGCTCGGGGGGCGTCGGGACGGTCCGGGGCCCGGAGCTCACGGGGTGGGGGGCGGAGGCGGCGACGGTGTCCGTTCTGCTCGACGGGACCGAGGAGATGGAGTCCTACGACTTCCTGTCGGACGAGCAGCTCGCGGATCTGCTGGCGTTCATGGAGGAGCTGCAGGCGGGGCTGTGAGCCGAAGTCCAGGAACTCCCGGGGTCTGCGGCGCAGGGTGGGTGACTTCCTGTGCGTGGCTCCAGGATCCGCCGGGGTCTGCGCCGCAGGGTGGGTGACTTTCTTTGCGTGGCCTCAGGATCCGCCGGGGTCTGCGCCGCAGGGTGGGTGACTTCCTGTGCGTGGTTCCAGGATCCGCCGGGGTCTGCGCCGCAGGGTGGGTGACTTTCTGTGCGTGGCCCCGGGATCCGCCGGGGTCTGTGCCGCAGGGTGGGTGACTTTCTGTGCGTGAGCCCAGGAGCCACCGGGGTCTGCGGGGCAGGATTGGTGACTTCCTGTGCGTGGCCGCAGGATCTACCGGGGTCTGCGCCGCAGGGTGGGTGACTTTCTGTGCGTGGGCCCAGGATCCGCCGGGGTCTGCGCCGCAGGGCGGGCTCCTTCCTCTGGAGAGAGGACTACCCGTCGAGCTGGGCCCTCACCTCGGCGTGGCGCTCGCGGGTGATGGGGAAGCCCCACAGGCACAGGGCGCCGAGGCCCATGAGCACCGCGGGGACGCCGCCGTAGATGGCCATCAGGCTGCGCTGGATCTCCACCGCCACCGGTCCGCCTGCCGGGTCGTAGCCCGCCGTCGACGGCAGCACCGTCCCCAGCAGCACTCCGAGCGCCAGGGACAGCTTGATCGTCATCCCCCACACCGCGAAGAACAGACCCGAGCGCTGCTCGCCCGTCTCCAGCGTGTCCACGTCGATGACGTCGGCGGCCATGGAGTTCGCCAGGAAGAGGATCGACGCGAAGCTGGAGCCGCGGATCGCGACGAGGACCACGAGCGTGCTCGTGTCGCCGGGTCCGAGGAACGCCAGCGGGACGCTCCAGCCGGCGAGCCAGAGCGCCGCGGCCATCAGCGCGCGGTGCTTGCCGATCCGCGCGGAGATGGCCAGCCACACCGGCACTGCCGCGAGCGTTGCGACGTTCTCGACGAGGATCATGGACGCGAACCGCCCCTCGTCTCCCATCACGTCCGCGAGGACGAGGCGGTGCAGCGTCCCCTGGATGGCCACCCCGGACACGAAGAGCAGCACGCAGCCCACCATCCGCAGGAACGCCGGGTTCTTCGCGACCACCCCGAGCCCCTCGAGCAGCCCCAGGCGAGACGGCTCTGGCGCGACCGGAGGATCGGGCACTCCCACGACCGCGGCGCCGACGAGGACGGGCAGCGCCACCACCACCGCGATCGCGACCCCGCGCAGCTGCACCGCCGCGTCGTCCACCCCCTGCGACGAGAACCAGGCGAGCCCGGCCAGCAGCGCCACCTGGCCGGCGGTGGCGATGGCCTCGCGCCAGCCGGTGATGCGTGAGCGCTCGTCGTAGTCCGTGGACAGCTCGGCGCCCCAGGCCTTGTGGGGCAGGTCGATCATCGTGAAGCCGAGGTAGAGGAGCGCCGACCAGGCCGCCAGGGACGTCGCCGTCGCCTCGCCCGGCACGAAGATCTTCCACAGCGCCACCATGAACAGGGGCACGCCGAGGACCATCCAGGGTTTGCGGCGGCCCCAGCGGCTCCCCATCCGGTCGCTCAGGCGCCCGATGAGGGGGTCCGTGACCACGTCGAGCAGGCGCGACGCCGCGATGGCCCCGCCGACGGCGGCCAGGGGCACGCCCAGGTCGTCCGAGTAGAAGGCCGGGATGAGCAGCGCCATGGGCAACGCCGCCACCGAGGTCACCAGCGCCGGCGAGGCGTACAGCGCGAGGCGCGGGCCGCTGAGGCGGGTCACGGGTGTCGGCGGCTCGCCGCGGGGGTCTCTCCCGTCCAGCGCTTGAAGGCGCGCGTGAACGCGCTCTGCTCGCTGAAGCCGAGGAGGAAGGCGACCTCGGCGATGGAGATCCCCGGGTCCGCGAGGTGCATGCGAGCGAGGCGCAGGCGCACGTCGTCCACCAGGCGGCTCCAGGTCAGCCCATCGTCCCGCAGACGCCGCTGGAGACTGCGTCCGCTCATCCCGAGGGCCCGGCCCGCGTCGTCCACGGAGGGAGCCCCGTCGGGGAGCGCCGAGGCGATGACGCGTTCGACGTCGTCTCGGAAGGTGGAGGCCACGGGGACCTTCTCGAGGAGCATGGCGGCGTGCTCTTCGAGGTTGCGGCTGAGGGCGGCGTCGGCGCCCGGGACGGGGTGGTTCCAGTCGGCGCAGGCGAGGACGAGGGCGGCGCGGGGAGCCCGATGCTGGACGGGACAGCCGAACAGGGTCTCCGCGGCCTCGTCGTCGGGCGCGGCGTAGGGGACATCGACCCGGAGGAGCGGGAGGTGGCCCGTGGCGATCCGCATGCGGAGGAACGTGACCGCGAGGCTGTAGTCCACCATCGGCCGAGGGAGCGGGGGCGGGAGGCCGGGGACCTCGAAGCACAGGGCCGGCGCGCCGGAGTCGTCGACGACGAAGCGGGCCTGTCGGTTCACGAGGGCGAACCAGCGGGCGACGCGGGAGAGGGCCTCGCCAACCGTGGGGCTGTGCCGCCCGAGCCAGAGCAGGACCCGGTAGTCCTCGCCGCGCACGTGGCGGGCGGCGCGCAGGGGGAGGGTGGCGTCCCCCGTGGCTTGCATCGCCCCGGCCCAGACCGCGTGCTCCGTGTCGAACGGGATGCGGGCCTCGGGGTCGTCCAGGTCGACGTCCCCGAGGCCCGCGGACTCACGCAGCGGCCGGGGGTCGATCCCCAGCTCCACGCAGGCCTCCAGGACGGCGCGCGCCGCGATCGTGGGGACGGTCGAACTCACCGGGTCGAGCGTAGCGAGCGGACAGCAGCGTTGCGGCCAGCGCCAGGAGGAGGAGGGCGCCCACGCCGCCGTCGCCGAGGGCGCTGAACAGCGTGGTGCGGCCCGAGCGGGGGAGCCGGGCGAGGAGGACGCCGTCATCGGGGTCGTCGAAGGCGCTCCGCTGGGCCTGCATGCGTCCCTGGGGGTCGATGCCGGCGGACAGCCCCCACCGCGTCGAACGGAGGACGCTGTGCCCGCCCTCGATGGCGCGCACGGCGGCCATCCGCGTGTGGACGGGGTCGATGCCGCGCCAGTCCGAGGACGGCAGCGCCACCAGGTCGGCGCCGAGGCGGGCGTGGCCGACTCCGATGTAGGGGGCGTCGTAGTCGTAGCAGACCGCCCCGCCGACTCGACCGACGTCGGTCTCCACGACCTGTTGGGGCGCAGTCCCCCGCACGGCGGGCTCGCCGGGGACGGGCTCGTGCTTGAGGTAGGTGTGGTCGACGGAGCCGTCGGGGCGGACGAAGACGTAGGTGTTCTCGTACTGGAAGCGCTCGCCGGGCAGGGGGACGACGTAGCCGACGACGAGCTCGAGGCCCGTCTCCGCTGCGAGGTCGCCGAGGAAGGCGTGGAAAGTGTCCACGTCGCCCGGGAGGACGAGGGTCGATGCCTCCGTCCACACCGCGAGCTCGGCGCCAGCGGCCGCCGCGCGCCGGGTGCGGCTGGCCAGGATCGCGTTCCAGTCGGCGACCGTGGCGGCGTCCGGGAGATCGGGGCCGCCGATGTCCGACGGGGTGTCGATGGCGGCGACCACGGCCGTGTCGGTGGCGTGGAACTCCGAGGAGTGGAGCCGGGCCGCGCCCCAGACCTGGGCGACGAGGACGGTGGTGGCGACGGCGATGGCGGGTCGGCGGACGCGGTCCCCGGCGAGGGCGGCCTCGAGGGTGGCGCCCACGGCGTGCACGAGGAGGGAGACCGCGCTCAGCCCTCCGAGCGAGGCGACCTGCATGAGCGGCAGGTTCTCCATCTGGGTGTAGGCAGCAGAGCCCCAGGACAGGAACGGCGTGCCCGTGCGCTGGGCGACCTCGGAGAGCGTGGCGAGCAGGGCGAAGGCGAGGATCCGCCGGGCCCCGTCGACCTTCAGGAACGCCAGGGCGACGAAGGGGAGCGCGACGAAGAACCCGATGGGAAGGCCGAACAGCGGCGCCATCGCCAGGGGGAGCGGGTCCGTGATGATGCGGACGACGGCGGCGTTGCCCGCGAGGAGCGCCATGAAGAACACCGCGCTCGCGCCGCGCCACCCCGGACGCAGTCGGACGTACCGGAGCCAGGGGACGGCGGCGAGCCAGCCGAGGGCGGCGATCGGAGTCTGGAAGAGGGTGAAGGCGGAGAGGACAGCGCCGAGGACGAGCCAGGAGCAGGGTCGGCGGTCGAGGAGAGTGACGAGCGGCATGAGTGCCTCCTTTCGCTCGTCATCCTCCTTGTTGCTCCGGGGCGGTCTCTTGACCCAATCCGCCAGGGTCTGGACCGATCGCGCCAGACGGGCTGGAGCGGCGTTGGCTCGGCGTCAACAGGTCACGCGCCGCGGCCTCCGGCGGTCACGCGCCGCGGCCTCCGCTCACCGCCCACCCGGCGTGGCGCGCGCGCACCAGCATGTAGATGAGGAAGCCCACGGGCATGAGCATGAGCAGCAGGATGAGGATCGGGACCATCACGCCGTGCTTGATGCCGAGGCGCTGGGAGTCACGCAGGGCCCAGGACCCGATGAAGATGTCGGCCACGAGGTAGTGGGCCCAACCGACCATCACGCCCACGTCCACGGAGAACGCGGCGCTGAGCTCGGCGAGGGAGCCGAAGCCGCCGCCGTCGCCGTCCGCGGTCATCGCGAGGACGAGGTAGACGCTGTAGAGCGCGGCCATCGCGACGGGCGTGATGACCGGGGCGAGCACGTCGGTCCCGAACCGCCAGGACGGGCGGAGGATCATGGCGAGCCAGCCGGGCAGGATCAGGCTGTTCGCGGCGTGGTAGACGAGGTCGTGGTCCATGACGGGGCCCTCTCAGGGGGTCACCAGGGGAGCTCCTCACCCTGGGCGTGGTGGAAGCTGCCGGACGTGGCCAGGGTCAGCTCGTCGATGCGGGCGAGGAGTCCGGCGGCCGCCTGCGCGGCGGTGACGTGGCCTCGGCCTCCGGTCATGCCGGTCTGCACCCAGCCGGGGTGGAGGAGCACGACGGCGACGCCCTGACCCTTCAGGTCGTGGGCGAGGGACACGCCGGCGATGTTCACGGCCGCCTTGCTCATGCGGTAGCCGTAGGCGCCACCGGAGGTGTTGTCGGCGATGGAGCCCATGCGGCTGGTGACGATGGCCACCTTGGCGCCCGAGGCGAGGTTGGGGGCCACGGCCTGGGTGACGCGCAGGGGCCCGAGGCTGTTCACCTCGTACTGGAGGCGCAGGTCATCCCAGACGAGGGCGTCCAGGGGCTGGTGCTTGAGCACGCCCGCGTTGTTGATGAGCAGATCGATGGAGCGCGAGCCGAGCTTGCTGCGCAGGGCGGCTCCGCAGCCGTCGTCGGCGACGTCGATGCCGTCCCAGACCTCGGCGATGGCGGCGAGTTCCGGGCTCGAGGAGCGGCAGACGCCGATGACGTCCCACCCTCCGTCCTTCAGCTGTCGGGCCAGCTCCAGCCCGATTCCACGATTTGCTCCGGTGACGAGTGCGGTCGGCATGGCGCGGAGGGTAGCGCCGCGATCGGCGGACGGAGCGCCGGGGGCGGACGCCGTGGCCGCGGCTGTCGACCGGGCTGGGGTCGCTCGCCGCTCTCTGCGTGGAAGAATGGGCGGGTGACCCGCCTCCACCTCCTCTTCCTCGCTCTCCTCCTCACCGGCTGCCCGTCAGGAAACGACGACGACTCGGCCAACGACGACGACGCGGCCGACGACGACGACGCGGCTGACGACGACGACGCGGCTGACGATGACGATGCAGCGAACGACGACGACGCGGCTGACGACGACGACGCGGCCGACGACGACGACGCAGCGAACGACGACGACGCGGCGAACGACGACGACGCGGCGAACGACGACGACGCGGCGAACGACGACGACAGCGCCACCGGGGACGACGACGACAGCGCGGCGACCAGCCCGTGCGACGCGCAGTACGGGGCGAGCCTCGCTTCGTTCGCGACCTGGGGGAGCACGCGCGCCTGCGGCGATGCCTTCCTGTCCATCGGCACCGCTGCCGGGGACGCCCGGGTCTCCGTCAGCGTGAACACGAGCGGCCTGTCCCTCGCCCCGAACCAGATCTGGACGTTGGACATCGCCAGCCTCACCCTGCCCCCGAACCTGCTCTCGGGCTCGGTGAGCGGCGACCGCGGCACCTACCTCCAGAACAACGACTGCGTGGGGATGCCGAACCCGAACCAGCCGGTCATCGACCGCGCCTTCACGGGGGTCGCGGGCTTCGTGACGTTCACGATCCTCACGACGGACGGCTTCGGAGGGTTCACGGCGGATGTGACCCTGAGCGGCGTGCAGGTCGCCGCGGCCGACGACGCGACCTCGATCTGCGCGGTCCCCGACCGGACCCTGACGAACCTGGGCTTCGGCTACTTCCCACCGTAGACGCGCCGAGGGGCGCCGTCGGCTCCAGACGCGGTCCGGGGCCGCGCTCGAGCTGCCTAGAGCAGCACCTGCGGCCCGTACCGGCGTCGGGCGTCGCTCACGTCGTCGCCGCGGACCTCGCGCAGCGCCCACTTGAGGGCCACGGGCAGGACCCGCCGCCGCCAGGACGAGGGCATGTCCGAGGTCTCCATGGGCCGGGAGACCTTGCGGGCGGCGGCGCAGGCGGCGTCGATGGCTTCGTCGCTCAGCGCCGAGCCCAGCAAGGGGGCGACGACGTCCTCGGGGAACAGGGGCGCGGAGCCCACCGCCCCGAGACCCACGCGCGCCGCGGCCACCACGTCTCCGTCCATGCGCACGGCGGCCGCCGCGGACACGAGGGCGAAGTCGATGGACTGCCGCCGCCGGATCTTCCAGAACGCGGACCGCCATCCATCCGGGTCCGGCACGTGGACGTCCACGATGACCTCCCCGCGCCGCAGGGAGAGGTGGTCGATGCCGTCGTCGACGTAGAGATCCGTCAGCGGGATCTGCCGCTCGCCGTCGCTCGACACGAGCCGCACCGTCGCCCCGAGAGCGCCAAGCGCCGGCGCGAGATCCGTCGAGCTCACCGCCCAGCAGCGGGGCGAGTTGGGGGCGACCCGGCAGACCACGTCGCGGTCCACCTTCATGCACGTCCCCGCTGCCTCGCGCCACGGCGCCGTCTGGTCGTACCAGAAGCACCGCGGATCGACGCACAGGTTCCCGCCCACGGTCCCGCTGGACCGGATCGGCGGAGACGCCACCTGGGTCGCCGCCTGCCACACCGCCGGGAGCGCCTCTCGCAGCGCCTCGTGGCGCACGAGGTCCACCAGCCGCGTTGCCGCCCCGATCCGCCATCCATCGTCCCGCGAGACCCCGTGCAGCTCCGGGCACCGTCCCAGGGAGATCAGCGCGCTCGTGGGCAGCTGACGTCGCTTGAGCTTCGGCAACAGGTCCGTGCCGCCGGCGACGAAGCGCGCGCCGTCCAGCGAGGCACCCAGCGCCACCGCCTCGTCCAGCGTCTCCGGGGTGTGGTGCTCCAGCACCGGCAGCCGCATCATCGGCGGCCCCCCTTCGTGCCCACGCCCGGCGCGTAGTCCCCGCGTCCGCGCTCGCGCCCGTCGCCCCCCTCCCAGGGAGGCGGCACGTCCATCGGCTCGGGGTAGGGCACGTCGTCCGGGAAGGGCCCGGGACCGACGATTACCTCGGTCTCACCGCGGTCCTGCCGCTCCAGCGCCGCGAGGAGCTTGTCCGGCGAGATGGGGACCTCCCGGAACCGCACTCCGACTGCGTCGTACACCGCGTTGGCGATGGCCGGAATCACGGGGGTCAGCGGCCCCTGGCCGATCTCCTTCGCCCCGAACGGCCCCTCGGGGCACGGCTCCTCCACGAGGTCCGTGATGACCTCGGGCATGTCGAGGTGCGTCAGGTGCTTGTAGTCGAGCATCGACGGGTTGCGGAGCAGGTAGCGCCCCTCCCCGCGCGGCCGCCCCTCGCGCGCCAGCTGCGACTCCATGAGCGCCTCGCCCACGGCCATGTACACGCCTCCCACGAGCTGCCCGTGAGCCAGCGTGGGGTTCAGGGCGCGGCCGATGTCGTGGCTGATCCACACCTTCGGGACCGTGATGAAGCCGGTGTCCACGTCCACGTCCACCCGGGCGACGGCCGCCGTGTAGCTGTACGTCGGCGACGGACCGACGCCGCCCCCCTTGAACCGCGCCGACGGCGACTTCGGGCGGTAGGACCCGGTCGTCCCCAGGGTCCCGTGGATCTGCTCCGCGAGCTGAACCCCGACCGCAAAGGACACACCCCCATCCGGGTCGTCGGCGGGGAAGATGCGCCCGTCCACGAACACGAGCGTCGACGGCCGCACGTTCAGCTTCTCCGCCACCGCGCCCGCGATGAGCTCCCGCCCCCGCTCGGCCGCCTGCACCGCGGCGTTGCCCATCATCAGCGTCACGCGCGAGGAGTACGAGCCCAGGTCGACCGGCGTCAGGTCCGTGTCTCCGGTGACGAGGCGGATGCGGTCCGCCCGAAGCCCGAGCACCTCCCCGACGAGCGCCGCGAGGACGTCATCGCTCCCCTGGCCGATCTCCGTCGCCCCGCAGAACGCGACCACCAGCCCCGACCGGTCGAAGCGTAGCTGCACCGCGCTCTGGGGCAGCTTGTCCCAGTTGATGGGGAGTCCTGCCCCGCTGAGGTAGCTCGAACAGGCGAAGCCGATGCCCTGACCGTGGGGAAGTTGCCGGTACCGGGCCTTCCAGTCCGACTGCTCGACGATGTTGCGGATGCAGGTCTCCAGGGCGATCGACGGCAGGCGGAGCCAGTTCGCCGTCTCCCTGCCCGCCTCCTCGAGCATGCCCAGGCGCAGATCCGTCGGATCCTTGCCCAGGACGTCAGCGATCTCGTCGAGCTGGACCTCCTGGGCGAAGCGCGGCTGCACCGTCCCGTGCCCTCGCTTCGGCCCGCACGGCGGCTTGTTCGTGTGCACCCGGCAGGCTTCGAAGCGGAACCTCGGCACCTTGTAGGTCACCGTCGTCAGGGACCCGCTGTAGAACGTGCTCGCCACGCCGTAGGACCCGTAGGCGCCGCCATCGAGCAGGGTCCGCAGGTGGATGCCCGTGATCTCCCCGTCCTTGCTGAGGCCCGTCTTGAGGTGCATGCGGATCGGGTGGCGCCCGCGGTGGCAGAGGAAGACCTCCTCGCGGGTCAGGCACACCTTCACCGGCCGGCCGAGCTCGAGCGCCGCCTTCGCCACGACGATCTCGTGGTTGAACACGTCGCTCTTGCCGCCGAACCCGCCGCCGTTGGGCGTCGCCACCACTCGGAGCAGGGCCGGGTCCATCTCCAGGACCTTCGCCGTGTGCTTGTGCAGGTAGTGGGGGCACTGGGTGGACGACCAGATGGTCAGGCGGCCGTCCCGGTCCAGCGCGGCGACGGTCGCGTGCTGCTCCAGGGCGAGGTGGGTGTTGCCGCCGAAGTGGTAGTCGCCGGCGAAGACGTGGTCCGCCTCGGTGAACCCCTCCTCGACGTCGCCGAACGCGAACGCCACTGCCTTGTGCACGTTGCCCGGGCCCCGGCGCTCGTGGATGGGCGGGCCGTCGATCGTGAAGCCGTCTTCCGGCTCGTGGACGGCGGGCAGCACCTCGTAGTCCACGTCGATGCCCGCGAGGGCGTCCTCCGCCTGCTCCTCCGTCTCCGCGACCACGGCGGCGACAGGGTCTCCGACGAAGCGGGCCAGCTCCTGGCAGAGGGCGTGCTCGTCGTGGGAGACGGGGAGGATCCCGTAGGGGATGGGGAAGCTCGCGCCCGTGTAGACCTTGACGACGCCGGGCATGGCCTCGGCGCGCGCCGTCTCGATGCCCCGGATGCGCGCGTACGGCCAGGGCGAGCGGAGCAAGCGGCAGTGCAGGGTGCGGGGCAGGTTCAGGTCGTCGGCGAAGACCGTGGCGCCTGTTGCTTTCGCGCGTCCGTCGACCCGGGCCCGGGGGACGCCGACGTTCGTCGGTCCGGTGCGCGGGTCGATCGTCCCGAGGCCCTCGCGCGCGGGGCCGTCGTGCTGGACGGATGTCTTCCGGGGAGGGTCCGTCGGCTTGTTCACGACGAGGACCCCGCTGTGCGCTCCTCGGCGGCTGCCTCGATGACGGCCTCGACGATCTGGTTGTAGCCGGTGCAGCGGCAGATGTTCCCCGACAGGGCCTGCTTCACCTGGTCTTCGGACGGGTCCGGGTTCCGGTCGAGCAGCGCCCGGGCCGTGAGCACCATCCCCGACGTGCAGTAGCCGCACTGGGAGCCGCCGAGCTTCGCGAACATCGTCTGGAGCGGGTCCAGCGTCTGGCCCTCGGCGAGGCCTTCGATGGTGGTGATGGGCTTGCCCTCGCAGTCGCCGACCAGCGTGAGGCAGCTGAGCAGCGCCTCCCCGTCGACCAGAACCGCGCAGGCCCCGCACTCACCGAGCTCGCAGCCGTGCTTTGTCCCCGTCAGTCCCACGTCCTCGCGCAGGACCTCGAGCAGCGTGTGGTGGGGGTGGACGAGCAGCTCGTGCTCTTCGCCGTTGACCGTCAGGGTGACCCGGGACTTCACGGCGACGAGGATAGGGGAGCGTCGGCCGTCCATGTACGCTGCCGGCCCCAAGGGGGACCTTCGATGAAGTTCTGGTTCGCAGCTGCGCTGATCGCGGCGCTCAGCCTCGTTCCCGCCGTCGCGTTCGGTCAGGACGCAGACGGCGACGGGCGCCCCGCCGGCGCCCTCGACTGCGACGACACGGACCCGACCGTCTACACGAACGCCCCCGAGGTCTGCGACGACGGGATCGATCAGAGTTGCGACGGCGAGGACCGCGTCTCCGACGAGGACGAGGACGGCTACCCCAGCAGCTACTGCCAGCCCGCGGCTCCGGCGCCCGACTGCGACGACCTCAATCCCCTCACCTACCCCGGCGCCCTGGAGCGGTGCAACGGCCAGGACGACGACTGCGACGCTCAGGTGCCCACCGACGAGGTGGACCTGGACGGCGATCTGTCGCTGGCCTGCTCCGACTGCGACGACGGAGACCCCCTGCGGTCACCGGGGTTCGACGAAGACGGGCCGACGCTCTGCCTCGACGGCATCGACAACGACTGCGACCTGGCGATCGACGACGGCGACGAGCAGTGCTGGTCCGCGCCGACCCTGGACGAAGGCGAGAGGATCCAGCGCGCCATCCCGGAGACCTTCACGGAGCAGCTGACCGCCGTCGTGGCGGACCCCAACCCGACCGACGACCACACGTTCGACTGGGTGCTCACCCCCCTGGGGGAGACCTCCTCGGAGATCGCCACGCTCGACGCCGACGCCGAGCTCGCCACCATCGAGGTGACCTCGTCCGGGGAGGGTCCCTGGAGGTTCGCGGTGGAGGTGACGGCGACCGACTCGGCCGGGCTGTCCGCCACCGCGGAGTGGGAGCTCGTCTACCTCCCCCAGAGCATCACCGAGCCCGAGGCGACCGGGTGCGCGCAGGGCGGCCACGGCGCGTCTGCCCTCGCCGTCCTCGCCCTGCTCGCGGTGCTCGGCGGACGCGAGCGCCGCCGCCTCCCAGCCCCCCACCACGAGGAGCGATGATGCCCCGCTGTCCCTGGTTTGCCCTGATCCTCCTCCTCGGCGCGGGATGCGCCCCCGAGTCGAACCCTCTCGACGACGCCGACGGCGACGGGGTGAGCGACGCCCTGGACTGCGAGGACGCCCACGACGGCATCTTCCCCGGCGCCGAGGACGTCTACGGCGACTTCGTGGACACCGACTGCGACGGGGCCGATGGGGTGGACGCCGATGGCGACGGCTACCCCGCCCCCGGGCCGGGCGTCCCTGCCGACCAGGAGGACTGCGACGACGAGGATCCGACCGTGAATCCAGGCGCGTTCGAGGTCTCCTTCGACGAGGTCGACAGCGACTGTGACGGAGACCCGGACAACCAGGGCTGGTGCGTGGAGGAAGACGAGGACGCACCCGACGCCGGGAACACCGACTTCGATGTCCCCGACCCGCCCCTGGCCGACTACCAGGATCTCGGCCCGCTCACCGGGAGCGCCCACAAGGTGACCGGCGTGATCTCGGATGTCGTGGAGAACACCTGGGATGGCGACAGCGACGTGTTCCAGTTCTCCGTCCCCGACGGAGGGCACATCGAGCTGATCCTCGAGTTCGACGCGGCCGCCGACCTCGACCTGCTCAGCCCTTGCTACCACTACGACCAGGTGAACCCCCCGAACTGGTACCAGGGGCTCTTCGTGGGGGACGACGGCCTCGGGCTCGCCACCACACAGAACCCCGAGCAGGGAGTCACTGCTCTCCCGCTGCCTGCGGGCGCCGTGTGCCAGCCCATCGTGTTCGGCTACGGCGGCCCCGGACCCGTGCCGTACACGCTGCAGATCCTGGTCGTCCCGCCCCCGGTGTACTGAGGCGCTACCGCCCCGCCAGCGCCTCGGCCTTCTCCAGCACCTGCTTCGCCCCGATCACGCCCTTGTAGACGAGCAGGCTGCCCGGCAGATCGTCGCCCAGGGCCTGTTCGCTGACGCGCAGGCGGGAGCTCACGCAGAAGAGGATCCGGTCCTTCAGGCCTTGCTCCACGAGCTCGACCCGCCGCCAGACCGCGTCTCGGCTCCAGTAGCCCATCACCTCGACGTAGACCTTCTTGCCGTCCTTGCTCAGCAGCAGGTCGGGGACGCACAGCCCCACACCGGGCAGGTCGAGGATCCGCGTGTTGCGGCGCACGCTCCAGTCGCCCTGATTCTTGAGGCGCTCGGCGAGCTTCGTGACCTCGTCCGCTTCGGTGACGTCGGCGCCGGCCTCTTCCGCCGAGCCGGTCCCCTCGAGGTGGAAGGTGCATCGGTCGCGCGATGGCCCCCACAGCACCTCGGCGTCCAGCGACCAGGGCCCCACGCGGTTCAGCGCGGGCAGGAGCAGCGCGAGCTGCAGCCCGTACTTCGTCGACGGGCCGAACAGCGACAGGGGTCCGTCGAGCCGCACGCGGTGCTCGCCGCCGTCCAGCGCCTCGATCACGTGGACGAGGCGCAGGAACTTGAGCTTGCGGAACAGGGCCCGCAGCGCCTTCGGCTCGGCGCGGTGCAGCACGACCGTCACCTTCGTCGCCCGGAGCAGCACCGCCTGCCCCTGGGACATCTCGTAGATGTGGACGAGCTCCTCGGCTCCGACGGGGGTCCACTCCTGGAGGCGCCAGGCGTCTTTGAGGTCGCCGTAGAGGCGCGCGTCGAGGGTCTCGACGGTCAGGCCCTCTGCGGCCGCTACTTCCGCCAGGACGGCCTGCCGGTCGAGGCGATCCCCGGGGTCGAGCGCGGCCCGTCGCTCACTCGCGAGGGCGAAGACCGCGTCCCGCAGCGCCAGGGGGTCCGGCCCGTCGTCCATCGCGAAGGTGCAGCGGTCCTCGATGAGCTTGCGCAGGCCGTCGGTGAGCTTCTTCGCGCGTGCGGGCATCACCACCGCATCGCACGCCTCCTTCCACTCGGCCTTCGTGCGGCCCACGTGGCGCGCGGTCGCCGCGACGTACTGCTCCGCCGCCTCCAGCGCCATGGGCCGGTTGCGCTTGCCGAGGGGCGCCACGGAGAGCTCCCGCCCTCGGCGCTTCACCCGCACGAGGTCGGACGTCAGCATCGCGTCACCCCCAGGGCGCGCCGGCTCACTGCAGGCTGGCTCATCCCGCGTCCCCCGCTGCGTCCCCGCCGCCGTAGGCGCTGTGGTCCCGCCGTCGCTCGGACGTGAACTGCTCGCTCGTGCCCCCGGACACCAGCTCGTAGAGGATCGCCCGCTTGCCCTCCTGCTTGCGCAGCACGCGCCCCAGCCGCTGGACGTGTTCCCGCACCGACCCGGACCCGCTCACGATGATCGCCACGTTCGCGCTCGGCACGTCCACGCCTTCGTTGAGCACCTTGCTGGTGGCTACCGCTCGGAAGCGCCCCTCCGCGAGCCCGGTCAGGATGGCGCTGCGCTCGCTGACCTTCGTCCGGTGGGTGATGACCGGCACGAGGAACTCGCGGGAGATCCGGTACGCCGTGTCGTTGTCGGCGGTGAAGATCAGGGCCCGGTCGCGCCGGTGGATGTGCAGCAGGTGCTCGACGTACCGCAGCTTGCTCGGCGCGGAGAACGCGATGCGCCGCTGCTCGCGGTAGGCGTTCATCGCCACGCGCCCCTTCTCGCTCCCCGCGCTCCGCTTGATGAACTCGCCCCACCCCCCCGGGGACGACATGCGGATCCCCTGGCTGAACACGAACTCGCGGTAGACGCTGCGGGCGAGGTGGTACGCCTCGTACTCCTCGGGCGACAGGTCGACGGTGACGGTCTCCACGTCGTAGTCGGCGAGGAAGCTGCCCGTCAGCTCGGTGATGTCCTGGCGATGCACCAGCGGCCCCACGAGGTGGTCGAGGTCCTCGTGGCGTCCGTCGGTGCGCTCGGGGGTGGCGCTCAGCCCGAGCCGGAACGGCGCCAGACACATGCGCGCGGCCATCGCGTAGGCGTCCCCCGGAAGGTGGTGGACCTCGTCGAAGACCACCATCCCGAAGCGCTTGCCGAGGTGCTCCATGTGGATGTACGCGGAGTCGTAGGTGGTGACGGTCAGGCGCTCGACGGTGTGGTCCCCGCCGCCGACGATGCCGACCGGCATGTCGAAGGCCGACCGCAGGAGGTCGTACCACTGCCGCACCAGGTCGAGGGTCGGCGCCACCACCAGGGTGCTCCGGCGCTTGTCGTCGATGGCGAGGCAGGCGAGCCAGCTCTTGCCAGCGCCCGTGGGCAGCACGACCACCCCGCGTCCTCGCGCCCGCTGCCACGCCCGCAGCGCGATGGCCTGGTACGGGCGCGGTGTCCGATGCACGACGAGGCCGCCATCCAGCTCCTCGTACGCGCGGGCGCGGTCTTCGTACAGCAGCTTCCGCCGGTGGAGCGCCATGACGACCTCGGCGTAGGCCACAGCCGGCGCCCGATGGCAGCGGGTGCGCTCGTCCCACTTGCACGAGGGCGGGAGGATCGACGGGTCCTGTACGTCGCGCACGGCGATGCTGCCGCCGTCCCAGGAGATCGTGGTCGTTGCGCTCACGGGGCCGGATGGTAGGGGCTGGCGCACGGAGGAGCCGCGACTCGGTGCACTCGAGCAGGTGATAGCGTGGAGAACATCGGGAGGGGTCATGGCACACAAGGGACCTTCGCTGGCCGGTCGGGCGATCCTCGCCATCGTTCTGATGGTCGGCTTCTATCTGCTCGCGATCGGGATCGCGCTCGGGATCCTCGCGATCCCCGTGCTCGAGGTCGCGGCCACCGGCCGGCTGCACATCAAGCTCGCGCTGTTCTGCGTCGTCGGCGGGCTCGTCATCCTCGCTTCGGTGGTCCCGCGCCCCGACACCTTCCCCGAGCCGGGGCCCCGCCTCGAACCCGACAAGCATCCACGCCTGTTCGCGGCGCTGCGGGGCGTCGCTGAGGCGACCGGCCAGGAGATGCCGGCGGAGGTGTACGCGATCCCCCGGGTGAACGCCTTCGTGGCCCAGCGCGGCGGGATGATGGGGTTCTTCTCGCGCCGGGTGATGGGGCTGGGGATCCCCCTGATGCAGTCGATGACGGTCGGGGAGCTGAAGGCCGTGATCGCCCACGAGTTCGGGCACTTCCACGGCGGAGACACGCGGCTCGGGCCGTTCATCTACAAGACCCGCAGCGCCATCGGACGGACGGTGACGAACCTCAGGAGCACGGGGAGCTCCCTGCTCCACGCGCCGTTCGAGGCGTACGGGATGCTGTTCCTGCGGATCACCCACGGGATCTCCCGCGCCCAGGAGTTCGCGGCGGACCGCCTCGCGGCGACCACCGTCGGTTCTGCGCCGCTCGTTTCCGGCTTCGAGAAGATCTCCGCAGTGGCGGCGGCCTACGACGGCTTCCTCGACTCGGAGCTCGCGCCGGCCTTCGAAGGTGGCTACCGCCCCCCGATGGTCCAGGGGTTCGCCAGCTTCCTCGAGGCGCCGAAGGTGGCCGAGGCGATGGGCACCATCTCGGAGGGGGCCCGCAAGGAAGTCGAGTCGGACCCGTTCGACACCCACCCCCCGACCGCCGCCCGCATCGAGGCCGTCGAGGGGCTCGAGGGGCCCGCCCCCGCGCCCGGGGACGACGCGCCCGCCATCGGTCTGCTGGAGCCCGAGAGCCTCGCCGCCCTGGAGAAGGAGCTGCTCTATGCCCTCGTGGGGGACGCGGCCCTCGTCATGGAGAAGCAGGAGGCGCGTTGGGAGGACCTGGGAGCGAAGCTCTACACGCCCCAGTGGGCGGCGAAGGCGGAGCGCCTCGCGGGGGCGCTGCCAGCTGGCTGCACGCTCGCGGGTCTGTCCGAATGCCTGGAGGACCAGAAGGCCATCGCCGTAGGGCTGTTCGGGCCGGACGCGCAGGAGGCGCCCGACGAGGTGATCGCGTCCGCGGTGACCAACTTCGTGGGCTCTGCCGTGGCCGCGAAGCTCGTCGCCGACGGGTGGGACTTGAGCGCCGCCCCGGGCGCGGAGGTGACCGTGACGTCCGGCGAACGGACCGTCGCGCCCTTCGAGCTGGCGCGCGGCCTGGCCCAGGGCGAGCTGGACGCGGAGGCGTGGGGGACCCGGGTCGCCGAGCTCGGGATCGGAGACGTGGTCCTCGGGGCCGACTCCACGGAGGAGCCGACCTAGGAGCTGGACCCGGCGGGTTCGCGGTTCGCCCGCGGTCAGCGCGGTTCGCCTGCGGGCAGCGCGTCGGATAGCCTCCGCCCATGGACATGGTCGCCCGTCGAGCCCGCGTCGAGGAGCTCCTCGCCTCCCCCCTCGAGCACCACGCGGAGCTCCGCTCGCTCCTCCTCCCGGACGGTGAGGACGGGGGTCCGACCGCATGGCTCCCGCACCTGCCCGACGCGGATGACGACTGGCGGGCTCTCTGGGGACTGGTGGGCGAGGCGCTGGTCGCCGCCTTCGACGCCGCCGAGGGGGACGAACGAGCGCACGCCGTCTCCGTGATGGCCGTCGCGCCTCACGAGTCCAGCACGACGCGGCTGCTCTCCATCGTCCAGGAGAACACCGAGCGCCGGGACATCGTGCAGACCGCGGTGGACGGCGTGCTCCTCGGACTGGGCCCCGACGCGCTGGCTCATCTGCGGCCGATCATCGCCAGCGACGAGCTGGATGTTGCAGGGCGGGCCGTCGACGGGCTCGTGGCCCTGCCCCCGAGCATCGGCCTGCCCACGCTCGCAGAGATCGTGGCGGACGCGGCCACCCCCTTGCCCACGAGGCTCCGGGCGCTCGCCCCCCTGCGCGACGGCGAGCACACCGAGCAGCTCGAGACCCTGCGGGGCGTCGACGACCCCACCATCGCGACGCTCGTGAAGGCCGCGCTCCGTCCCGACTACGCATCGATCAGGCCCCCGTTCGTCCCCGACCTCCCCCGGTTCGTCGTCCCGCGCCACCAGTTGTCCGACTACGACAAGTCGCGGGTGGGGACCGTGGTCACCGCGGCGGTGGACGGGCACGCCAACGGCACCTCGGCGCTCCTCGATCTCGCAGGCTCCAACGAGCTGCTGAGCCTCGCGCTGGAGGGCTTCTCCACCAACGACGACCTGCGCCGGAGCCTCATCGACACGCTGCGGTCCGCCCCGGACGGTCCCGCGGCGTTCGTGGGTCGCGAGGTCTTCAGCCGCGACCCGGAGTGGCTCGACGAGCTGGGTCGTATGGCCCCCTGCCGGTCGGGACGAGGAGTCCTCGGCGAGGTCGTGGTGGGCCTGCGCGGCGGTCCCGACGCGCGCGACCGGTGGCGGGCGCTCGCTCCCTCGGCGCGGGTGGACGCCGCCGAGTGGGTCAGCTCCTGGCGCGGGGACGTCCCCGAGGGCCTCGCAGAGCTCTTCCTCGTGGATCCCGCAGCCCGGGTGGTCGCTGCGGGGGTGCACCTGCTCGCTGACGGGCTCGCCCCGGGGGGCGCGGAGCCCATCGCGGCCGAGCTGCGCGCTCAGCTCGCAGACTGGGGTGGCCGGCGTCCGGCGTCGGCGAACGACGACCTCACGAAGGCCCACGCGGGCAAGCTCCGCCTGGAGTCCGACCGCCACAAGATCCTCGGCTGGTTCGGCGAGGGGTCCTACATCCGCTTCCTGCGGAAGGCTGTCCTGGACGGGCCCACGCTCGCGGCCTGTGCCCTGTTCGACGGCCTCTGCGGCGGGTTCGAGGAGGGACCGGACGACGAGCTCTTCCAGGCAGCCCTGGCCGGGCCCGCCCCCGCGCTGCGGATCGAGGCGATGCTGCGCTGGAAGGAGCGCGGCAAGGGGACGCTGCCCTCGGCTCTCGACAAGGACCCGGACTCGAAGGTGCGGAACATCTACCGGCGCCTTCGCTAGCGCCGCCCCACAGGGCGGGCTTCGCTACTTCTTCGCGGTCACGTCGACCTTCGCGAGCTCCTTCTTCATCGTCTCGATGTTCTCCGGCAGGGCGAGCCGGTTGTCGATGAAGATCTTCTCGGTGCTGTCCAGCTTCTCCTGGAGCCCCTCCTTCGTCGACTTGGAGCCCGCCTTGAGCAGCTTGAGGACAGAGCCCGTCGCCGCTGCGGACGCGAGGATCGTCCCGATGACGCCGACCACCGCCGTGGCGCCCGGGATGAGCTTGAGCGCGAAGATGCTCCCCGCCGCCAGCGCGATCCCGAACAGCTGACCGAAGCCCTTGAGGATGGCGTTGCCCCAGCCGCCTTCCTTGTCCCGCGCCCGGTTCGTCATCGCGACGCCCACGAGGCCGAGGACGCCCGCCGTGGCCACCAGCGGGATGCTCGCCCCGAGGAGCGCACCGCCGAGGAGCGTCCCGAAGGACAGGGCCGAGATGATCGCGCCCGAGACATCCAGCTTCTTGTTGATGTCCTTGCCCGGGACCCCCGAGGTCGGCCCGCTCGTCGAGTCGACGACCTTCTCCATCGCGGTGTCGATCGCCGTGAGGACCGGCTTCTCCTTGTCCTTCGTCCAGGTCCGCACGAGCTTCGCGAGGCCGCCGAGGGCCCACTTCACGATGGCCGCGCCGCCCGCCTTCGAGAGCTTGTTGCCCACGCCGGCGGTGAGGTCGTCGATGCCCTGCTTGACCTCACCCCAGGCCGCGAGCGCCTTGGCCTTGCGCGCCTCCTTGTTGCCGCCGGGCACCACGACTCCGGCGGTGCGGACCAGCGCCTCGACCGACTTGCCGAGCGTCAGCAGCGGCTGGACGACGAGCTCGCTGAGGAGCCCCTCCTTCGTGGAGTCCGTCGGTCCGAGCTTCACGAGGGCCTGGGCGGTCTTCTCGTCCAGGGCCTTCGGGCCGATGAACTCGACGAGGTCGTCGCCGAGGATGGCCAGCTGCTTCTTCTGGGCGACGACGGTGTCGATGGCCTTGAGGATCGGGCCGACACCCTCCTGCGTCATGGGATCGAAGCCCCACGCCTTGATCTGCTTCTTCGTGGCGGCGGAGCAGGCCTCGCCCTTGGCGAGCACGAGGCCGCCGTCGGTGGTGAACTTCCCGCCCGGGGCGAGCTCTCCGAGGAGGGTCTTCTTCTCGAAGACCTCGTCCTTGTAGTGGTCCCACATCTGGCCGTTGCCGGCCGCGGTCTTCAGCGTGGTCAGCTCGCCGTCGGCGGGGAGGCCCCAGTCGCTGGTGGCGCTCTGGATGGTGGTGATCGGCCCCATCGTCAGCTTCTGGGCCTTCATCACGCTCGCGAAGAAGGTCGGCAGCATGCCGGTCTTGTCGATCGTGAGCTTGTCCTGCTTCGCCCAGTGCTCCGCCATCTGGACGATCTGCGTGTAGACGACCGTCTCGATGCTCCTGAGGTGGCCGAGCCCCTTCCCGTAGAAGGTCTTGGCGTCGGGGAGGAGCGTGGACTTGTGGTCCGCGAGGAAGCTCTTGAGCTCGTCCGCGAAGTCCTTGAGTGCCTTGTGGCCAGACTTGGGGTCCTTGCCCGACGGGGCGATCTGGGCCGCCTTCGCGGCGAGATCCTTGGCCATCGCCTCGAACTTGGCGGCCAGAGCCGGGTAGATGTCCCCTGTGGTCGGCGCCCAAAGGGCAGACGCCGCCGTCGTCCCTCGGGCATCGGCCTTCGGCAGCGCGCCACCCAGCTTCTTCACCAGGGCGATGAGGGTGGCGTGGCCGTCGAAGGTCTTCTTCTGCTCGGCCAGGACCTTCGCGAGGACCTCGGCGGCCGTCTGGCTCGATGCCTGCGTCGTGACCCAGCCGTTCATGGCGACGTACAGCTGATCGGCCAGGGCGACGTCGACCTTCGCCACCTCGGCGAGCGTCTGCGTCATCTCCGACCACTCCACGCTGTGCGTGGACAGCGCCTCGTTGGCCGAGAGCAGGCTGTGCAGCGCGGTCGTCGCCGTCTTCAGGGCGCCCGCGTCCGTCGCCGCGGCGACGTTGGCCACCAGCTGCTTCACCTTGGCCGCCAGCGCCGTGTCGATGGCGGTGACGAGGGCGGCCCGCTTCGTCGTGAACTCGTCCTTCGCGAGGGCTTCCTTCGTCGCCATCGCCTTCGTGAGCTTGCTCAGCTTCGTGGCACTGACGCCCATCTTCTCGAGCGCGGTGACCCCCTTGGTCAGGTTGGTCGCCCAGGTGTTCTGGAGCGCCACCACAGCCTCGAGCGCCTCGAGCGGGTCCTTGCCGTTCGCGGCGGCCATGGCCTCCTGGGTGAAGGTGACCATGATCATGTTGGTCAGGTCGTCCTCGAGGGTGCCCAGCTTGCCCTTGGTGGTGGCGAAGTCGGACAGCTCGACGCCGTACGCACTCAGATCGCTCTGGCCCGCGACGTACTCCTCCAGGTTCTTCACCGCGGTAGCCACCGAGCCGCCGGTGGTCGCCTTGCCGATGGGCACGAGCAGCTCGGCGATCTTCTTGGCGAAGAAGCCGTCGATCTCCGTGATCACGCTGGCCTTCGCGTCGGCCTTGAAGACCGTCGGGTCGAGGAGCTTGGTGCCTTCGAGGGCGGCGAGCTGCTTCGCCACGAGCGGCGAGTTGATCTCGATGCCGGCGAGGGCGTCAGCGACGGTCTTGAGCGGTGCCGCCCAGTCCTGCTGGAGCTTGATGACCGCGGCGAGGGCCTCCTTCGGGTCCTTGCCGCTTGCGGCCTCGAGCGCCTGCTCGAAGAGCTTCGCGTACCACTTCGTGAAGTTGTCCTCGACCTCCTTGAGCATCTTCGCCATCGACTCGCTGCCGGGGTGGGGGTCCTGGCCGTCGGTCTTCGCCTTCTTCGCCCAGCCCTTGCCCTCGAGGCCGATGATCTGCTTGTCGAACTTCGTGATCTCCTGCTCGGCGTACTCGAACCCGCTCTTGTCCTTCGCCTTGACCATGAGGACGTGCATCGTCCCGGAGAAGCCCTGGATCTGCCATCGGGCGTTCCGGTCGAGGTCGCCGCCCGTCACGAGGCTCTTGACCCACTTCCAGCTGGCGTTGAGCTTCGTGTCGTTGGGGGCGATGAGGATCTCGACGTCGATCGCCTCGTCCTTCTCGTCCTCCGCAGCCGAACCGAAGGTGATGGTGATCTGGACGTCCGGCTCGAGCTTCGGCTTGATGTCCGCCTTGAGCTTGTCCGCGCTGGCCTCGGCGACCTTGCGGGCCTCCTTGTAGTCCTTGATCTCCTTGGGCGCCTCGAGCTCCTTCTTGGCGTCGTCGGCGAGCTTGCCGTGGTCCGCCTCGGACTTCGCCTTGTCGCCGCCGGTCTCCTTCCCGAGGGCGTTCGCTCCCTCGAGGAGGGCGCCGGCGAGCAGGTCGAACGACTCCTTGATGGGGCCGATCTCGTCGGTCTCGCCGCGGATCCACTTGCCGCCGCGGGAGTCGACCGCGAGGACCTGCGTCTTCGCCGTGGACAGGTACTTCGTGGCGTCGGCCTTGCTCGGCCCCTCCATTTTGTCCGCCTCGGCCTGCATCGCCGGGATGGACTGGCCGCCGACCTTGCCGGCGAACTTGCCCGTCAGCGTGGCGGTGGCGCCCTGGCCGCCCTGGACCGCGTCCCAGCCGAGCTCCATCGCACCGATGACGGTGGCGAGGGTGGCCTTGGGCAGCTTCGCGGGGTCGCCGCCGGTGACCTCCGGGGGCTTCTCGGCCTTGTCGGCCTCCTTGGAGGGATCCTCGGCGCCGCTCGGGCCCATCGTCTTCTTGAGGGCTTCCCAGGCGGCCTTGCCGAGCTCGAAGAGCTTGTCGAGGACCCAGTCGATGGCCTTGTCGACCTGCTCCTGGATCTTCTCGATGATCCCCTTGACCTTCTTGCTGATGCCGCCGAGGCCGAGCAGGTTGGCGAGGAGGGAGATGGCGACCGGGACGAGGTCGCCGAGGGCGCCCTCGATGAAGTTCGAGGCCTGACCGAGCTGGCCCTGGACGATGTTCGACATCGAGTCCACGACGCTCGTGACCAGGCCCATGATCCGCTCGGCCTGCTCCTGGACGAAGTTGTAGACGTTCCAGACCGTGATGATCGCCTGGACGATGGCGCCCGCCGGGTTCCACATCGTGGCGATCTTCATGATCGCGGCGGTGATCACCTGCTCGGTGAGCATGGCGATGGCCGAGTCGAGGAGCCCGCTCCACAGATCGCCGAGCTGGTCCTTGGCGTGGTCCCAGAGCCCCGCGATGCCGCCGTTCATGGCGGCCTCGACGTAGCCCCAGACGGACTCGAGCATGGCGACGTTGTCCTCGCCGATGCGCTCGCCGATCTTGTCCTTCAGCTTGTCGAAGGAGACGCCGAGGATGTCGGCGATCATCCCGAAGATGCCGGCCGCGTCCCAGGTGTCGGGCAGCGTGATGCCGGCCTCGCCCAGGGACCCCGTGAGCCACTCGACGGCGCCGTTGAGCAGGTGGCTGCCGAAGTTGTCGGCGAACTGGCTGAACCCGTTGCCGACCGCGCCGATCATGTTGGACACGAACGACATGGGGTCGTCGATGATCGCGTTGATCGTGTCCATCCCCTCGCCGACGAGTCCGTAGAACTCCGAGGGGTTGATGCCCGCGAGCGACAGGGCGCCCTCGAGCATGGCCTTGAACGCGGCCTCCCAGTCGCCACTGGCGATGGCCGAGGCGATGGCGAGGGCGGTGCTGACCGCGGCCTTGAAGGTGTTGATCGCGGCCTGGATGCCGGCGTTCAGCGCGTCGATGGCGGCGGTGACGGCGGCCTTGAGCTTCTCACCGACGGCGTTCACCGCGTCCTTGGCGAGGTTCACGGCCGAGTCGATGAGGTCGTTCAGGGCGGCGGCGAGGCCGGGGAAGATGTCCCCAAGCAGGCCGTCCACGAGGCCCTTGAGGGCGTCGCCGAGGGCGTCGAGGGCGGAGGTGGCGAAGCTGATCGCCGCGTCGATCATCGACGTGGCGAGGTCCTTGACCTTGTTGAGGATGTCGCCGACGGCCTTCGCCATCGCGTCGAAGATGCCGGAGACGGCGTTGGCGACGGAGTCGATGAAGCTGCCCACCGCGGACGCGGCGCGGGACCACCAGGACTCGTCGCTCTTCTTCTTCTCGGCGGCCTTCTTCTTGGCGGCGGCCTTCTTCTCGGCGGCCTTCTTCTTCGACTCCGCCTTCTTCTCCGCTTCCTTGTACTTCTTGCTGATCTTCCGGTCGTCGTCCTTGCGGCGCTTCTCGATCTTCTGCTGGGCGGACTTCTTCTCCTTGTCGCCCTTGCGCTTCGCCTTGACGAGCTCCTTCTCCTGCTTCTTCTTCGTGTCCTTCTGGCCCTTGTCGATGTCGGCGCGGGCCTTCTTGACCTCGGCCTCCTGGCTCTCCTGGGCCTTCTTGTTCTCCTCGTCGACGGCCTTGCTGGCCTCCTCGACCTTGGCGGCGTGGTCCGTCTCGAGGTTGTCGCCGGCCTGCTCGAACTGGGACTCGGCCTCCGCGAGGGCCTCGTCGAAGTTCGTCTTCTGGAGCTCGTCGGCCTTGTCGTAGACGTCGGAGGCGTGGCCCTTGTCGATGTACTCCTGGGCCTGGGCGGGGGTGGGGACGTCCGGGATCGGGGGCAGCTCGGCGTTCGCGGCCGGGATGTCCTCCTTGAGCTCCAGCGGCTGGACCTGCTCGGGGCCGGGGCCCGCGTCGACCGCCTGGACCGCCTTGACGTAGGCGTCGTCGGACTTCTTGTTGGCGTCCTCCTGGGCGCGGTTGCCGCGCATGGGGTCGCTCGAGCCGCCGAACTGCACCGTGGGGGACGGGCCGGGTGAGGTGTTCGTCGACGACTTGCTGTCGATCTTGTCCAGGGAGGCGGAGAACAGGGACTTGAGCGCGTCGGCGCCAGCATCGCCGCCGGCTCCCTTGATGTCGGACCCCGGCTTGCCCTTGCCGGTGCGGATCCGCTTCTCCTTCTTGAGCTTCGGCGCGGCGGCGTCGCTGCCGTCCTTGCCGTCGCCGACGGACTTGTCGAGGCCCTTGAGCTTCTCGCCCTTCTTGCCGTCGGCGTCCTCGCCCTTCATCTCCGCCGAGAACATCGGCATCGCGTCGTTCTTCGCGGAGACCTCGGACTTCGCCTCGTCGGTGATCTTCTTGCCGGTCTCGGAGATCTTGACTGCGTACTTGCTCGGCGGAGCGTTCGTCAGCTCCTTCGCCTTGTCGGTGCTGCCGGTGCCTCCACCGCCGCCGGCCGCTGCTCCGGCTGCGGCCCCACCGCCACCGCCGCCCGCGCCTGCCGCCGCGCCACCGCCCCCTTCGGCGCCCTTTCCGCCGTCGGTTGCGTTGACCTGCGGGGCCTCGTTCGCGCCGGGGACCTCGGGAGGGAGCTGGGACTTCTTGCTGGCGGCGGCGAGCTTCGTGCTCCACTTCGCCGCTTCCTTCGCGGACTTGTCACCCACCGGGTTCTTCTTGTGGGGGCCCATCCCCTTGCCGCCCTGGACGGGGCCGGACGCGGGGGTTCCGTCCTTGCGATCACCCTTCCCGCCGTTGACTTCCTCGAGCTTCTTCTTCGCGGCGCCGTCCTTGGCGGCCTTCGCGGCGAGCTGCTTGAGGGTTCCGTCGCTCTTGGACTTGTCCTGCTCGTATCGCTTGCGTGCCTTGTCCTCCTTGGCCTGGAGGCGTTGGACGCGGTCGAGAGCAGCTTGCTGCGTGCGGGCGGTATCGGGAGGCACGGTCTTCTCCGTGAAGGTTCCCTGGATGTCGGCGCGCCACGGATGACGCGAAAGGGCACTGGAGGCTACCAAGCCGGAGAACGGATCCGAAGCACTCATTTCCCGCGCACGCGTACGCGTGAGGAGCGGCGCTGTCGATCGTTCGGCGCAGTCGTGCGATCGGGGGGAGGTCGCGAAAGAGATGGGGCGATTCGTCACCCGGAGCGCTGGTGATCCGTTCCACTACTGTGACCACATGCGGGGGCGATCGAGCGCCCCGGGGGGAGATCCAGATGCGTCCGTTTCGTCTCGTGCTCTGCGTTGCCGTGCTCGCCGCCTTCACCGGCTGTCCTGGTGGGGACGACGACGACTCCACCGGCGGGATCGACGGCCCGGTGGACATCCTCTTCGTCGTGGACAACTCGTCGTCGATGGAGGACGAGCAGCAGACGCTGGGGATCGAGTTCAGCGCGTTCCTCGGAGGACTGGCCGGGGTCGACTACCAGATCGCCGTGACCACCACGGACGTCGTCAGCCCCGGGAACGGCAACCAGGGGAACGCGCGGAGCGCGGCGGGGGTGGGCGGAGCGACCTGCGAGGAGCCGCGGATCCTGCGGCCGGACGACGGAGACGTCGCGGGGGCGTTCGCCGACCTCGTGGACGTGGGGATCGGCGGCGCCGGCGACGAGACCGGCGCGCTCGCCGCCGCCTTCGCGCTCTGCAAGGGCCAGGCTGCGGACTTCTGGGGGGACCTGGAGGCGCGGCCGGACGACGACCCGGTTCGGGTGCTCTGCTCCCTCGTGCCCATCAGCGAGAGGGCGACCGGCGACACCCCACCCTGCAACGCGGACGCCACCGGCCCCTTGTTCCGCCCGGGGGCCACGCCTGTCGTGATCGTGATCAGCGACGAGGGCGACGGGGCAGCGGTCCGCAACGACCTGCCGCCCCCGGACTGGCTCACGCGCTGCGTCGACGACAACGCGTCCAACCCGAACGTCGGCTCCTGCGACTGCCGGGTGGAGTGGTACGCCAGCTTCTTCGCCGGGCTGCCCACCCCTGCTCTGATCCACTCGATCGCGCCCAGCTACCAGATCGCGGGGGATGTGGCGCCCTGGTGCGACGGCGGCAACATCGCGATCCCGGGCCCTTGCAACGAGTTCGGGTCATCGAGCTGCTCTCTCGATCTCTACCAGCAGCTCGCCTGTCAGAGCGGCGGGAGCTACCACCCTCTCGAGGAGAACGTCGGCGGCGTCACGGCCGAGGATCCCCCTGAGTGCCGCGAGGCGAACTTCGAGGACCTCCTGGCGGAGATCGCCGCTGCCATCGCAGGCTGAGCCTGCGGCGCATACCCTTGCGCCCATGACCGCGCCCGCCGACTCCTCGCCGTTCACGCTCTTCGGTCGCTGGCTCGCGGAGGCCGAGGCGTCCGAGCCCACGCTCCCCAACGCCATGGCGCTGGCCACGGCCGACGCCTCCGGGCGCCCGTCCGTGCGCCAGGTGCTGCTCAAGGGGTGGGGCGAGGGTGGCTTCGACTTCTACACGAACTTCGGCAGCCGGAAGGCCCACGAGCTCGACGCGAACCCGCAGGCGGCCCTGTGCTTCCACTGGAAGAGCCTGGCGCGGCAGGTGCGCATCGTGGGCCGCGTGGAGCGGGTGACGGACGCCGAGTCGGACCGCTACTTCGCGTCGCGGATCCGGGGCTCCCAGCTCGGGGCCTGGGCGAGCGACCAGTCGGCGACGCTGACGTCGCGCGACCAGCTGGAGAGGCGGGTGGCCGAGGTGACCGCGGAGTACGACGGCGCAGACGTCCCTCGGCCTCCGTTCTGGGGCGGCTACCGGGTGGTCCCGGACGAGATCGAGTTCTGGCAGGAGCTGCCGGCCCGCCTGCACATGCGGCTCCTGTTCGAGCGCACCGAGGGGTGGACCCGGCGTGAGCTCTACCCCTGAGGCGCAGCAGGGGGCCTCGGAGAGCGCGCTGACCAAACGGCAGCGCGAGTTGCCTTGGCTGCTCGCCCTGGCGACCTCAGCCCTGTGGATCGTCGCTCATCTCGCGATGCATCTCCCGCGAGGCTGGCCCTTCACCGACCGACGCGGCGAGTGGGACTTCCTGATGACGGCCGTCGCGATGGCGGCTGGAGAACCCCCGGACGTAGTGCTCGGAGCGGTCTTCGGCTCCGAGCTCGGCAGCTATCTGATCGCCGCCCTCGTCGCCGTGCCTGTCGCCTTCGGCGCGGATCCACCGGCAGTGACCCGGGTGTTGGGACTGCTCGCCGGATTGATCTTCGTCGGAACGGCGACCTGGCTCTCCGGGTGGTTCGCGGTCCGGATTGCGGGGTCGCGTGCGGCGGCCGCCTCGGTGGGGGCGGCCAGCGGGGTGATGGCGCTCGCCTGGCAGGGGCTCCACATGGAGTTCGAGGGGCTGAGCGGGAACTCAGTGGAGTCGTTCCTCCTCGGGTTCGTCGCCCTGAGCGTGGTGGTCACCACGCCTGCCCAGGGTGCGTGGCGGCGTGCGTTGCTGGTGGGGTGCTTGATGGGGGTCGCGGGCCTGTTCTCCCCGGTGGCGGTGTGGTCAGCCGCGGGGATTGGCATCGCTGGGCTCGTCCTCACGGACGGATGGCGACGGCGGGCGAAGGTCCTCCTGCTGGGGGTGTTGGGTGGGCTGATCCCGTTCTTCGCGTTCGCGTTGCTCCTCCCGGCAGGGGACACGGCCCTCGAGTCGCTCCTCGAGCTCCGGTTCGGTTCCGGTGTGGGTGGGCTGCCCTTCTCCAGCTCCGCGCCGGGACTCCGGGTGATTGGTCTTGTGGGGGGCGCCCTCGCCGGATCCGCTGTGAACGGCGACCTCGTGGTCAGGGACGCGGCGCTCTACGGCCTGGGATGGCTCCTCGCTTCCGCGCTCATCGTTGTGGCGATCACCGGCCTCGGACGGCGAGACCTGACCCGGCGTGTCCGCGTCCTGGCCGCCGTGGGGGCCTCGTGGGCTGTTCCCGTCATGTTGCAGTCCAACGAGCACCCCTACCCCCTCGCGTACCGGTACTGGATGGTGGGAGTCGGCGTGTCGTTCGTGCTCCTCCCCCTCGCCCTCCTACGAACAGGGCGCCTGGGAGCCGGGGTTGGAGTGGCGTCTGTCATCACGGCGCTGATCGTGGCCTTCTCCCTCCCCCGGGCGATCTTCGATCCGCCTCTGACCCGCGCGGCCGCGATCGGGGAGGCCGCGGCCCACTCGATGGCGCCAAGGGAGGGCCGCGGGCGCCATGAGCAGTACCTTCGGATCGCCCCCCACCTCGCCTGGTCGGATGAGCGGGCCGGCTTCGCTGAGGGCTACGGCATGCACCTGGGCGCGGACCACGCGATGTCGTCCCCTCCGGACACCTCGGAGTGGCGATCCCTGGCGGAGGCTCTGCCGGAGAACCTGCGCCCCGGGTATCTCGTGGGGGTGGGCTGCGGGCTGACGGTTCGGCCGCTCGCCCCCCGGACCCTCACGCAGATCCGTCGAGGGCCCGCGAACCATCAGGCTCCCCTCTGGTGGGGGTTGGGTCGGTGTTCGGAGGCTCCGGCGATGGCGGAGCTCGAAGGGGAGCCCGCGTTCGAGGCGGGGCGATCGAATCGACCGATGGGACCCATCCGGTCAGTGTTCGTCGATCCCGCGCAGTCGATTGCTCCGCGGGGAGAGTAGGCCCGACCCCGTGACCCGCGACCGCCCGCGCGCGCTCCCCTGGTTGCTCGCCTTCGCCGGCGGCGGCTTGTGGGCCGTCGCGCACGTGATCGCGCTCCGGCAGCGCGGCTGGCCCCGCATGGACGTCCGTGGCGAGTGGGACGTCCTCCTCACGACCCTCGCCCTCGCCGCAGGCGACCCGCCCGACGCCGTCCTCGGCGCGGTCCACGGCTACGAGCTCGGCAGTTACCTGATCGCCGCCCTCGTCTCTCTCCCCGTCACCCTGGGGGCGGACCCCGTCGTCGCGGCGAAGCTCGTCGCCCTCGGGTTCGGCGCGCTCCTCGCGGGCGCCACCGTCTGGCTCGCGACCTGGCTGGCGCTTCGCGCATCCCCTGACGCCGAGCCGCTCCGCGTCGCCGTCGCGGTCGGCCCCACCATCCTCGTGGTGGCCTGCGCCTGGCCGGGCCTCCACCTGGAGTTCGCGGGACTGAGCGGCAACACCCTCGAGTCCTTCGCACTGCAGGTCGTCGCGGTCGGCCTGACGATCTCGAGGTCGCCCGGCGCCTCGCTCCGCCCCCTCGCCGTCGGCGCGCTCCTCACCGCCGCCGTCCTGCTCTCCCCCGTCGCCGCCTGGACCGGCCTGGGGCTCGCGGCGGCCGCGCTCCTGGTGCGTCCCCGGCCGCGCCCTCGAGCCCTCGCTCTCGCCGTCGCTGGTGGCGCCCTCGTCGTGGCCGCCTTCGCCGCGTTCGTCCCCGGCGGGGGCGAAGGGCTCGCCCGGTTCCTCGTGGAACAGGTCGACGGGCAGGGGCTGGGCGGTCCCGACACGGGCGCCCCCCTCGGACTCGGGATCCTCGCCCACATCCACCACGCCCTCGAGGGCCGTGCGCTCAATCCTGCGCTGGGTCTGCGCCCGGTCGCCCTCGCCGGCCTGGGGTGGATCCTGGTCCTGGGACTCCTGGTGGCGGTGCGGCCCGGCCCACCGCACCTGCGCGCCGTCGCCATGCTCGCCCTGTCCTGGGCGGTCCCCCTGATGCTCCTGCCCGCGGGCCGCTGGTTCTACCCCCTCGCCTTTCGGTATTGGGTGCTCGCCATCGCGCTCGCGCTGGCGGTCCTCCCCGCGGTGCTCCTGCGCCTTGGCCGCCCGGGCCGCCTGGGGGCGGGCGCCCTCGCCTGCCTCGCGTTGGCCTGTGTCCCGTCGCTGCCCGCGTTGACGACGGGGCCGTTCCTCCTGCGCGCCGAAGCGATCATGGGAGCCGCCGCCCACACGCTGGAGCCCCGCCCCGGGCGCGACCGGCACGCCGCCTTCCACGCCTTCGCCCCCCACCTGCCATCGCGGGATCGCGGCGCCTTCGCGGAGGGGTACGGCCTCCGCCTCGGGGGGGACGAGGCGCAGCGGCGGCCCGGGGCGCCGCCCATCGACTGGTCGGAGGTCGCCGACCGCCTGGAGCCCGGCGTTCGCGCCCGCTTCCTCGTCGGGGTCGGGTGCGGAATGACCGTCCGCGGACCCGTCACCGACCGCATGGTGGAGGTGATCCACACCGCCCCCGCCGCGCACAGAGACGCGGTCTTCTGGGGCCTCGGTCGATGCACCGAACCCTCCGAGCGTCCCGAGCTCCTCTCCGAGCCAGCGTTCGTGGCGGGCCGCGCTCGCGCCCCCTTCGACGGAATCCGATCCTCGGTGCCCGCCCCGCAGGACCAGATGTCGCTCCGCTGGTAGCGATGGGCGCCGGCGCCCCCCGGGACTCAGCAGGCGCAGGGGTCTCGCGGTGTGGCGCTGACGGCGCGTCCTCGGGCATCCACCGCGATGGCGCAGCAGGCGAGCAGGTCGTCCTTCAGCATCGCGCAGCCCCGCTGGACCCGGGACCGGAACCCCGTGGGCGACAGGCCGAGGTGCTTCGCCGCGTCCGCTTGGCTCATCCCGGCGATGTGGGTGAGCTCGAGGGCCTGGCGGTAGGTGGGCGGCAGCCGGTGGAGGAAGGGCTGCATGCAGGCGGCGAGGAGGTCCCGGTCGAGGGTCCCGTCCAGGTCGACGTCGACGGGCGTGTCCGTGTCACCGATCGGTTCCAGTGCCGCCCTGTCCGTCGCCCGCTGGCGCGCCCCGGACCGCCGGTGGTGGTCCCGCACGGCGTGGGTCGCCGCGCGCCGGACGAAGTGCTCGAGGTTCCGCACGTCCTCGAGGTCCTCCCGCTTGTCCCACAGCCGGGCCAGCAGGTCGTGGACGACGTCTTCGGCGTCCGCGTCGCTCGCCACGCTGGGCCGCACCTGCCGGAGCAGGGCGGCGCGCAGCGCGGGGAGCGTGGCTTCGGGGTTGGCGGTCACCCAGCGGTCTCCGGGCGGACGGCCTGGATCGAGGCCGACGCGACCACGTCGCCGGCGCCCCGACCGGGCATCCACTCGTCCACCATGGCGCGGGAGCCGGGATCGATCGAGACCTGGATGTCGATGAAGCCCAGGTCAGCGAGGATCGCCTCGATGCGGTCCACCGGCGCCGCGCCGGCCACGCAGCCGGTCAGGGCCTCGAAGTCGGCCTGGAGCTCCGCGGGGATCGGGGCGGTGGCGACGATGTCGCGGATGGCGAGGCGTCCGCCGGGCCGCAGCACCCGGAAGGCCTCGGCGAAGACGTCCTCCTTCTCGGGGGAGAGGTTGATCACGCAGTTGGACAGGATGACGTCCACGGAGCCGTCCGCCACCGGCAGGTGCTCGATCGTGCCGAGGCGGAAGGAGACGTTCTCCGCGCCCACCTGGGCCGCATTGCTCCGGGCGCGCTCGAGCATCGCCGGCGTCATGTCGACTCCAATGACGGAGCCCTCGGCGCCCACCTGCTTCGCGGCGAGGAGGCAGTCGAGGCCGGGGCCGCTGCCGAGGTCGAGGACATCCTCGCCGGGGCGCAGGGACGCGATGGCGTGCGGGTTGCCGCAGCCGAGGCCGAGGTTCGCGTCGGCGGGGACCGAGGCGAGGTCCTGCTCGGAGTAGCCGAGGCCCTTGGAGATCGTGGTGGCGTCAGGCAGCTCGCTCGAGTCCGCGGCGGGGGAGCAGCAGGACGGGGCGCAGCAGGACGACGAGGTCTCCGCGACCTTGCCGTAGGCGTCGCGGACGGCGTCGCGGACTGCGTGGGGGTTCTGGGGGGAGGGGGCGTTCGTCTCGGGGGAGTTCATGGTTGCTCCGGGGTCACGTTCAGGGTCGTGCTTCGACCCACATTCACCCCGAAGACGCAGCTGGCGGGAGATCGACGCAGGATTTCTTCGCGATCCTGCTCCCGGCGCGCCGTGACCACCATCCTGGCGGGGGAGGCTGCCCAGGTCCTCAGCGGTCCCGGTCGACCGCCGAGTCGAAGCGCCCGGTCCAGCTCGCGTCCAGGATCTGCACCGCCTCGCAGTCGCACGGGGCGAAGTCCGCGTCCACCGACCGCGCCTCCTGCACGCGCATGGTGAAGGTCGTGCCTTCCGCCCGCCCCATCGCGAGGACCTCCCCCGACTGGACGACCACCTCGACGTCCTCGTCCAGCGCCACCTCGTCGCCCTCGTCGTCGCCGGGGACCCGCAGCTCCATCCGTGGGATGCCGTAGCGGGGGGACTCGGCGAACACCTCCATGCGGGGCAGCTCCTCGGGCCAGCCCACGCAGGCGCTGCTGTCCACGATTGTTTCCACCCAAGGCTCCTCTGCCTCGGCCGTTGGGGTCAGGTCCCCCGGGTCGAGGTAGCGGACCACCGTGGCGGTCTCGACGGCGCAGGAGATGGCGTGGCTGCTGTCCGTCTCGCCGTCGGTGAAGAGCCGCAGGGTCGCGTCGAAGGTGGCGGGGCCGGTGCAGCCGGTGGTGATGACGAGGAGCAGCAGGGCGAGGATGCGGTTCATGGCGGTCTCCTTCGGGTGGGGAGGCGGGGAGCAGCCCCCCCTTTGGGGGGCGAAGTGGGGGGCTAGCGGAACGTCCCGACCATCGAGAAGCCGCCGTGGCCCTTGACCGGGTCGAAGGTCGGGGTCGCGCCGAGCACGCGGATGGCGGGGCCGCGCTGGGCCAGGAAGTCGGGCTTGGGCATGTGGCTGACGGCGCCCGCGATGAGGGCGATGCCTCCGGCGGCGAGCATCCCGGCGCCGGCCCCGCCCACGGCGTAGACCGCCTGCGCGTCCTCGCGGCCGAACACCTGTCCGGTCCGCGCGGCGGGCAGCACGCCGAACAGGGCCACGCTGCCGTTCACCATCATGGGGATCCCGAAGCGCAGGAAGTTGTCCCGGTGGCCCCGGGGTGCGTCGAGGCTGGCGAGGGCCTGGTCCCCGTCGATGGCCAGGGCGCCGGCGCCGGCCACCATCGACCAGCCCACGGACGACGCGAAGATGCCGGGCGCAGACGTGTAGCCCTCCCCGGCGAGGTCGACCGTGTAGGCGAGGGCGATCGTGCCCATCAGCGAGCCGGTGACCGTCCACACGGGCGTCATCGCGCGGGAGAAGCGGGCCCGGATGGCGGCGCCGCGCTGGTCGTAGGCGAGGTGCCGAGTGGAGGCGTGGTGCCCGATGCCCGAGGCCAGCAGCGGGATGCCCGCGGTCAGCATCACCGGGATGGAGGTGGCGAGGAACGCGATGTCCGGCTCGCCGTGGTAGCTCAGGTTGTACTCGGTCATCGCGGGGATGAGGGCGAGGGCGCCGCCGGTGATGGCGCCGCCAGCGATGCCGCGGGCGATGCCCCCTTCGAAGGCGGCGCGGGCCGCGGCGAGGTCCTCGGGGGAGGTCTCGGCCTCGGCGTTGGGGTCGGTCTTGAGGCTCAGGGTCAGGTCGGGCGTGACGTCGTCGGCGACGGCGGTCAGAGGCAGGAGCAGGGCGAGCAGGGCGGCGATGGCGGTGCGGGTGGCGATGGTGTTCATGGCGTTCTCCTCAGGGGTCTGGTTGGGGTTGGGGTTGGGGGCTAGAGGCGCTCGAGCTCGAGCGGCTTGGGGAAGAGCAGCGGTCCACGGCTGCGCCCGGCGCGGCCGGTGACCTGGACGACCGTGGTGCCGTTCCGCACCAGGGCCGTCGCCTCGTAGACGCCGGGCGCGATGCGCAGGAACCGGGTCTCGAGCCAGCTCGCGCCCTTCGGGTTGAAGCGCAAGACAGCGTCGAGCTCCGTGTCGGTGTCGACGGCGACGAGGACCCGAATCCCCGTGCGGGACCCTTGGGCGGTCATCTCGATCCGGGCGGCCCGGATGTCCTTGGCGCGGGAGCGGTAGGGGAACTCGTCGTGGTTCAGGGACCAGTGGGGGCGGCGGTCCGCGTGGTCCTCGAGGCGGGCAGGGACGGAGTCGACGGGACCGCTGTCGACGGACTGCGTCCCTGCGGCGACTGCGGCGGCCTCGGCGGCGTCCGCTGCCTCCCGCGCCGCGGCCTGCTCCGCGATCTTCTGGGCCCGGGCCACCTCGCGGGCCTTCCGGCGCTCCTGGGCCTCCTCGGCCAGGCGGCGTGCCTTCTCTGCCGCCTCCTTCACCGCGAGGCCGTCCTCGACGATCTGGCGGCAGGCCTGGTCGCTGATCTCATCGGAGACGACGCCGTTGGGGGCTCCCTTGGGCAGGCGGACGAGGCGGTCGTCGGTCGTGAGCCCGTAGCGCGCGTCTTCGGCGCGCAGCACGACGGTGACGGGACCGTGGACGGGGTGGACGGCCCAGGAGCGGTGGCCGTCGACGACGCGGACCGACGCCTCTTCGTCGCCGAGCTCTCCGGGGATCAGCTCCGCGTAGTCGTCGCTCCAGGCGCAGACCGCGCCCTCTCTCGCCGCGTGGGCCTGCCCCCAGCGCCCGTCGGGGAGCCGGCGCAGCGTCGCCAGGGGAGAGGGGCGGACGGTCCCGAGAGCCGCCCCCACCGAGGCGATCCGGGTGGCCACCGCGCGGGAGAACCGCTCGGCGAGGGCGTCGAAGGGGGCCTCCTCGTCCGCGCCGACGACAACCGCGACGTCGGGCAGGAGCGCCATCCCGACGCGCATCGTCCCGGAGGCGACGCAGCGCTGGCTGCGGGTGTAGGGGTCGCGGCAGCGGAAGCGAGTGACCCGCACGGTGACCTCGGCCGGATCCGCGAGGTGGGGGTCGGGTCCGGCCCAGAGCCCCACGGCGCGCAGCTCGCGGTCGATGGCCCGGCGCATGCGCTGGGGGAAGCGGTCGGACGTGTCGAGGAACCAGTGCTCGCGCGGGGGCACCGAGTACGGCGCCGCGGCGACGTCGTAGCCGGGCTCGATCCCCGCGCCGACGGTGGGCGCCCAGCGGTTCTGGGTCCACTCGGCGATGACGTCCACCTGGACGGGGCGGGCGAGCTCGGCGGCGGGCGCGGGGCGGGTCCAGGAGATCCGCACGTCCTCGTCCGCGGCGCTGAGGGTGGGCAGGAGCGCCACGACGAGGGCGGCGAGGGCGAGCAGGCGGGGGATGGGGTTGGTCACGGTCAGCCTCCTTGCCTGGGGGAAGGAGCAACCGGCGTGCCAGGTGTCGTGTCCACGATCGTTGACGCGGACCGTGGGATCGGAGGATGAGCCCGAGCTCCGCCGGCAGTTCCGGCTTTACAGCACCTCCCCCACCGGGTACTCATCGCCCGCCGCCCGAGGGGCGGCAGTCCCGCGGATGCGGGCGTGGCGCAGTCCTCATGTGGAGGGAGCGCTCCGTTCGCTGGGAAGCCGGTGAGAGACCGGCGCGGCCCCCGCCACTGTGACCGGCGACGGGCCCCGCACGAGCCACTGCGCCTCGACGGCGCGGGAAGGCGCGGGGCCTCGGATGACCCGGGAGCCAGGAGACCGATCCGCGAGGCGACGGCACCCAAGGCGGGTGCATGGAGGCGCGCGTGTGCGGGTGGCACCGGAAGCGCTCCGACGGTGGTCCGCGGTCCGCGGCCCTGCTCGGAGCCAAGGTCAGGATCAAGTCGGCGCTCTTGTTCGGGGCGCTGTTGGGCGGGTGTTCGGGCGGCGGGGAGGCACCCGTCGAGGACGGTGAACTCGGCTTCCTGAGGGGCGCCGTCCTCGCGCCAGCGGGGGCGGGCGGCCGGCCTGTCGGGGGCGGCCGCGAGCTCGTGGAGACGGCGTGGACGCCAGGAGAGGACGTCACCGTTGGTGGCGTGACCGATCAGGCCCCTGCGCGCGCCGAGTGTCTCCCTCTGTTCTCCCAGGACCTCGGCGATGTGAGCACGCTCATCGCGATGGGGGGCGAGGCGCCCAACGCGGCGCTGGCGTGGTCGCCGGACGGCGCGCTCCTCGCGGTGGGGTCGCACCGGGGCGAGATCCTGGTGCTCGACGGGTGGACCGGGGAGGTTCGCGGGCGTCGCAAGCTCGCGGAGACGATGGTCAAGTCCGTGACCTGGAGCCCCGACGGGGCGGTGGTGTACGCCGCCGAGCAGTCGCCGGACGCCTTCGTCCACGCGCTCGACGTCCCCAGCCTGACGTCGCGCTGGTCCTTCCGGCTCGCGGACGAGCTCGAGTCGTCGCCGCCGCCTCCAGCCACCGACATCTACGGCGTCTACACCCTGCCGGCGGCGTGGTCGCTGCTCACTTTGCGCGGCGGGGACGTGCTCGTGGCGGGGACCCACTCCTGGCCCAAGGACGGCACACGGACGAACCTCGCGCGCCTGTGGCGGCTGGCCCCGGACGGCAGCGTCCGGCGCGCCTGGCCTGCCGAGGGGCCCCTCGACGGCACGCTGCTCTTCCCCAACGTGGACGAGGACGCCGATCGGCTGGCCATCTCCGTGGGGCGGTCCGCGGAGGGCCCGGCACCCGAGGGAGTCGCGATCGGCGGGGTCCAGGTGCTGCGCCTGTCCACCTTCGAGGTGCTCGACGGCTTCATCGCCGAGCCCCTCGCTCCCCACTTCACCCGGGCGAAGCCCTGGGAGGCGGTGGACGTCGAGGGGGACGTGGTGTTCGCGGGGTACTCCGACGGGCGAGCGCGGCTCTATCGACTGGGGGGAGGGGGCACGCCGTCGGAGGCGGACTCAGCTCCGCCGCCCGCGCCGTCGGAGCCGACCACCCTGAACCTCGGCACCCCCTGGCTCGCCGGCGACGTGCCCCTGGCAGCGTCGGTGAGCTGGGGCTTCCTGGACGACGAGCGCCTCGTGGCCGTCACCGGGGAGACGAACATCCCCTGGGGCAGCCAGACCACCGCGACGCGTCCTCCGAGCCCTCATCCGCAGGCCAACCGCCTCCACGTCTTCGGGCACGACGGCGCGCTGCGCTGGGCGTGGTCGGGGGGCTACACGGTCGCCGGCGTCTCCCCGTCGCCGTCGGGCAAGCACGTCGTGGTGGGCGCGGGCGAGCGGCGGGCGGACGACCGGCGCGACCTGTTCGGCGCGCTCCTCTTCCGGCTCGAGGGCGAGGGCGGAGGCGAGGACCGGCTCGAGGCCGTCTGCGCGACGGAGGGCCCCGTGTTCTTCCGGCAAGCGCTGCACGACGACGGGCGCGTCGCGGTGGCGGAGGTGCCCTGGAAGGCAGACGACGGCTCGGTGCTCGGCACCTATCGGGTGACGGTCCTCCGGTGAGGAGCCCGGTGCTCGGAGCGCCTCGTTGAGAGTTCTGCTCGCCCTCCTCCTGCTCGCGGGCTGCGCGGGGCCGGCGTCGCCCCCTGGCGTTGCATGCGACGCGTCCGGCGTCACGGTGACCGGCGAGGGGATCCAGCGCGTCGAGGTCTGGAGCGACGGTCAGCGACTGGCGCGGCGGAGGGCGGCGGGGATCGGGGAAGCGCGGGTCGCGGTGGCGCTGGACGGCGTGGTGGAGGTCCGGGTGCGGGCCGCCGAGGACCACGTCCTCTCCTGCGTCGTCGAGCCGGAGAGGGACGGCGCGGTCGACGTGCGCTTCGCGGCGCCCGCGGGCCAGGCGATGCGGCCCCTGGTGTCGGGGGAGCAGACCTTCGTCGCCTTCGAGGGGGCCGAGGCCGAGGTCGCGGTGATGGTCACGGCCCGCCGACCGGGCGACGTAGAGGTGAGGATCGGCGACCGCGTGGAGTCGATCCGCCTGGGTGTGGCAGGGCAGCGAGAGGTCGTGCGCGCGCCCTTGCCCCCCGAGGGGACGACGCGGCTCCAGGTGCGGGCCGAGGGGGTCGACGAGGAGGTGCTCCTGAAGCCCGCGCGCGTCGCGGCCTCCGAGGCCGAGGCGACCCTGTCCGTGTCGTCGGTGGTGTTCCCGTCCGACGAGGGCGGGGGGGCCGATCCGGCGCGTCCAGCGGGGAGGGTGACGCTGCCGGGCGCGGGCTGGACGGGGCTGCTCCGGCGCTTCGATCTGGGCGCCCGGGGCGAGGGCGAGGAGGTCCCCTGGAGCTTCTTCGCGGTCACCCTGACCAACGCGGGCCCCCACCCGCTGGACGTCGAGGTGCGGAGCCGGGTCGAGGACGCCGACGGGCCAGCGGCTGCGTTCCTGCCCGTCGTCCGGGACGCGGACGGGGGGACGGGGATCGTGTCGGCGCTGGTGCGCGTGCCGGCGGGAGGCGAGGCGTTGGCGCGCCTGCCCCTGTTCGTCCACGACGCCGAGCTCGCCGAGGGGGCGTCGAGCTACGAGCACGTGCTGAGCGTCACCCCCCTGGGCCTCGCCGAGCCGGTGTTGGAGCGCAGCGAGCCCCTGCACGTGTCGAGGGGCTCGTCCTGGGTGGCGCTCGGGTTCGCGCTGGCGCTCATCTCCGCGTGCTTCGGCGTGGGCTCCGCGATCCTCGGCCTGCCCCGGTGGCTGCGGACCTGGTCCACGGCAGACCTGACGACCATCGCCGTGTTCGCGACGCTGGGGTTCGTGGTGACGGCGGGGACGGCCCTCCTGTCGTCGCTCGTCTCGACGTTGCTCGGCCCGTTCTCGATGCTCGTCACCGGCCTTGTCAGTGACTGCCTTCGCTCGGCGCTCCTCGCCACCCTCGTCGTTCTGCTGCCGCGCCGGGGCACGGCGACGGTGTTCCTGCTCGTCGGCTGGCTCATGCAGGGGGTGGCCCTCGGGGCGTTCTCGCCAACGGACTTTGTCTTCGTGGGGAGTCGGATCTTCTGGCTGGAGGCGTTCCTGTGGGTCGCGGGGCTGACCCGGGGCGGCGGGTGGCGCGACGGCAGCGCGGTGAGCCGCTTCCTCCGCCTCGCCGGAGGCTTCGCCGGGGCGTCGCTCCTATCGACGGCGGCGAGCATCGCGAGCCAGATCGTCCTGTTCCGCCTGTACTACGCGGCCTGGTTCGTCGGGCTCCTGCTGGCGCTGCCCGGCTTCACCTACGACGTGCTCGCGTGCCTGCTGGCGACGTCGTTCGCGGCCTCGCTCCGCCGGGTGCAGTCGTGACGGAGTCGGGGGCCTCAGACGCCGCGGGGGTGCGCTTCGTGGGTTCGGGATATCGCTATCCGTCGGCGGACGGTCCAGCGGTGCGCGGGGTGGATCTGCAGATCGCGCCCGGCGAGCTCGTCCTCCTGACCGGGCCCACGGGGTGCGGGAAGTCCACCCTCGTGCGCCTCGCCGCCGGGCTCCTGGGACGGCACGGGGACGGCGAGGTGCTGGGGACGGTGGAGGTGGGCGGTTCGGACGCGGCCGGGTTGACCCCGGCCGAGCGGGTGCGGCGCCTGGGGTTCGTGTCCCAGACCCCGGAGAGGCAGCTGTTGACGGGGTCGCTCGGCGACGAGGTCGCGTTTCCCCTGGAGAGCGCGCGCTGGGACGTCGGGGCCATCGCCGCCCGGGTCCCGGAGCAGCTACGGGACTACGGACTCCCGGGGGACCTGGGGCGTGCGCCGTCCGCGCTCAGCGGGGGACAGCGTCAGCGCCTGGTGACCGCGAGCGCGATGGCGGGGGGCGCCAGCGTGCTCCTGCTCGACGAACCCCTCGCCCAGCTCGACCCCGACGGCGCGCGGGCCCTGATGGCGCGCCTGCGGACGGTGGCCGACGACGGCGCGGCGGTCCTGCTCGTGGAGCACCGGTTGGGGCCGACGTTGCCCGTGGTGGACCGTGTCGTGCTCATGGAGGACGGCGGGATCGTCGGCGATGTCGCGCCGGGGGAGCTGGACGGCGACCTGCTGGCTCGGCTGGGGATGCGGCTGCCGGGCCAGGGCCGCGGCAACCTTCGAGATGCCCCCTCGGACCGTGAGACGCCGATCGACGCCCACGTCCTCCTCCAGGCCGGCCCCCTCCGCTTTCGGTACCGCGGCGGCGACCGGGACGCCCTCGACGTCCCCGGGCTCACCCTGCGCGCGGGCGAGCGGGTGGCGCTGCTGGGGGCGAACGGATCGGGGAAGTCGACGCTGATCGGCGCCCTCGTCGGCGACCACGCCGCCGGGCAGGTCGACGCCGAGGGGCGGCTGCTCGATCTGCCCCAGGACCCGGACCTCGCCCTGTTCTCCGAGACGGTGTGGGAGGAGATCGCCCACGGACCTCGCGAGCAGCGCCTGCCCGTGGCCGAGGTGGAGGCGACCGTCGCCCGTTGCGCGGCCGCCCTCAGCGTCGACGACCTGCTCGACGCCGCCCCCCATGCCCTGTCGCGCGGTCAGCGCTTGCGCGTCGCCGTCGCCGCGATGCTCGCCTGCGCCCCGGACGTCGTCCTCCTCGACGAGCCCACGTCGGGGCAGGACCACGCCCACGTCGAGCGGATGATGGAGGAGCTGCGCAGCCCCGACCGCGCGTTGCTCTTCGCCACCCACGACGAGGACCTCGCGCGCCGCCACGCCACCCGCGTGCTGCGCATGGAGGACGGGCGCTTCGTCGAGGCGTCGACTGCTGAAGCCGGACCATCGAGCGCAGCCTCCGTCGCGGCGTCGAGCACCGCCGCGGTTGCCCGCACGCCCTCGACCCAGCCGCCTCCGTCGCCCACCACGCCCTCCCGCGGCCTCGACCCCCGCCTCCGCATCGCCCTCCTCCTCTGCGTCGGCGTCCTCGCCGTCGTCCTGTCCCGCGCCTCCTCCCTCGGCGCCCTCGCCGCTGCCTCGGCGCTCCCCCTGCTCCTCGTCGGCCTCCCCAGGCGCTGGCTCCTCCAGGGTGGCCTCGCCCTCGTCGCCGTCGTGTGGAGCACCGTCCTCTCCCAGGGCCTCTTCTACGCGGACCTCCCCCGCGTCCCCCTGCTCCACGTCGGCCCCGTGATCATCTGGACCGAGGGCGTCCTCTGGGGCCTGACGCAGTCCCTGCGCTTCGTCGCCACTCTGCTCGCCGGCCTCGCCCTCGTCGCCTCGACCCCGCCCGACCGCCTTCACGCCGCCCTGCGTCGCCTCCGCGTCCCCTTCGGCCTCGCGTTCCTCGCCGCCATGGCGCTCCGCACCGTGCCCGAGACCGCCCGCAGCGCCCTGACGGTCCGCCGCGCCCGCGCCCGTCGAGGCCGTCCCCTCCTCGCCCGCTCGCCTTGGGCCTGGCTGCGCCTCGAGGTCTCCCTGCTTCGCCCGGTGATCGCCGAGTCCCTGCGCCGCGCCCGCTCCCTCGCGGAGGCCCTCGACTCCCGCGGCTTCGACCCCGTCGCCCCTCGGACCGAGCGCCTCGTCCTGCGCTTGCGCCCCTGGGAGGTCGCCCTGGGAGCCGCCGCCCTCAGCCTGACCGTCGGTGCCACCACGGCCCGCGTGCTCTTCGTCCTCTACAGCGCCGAGGTCCTCTACGTCCCCGCCCTGCGCCCGCTCTACGGCTGGGTCCGCGCCTGGCTCTGAGGGACACCGGGGCGCCGGGCCCCTGAGCCTCCGGAGCGCGGCCACCGCCCCGCCTGTCCGCGGACGTCCGCGACCGCCCGTTCGTCGACCCCGCGAGAGTGGTCGCTCGCACCCGATCGACCGGCGTCTCCCCGATCGCCTTCCTGGCACGCCGGTTGCTCTTCCTCACCCCGGAGGAACCGACCATGACCGACACCACCCCCCGCTTCGTGCCCGCTGCCTTCATCGCCGTCTCCGCCGCGTCGCTGTTCGGCGCCGCGACCCTGGCCTTCGGCTTCTGGCAGACGACCCTGCCCACCTACGCCCCCGACGACGTGGCCCCGGCCGCGGACACCCCCATCGCCAGCATCTACTCGGACGCCGAGCTCCAGGCCATGCGCGACCGGGCCCGCGCCCCGAAGCCGCCGCCGCCCCCGAAGGCGCTCGCCGTCGCCCCAGCGGCCGAGCCCATCGAGACCCCCGTCTCCGTCGAGGTCATGGGCCAGCTCGCCAGCCTGGAGCTCGCCTCCGCCGCCGCGGAGCGGGACCCTGCCGCCGCGAAGGCCGGTCAGGTCTGGTTCGACGGCGCGGAGCGCGCCCGCGAGATGGGCCGCCTCGAGACGGCGATGAACATGCTCCTGCGCGCCGTCGACCGCATGCCGGAACACACCGAGTACTGGGTCGCGCTCGCCGAGGTCCAGACCGATCTGGGCCGGTCCGCCGAAGCCGCCGACGCCTGGCGCCGCGCTGCCGTCCTGCGCATGCGCTGACCTTCCCGGGGGCCGTCCTCAGACCCCACCTCTCGCCTCCCGGTATGCTCCGGCCCGGCGGCGCCCCCCGGTGCTCTGGGGCGCCGGGAGGCAGCAGACATGTCCGACGCTGAAGCGGAGGCGGAGCCCACCGAGGCCGAGCCGAGCGGGACGGAGACCGAGGAAGAGGGCGGGGGGTGGCTCGAGATCGCCATCGCTGTCCTCATCAGCGCGTTCTTCCTCCTCGCCCCCCTGATCTACTTCGACTACCGCTACGAGCTGTTCATCAGCGAGTCCGGCGCCATCCGCGAGGGTGCGGCCGGGGCGACGCTGGCGCTGGCGGTCATCTTCCGAACCGTCAGCCGCACGGTCCTGCGGACCATCATCCGCACGTCCGCCCGGGCGGGGATGAAGGCGTCCATGAAGGGCGCGCTCCAGGCCGGCATGCGCGTGCTCTTCGCGTCCATGTTCAAGGGCGCGTTCGGCAAGCGGAAGGAGCGGGTCGACCCGTCGCAGGTCCGCGCCGCGAACCTCAAGTCGCTGGCGTTCGCCTCGGTGTTGCTCTACGCGAGCTGGGTGATCGTGGTCGGTCTGGGGCAGCCCTTCGAGGGGCTCAAGACCGCCGAGGAGGCCGAGGCCGCCGAGGTCGCGGAGGCCGAGGAGCGCCGCAAGCTCCTGGAGAAGCGTCGCGGTCCCGCCATCGAGGCCTTCAAGGCCCAGGTCGAGGTGGACCGCCTCGCGGACGAGATCCGCACGAAGATGAAGGAGCTCAAGATGGAGCGCTCGGCCGAGGGCCAGCGCCACATCGAGACCGAGCTCATCATCCTCGCCCACGACGAGGACGACGCGAAGGATGCCCTCGCCGCCGCGCTCGACAAGTCCAACGGCTCCGTCCTCGACCCCGAGGTGCTGCGGAAGGAGCCGCCGCCGACGCCGGCGGACAAGGTCTTCGAGCGCTTCTTCGCTCGCGCCCCCTACCCCGGCGCCACCGCCTGGGGGTCAATGGTCATCTGGCTCGGCGGCCTCGTGATCGTGCTGCCGCTCTGGTTCATCTACTTCGTCCAGTCGGGCGTGGCGAAGAGCCTCGGCAGCCTCCTGCGCCACGAGACGGGCGTCGACGGCGGCGTCATCCAGCTCTACTTCGCCGGCGCCTTCAGCTTCATGCCTCTGACGTCGGACGTGATCGTCGAGGGGGACGACAAGACGAAGGGCAAGGTCGCCCTGGCGGGCCTGCTCGCGCCGTCGTTCGCGGCGATGGCGCTGTGGGCGGGCTGGAAGGTCACCGGGATGATCGAGCTGCTCTTCGCGGCCGACGCCTTCCTGATCTACCCGATGGTCCAGACCTTCCCCCTCGACCCGCTGGACGGCGTCCGGGTGTGGAGGTGGAACAAGTTCATCTGGTTCCTCGTGTTCCTGTTCATCATGACCGGCTTCATGCTGGCCGGTTCGGAGGGCCTGAAGAATGTCATCTGAGGCCACCACCGAAGAGAAGAGCGAGACCCGCCAGCTCCTGGAGGGCATGTCCCCCGAGAAGCGGCGCGCCCTGGTCAAGGGAGCCAACGCGACGCTCATGGTCAGCCTCACGCTGACCCTGCTCTGGCTGTACGCCTACAACCTGATCGTCCACCACATGAACCCGCTGCTCGCCTTCTTCAAGGTGCTCGACGGGATCAACGATCTCGTCACCGGGATGCTGGGCGTCGTGGCGATCGGCGTGGGCGTGATCGTGGTCTTCACGGCGACGGTCCTCTTCACCCAGACCATCACGAACCTCTACTCCATGCGGCTCATGGAGGACCTCATCCGCGACTTTGCGATGAAGGGGAAGTGGCGCGAGTTCATCCGTGGGCTCGTGCACTTCGGGGACCTGCCGAAGCCGGCGACGCCCTTCCCGCGGCACACGAGCAGCGCGATCCTCGTGTTCACGTACCACTACGTGATCAGCTGGTTCTACCTGGTCGTGTTCACGGAGTGCCTGTACTTCGCGGCGTGGTCGGCGGGGGTCTACCTGGACCTGTACCCGTCGACGATGCACATCGTCCCGATGTTCGCGATCGCGGTGCCGTTCACGGCGCGGATGATGGCCTACCTCGACTACCCCTACGCCGACGACTACGCCTCGTTCATCCCGGGGATCCTCTTCGTGGTCGTGCTGCTGCTCGCCTTCGTGGGGATGATGGGCGGCAACTTCCAGTTCTTCGTGCAGGACGCCGCCACCCGCGAGGAGGTCGGCTACTTCGCCCGCGGTGCCCTGTTCTGGAAGTTCCTCAAGGACGGCTGCCTCATCGCCTTCTATCCGGTGTTCGGCGAGGTGATCTTCTTCTACCTCCAGTACCAGGACCTGAAGCGCGCGGACGACGAGATCGAGGACGAGCTCGCCGCAGCCCAGGAGGCGCTCGAGGGGGAGAGCGCGGCCGCCGCCGACTGACGTCGGGACCTTGGACCCCCTCGGAGACGCCCACGAAGCGACCGTCCCGGCCGCCGAGAGGCACGCGCGCGGCCAGTACTTCACGCCGTTCCCGCTGATCGAGCTGGTCCTCGATCTGTGCGCCGCCGGCGTGCCCCAGCCGGAATCGGTGATGGACCCGGCGTGTGGGTCGGGTCGGTTCCTCATGGCGGCGCGGGCGCGTTGGCCAGACGCGCGGCTGGTGGGGTTCGAGACGGACCCGGCCGCGCTGGCGCTGGCGCAGGAGAACCTGCCGAACGCAGAGCTGCACGGCGGCTCGTTCTTGGAGGCGAAGACCCGACGGCGCGTGGACATGCTCGTGGGCAACCCGCCCTACGTGAGGCAGCGGGGGCGCAAGCGGGACCTGTACGTCGACTTCTTGCAGGAGGCGCCTCGCTGGCTGACGGCGGCGGGGCGGCTGGGGCTGGTGCTGTCGTCGTCCTGGCTGGACGTGGAGTACGGGCAGGAGATCCGCGAGCTCCTGGCGCGCGAGTTTGCGGTGGAGTGGATCGTGGAGAGCTCGGCCGAGCGCTGGTTCCCCGGCGCGAAGGTGAACACGATGGTGCTCGAGGCCCGGCGGGAGACGGAGGCGATGGCGCGGCCGTTCTCGCTCGTGCACTTCGGGGAGGTGCGCGAGGAGCTGCCGGCGGCGCCGACCCTGGTGCGCCGGGTGACCCAGCAGGACCTGGGCGCCGAGCGGCCGTGGGGCCCGTACCTGCGGGCGCCGGAGTGGTGGCTGGAGCGGTGGGGGACGACGGCGACGCTCGGGGACCTCGCGGAGCTGCGGCGCGGCTGGACGACGAACGACAACGGGTTCTTCTATCCGCCCGAGGACGCGGGGATCGAGGAGCGCTGGCTGCGTCCGCTCGCGAAGTCGCCGAAGCGGGTCCGTGGAGCGCACGCGGTGGCGGCGGACCTGCCGGACCGGGCGTTCGTGGTGGACGAGGAGCCGGTGGGTGGGGCGCGGCGGTGGATCGACGCGGCGGGACGGAGCGAGTGGCGGCTGCCGGCGCAGGTCCCCACGCGGCAGATGCTGGTGAAGGGCTACGGCGACCGCTTCCGGCAGCCGCGCTTCGACGTCCCGGTCCACTACGACCAGCAGCTCTACGGGGTCTACGCGGCGGACGGGGTGGACGAGGCGGCGTTGGCGGGGCTGCTGCACTCGAGCTGGTTCGGGCTGACGCTGGAGCTGCTCGGGCGCGTGAACTTCGGCGATGGCGTGCTGTGGTTGGGGCTGCGGGACGCGCGAGGGCTGCCAGTGCCTGATCTGCGGGCAAGGGGTGAGGTCGCAGGGCTGGCCGAGGGCTTCGCGATGTTGCAGGGTCCGGCGCCCACCGTGGTGGAGCTCGCGGCGGGCGGGACGGCCTGGGACGACGGGCTGGCCCGGATCGACGCGGTGGTGGCCGAGCTGCTGGGGCTCGGCGACGTGGACGTGAGGGGCGCCTGGGCGGCGCTCACCCAGCGGCGGCTGCGCAAGGCGCGGAGCCGAGGGAGACGACGATGAGGACGTTGCTGCGCAGTCGGCTGTTCGGGTTCCTGGTGGCGCTGACCGGCGCGTTGCTCCTCGCTGCGGGTGGCTGGCGCTGGGTGCGGCCCGTGGCCGGCGCGCCGGAGGGGGCCTCCCTCGATGACTTCGAGCAGGTCCAGTCCTTCGTGGTGACGCCGGGCAAAGACGCAGGCGCGAGCGGGGAGATCACGGTCCACTGGGACCGGCTGCACCGGGTGGTGGTCGAGGGGGGCCTGACGCTGGACGGCGAGGCGATCGACGGGGACGCGCTGGTGGCCGGAGGCGGGGGGAGACCGCGCCTCGTCCTCGGAGCGGGGGAGGCGAAGCTGCTCGGGGTCGCGAGCGAGGGGCGCTGGGTGTTCGCCCTGCCGGACGGGCTCGTGACGGGCGGCAAGCTGGTGCCGCGGATCGACGTCGGGGGGCTGGCGGCGGCGCGCGGAGTCGACGAGGGGGCCGCGCGCGCGATGCTGTCGGGGGAGGTCGGCGTGGAGTGGCACCGGCGGATCGCGCCCCCGCGAGGCCCGCTGGCCGCAGCGCCGATGTGGTTCCCGGGAGGGATGCTCCTGGCGCTGGGGATCGCGCTGTCGGTGGTGGCGGGCCGGATCCGCGGGGCGGAGGCGCAGCTGGCGGCGCAGCGAGCGGGGACTGCGTAGAGCGGGCCTGGCCGCGCCTAGACGAACTTCGCCGGGTCGAAGGTCTCGAGGATGTGCTTCGGCATGCGGACGGGTCTGCCGGTCTTCATGTCGACGTAGCCCCAGACGTTGAGGCCGCGGGCGACGACGTCCCCGCCGCGGACGATCTCGTGGGCCCGGTGGGCGGTGGCGGCGCGCATGAGCGTCGGCCAGGTCCGCAGCTCGAGGACGTCCCCCTCGAAGACGGGCAGCCGGTAGTCGATCTCGTGGCGCCGGACCACGAACATCGCCCCGATCTCCACGAAGCGCTCCCAGGGGTACCCGAGGGCGTTCGAGTGAGCGACGGCGACGACGTTCATCCACCGCACATAGGCCACGTTGTTCGCCCGGCCCTGCTCGTCGATGTCCTCGGCGGGCACGGTGTACCGAAGCACGAAGGGACGCGAAGCAGAAGGAACAGGCGTGCGGTGCATCGCCGCTGTCTAGCACTTCCCGGTTTCCCTCACTTCCCCCTTTCCCGGCTTCGAGAATGAACATATGTTCAGATAATGGACCGTCCCGACCCCAACCTCCAGGCCCACCGAGGTCGCGGCGCCCTGAGCGCCCGCGTGGGCCGCTACGAGTCCGCCAGCTACTCCGCGTTCGACGACGGTTGGGGCTCCATCGAGGACCGGGACGAGGCCGCTCCGAAGACCCGCGTCACCCCGGAGTTCCCCCGCCGGATCCTCTCGCGCAACTCCTCGCCGGACATCCCCTTCGACCGCTCGATCAACCCCTACCAGGGCTGCGAGCACGGGTGCATCTACTGCTACGCCCGCCCGACCCACGCCTACAACGGACTCGGGGCGGGGATCGACTTCGAGACCCGCATCTTCAGCAAGCCCGACGCCCCGGCGCTGCTGCGGGCTGAGCTGCGGGCGCGCAACTACCGCCCGGCCACGGTGGTGATCGGGGGCAACACGGACCCCTACCAGCCGGCGGAGCGCACCTTGCGCATCACCCGGTCGGTCCTGGAGGTCCTGCGCGACTTCAACCACCCGACGGGCCTGATCACGAAGGGTCGAGGAGTCGTCCGGGACATCGACATCCTGGCCCCGATGGCGGAGATGAACCTCGCGCGCGTCGCGATCTCGGTCACCACTCTCGACCCGGATCTCTCCCGCCGGCTCGAGCCTCGCGCGGCTGCACCCAGCGCCCGCCTACGCGCCATCGAGCGCTTGTCCGAGGCCGGCATCCCCGTCCTCGTGATGGTCGCCCCGATCATCCCCCAGGTGAACGACGCGGAGATCGAAGCGATCGTCCAGGCCGTCGCCGACGCCGGAGCGCGGTCCGCCGGCTACGTCTTCCTGCGCCTCCCCATGGAGGTGGGCCCCCTGTTCGAGGAGTGGCTCGGTGAGCACATGGCGCTGCGCAAGGAGCACGTGATGGAGCTCGTGAGGCAGTGTCGCGGGGGCGGTCAGTACCAGCCGGAGTTCGGGATCCGCATGCGGGGGACGGGTCCCTACGCGACCCTCATCGAGAAGCGGTTCAAGCTCGCGACGCGTCGCGCCGGCCTCGCCGACTCCCTACCGCCCTTGTCCACGGAGCACTTCGCGCCGCCCCCGAGGGCGGGCGACCAGCTCGCGTTGTTCTGAGGGGACCCCTTCGGAGGGGGCAGGCCCGCCCCGGGAGCCTCAAGCAGCCTGGTGCAGCGGGGGCGGGGCGGCCCGGACGAGCCAGCTGAGGTCGGGGTTGCCGGCGCGGAGGAGCCAGCCGCAGGGATCGTCCGGCGTGTATCCGTGGGTGTCGACGCGGAGCAGCCCAGGCGCCTTGCCGGCCTCCAGCCCGCCCATGGTCTCCAGCCCCAGCGCGTCCGCGCCGCCGGCCGTCGCAGCCTCGAAGAGCACCATCGACGGCACCTCCGGGTACGACGCGTGCAGCTCGGCCGCTTCGCGCAGCACCGACAGGTCCGGCGATGACGACGAGCTGTCGGTCCCGAGCGCCACGCGGCAGCCGCTCTCCAGGTAGGAGACCAGCGGGGGGAGGTCGCCGCTGACGTGCAGGTCGGAGCGGGGGCACAGCACCACGGGCGCTCCCGTCGCCGATGCCTGCTCCGCCACCTGGCGCCCGCCCCCGAGGGGATGGATCAGCAGCATGCGGTCGTGGAGCAGGTCGAGGAACTCGCGCGCCGCGGTCTCACCGGCCCGGCGCAGCCCCCACTCGGCGTCATCCTCCACCATCTGGACGACGGTCTCGGCGCCGGCCTCCACGGCGATCTCGGCGAGCTCCTTGAGGGCCGACTTCGCCGTTGCGCGGAGACCGTCCGCTGCCAGCCGGTACCGCACTCCGTCCGGCCAGGGGATGATCCCCGCCTTCTGCACCGCGGCCGCGGCCAGCGCCTTCGCCATCCGGCGCGCGCTCATCAGCTCGTGGAAGACGACCCCATACATGCCTTCGCGCCCCATGGCCGGGACGGGTCGCAGCGAGTGGGTGATCTCCCCGACCGCCGCCGTGCCCTCAGCGAGGCTGGTGCGCACCGCTGCGCGGATCTGCGCCTCGCGCGACTGGTCGTCGAGGTTGTCCGTCTCCGCCCGCAGCTCGCTGACCTTGCGCAGCCAGCGCCGCAGACCGATGCCCTGGGGCACAGGCGCGCGAGACAACGCGGTCAGCTCCAGGCGCGCGTTGGCGTTCACGAGCCCGGGGATCAGCATCCCGTCGAGCTCGGCCTGGTTCACGCCCCGCCACCGGGGCACGAGCTCCTCGCGGGGCCCGACGTCGAGCACGGTGCCGTCGTCGATGTCGATGGCGATGGCCCCGTCACGGATGGGGCCCGTCGCGCCGGGGAGCACCCAGGGCGCGGTGTAGAGGCGGACGCGGAAGCGGTCACGAGGGGCGGGCAGGCCGGCGGACCCACCCAGGGTCCAGCGTCGGAGGCGGTCGCGGATCATGCTGGTCTCCTCCGTGGGGCTTGGTTCCCGGACCCCACAGTTGCTCCACCTCTTCCGCGCCGCAACTCCATCAGACCACGAATGGTCGAATTGGACGATGTTCGGATGGACAATCGCCGGCAGGCTATACCTGACGCATGGACATCGTCGACGAGCTGCGCGCCCACTACCCGGATCCGGGCAGCGATCCCTTCTTCCTCCTGGTCGCGCGCATCGAGCGAGCCCAGCAGGCGTTGCTGACCCACCCGCTCTACCAGCGGGTGAACAACCTGCCGGCGCTGCGGGTGTTCATGCGCAGCCACGTCTTCGCGGTGTGGGACTTCATGACGCTCGCGAAGTCTCTTCAGGCGCATCTCACCTGCCTCGACCGCCCCTGGCTGCCCCCGAAGGACATCGTCTCCGCCCGGCTGATCAACGACATCGTTCTCGGGGAGGAGACGGACGAGGTGCGCCCCGGTGTCTTCACCAGCCACTACGACCTCTATCTCCAGTCGATGATGGACGTGCAGGCGGACGTCGCGCCCATGAAGACCTTCGAGTCCGCCCTGCGGCAGGGGATCGAGCCGGTCCAGGCCCTCGCCGGCCTCGACGTCCCCGAGTCCACGAAGGACTTCGTGGTCCACACGCTGCGGACAGCCGAGCTGGAGGTGCACGAGGTGGCCGCGGCGTTCCTCATGGGGCGGGAGGACGTCATCCCCCGCATGTTCCAGTCGATCCTCGACGCGCTGGACCGCAGCGAGGACCTGGGGGTCCGCTTCGTGACCGGACTGGAGCGCGCCGAGCGCAAGCTGCCCGAGCGGCTCCGAGACCGCATGCATGGTCGCTTCCGCGAGGCCATGCGTCGGGTGCAGAACTCCACGGGGATCAAGGACCCTCGGGCGAACCTGCGCCTCTATCTGGAGCGCCACATCGAGCTCGACGGAGACCACCACGGCCCCATGGGCGAGCGCCTGCTTCGGGTCCTCTGCGGCAGCGACGACCGGAAGTGGGAGGAGGCGTTCGCCGCCGCCCAGTCCGCGCTCGAGGTGCGGGTCGCTCTGTGGGACGGGGTGCTCGAGGAGATCGCAGGAGAGCGGCCGTCGGCCTCGCGGAACATGCGGCCGGGCAAGGCGCGGGTGCGCAAGACGAAGCTCGGGTCAGCGGCCGCCGACCAGCGAGGTCACTGAGGGCTCGTCGCCCCCTTGGGACGGGCGCCGAAGCCCACGGTCGCGGTGACGGACGCGTGGATCCCGTCCACCCATCCGAACGAGACGCCGAGCCCCACGCGCAGAGGGTTGCGCGGGATCGGCGACAGGATCGCCCCGAATCGCGCCACGCCGCCGGCGACGACGACCTCGCGCGTCAGCCCGGTGAGGTCCGTCGCCTGCTTCGCGACGAACACCGCCTGGGCTCCGGCGAACGGCTTCAGCGTCACGCCAGCGAAGGCCCACTGCAGGCCGGCGCCCCACGTCGGCAGGATGGAGAGCGTCCCTTCCGAGAACGAGGCGAGGCCGACGCGGGCGAAGATCGTGGCTTCGAGTCCGCGGATGAGCCCGACGTCCACCTCCAGAGCCGGAGCGGCGTAGGTGAACGGCTTGCGGAACGGCGCCTCGCGCACCAGCACGCCGGCGCCGAGGCGCACTCCGATGCGATCTCCCACGGGGGTGAGCGGCCGCTGGGGACGCTCGAGGCCGACCTCCGCCGTCCAGCGCAAGACGCCCCGGCTGGTCCACGTGTACAGCGTCGTTGTCCCCCAGGCGTTGCCGGCGAGGGCGAGCAAGGCCTCGGCGGCCTGGGCGGCGGGTCCGTCCATCGCCCCCTGCTCCACCGCTTCGCCGGCCGCCCGCGGATCGGCGTAGAGCGCGGGTCCGCCCGGCAGATCGAGCCCGACGGCGCGGATCGCCCCGCTCCCCGTCTCCACGTGGACGACGTGCGTCCCTGCGCGGAGCTCGGCGACCGTGGGGCCGGCGTCGCTCGTCTCGCGTCCGTCGATCCACATGCGCTGCGTATCCGTCGGCGGGACCAGCGTCAGGGTCACGGGCTCCGCGGTCAGCGCCTGCTCCTTGCCGAGGAGGAACAGCTGCTGCGCCGTCGGCCCGTAGCTCTCGTTCCACTGGACATCGGGCTTGAGGGCGGCGGCGCGGGCGAACCCGGCGATCGCCTTGTCCCGCTCTTCGTCGTAGGCCGCCATGAGCCCGGAGAAGAAGAAGAGGTCGTGCAGCTGCCGGGCGGGGACGGCGGAGACCGAGCACGGAAGGTCCGCCTCGAGGGTGCGCAGGGCTTCGCTGGCCGCCTCGAGATCGAGCTCGTCCACGAGGCGCACCGCCGCTCCGAGGCGCGCGTCGAAGCCGGTCGCGTCGAGCGCCGGACCCTTGCACGTGAAGAGCTCGACGCCGTCCGAGGTCAGGGCCGTGTACCCCGTCTCTGCGACGAGGTCGTCCAGCCCTCGCGTGCGGTCCGGCGGGATCGAGACGCCGGTCACGAGCTGCACCTTGCCCCGGGCACGCTCGGCCTCGGCCTCGTCGGCCGAGTCGGGGACGACGAGGTATGGCTCGGCCTGGGCACGCGCGAGCCCCGGCAGCACCAGCAGAGCGACCGCTAGACTGGCGACATGACGGCCAAGGTTCCTCACGCGCTGCTGCTCCTCGTGCTCAGCTCTGCTCCACTCGGCGCTCACGCTCTCACCCCCGGCGAGCGGGCTCTCTCGTCCGCGCCCCGGCTGCTCCTCGGCGGTGAGCCGGAGGAGGGCTTCGGCTCGGTCCTGGCGAGCCCCGGCGACATCACCGGGGACGGCCTCGGGGACCTGCTGGTCGGCGCCCCGGCTGCCCGTGAAGGGGCGGGGAGAGTCTACCTGTTCTCCGGCGCCGACATGCTGAGCCGTGCGGTCCTGCGGGCGAGCGACGCCTGGGCGGTTCTCCAGGGAGAGACGGGCTGGGCGTTCGGCTCGGAGCTCGAGGTCCTCGGGGACGTCGACGGCGACGGCTTCATCGACTGGGGCGTGGGTGCGCCGCTCGCTCCAGGCGAGGACGCGCCTCCCGGGCGCTTCTGGGTGTTCGGCGGGCGGACGACGGTCTCCGACGAGCCCCTCGGTGACCTCAGCCTCGACAGCGCCCTCGTCGCCCTGGACGGGCCGTCGGAGAGCGCGTTCCTGGGCGAGGGGTTCGCTGGCCTCGGAGACCTGAACGGCGACGGCCTCGCCGACTTCGGCTTGCTGCATCGCGACGCGGACACGTCGGTGGACACGGGGGAGCTGCACGTCGTCCTCGGCCGCTCGCGCGGGAACTGGCCGCCGTCCGGGGATCTCGGGTCGGTCAGCTCGTGGAGCTACACCGTCGACAGCCTGGGCCTCGGGGGGCTCGGGTTCACGATGGAGAACACGCTCGCGCCCGCGGGGGACCTGAACGGAGACGGGATCGGCGACATCTACTTCGGGATGCCCGGATTCTCGGGCGACTCGGCGCGGACGGGGGCGGTGGCGTTGCTGCCGGGGCTGACCTCCGGTGAGGTGGCTGATGCGGCGGCGGTGCGGCTCGACCTCGTGGTCGCGAGCCCGGCCCTCCTGGGCGAGCCCGACGTCATCGACGCGCACTTCGGCCAGCCTTTGCGCTCCCTCGGGGCGGGAGAGGTGCTGTGGGCGGGCGCGGACGGCCCCGACCAGGGCCGATTCTTCTCGATCACCCCCAACGGAACGACGTTGTCGGCGGCGGGGACGCAGCTCCTCGGACCGACCGGCGTGCAGGGAGCAGGGGACGTCGTCCGGTCCGACCTGTCCGGGACGGGCGAGCCGACCTTCGTGTTCAGCGCGCCGCGCCTCGGCGAGGCGCCGGGGACCCTCGGAGCCGGGGTGGTCGCCGTGTTCCCCGCTGGCGTCTCTGGGGTCGTGGAGTTCGACGAGGCCGACGCCACCTTCTTCGGTGACGAAGAGGACGGCGCGGGAGTCGCCCTCGCCGCGGCGAACATCGACGCCGACGCGTACGACGACGTCTTCGTGGGGGCGCCCGGGGCCTACGGCGCTGGCGCGGTCTTTCTCCTCTCTGGGGAGGAGCTCGCGGACGGCGATGGCGTCTCGCCCTCGGAGGGCGACTGCAACGACGCGGCGCCGACCGTGGCGCCCGGCAAGCTGGAGATCGGCGACTGCGCGGACAACCTCGACAACGACTGCAACGGGCTCATCGACGAGGCGGACGAGCCGTGTGCCCTCGAGGGGTCGGGGTATGTCGTGGCGTGCTCGGCGAGCGGATCGCAGGGCGCGCCGTGGGCCCTCGCGCTCATGGGGGTGGTGCTGGTGGCCATGCGACGACGGGTCGGCGCGCGGCGGCGCGGTCGGTCCGGCGTCGGGGTGCTGGCGCTGCTCCTGCTCGCTGGGTGCACGACGGCGCCGCTACCCGAGGACGTGGCGCCGGCGATCCGCATCGTGAGCCCCGTCGACGACGAGCGGATCACGGAGACCTCGCTCCTCGCCGTGGAGGTGGAGGTGGACGGGGTCCGGCTCGCCGCCGAGAGCGCGGGCGACGAGCCGACGACCCCGGGCGACGACGCGCCGAAGACCGCGCCGGATGCGCTGTGGGCGCTCTCGGTGGACGGTCTCTACCGTTCGACCGGCGGGGGCCCCATCCAGGTGGCTGAGGGGCTGACGCCGGGGGTCCACATCGTCAGGGCCGAGCTGCGGGACACGGCGGACCAGCCCCTCGATCCCGAGGTGTCGACGGAGATCTCGGTGGAGATCGTGGCCGGCAACCCGTCGTTGACCCTGTTGAGCCCTGTGGAGGACGCGGTGCTGCCGCCCGCGGGCTTCGAGGTGCGCTACGACGTGAGCGGCTTCGTCCTGAACACGGCGTCCATCGGGGCGATCAACCAGCTCGGGGTGGGGCACGCGGTGATTCGGGTCGACGACATCACGGTCGCCACCGACGGCGACGGGCGGGCCTTCATCACCGGGATTGCGGCCGGCGAGCACACGCTGGCCGTGGTCCTCGTGAACAACGACCAGACGATGCTCGATCCGCCGGTGCTCCAGACGGTGAACGTGGTGGTCGCGGAGCCGCAGATCGTCCCCATCGCGCCCCTGCAGGGCGGCGTGCTGACGGGGCCGGACATCACGATCGAGTACGAGGTGGACAACTTCACGCTCGACCCGATCAATACGAACGGCGCGCCGGAGTCAGGCAGCGGCCACACCCACGTCTACCTCGACGGGCTGTACCGGGGTCTGGACGCGTCCGGCTCGTTCCTGATCCCCGCGGTGAACGGCTGCGCCCACACCCTGCGCCTCGAGCTGGCGGAGGCGGGGCACGCCGAGATCGGGGTCAACTCGTTGATCGACTTCGACCTCGAGCCGTGTGTGGGCGTGGAGGGGCTGAGCGACGGGCAGCAGGTGACGGGTCCGCAGGTCACGATCCCGTTCACGACGCCGGGCTTCACCCTGGACGGGACGCTGCCGAGCGACAGCGGCAAGTACGTGACCCAGTACCTCGACGGCACCTACGTGGGCTTCACCACGCAGCCCGGGAACGCGGTGTTCACGGGGGTGTTGTCGGGCGAGCACGAGTTCGAGCTCCGGCTCGCCGAGGGTCCGGCCAGCCTCGGCAGCGAGCCCGAGGGCGAGCTCGACCCGAAGGCGAGCACGGCGATCACCCTGCAGGTGCAATAGCGCTCAGCGAAATGGTGGGCGGGACAGGGCTCGAACCTGCGACCCGCAGTTTGTAAGACTGCTGCTCTACCAACTGAGCTACCCGCCCACGGCGCCGCATCCTACGTCACGGAAGAACTCCTCGGCTTCGTCGTCCGCCGGGAACATGAGCTCGACCACCAGCTCGGACGCGGTGACGTCCCGCGCCTTGTCGAAGCGCATGGCGGTCGTGATGCAGCGGATCCGTCGGTCGCCGAACCGCACCGTGGCTGTGACGACCGGGCGGTCCATGCTCGCGTCCTCGAGCCCCGCCTCGGAGAACCACCGCGCCACGATCTCCTCCGTGGGCATCGTGCGGATCCCCTCGAAGAGCACCTCGGCGGTCGCGTTGAGCTCCAGAATCCGAAGCCCCGGCCCCAGCGCCAGCCCCGGGTAGGGCAGGTGGTTCCGCAGGACTTGCAACACGACCCCTCGCACCCCCGCCAGCGCCTCGTCCTCGAGGGCGTGCTCCGTGTACGCCGGCGGCAACCCGGCCGCCCGCAGCAGAGCGTTCCGGTCCCGCAGAGGCACGTCGAGCGCCTCGGCGAGTCGCAGGACCACGTCCTCGCCGGGCCGCGACCGCCCCGTCTCCAGGAACGAGACGTACCGCGGCGTCGTCCCCGCGGACAGCGCCAGGTCCAGCTGCGAGATCCGGCGCTTCCCCCTCCACTCGCGCAGCAGGTCGCCGAACGGGCTGCTCACGCCGTCGCCCGCGCCAACACCCGTGGGTGGGGCGTTCCCTTCTCGATCATGTGCTTCATCTCCTCGTCCATCTTCGCCATCGCTCCCCGCATCCCGAGCACCATCAGCGGCGCGAACCAGCGCAGCCACCACACCGTCCGCAGCTGACCGTGCATGCGGACCACGCAGCGGTCTTCGCCCGCGGGGGCGATCGTCCAGTGGTTCTCGCCGTGCTCGATGAACCATGGCAGGCCCGAGCGCGCCACGTAGGCGAACTCCATCGCGTCCTCGTCGAAGAGCAGGAGCTCCTCGACGACCTCGCCCGCGGGGAAGGGCCCCCATCCAGCGCTGCGGCAGACCCGCTCGCCTCCAGCGCGGAGCTCACCCTGCATCTCCGAGCTCGTCATGTTGGGCATCCACTCGCAGATCGCGCCGAAGCCCTTGCCCAGGACCTGCCAGGCCGTAGCCGCCGGCGCGTCGACCATCACTTCGTGTCGTACGTCCATCGTGTACCTCCGCGGAGAGGCTATGGACGCAGCCGCCGCCCTTCACTTCCCGGATCGGGAAGGGCCGCGCTCAGTGCTCGCAGAGCGAGATCTCCCGCACGTTGTGGCTCTGCTTGTGCGTGCGCCGCTCCTCCATGAGCGCCAGCCGATGCGCCAGGGCTGCTTCATGGTCCATGACGCCCTGCTGCCGCGGCACGTCGTTCGTGCCCAGGATCCGCACGTCGGGATCCACCAGCCAGAACACGACGATCCGCCGCCGCGCCTGCTCCGCCGTCGTCGTCATGGGCGTGAGGCGGTGGACATGCGAGTTGGGGAACACCACCAGCCGCCCCTTCGGCGTCTCCACCGTGCCGAGCGGGACCATGGACCGCCCGACCATCTCGTCCACCGGCCGCGGCCGCACCTGGTTGATGTTCCAGAACACCTGCCCGGCGTCCTCACGGGTGTAGCCGCGCTTGAACCGCAGCGCGCCCCCGTCGAGCTCCTCGTCCCGGTCGAGCACGAAGACCGCGGTGGCGACGATGTGCTCTTGAGACATCCCCTCCACGTGCCAGACGCTCTCGTAGCTCGCGTCCGCGCCGATCTCGTACTGCACCAGCTTCGGGATCACCTGGAGCCGCCGTCCTCGCAGCGACGCCGCCTTCACGGGCTCGGGGGCGGGTCGCTTCGACGGCGGCTCGGGCAGGTCCGCCTCGCAGTCCTCCTCGCGCTCGTCCCACGGGTCGTACGCCTGCGCGTACCCGTAGACGCTCTCCAGCAGCGGCAACGCCGTCGAGAGCAGCTCCTCCAGCGCCCCGACCACCTCGCCGTGCTCCGAGCCCAGGTTGTTCACGTACCCGTCGAAGCGCGCCGCCCCGTCGGCGTCCACGACGACGTCCGTCGGCAGCCACTGGTACGTCGAGGCTTCGAAGGGCCGCCCCCACCGGTCCGGAGGGCCCGGGTCGCCGCCCACCGCCGCGAAGTGCTCCGGGACCGTCACCCCCTCGGCCACCGCCGAGACGCCGTGCACGTACGGATACAGGGACGGGTGCACGAGGTCCCGCACGGTCCCGTTGGAGCCCGGGTGGTAGTCCGCGTCCTCGGCGCAGAGCGCATCGAATCCCGCCATCAGGCGCCCGGTGAGCGCCTCGGACACCACGCCGTCGCCCCACGCGACCCCGTCGGGCGTCCCCTCCTTCTGGTGCCGCTCCCAGATCGCGTCGGCGAAGGGCGACGCGATGATGAAGGGGTAGTCCTCCTCGTCGAGCTGCACGCGTTGGCCACCCGGCGCCAGCTCCACCAGGGGCTGGCCGTCGACCATCTCCACCACGAGGACGTCGTCGAAGCCCCGGTCGTACACCTCGAGGCGGTCTCCGACGTGGATTGGCGCGTCCCACCCGCTCCCGTCGGTGTACTCGAGGATGGCGTTCAGGAACGGGGTGCGGGCGCAGAGCGCTGGGTGAAACACCATCAGATGGGGCCTCCGGGGGGCGACCGGGGGGCCGCGCCCTTTGCTGGGGTGGAGCGTCTGCGCCAGACGGTACCCGTCGTGCCCTCGGGGAAGGGACGCTGGCGATCCCCAGCCCTCCGCGGCGCGCTCGGAGCGTCCGGGAGTCACTTTTTTGGGCGCGGCGCCGTTGACACGCCCGCGCCACCCACGTATTTCTTCCCGCCCACGCACGACGTGGGCACCACATCGGGGTGGTAGTTCAGTTGGTTAGAATGCCGGCCTGTCACGCCGGAGGTCGCGGGTTCGAGTCCCGTCCATCCCGCCAGAACCAGAGAAGCCGAGGTCACTGACCTCGGCTTCTTTGCTTGGGGTCTTCAGCGCCCGGAAGGCGCGGAGCGCCCTTACTGCCGGGTGGGGGTGTCGACGCCGGGGAGTCCCGGGGGGGCGAGCTGGCGGCCGGCGTGGAGCGGCTCGGCGAAGAGCCCCTCGGGGTCGTCGAGGACGAGGGCGGCCTGCAGCACCTGGTCCATGTGCTCGACGGGCACGATCTCCAGGTCGTTGCGGATCAGCTTCGGGATCTCGGGGACGTCCTTGGCGTTGTCCGCCGGGATGAGGACCTTGCGGATCCCCGCTCGGTGCGCCGCGAGCGCCTTCTCCTTGAGACCGCCGATCGGCTTCACCTTGCCGCGCAGGGTGATCTCCCCGGTCATGGCGACGTCCCGGCGCACCGGGATCCGCAGCAGCGCCGAGGTGATCGCCGTGCACATGGTCACGCCCGCGCTCGGCCCGTCCACCGCCCCGATCTCCGGGATGTGCACGTGGATGTCGACCTCTTCGTAGAAGTTCTTCGCCAGCCCGAACACGGTCGACCGCGACCGGATGTAGCTCATCGCCGCACGCCCGCTGTCCTGCATGACGTCGCCGAGCTTGCCGGCGCCGGTCAGGGCGAGCTTGCCCTTGCCGTGCAGCACGGCCGCCTCGACGGGGACCATGCTGCCGCCCACCTGCGTCCACGCGAGCCCGTTCACGAAGCCGACTTCGTCGTCCTCGCCGATCTCCCCGAAGCGGAACTTCGGCACACCGAGCAGCTTGTGGATCCGCTGCGGCGTGATGACCTCGTGGGTCTCCTCGCCGGCTTCGCGGTCGGTGGTCACCTTCTTGGCGACCTTGCGGCACACGCTCGCCAGCTCGCGCTCGAGGTTCCGCACGCCCGCCTCGCGGGTGTAGCGCCGGATGACCTCCTGCACCGCCGTGTTGCGGATCTCCGCGTGCTCCTCGGTGATCCCGTGCCCTTCGAGCTGCCGCGGGATGAGGTACTTGCGCGAGATCGCGAGCTTCTCCATCTCCGTGTACCCGGAGAGGCGGATGATCTCGAGCCGGTCCTGGAGCGGGATGGGGATCCCCGACAGCGTGTTCGCCGTGGTGATGAAGAACACCCGGGACAGGTCGTAGTCGAGGTCCAGGTAGTGGTCGCTGAACGCGGTGTTCTGCTCCGGGTCGAGGACCTCGAGGAGCGCCGACGCCGGATCGCCCCGGAAGTCGCTGCTCATCTTGTCGATTTCGTCGAGGAGGAAGACCGGGTTGCTGCTCTCGCACTTCTTGAGCCGCTGGATGAGCTTGCCCGGGAGGGCACCGATGTAGGTGCGCCGGTGCCCGCGGATCTCCGCCTCGTCCCGCACGCCGCCGAGCGACAGCCGCACGAAGCCCCGGCCCGTGGCCTTCGCGATGGACCGAGCCAGCGACGTCTTGCCCACGCCGGGCGGCCCCACGAGGCACAGGATCGGCCCGCGCATGCGGTCGACCATGCTCTGCACCGCGAGGTACTCGAGGATCCGCTCCTTCACCCTGCGCAGCCCGTAGTGGTCCGCGTCGAGGATGTCTGCCGCCTCCTCCATGGAAAGCTTCTCGTCCGTGTACGTGTTCCACGGGAGCTGGAGGATCCAGTCGATGTACGTCCGCACCACGGTCGCCTCGGCGGACATGGGCGACATCAGCTTGAGCTTGCGGAGCTCCTTGAGCGCCTTCTCCTCGGCGTGCTCGGGGAGGTTCTTCTCCTTGATGCGGGCCTCGAGCTCAGCGAGCTCGTTCTTGAACTCGTCCTTCTCTCCCAGCTCGCGCTGGATCGCCTGCATCTGCTCGTTGAGGTAGTACTCCCGCTGCGTCTTCTCCATCTGCTTCTTGACGCGCGAGCGGATGCGCTTCTGCACCTGGAGGATCTCGATCTCGCTCTGCACGTGCTTGAGCAGGTCATCGAGGCGCTGCTGGGGCTCCCAGGTCTCCAGGAGCTTCTGCTTGTCGGCGAGCTTGAGGTTCAGCTGCGCGGCGAGGATGTCGGCGAGCTTCGCGGCGCTGTCGATGTTGCTGATCGTCAGCAGCATCTCCGGCGGGATCCGCTTCTCGAGCTTCACGTAGTTCTCGAACGTCGACTTCACCGAGCGCATGAGCGCTTCCATGCCGACCGTCGACGGGGACGGGTCCTCGAGCTCCCCGAGCTCCACCCGCAGGTGGTCCTCGCCATCGAGGTACTTCGCGACGCGGCCCCGGCGCTTGCCCTCGACCAGCACCTTCACGGTGCCGTCGGGCAGGCGGAGCATCTGCATGATGGTCGACAGGGTGCCGACCTCGAAGATGTCGTCGGCGCCGGGCTCGTTGGTCTTCGCTGACTTCTGCGCGACGAGGAAGACCTCCTTGTCGGAGGCCATCGCCGCCTGGAGCGCCGCGATCGACTTCTCCCGCCCCACGAAGAGGGGGATCACCATGTAGGGGAAGACGACGATGTCCCGCAGGGGGAGCAGAGGGACGACGCGGCCGCCGTCAGCGCCGCGCCCCTCGGACTTCTTCCAGATCACGCGAGTTCGGCTTCGTTCTCGTAGACGAGGATGGGCTGCTTGCCCTGGGCCACGACCTCTTCGCTGACGATGCACTCCTTCACGCCCGAGATGGACGGGATCTCGTACATGACGTCGAGCATGAGGTTCTCGAGGATCGCTCGGAGGCCGCGGGCCCCGGACTTGCGCTCCATCGCCTCGCGGGAGACGGCACGGAGCGCGCCCTCGGTGAACTTGAGCTTGACGCTCTCGAACTCGAAGAGCTTCTGGTACTGCTTCACCAGCGCGTTCTTCGGCTTCTGGAGGATCTCGACCAGGGCGTCCTCGTCGAGCTCCTCGAGGGCAGCGACGACCGGGACGCGCCCCACGAACTCGGGGATGAGGCCGAACCGGAGAAGGTCCTCGGCCCGCGCGTGGGACAGGATCGCCTTCGGCTCGATGATCGCCGTCTTGCCGTCCTGCTTCGTGGCTCCGAAGCCCATGGACTTCTTGCCGACCCGCCGCTCGATGATCTTGTCGAGCCCCACGAACGCCCCACCGCAGATGAACAGGATGTTCGTCGTGTCGATCTGCAGGAAGTCCTGCTGGGGGTGCTTGCGCCCGCCCTTCGGCGGCACGTTCGCGACCGTCCCCTCGATGAGCTTGAGCAGCGCCTGCTGCACGCCCTCACCGGAGACGTCCCGGGTGATCGACGGGTTCTCCGACTTGCGGGAGATCTTGTCGATCTCGTCGATGTAGATGATGCCCTTCTGGCACCGCTCGACGTTGTAGTCGCTGGCCTGGAACAGGCTCAGGATGATGTTCTCGACGTCCTCACCGACGTAGCCGGCCTCCGTCAGGGACGTGGCGTCCGCGATGGTGAAGGGGACGTTGAGGAACTTCGCGAGCGTCTGGGCGAGCAACGTCTTGCCGGTCCCGGTGGGGCCGAGCAGCAGGATGTTGCTCTTCTGCAGGTCGACGTCGTCGTGGCCCTGGCGAGCCTCGATCCGCTTGTAGTGGTTGTAGACCGCGACGGAGAGGACGCGCTTCGCGCCTTCCTGACCGATGACGTACTCGTCGAGGTGCTTCTTGATCTCCTTGGGCTTCGGGATCGAGCCCTTGGAGCTGTAGTAGTCCTCGCGGTCGTACTCCTCCGCGATGATGTCGTTGCAGAGCTCGATGCACTCGTCGCAGATGTAGACCGTCGGCCCGGCGATGAGCTTGCGGACCTCCTTCTGGGACTTGCCACAGAAGGAGCAGCAGAGGTTGCTGCTGTTCTCGGAGCCTCGCCTTGGCACGCTCAGTCCTCCCGCTTCCTCGAGACGATCTCGTCGATCAGACCGTACTCCAACGCCTCCTGAGGCGTCATGAAGAAGTCACGCTCACAGTCCGCCGACACCCGATCGAAGTCGTGGTTCGAGTGCTCGACGAGGATCTCGGTCAGGAGCTTGCGCAGGCGCAGGATCTCCTTCGCGTGGATCTCGATATCGGACGCCTGGCCGCGAACTCCACCCAGAGGCTGGTGGATCAGGATGCTGGAGTGCGGAAGCGCCGAACGCATCCCCTTCTCCCCGCCCGCCAGGAGCACCGCTCCCATGCTCATCGCCCGACCCGAGCAGACCGTGGCCACCGGAGCGTTGATGTGGTTCATGGTGTCGTAGATCGCGAGCCCGGCGGTGACGTCACCCCCGGGGCTGTTGATGTACATGTAGATCGGCTTCTCGGGGTCCTCGGACTCGAGGAACAGGAGCTGGGCGATGAGGACGTTCGCGACGGCGGCGTTGACCTCGGAGCCGAGGAAGATGATCCGGTCGCGGAGCAGCCGGCTCCAGATCGACATCGGGGTGTTGCCGCGGTGGTTCTCCTCCCAGACGGTGGGGTCGTAGGCGGCGCGGAAATCGGGAGTCGGCATTCGGTGATTCCTGTTGATGTTCGGCCACTTCGGCCCCGCCCTGGTCCGTGGCGGTCACCTAGTTTAGACCGCAGGGTCGGACGTGCCAGACCCCGGGCGTCGAGATCGGCGGGACCTACTCGGCCGGAGCGGCCTCGGCCTCATCGCCACCGTCCTCCTGGGCAGGTGCCTCGTCCTCTTCGTCGGCCACGTCGAAGTGGCCCCACTCCACGTCCACGACCTTCGCACGCTCCAGGAGCACGTCGAGGGCCTTGTCCTCGCGGAGGCGGGACTTCAGCTCGTCCATGCCGTGGTTCTTCTGGAGGAGGCCCTTCACCGCGGCGGGCTGCTGGTTCAGCTCCTCGGCGATCTCGGCGATCTTGTCGTCCACGTCGGAGTCGGTGACCTCGAGCTCGGCCTCGGTCGCGATCGCGTCGAGGATGAGGCTGCGCCGGACGGAGAAACGCGCCTGCTCCAGCACCTGCTCCTGCGTCTCCTCGGGGAGCTGCTCCAGGCGCATGCGGGGCAGCTGGAGGCCCTGAGCCCGCATCTGCTGGTAGTTCTGGTCGAGGATCGCCTGACCCTCACCGCGCACGAGGCCCTCGGGGACCTCGAAGTCGTTCGACTCGATCAGGTTCTTGATCGCGTTGCCGGCAGCGCGGGCCCGGGACTCGTCCTGGCGCCTTTGGCCGAGGCGGAACTGGGCGTCGATGCGCATGGCGTCGAGGGAGTCGAAGCCGGCGTCCTGGGCGAACTCGTCGTCCAGCTCGGGGAGCTTCGTGAACTTGATCTCGGTGACCTCGACCTTGAGCTTGGCCTTCTTGCCCTCCCAGTCCTCGTCGATCGCGCCCTCGGGGATCTCGAACTTCTTGCGGAAGGTCTTCTTCTGGCCGGGCTTGAGGCCGATCACCTCGTCGGCGAGCAGGTCGGCGATGGGCACGCCCATCGGGCTGCCGGCCATGACCATGAGGCTCTCGAAGGTCTTGTCCTCGTCGATGTCGTCGTGGCTGAAGGTGGCGTCCAGGAGCACGTAGTCCCCGGCGACGGCCTTGTAGTCGCCCTCGGCGGCCTCGACGGTGCCGTGCCGGGCGCGCTGGCCCTCGAGCTCGGCGTCGATCTGCTCATCCGGGACCTCGGCGGTCTCCCACTGGACCTCCATGCCCTCCCAGCCCTCGATCGTGAGGGTCGGACGGACCTCGACGGTCACGGAGAAGCTGTACTCCTCGCCCTTCTTCAGGGTGCCCTGCTCGACGATCGGCTGGCTGACGGGCTCGATCTCGTGCTCCTTGATCGCCTCGTCGAAGGCCTCGGAGATGAGCTGACCGCCGACCTCACCCTCGATGTGGCGCCCGAAGCGCTGCTCGAGGATCCGGCGCGGCACCTTGCCCTTGCGGAAGCCGCGCATGCGCACGTCCTTGCCGAGGTTCCGGTACGCCTCGTCCAGCGCCGCGTCGATGCGCGTGGGCGGAAGGGTGAACTGGATCTTCTTCTGGACGGCGGAGAGCTCGTCGATCTGGACCTGCATGGAGGCTGCCTCTCAAGGAAAGGGGGCGAAGGGGGACATGGTGCGAGAAGAGGGACTCGAACCCTCACGGGCAAAGCCCACTGGAACCTAAATCCAGCGCGTCTACCAGTTCCGCCATCCTCGCGGAGTAGAAACGCGAAACGCCGACAAAACGAAGTGTCTTGTCGGCGTTCGCGAGGGGGTTGGTGAGCCCACCAGGAATCGAACCTGGAACCGACGGATTAAGAGTCCGTTGCTCTGCCAGTTGAGCTATAGGCCCATTCTCAAAAAAGATCTCTGGTCGCGCCGCCTGGTACGCCCGGCAGGATTCGAACCTGCGACCAACGGGTTCGAAGCCCGGTACTCTATCCAGCTGAGCTACGGGCGCAGCGGCGGGCGAGGGAAGCTACAGACGACCCCAGGGGGTGTCAACACTCGCCTCGCATGGAAAAGATGGGGTGGATGATGGGGCTTGAACCCACGACGCCCGGGATCACAACCCGGTGCTCTACCGACTGAGCTACACCCACCGTGAACTGTGAAAGATCCGGTCGCCCCGGACTCGCCTGGCGCGCCAGGCAGGGCTCGAACCTGCGACCTGCGGTTTAGAAGACCGCTGCTCTATCCAGCTGAGCTACTGGCGCTCTTCCAGACGTCTTCGTCCGCGAAGCGACGGAAGTGGTCGGGGCGAGAGGATTCGAACCTCCGACACCCGGTTCCCAAAACCGGTGCGCTACCAGACTGCGCTACGCCCCGCGAGCTCTTCCGTTGTTGGCTGGTTCGGCCCTCAACACCCGCGAGCGGTGCGCAGATATACAGACCCTCTCTGGTCCGCGCAAGACCTCGCGTGCGAGTGATCAGTCCACCAGTGCGCCGAGCAGCGGCAGCAACCCTGCCAACGCCGCTCCCCGGTGGGAGATCGCGTGCTTCTCGTCGGCGGAGAGCTCCGCCATCGTGCGGCCCGTTCCGTCGCTGACGAGGAAGTAGGGGTCGTAGCCGAAGCCGCCGTTGCCGCGGGCCTCGTGCCCGATGTGTCCCTCGCAGGTCCCGTCGGCGTACCGCGCCTCGCCGTCCGGCCGCACCACGGCCAGCGAGCACCGGTACCGCGCCGTCCGCTGCGCGTCCGCCACGCCGGAGAGCTCCTCGAGCATCTTCGCGTTGTTCGCGGCGTCCGCCCCGTCACCGTCCACGCCCGCGTACCGCGCCGAGTAGACGCCCGGCCGCCCGTCGAGGGCGTCGATCTCGATCCCCGAGTCGTCGGCGATCGTGATCATCCCGTTGAGCTGGGCCAGCGTCCGCGCCTTCTTGTCCGCGTTCGCCTGGAACGTGTCGCCGTCCTCGACCACCTCGGGTGCGTGGTTCACCTCGTCCACCGTCACCAGCCGAAACCGGGTCCCGGCGAACATCTCGCGGAACTCCTTGAGCTTGTGGCGGTTCCTCGTGGACACGAGGATGGGGACGAGGTCGCTCACGACAGGCCCCCGAGCACCGACAGGTCCAGGCCCGGAAGGGCCGCCTGCTGGATCGCCTTGAGCTCCTCGCAGCCGGCCACCGCCAGGTCCGTCAGGCGGTCGAGCTGGGCGCGGCTGAAGGGAGCCTGCTCGCCCGTCCCCTGGACCTCGATCAGCCCGCCGGCGCCGGTGATCACAAAGTTCATGTCGACCTCGGCGGTGCTGTCCTCGACATACGGCAGGTCCAGGACCGCCTCGCCGTTCACGACCCCGCAGGACACGGCCGCGACGGAGTCCTTGAGGGGCAGCGCGTCCAGCGTCCCCTCCTTCACGAGCTTCCCGCACGCCAGGGCCAGGGCCACGAAGCCGCCCGTGATGGACGCCGTCCGCGTCCCGCCGTCGGCCTGGATGACGTCGCAGTCCACCCAGATGGCCCGCGAGCCGAGCGCCTTCATGTCCGTGGACATGCGCAGCGCGCGTCCGATGAGCCGCTGGATCTCCATCGTCCGCCCGCCGGGGCGTCCGCGCGCCACCTCGCGGGAGTTCCGCGTGGGGGTGCTGCCGGGGAGCATCGAGTACTCCGCCGTCACCCAGCCGAGCCCCGAGGACAGGCGCCAGCGCGGCACCTTCTCCTCGATCATCGCGGTGCAGAGCACGCGGGTCTTGCCGAACTCGACGAGAGCCGAGCCGTGGGCGAAGTCCAGGTAGTTGGGGGTGATCCGCACGGGGCGGAGCTGGTCGTTGGAACGTCCGTCGTGGCGCATGGCGCGCCGTTTAGCACAGCGGCGCCGCCCGATCGCCGAGGGTCACCGCATCCCGGGCGGTCAGCGGGATGAGTCGTCGTCGTCCCCGGCGGAGTCGTCGTCATCGCCGGTGTCCTGCTCCGCGAGCATGCAGTTCAGCCACTCGTTGAGCGTCGCCATCTCGTCGAGGTTCGGCACCCGCCCGACGGACGGCATGTCGTACGTGGAGACCCGGAACCACGTCACCGCGATGTTCGCGGACGCGGCTTCCTTCGTGTCGTAGTTCACGTTCTCGGGGGCCGCGTGGCGGTCGTCGCCCCGGTCCGTGTAGTGGCACAGCGAGCAGTAGGAGTGGAAGAAGGGCTCCATCGTCGAGTCGAAGTACTCGTCGCTGACGACGGTGGCGCGCCGGTCGTCGGAGCACGAGCCGTCGATCACGCCCGGCACCTCCGGCTCGCAGCCCGGCAGGGCGACCACCGCGGCCCCGACGAGCCCGACGGTCAGGAGCATCACGCATCCAGGGAAGGTCCTCATTGTCTGCTCCTCACATCGTCTGGATGACGATGCCGCCGGCGATCACCAGGGCAGCCGTGGTCAGGCCCGAGGCCAGGTGGGTCACCATCAGCGGCGACCACGCTTCGTTGTCCGCCGCGTTCGCCATCAGGAGGCCGGTCACCATCATCGTGCCCATGCCGATCCCGTGGGCGACGGACAGGGCCACGTGGGTGTCTCCCGAGTCCGCCTTCTTCTTCCCCAGGTCCGGGCGTGACGCGATGTTCGCCTTGTAGGCGGGGGGCATCGTCCACGCGATGATCCCGCTGCCCCAGTACGTCGTCAGCGCCGAGGCGGCGAGGATGCGGTGGATCGCCAGCGCCGGCTTCAGGTCGCGGTAGGGCGGGTTCCCCTCTTCGATCGCCTGGAAGTTGATGAGGCCGACGACGTCGGCGGCGACGATCAGCCCCGCGCTCGCGATGGAGAGCGCCTGGTGCACGTCGGCCATCTTGCGGCGCAGCTGCAGGCGCTTCTGGATCGCCTTGCGCTCCTCGACGGACAGCTCGTCCACCGCGCCGTCGGTGGGGGCGTCCGGGACACCGGACGGTGCGTCCGTGGACGACCCGGCCTCCGTCGTGGGGGCGTCGGGCCGGGCGCCGACGGGAGCGGTCCTCAACACCACGAAGGCGGCGTTGACGTCCATGAGCTGGAACTGCGAGGGGTCGGGCCCCGGGAGGGGCATGCCCTCCGCGAAGGCCGCTCCCGGGAGCAGCAGGGCGAACAGGAGGGCGAGCCGAGTCAGCATCCCCGCAGGTTACTCGGACTTGGCCGCTTCCTCACCCCCCGAGGCCGCTCCTTCGTCGGTTGCGGCGTCCTCGGACCCCTCCGGCGCCGGATCGGGCTCGGGCGCAGGGGGCTCCGCGGTCGCGGCGGCGATGAGGTCGGGGTTGGCCTTCGAGCTCACGGTCACCTTGATCGGCACGTCGTTCTCGATGGGGACGAACACGAGCGTCGGGCGCTCGATCCCGTGATCCTCCAGCGCGATGCTGAAGCCTGCGGCGAAGGTGAGCGCTCCGTCATCGCCCACCGTGACGTTCACGGGCACCTTGAGCGGCTTCGTCACCCCATGCACCGTCAGGGGGCCCTCGGCGGTGAAGGTGTGCGAGCCCGCCGTCCACGCGCCCGTCGCGCCGGAGACCTTCGTCACGCTCCAGTCGATGGTGGGGTACACGAACGCCTCCATGACCTCGAGCATGTGGCTGTCGCGGCGGGTGTTCTCGCTGTCGAAGTGGTCGACCTTGATCGTGAAGCTCGCCGTCGTCGCTTCGATGGCCTTCGGGTCGATCTGGATGGTCGCCGAGGCGCCGTCGGGCAGGAGGTTCGCGTCGTACTCCTTCGCCGGATGCGAGATGTGGAACTCCACGTCGACCTTGCGGGTCTCCACGGCGAGGGGCGCGGCGAGGGCGGCGCCAGGCAGCAGGACAGAGAGCAGCAGGGGCAGGGCGCGAACGTTCATGTTCTCTCCGGGGTGACGTGCGGACAGCACCGCAACGTGTAGCCGTTTCTGACGACCGCTGTCCGGGCAGCGGCGGGTTCCTCTGGTGGGACGGGCGCGGGTCGCGGTTCCTTCACGCTGTACGACGTACCGCGCATCCGGACCGGGTCGGTCGCTGGACGCAGGGACCTCCAGCCTGTTATGACGTGCCGTCCGCGTGGAGCAGATCCACGCCCCAGAACGCCCTGGATTCCCGGAGTCCCTCTCGATGCTTCGCTCGACCGTGTTCGCGCTCGCCGCTCTGTCTTCTCTCGCCCTCGTCGGATGCCCCGGTGGCACCTCCGAAGCCATCAACTGCGACCTCGACGCCAGCAAGCTGTCCGGCCAGTGGGTGTCGCTCAAGGGCGGCGGCTCCGGCAGCGACGTTCCGGACAAGTTCGCGCGGGCGCAGTTCCTGGAGAAGGACGGCAAGAAGCAGGCGATCTACACCGCCGGCCAGCTGGCCCCGGGCAACCCGGCCACGAACAAGTACACGTACGACTTCATCAAGATCACCAACCTCGGTGAGGCCCTGTACGTGTCCGACACGATGGCCGAGGCGGGCAAGAGCAAGCAGCGCATCGAGCGCCTCAAGAAGGACAACCGCCGGCTCGACCTCAAGTTCGAGGGGCGCATGTACGTCTCGGTGAACAAGAAGAGCTGCTCGCTGACCGTCAAGGACATGTACGCCACCTGGGTCCGCGGCGAGGAGATCGAGGACAGCAACCCCGCGGGCGTCCGCACCTTCATCGAGAACGACTACTCCGAGGACGCGAGCCGGGAGATGTCGATGGTCCACTGCGACGACGTGGGCGGCATCTACTGGTTCGAGAACGAGGAGATCGACCTCGAGAAGGACAAGGCGCTCGACAACCGCGAGGGTCTCTACGCCGAGGACGAGCTCTGGCTCCACTACATCCCGACCGTGCCGGAAGAGGCGTCCGAGGACGAGGAGAAGATCAAGGAGGCGTACGCCAAGAAGCACCTCACCGCGACGGAGGGCTGCACGTACGACGTCGAGCTCTGGATGCGCGACAAGCGCGTGCCGGAGTACCAGAAGGTCGCCATGAACGTGAAGGAAGACGGCACGGTCGACTGGAAGATGAAGATGGCGTTCAAGAAGTCGTCTGCGGACGGCCTCTACGTCGAGTTCCACCGCTACAAGACCTGCGGTGGCAAGCGTGAGGTCATCGGCAACGGCTGCAACGTCGCCTGGCCGAACCGCAGCCGCGCCGAGTACGAGGCCGAGGAGAAGAAGGCCAAGGAAGAGGCGGAGAAGAAGGCCGCCGAGGGCGGCGAGGGCGAGAAGAAGGACGGCGAGTAGCCGCCCCGAGCGCTTCCCGCTCCGAACTCAGCCTTCGGTCGACCCCCCGCGCCTTCGCGGGCTGGGCGTCCCCGGCAGGGACAGGTCGAAGTCGGGCGGGTTGCCCCGCAGCGCGGCGATGCCGTAGCCGACCACGCTGAGCAGCCCCCAGCCCAGGCCCACGATCACTCCCAGGTCGACGAGGCCGCGCCACGGCGCCGGCAGCAGACGCACGGCGACCACCGCGCCGACGATGCACGTCAGCAGGATCACCCGCGCGATCAGCGTCGACCGGCGCACGTGGAACAGCGCCATCACGACGAGCGGCGCGAGCAGGGCGCGCACGGGGGTGGGGTTCTGGGCGAGCCATCCAGCCCGGGCGGCGGCGCGGGGGGCGAACCGGGTGTGGAAGCCGCGGTAGCCCTCCGACCACGCCATGAAGACCACCCAGCCCACGGCGAAGGCCCAGTGGACGGCGGTCAGCTCTGAGGTGATGGCGTCGAGGGCGACGGGCGTGAGCGCGACGATCGGCCGCAAGAGCAGGGCACACACGCCGACGAGACCCCAGAGGGCCGCGAGCGTTCCGAAGATGCTGGGAGCGGGGCGTTCCGTGGCTGGTCCCCGAGCCGGGAGCTCAGTCCTTGAAGATCTCGCCGAAGCGCTCGTCGATCTTCTCTTCCGGCTGCTTGCTCGCGATCGCCAGCTCCTTGAGGAGGAGCCCCTTGGCGGTGTCGAACATCTTGCGCTCGCCGAAGCTCAGGGCCTTGTCCCCCTTGAGGACGAACAGGTCCCGCAGGACGCGCGCCACCTCGTAGGGCGAGCCCGTCTTGATCTTCGCCATGTACTCGCGGTACCGGCGGTTCCACGTCTGCTTGTCGAGCTCGACGTCGCGCTCGGCGAGGACCTCGTAGATCTCCTCGACCTCGTCCTCGTCGATGAGCTCCCGCATCCCGATCGCGTCCGCGTTCGAGGTGGGTACCATGACGGTCATGCCGTTCTCGAGGATCTTCAGGACGTAGAAGGTCTGCCGCGTGCCCGCGATGTCCCTGGTCTCCACGCCCTCGACGACGCCGACGCCGTGTCCCGGATAGACCGCCATGTCGCCGACCTTGAATGCCATGCTGCTCCCCGATTCTCCTCTTCGCCGCGCCGACCCCGTCGCCGCGAAGGCGACCGATGGTAGCACAAGGGGCACCTCTTGACCCCTCGCCGGCTCTCGCGATTCCTCGGCCGCGCCGCCCTCGGGGTGGCGGTCCGCACGTTGGTAGGCGTGGCACTGGTCGGTGGCGTCGTCGGCCTCGCGGCGCTCGCCGGGCGGCCCGAGGCCTGGGCCGGCGGGCTGGGGTTCGTGGTCGGGACGGCCGGGGCGCTGGCCGGGACCAGCGTGGTCGCCGCCCTGGTCCTGGGCGGCCTCGTCGCAGGGTTCCTGCTGCGGATCGAGCTGGGCGCGTCTGGCTTCCTCGCGGGCTTCGAGGTCCTGGGGCTGGGCCCCGGGGCTCTCCTGAGGGCTGCCGCGCCGGCGCTCGTGCTCTGGACGGTCCTCGTGGCGGCGGCGGCCTTCATCGTCGAGCCCGCTGCCTGGACCGCAGTCCACTCGGTGAAGGGGTCGCCGGCGGTCTCTGCCGCCGCGCTGGGGCGTCTCGCGGCGGGGGAGGTGGTGGCCGTGCCCGGCGGCGCGCTGGCGGCGCCGGGGCAGGGGCTGGCGGCGAAGGTGGGTGAGCTGGAGGCGCGCGCGGAGTCCTGGGCAGCGTCCGGGGACGGCTGGGTCTTCGGTGGCGTCGTCGCGCAGCACGCAGGCAGCCGCTGGGAGATCGAGGCGCTCCGTCTCCGACCGGTGGACGCGCCCTCGCCGCCCCGGAGTCCATGGACGAAGGGGTGGGGACCCCTGCGGGCGCAGATCGCGGAGGGGGAGCAGGGCGACCGCGCCCGCTTCGTCTGGCACCGGCGCCACGCGCTGGTGGTCGTCGCGCCCTTTCTCGCAGTGGTCGGGTTCGTCCTCGGACCCCGGCGTCGGGCCGCGCTCGGGAGGGCCACCCTGCGCGCGGGGGCGTTCGCGGCGTCGCTCTTCGTCCTCGTCCGGGTCGCGGATGGAGCCGGTCCTCTGGTCGGTGGCTGGGCGCCAGCGTGGCTCGCTGCGGCCGGGGCGGCGGCTCTTCGGGTGGTCTCCCGATGACCGGGCTCCCGCGGTCTCTCGCTCGGGGCGTGCTGCTCGACACCGCCGTCGCGCTGGGCGTCCTGTGCAGCCTCGCCGCCGCGTTCTCCATGGCCGACACGGGCGTCGCCCGCCCGATGGGCTTGCTGATCACCCTGCTGCCCCCCGCGCTCGGGGCCGCCACGGGGGCGCGTCTCGGGCGGGCCCGGTCGGCGGGTGAGGTAGACGGCTGGATGGCCCTCGGAGGTGGGCCCCGGCAGCTCGTGGGGCCCTTGCTCGCTCTCGCTGGGGGGCTCGGCGTGCTCTGCCTGGCTCCCCTCCCGAGCGCCTCGGTGCCTCTCCCGCCGCCCGTCGAGCCGGGGATGGCTGCCTGGTGGGCCGAGGGCTGGACGAGCCCGCCGCGGCTCCGCTGGACTGTCGCTCCCGGCGACCTCGCGCCGTGGACGCTCCTGTCGCGTTGGTGGGAGGGCGCCCCCGCGGGAGCGCGCGCCGGGGTGGACGGCGCTGAGGTGGTGCGTCGCCTTGCGGTGTGCCTCGCGTGCCCGGTCGCGGTCGTGGCGGGCGCGGCCATCCCCCTGGGGCGAGGCTCGCGGCGCTCGGCCGGCGTCGCCCGTGCAGCCCTCGCGGGTGCGGGCGGAGCTGCGGCCTGGCTGCTCCTGGGGACGCTCGCCGTCGGGGCCTGCTACTCGATGACGTAGAGGTCGATCTTCGCGGTCGGGAGGAAGATGGTCGGCCAGGGCGACGCCACCTCCTCGCCGCGGTCGTTCACGAGGGTGGAGACCGCGATCTGCAGTCCGCCATCCCGCGTCTCGGCCGTTCCCACGACCTCGACGACGGTCTCGTTCAGCTCGAAGGTGCGGGGCGCGGACTGACGGCCGCGGTGCAGAGGGGTGCGGAGGAAGACTCGGACGTTCAAGGGAGGCTCCTGATCAGCGAAGTGGGGGCTTGCCGCGGTGGACGGTCACCCGCTCGAGGGTGACGGGGTCGAGGGGACGGTTGCGCTCGTCGCGCTCCACCGCCGCGATCTCCGAGATGATGGTGAGCGGCCCGCACTGCCCGAAGGCGCTGTGCTTGCCGTCGAGGTGGGGGGAGGCGACCTCGGTGATGAAGAACTGGGCGCTGCCGGTGTTCGGGGCGCCGGTGTTGGCCATGGACAGGGTCCCCGGCGCGTGGGTGAGCTCCGGATCGATCTCGTCGTCGATGGTGAACCCGGCCGAGCCCTTGCCCGTGCCGGCGCGGTCGCCGCCCTGAATCATGAAGTCGGGCAGGACGCGGTGGAAGATCGTCCCGTCGTAGAAGGGGACGTCCACGACCTGGGCGCCGGTCTGCGGATCCGTGAAGGGCTTCGTGCCCTCGGCGAGGCCGACGAAGTTCGCGACGGTCTTCGGCGCCGACTTGGGCAGCAGCTCGCACACCACCTCGCCGAGGGAGGTCTCCAGGAGCGCCCAGATCCGCTGACCGGGGTCCAGACCGAGGGAGTCGGCGAGCTCGCGGCGGGCGATCTTCGCCTCCAGATCCGCCACCTCGAGGCGGAGCCTCTCGTTCTGCGCAACCACCTGCGCGAGCTCCGCCTCCTGCACCTCGAGGGTCCGCTGCAGCTCCGTGTTCTCGAGCTTCAGCTCGGCGGTGCACCCGCCCAGCACGGCCAGGGTCAGAGCGGGCAGCAGCGAGACGGTCCGTCGCATCGCGCGGACTATAGCGACCTCGTCCCGGTGGCGACCGTGACCACGACGGCCACGGATCCGGACCATCGGGCGCGTCGCAACGCGCGCACTCTCTCGGCGCGGGCTGCGCTCTCCGCCGCAGCCAGCTCGGCGAGCCAGCCGGGGTCGGCGCCCTCTTCGCCGGCGAGCCAGGTGAGGGTGTCGGCTTCGGCGGCGGCCCCCTCTTCCCAGGCGAGCAGGTCGTCCCGAAGGGACTCGGCGTCCTCGCTGTAGGGGGGCGAGAGGGTCTCGACCCGGGCGTACGGAGTCAGGGTGATGTCGTGCAGTCCTGCCGCCCTCATCCAGTCGGCGAGCCGAGCGGAGGCGTCCCAGGAGCCCAGGCCCCGCGACGCGGCGCCACGTGCGGCGAGGGCCCAGCGGCGCTCGAGGTCGTCCGCCAAAGGGTCACCGCCCTCCGTGATGAGCCGCGTCGGCCCGGGGTTCGGCTCGATCACCCCCACGCGTCCCCCCGGCCGCGCGAGGCGCACCATCTCATCGACGACCTCGGCCGGTCGGGACTGATGCACGAGCAAGGCCTGGCAGACGACGCGGTCGTAGCTGGCGTCCGGGCGATCGATCCCGCGGGCGTCACCCTCTTCGAACCGGAGACCGGCTGGGGCGTCGCGTCGCGCGGCCTCGATCTGGTCCGGGTCCGCGTCGAACCCCTCGATGACTCCCGGGACCACCCCGGGGAGCAGGAGCCGCCCCAGCTCGCCCCGGCCGCAGCCCAGGTCTGCCACCCGCTGCCCGGGCTCCAAGGAGAGCGAGGCGCGGAGGTCCTCGACCGCCGCGCCCCGCCAGAGGAGGTGCCTGAGGCTCATCGCGCCCGGCGGCGCGTCCGGGGACTCAGAACGACCAGCCCGCGGACAGGCGCACGGTGTGGGCCTGCTCGTTGATCCGGCCACGCTGGTCGATGCCGTCGGCGTTCGCGTACCGCAGCGACAGGTTGCGGCTGGTCAGGTCGTAGCTGATGTCCAGCGTGAGGCCGCGCCACGGGAAGATGTTCACGCCCACGTTCAGGTTGTGGTTCGTCACGCCGCTCAGGGGGAACGTCTCACCGCCCGTCGCGCCGAGCAGGCCGATGGTCATGTTGTAGTCGAGGTGGGGGCGCAGCAGCGGGATGACCGTGTAGCGGACGCCGAGACCCCAACGGAGCCCGTGCAGGTTCACGGTGTCGAACTGCGGGCGCTTGACGCCGTCGTCGCCCTCGATCCGGCGGAACATGACCACGTCCTGCCCCATGTAGCCGATGCGCGCGAGCACATCGAGGGGGCCGACCTTCTTCAGCAGCGGCAGGCGACCCTGCACGTCCACGTTGAAGAAGTTCATCCCGTCGCAGAAGTGGGTGGCGCAGAAACCGCCGCCACTGTCGGAGCTCGTGGAGAAGTCGGTGGAGTAGGCGAGGCGCGTGTAGCTCACGGCGGCACCCACGTACTCGATGGGGAAGATCTCGCCGCGGATGTTGAAGGACCCCAGCGTGGCGGCCCGCACCTGCGACTTCAGGAAGTCGTAGTCGCCGAGGGCGTCGCCCGCGGCGGGCGTGCAGTCGGTCCCTGCGGCGGTCTCGGTGCAGGCGTCGCTGTCGTAGCGGTAGCCGCCCGGCGCCCAGCCCACGGTGATCTGCGCGAACCGGTTCTTCATCCGGTCGCCGTCGGCGGCCGCCGGCTCCTTCTTCGGCTTCTTCTCCTTCTTCGGCTTCGGCTCCGCCGCCGCGACGGGCGCGGTGCCCACCGTGATCGTCGCGAAGCCCGCGAGGTCGCCCGCGGGGCGCGTCGCCGTCAACCGGACCGAGTCCTTGCCGAGGTTCGGCGGGATCGTCAGGAGGGCGCTCGTCGTGCCGTCGCCGTTGTCGACCTTGTTGCTGATCGTGCCGCTGTCGGCGAGGAGGATGACGGTCTCACCAGCGACCAGGATGCCGCCGCTGTCCACCACCCGGACGAGGATGTTCACGCTGCCGCCGCTCGTGGGAACGGACGCGGGGACCGCGCTGACCTGGATGGCCGACGGGGTTCCAGGAGGCGCCGCGGAGCCGCTGTCGGTGGTGACAGCCGCCGTGTCCGTGCCGGTCGTCGCCGTGCCGGAGTCGCCCCAGACGCCGCCGCTCGTCGTCGGCGCCGCGACCTCGGCCGCTTGGTTCGCGCCGAGGGCCACGGTGGAGCGCAGCTTGCGCCAGCGCGCCACGAGGCGGCCCTGGTCCTGGCCGCCGGAGACGGGGAACGTGAAGCCCTTGACGGGCTCCTGGCTCTGCCACAGCGGAGCCGAGTAGACGACGCCGTTGCCCGCGTCGAAGCGCACCGTGGCCAGACCCGGCAGGGGGCCCGCGGTGTACAGGACGGTGCCGAGGCCGTACTCGTTCGTCTGCACCGACGAGGTGACGGAGCCGCCTCCGCCGGTGACGCTGACGTTGAGGGGCGCGTTGGCGACCGGGTTGCCCGCCTCATCCACCGAGACCACGGTGATGGGCATCGACTGGCCGGTGAGGACGACGTCCTCGAGGGCGAAGCCGACGAGGCCCGCGACGGGGCGCTTGTTGCCCCGGACCGCCGCGATGGCCGAGAAGACCTTCTTCACGTTCCACTGGACGGGGACCTCGGCGCGGAACACGCCGGGGGACGGCCGGCTCGCGCTGGAGACGACGCCTTCCTTCGTGCGGAACTCGATGGAGTAGGTCTCGCTCGGCGTGCCGCCGCCGGTCTCGGCGATCGTCGCCGTCAGCGTGCTCTTCGTGACCGAGGAGGTGATGTTGGAGGGGTCCGCGCTCAGCGTCAGACCCTCGGGGAGGCCGGGCTCGAGGCCGATGACGACCGAGTCCGAGGAGGAGGCCTCCTGGCCGTCGATGACGGCGGTGATCGTGGTCCGCGAGGAGCCGTCGAGCTTCGGGGCGGTGAAGATCGTCTCGTACACACCGTCACGGACGAACCGGACCGGGGTCACGGAGCCCTGGGTGGTGGTCAGGCTGATGGCCTGGCCGTCGGCGGGGCGACCGCGGCCGTCGACCGCGAAGATGCGCAGCTTCGCCTTCGTCTCGCCGTCGGCGGTGAGGAACTCGGGGGCACCGCCCAGCGCGATGCGGTTGAACGGCGGGACCTGCAGGTCGATCTTCTGCGTCGAGCGCGCGCCGGACGGCTGGATGAGCTCCACATCGGCGTACCGGATCCCCGGCGGCACCGTGATGGGCACGCTCGCCTTGCCGGTGGTGTCGGTGACGGCCGGCGGGAAGGTGGTCTCCCCGACCTTGAACACCAGGGTCACGCCCGGGGCGCGGGCATCGACCGGGTAGTTCACCTTGCCGATCAGGGGGATGGTGAAGAAGCCGTGCGTCGAGGGGCGGTTCTTGTCCCACACGCTGATGATCGCGACCTGCGGGAAGGGCGTGGTCGGCGGGACGTAGACGGCGGAGTAGTTCCCGCCGGTCAACGGCGTCAGCGCCTGGATCTCACCCACGTTCGACGACGCCATCAGCTCGGCGCTGTCGATGGGGTTCCCGGCCTTGTCCACCACGGTGAACATCAGGGTCGAGGTCGGGTCCTGGCCGAGGATGATCCGGTCCGGCGTGGCGTTCAGGGACACGCGGCCGCGGCTGTTCGAGGTGATCACGAGGGGGAAGGCCGCCTCGAGGTCGGTGCCGCTCTCCAAGCGGGCGCGCACCTTGAGTTCGCCATTGTGCTCGCCGCCTTCGGGGGCGGTGTAGGCGCAGTTGTAGACGCCCGGGCCCACCTGCTTGCAGTCCGAGTCGAAGCGGCCGACGGACGTACCCGACCCCTTGAAGCGGACGCCGTTGGCCAGCTTCCCGCCGGTGTCGGACACGACGAGCGTCAGCGAGATCCGCGCGCCGTCGGAGTTGATCGTCCCCGGCGGCACCAGGTTGATCGAGCCAGCGGCGCCCAACTGCAGGGTCGGGACCTGCGCGGTGGCAGGCACGGCCAGGAGGCAGAGCAGCGCGAGGGGGAGCAGGAAGCGACGAATCATGAAACGGCCTCGAATTGGAGGGGATGACGGTAGCCCGGAGACGAACCCTGTCGGGCCAACCGGTGACTCCCTCTCGGTCCCGGAATGGCGCATTCTATGGAGGCCCCGAAAACACTGTCAAAGCGGGGCCGAAGTGCGCGGGGTCTCTCACGACATCCGCATCGTCAGGCACCAACGCGCCCGGTCGGGATCCGGTTTCGCGAGATGCCCGAGAAGATCACCAGGCGAGGATGCCGTCGACGGCGTCCCGCACGTCGTCCACCTGGGGCGTCACGGCGCGCTCGAGGCCCTTGTTCGACGGAATGGGGACGTCGGCGGCGGTGATTCGGCGCACCGGCGCATCCAGCCACTCGAAGAGCTCCTCGGCCGCCCAGGCCGCGATCTCCGCTCCGAAGCCGAGGGTGCGCCGGGCCTCGTGCATCACCAGCAGCCGCGACGTCTTGCGGACGGATGCGGCGATCGTCTCCCGATCCCAGGGGATGATGCTCCGCAGGTCGATGATCTCCACGTCGGCGCCGATCTGCTCGACCGCCTGCACGCAGCGCTCGACGCCGAGCCCCCACGTGACGAGCGTCGCCTCGCTCCCCTCCCGGACCACCCGCGCCTCGCCGATGGGGGTGCGGTGCTCTCGAGGAGGCAGCGCGCCCTTGAGTCGGCGGTAGAAGTACTTCTGCTCGAGGAAGAGGACCGGATCCGGATCGTCGATCGCCGAGGCCATGAGCCCCCAGGCGTCCTCGACCGTCGACGGCACCACGATCTTCAAGCCCGGCGTGGCCGCGAACCAGCCCTCGGGGTTCAGGGAGTGGAAGGGCCCGGCGCCGACTCCGCCCGCAGACGGCAGCCGGACGACCATGGGGACCGGGCAGCCGATGCGGTAGCGGAAGGTCGCGGCGTTGTTGACGAGCTCGTTGAAGCCCGACGCGACGAAGTCGGAGAACTGCATCTCGGCGACGGGCAGGAGGCCGCGCAGCGCGAGCCCGATCGCCGAGCCGACGATGGCCATCTCCGAGATCGGCATGTCCGTGACGCGGTGCTCGCCGAACTCGGCCAGGAAGCCCTCGGTCACCCGGAACGCGCCGCCCATTCCGCCGATGTCCTCGCCGAGGACGAGGACGCGGGGGTCCTCCTTCATGCGGAAGCGGAGACACTCGCGGATCGCCTCGAGGTACGTCACCTCGGAGCCGACGGCGGGGACGTCCGTCGGCGTGCCCTCGATGGATGCGGCGTGGGCCGCGCTGCGCTCCGCGACCTGCACCGGGGTCGGTGCGAGGCTGACGGACGAGCCGTTGTCCGCGATGGGCAGGTCGTCACCCCCGTCGCCGGCGAAGATCCCGACCGCCGCGGTCTCCAGCGGAGGCTCGGGGGCGTGACGGGCTCGGTCCACGGCGGCGAGCACCGCAGCGTCCAGCTCCGCGCGGAGGGCGTCGATGTCCACGTCCGGGAGCCGATCGCCCTCGGCGACCCAGGCGAGGAAGCGGTCGACGGGGTCCTTCTTCGCCCACTCCTCGAGGACGCCCGGGGGGACGTAGTGCTGATCGTCGTGCTCGGCATGGCCGCGCATCCGCATCGTGAGCGACTCGATGAGCGTGGGGCCGCCTCCCGAGCGGGCGCGCTCGACCGCCTCCCGCGTCGTCTCGTAGACGGTGCACAGGTCGGTCCCGTCGATCCGGATGCCGGGCATTCCGTACCCCGCTCCGCGGGACGCGAGAGCGTCGCATCCGAATTGTTGATCGTTCGGGGTGCCGTACGCCCACTGATTGTTTTCGATGACCGTCACCACCGGAAGCGCGCGCGCGCCGATGAAGTTGATCGCCTCGTGGAAGGCCCCCGTGGAGGAGCCGCCGTCCCCGATGTACGCGAGCACGACCGTGTCCTGGCCCATGAGCCGCTCGGCCCAGGCGATGCCCGCAGCGACCGAGTTCATGGAGCCCAGGGGGGAGATCATCCCGACGATGTTCGTCCCCGGCGCACCCAGGTGGATGCCCGTGTCCCGCCCCCGGGTCTGCGACCCGTCCTTGAGGAACATCTGGAGGAACAGCTCGTCCAGCGAGTGGCCGCGGACGAGGTGGGCGCCCAGCGAGCGGTGCATCGGGACGAGCACGTCGTGGGGCATGAGCGCGGCGGCCGTGCCGACGGACGTCGCCTCGTTCCCCCAGGCGGAGAAGAACTTGGGCTGGATGCCCTGCCGCACGTTCTTGATGCATCGCTCTTCGATGGCGCGAGCACAGAGGACATGGCGGAGCAGGAAGCCGATGAAGGCAGAGTCGTCCAGGGAACCTGGGAGCATGTCGCGTGTCCGGGAAGAGGCGCGGCGGACGCGCTCGCGCGGCCGGGACTCTAGCGGACCGTCGGCCGTTGTTGACAGACACAGGGCTCGCTTTAAGGTGGCGGGCGTTTCAGTAGGGGGCCGCCCGGTTTCGGGTGCGTTCCGGTCCAACTGGGACGGACGGGCTCCGACCAGCGCGACGATGCGCGGCGGGGACCCGATCAGCAGAGCGGCCACGGTCGCTTGCGGAAGGGATGGTCGGCGATGACCTCGCACGATTCGAAGCAGTGGATGCTGATCCTCACCCTCGCCCTGGGCCTCGCGGTCCCGGGCGCCTCGTTCGCGCAGGACGAGGAGGAAGAGGACGACCCGTTCGCGGACCTCGAGGACGACGAGGACGAGGACGAAGAGGGCGACGGCGAGGAGTCGGACGACCCGAACATCACCCGCGAGGACGAGGACGACGTCGACAACTGGTCCTTCGAGGGCGAGGTCGAGAAGAAGGAAGAGGTCAAGAAGGAGGAGCCGAAGAAGAAGCGGGAGCTCCCCCCGGAGCCGAAGCGCTACGGCAACTCGGGCAACTGGTACGAGGTCCCCGTGGACTGCCAGGAGTGCCCCAACCTCCTCAACCAGTCCTTCGGCATCGAAGAGTCCGACGTCATGCGGGAGTTCTTCGACTACATCCAGGTCGCCTCGGACCGGAAGTCCGGCAAGTTCGTCTATCCGTCCATCGGCCAGAACCGTCCGCTGGGGACGAAGGACAGCACCAAGCGCCTCCTCATCTGGCAGTACACGGTGGACACGGGCACGCGCCTGACCGACACCTACGCCACCCTGTGGGACATGGGCGTGCACGCGGACGGCGGCATGCTCTACGGCCGCAAGTACGAGATCCAGGCCTGGACCGACGACGCGTACGAGGACTGGGAGAAGGGCTACCGCTCCAAGGAGGCCTACATCCCCACCAGCAAGCTCCAGTCGTACTTCGACCTGGCGCCGGTGGAGCGGCTCACGCTCGAGAAGCGCAACTTCCAGGTCGGTGAGGCGAGCCGCGTCACCTTCGTGGGGTACTCGGCGTTCGTCCGCAGCGACGTCAGCAAGGACTCCATCGCCGCCGAGCAGGAGAAGCTCAAGGCTGACGCGGAGGCCGCCGCGAAGCGCCTGCGCGACCAGAAGGAGTGGTTCCGCAAGGGTGAGGACGCCCTGGACGACCGCGACTGGGAGATGGGCCTCGCCGCGTTCCTCAAGGCCCGGGAGCTCGGCCTCGACAGCCTCGACCTGAACTACAACCTCGGGTTCGCCTACCAGAAGGTCAAGAACTACGACAAGGCCATCACCGAGTACTCGACCATCCTCGAGACCGACCCCCGGGACATCGACGTCCGGTTCAACCTCGCCCAGATCTACGAGAAGCAGAAGGACTTCGACGCGGCGATCAAGGAGTACCAGACGATCCTCAAGTTCGACCCGGACGACGACGCCTCGCGCGACCGTCTGACGCTCCTGCGCGCCGCGCGGGAGATGATCCAGGACCAGTAGGCCCCGCCTGCGGCCCGTCGGGCGCTCCCCGCGAGGGTCGGCGCCGCGGAGCCAGCGGGTGGCTACCTTCCCGCGTGATCGCGGAGGCCGTGTGATACGTTCCGCCGTCGGAGGTGCGCCCATGCGCCGGTTCGTTGTCCTGCTCGCCCACTGCGTTGCCCTCGGAGCCCTGGCTGGTTGCGAGTACGCGCCCCTGGACCTCGAAGAGAACGCGCCGTCGATCGCGGACGCGTTCGTCGAGCGTGACTTCGTCGTCAGCGGGACCCTCTTCATCCGCTACCGCGAGAACAACGACGGCAACGTGGGCGACGACCTCTGCATCGTCGAGCAGGAGATCGAGGGCTGGGCCGCCGACGAGCTCAACGACGCGGGCTGCGTCGGCTGCGAGCGCGTCTACACCATCGCCGGCCGCGTCGTGGACAACGACGGCTGCGACTTCGGCGGACCTGCCGCCATCGACATCGGCTTCACGCCGGTCGACTTCATCACCCAGTACACCGACAGCGACTACATCCTCGGGATGCTCGCGGACAACAACGCCGAGTACTACCTGAACACCACGCGCAACCCGCGTGAGGGCACCCCCTGGACGCCGGCGATGGGCGTCTTCGAGACGCCTCCCTTCGCGCCCGACGGCAACAACCCCTGGGACACCTGCGACTTCGAGCAGTGCGCGATCACCTGGTTCAGGTACGCGTCCACGGACTGGTATGCGACCTGGCACATGGGCCTGGACTTCGACGAGTAGTCCGATGCGCTGGCCCCTGGTCCTCCTCTCCGCTGCGCTCGGGCTGGGCTGCACCCAGAACCTGAACACCCCCGAAGAGCTGCCGCTGGCGCCGAACTTCCTGCGCCTCCAGAGCTGGCTCGCCGTGTCCGCGGACGGGCTGGCGGCCGATGGCTTCCTCCGCTGGGTCTACCTCGCGGACGACCCGTCCACCTCCGAGGAGCCCCGCGAGTACTGCGAGGTGTGGGAGCAGCTCTCCCTCGACCGCGTCGACAGCTCCGCGTGCAGCGGCTGCACGGATCTGTGGGAAGGCACCGCGACCGTGGAGGTCGACCAGGGCACCTGCCTCGACGTCGACTGGGACGAGCGGGCGTTCGGCATGGGCTACGGCCAGCTCGACAGCGCCCCCGAGGACGTAGCGGCGCTCGAGTCCGACGGATTCACCCACGCGGTCTACACCCGCTGGTCCCCCGACGCGGGCGAGGGCGACGCCTACCAGCCCATGTTCGTGGCCCAGCCCGAGCGCTGGAGCAGCGAGACCGCGCCGATCGGCGCATCGGGCGACCGCCCGGTCGCCGGCGACTACGGCATGGAGTGCCTCTACTTCTGGGACCTCGTCTCGGACGAGTAGGCCCCGTCCGCGTCCTCAGAGGGACGCGGTGCTCGCGTCCAGCTCCGCAGCGAGCGTCAGCGCCGTCAGCCGCTCCCGCGCGAGCAGCCCCCACGCATCCTCGGTCTTCGCGAGCTCGCTGAGAGCGGCGGCGCCGTCGTCCTGCTGGCCCAGGGCGACGAGGGCGGCGGCGCGATGCCACCGTGCGGCGCGCTCCGTCGGCCCGGTGGGCTCCTCGGCGAGGGCGGCGTCGGCGGCGGCCAGGGTGCCCTCCCAGGCGTCCTGCGCGGGAAGGCCAGGCTCGGTCCACGAAGTGCCGTCGTCGGCGCGCTCGTGGCGGATCCGGGCGACGAGGACCCAGTCCCCCGCGACGTCGTCGCTGCCGTCCTTGGCGAGCCCGGCGACGAGATCGGTCTCGGCGCGCCGGCCGTTGTCCGCTGCGGCCAGGGCCCGCCCGCGGGCGATCTGCAGCTGGGGGATCCGATCCAGCGCGCGCGACGCGGTCGCGACGCGGACGGCGTCGTCGAAGGCAGAGGCCGCCCCCTCCCAGTCGCTCTGGGCCACCCGCAGCGCGCCCGTGATCTCGGCCATCGTGAGGGCGTCGTGGGGCAGGTCTTCGTTCGCGATGAACCGGAGGGTGCGCTCCGCGGCGGCCACGTTGCGGGCGGCGAGGTACGCCCGCGCCATGAGCATCAGGTAGATGCCGTCCTGCTCAGCGGGCTGCCCCTGGGCGACTGCGTATCCGAGCCAGCTCACGGCGAGGTCGGGCAGGCCCGCGTCCAGGGCGCCTTGCGCCGCCCGCAGCCGGAGGTTCGGGGCCCCGCAGGCCCGCATGGAGCCGTCCTCGAGGTGCTCGCGCCAGATCCCGAGCGCCGCCAGGGTGTGGCCTCGGTCGAGGAGCGACTCGAACGTCGCGGGGGCGTAGGTGCAGGCGAGCTCGGAGTAGGCCACTGCACCGTTCTCGGGGCCGCCGCGCTCCTCCACCCAGGCGTACAGCCGCAGCGCGTCTTCGACGAGTCCGCTGGAGAACCACACCTGGGCCGCGAGCGACAACGCCTCGCGCTCGACCGATGTGTGCGGCCAGTGCTGCGCCTCCTGCTGCATGACGACGCTGAACTCGGCCCAGCCCATCTCCCGCTTGTCCGGCTCGGCGCTCCACAGGTCCAGCGTGCGCAGGCGCAGTCGGGCCAGCGGTCCGAGCGTGGTGGCGGGGGTCTGCTCCATCAGGCGCCGCAAAGCCCGCCGGGACTCGAGGATGTCGAGGGAACCGAGGGCGGCCTCGTGCAACCACCAGCGGGTCCGCTCCCGCTCGACGCGGGAGGACCGGCGCTCGAGCTCCTCGAGGTGGAGCTTCGCTTCGGGGTACCGCCCTGCGTCGAGCATGAGCAGACCCCACTCCTGGGCGAAGCGCGGGTGGGTGGCCAGCGCAGGGTGTTCGCTGCGGAGCAGATCGAGGAGCCGCGCGGCCCGGGCCGGCTCTCCGTTGGACCACAGCGCGTGCAGGACGACCCGCCGCGCCTCGAACACGAAGTCCTGCTCGAAGGCTGCGGCGCCGCCCAGCCAGCGAGCGATGCGCACCAGGCCGACATCGGCGTCGCCGCGCCCGATGGCGGAGATGCCGGCGCCCACCTCCCAGTAGGGGCGCTCCGGGTGGTCCGGGGCCTCGTCGAGGGCACGCCGGTAGAGGAGCAGGGCCTCGTCGAAGCGGTGCTCCAGCTCCCGGTGGTAGGCGGCCCGGGCGTGGGCCCAGGGTGCCCAGGGAGCGTCGGGGGCGAAGGCGGCGGCGAGGTGGAAGGCCTCACCGGCAAGCCCCGCGCTGGCGGCGCGTCGTCCGGGCGGAGTGGGCTGTGACCAGATCCAGCCGCGCGCCAGGGCGAGGAGCGCGCGGTGGGCGTCGTCGCTGGCGGGGTAGCCGTGGAGGGAGCGGGCGCCGGCGCTGGGGTTGCCCTCTTCAGCGGTGCGCACCGCCTTGCGGAGGAGCTCGTCGGCGTCCCAGGCCTCGCGGATCACGGTGGGGACGCGACCCCAGGTCCGCGCGGGGGGCTCGAAGGGGAACTCCGCGCGCACCGGCCCGGCCGCGCCGATGGGCAGCAGCAGCGGGTCCAGGGCGACGGTGGTGGGCGCCCGGACGACCGTCTGGTTCAGGACGGCGGTGAGGGCGACGTCCGGCTGTCCCTCGGTCGGCGCGGCCGCCGGGCGGGCCTGCGAGGCGGCTCCAGCGAACAGCCTCGACGACAGCTGGACCTCGACCACGCTCCCCGCCCGCCGTACCACCTGGGTGCCCCTCACCGCCGGGGTGAGGCGGAGGTCGAGGCGCTGGAACCCACGGCCCAGCGGCACGACGGACCAGGACTCGAGCCCGGCGGCGGCGATGCCTCGGAGCTGGGACGCCAGCGGGTCCCCTTGGCGCGAGAGGAGCAGGGACAGCACCTGGTCGTCGGTGTCGCCCTCCTGGGAGATGCGGGCGTCGGGCGCGATCTGGAAGCGGACGACGCCGAGGTCCGCGTTCGCGGCGCTCGCTGTGGTCGGCTGGCGGGCCTCCTGCGCCTGGGCGGGCAGCGCCAGAGTGAGGGCGAGCAGCAGGACGAGCCGGCTCATGAGGCGACCCCGTTCGGCTCGAGCAGGCCGCGCTTCTTCAGCTTCTCCACCAGCGTCGTCCGGTTCATCTGGAGCATCTTGCTCGCGCGATTCTTGTTCCACCCCGTCCGCTCGAGCGCCTGGAGGATGAGGCTGTTCTCGTAGGCGAGGACGGCCTCTCCGAGGTTGAGGCCGTCCGGCGGCAGCTGCGGCTCGGCGAACGGGCTCACCACGGCGACCTCGTCCTGCTCGGGCTCGAGGAGGCCGGCGGCGGCGCGGATCGGGGCGGGGACATCATCGATGGTGAGGGTCTCGCCCTCGGCCATGACGACCATCCGCTCGAGGGTCGCCGAGAGCTCCCGCACGTTGCCGGGCCAGTCCCACAGGACCAGGGCGTCCAGGGCGCGGCGGCTGATCCCCGTCACGGGGACGGCGGTGCGCTTGTTGATCTGCTCGACCAGGAACCGAACCAAGAGGGGGATGTCCTCCCGCCGCTCGCGCAGGGGCGGCAAGCGCACAGGGACGACGGCGAGCCGGTAGTAGAGGTCCTCGCGGAAGCGCCCCTCCTTCATCTCCTCGGCGAGGTCCCGGTTCGTCGCGGCGACCACCCGCACGTCCACGTCCCGGCTCTTCGAGGAGCCGACGGGGGTGACCGTGCGCTCCTGGAGCGTGCGCAGCAGCTTCACCTGCAAGGAGAGCTGCATCTCTCCGATCTCGTCGAGGAAGAGCGTGCCCTTGTCCGCCATCTCGAAGCGGCCCTTGTGGTCGCTCACCGCGCCCGTGAACGCGCCCTTCTTGTGCCCGAAGAACTCGGACTCGAGGAGGTTCTCGGGGATGGCGCCGCAGTTCACGGCGACGAAGCGGCCGTCCTGACGGGTGGACGATCGGTGGACGACGGCGGCGGCGAGCTCCTTGCCGGTCCCGGACTCGCCGGTGATGAGGCAGGTGGTCTCGGACTGGGCGACCTTGCGCAGCGTGCGGTAGACGCGGTGCATCGCCACCGACTCGCCGACGAACACCCCGAAGTGCAGCTCCGGCAGCGGCGACGCCTTCGTGAACGACAGGGCGACGGCGCCGTCGTCACTGGCCGTGCAGGCCGTCACGTAGGCGAGGAACTGCTCGCGGGTCAGGGGGAGGCGGAAGGGGAGGATCGCCGGCTCGGCGAGGTTGCGCACCATCTCGTCGCCGTCGGCGTCGGTCAGCACGAGGACGGGCGGCAGGTCGCGACCGCACTCCAGCGAGGCGTCCAGGATCGGCGACGTGTCGAGCCCCGCGGCTCCCACGCGCACCACGAGCTCCGGCGGCGTGTCGGAGCGGAGGAGCTGCGCGGCGACGACGTCCCGATCGAGCACCATGACGTCCGTCGTCTCGGAGCGGCTGCGCAGCCACTCCTCGATGGGCTCGTCGGTGCGGGCTGCTCCGATCAACAGCGTGTACATGCGGGGACCGATTCCTCCAGAACGACCTATCGGCTCGACCGTACCGGACTTTAGGGACTCACGACCTTTTTCGGTCCCAACTGTCCCGAATGGGGCGCCAGGAGGGGGTGCGTCGGTCGGTCAGCGGCGGCTCGGCGCGCCCTTCGGAGTCCTCGGGACGGGGATCGCATCGACCGACGGCTGCGGCCACGGCGTCGCGGCGCGCCCCCCGGCGGCCTGGTAGTCGTCCCACAGCTCCTGGCGGAAGAAGGCATGGACGCGGTGCCCCGGGCGTAGGGGGTACTGCTCCCGGTGCCACTCGTCGGGCTGCTCGTTCATGAGCTGGATCGTCTTCGCCTGGTCCTTGCCGGTGGCGAGGACGACGTCGGCGTTGTCGATCCACTTCTGCTTCGGGACCTTCTTGATGTAGTGGGCGCGGTCGTGGTCCCAGCCGCGGGTGATCACGTACCAGCGGTACGGGTTCTTCGCCCAGCTGGACAGGGTGCGGAGCCCCTTGCCGTCGTCGTCGGGGCGCGCCCGGGCCACCCCGAACACGTCCTGGAGCAGCGGGAAGTAGCCGCGCACGGTCTGGACGTAGACGTAGGGGACCTTCGTGTCGTCGTAGCGCTCGGCGTTGTCGGTCAGGGTGGTCTGGGCCATCCCGGGGACGGCGGCGAGGGGGGTCAGCGCGAGCAGGCCGGCGAGGATCCGTGCGGGCATCGGCGTCGAGGAGCGCGCCGCCGCGAGCCAGGCCTGGTGCGCGCCCCACCCGACGAGCACGAAGCCGGCGAGGTCGATGTTCAGCACACACCACGGCGTCTTGTAGGAGATCGCGGAGTAGACGAGGAAGCTGCTGACGAACCAGCCGGTCAGCGCGATGCCGAGCCGGTGGCGGCGGACGAGGGCCCACAGCATCGCCGGCACCGTCATGTAGAGCGCCCAGCCCTCGGTGAGCTGCATGAGCTCGAAGAAGTAGCCGAACGGCTTGCCCTGGTTGCGCCCCGTGACGCCGTACTCGGTCCAGGGCCCGTAGGCGGCGAAGAACCCGCCGACGCCGCTCCAGTACGTGCCGAACGATGAGAAGAACAGCACGATCACGATCGAGAAGACGACGGCCCCGATCGCCCAGGGCTGCCAGTCGGCGACGGTCCAGGCGTGCAGCGCTTCCTTGCGGTCCCGCCCCCCGAAGACGTCGGGATCGTCGGCGTCGTCGGGCCGGTTGGCCCCTAGGAGCCACGCGAGACCACCCCCGAGTCCGATGGCCCCGAGCGTGATGAGCGCTGTCTCCTTGTTCGTGAAGGCGAACGCGGCGCCGAGCGCGGCGAGGACCCCGTCCCGCAGGTTGGGGCGCTCGGTGAACCGGAGGAGGAACGCGCCCCAGAGGATCGAGAAGAACACGAGGTGGATCTCGTGGATCACGGTGCGCGAGAAGTAGACGACGCACGGGGCGACACAGAGGAGCAGACCGGTGGTCAGGACGCCGACGGTGCCCAGATAGCGGCGGGCGGGGAGCAGGGCCACGGGCAGCAAGGTCCCGGTGACGACGGTGCCCATGCGTAGCGCCGCGTCCGACGGGCCGCCCATCAACCAGAACCACAGGACGTTCCAGTAGTAGAGGAAGGGGCCGTGGTAGTCGCTGTGCCGGTACGTGTAGTAGTTCCACCACCACAGGCGCAGGGTGAACCAGCCGTTGACGCCTTCGTCGCTGTGCAGCGGCTTGTCCTCGAGCCCGGGGAGCCGGAACCAGAGACCCACGCCCACGAGCACCGCCACGCCCACGAGGCAGATGATCAGGGAGGCGCGGCTCCGGGACTCAGACAGGGTCCGACTCCGCGCGGCCGTAGTCGTCGGAGAGACGGACGACGTCGTCGAGCTCGGTGGTGGAGACCTCGATCAGGTCCGCGTCGGTGATGGCCTCGAAGCGGTGGCGCCGGCCGGGCGGGATGTGCACGACCTCTCCGGCCTCCAGCACCACGGTGCGCGGGGGCTCCTCGGCGTCTCCGAGGGTGGCGCGCACACGCCCGGACTGGACCATGAGCGTCTCCTCCTTCTGCCGGTGGTACTGGAAGGAGAGGCGCTTGCCGGCGCGGATGTGGAGGATCTTCCCCACGTAGGAGCTGGTCTCCGCCCAGACGAGCTCGTAGCCCCAGGGCTTGTCGATGCGGCGCATGGGCTGCCTAGGGCTGGGAGGTGACGAAGGTGCCGTGGGGCGTCGCGTTGGCGAGGCGTCGGGCGGCTGCGTCCGCATCGGAGCGGCTCGGGTAGAGCCCCACCCGCACGCGGTGCCAGGTCGTCCCGTTCACGTCCGCGGCCACGTGGAAGGCGTCGCCGTGGCCCTGCGCCTGGAGGGACCGGAGCGTCTCGGCGGCCTCCTCGAGGGACTCGAAGGCGCCCACCTGGACGGTGAAGCCCCGGCCGCTCGGCGCGCCGGGCAGGGCGGCGACGGGCTCGGGCGTGGTGGTGGGGAGCTCGGGCGCAGCCTCCGGCTCGGGTGCAGGCTCCGGCTCGGGTGCGGGCTCCGGCTCGGGCTCATCCTGGGGGAAGGAGCGCTCGACGACCTCGACGACCAGCGGGGGCCGCTCGGGCGGGGCCTCGATGGCGGCGAGCTCCTCGGACGGAAGGGGCAGCGCGATGGGCTCGGCGGGCTCGGCACTCCCCGTGGACTCGCTGTCGCTTGCGTCCTCGACCGGCTCGGCCGCGACGGGCTCATCCTCCACCGGGTCCCGGGTGGAGTCGGACGTGGTGAGCGTCGAGGCGGGGGCCGTCGACGCCAGCGCCGGCGCGTCGTCTTCGGCGAGCATCTCCGCGAGGAGCGAGCCCGCGTCGCGCTCGTCGGCCCCGAGGGGCTCGAGCAGCGCGACGTCGACGGGAGCCTGCAGGCGCCCGAGCTGGTAGCCGACGGCGAACACCGCGGCGGTCAGCACCAGCGCGGAGACCAGGAAGGAGGTCAGCTGCGGACCGGTGACCCGGAACTCGCGCACTTCTCTGATCCTGTCGAGATCGCGCACGATCGAGCGGGCTCCTAACGGGCGAGCAGGGGGGCGATCACGCCGTGGGGCGGATCTCCTCGACGATGAACGTCTCCATGACGTCGCCGACCTTCACGTCATCGTACCCCTCGAGGCCGACGCCGCACTCGTAACCCTGGAGGACCTCCTTGACGTCGTCCTTGAAGCGACGCAGGGAGCCGATGCTGCCCTCCCAGAGGACCACCGAGTTGCGGAGCAGCCGGACCTTGTGGTTCCGACCGATCTTGCCGTCCTGGACGTTGACGCCGGCGACCATGCCGATCTTCGGGATCTTGAAGGTCTCGCGGACCTCCGCGTGGCCCTGGACGCGCTCCACGAACTCCGGGTCGAGGAGGCCGACCAGTGCAGCCTTCACCTCGTCCACCGCCTCGTAGATGACGCGGTAGGTCCGGATCTCGACGCCGCTCTCGTCAGAGGCGGCGCGCGCCTTCTTGTCCGGGCGGACACCGAAGCCGAGCACGATGGCCCCGGACGCATCGGCGAGGGTGACGTCACCCTCGGTGATGCCGCCGACGGCGCTGTGGAGGATCTTCACGCGCGTGTCGCGGACCTCGATCTCCTCGAAGACCTTCTTGAGGGCCTCGATGGAACCCTGCACATCGGCCTTGATGATGAGGTTGAGCTCCTTGACCTCGCCCTCCTGCATCCGGCGGTAGACGTCCTCGAGGCTGAAGCCACCGGCCTTGTCCTTGCGGCGCCGCTCCAGGTCGCGACGGTGCTCGATGAGCTTCTTCGCGTCGGCGTCGGTGGCGACGACGGCGAACTCATCGCCCGCCTCCGGGAGACCGGAGAGGCCGAGGATCGACACCGGCATCGACGGGCCCGCGGTCTTGATCCGCTTGCCCTTCGCGTCGAGCATGGCCCGCACCTTGCCGAACTCGGTGCCGGCCACGACGATGTCGCGGACCTTGAGGGTCCCGCGCTGGATGAGGATCGTGGAGACGGCCCCCATGCCCTTCTCCATCTTCGCCTCGACCACGTGACCCTGGGCCTGACGGTCCGGGTTGGCCTTGAGCTCGAGCAGCTCCGCCTGGAGGTTGATGGCCTCGAGCAGGTCGTCGATGCCCATCCGCTCCTTCGCGGAGATCTCGATCATCTGGACGTCGCCGCCCCACGCCTCGGGGATGAGGTTCTGCTCGGCGAGCTCGTTGCGGACGCGGTCCGGGTTGGCCTCGGCCAGGTCGCACTTGTTGATGGCGACGATGATCGGCACCTCAGCCGCGCGGCTGTGGGAGATGACCTCCATCGTCTGGGGCATCACCCCGTCCGTGGCGGCGACCACGAGGACCACGATGTCCGTGATCTGCGCGCCGCGGGCCCGCATGGCGGTGAACGCCTCGTGGCCGGGGGTGTCGATGAAGGTGATGCGCTCGTCACCGGCCTTCACGTCGAAGGCGCTGATGTGCTGGGTGATTCCACCAGCCTCGCCGTCGGCGACCCGCGCGTTGCGGATGGTGTCGAGCAGGGTCGTCTTGCCGTGGTCGACGTGGCCCATGATGGTCACGACCGGCGCCCGCGGCTGGAGGTTCTCGTCCGTCTCCTCGGCGACACCGGCCTCGATGATCGCTTCCTCGTCGAACGAGGAATCCTCGACCGTGAACTCGTACTCCTCGGCGATGATCGTGGCCGTCTCGATGTCGAGGCGGTCGTTCATGGTCACCATCTGACCCATGCCGATGAGGGCCTTGATCAGCTGGCCGGCCTTGATGCCGAGCTCGTGCGCCAGGTCGGACACGGCGATGGTGCCGTCCACCTGGATGACGCGCTTGTGCTCGGCGGGCGTCGTGATCTCGGTCTGGAGACCCGTGCCACGGCGGGAGCGGCCGCGCTTGCGGCGCCGGGCGTTCCCCGCTCCGTAGAGCGCATCGCGCCGCGAGACGATCGACTTGCGCTTGCCCTTGCCCTTCTTCGCCGGAGCAGGGGTGGGCGTCGCCCCCTTCTTGTTCCGGTTGAGGGTGGCCGGATCCAGGAACCGGATCGGCTTGTTGCGCTTCGGCTCCGGCGCGAGGATCGACGGACCGGTCGGCTTCTTGGGCGCCTCGGTCGCGATCTGCCGGGAGATGTCGTCCTCGATGATGCGACGGCCCTTCTTCGGGACGTGCTGGACGATGCCCTGGTCACGCAGCAGGTCCTCCAGGGAGGCCTCCTCCGACTTGACCTCGGCGTTCTGGACCGCCTCGACCACCGCCTGCTTGCTCGGCTCCTCGGCCGCCGCTGCGGCGACCGCCTCCTCGGAGACGGCGGGGATGCCGGTGCCGGTGCGGCGCTGCTCGTCGGCCTTGACCTCGGCGTCGCTGAGGACCGTGTGCTTCTTGCTCCGACGGGGCGTTGACAGCAGGGCCTCGATGGACGGCGGCGCGTCGCCATCCTCGGTCGCCGGCGCGGGCTCGGGCGCGGCCTCCGCCGGCGCGGGCTCGGGCTCGGGCGCGGCCTCCACCGGAGCGGGCTCGGGCTTCGCCTCGACGACGGGCTCGGGCTCGGGGGCGGGCTCGGGCTTCGCCTCGACGACGGGCTCGGGCTCGGGGGCGGGCTCGGGCTTCGCCTCGACGACGGGCGCCGGCTCGGGCGCGACCTCGACGGGGGCCGGTTCCGGGGCGGGGGCGGGCTCGGGCGCAGGCTCGGCGCTGCGGCGCCGGACGACCTTGCGCGCGACAGGCTTCGCGGCGGCCTCGGGGGCCGGCTCCGCCGGAGGCGCGCTCGCCCGACGACGGACAGCACGCCGCACCGCGGTCTTCTTCTTGCCTTCCTCGTCCGACGTCTTGGCGCCGGTGGAGGGGGCGGTCCGAGTACCGCTGCGGAGGGCCTGTGCCCGGTCGAAGATGCTCTTCTTTGCCATGCCTACCTTTGCTTTCCGCACTTCTGCGGGCGCGCGATTATAAGGGCGCTTTCCCGCGTCGCAACTCCAAAGCGAGAGCGGTCGCCGCAGGCCCGGAGCCCAGTGCGACCACGCTGCGCAACCCGTCGCGACCCATGGCCGCGCCGAGCTCGGCGGAGGTGAGCAGGCTGCGCAGCAGCGGCAGCTCATAGCCTCGCGCCTTCCTGGCCCAGTCGGAGGCGACGGTCTCGCCTGCGTCCGCGGCCAGGAAGAGCCCCTCAGCCCACCCGGACTGGAGGAGCCCCTGGACGACGTTCGACCCGGACCTCGCCTGGCCCGCTCCGAACGCCGCGGCCACCAGCTCGCGCTGGCGGCGCATCTGCCACGTCCGCACCTGCGGCAGTGGCCAGGGCTCGTCGCCGTCGGCCTGGGGGACGGGGACGGACTGCTTGAACGCTCGGCTCAAGCGGCCTCGCTCCCCGAGACCCCGCAGGCACTCGGGCGACGAGTGGACCCACGCGCCACGACCCGGCAGCTTCCGCCGGAAGTCGATGGCGGGCGAGCCATCAGGACCGAGGACGACGCGGTACCCGTCGTCCTGGTCCATGTGGGCCCGGCACACCACGCAGGTGCGCGTTGCGCCGGTCACGCCTAGACCTCCTCCGCCGGGACGACGACCTTGGCCGGCGCCACGGCGACGGCTCCGTCCTCGTCCTCGCCGGGGAGGATGACGTTCTCGTCTGCGGCCTCACCGTCCGCGTCGTCACCCTCGGGGACGAGCGGGTTGCCGTCGGGGTCGAGCCCCTGGGCGGCGAGGTGCGCGATCTCCGCGGCGCGGGCTTCGGCCTCGGCCTTGGCGCGCTCCGCGGCCTCGATCTCGTCGAGGGTGGGGAGACCGGCCGCGCGACGGCGCTCGTTCTCCTCCTCGCGCTCGTACTTGGCACGCAGCTCGTCGGTGAGGATGTCGTCGGCCGCGTCGATGATCTTCTCGGCCAGCTCCTCGGAGATGGCGAGGGTGTCGACGAGGTCGTCGATCTCGGCGTCGGCGACGTCCTTGAGCTCGCGGAACCCGTAGCGGATGAGGATCTCGCGGTGGTCCTCGGTGAGGTCCGCGACGCGGGCGAGCTGCTCGCGCGCCTCGTCGTTCATCTCGCGGATCTTGGTCTCGCTGTGGATGTCGATCTTCCAGCCGGTCAGCTTCGCCGCGAGGCGCACGTTCTGACCGCGGCGGCCGATGGCGAGCGACAGCTGGTCGTCCGGCACGATCAGCTCCATCGTGCGGGTGTCCTCGTCGAGGAGGACCTTCGTCACGATGGCGGGGCTGATGGCCGAGCAGACGAACCGGGCGGGGTCGATGCTGTACGGGATGATGTCGATCTTCTCACCGCGCAGCTCGCCGACGACGGCCTGGACGCGGGAGCCCTTCATGCCGACGCAGGCGCCGACGGGGTCGACGTCGCTGTCCCGGCTGGACACGGCGATCTTCGCGCGCTGGCCGGGCTCGCGGACGGCGGCCTCGATGGTGACGATGCCTTCGTAGATCTCGGGGACCTCCATCTCGAAGAGCTTCACGAGCAGACCGGGGTGCGTGCGGGAGAGCACGACCTGGGGCCCGCGGGCGTTGCGCGCGACCTCGAGGATGTAGGCCTGGATGCGGTCGCCCTGGCGGTAGGTCTCGGTGCGGACCTGCTCGCGGGCGGGGATGACGGCCTCGGTCTTGCCGAGGTCGACGATGATGGCGCCCTTCTCGAAGCGGCGGACGATGCCAGTGATCAGCTCACCGACGCGGTCCTTGTAGGCGTCGAACACCTTCTCGCGCTCGCTGTCGCGGACGCGCTGGATGATGACCTGCTTGGCGGTCTGGGCAGCGATGCGGCCGAAGCCCTCGAGGTCCATGATCAGGCCGATCTCCTCACCCGGCTGGATGGAGGGGTCGGCGGAGACGCGGCGGGCGTCCTCGAGCTGGATCTCGTTGTCGGGGTCCTCGACCTCCTCGACGACGGTCTTGTACTCGAACAGCTCGACCTCGTCCGTGTCGGGGTTGTACTGGGCCTCGATGTCCTTCTCGAGTCCGTAGACCTTGCGGGCCGCGGCGACGAGCGCCTGCTCCACGGTCTCACGGAGGGCATCCATGGGGATGCCCTTCTCCCGGCTGACTTGCTCGATGATGCGGCTCAGACCTTCGATCATGGTCGTCTCCTGATGGGTCTCCGTTCGCGGAGCCCGGTTCTATGTGGGGGAAGGCGACGGTCGCCCGTCGGCGCGGCTCACTTCCGCTTCTTCCCCTTTTTCTTCTTGGTGCGGCGGCTGCCGCCCTTCTTCTTCCCCTTGGGGGGAGGAACATCCACGAGGTTGGCGATCTCGACGGCGGGGATGGGCACGCGTACTTCGCGGCCGTCCCAGTCGACGACGAGGAGGTCGTGCTCCACGCCGAGCAGCGTGACCTTCCAGTTCCGGCGGCCCTCGATGGGCTCCCACGTGCGGAACTTGATGAGCTTCCCGATCGCCGCGGCGTAGTGCTCGACGCGCTTGAGCGGGCGCGCGAGGCCGGGGGAGCTGACCTCCAGCGTGTAGTTGCCGGGGAAGAGCTCGACGGTGTCGAGGAGATCGGTGATGGCGTCGTTGGCGGCCACGCAGTCGCCGATGTCCACGTTGGAGCCGTCCGGCTTCTCGATGTAGACGCGCAGGACCGGCCGCTGAGAGCCGCCGGTCACCTCGCAGAGCAGCAACGAGTACCCCGCAGCCGCGAGCGGCTCGGCGAGGATCTCTTCCGCGCGGTCGGCGGCGCTGGCGAGGGCGATGCGCTCCATCGAGGGCGGGGTCTCCTGAGAGGGGGACGCGAAGTCCCGGGCAACAAAAAAGGAGGCCGGAGGGCCTCCCTGACGTTCATCAAGGTGTTTGGGCGCGGAGCAATAACACCCAGGTGGGGTGCTGGCAAGGTCCGCGATCGGCGTTCGCGCCTCGCATCAGCGCGTCCCGCACTGCCTCCTCGGCTGATCTACGGCGCGATCGCCGCGGGCGACAGGAACGAGATCCTAAGCCCTGGTGATGACCAGGACGTCGCCGAGGCCGTCGTCGTCGAGATCCCCGGCGCGCCCCAGACCGCCACGGCCGAGCTGGCGAGGATCGCGCTCGGCCTGCGGTTCACATCGCCCCGCCGCGGTTCGACCAGGCGAGGTTCAGCTGCTCGGCCCCAGCTCCGCCGATCCGAAGTCCACGCCGGCGGGGACACACCAGACGGAGGCGTGGCTGACCGTGTCCAGGTCCACCTCGGTGGTCAGCGGCAGCGTCAGGGTCTCGCCGTCGTAGCCACCTGCGCGCCGCAGGTCGTCGGTGAGGACCACGTAGTCGGTGAAGTCCGGGTTGTCCGCGACGACGAACCGCACGTCGAGGCCGGCGCCGTCGAAGCCGAAGCCCGTCACCTCGATCGTGCAGTCGTCCACGATCTCCACGACTCCCTCCACGCGGTGCTGCCGCGTCTCCAGGGCTCCGATCCAGCCGACCCGCTCGTGGGTGGCCCCGCAGTCCGTGACGGGGTCTGCGGGGGCGGACGGGCCGCCCGCGGCGCAGCCGGTGAGGAGGACGAGCAAGCAAGCGACGAGGCGGACCATCGGGACTCCAACGTGGTTCGGGGAGCTATGTGCCCCGCCCCCCGCGGCGGTTACCTGCGCGCACTCCTCGGAGCCTGGGTGCGGTCGTCGACCTCGATGGGGTCCGGCGGGCCTCTGAAATCGACTGAAATCGATCCCGGGCGCGCCGTGGGAGATGGTTCACCGTGACGGGCCCCCGGGGGACGGTGGCGTCGTCGGAGGAGCCACCATGTTCACTGTCCGCCATCTCATCCCCGCCTTTGCGCCCTGTCTCGGCGCGCTGTGCCTCCTCGCTGCGCCCGGGGCGGCTGCCGCCCAGGACGTCTGCATTCCCGGGCCCCTCTTCAACTCGGAGGACTACCCCGACTACGGCACCTACTTCGGGTTCCCTGGCGGCGGGCTCAGCGGGACGGACGCCGCCGGGAACTCCTTCTACTTCAGCTCCGTGCAGGAGCCTGCGGGCATCAACGTCTCCTCGGTGAACCCGGCGATCTACGGGTACCCGTCGAACTGGGGGCCGAACAGCACCAACTACGTGGTGGTGGATGGCGCCTACTTCCTGACATTCGGGACGTCCCCGGGCGGGGTGTTCGGATCGGCCGAGTTCGGCCATCGGGGCGCCTTCCGCGTCGACTTCGACGTGCCCACCACCTTCGCCAACATCGACACGATCCAGCCGGTCCGGGGCATCGCCTTCAACGCCGCGGGGCAGGTGATCGCGGACTTCGTCAGTCCCACCACCGCAGGCGGGGCGATCGGCCTCTGGTCGCTCTCCCGCCCGCAGCAGGACATCAAGACCATCGTCCTGCTCACGACCCCGAACACGACGCCGGGGGTCGACGACTACTACTACGTCCTCGACATGGAGTGGGACCGGTGCGGACCGGACAGTGACGCGGACGGCATCCCCGACTTCGCGGACGCCTGCTTCGGCGACAACGCGACGGGCGACTCCGACGGGGACGGCGTGTGCGACAACCTGGACGGGTGCCTCGGCAATGACGCCGCGGGCGACGCGGACGTGGACGGCGTCTGCAACGACCTCGACGTGTGCCCGGGCTTCGACGACGCGTCCCCGCCCGACTCCGACGGGGACGGCGTGTGCGACAGCGTGGACGTGTGCCCCGGCGGCGACGACGCCACCGACACCGACACCGACGGAGTGTGCGACTTCCTCGATCCCTGCCCGGTGGACGCCTTCGACGACCGAGACGGCGACGGGTCCTGCGACAGCGACGATCCGTGCGTCTTCGACCCCACGGACGCGTGCGTCGGGCAGGCGTGCTCCACCGGGATCGCCGATCCGACAGCCGCCGCGGTCGTTCCCTTCACCGACCTCACGACCGCCTTCCCCGGCGTGGGGCTGACCATCGAGGACCCCGCGATCTACGGGGGCTACTCGGACGGCTTCATCCCCAACGCGTTCGTGGCGGCGTCCCTGGTGAGCAGCGGATCCGCCGAGCGGATCTTCATCCTCGGTGTGGGGAACGGCGGCACGATCGCCGGCCCGCGCGGCGCGGTCTCCGCGACCTTCGACACCCCCACCGACCGCGTCGCCATCGACCTGTGGGTGGGCGGGAACCTCGGCCAGATCAGGCTCGACGCCCTCGACGCCCAAGGACAGCTCGTGGGCCTCGACATCGTCGGGACGGGGCCCTCCAGCTACGTGGGCGGGGCACGCCTCGAGGTCCTCGCCGGGGGGCCGGAGATCGTGAAGGCCGTGCTCTACCTCGCGCAGGGTGACGAGGACTCCCAGATCATCCCGAGCGCACTGGACTGGGGGAACTGCCCGGTCACCGACTCGGATGGTGACGGGGTCCCCGACGGGCAGGACGTGTGTCCCGGCTTCAACGATCTTGCCGACGGGGACGCCGACGGGATCCCCGACGGGTGCGACGCCTGCGACGGAGACGACAGCACGGGCGACGCCGACAGTGACGGCGTGTGCGACTCGGACGACGTCTGCGACGGGGACGACGCAACCGGGGACTCCGACAGCGACGGGGTCTGCGACTCGGACGACGTCTGCGCCGGGGACGACGCCAGCGGCGACACGGACGGCGACGGCGTGTGCGATAGCGACGACCTCTGCGACGGGGACGACGCCAGCGGCGACAGCGACGGCGACGGCGTGTGCGACAGCGACGACCTCTGCGATGGCGACGACGCCACGGGAGACACGGACGGCGACGGCGTGTGCGATGCGATCGACGCCTGTGACGGGGACGACGCCACCGGCGACACCGACGTGGACGGTGTGTGCGACAGCGACGACCTCTGTCCGGCCGACCCCCTCGACGACATCGATGGCGACGGGGTCTGCGGCGACGTCGACAACTGCCCGGACGATGCCAACGCCGGCCAGGAGGACGCCGATCTGGACATGATCGGCGACGCCTGCGAGCCGGACACGGACGGCGACGGGATCATCGACGACAACGATGCGTGCCCCCTCGATTCGGCGGACGACGTGGACGGCGACGGGATCTGTGGCGACGTCGACAACTGCCCGAACACCGACAACGCCGACCAGGCGGACCAGGACGGTGACGGCCTCGGCGACGTCTGCGACGACGACACGGACGGCGACGGAGCCCCGGACGCCACCGACAACTGCCCGGATCTGCCCAACGCCGACCAGGCGGACGCCGACGGGGACAACGTGGGCGATGCGTGCGACGTCTGCGACGGCGACGACCTGTCCGGCGACAGCGACGGCGACTTCGTGTGCGACGACGTCGACAACTGCGACGACGACGTGAACGCCGACCAGTCCGACGTGGACGGCGACGGCATCGGCGATGCGTGCGAGGCGGACACGGACGGGGACGGACTCATCGACGACCTCGACAACTGCCCGACCGACCCGAACTTCGACCAGACGGACACGGACGGTGACGGCATCGGTGACGCCTGTGAGAACGACGGCGGCAACAACCAGTGCCCGCCCGGCTACAACATCTTCGTCGGCACGGATGGCCCCGACTTCCTGACGGGGACCGAGGCCGCGGACTGCTTCGTGGCCGGCGACGGGGACGACACGATCTACGCCCTCGGCGGCAACGACCTCGTGCTCGCCGGCGCGGGTGACGATGTGGTCTTCGGTGACGACGGGGACGACGAGATCTACGGCGGACTCGGCGACGACGAGCTGCTCGGCGGTCCGGGCATGGACTACGTGCAGGGCAACCGCGGCGCGGACGACATCTCCGGCAACGACGGGGACGACGAGCTGCGCGGGGGGCGCGACGACGACACCATCTCCGGCGGCGCGGGCGACGACTTCGTCCGGGGTGGCCGTGGCGCCGACATCCTCTCTGGCGACGACGGGGACGACGAGCTGCGCGGCGGCCAGGACGCGGACACCGTGGATGGCGGCGATGGCGCGGACGTCGTGCGGGGCGGCAAGGACGACGACACGCTCCTCGGCGGCCCCGGCAACGACGAGCTCCACGGCGGCGAAGGGGACGACGTGATGGATGGTGGCGACGGAGACGACCTGATGTACGGCCGCAGCGGCGACGACGTGATGCACGGCGGCGCGGGCGCGGACGAGCTGCGGGGCAACCGGGGCGCCGACCAGCTGAACGGCGGGGACGGCCCGGACGCGCTGCACGGCGGCAAGGACGACGACGTGCTCTTCGGCGGCGCGGGCGACGACGACCTTCAGGGAGGTCGGGGGGACGACGCGCTCATGGGGGATGCGGGCGACGACGACCTGTCGGGCGGGCGTGGCGACCACGACCAGCTCTTCGGCGGCGACGGGGTCGACACGCTGGACGACGTGGACGGAGCCATCGACGCCGACGGCGGCGCGGGCAACGACGTCATCGACATCACCCTGCGCAAGGGCTGGGTGAACACCACCGGCGACCGCGTCCTCGACGGCGTCCACGGCGGTACTGGCGAAGACACGGCCTACGTCCACGTGAAGGGCAACGGGGCCGCGGTGGTCCTCCACAGCGACGGCGACGTCCCCGGCAGCGCCAGCGCCGCGGATGGAGTCCAGGACTGCGTCTTCCCCGGCGGGAACTGGGACGCCGCCAGCTCGAGCTTCCCGGCGTGGGAGTTCGTGGTCCCGCAGTAGGCGGACTCGCGGCGCGTCTCAGGGGCCGCCGTAGAGGATAAACACGCTCAGGGCGGGGGGCCCGGAGCCGACGACCACATCGTCGTAGCCATCCCCGTCGACGTCCCAGGGCCCCACGCACGTGGAGCCGAGCCACAACGCGGGAGAGTCGCTCGGAAGCCCGAGCCAGGCGCCCACGGTGGCCGGCAGGGTCAGGTCGCTGGTGATCGGTCCGTAGACGAGGTACGCGGTGCCGTCTCCCGCGGCGAACGGAGCCGCGCCGAACGGACTCCCGATCACCAGATCCTGGGCGCCGTCCCCGTCCACGTCTCCGGCCCGGCACACGGCCGCGCCGAGGGCTGAGTCGCCCGGGTCGGAGAGCGTCACGGCCGCGTCCGCAGGGGTGGCCGCGGCGGGGATCGGCCAGCTGTAGACCGTGACGGCGCCCGTCGGACCGGAGCCGCTGGGCATGGACGGGCTCCCCACGGCGAGATCGGGCGCCCCGTCCCCCGTCAGGTCGGGGACGATGGCCACCGACGCGCCGAACTCCCCGGTCCCGGTCAGGACGACGTCGGGGAGCGTCGTGAGCGCCGTGAGCGGGCCGAGGTACACGAGGACCTCCGCGTCGCGGGGAGCTCCCACGGCGAGGTCGGGCACCCCGTCTCCGTTCACATCGCCGGTGGCGAGGCTCGCACCGAAGCCGCTGTTGGGTGAACCAGCCAGGAGCACGTCCACCGCGCCACTGTCGTATGCCCCGTTGAGAGGCCCGAAGAGCACGCCCACGAGCCCGCCCGCGCTGGTGTCGGCCAGGCCGGGGGCCCCGACGATGAGGTCGTCGTAGGCGTCGCCGTTGAGGTTCGCGAGCTGCAGGCTGAGGCCCGTGTGGCTCCCTGCACCCCCCAGGGACACGGTCGCCTGGGCGGCCGCGGCCACCGCCACGCTGCCCACCAGGGGGCCCTCCAGGAGGAAGACGGTCCCGGCTCCGGTCTCCGGGTCCGCGATCAGGATGTCGCTCCATCCGTCGGCGTTCACGTCCCCGCCTCCGCCTACGCCGCCTCCAAGATTCGGGAAGCTGGTGCTTGGCGCGATCTCCGCGAAGGTGCCCGCCGGTGCGAACGTCGAGCCGGTGAATGGCCCCTCGACCAGGTAGCCAGGCGTCGGGTTGATGCCGACCTGCCCGAAGACCAACTCCTCGATGCCGTCGCCGTCGGTGTCTCCAGCGATCGCAAAGCTGGATGGGGTGAGGAACGAGCTGCCCGAGACGATGGAGGCAGCCTCCACGGCAAGGTCGATCTCCCCCAGGGGGCCGCAGTGGAGCTCCTCCCCATCGCAGTCGTTGTCCACGCCATCCCCGCAGAGTTCGGGAGCTCCCGGCGCGATGGCGGCGGAGGTGTCGTCGCAGTCCCCCGAGTACTCCGCACGCCCTGGACCAGGATCGCAGGCGAGGATGGTTCCGGTGCTGACTCCGAAGCCGTCCCCGTCCATGTCGGGGAAGTAGGGGGACTGGGAGGTGGGGTCGACGCTCGGGTCGTCATCGTCCGAGAGCCCGTCGCAGTCCTCGTCGGTGTCGTCCGGGTCGCAGACCTCCTGGGCGTCTGGGGAGACGAGCGGGTCGGTGTCGTCGCAGTCCTCGTCCGCGGGGACGCCGTCTCCATCGACGTCGACCGGGGGAGGCGGGGTCGGCTCGGGAGTCGGCTCGGGCGTGGGCTCGCCGGTGGCGTCGCCAGGCCCGATGGCGGGGGTGCAGGCGGAGAAGAAGGTTGCGACAACCAGGGTCGCGACGACCAGGGGAAGCAACGTTCGGTGCACGGTCCCTCCACCCGAGACCGCGACAGGCCCCTGTCCCTGGGGTGCTCGCCCATCGCCATCGCGAGCGGGCACCTCGCTGCCCTCTCGGCGTCGCTCAACCCCGCAGCGCGCTGATCGCCTTCACCACCCGGGCCGCGCTGCCCGCGCCCAGCTGCCAGGTCAGCTCCCACTCGCCGGGCAGCGTGTCGACGGCGAAGTCGCGCGGGAGCTTGAGGAGGACCGGGCCGCCGTGGGCGTCGAGGAGCGCGGCGCCCCGGTGCTCGGAGACTCCGCCTCCTGATGCTCCCGTCAGCAGCGTCTCCCACGACCGCACCGCCCGCGCCCCCACGTCCTGGGCCTCCGCTCCGCCCCACGGGGGGTCGACGAACACCGCGGCGTCGGGCTGCGCTGCCTGCAGGTCCGCGAGCAACGAGAGGCCGTCGCCGATGCGGACATCGATCGCGACGCCGAAGGCGGCCGCGTTCCGTCGCGCCAGCTGCGCCCTGGCCTCATCCCGTTCGACCGCGACCACAGCGAGTCCGGCGCGGGCGAACGCCACCGCGTCCCCTCCGCACCCACAGAACAGGTCGATCACGCAGGTGGCGCCTGCATCCTCGAGCATCCGTGCGTGCGCGGCCGCGATGGGCTCTGGCGTCGTCGACCAGGCTCCCACGGCATCCACGTGGGGCAGCCAGCTGCCGTCGCCTCGCCGCTTCGGGCCGCCGCGCTGATCCCGCGCTGGGGCCGGAAGGACCTCGTCGTCCTCCATCGCCACCGAGACCCGCAGCGGGTGTCCGCCGAGGACGAGCCCGTCGAGCTCGTGCCGGAGGACCGCGGCGTCTGCGGGGTCCAGCGGACCAGCCACGCTCCGTCCCACCACCGCGGCGCGCACGTCCGCGGGAACGGAGGGGTGCCATCCCGACACCCCCACGAGGACCGGCGCCTGCCGCACCGTCGGGGTCAGCTTCACCATCCACGCGGCCGCCTGGGCTGCCCGGTCCTGCCACTCCGCGTCGTCGAGGGGCGCCACGTGCACCCCCACGAGCAGCGCGTGCAGGTCCGCCACGTCAGCGAGCGCGGTCTGATCGAGGGTCCGCTGCACCTCCGCCAGCCCGCCCAGCGCCGGGCGTGCGCCCGTCCGCTTCTTGCGGGCACGCAGCAGCTTGATCAGCGCCGTCCAGGTCTTGCGGGGCAGCCGCCCCTCGGCGTCGAGCGCCGCGCGCAGCGTCGCCACCGAGTCTCCGCTCACCCGCGGTTCAGGGTCCCGACGAGCTCCGTCACGCTCCGCACCCCGTGGTCCGCGCACCACTGGCGCATGCCGGCGACCACGTGCTCCGCAGTCTTGGGGTTCACGAAGTTCGCGGTGCCGATCTGGATCGCGCTGGCCCCGCAGACCATGAACTCGATCGCGTCCGTCGCGCTCCAGATGCCGCCCATTCCCACGACGGGGATCGAGCAGGCGCGCGAGACCTCGTCCGTCATCCGCAGGGCCACCGGCTTGATGGCCGGGCCCGAGAGCCCGCCCTTGCCGATGGAGAGCCGCGGCCTCCGCGACTCCAGGTCGATGCTCAGGCCCAGCAGCGTGTTGATGACGCTGAGCGCTGCGGCGCCGTTCTCTTCGCAGGCCACGCCCATGGACGCGATGTCGCTCACGTTCGGCGAGAGCTTCACCCACACGGGCTTGTCCGCCCCGTCCACCGTGGCCGCCGTCACCTCACCGGCCGCGACGCAGTCGGTCCCGAAGGCGATGCCGCCCTCCTTGATGTTCGGGCAGCTGATGTTCAGCTCCAGGGCGTCGATCGCGTCGCAGTCCCGCAGACCCTTCGCGACCTCGTGGTACTCGTCCACCGTCTTGCCGATGACGTTCACGATGACGCGCACCCCGCGGCCCTGAAGCTCGCGCAGGTACGGCGTCTTGTGCTCCAGGAACGCGTCCAGTCCCACGTTCTGGAGCCCGATGGCGTTGAGCATCCCGGCGCTCGTCTCAGCGATACGGGGAGGCGCATTGCCCTCCCAGGGCGTCACCGCGATGCCCTTGGTCACGAACCCGCCGAGCGCGCCCATGTCCATCGCGTGGGACAGCTCCGGGCCGTAGCCCGCGGTCCCGCTCGCGAGGGAGACGGGGTTCTTCATGGACATGCCCGCGATGTCGACGCTCAGGTCGACGTCCTCGGGCGCGATGGGGTCACCCCAGCCGTGCCTGCTCAATGGAGGAGCCCTCCGTCGTCGAGGACGATGCCCTGGGCATCGAACACCGGGCCCTTCGTGCAGGCCATGAGCCAGCGGTCGTAGGGCGACATCGCCGCGCGCGTCGCGGAGTCCCCGTCGGCCCAGCGCTTGTTCTCGATGACGCAGCCCATGCAGATGCCGACGCCGCAGCCCATCATCGTCTCCACCGAGACCTCGGCCGGAACGCCCAGCTCGGCCGCCTTCGCCGCCACCGCCCGGAGCATCACCATCGGCCCGCAGGCGTAGACCCGCTCCACTCCGCCGTCGCGCGAAGCCAGCCAGGCCTCGACCACGTTCCCGTGGAACCCGACGCTGCCGTCCATCGTCGCGCGCACCACGCGGTCCCCCCACTGGGGCCGCTCGTCGAAGCCGACCCAGCAGCCCGCGTCCGCGGCGCCGCTCACCCCGAGGAATGCGGTCCAGTCCGCGCCCGACGCGCTCAGCGCATCCGCCAGCGCGACCATCGGAGGGATCCCGACCCCGCCGCCGAGCAGGACAGCCTTCTCGCCAGGCGCGGGTGGGGTGAACGCGTTGCCCAGCGGGCCCAGGACCTCCACCGAGCGGCCGGGCCGCATCGTGGCCATCGCGGAGGTTCCCACCCCGACGACGCGGTAGAGCACCTCGAAGACGTCGCCGTCGACGCGTTGGATGGAGAAGGGGCGGCGGAGCATCGGCGCGGGGGGCTGCCCCTCCGTGGCCTCGCCGACGCCGAGCATCACGAAGCGACCGGCTTGCTGCTCCGCGCACACATCGGCGTTGCGCAGGCGCAGGAGCCAGACACCGCTGCCCAGATCCCGGTTCTCGATGACCGTAGCGACGGTCTCGTGCATGTGGGGGCCTCCGAAGAGAGAGGGAGCCACCGCTGCCGGTGGCGCGACCCTTCTACTCGTCCGGGATCGGGCCGTCCAGAGGAGAGCCGGGGTCGATCTCCAGCGGCGCGATCCCCGCCTCCACGAGATCGATCGACATGACGATCGCGTCGGCGCCGTCCTCGCTGTAGTAGCGCTTGCGGATGCCGACCTGCTCCCACCCGCAGGACCGATAGAGCCCGATGGCCGCCTCGTTGTCGGCTCGCACCTCGAGGAACATCCGCTCCGCGCCTCCGCCACGAGCCACTGCCTGCGCGGCCTCGAGCAGGCGACGACCCAGGCCGCACCTGCGTCCGCGGGGATCCACCGCCACGTTCAGCAGCTCCGCCTCGTCGACGACGGCGCGGACGTGGGCGTAGCCGAGCGCTCCCGCCGGATCGTCCGCCAGCAGGAAGGTCACGAGCGGGTCGTCGAGGTGGGCGCGGAACTCCTCGGCGGGCCAGTGCCTCGTGAACGAGCGCACGTCGACGCGGACGATGGCGTCCAGGTCGGCGGGCGTGGCGACTCGGATGGCGCGTTCGGTCATCGTGGCTCCCTCCGTTATCGTAGACGCCGGTCCCCTTTGCGGTGGCCGGAGGGCCTGAACCCCGGATGACCCAGCTCGGCGAGATCGGTGCCGCCATGACCCCGCTCCAGGAGCGGGCGGCGGCCAAGGCGCGCGTCCGGGAGCTCAAGCAGCTGATGGCCGTGTTCCTCAAGGCCGGCAAGACCTTGCGCCTCTACTCCGAAGGGCACCGGTTCTTCTCCCGCTTCGCAGACGAGTTCGAGTCGCGGCTGGAGAAGCAGTTCGCCCACGGCGACAGCCTCACGTTCGAGATCACCCCCACGTCCATTGCCTGGGACGGGCACATGGTCTTCGAGAACAAGGAGCAGCGGCAGAACCTCGCGTTCAAGCTGTATCGCGACGGCGTCCGCCTGCTCCAGTTCCGCAAGGGCGTCACCGCGTCCGAGACGCGCGACTTCGTCACGCTGGTCGCCCGGGAGAGCTCGGACGCGCGGGCACTGGGCGCCGACCTGTCCGTCCTCTTCTGGGAAGCGGACTTCAAGCACATCCACATCGCCGTCGCGGAGACGTTCGTCGACTACGACGAGCAGTCCGCCAACGCGCTCAAGCGGCTCGAGAGCGACCTGTCCATGTTCGAGGCGGAGTTCGGCCTCGAGAAGCGCGAGCTGGACGACGCCGACCTCGAGGAGCTCAAGAAGCTGTGGGATGGCAGCAAGGGGGGCACTGGACCCGGGGGCGGGGGAGGAGGCGGCGGCTCCGGCGGAGGCGGCACCGGCGGCGGGGGGACCTACCGGCCCCATGCCCTCGGCTCCCAGCCTCAGGAGGAGCAGCTCCTGCGGTCCGACGACCAGTTCGGGGAGCCGCCCCCCTTCGACGACACGGACGTGCCGGCGCTCCCGCCCGAGGTCCTCGACGACGGCTCGATGGAGTTCGTCTACAGCGACCTGCACGGTCTGGAGCAGGCCTTCGCCTCCTTCGAGGAGGTGGGCGGCGTCATCGCGAACATGGTGGAGGCCGAGCCGGAGGGCGACGAGCTGACGCGGGTGCTGTCGAACCTCGACGACGCCATCGCGCCCCTCCTGTCCACAGCCTCGATCGGGCCCCTCAACTCGATCCTCCGCCGCATCGCCCTCATCGGGCAGCGGGACGCGGAGACCGGGAGCTTCCGGGCCGGACCCATCGACGGGTTCATCAAGGGGATCGGGCGCGCCTCGCGCCTCGCGGTCATCGCCCGGGCGGTGAACGAGGACTGGGACCCGGCCTTGCGCGGCGACCTCTTCACGTTCGTGTCGCTCCAGCACCCCGAGAACGCGGGCGAGCTCATCACCTTCCTCGGGATGATGTACCCGGAGGAGCCGCGGTCCGTCGTGGTCGATGCCCTCGTCCTGTTGACGGGCGGTTCGTCGACGCCGTGGGTCGACACGCTCCGGGGCGAGCCCAACTGGCACCTCGCGTGCGACGCCATGCAGGCGCTGTCGCTGCTCGACGACGTCCCGGCGCTCGGCGAGCTGCCCCCGCTGTACGGGCGCGAGGAGGCGACCGTGCGCCGCAAGGTGCTCGACGTCCTCAAGGAGCACCGCACCCCGCGTGTCGACCAGATGATGCTCGACGCCCTCGACGACGAGGACCAGGAGATCCGCCTCGCGGCCCTGCGCTACCTCGCCGTCCACCGGGTGCCCTACGCCGCGGAGGTCATCCAGGCGGGCATCGGCAAGCGCAGCTTCCGGGACCGGGAGTTCACCGAGAAGCGCGGCTGGTATATCACCTGGGGGATGATCGGCGGAGGCGGCCTCCTGCCGCAGCTGACGGCGGACGCGGAGGCGGCGGCGGCCGCGAAGGACGCGGGAGAGAAGACGCACCTGACGCTGCTCGCCATCCGCGCCATCCGGGAGACCGGGGCGCGCGCGTGGCTCCAGGAGTTCGCCAAGAACTCCCGCGGAGAGGTGGGACGCCTGGCGAAGAAGGTCATGGAGGGCAAGGCGTGATTGGCAGGCGCGGCGACCAGCACAGCAAGGAGGTCCGCGACCGGATGATGGAGGACGCCCGCGTGCATGCGCTGGGCAAGGCTCTCGTCTCCCGCTTCGCCATGCTGCTCAAGACCGCGCGGATCCACTCCACGCAGAACTCGGCGCTGTCCTACTCGGTGAAGATCTTCGTGGACGCAGCGAACGACCTCGTGTTGCACCTCGGCGACTTCATGCTCCGCGGCGACGTGGACTCGGCGTTCATCAACGACATGCGTATCCGCGCGGAGTCGATCACGTTCGAGAACGTGAAGCAGCTGCTCAAGGAGCTGAGCAACCGGCAGCTCGGTGGGCTGCACGTCACGAACACGATCACGCCCATCCACGTCCGCACCCTGCTCAACCTGTTCATCGAGTACCCCCGCTTCGACAAGGACGGGGCGCGGCAGATGAACGAGAAGCTGAGCGCCGCGGGCATCGACGGGATGAAGTTCCTGCCGCGGCTCGCCCTGGTGCTCGAGGCGGACCAGATCCAGGCCGGCGAGATGGACTCGGCGCTGGCGGCCGTCCACGCGTACACCCAGATGGTGGCGACGTGGAAGACCTACATGGGGTCCGAGGAGCGCGAGGTGCCGGAGGTGATCCGGGCGCGCCTGCTCCACACGGTGCAGGGCGCCGTGGACATGCTCCACGAAGACGCGGGCTGGTTCCTCGCCTCGTCGAACTTCCGGCGCAAGGAGGACCTGCGGACGGTGCATAGCTGCAACGTCGCGGTGCTCGCGCTCGGGATCGGGATGCGGCTCGAGCTCGGCCGCAAGGCGCTCATGAACCTCGGGATGGCGGCGCTGTTCGCCGACTCGGGGCTCCGGCACGTGCCGGACCGGTTCCACGTCATCCCCCTGACCGGCGGCGCCAGCTTCCCCGAGCTGGTTCGCCACCCGTTCGAGTCGGTCAAGGAGGTGTTGCAGACCCCGGCGCTGACCCGCGCGCAGCGAGACCGGATCATGGTCGCCTACGAGCACCACATCGGTCGCGACGGCAAGGGGTACCCGCCACCGCTGCCCGGCAAGGGGCTGCACCTCTTCACGGCGGTCGTGGCCATCGCGGACCGCTACGTGGAGCTGACCACCGAGCTGCCCGGGGTGCCCGCGATGACGCCGTCACGGGCGCTCGAGGTGCTCGCGCAGGAGGAGGACCGCTACGACCCGCGGCTGCTCCGCATCTTCTTCCACATGATGGGCCCGTTCCCGAGCGGGAGCGTGGTGAAGCTGTCGACGGGGGAGGTTGCGGTGGTGGTCCGGCAGCACACGTCGAGCGCGTTTCGGGCGCGGCCGGTGGTCAAGCTCGTGCGGGACCCCCGCGGGGTGCCGGTGAAGCCGGTGATGTTCGACCTGACGGCGTGCGATCCGTCCGGGCGCTACCTGGCCAGCATCGAGGAGACGATGACGGCCAAGGAGGCCGACGTGGACGTGGTCCGCACGCTGTTCACGGAAGCCCGCGAGCAGCGCAAGAAGGTCCAGGAGCAGCTCACCGAGGAGGCCTGACGGGCGCGAGAGCGCCTCGGGTCTCCCCGCGATCAGTCGTTGGGGATCGCCCCGTTCAGCTTGATGAACTGGTCCATGAACTGCTCGAAGCCGACGCCGGGGATCACCTGCTCGAGGACGAGCTTGAACTCGTCGGTGATGGCGTGGCCGCCGTTCTCGTGGGCGAGGTTGTTGTAGGCGTACATGACCTTGAGGACCGCCTCGCGGCCGAACTGCTTGCGCAGCTGGTCGAGGATGAGGGGCCCGCGGGCGTAGACCGTGAACTGGTAGTGCGGGTTGCGGCTGCCGAGCCAGAGCGGGCCGGTCCGGGACTGGACGTGGCCCTTGCGGGTCCGCTTCCACTCGGCGGAGCGGTCGTCGTAGCCCTTCGTGTCGTTGGGGTCGCCCTTCTTGCGGCGATCACGCTCCTCGACGTACAGCGCGGCGCTGTACTCGGCGAAGGTCTCTGACACCCACTGGTCGCGGTAGCTGCCCCAGCCGGCGCGGTGGCCCCACCACTCGTGGCCGATCTCGTGGGGGATGAAGTAGTCGCGCAGGGACGCGGTGCGGCCGTAGAGGTTCGCCAGGTCCGTCTTCGACATATAGACCTCACCGGTCATCTGGACGAGCCCGGCGGGGGCCTGGGCGTAGCCGAAGAAGCCGGGCATCTGGGCGAGGTCGAGCTCCTTGTAGGGGTAGGGCCCGAAGACGGCGGAGTAGTAGCTGAGGATGGACTGGGCCTCGTCGATGAACGAGTCGATGTCCTTCTCGTAGCCCGGGTGGACGAAGACGCGGATCTTCACCTCGCCCTTGTCGTAGTCGGGCTGGTTCTCGCGCATGGCGAAGCGCCCGAAGAGGATCGCCGGGAACGTGATCGGCGTGTCCTCCTTGATGACGTGGACGTTGTACTTGCCCTCATCGGTGAGGCTCATGAGCATCCCCGAGGTGGCGGCGACCATCGGCTTCGGCAGCCGGAGCGTCCAGTCGAAGGTGTACGCGTCGACGTGGGCGGGGACCTGCGGGTACCACGGGTAATCGTTCGGGACCCGGTAGTTGATGATGTTGACGTAGGAGTTGGCGTTCTGGTCCGACAGCGACACGTCCGCCTGTTCCTGCTTGATCGTGGCGACGAACAGCCCCTCGTAGGCGTACTGGAGCTTCATCGACTCGCCCTTCTTGTACTCCCGCGGCAGGACGACGATCAGCTCGAAGCCGTGGTGGAGGAAGGGAAGCGTGTTGCCCTCGGCGTCCTTGATGCTCTTCACCGTGACCCGCCGGTCCGAGCCGGTCTCGCCCCAGTTCATCAGCGCCAGGCGCAGGGTCTTGTGGTCCTCGTTGAAGGTGATGTCCGCGGTGCCCTCGACCTGCATGCCCCACTCACCGAGGTCGTCGTCCCGGAAGACCGTCATGTCCTGGGTGTAGTGGGTGGCGTCCACCTCCCAGTGGGTGGCCATCCGCGCAAGCTCGCCGTCGGACTTGCCCTTCGCCACGGCCTCGTCGACCCAGGAGCCGAGGGACCAGGCGTTGAGGGAGTCGCGGTTCAGGGCGTAGCGCTTGATGATCGAGACGCTCGCCGCCTCGTGCTCGTCCGGGTCGTAGTCGTAGGTGAGGAACGGCACCTGCTTGATGGACTTCGTCTGCATCTCGAGGCCGAGGAACCCACGCTCCTCGCCCTCGAAGGCGTCCCGGGTGTGGCGACGGGCGTAGTCGATGCCCTGCAGGTCGGCGCGGGCGTTGAAGACCTTCTTGGCGGCCTTCAGGGTCTTGCCGTCGGCGGTGACCTTCTTGCTGCCCTCTTCGAGCAGCTCGCGCCACTTGCCGTTGAGGTGGATGAGGGCGCCGCCGTCGATGGTGGCGTTCAGCTCCTCCAGCTCGGTGCTCTTGCCCTGGGCCTTGAGGTCCTTGAGCGCGTTGTTCAGGGCCCACTTCTCGGTCTCGTTCGGGGGCTCCCAGGTGAAGGACCCGTCGCCGATGTAGACCGCCATGATGTAGTCGCGGTCGGGGATCCAGTCCTCCCCGCGCTCGGCGAGCAGATCAGGGTCGACGTCTTCCGGCTTCAGCGGGATCACGATCCCCCCGGACAGCGTGACGGTCCCCCAGGACACGTCGATGGTCTTCGCGTCGATCTGGTAGGCGTCGCCTACCTGCCACTCGAGGGACCGGTAGGTGTCGAAGAACACCTTCGGGGCGGTCTTCTTCTCCTTCTTCGCCACGTCGAGGAGGTCCTGGGTGTCGTCCCCGCGGTCGATCTCCCGCGTCTCCTGGAGGAAGGGCTTCGCCTCGTGGTCGCCGTGCAGGGCGCACTGGGCGTGGGCGACGCCCGGGAGGGCGATGGCGGTCATCAGGGTCGCGAGTGCGGCGTGTCGAGTCATCGGATCGGGTCCTCGTTGCTCGTTTGGTTCGGCTGGGACGCGCAGGTTCGGGCGTCCGGGGCCGAGCAGCGGCGGCGACTATAGATGCGTCGCCGCCGCGATCAGTCAAACCGAGGTCAAGTGCTGGGCGGGTCGTCGCGGGCTCAGCCTTCCATCGGCCAGCTCGGGTCGACCAGGGCGATCGAGAGCGGCGGCGGCTCCACGTTCGGGTCGCAGCGGTACGGCGCGAAGTCCGTGATCCCGCTCTCCTTGAGGACGTCTTCGTCCAGCCAGGCGCGGAAGCGGGTCGTCTTCGGGTCCTTCGCGAGCAGCTCGGCGGTGGCGTCGGCGAGGATCTGGGGGGTCCGCCACTGGCTGAGGTCCCCCATGGAGAGGTTCTCGGTCGCCGCGGTCTTGATGGCGGCGATGGGCCACAGGGCGGAGGCGCAGATGCCGTCGTCGACGTTCTCTCCGTCGATGGCGCGGCCGAGCATCGTCATGCCGAGCTTGCTGACGAGGTACGGCCCCTTGCCGACGGCCGCCTCGGGCTTCTCCGGCGGCGACATCATCACGATGTGGCCGAAGCCCTGCTCCTTCATCACGGGGATGACGGCCTTGCTGCACAGGAAGGCGGCGCGGACGTTCACGCCCATGACGAGGTCGAACTTCTTCAGCGGCCAGTGCTCCAGCGGCGCCCAGAAGATGGCGCCGGCGTTGTTGAGCAGGAAGTCGATGCGGCCGAAGCGCTCGACGGCGGCGTCCACCATGGCCTGGACCTGGTCCTCGAAGCGGACGTCGCACTGGACGGCGAGGCACTCGCCACCCACGTCCTCGACCATCTTCACGGTGTCGAGGAGGGTCCCCTTGAGCTTGGGGTGCGGCTCCATCGTCTTGCCGGCGACGACGATGCGGCAGCCCTCCTTCGCGAGGGTGACGGCGATGGCGGCGCCGATGCCGCGGGATGCCCCGGTGATGAGGGCGACTCGGTCTGCGAAGCGCATGGTGGACGGTCCTGGCTGTGGGTGGTCACACTGTGGCGGATGGCGCGCGGCGGACGCCGCGGCGGGCCCGCATTCTGCCCGAGCGTGGAGACGCGCGGCGGGCCTGGACGGAGCAGGACATGGGAATCAGGCGACGCATCCTGAACAAGCTGAAGATCATCGCGGGCGGCGAGGAGCGGCCGGCGAGCCAGTACTCGACCGCGACGCCTCCGGGTGGCGAGGCGCCCCGGAAGGCTGCGCCTCCTCCGCCGCCCCCGAAGTTCATGACCGACGAGGAGGCGACGGCGCAGATCGAGGCGGACGTCGCCGCCCACAAGCTGCTCGTCTACATGAAGGGGACCCCGTCGGCGCCCCAGTGCGGGTTCAGCGCGGCGGTGGCCGACGTCTTCAACCAGCTCGGCGTCCCCTACGAGACGCGCAACGTCCTCGACGATCCCGCGATCCGCAAGCAGATCAAGGAGTTCACCGACTGGCCGACGATCCCGCAGGTGTTCGTCGGGCACGAGTTCATCGGCGGCTGCGACATCACCCGCGAGATGCACGAGAGCGGCGAGCTGAAGACGATGGTCGAGAAGGTGCTGGAGGGGTAGAGCCCGCCGAGGTGCCTCAGCGCATGTCCTCGGGCAGCAGCGCGGCGACGGCGTTCCGGGCCAGGTGGACGCGGTCCTCGCGACTGGCAGCTGCGCTGGTGTCGACGGGCGCGCCCAGCCAGCCCCTGACCGTCGCGGGATGCAGCGTGTCCCCGTCGAGGCCGTAGAGCCGATTCGGCCCGGCGAGGGCCAGGGGGACGATGCGCACGCCATCGAGGGCCAGCCACCGGCCCACTCCCGGTAGGAACGGCCCCAGACGCCCCGTCCGCGAGCGGGTGCCCTCGGGGTAGATGAGCACGATGCGGCCTGCGTCCATGAGCTCCGCCGCCAGCTGGAGCGAGGCGCGGGTGATGCGCGCGATGTCCCGCGGTCCGAGGCCTGCCTCGGTGGCGACCTGCGCGGACTGGGCGACCTTGATCGAGTGGTTCGCGGATGCCCCCATGAGCCGCATGGGCTCCCCCTCGTAGACCTTGGGACCGGCGACGGCGGTGAGGCGATCTGCCAGGTCCTGCCTGCCTTCACGCCGCATCAAGGCCCACAGCGACGTGGGGTCCACGTAGCTCAGGTGGTTGCACACGATCATCGTGCGCCCGTCGATGACGGCGTCGAGGTGCTCGAGGCCGCTCAGGGTCGAGTCGGGGTGGAGCAGGGGGTCGAAGAGCGCCCAGGTCATGGCGCGTCCCAGGGGGTGGGCGTCGTGTCGGCCCCAGTCGGCGCCGAAGGTCGCGAGGAAGTCGACGTAGTCGGTCCACTCGGCGTCGGTGGCCTCCCGGAGCACCTCGGTGAGGCGGCGCTGGGCTTCTGCGGCGGCGTCGCCCTTCACGTAGGTCGCGAGGAACGCGCAGAGCGGGTCGATGACGTCGGCGCGCGGGCGGCGCAGGGTCGCGAGGAACGGGGCGGGCAGCGGCACGGCCCGAGCATGAGGGTCCCGCAGCTACATTGCCAGCGTGACCACCGGGTCGATCCAGGCACGGGAGCCGGTGCCGCCTGCCTTGGCCGAGCGGCTGGCGGGGCGGACGCTGTGGCTGTCGGGGGGGCGGGGCTTCATCGGCTCGGCGGTGGCCGCGCTGGCGGCGGCGGCGGGGGCGCGCGTCGTGGGGTTCACCGGCGATGTCCGGGACGCGGACGCGGTCCGGCGGAGCGTGCTGGAGACGGGGCCGTCGCTGTTGATCCACCTGGCGGCGCGGGTCGATGTCTCTCGCGACCCGGCGCTCATGCCGGTCATGGACGCGGTGATCCGGCAGGGGTCCGCGCACGTGCGTGCGGCGGCGCGGGAGCTGGGGGATGCGCAGCTGGTCCAGGTGGGGACCTGCGAGGAGTACGGGACGATCCCCGCGCCCTTCGGGGAGGAGGACGAGCCGTCGGAGCCCGTCTCGCCGTACGCGGCCGCCAAGCTCGCGGCGACGCGCGACGCGCTCGCGGAGGTGGATGGAGACGGGCTGCGGGTCGTCGTGGCGCGTCCGTTCCTGACCTACGGGCCCGGACAGCGGCCCCGTCAGCTGATCCCGGCGCTGATCAAGGCGGTGCTCGCCGGTCGGCCGTTCCCCATGACCGCCGGTCGACAGACCCGCGAGGTGAACTACGTCGACGACGTGGCGCTGGGGTTGTTGCGCGCGGTGACCACCGTGGAGGCGCACGGTCACGTGGTGAACATCGGCGGAGGCGAGGAGCTTGCGGTGCGGGACCTCGCGGCGCGGGTGGTGCGGGCCTGCGGAGCGGAGCCAGGCGCGGTCTTGCAGATCGGCGCCCTGCCCACGCGCCCTGGGGAGGTGCCGCGGTTCTGGGCGGATGTACGCAAGGCGGAGGTGCTGCTCGGGCATCGACCCGCGGTCTCGCTCGACGAGGGCCTGCGGCGTACGGTGGACGCGATGCGGCGGGGCATGTCGTCGCCGATGGAGGACGATGCAGACGCGGCGCAGCGATGAGTGTGAGGCGAGGATGACGCGATGAGCTCGGCTCTCGACGCCGTGGTTGTGGTGCCCCGTCGCCGTCGCGAGGACGGCCGCGGGTGGCTCCACGTGGCGCTGGACGCCAGCGATGTGGGCGACGACCGGTTCGGCGAGCTCTACCTCGTCCAGTCTGCGCGCCGCGGGGATCGGCGGGGGGACCACTACCACCGCGAGGCGACGGAGTGGTTCTCGGTGGCGGAGGGGGCGGCGCGCCTGGAGCTGATGGACCCGGCGACGGGCGAGCGGCGCGCAGTGCAGCTGAGGGCGGACGAGCCGTCGGCGGTGCGGGTGCCGGCGGGGGTCGCCCACTGCTTCGTCAACGCGACGGACGCGCCCTTGCTCGTGGTCGCGTGGTCCACCGAGGAGCACGATCCCGCCGATGTCGTCGCCTGCTCGACCGCTGGTCCCTGAGCGCGGGGAAGGCATTCGGTATCCTCGGGGTCCGATGAGGACCATGCACCGTCTCTTGTCCGCGTTCGCGCGCCCGGCTCTGCTCGGCGCCGCGCTCTTGTTCGTCCCTGGCAGCGCGCTCGCGCAGGGGCAGGGCCTCACGGTCCCGGGTCGGAGGGCGGCCGCGCTGCCCGCGCCGGGGACGGGAGGGGACGCGGTCCTCCCCGCCGGCTTCAAGGAGCTGCGCTGGGGCGCGACGGTGGAGATCCTCCAGGTGACCCGCGGTCCCATGGAGCGCCGCCCGAGCCCGTCGGCGGACCTCGAGCTGCTGATCGAGGCCCCGCAGCCCGGGGAAGAGGCGAGCGAGATCGTCCACTACAAGCTCTGGCGCGACCAGCTCCAGGAGCTGCGGATCTACTACCAGACCCAGCTGGAGGGCGAAGAGGCCATCGCGTTCCTCGAGCGCGTGAAGGACGCCTACGGCGAGTACAAGGACCACGTCGTCCGGCGCGCGCCCCCGCAGGGCAAGAAGCCGGGGGCGGTCGTCGAGGAGAGCTGGATATGGGAGGACCCCTTCACGGTCCAGATCCTCATCCGCAACCCGCAGACGAGGGAGTGGTCGATGCTCCGGCGCAGCCGCGTGATCGACGAGCTGCGGATGGCGACCAAGGAGAAGGAAGAGACCCAGGATCGCAGCGACGTCATCGACTCGATGCCGATCGATTGAGGGTCGGGAACCGGCCGGCTCGCTCTGGCCGAATCAGATAAGTTCGAGTCTGGAGCGCGAGAGCCAGCCTGCGGCTAGGCCCATAGGTTCCGTCCGTCGCTGCCGAGCGCAGCGCGACCGGCTCCATCCCGGGGTCGCCACGGAAGGAATCCCTGATGACTCGCCTCTCTCTCTCCATCTCCACCGCCGTCCTCGTTGCCCTCACCGGGTGCGCCACCACGCCGACGTCGACGGCTCCCGCGCCAGTCGAGGTTCACACCTTCACGTCGGGGGAGGCGGGCTTTCACACGAACAGCGCCTGGATCGACACTGGCTCTGAGGTCGTCGTCTTCGACACCCAGTTCACCCCCGCGTTGGCCGAAGAGCTGCGGGCAGAGATCGCCCGCCAGACCACCTCCCCCATCCGGTGGGCGGTGGTGACCCACCCGAACCCCGACAAGTTCAATGGAGCCTCGGTGTTCGAGGCCGCGGGCGCGACGGTGGTGGCCAGCGAGTCGACCCTCGCAGCGATGCCCGCCGTGCACGACTACAAGAAGTCCTACTTCACCTCCGTGGGCATGTTCACGGAGGCGTCGTATCCGGCCCTGCCGACCATCGGTCTGGCCTTCGAGGGTGCGATGGATCTTCCGGTCGATGGAGCGAGCGTGCGCCTCGAGGAGCTCGCGCATCCCGGCGTCACGACGACCCAGACCATCGCGCGGGTGGGCGACGCCGTCATTGTCGGTGACCTCGTCGCTTCGGAGACCCACGCGTGGCTCGAGGGAGGGATCGTCGATGGCGCCGCGGTGCCCGACCTCGCCGGCTGGCGCGCGGCGTTGGCCGAGCTCCTGGAGCTCGTGGGCCCGGACGCGGTCGTGGTGCCTGGCAGGGGCCGCGCGGCGAGGGCGGGAGACGTGCTGCCGGCGCAGATCGCCTACCTCGAGGATGCCGAGCGCGTCACCCGGGAGTACCTCGCTGCCCTCGACGACCCGGCGGCGGCCCTGAGCGACGACGGCGCGACCCACTACGCCGCCCTCACCGAGCAGCTCGCCTCCTTGCACCCGGAGTACGCCCATCCCTATCTCGTCCAGTACGGGATCTATGGACTCGCCTGGCATCTGGTCGGGGAGCTCGGAGCTCAGTGAGCGAGCACGTCCATGTGGACGGGGCTCCAGCCCCCGCCTTTGGGCTGGCCGACGAGCTGGTCCCGGGGGCGGGGGCTCCTCACGTGCACCAGCGGCATCAGCTCCTCTACGCCTCCTCGGGGACGCTGACCCTGGAGGTCGCGGACTCCACCTGGCTGCTGCCTCCGCTGCGGGCGGCGGTCCTTCGGGCTGGCGTAGAACACGTGGTCGAGGTGCCCGGCCCCGCGAGCCTCCGCACGGTGTATCTCGCCCCCTCCCTCGTCGGCTGGACACCGCCGGAGTGCGCGGTCTTCACCGTCGACCCCCTCGCCCGGGCTCTGCTCACTGGAGCGGTGCGGTTCGGACCGGATCGCGACTACGACGCCCTCGCACGCTCCTACTTCGACACGCTGGCGCGGCTCGCGCAGGAGTGGGTCGCCCGACCCCTGGCGCTGCGTCTGCCTCGTCCCTCGAGTCCCGAGCTCGCCCGCGTGCTGCGCTGGACGCGGCGGCGTCGGGGGGAGCGGCTGCGGGCCGCGGACGCGGCGCGGGCCGGGGGGATGGCTCCCCGAACCCTCGCCAGGAAGATGAAGGAGGAGACCGGCCTCACCTGGCAGCGCTACGTCCAGATCGCGCGTGTGCTCCGGGCGATGGAGCTCCTGGTGCAACCAGGCACCTCGGTGACGGAGGCAGCTCTGGACGTGGGCTACAGCAGCCTGCCGACCTTCAGTCGGGTCTTTGCTTCGTTGGCCGGGACCAGCCCCTCCGCCTGGGTCAGGAGTCTGGGGTAGGGCGATGCCCGAGGGAACGCGCGCCCCCTCAGCTCCTCGGTCCGTACACGTGGCAGGCGTAGCCGCGGCTCAGGGCCTCAGCCTCAGCGGCGGCGCGTAGCGCAGCGAACTCGGTTCTCGCGGACCCTCCCGGTGCGTCGAATGCGAACCCCTCGGGCATCGCCCAGACCGTCCAGCGGTAGACGTGGGATTGGCGCGGACACGAGCCGAGGTAGCCGACCCAGCCGAAGCCGTTCTCCAGCTCCTGGCTCCCCTCTGGCAGCTCCGGCGTCAGGCCGCTTTCCGAGACCCCCTCCGCGAGGCCCGGCGTGTCTGCAGGCAGCCCCCACACGGCCCAGTGCGGGTAGTCGCGGGCGTCGGGGTCGTCGAAGATGAGGACCAGGCTCTCCGCGGAGGCGGGGATGTCGTCGAAGACGAGCTCCGGACTGGGGCCCTCGCACTCGTGTTCGACCGGGAGCTCCCACGCGCACTCGTCGGTGGCGTCCGTCGGGACGAGTCCGGGCAGCTCGACGGACAGCGGTGGCTCGGGGAACTGGTCCGCGGGGCGATCGGGTGGGGACGAGCTGCAGGCCGCGAGGCCGACGGCGAGCAGGACCGGGAGCCCGCGGTGGAGGGAGAGCTCCAGGCGCGCCACCCTCATCGCGTCGCTGCCCCCAGGCGGAGGATCTTGTCCCCGCCTTCCGGGCAGGTGCCGCGGCCGTCGCAGGCCGACGTGGTCACGTAGAGCCCGCCGTCGGGCCCCATGATCACCTCGCGCAGCCGCCCGTACTCGCCAGCGAGGTACCGCTCGGAGATCTCCACTCGGCCGTCCGCGTCGAAGCGGATCCGGTGCAGGTGGCCGATGTCGTCGCCGAAGCCGAGCACGCCGATGAACACGTCCCCCTCCCACTCGGGGATCTCACCCCCCTGGTACACGGCGGTCCCGCCGGGAGGCAGCGCTTCGGCCCAGGTAATGGCCGGCGCCCGCATCCCGTCGGTGGTCTGGCACTTGAAGATGGTCGGCCAGCCGAGGTTGTCGCCTGGCTCCACGATGTAGACCTCGTCGTGGTTCTCGCGCAGGTTCTCCACCGCGAGGCCACTGGGCCCGTGGTCCGTCAGGGCGATCGAGCCGTCGGGCCACCAGTCGAAGCCCTGCGTGTTGCGGACGCCGTACACCCAGGTCGCGCTGCCGGGGAACGGGTTGTCGTCGGGGATGGAGCCGTCGTCGGCGACGCGGAGCAGCTTGCCGGCCAGGGAGTCCGTGTCCTGGGAGTCGGCCGGCGTCGACGCGTCGCCCGTCCCCACGTACAGGTGGCCGTCGGGCCCGAAGCGGATGCGCCCGCCGTTGTGGTACTGCCGCGCGGGGATGTCCTCAAGGATCGCCCGGTCGAGGCTGATGCTCGTGAAGTCCTCGGACAGCACCCAGCGCTCGACGCGGTTGCTGTTCGGGCTGTCGCCGGTCGTGAAGTAGACGTACACGAAGCGGTTCGTGGCCACGTCCGGGTGGACGGCCATCCCCAGGAGCCCGCCCTCGCCGTCGGCCTCTTCGATGATCGTGGCGAGCGTGGCCCGTGCTCCCCGTCCCCCGTCCTCGATGCGGATCAAGTCCCCGCCCCGCTCGGTGACGAGGATCGATCCGTCAGGCAGCCAGTCGATCGCCCAGGGGATCTCGAGGCCCCCGGCGACCTCCTCCACCGAGAACGCGACCTCGCCATCGGGACCGTGCCCGCTCTCCACGAGCTGGCAGTCAGGGTCGTCCGGGTAGCTCGGGCAGCCGACGACGGCCAGCGCGGAGAGAAGGAGCGGGGCAGTGAGAGAGCGGGTCACGGGGGCCTCCATCTGGGATGCGGCGCGCGCGAGGCCGCGCCGGGATTGTGCCCGACCGACTCCGTGGTCCGAGAAGCCGATTAGGCTCCCCGCATGCTGATCGTAGGAATCGACGCGGCGACGAAGCCCAACAAGGTCGGGGTGGTGTGGGGTGACTGGAGCCCTGCGACCGGACTGGCCATCGAGGAGGCCGACCTGCTCTCGCGGCTGGGGACGGCTGCCCTCTCGGCGCGCCTCGCCGGGGCCGCACACGGCGCGCTGGTGGCCGTCGACGCACCACTTGGGTGGCCGCTGGCGCTCGGCCGCGGACTGCACAGTCACCAGGCAGGCGCCCCCCTCGCAGCCGACGCCGACCACCTCTTCAGCCGCGCCCGCGACCGGATGATCTGGAAGACGCTGCGGAAGCGGCCCATGGAGGTCGGCGCGAACCTCATCGCCCGGACCGCCGCTGCGGCCCTCGGCCTCGTGCAGGCGCTTCGGGAGGCGACCAGGCTCCCGCTGCCCATGGGATGGAGCCCCGGCCAGCTCCCCACCCAGCCTGAGGTGCTCGAGGTCTATCCCGCAGCGACGCGCCTCGTGCACGGACTGCCGAAGCGAGACACCGAGGCCGAGCTCGCGCTGCTCAGGGAGTCGGGCGTCTCGATGTCGAGGGAAGCGGCGGCCGTCGCGGTCGCCTCGGACCACGTCCTCGACGCCATGTTCTGCTGCCTCGCGGCGATGGACTACCTGGAGGGCGGGGTCTTCCGCCCCGGAGACGCGGCCCTCGGCGAGGAGTGCTCCCCCCCCATCGCAGCGAAGGAAGGCTGGATCTGGGTCCGCCGCCCGGCGGCTACATGATCTCCCGGCGCTTCGCGTCCGGGTCCAGCTGCGGCGGCTTGCGGGTCCCTCCGGTGAGCCGGAAGGCGAGGCGGTGGGCCTTGCAGGCGCCGGGGACGTCGCCGTCGAGATTGCGAGCGACCTCAACTGTGGTGGCCACTCTTGGTCCCACTGGCGCTGGCTCGGCGGTAGAGGCGAGACAGTTCACGCCTTGACCGGTAAGGTCCTCCGGGGGGAGCCAGCAGCCCCCTGTATGGGAGGGGCTGAATGTCGAAGCACAACTATCACCTGATCCTGCTCGCTGTCGGGGGCGCACTGCTCGCTCTCCCGACTCCAACCCTGGCGTCGAACTACGGGGTTGTCACCAAGCGGATTCCACTCGCAGTACCCGCCGGGCCTGCTGAACTCCAGCCTGCGCTCGAGATTCAGTTCAGTTCGGCGGCCGGGAATGGGAACGCGGGTGTCGGTTGGTCGGTCCCCTACTCGTCCATTCGATTGGACCTACGGGAGGGCGTGCCCTCCTGGTCGATCCCCGAGTTCTGGGATTGTGAGTCCGAGTGGTCGAAGCGGCTCTGGCTCGACGGAATGGAGCTGGCGCCGTCCGTTCGCGATCCGGTCTGGTCACCAAACGACGACACCTGCATGTTCAGAACCAGGCCCGACACGTTCCTGGCTGTTGTGCCGTTCTTTGCGGACGGTCGCTCTCTTGGCGAGGCGGTGGTTGACCGCGACTCCCAGCCAAGAGGCTTCGCCGTAATTCATCCTGATGGGCGGATCTGGTGGTACGGAGACAATCCCAACCCGGCGATCGACTCTGCGGGATACCGCCGCGTGTCGGACGACCTCGGCGGTGCGGCTCCTGAAGTCGTAACTGAGTGGATGCTTCATCACATCGAGGACCGCCTCGGAAACACTGTCACCTACTTCCCTGAGTGGGACGACTCCTTCACCTCTGTCCTGCCAGCGATCGTTGCAGGTCGGGAGGCTCGCCTCCGGGCGATCACCTGGGCAACGTCGAACGGTGGTGACGAGTCTGCCTGGGACGTCTCCCTGGCGGCTACACAGCCAAACTCTCTCAGTCTTCCGCCCCAGGAGGCCGCCTGGGTCGGGAACATCGCCAACGGTCGGTTCATTGACGATGCTGCTCCCTATTTTCCCGGGGCAGCACAGTGGCAGGACCACCACTACATCGTTGAGTTTCAGTATGAGGACCGGCCTGATGCTCGCGTCTCCTTCTTGACGGGTGAGGAGCAAGTCCAGGCTTCCCGTATCGCCTCAATTGGGGTCGGAGCCGACTTTTCCCTCAACTTCGTTCCGTTCAGCCTCCTCACAGTCTCGCCGGGACAAGATCCGCAGTGGATTCGGTCCTGGCGGCTGCAGTACGATGAAGGAACGACCGGCCGGTCGAGACTCCAGCGAGTGTGGCCACTACCCGGACTCGCCCCTTCGTCCCAGCCTGCCTACGTCACGCCCGTCGGCGTGGCCTGGGATACGACTGACGCCTCGGTCGTGGAACCACCCTGGGAGCTTGACTACACCGACTCGACTACGTTGGATCCTCTCGGGCCTCAGGTCAGTTCCTCCGCAGCACTAACGATGCACCCCGACCTCTCTGATCCGCCGGTTTGGATCGACGAAGGCTGGGCCGAGGGAGGCTTTCCTCTGTCCACACTCGTCGACATCACTGGGGACGGCATGCCAGAAGTGCTGATGCATTCTGAAGCGGTTCCCGACTACGTTCCAATCGAGGACAACCTTCTGAGCACCCTGATCCATGTGGACGTTGTCCCCGAGGTCGACTCTGACATCTTCTTCCACTACCGCCTCAACGAGGGGGATGGATGGGCGAAGACCACGACTGGTCCGGTTGACCCAGTGGCGCTGTATGCGGCGATGGACGTCCAATCGCCTATCAGCGGATGCCCCATGGGGGGCGAGGAGCTGGACACGTGCACTCTTCCTCCACCTCTGGCAGTGATTCCCGGCACGACGAACGGGATGTCCGACTTCTGCGAGCACGTCGGTACCCTGGGGATGGGGATTGATGGTCTGCTCCCCGACCACTTCACTCCTGGTGTGTTTGTTCCGAATGAGTTCCACCGAGCTGTGGCGTGGTGTGAGTATCGGAGTTGCGCTCCGTACTGTGAGGCGTATACGGCAGTTACGGGGCCGACCCCCTTCGGTTTTGCTGACTCAGTGCCCGGGAGTCAGAATGACTGGTTCCTCGAAGAGGTTCGCCCCGACACTGCCGACCCACTCGGGATCCATGATGAGGCGGGGGTCTTTCTGTGGGAGAAGTATGGGGTCACCCCTGCGAATGTAGACATCGTGGCCAACGATCCCCACCCAAACACGTTCCTCAGCGCTACCGGGCCTACGCCGTGGGAGCCTGAGACGAGGGTGCGCCACTCCGATGGATTTGCCCGGGCGAGTTTCCAGACTCGTGTGCATGACACCTTCGCCGAGGTGAATCGCAACGAGAATGTCCTGGGCACGCTCGCTTCCGAGCATGCAGAGTACGGCCTCAGAGTCGAGTCAGGTCTCGTGCACGATTTGCGTGACATGAACGGGGATGGATACCCGGACCGAGTCCTGGGCGGCGCGTCCATCTTGGAGAACGACACCACCGGTGAGTCGGCGGTAAAGAACCCGGACCCTCTCGCAACCAAGGACCAACCGTACTCCACCGAGCGGATGCAGTGGATGGTCGGTTTGTTCAACCCCGACGTGGGCCAGTTCGATCCGATGGAGCCGTGGTTCGTTCCGTATGATCATCCCGATCTTCTCGGGATCCCGCAGGGGGAGCAGCCACAGGGTGAAGACCACCCAAGCTACTGGAGCGAGCACCACCATCTGTCCTGGCTGGAGCTGTACGAGGGCACCGATGCGTCCGCCGCAACTCCGGTAGGAGGCAACGGCGGAGTCAGTGCGGGGCCTGGAGGAGTCACCGCGTCTGTAGGAGCCTCGATTGGTCCCGTGAGCGTGTCGTTCGGACTGTCTGCGTCTGGTCCGGATTCCTCGCTGGGTGTCGGCCCCCTGAAGATCACCACCTCTGGTGTTTCCCTCGGTCCCTACAGCCTCAACTTCGAGAGCGGCCAGTGGACGACCAGCGCCACCGCGTGGGCCGCGATGGCCGTGCAGATTGCAATGAAGGTCATGGACAAGTTCGACATCCCGTACAGCGCGGGAGTGTCGTTCAATCCCAATGGGCTATCGGTCGCGATTCCGCACTTCGGCAGTGACTGTATCAACTGCAAACCCAACACCCAGTTCAAGCGGCATGGTTTGCACGACATGAATGGAGACGGTCGGCCTGACCTGGTCATTCCCGGGAAGGACTTGGGACCAGGGGAGGAGCAGAGTTGGCTCGTGCTCCTGAACGAAGGGGATGGTTTTTCCGATGCGCCCGTCGTCTGGGGCGGGATTCAGACTGACTACCTCAGCGTGACCATCACGGACCAGTACGAAGACTTCACAACGGTTGACCACATAAACCTCAGCCCCTTCACCCGGCGCTCGCATCAGATGGCTGGGCTTCGTGACATGAATGGGGATGGCCTTCCAGATTTCGTCTATCTCCGAGAGACCGTGGTCCTCCCGGGCTCCGAGCCATCACCCGAGGCGATGGACGGATCTGAGCCGGTGGACATGTACTGGCAGCCCATCGGACCAGGGCCGGGGCAGACTCTCTTCGTGAAGCTCAACACTGGAATGGGCTTTGGGCCGCCCCTGGATTGGTGGCACGGTGCGCGACCGGCGGAGACTGACGGAGCCTCAGGGACAATGGCCGCTCTGTCAGCTTCCAGGATCTTCCTGACCACGTTCGAGGCATTCAACAACGGCTCAACACTGGAGTTGCAGGGACTCAGAGATGTCAATGGAGACGGGCTGCCCGACTACTACTCGATGCAGCCCCTCCCGTTTGGGACGACTGATGCCCTGGACTTCGGGAACTCGTTCGAGGACCGTGACATGCGAGTCTGGTTGAACACCGGGCTTGGGTTTGAGACTCAACCCCTCGCCGACGATCTGCGCTACGGCATGTTCGAATTGAGCCGGACCTTCGCGCAGGGGCTTCAGCACACTCCACCGATGTCGGCCGGGGGCAATTTCGACAAACCCTACCCCTCCTTCACCGCTGGGTTCAGCCAGACATCAGACCCACTTTACGAGTCTCAGGGGATCGTCTCGTCGTCGCACATTCTCGACATCGACGGAGACGGCGCACTCGACTGGGCTATCGCATCGTCGACGGATGAAGTCGTCCTCCTACCTCTCCAGGATCAGGTCCCCGACCTCCTCAAGATGATTCGTTCTCCTGACGGAAGGGTCGAGGAGTTTACCTACGCGCCTGCGAGAGAATTCATGCAGCTCGGAGTTGATGAGTTCCCCGCAAATCGCCAGGTCGTCACCACGCGCGACGTCAGCGACGGGATTACGCCGCACAAGACGATCGAGGTGTGGATGTACGACGAACCGCACTACGACTACGTCGATGACATCGGGCTGGGGTTTGCTCGAGTCGAGCACGTCTTCGGTAACAGAACGACCCTGTCGGACTACCACACTGACCGGAGAAGAGCCGGACTGGCGTACCGTGAGGACATCTCCGGGTACCAGGTGGTCACGACTGACTGGGATGACACACAGTTTCAACACATCCACTCCTCGGTGGACAGCTGGCACTACGCGCCAGTTCGGATGCATCGTCAGGAGCTGACCCCGCCGAATCCAGGAGCCCCCAAGGTCGCTTCGGTAACGCCTAGTCGAAGCGCGCACGAAGTGTGGACCCTTTACTCCGACACCAATGGCGAAGCAATCTGCGTTCAGGAGGATCTGAGTGGCGACGGACACGTCGATAGGATCCATACCCGACAGTACCCTGACGATGTCAGCACCTTTGATGGGTTTCCGAACGCGATCGAATATGAGTCTTGGTGGACGCCTGACCCGGCCAACCCACCTTCGGCCGGGCCGGCGGATGATTGTGACCGGTCCTCCGGCGCGGCAGCAAGTTGGCTTGGCCAACGTCGCACCTCGTGGGTACGCGATCCGCTGACCCTCGGTACTGCGTCGATCGAGCAGTACGACCTGGTCACCCAGTTGCCGACTCGAGTGCAGGAGTTCGAGTGGTATCCCAACGGGGAGTTGTTCGCCGAGACCACGCACTCCAGCGGTGGCAACGAGACTCAGTACTTTGCTCTTGACCCGACTGTCGCCGCCAGTGTTGTCGAGATTGTCAGTCCCCCGATTACGTTGGGGTACACGCAGGGGTTCGTTGACACCGTTGAGTACTGTGGGTTGTCTCCAACGGCACCAACCTGCCCGGGCGCAGCGTTCGGTCTGGCAACCACCGTGACCCGGCCTTCCGGTCTGGTCGAGTATCGAACCTTCGACCAGGCTGGAAGACTCACCAGCAGTCACATCGACGGTGGCGGGATCGGGGCACCTCTCGAGGTCGCAAGCGTCGAGTTTCAGAGATACCAGCGCACGGGAGCCGAAGACGATCCCCTCGCATCTGGCCTTCCCTTCACGATTCTGAAGGAGAGTCTCTTTGATGAGGGTGATCAGCAAGGCCAGCCGGCTCGGTACCAGACCTCCGCCGAGTTTCACGCCGGGGGACGCCTCCTCATGCGCCGCACGGCCCAAGAGGCCGACGATGGAGGGGTGCCCGTCACGGGGCAGAGGGTCGAAGGAGTACACACCCTCGACTCGCGCGGTCGGCCCCAAGAGAGTCGTCTCCCGTGCTTTTCAAACAACATGTGGGTCGACCAGAGCGACTGGAGCCTGACCGACTGGCAAACCGGCTCGGACTGCTCAACTCAGGTCGGCGCCGTCAAGGCGCAGGTTCGACAGTACGACCCGCTGGATCGTCCGCTGTCTGTGACCGAACCAGACGGGACGGTAGTCGAGTACAGCTATTTCGCAGCTTCTTCCCCCGACTCTGGCACAGGTGTAACTGTGGAGTTGATTCCCCCTGGGGGCGGCACCGCCTTGAGACAGCGTGAGTATGTTCGAAGCCCTCTTCGCGAGTGGACCTGGAGGCTGGACGCGACGACCTGGAGTTGGGACATGGCCGCGGGGACGCTCAATAGCCCCGATCCCGTTCCTGACACGGACGTTCTGTACACACTGAAGAGCTACGACCCTTGGGGCCGCCTCTCTTCGGTCGAACGGACCGGGCAGAACCCCACCACCGATGCAGCGACCTTCGACTGGTCTGGCACCGGTCTTCTCGTTGGCTACCAGGACCCTGATCGAGGGTCCTGGGAGTACGAGTACGACGCGGCTGGCAGGTTGACGACGACCTCACTCGTCGACCCGGTGACCTTGAGCCCCCTGGAGTACACCTCGTACGCATACGATGAGCGCGGCCGGCAGGTTCTGAAGCACTACATTGATACGAACCCAGGCGGGAACCCCGAGCAGATCTGGACCTACGAGTACGACGGTCAGGGCTACCCGACCGGCTTCGGCAACCCTTGGCGGGATCCATCCCTTCCGGTGGATCCGGGTGGGTCGCTGGATCAGATCACGTCGACACACTATGTGGAGGCCGGGGCACAGCGGCTTCAGCAGACATGGCTTTACGATGGTCGTGGGCGGCCAGTCGAAATGAAGCAATGGCAGACCCTCCCGGGGGGATGGGCTTCCAATCCGGTGGAGGTCCTCGCTGGCGGCTTCGAGTACTTTGCAGACGGGCACGTGCGGCTCACCCATCTACCGGAAGGCTACGACTTTGCCGGAAACTCGGTCGGCCTGTCGCCCTCCACGACCGAGGTAATCCGCAACGCGTACGGGCAGCCCATCGGGCTCCAGGAGTTGGGGGTGGGGGGACAGTCGTACGTTGACGACACAACCTATGACGTGTTCGGGAGACCGCGGCGGATCGAGTTCGGAAACGGTCTGACGCAGGAGTACCTGTATGCTTCGGGAGTCGCGCAGAGCGAGGCAGTTCAGCGCATCACCGTCTCCGGGCCGGCGGGAGTGCTGTTCGACAGAGAGCTCGACTGGGATCCAGCCGGCAACCTCGCAGGGTGGGAAGACCACGCGCCCGCCTGGAGCGACGGAAGTGGCAACAGCTTCGGCCATCCGGAGCAGGGAACCTGTCACTACGACGGTAGAGACGCGTTGCAGGGCTGCGCGGTGTCCATCGCGCCGGCTGGAAACCCCGAGGGGATCCAGGCTCGGTTCGACTACCAACTTGATACCATCGGGAACATCCTGCGAGAACAGGTCGTTCTCCCCCAGTACAACCGCGGCGGCGACCAGTTCTATCCGGGCGAGCGCCCTCTGCTTGCCGCTGGGACCAATCCCGTCGAGATCCCGACGAGCGCACCGGTGGGCCGTCTGGAGACGTTGAACGGGGGCTCTCCCCTCGTTGTGAACCACGCCTATGACCCCCATGGGGCGGGCAGGGTCATCTCTCAGGAATGGCTCTCGGCCCCTAGTGGCGCGACCGTCTTCTCCGAAGATGGAATCTCCAGCACGGGATCGTCCCCGCTCGCAGAGCGTCAGTTCCTGCGGACCGGCGATGGCCAGCTCCGGGCGGTGGAGGCGGGACTAGCGGGCACTTTGCTCACCACGACCGGCGAGTTTTGGTACTCCTCAGGTGGCAGACAGATCGCCAAGGCGCACCACGCGAGCTCATCCAGTGTGTACGTCCAGTCGTTCCAGGACCTGTTCGAACACACCTGGGAGGACTCGAGAGATGGGCGAGAGAGTTGGAAGAGCCTCATCCGTCTCGGTGACCGCTTGGTCGCTACGAAGGACCTCGATCTGAGCAGTTTGTCGGAGACGGTTCGTTGGGTCACTGGTGACCATCTTGGTTCGAGCTCGCTCGTGACGGATGAGATGGGTTTATTAGCTGCCGCGTACCGGTACGAGCCGTATGGACGGATGCGCGAGCGGTGGGGGCCTGACATCGCTCTGGCAGAACACGACCCAGGACGGGTGGATCTTCTCTTCAACAGCAAGCAGCGTGAGGCGGGCACCCTCGGCCTGGAGGGAACCAGCTACTCCATGGAGGCGTATGACTACGGAGCGAGGTACTACTCGACGCTGACGAGCACCTGGTTGTCTTCGGATCCGACCACGCCCGACCAGGTCTACGAGCACAACGCTTTCGTGTACACCACGGGGAACCCGTATCGGTATACCGACCCGAATGGCTACTGGGTTGAGACAGGGTTCGATATTGCGTTTGTGGTTCTTGACCTGGCGTCGGCAGCACGCAACTTCAAAGAGCGGAACTACCTCGATGCGGCGGTCGACCTCGGGACGGCGGTACTTGATGGCGTCGCAACGGTCTTGCCGGTCATGCCAGCGGTCTCCGGCCACGCAGTCCGTGCAGGTAGAGTGACCGATGACGTCGTCGATGCACTTAGCGGGATGGATAGGGCACACAGTACCCTCGCAGACGCAGGCAAGGCGGCATCGAAGGCAAACGATGCCACGGACGCCAAGAAGGTCAGCCGCAACCTTCCCGACAAGGAGGTAAGGTCCAGTGCGCCGGGCACTCAGCCCGCCAAGCCTTCTGCTGACGCGGATTCGGTTCCCCTTGCCGCCTCGGGGGAGGGGAAGACGGTCCTGGGGAAGCATCCCTACTTTCGCGAATTGGCCAATGAGCTCGGCGCCAGGCAGTTTGATGTTCCGATGGAGCACTGGGATAAGATGTCGAAGGCCGAGCAGTGGGAGGCGAATCGGAAGTTCCTCGACAGGATGATTGCCCGTGGCGACGAGATTATCCTCTCAAGCCCTGTTAAGAACGTCGATGATGTCTCTGGCGGGTTTCGGCTCGAACTCGACTACATGCTTGGGAAGGGGTTCCGGCTGAGTGAGGATGGGACTAGACTGCTCCCGCCCCCTTGAGGGGCTAACGATAGGAGACGAAAGTGGATCCGGTGCACCAGGTTTTAGCCCTCCCAGGGCTCTTTAGGTCAAGAGGCGACGTATCAATGGTCGAGCTCCTGGCTGGCACTACCTACCGGCAGGAGTACGCCAACATTACTGAGGCAGAGCTTGCCCGAGGGCTTCGGGCTGCGCCCGGGCTCGCACGCGACTGGTTGCAGTACGCTGAGGACCAACGATGCTCCGATTGTTGGTTCCTGTCCGAGAGAGCCGACGGAGGCTGGAAGGTGGGCTTTCTGGACAGGCATGGCACTGTCACAGCCACTACCAGCCACGATTCCCTTGAGGACGCTTGCGCCCGCTTCGCAAAGCAGAAGCTGGAGCGGCTCAGGGGCATCACCGCCTAGGGTCGAGGCAGCACGAGCCCTCTCGGAGAGGTCTTTCGAGGAGGGGTGTGGGACCTCGCCACGGATGTGCGGGCAGGTGGTTGAGCGAGAGGTGGGATATGTGAGGACGGTTGAGCTCCGAAATCTACTTTGGCTTGGTGCCGCGCTCATACCGCGGGCAGTCGGGGGAACACCAATTCCGCCGCTCCCTGATATGGAACTAGGCCGGTCGGGCTCGAGTTCGGGAATCGGATTGGCGGCAATGAGTGATGGGCAAACCTCCTCGATCGCTTGGGGCGATCCCGGCCTGGGGGCCGGTCAAATCGCGGTTGCCAAAGCTCCGTTGGACGGTGGGACTCCCAGCGTTCTTGTCGAAACCAATATCGAGCATGGTTGGGGACGCACTCTCGTCGCATGCGATGTCACCGGAGACGGCATCGACGATTTGATCACCGTGCGGCCCAACTGGGCGACGCTCGACGCGAGCCACGCAGCTGCCTGGTATGGGGCGGCGTCCAGTGTGTCCGGGGAGCCAGATTGGTCGCTCGAGCTACCACTGCCTCCCCAGGAGGCTGTCGCCGATCGTTCCTGGGCGGGAGCAGATGCCCTCTGTCTCGACGGAGACGGTGACGGAGTCCATGACTTGCTGGTTGGCGATCTTTGGCGCTGGATTGGTGGCCGCTGGGGTGTCGATCTCAATCTCTACCGCGGGGGACCGGCTGGCCTTCCCTCTGTGGCGTCGTTCTCCCTGTCCTTCGACGCTCCTTCTTTCCGGCGTGCCCAGGGCCTGAGCGACTCGTCCCTGGCGGGCAACCTGAGGCCGGCATGGTCGATCGCTGTCTCCGTGGGCGACCTCAATGAGGACGGTGCTGACGATATTCTCGTCCCGCTGATCGCCGCGGGCGAGGAGTGGAATGATCTGCATCTGCTCCTCGGAGGGCCCGACGGCTTCGTCGAGGTGCCGTTCGACGCACCACCGACCTCTCCCCTCAGCCGCCACGTTGCCTTTGTCGGCGTGGAGACCTACCTCGCAACCATCCGGTCCGATGACCTCGGATGGCCGATCTGGGACGTTCATACACTCAGTCTCGATGGGGCGGAACTTGTGAACAGTCTTTCAATGGGTCCTGATGCTGGGGTTCCGGCCGAGCAGGCGTTGGTAGCCCTTGGAGACCTCGATGGTGATCTCAGGCCGGAGCTTCTCGCTAGCGGACCAGCTCACCTTGACGAAGACGCGTGGATCGCTATCTGGCAGGACGCGCCCACGGCGCTGGGCGCGCCAACCTGGACTGTAACTAGCGGCTCGTATCAGCCCGCGTTCGCCCGCATCATGAAAGTGGTCGACGTCAACGAGGACGGTCGAAACGACCTTGTCGTGAACTCCCCGGACGACGAGAACCATGGGGTCTTCGTGTACCTCGGGTGCCTGGATGAGGACGGAGATGGCCGACCGGACTCGGCCGATTGTGTGGACCCGCCAGAGCAAGCACCCGAAGACCTGCAGGGCTGCGAGTGCACCTCGTCAGCGGAGCCAGCGAGTGGAACGGTCTTGCTCCTTGCCTTAGTTGGTTTGCTGGCCTTCGAGCGGCGGTCGTCTCGTTGCCGGGAGCAGCAGTAGCACGAGAAGTGCGACTGAAGGGGAGCTGTTCTGAGAGCAATCACAGCTCGCCGGGGGCTCCGAGGCTGGTGGTTCGTCATCTCCGCATTCGGCTGCGTCCGGTGCTCCGTCCCCGTCGGTGTCGAGGCAGCTCAAGAAGACCGAGACCGTACCGCCATGCCAGACACCGTCGCCCAGGCCGTTGTCCCCGACCACGATGTCAGCGGTCCCATTCCGATCAAGGTCAGCGACCGCCAAAGACCACCCGAACTGCTCGGCCCCGTCCGTGTTCTCGAGCTCCCACCAACTTGAATCGTCAACGGGTCTACCGAGCTCCAACTCGATTGCGAGTACGCGCCCCGCGGCGCCGGCTGAGAGGACCCCGACTACGAGGTCCATGTCGCCGTCACCATCGAGGTCCCCTGTGGCGGTCCTTAGGGTCTCAGCTGCTTCCAGGTCGATCGGAACGGTGGACTCGAGGGTCAGACCGTTCTCGTTGACGGCGATCATCCGGATCGCGTCCGAGTCGACCAGGCCAATCAAGCCCCCGGAGGGCCCGTCGAAGCCGACGAAGTCGAAGGGTCGCTCCATCTCGAGCGGCAGCCTGAACCGAAATTCGTCCTCCCGCTGGAACGCCCAAACGGCGCCCGGTACTTCCGATCCTGGATAGACAGCCAGCTGAGTGTCGCTCCGCTGCGCGTCGCCTGGGGTCCCCGTGAGCCTGCTGAAAGCGAGAACGAGATCTGGAAGTCCGTCGTTCGTGAGGTCGACCGAGGACCGAAGCGCTCGGTGTCTCGGCGCGAGTCCGGGAGCCGACGGCGGAACGCCTGGAGTCTCCAGCCACCAGGTTGGACGGGAGGTCTCCACGTTTGCGGCCATCGGGGAGGGCGTCGGCGACTCCCCTTGGTAGGCCCACAGGTCAGAGTCCCACCCGAGTCCAGACCGGCGCCGCGGGCGAGTGACGAGGACTTCACCGCGACCATCACCTGAGAGGTCTGCCGCGACCATGTCGAAGCCGAAGTAGGCCTCTTCGGCGGTCTCTGGACCCCGCACCTCCCAACTGGGGGTTGAGGCGAGCCCTTCGGGGCCTCCTCGATACATCTGGACGAGCCCGCGAGAGTCAGTCTCCGTATGTGGGGAGGATACGAGGAGGTCGTCGTAGCCATCCCCGTCCACATCCTCCAAGTCCATAGCGAAGCCGAACCACTGCTCCGGCTCCCCACCTGAGACGACTCCCGAGACGGCGGACCCGAACGCCACTCCGCCGAACCAGTAGAGAGCATCTCCCGGGTCATCGCCGGGAGGGTCCACAGCAAGGCCCCTTGGGACTGAGGCGACGAGATCGGCGTTTCCGTCGCCGTTGATGTCTCCAACCGCGAGCGAGTAGCCCACTCGCGAGGCAGTCCCCTCCTGGGTGTAGAGGACCAATGGGCTGTCGAATGGCGTTGAGGACGCTGGGCTTGTCCACAGGGCGATGAGGAGCGCGCCGTGGCTTGCGGTTGGAAGTCTGGCTCTCATCTCCACGCCGCCGACATGATCTCCCGGCGCTTCGCGTCCGGGTCCAGCTGCGGCGGCTTGCGGGTCCCTCCGGTGAGCCGGAAGGCGAGGCGGTGGGCCTTGCAGGCGCCGGGGACGTCGCCGTCGAGGTAGTAGACCGGGCAGCGGCCGATCTCCACGACCTCCATCCCGAGCTCCCTCGCCCGCGCCACCGCGTCGCGGTGGCCGGTCTTGAAGCTGAACCACACTCGGGTGCACCCGGCCTCGTGGGCCGTCTCCACGGCCGCCTTCGCGTCGCGGGGTGGGACCCAGATCACCGCGAGATCCGCGCGGTCGTCGGGCAGGTCGGCGACGGACGTGTAGACAGGGCCGCCCTCGACGGGCCCCCGGCTCGCCGACAGCCCGCCCAGATCGAGGCAGTAGAACGGCTTGCCCGCCTTCGCGTACGCCGCGTAGCTGTAGGCGGGGAACCGGTCCTTCGACGAGTCGCCGATGACGACGAACCGATCGACGGAGTTGATGATCTCAGCCAGGGGATGGGTCACTTCAACCTCGAGCTAGTAGCGGATCTGCGCGCCCGCGATCAGGTGCCAGTGGATGCCCAACAGCTGGCTGTTCCCGGCGAACGCGATCGACGGCCCCGCCCCGATCCGCCCGAACAGCGACCACGCGAACGAGATCCGGTACTCCGCCCCGCCCGAGAACACGAGCGGCCACTCGACCCACCACGCCGCCGGGCGGGTCCAGACCCACAAGGCCACCGGGTTGTCGAACCCGGCGAGGATGCTGAGCTTGTCGCTCACCGCGATCGACGCCTGGAGCGCGATGTTCAGCTGCGGGCCCATCGACGCGCGAAACACCCGCGAGCGCCCGAACTGGTAGTTCTGCAGGTACACGGCCTTGCTGCCGCCGTACCCCGCGACGCCGATGCCCGGCTGCACGAGCAGCGACAGCGAAAGCGGTCCCCGCTCCGTGAGCTTGAACCGCAGGTTCCCCGCCACGTTCAGCGCCAGCGGCCACACCTGCACCCCGACCCGGAGTCCGATGGCGCTCCGCTCCCGCACGAGCGCCTCCCACGTGTACGACAGCTCCGGCCAGCCGAGCACCACCGTGTGGCTGCGCTCCCCCGGCGGATCGAGGGCGCCGCCCAGCGGTGAGGCCGCCCGCGCCGGCATCGCCACCAGCATCGTCGCCATCACCGCGCCCAGCGCGAGCGCGCGCAGGGCCCGCCTCAAGAGTCGAGCTCGAGCATGTACATGGCCCGCGCGTCCGGGTCCGACAGCGTCTCGTACGCATCCAGGAGCCGCATGAGCAGCTCCTTCGCCTTCGTCCGCACGTCCGTCGACGCGGTCTGGGGCAGCCGCGCGAGGCTGTACCGCCGCATGCGGGCGTCGTACGCCTTCGCGATCTCCGTGCCGTTCGCCTCGCGCGTCACCCCGAGCACCTCGAAGCAGTCCGCCTCCATGAGGAGGAGGTAGTCCGCGAGCACGTCCCGCGACACCGCGTCGAGATCCGGAGCGACCGAGAACGGCGCCGACAGCGTCTCGGGCTCCACGGGGCGCGGGGGGCGCGTCGGGACCGGCATCTTCGGCACCGACAGGCGCTCAGGCAGGCTCGCCGTCCGCGGGGCTGCGATGCCGAGGCGCACCATCAGCCAGATGAGGCGCAGCAGGTCGTCTCGATGGGAGGGATAGGCAGCGAACAGCTCGCCTACCGAGATCCCGCGCTTCAGGTCGGCCCCGAGTCCACGCAGACCCTCGGGCAGATCCAGGTACGGGAAGAGCTGCCGGTACCGCTTGCCCCTCACGAGCGCCCGGGTTCCCACGTCGTGGACCTCGGGCGCGAGCTGGTTCGCAGGGAAGTAGCGCTGCACGACCTCCCCGAGGCACCGCACCGGGTTCACCTCGAAGACGCCGACCTTCTCCACGAAGGAGTCACCCGCCACGAAGGTGAAGGACCCGCGCATCACCGAGAAGCAGCCCAGCACGACCTGCCGCACCCGGTTGCGCTCCGCGAGGAACAGCCGCCGCTCCGTCAGCGCCTTCTCCGCGAGGAGCACCTCCCGCAGGGTCCGCCCTTGCTGGGCCGCGAGGTTCACGAGGCGTCCGATCTCCGCCGGAGCCAGCTCCTTGTGGCGCTGGAGCACGGCCGCGAGGCTCTCGTTGGGATCGTTGGACTCGCCCCACACCGGGTAGCCGTTGAGGAAGCAGATCCTCCGCCGGGTCCGCGGCGACTCGAGGGTCAGCTCGCCGGCGTGGTGCCGGTCGTAGACGGTGACGAACAGGTTGAGGAGGCGGAGGCGGTCGAACTCGCCCTCGGTGTCGAAGTCCGGTCGTGCCTCGCCCAGGGCGCCGCGCAGCTCGCGGGAGGACCAGCTCCCCGACGCGGTCATCGCCGAGTCGTCGATCGGCGTCTCGGTCTTGTCGAGCACGGCGCCGATGCGCCGCCCGAGGTCCACGATGCTGAACGGCTTCGCGAGGAACTCGACGACGTTGAGCTCCTTGAGCTCCCGCATGAACAGCTTCGGGTTCCGGTAGACGGCGCTCATCATCAGGACCGGGACGCCGACCCCGTGGGGCATCTGGCGGATCGCCTTGATGACGTCGACGCCGTTCATCTCCGGGAGCATCAGGTCCGAGAGGACCAGGTCGAAGCTGCCGCGCTGGAACCTCTCGACCGCCTCCCGGCCGTTGCCCACGAGGGTCGCCTCGAACCCGAGGAACGTGAAGAGATCGACGATCTGCTTGCCGAAGTGGATGTCGTCTTCGACGACGAGGATCGACTTCCCACTCATGGCGGCCCCCTTCAGCCTGCCCGGGCTCGCGCCCGCCACCCCCAACATCAGTTCAGACCTGGGGTGAGGAGCCGCTCCACGATGCGTCCCCCCTCGACGTGCTCCTCGCAGATCTCCCGTACGTCCTCTTGCGTGTGGGGCGAGTACCACACGCCCTCAGGGTAGATCACGACGACCGGGCCGAGTTCACAGGCATCGAGGCAGCCCGCCTTGTTCGCGCGGATCCGCCCCTTCCAGTCGCGGGCCTTCCCCTCGGCCTTGAACCAGGCAGCGATCTCGGGACCGCCGCGGACAGCGCAGCAGCCACGGGCGTCTGCCTCGTCGCGCTCGTTGATGCACGTGAAGATGTGACGTTCGAAGCGGGCCATGGCGGCGGAGGATAGCGTGGCCGTCCCCCGGGGGTTACCCTTCCCGGTCCATGGCGGATCCCAGCGGCAAACGCAGACGTCGCCTTGTCCTGCCCGTGTCCGCCCTGCTCCTCGGGGTCGCCGCGGTGGGGTGCCGCCCGGAGCCGCCCGGCCCTCCGGATCCGGACGAGCCGACCCCCGCCCTCGAGTGCAACCAGGTCCCCCTGACGCTGACTCGCGTCGCCGCGGACTCGCTCCTCGACGCGCCCCCGTGGTCGCAGGTGTGCACCGCGTGCCCTCTCGCCTCGGGCGACGTGGGCTTCGGCGACGGTGCTGGCGGGCTGCTCGACACGCTGTCGGTGTGGTCCCCCGAGCGCGAGTGCGTCGTCAGCATCCCCACCGAGCCGCTCCCGGCGCGTCCGAGCGTCCCTCGGGACATCGAGCTCGTCGACGACCTCGGGCGCACCGCGCTCTTCACGGACGACGTGGACGTGGCGGACGGCCGCGGCGCCGACCCGGTGGATCTCGGCACCGCCACCTGGTCTCTCCCCCTGACCGACGACGGCTGGCGACTCCTCGGGGGCTCGCGGGTGCTGGCCGATCCGCCCGCTGGCCTCCTGCTCTCCCTCGGACCCGCCGACGCCCAGGCCCAGCGTCCCGCCACCCTCGGCGCGGCGCGGGGCTCTTCGCCCGTCCAGGACACCTGCGAGCCCACCGTCGACCTCGGCCTCGCCACGCTGCTCTCCCGCCAGGTGACCGTCCCGCTGAGCGCGGGGGACGCGATCTTCGACGGCCTCATCGTCGACCGGGGCGCGCTCCAGGCCCGCCTGGCCGACGACGCCTCGGCGCTGTTCGACGTGACGCTCCTCGCCGTGGTGAGCCTGACCCAGTCCGAGCCCGCCCTGGGCGCTGCGCCCGACGTCCTGTGCGCGGAGCTCGAGGCCGACCTCGGCTTCTCCCCCTGCGTCCCCTGTGGCGACCCGTCGTTGGGCGTCGAGGGCCTCCCCGCCTGCCTCCCCCTCGTCATCGAGGTGCCCGTCGCCACCCGGACCGACAGCCCTCTGATCCCCGTCGACGCCGCCGCCATCGATCCCGGCTGCCGCCAGACCCCCGCGTCCTCCGCCTCCGAATGAGGCCGAGCACCGTCCCACCCCGGAACGACCTCACATGAGCGCCACCCTCTCCGGCTCTTTCAGCGCCGCCACTTCGGGCACCCTCCGCACCTCCATCGAAGGTCTCCTCGACAGCCTCGACGCGACCGGGGAGGGGGAGGACAGCAGGCTCGGCCGTCGCCTCGCCGAGGGCTTCTTCCGCCGCTCGGACGAGGTCTATCTGCTCCAGCGCCGCCTGGAGACGATCCTCGCCCAGTGGATGGACCTGTACCGCTTTGTGAAGCAGCGGGACGCGGGCGAGGTGCTCGTGCGCGTCCTCAACCCCACCGTCGAGGACAACGGCTACACCCTCCAGCGCACCGTCGTGCAGACCTGCATGCGGGACCAGCCCTTCATCTTCGACACGCTGACCCACCTCCTCGAGGAGCACGAGCTGGGCCCGATCCGGTGCGTCCACCCGATCCTCGGGATCCACCGTAGCGAGGACGGCATCGTCCACCGCCTCGATCCGTTGCCCCAGGCCACCTCCAACAACGAGTCCGTCATGCACTTCGAGGTGCGGCGGGTGCCGTCGCATCGGCTCGGGGAGATCGAGGCCGCCGTGCGCAGCCGGCTCCTCAAGGTCCAGGCGATGGTGGCCGACTTCGACGCCATGGCCGATCGGGCCCGCTGGCTCGCCGGCAACCTCGGAATCCACCTTCCGGAGGGCGCGGGCCAGGGCGACTACCTCCACGCGACGATGGTCCAGCGGTTCTTCCACTGGATCGTCGACGACCACTTCGTCTTCATGGGCCACAAGGAGTACGCGGTCGAGGGCGGAGAGGCCGTCCCGCTGCCGGACACGCGCCTCGGCCTGAACCGCGTCGAGGCCGAGGAGGGGGGGCTCGGGACGCCGTTCCCGCTGGACGCCCACGAGTGGCTCGGCGGCGACAAGCTCATCTACCTGGGCAAGGGGCGCGAGGAGGCGGGGATCCACCGCCCCGGCAAGATCGACCACATCGCGGTGCGGCTCGTCGACGGGGACAAGGAGCGCGTCGTCCTCTTCACGGGGCTTTTCACCCACAAGGCGATCAGCGAGGAGGTCAACCGCATCCCGATCCTCCGGGAGAAGCTCGACTTCGTCCTGAAGATGCACGCGGCGCTGGAGGGCAGCCACCTGCATCGCCGCCTGACCCAGAGCTTCCGCGCCATCCCGGTCGAGTTCCTGTTCAGCGCGGACGTCGAGGCCATCGAGGGAGCCATCCGCTTGATCATGGCGGCGGAGGAGACCCAGGAGACCGGCGTCCACCTGCTCGTCGACGCCATGCACCGCAGCGCCTTCGTCATCGTCAGCCTCCCGCGGGAGAACTACGACGACGACGTGCGGCAGCAGGCGTCGCGCCGGCTCATGGAGTCGATGGGGGCCAACTACATGGACTACCGGCTGGCGTTCGGCCCCGCCGGCAACGTCGTCCTGCAGTTCTACCTGACCGCCGCCGAGCGCTTCTCCTTCGAGGACCCCCAGGACGTGGAGACGTCCGTCGCCGCCGTCACGCAGACGTGGCAGGAGCAGATGGTGAAGATGCTCCGAGGCAACGTGGGCGCCCCGCGGGCCCAGGAGCTGCTGGAGCGCTACTTCGACCTGTTCCCGGACGAGTACCGGCACCAGGTGGACCCGGCGGAGGCATGCGAGGACCTCGCCATGCTGGAGAAGGCGCGCCTGGACGGCGGGCTCCAGGTGGCGATCGGCGCCCGGGCGGACGACGCGGTCGCCGGGGTCTCCCGCATCAAGCTCTACCAGCACGAAAAGATCTACCTGACTGACTCGACGCCGGTGCTCGACAACTTCGGGCTGCGGGTCATCGACCAGACCTCGGTCACCATCGGCAGCTCCGAGGGCCAGGCGTTCTACGTGGACAGCTTCCGCGTGGTCCCCGCGGACCCATCGGTGTCCCTGGACGGCCAGGAGGACCGCCTCGTCGACGCGCTGAGCGCGGTGCTCATGGGCGACGGCGAGGACGACTCCCTGAACTCGCTCCTCGTGACCGCGGGCCTGAACTTCCACGAGGTGAACGTGCTGCGGGCCTACATCGCTCACGGCCGCCAGCTCGGCACGAACACGATCGTGGGGGCGCACCGGGTCTGGAGGAACCACCCGAAGGCGGCGAAGCTGCTGATCGGCCTGTTCCGAGCGCGCTTCAACCCGGCGCTGGGCACCGGCGACGACGTGGCGCGGGCGACGCTGGTGGAGAAGAACCGCAGCGCCTACGTGGACTACCTCGCTGCCGTGCAGACGAGCGCCGAGGACCGGGTGCTCCGGGCGCCGCTCAACCTGCTCGAGAGCACGCTCCGCACGAACTTCTACCGCAAGGACATCGCGGGGCTCGCGTTCGCCTACAAGGTCGACTGCAGCAAGGTCGACGGCATGGTGGAGCCGCGGCCGTACCGCGAGATCTTCGTGTTCAACGACAAGCTCGAGGGCGTGCACCTGCGCGGTGGGCCCGTCGCACGCGGTGGGCTGCGCTGGTCGGACCGTCCCGAGGACTTCCGCACCGAGATCCTCGGCCTGATGGACACCCAGATGGTCAAGAACGTGCTCATCGTGCCGGTCGGCGCGAAGGGCGGGTTCGTCCTCAAGCGCAAGTACGCGTCCCGCAGCGAAGCGCGCGCGGCGGCCGATCTGCACTACGAGAGCTTCATCTCGGGGCTGCTGTCGGTCACGGACAACGTGGTCGACGGCGAGGTCGTCCATCCGCCCGACGTGGTGCGCTACGACCCGGACGACCCCTACCTCGTCGTCGCGGCGGACAAGGGGACGGCGCACCTGTCGGACACGGCGAACCGGATCAGCGCGCAGTACGACTTCTGGCTCGGTGATGCGTTCGCGTCCGGCGGGTCCGCGGGCTACGACCACAAGAAGTACGCGATCACCGCGAAGGGAGCGTGGGTCTGCACCCGGCGGCACTTCCGGGAGATCGGCATCGACCCGGAGAAGGACGTCATCACCTGCGTCGGCATCGGCGACATGGGCGGCGACGTCTTCGGGAACGGGCTGCTGCTGAGCAAGACCGTGAAGCTGCTCGCGGCGTTCAACCACCTGCACATCTTCCTCGACCCGGACCCGGACCCGGCGACCTCGTGGGAGGAGCGCCACCGCCTGTTCAACCTGCCGCGGTCGTCCTGGGAGGACTACAGCAGCGACGTGCTGAGCGAGGGGGGCGGCATCTTCTCGCGGACGGCGAAGTCCGTGCCGCTCACGCCTGAGGTGCGGGCGATGCTCGGGACCGAGCAGGAGACGATGAGCGGCGACGAGCTGATGCGCGCCATCCTCACGATGGAGGCGGACCTGCTGTGGAACGGCGGGATCGGCACGTACGTGAAGGCGTCCACGGAGACGGACCGCGACGCGGGCGACCCGGCGAACGACGCGGTGCGGGTGGACGCGAAGGACCTGCGGGTGCGCGTGGTGGGCGAGGGCGGCAACCTCGGCTTCACCCAGGCGGCGCGGGTGGAGTTCGCGCGCAAGCAGGGCCGGATCAACACGGACGCGGTGGACAACTCCGGCGGCGTCGACATGTCCGACCACGAGGTGAACCTCAAGATCCTCGCCCAGGCGCTGGAGCGGTCCGGTGAGCTGGACCGGGAGGGGCGCGACGCGCTGCTGCTGGAGATCGCCGAGGAGGTGTCCGAGGCGGTCCAGGCGAACAACCACGATCACGGGCAGCTCCTGTCCATGGACGTGCTCCGGTCCGTCGACGAGCTCGACGACTTCCGGGTGCTCCTGCGGGATCTCGAGGCGTCGCGGGGGATCGACCGACGGCGACACCAGCTGCCGACGGACGGCGAGCTCCTGCGCCGCGCCCGGAACAAGGAGGGGCTCGTGCGCCCCGAGCTGTGCCGCATCGAGCCCTTCGTGAAGATGGAGGTCTACGAGGCGCTGCTCGCCGACGAGCGCTTCTTCTGCAAGTACACGGAGCGCTGGCTCGTCGAGTACTTCCCGAAGAAGGTGAGCAAGCTCTACAAGGAGGCGGTCCGGAACCACCAGCTGCGCACCGAGATCGCGGCGACGGTGGTCACGAGCCGGCTCGTGGACGCCATGGGCTCGACGCACTTCTCCCGCATGCAGCGCCTCACGGGACGCGGGATCACGGGCATCGCCATGGCCTCGCTCATCGCGGCGGACCTGCTCGGCGCGTGGCAGCTCAAGAAGCACCTGCGGGACGTGGCGGGCGTGCGGGTCTCCGTGGAGTACACGGTGCTGCGGGAGCTGGAGCGGAGCGTGGCGGACCTGGCGCGGTGGCTGCTCCAGCGCGGGATCGACGTCTACCAGCCCGAAGCGGTGCTGAAGCGGTTCCGGGCGGGCTTCGCCGAGTACGAGGAGAACCTGCTGAAGATCCTGTCCTCGCGGGAGCGTCGCGCCCTGAACAAGAAGGTCCGCTACATGCGGAACCGGCAGCTGCTGCGGGTCCACAACGAGCGGGCGGCGCGCTTGGACTGGCTCGTGGAGGCGGCCGAGGCGGTGTGCCTCGCCGAGGGGCATGCGGGGCTCGACGTGGTGTCGGCGGGGCGTCTGTTGAAGCAGATCGCCAGCGACGTCTACCTCGACACGGTCCTGGAGCTCGCCACCCCCCAGGACGCCCGGGATGGCTGGGAGAGCCGGGCGATCGCGCGCCTGCGCGGTGAGACCGCGGAGATGCAGCTGAACTTCGCCCGGACGGCCCTGGGCGGCGAGCCCCTGGTGGCGGACAAGCCCGGCGGGCGCGGGGCGAAGACCGCGCGGGGACTGGAGCGGCTGGTGCGCAAGCGGTGGTCGGACTACCTCGCCTGCCGCGAGAAGGAGCTGGGGCGCGTCGAGGCCATGGCCCTGCGTATCGCCGACGGCGGCGCCCGCGGGCTGGCGCCGGCGCTGGTGCTTCAAGCGACGATCAAGGAGCTCTCGGCGAACGGGGCGTGAGAAGAACCATGTCCTGCCGAGCCCTCGCCCTTGTTCTTGCTTGTTCCTTCGCCGCCCTGACCGGGTGCGTCGACAACTCCGGCGGGCCCGCCCCCGAGGGGACGGAGCTCGAGGAGTTCTCCCCGGCCGCGGGAGACGCCGGCGGGCTGTTCTGCGAGTTCTTCCGGGACGACGCGTTCCTGCTGGTGGATCGGGCCGCAGTCGAGGACTTCTTCGCGAACGAGTGCGCGGGGAACGAGGCGGCGGTCGAGGACGAGCTCGCGACCATCGCCGACGGGCTCGAAGAGGGCGAGGCGCTGGTCGTCGTCAGCATCCAGCTCGGTGGCTGCCTCGGCGAGTGGGGCGTGCACGGGTTCTACGAGAGCGAGGACGGGAGCACGGTCACGGCGTGGGTGCTGCGGGCGGACTCCAGCTACGGGCGCACGAACTGGGCCTGCACGGACGACATCGGTGGCGCCATCGGGGTGTACCGCGTGATGGGCGCAGCGGACGCGACCGAGGCGGACATCGTCATCGGCACGTACAACCCGGACCTGCCGGGGGCGCCGGCGCAGCCGGGTCAGTAGCGGCGGACCCCCGGAGCGTCCCTAGTTGCAGCCGTCGAGATCGGACTGGGTGACCGTGCCCAGGGGACTCTCGAGCACACGCTCGCCGGTCAGGTCCTCGATCTGGAAGTCCAGGCAGTAAGACGGGCCGTCGGGGCACGGCGTGCAGGTCACGCCCACGGACTGGAAGAGGGCGCAGAGCTCGTCGGGATCCTCGACCGGTAGACCCTCCACCACGAACTCTCGGACGTCGGCGGTGCCGGACAGCGAGCCGTCGATGATGGTGCTGTTGCTCCCGAAGGTCAGCTCGAGATCGGCGCCCTCCAGGGGCCAGGCGGCGAGGGTGAGGTCCTCGTTGTTCACGTCGACCTCGGGGTTCGACCAGTCGCCGTCGATGTTCGAGGTGACGAAGCACTCGTCCTGGGTCCAGCTCGAGGTGAGCATCCCGGTGCGCAGGTCGATGTCGCCGCCGCCGAGGTTGCTCGACGTCATGGGGCTCACGGCGAAGGTGCCGTCGACGGTGCCCGCAATGAGGGGGCCGATCCCGGCCGGCTGGACCCACGTCGCGCCGAAGACGTCGATGGAGAAGGTGGTCCCGAGGATCGCGGACTCGTTCGTGATCGGGTCCGCGCCGACGCTGTCGTCGTCGTCCGCCGCGTCGTCGTCGTCCGCTGCGTCGTCGTCGTTCGCTGCGTCGTCGTCGTCCGCTGCGTCGTCGTCGTTCGCCGCGTCGTCGTCATCGGCGGCCGAGTCGTCGTCATCGGAGCCGCCCCCGCGGCTGCTTCCACGCCGGACGGGCATGCAGCCGACGGTGAGGGCGAGGAGAAGCAGGAGCAGAAAGCGGAGACGGCGGTTCATGGGCCGCCGACTCTACCCTCAGGGCACCGCGACCTGCAGGCCGACGTGCGGCCGCGCCCGAGCCACGGTGTGGACGGAGGCCCACCGGGGGGCGGACGGGTCTCCGGTGGTTGGGTCGAGGGAGACCCCCTGGCTGATCTGAAGCAGCGCCTCGACGCCGAGCCGCAGCGACACCGGCCCGGCGAGGCGGACGAGCACCGCGAGATCGCCGTCGATCTCCAGCGCGTCGCCCTTGCCGTCGTCGAGCCAGCGCCCAGCGCCCAGCATGTCTGCCGCGTCCGTGCCGACGACCGGTCCCCGGACGAGCATCGCCCGACCCACGAGGGCGACCGTCGAGCCGGCGACGAACGACACGCGGCGCTGGGGGGCGCTCACCGTCAGCCGGCCCCCGAGGGTGGGGCCGAGCCCCCAGTGCCCGGGGGACGCGACGACGCCGAGGCTCTCGCCCTTCGCGACGGACGCGGGGGTCAGGCTGCCGGTCTGCAGGGTGAGGCCGACGAAGGCGTCGAGAGCGAGGCGGTCGAGGACCGTCACTCCCGCGCCCGCTCCCCCGTGCCCGCGGAGCACGAAGCCGCTCAGGCGTGCGCCGTCCAGGAACTGTGGGAAGAGCCGGGACTCCTCGGTGTACGACGCCCCGACCTCCAGGCTGAGGGCGCCGACGGGGCGCCCACGCACCCGGCCGCGCAGCGCCCAGTTGGGGGAGGGGGCCCTGGCGCTCGGCTGGGCGTTCGTGTCGTAGGCGGCCACGTTGCGGACGACCATGGCGCCGCCCACGAGGAGAGCGGTGCCTCGGGGAGCGGAGGGGGCGACGGGCGATGCGGTGGCCCTGGTCGCAGCGGGCTCTGGGGTCGGTCCTCGGGCGGAGGACGCAGGTGCGGGCTCGCTCTCCTCGGCGTCGAGGGCGTAGACCCAGGGGATCGGGTACGCCTCGACGGAGGGCGGGAGGACCTCCTCCCAGTCGACCAGCGCGTCGGGTGCGAGGTAGCGGGCCGTCGCGAGCTCCTCCGAGGCCGGCTCCCCGGTGACGACGGCGCGCCAGGTGGCGACTGCGAGGAAGGCCATGCCGAGGTTCGCCCGGGCGTCCGGGGCTCGGCAGGAGGCGGGTCGGGCCCGGCAGCTGTCGATCAGGCGCTCCGCACGCTGGTTCGCGGCGAGGAGGTCGCCGCTGCCGTCGCTCGCGAAGGCCGTCGTCGGGGTGAGGAGCAGGAGCGCCAGGGCGCAGACGAGGGCTCGGGGGTGGCTCATTGCGGATCTCCTTGCGGGGGCGGCGCCTGGAACGACTCCAGGGCGGCGCGCTGTTCGGGGGGCAGGGCGGCGAGGCGCAGCGAGAGGGCGAAGGCGCTGAGGGTCTCGGGGGAGAGGTCGTGGTCGCTGGTGGCGATCTCCAGCAGATCGCGCCCCTCCAGGCGCTCGACGTGCAGTCCGCCGGCGCCCCTCACGACGAGGACGGACTCTCCCGCCCGGACTTCGGCCAGGGGGGCGCCGTCGCGGTCCTCGAGGATCACCCGCCCCTCGGTCACGGCGATGCCGTCGACGCCCTCCCGTGTGGAGGCGACGAACACGGTGCCCACGGGGGTCGCGAGGAGTCCGCTGGTCGCGAAGCGGACGCGCCCGATGCCGGGATCGACCCCGTCGCGACGGACGAAGCGGATGGTCCCGTCCCGGAGCACCCCTGTGGGGCCCCGTCGCTCGACCCGGGCACCGGGGAGGATCTCGAGGCCCTCGCCGAAGGTCGTCGATGCCGGCAGGACCGATGCCCCCTCGGTGGCGTCCTTCGGGGGATGGATCGGGTCGCCCACGAGGACCAGGGGGGATTCGGGGAGGAGCAGGGTCGTCGTGCCGTGGTCGGGCATGGTGGTGCGCCCCAGGAGGAACGCCAGGGCGATCCCGGCCGCCAAAGCGAGGCCGGGGAGCAGACGGCGCCGACGGGAAGGGGCGGGGGCGCGCTCGGCAGCGAGGGCAGCGAGGACCCGCTCGACGGCGGCGTCCTCGTCCGGGTGGCCGTCCGACTGGTCCGCGACAGGCACAGCAGCGACGGCATCGAAGGCGGGCGTGTCGAAGGCGTCCAGCAGGGCGTCCATCGGATCGGCGGGGGTCATGCGGCGCTCCCTTCCTCGGGAGAGATGAGGTCGTCGACGGAGACGCCGAGCTCGTCCAGCAGCCGGGCGCATCGTCGTCGCAGGCGCTTCTTGGCGGCCTCGTAGGCGGCCGGGGTCAGATCGAGCGCGGCGGCGGCCCCCTGGACGTCCCACTCACCTCGGCGTTGGCGAATCCACGCGAAGAACACGCGCCGCTCGTCGTCTTCGAGGGCCGCGAGGAAGGCCTGTCTGCGCTGTTCGCTCCGCTCGCGCGCCAGCACCAGATCGGGGGCGTCGGCGTCGGGTTGGACGAGGCGGAGGGCCGGGGCATGGTCGCGGCGCGTCCGGGCCCGGCGGTACTGGTCGATGAAGCGGTTGCGCAGGGATGTGCACAGCCAGGCGTTCAGTGAGCCCTTGGCGGGGTCGTGGCGGTGCGGGGCGCGGACGTAGGCGAGGAGCGTGCTCTGGGCGAGGTCCTCAGCCTGCTCGGGGGAGGCGCCCAGGCGCGCTGCATATCGCAGGAGCGTGCGGGCGAGCTGGTCCCAGTCCTGAGGCAACGGATCCTCCCGATCTCGGGCCGCTCCAGGCGACCTTCACCTCTAGAACGTGAGTGCCCGGCGCGTTTGCCATCGATCGGGGGATTTCTTGTCTCAGCGCATCGTCATCGCGTCCCGTCGAGCGTTCTCTTCCCGCACGTCGGGGTCGAACTCGTCCGTCGACTGGATCACCGCCGACAGGCCGAGCTCGGCCACCCGCGCCTTCATGCGGGCGTGGCGCTCGATGCGCATCGGCAGGGTGTTCGACCCGTCGAGCGTCTCCCACTCGTGGTAGTGGCCGGGCTTCGGCAGGGCGATGTTGAAGCGCTCGTGCTCGGTCCAGAGCGGAGACCCGGGCACCACGGCGCAGACGGACAGGGACGTGACGCGGTCGATGACGCCCCGATACTCCTCGAGGCAGTCCAGCGTGTGCTGGAACTGCTCCTCGGTCTCACCGGGGAAGCCGCAGATCATGTTGATCCCCGTGACCATCCCCGCGTCCTTCGTCAGCCGGAGCGTGTTCACGGCGACGTCCTCGGTGTAGCCCTTGCGCATGATGGCGAGGACGTCGTTGTTGAACGACTCGAGTCCGTAGGTCAGGTCGGTGCAGCCCGCGTCCGACATCTTGTGGAAGAGGTGCGGCCGCTTGTTCATCACCCGATGCGCCGTCGCCTGGCCATCCCACACGAGGTCGACGTTGTTCTCCAGCAGGACGTCGCAGTAGCGCTCGAGCTGGTTGATGTTCCCGTTGAGGATCAGGTCGTTCCAGGTGATGCCCCCGATCCAGTAGTGCTCCTTGTAGTAGGCGATGGCGCCCATGAGCTTCTCGAAGTCGAAGGCGCGGTACTTGCCCTGGTCGGGCTTGTCGGAGCAGAAGGCGCAGGATCGGAAGCAGCCCCGGCCCATGATGAGCGCGATGTGATCGCGGCCCTTGTACTTGCAGAGGTCGATGCCCTCGAAGTCCGGGTGCTCGAACTGGTCCGGGGCCACGGGGTGGCTGATGCATAGAGGACAGTCCGGGTGATCCGGCTGGTCCTTCCACATCTGCATCGTCTCGGGGACGGTGCCCCGGTGCGCCGTGCCGTCCGGCTGGATGCCCTGGGTGACGATCAGGCGCAGCGCCTCCTCGCCGGCGCCCACGACGAAGATGTCCACGGAGCCGCGGGGAAACAGTCCCCGGAACTCGGGGAAGGCGACGCCGGGGCCGCCCATGATGATGATCTTGTCGGGCGCGTCGCGGCGGATCCGGTCCGTGACCAGCTTCGCGAACTGGATGCCCTCCATCGTCAGGGAGAAGCCGACGTAGGGCGTGTCCGCCTCGATGATGCGCCGCGCGACGATGTCGCACTCGTGGTTGAAGACCTCGGCCACGCGCTCCGGCGTGAACCAGAACACCGCCTCCTCCATGTCCCACAGGTGGTCCTGGTCCATGCGGAAGCGGAGATAGGTGTCGATGTTGCAGTCCCAGACGGGAGCATCGACGCCGTGGGTTCGCAGGTACTTGCTCAGGTAGTTGATGCCCAGGGGCGCGAGCCGCGTGTCCCACGGGGGCGTCTTCACGAGGAAGACGGACGGGGCGCGCTCCGGCGCAGCCGCGGTCAGGCGCTCTTCGACGGTCCAGGCGCGCGAGCGGACTTGCCCGAGCAGGTAGCGGGCAGCCCGGGCGCCCTCGCGCAGTCGGCCGGCCAGATCGTCGGAGTCGGTCATGGTCGGGAGCGTAGCCTCACGGGGGGCGGTGTCAGCGCGCGGGCGGTGTGAACGGTTCGGGTGTCCGGGGTGGGCGGTGTGCGCGGAGGCGGAGACGCGTCGCGGCGTCGCGTCAGTCCCGGAACCCGCCGAAGATCCACTCCTGGTTTCCCGGGTCCAGCTCGGGCTCGACGATCGTGTAGCCCGAGGCGTCGAGGTAGCTGACGCCCATGCCCTCGACCACCCGCGCCGGTCCGCGTGACGTGGGCAGGTTCTCCAGGGAGCGGAGCTCGGAGGCGAGGTCTTCGTAGAAGCTCGACTTCGCGCGGTTGGCGGCGGTCTCCACCATGAGGACGGCGTCGTACCCGGCGGCGGCGGCGTACTCGGGCTTGGCCTGGTGGCGCTCGCGGTAGGTGGAGTCGAAGCTCCCCTGGGGCAGGGTGCGGTTCACCCAGTGGACGCGCTTGCGTCCGGCGGCTCCGGCGGCCTCCAGCACGGGCGGGTGCATGGCCCAGTCGATGAACCAGACCTGCATGTCCAGGGTGGCCACGCTCGCCGCGATCCGCTCGGCCGGGGCCCGAGGACCGACGACGAAGAGGGCCTCGACGCCCTTGCCCGCCAGCTCGGATGCCGCCGCGCCCCAGGGGTTGGGGTCGTCGGGCTGGAGCTCGCGCGTGTCCACGATGGTCCCCGCCGGCTCGATCTCCGTGAAGGCCTTGGTGAAGGCGTCGCGGATGGACTCGCCGAAGACCTTCGGCACGTGGAGGACCGCCCCCTTCGTGAGGCCGCGGGTGGTGCGGGCGTCCTTCGCGGCGACGAGGCCCATCTCCACGGACGGCGGGCCGACGGCGAAGACGTTGGGACCCCACACCTCCGGGTGTGCGGCGGCGAGATCGGGGATGACGAGGACGGTGTCGAAGGCGGCGGCGATGGGGACGAGGGCGGTGGTGGCGGCGGGGTGCACGGGCCCGATGACCACGTGGTGCCCCTCGCCGAAGCACTCCTGGAAGGCGCTGACGGCCCCGGGCTCGGTGGAGCGGGAGTCCTTGTCCGTCCAGGTGAGCTGGCGGCGGCCGTTCGGATCGAGCTGGCTGCGCGCGATGTCGATGCCGCGCCGGATGGCCGCCCCGAGGTCCTTGCTGGGGCCCGAGCTCGGCAGGACCGTGCAGACCTTGATGATCTCCTTCCCGGAGTCGCTCTCCGAGGGAGTGGGGGCCTGGTCGATCGTGGGAAAGGCGTGGGGAACGGAGCCCTCGTCCGGGGGGCAGCCGGCGAGCAGCAGGGCGACGGCGGAGAGCGCGAGCAGCGTGCGCGGTGCGGTCAAGGGTCCATCCTCCAGGGGCGCGGTGGCCACGGGAATATAGGGCCCTCGAACCCCAGGGCGGGTGGAGGGTGCTCGATGCACGCACGTGCATCGGCTGGTCTGGGGGGGTGCCTGATCGAGGCCGCGCTCCGAGCGATATGCGCGTTCGTGCATTCCACCTCTTGACGCTCTTGAGAAGGGGGACGAGAATCCCCGCATATGAGCGATCGTGCATCCATTGGAGAACGCATCGGCGCGACAGTCCGCGCCCGGCGGGAGGAGCTCGGCCTGACCCAGGTCGAACTCGCCGAGCTCGCAGGCTGCTCGACGCGGTTTGTCCACACCGTCGAAGCCGCCAAGCCCTCCCTCCGGCTCGACAAGCTGGCCGACGTCCTCGAGGTGCTCGGGCTGGACCTGGTGGTGGTTGGCCCGGGGAGCGAGCCCTGATGGAGCTCGCGGACCTGAAGTTCGTCGAGGAGGCGACTGTCTGGGCCGATCGCGAGCGCGCGGGGACCCTGCGGCGCACGGGCGTGGACGTCGAGTTCCTGTACGACCCGGCGTACGGCGGGCCTCCGATCGCGACGACGTTGCCGGTCCAGCCGACGGCGTTCGCGCCGGGTCGTCCGGGGGCAGTGCCGCCCTTCTTCGCGGGGCTGCTCCCGGAGGGGCGTCGGCTGACCGCCTTGCGTCGAGCCATCAAGACGTCCGCCGACGACGACCTCAGCCTGCTCCTCGCCGTGGGCGGGGATGTGGTGGGCCACGTGCGGGTGCTGCCCCCGGGGTCGATGCCGGAGGAGGAGCCGGCGTCGCCCCTCGGCCCGCCCGGCGAGGTCCGGTTCCGCGATGTCTTCGCGCGCGTCGTAGGGCTCGATCCCGACGACCGGGTCGGGCTGCCGGGCGTGCAGGACAAGGTGTCGGGCCGGATGATCTCGTTGCCCGTCGCCCACCGCTCGGCGCGCTGGATCCTCAAGCTGGACCCGCCGGAGTTCCGGCACCTGGTGGCGAACGAGGCCTTCTTCCTGGGAGCGGCGCGGCAGAGTGGACTGCCCGTGCCGCCCCACGAGGTCATCCACGACATGGACGGCGCGCCCGGGCTGCTCGTCCGACGGCTCGACCGCGACGGCGACGACCGCCTGGCGGCGGAGGACGGCTGCCAGGTGAACGGGCGCTATCCCGCGGACAAGTACCGCCTGACAACGGAGGAGGTGGTCCGTGGGCTCTCTGGGGTGTGCGGGGCGCCGGTGGTGGCCGCGCGGGACCTGATCGCCCAGCTCGTGTTCGCGTTCCTGATCTGCAACGGCGACGCTCACGCCAAGAACCTCTCGGTCGTGCGGACCGGCGGCGAGTGGAGGGTCAGCCCGACCTACGACGTCCCCTCATCGCACCCCTACGGCGACGTGACCCTGGCCATGTCCGTCGGAGGGAAGACCCGGGAGGACGTGGGGAGGGCCGACTACATCGCGCTGGGGGAGTCGGTGGGCGTCCGAGCGAAGGCGGGCGCGCGGGTGATCGACCGGATCGTGGACGCCGCGGATGGTTGGCTGCCGGAGCTGGAAGCGCTCCCGTTCGACGGGCGGCGGATACACAAGCTGCGCAAGGCGATCGAGTACCGGCGGAGGAGGCTGCGGGGCACCGGGGCTCGGGGGACCCAGTCGTCAGTGTCCTGAAGCGTCACCAGTTGACGGGCGGAGTGACCTGATCCGGCGCGTCGTCCTGAGAACATCTCGTCAAGGAGTCTCATATGCACGATCGGGTTCTCGGTGGACTACTGTTGGTGGGGGCGCTCGCCCTTACCACACCCAGTCTCAGCGTCGCTGAGGGAGTCACAGATGCCGCTTTCGATGCGGTCCTCGTCCCAACGGGCGGTGAAGATTACAACTGCTACTACCGCCCGACCGGTGACCCTGCTCCTTGGCCGGACATCATCGTCTCTCCTGGGACCGGGGTCCCTGATATCACCACCGCATTGGGCGCGGTAGCAAACAACCCGCTCGCTGATGCCAACGCCGACGGGGTGATCTCAATCTGTGTGGAGCCTGGGACCTACGCGGGGGGGCATCTCATCAACATGTCTGCGATGGAAGCCCCCCTGTGGCTCTGGTCGTCTGACGGGGCCTCCGTCACGACCATCGCTGGGACCCACGAGGAAGCTCTGTTTGGCCGGGCGATCGGAGTGTTCGAGGGGCTGAGCCCGCCCACCCTTTCCAGTCAATGGAAGGAGCACTTCGTCGTCCGTGGGTTCACAATCGACGGCTTCGTCATTGGGACCGGCACTGACCCTGAGGGAGGGGCTGCGCTCCTTGTCTCTGCTGCAGGATCGGCCTCTGGTTTCAGAGCAAAGATGGGAGCCTGCAGGATAACCAACGTGGCTTCGGGTGCGTCTGGAGGAGCGGTTTCTTCATATGACAGTTGGCTCCGCCTCTATGCGGTCGAGGTCGAAGGGGCCTCAAGCTCGACCCGCGGGGGGGTACTCCACTCCGAAGACTCAGATGTTGAACTCTGGCGTGTCGACGCGAGCGACGCGGTCGCGAGCCGCGAGGGCGGTGTGTTCGACATCGTCGGGTCAAATTCCAACTACCTGAACGTCCAGGACTCCAGTTTCGCCCTCGCAGGGGTCTCCCCCGGCGGTGACGGGGGAGGGTGTGGAAACGTGGAGAGTCTGTCTCTTGTGGAGATCTATCGGTCGACGTTCAGTTTCTGTGAGAGTGCGGCGGGAGGAGGTGGTCTAAGATCGGAAGATCTGGACCGAATCGACATCGTCGAAAGCAGTTTCCGAGACTGCAGCGCCGTGTCCGACGGCGGGGCAATGCTTCTCTCCGATGAGCTTGCTCGAACGACAACCACCGCTGTCAACTTGTTGGGACTCGTTGCCGAGAAGAGCACTGCGGACCGCGGAGGTGGGCTCTTCCTACGCTCGCGCGACCAGAAAGCGGTCATCGCCGGCAGTTCTCTCAGCGAGAACTTCGCGGTAAGTGAGGGTGGGGGTATCTACTCGAGTAGTGGGGACTTGTTGCTCACTGCCAGCTCAGTCGAGCAGAACAGTGTTTCAGCATCCCTCGCGATCGCTGGGTCGGGAGGCGGACTCTGGATTGAGCCAGTCGTGCTCTCCCCTAGCCCACAGGTTGAGATCAATGCTTCAACGTTTGCATCGAACACCGCCGCAGTGGGGGGGAGTATCGGGTGCGGCGAAGTCGGAGGGGTTGGTGCACAGATCGATGTCGTCGACTCAACAATTCGCGACTCAAGCGCCGTCCTGGGCGGTGCCGGTGGCGCAGGACAGGGTGGTGGACTCTTCGCTCGGGAATGCAATGTGTCCTTAGAGGACTCGACGTTCAGGGACAATTGCGCGAACCAGCAGGGAGCCGGGGTCTATGTGGACGACGGAGACCTTGTGGTCGCTGGTGGTCACATCGAAGGAAACGGGGGGCTTCCTCCGTCGCGAACCTGCCCGTCCCAGCCGACCGAGGGTGGGGGGATCTATTGGGACAACGTGGGGAGCAGCGCCGCGACCTTTCATGTGGATGGCCTAGTTCTCATGGAGAACGAGGCGGCTCTCCGCGGGGGTGGCGCGCGAGCTGTGTGTGATGGAGCGGCGAACACCCAGCTGGGCTTTGACACGGTAACTGCGTCAGGCAACCTCTCCGGCGACTCGGGTGGCGCCCTCCACTTCTCTGACTGTGATGCGCAAATCGACGGTGGGTCCTGGAATCTCAACAACGCCGTCAACAATGGCGGCGCGATATACGGAAGTTGTCCGTCTGCGGCCGTCGGGCAGATCGAGCTCAACCAGGCACTTCTTGAGAATAACAGCGCCTCAGACGGTGGTGGGCTCAGCTCTCTGTGGTGCTCGACATCCATGGATCAGTCGATTCTGGCTGACAACTACGCGTCGGGGCGCGGTGGGGCGGTCCACATCGTTGGAGAGCCGCGTGTGGTATGGGCGCCGTCGCAGGCTACGGAGTTTGCGCTGTCCGGCGTAGTCATGAGAGAGAACTCGGCTGGCTTGCTGGGCGGCGCGGTTCATGGGAGCGAAGTATTCCTTCATCAGTCGGGAGGCGGAGGGTACGATGGCAACTTCGCTGTCGGCGGAGGTGGCGGGGCCATGGTTCTGAATCCGCCAGCAGCCGTGATTCTTTCCGAGATCGCCTTTCACGACAACGAGGCCTTCGGCCTGAATGCCGGGAGTCCAGGAAACGGGGGGGCAGCGATCATCGCTGCCTCGGAAGCCACCCTCACCAACGTTCTCGTCGCAGAGAACGTGCAGGCCGATGGGGCTGCGCTTGAAATGGCTGCGTGGTCTCCATTCGCGCAGGGAGGAGCGCAGTTCGACCTGTCGTACGTCACGATCGCCGGCAACTACGGATCCTCCGCACCCCTCAACGGACTGAGCTTTGGGGCAGTTGGCACCGCCGTTGCCTCTGGAACTGTCGCGAACTCGATGCTTGGAATGAACCAAGGGACCCTGCAGATGAACGAGCCTGCTGGGATCCTGACTGAAGACACCCTCTTCTACTCGCATGGGAGCCCTACAGCGACGCTAGGCGCACTCATGAACGGGGACGTCTACGCGCAGGCCAATGGGTGTCAACCCATCAACCCAGGTCTCGTGGGCGGGTGGAATCCGCTCGTGTCGGCCTACGAGGGCTCGCAGAGCAACCAGGACCCATGGGACACTGGCTACTCCTGGTACTCGTACGAGGCCGACCCCATCGGTCCTCTCGCTGGCTCCGACGGGTCTGGGTCCGAAGGAGGGGCGTTCGGAGGACCGGGCGGGAGCTGGTGTCAAGGTCTGACCATGGATACCTGCATACCGTAGGCAGCCCGCTGCTACTGTCCAGTCGTGACCGTCGAGCCCCTCCGGACCGCCGCTATCGCACCGAGACTTCTTGTCGGTCTGGCGCTCCTCGGAATCCTCTCTGCCTGCACCGGCAACGGGCTCAGGCCTGGGTCCACGCCCCAAGGAAGCGGAGTCCGACTCATAAGGTCCGACGACGTGGGGGGCAGCTGGCAGTTCGAAGCGATCGTCGGTGAGGAGCACGTTCTCGTTGGAACCGTGGAGAACCTCGGTGGGGAGCCTCTTGAGCTCGGCACTCCGCAGGTCAGCACAGCTGAGTTTCGGGCCTCGCCTTCATTCGCTCCGGGGACAGTACTGTCTCCGGCGGAGACGGCGACCGTCGAAGTCGTCTTCTCTCCTGTGGTTGGGGGGGTGGTCGAGGGTGAGCTGCGACTTACCGTGGGCGAAGGAGAGGTCAGCGTTCGATTGACCGGAGACGGTCTCGCGCCGCGATGGGTGCTCACGCCTCAAGAGATGGTGTTCCAGGCGACAAGGACGGGGTGCCTCCCGAACCCGACAATCGAGACGCTCTCGCTGGAGAACGTCGGGCGCGCGCCCCTGATCTTCGACGGGGGCTACGAGGACGCCAGCGGAGAGTTCATGCTCTCCACGGCGATGCCGGTGAGCCTGGAGCCTGGGGAGTCCCTTCCGCTGGAAGTGAGCTTCATCCCAAGAGCAGCGGGGACTAGGGAAGCGTCGTTTACTGTTGTCACCAACGACCCTCAGACGCCAACTGGAGATTTCATTCACTCGGGTCTCGGCGTCGGATCCACCGATGGCGTGTGTTGCGAGTTGCCTGAAGAGCCAGGCTCGTCATTGCCTCACGCCCCAGTTTGTGGCCCATCACCTCCGATTCAGGTGGCAAATCCGTTCGAGGTTGTTGTTGAATGGTCCTGGGAGGGCCTACCCGGGTACCCACGCGTCGGTACGATTCCGCTCGCGGGTCAGCTCGACGACGACAACCTCGACGGGGCCATCGACGCGTTCGACTGCCCCGAGTTGGTTGTGTTGGTGGCACGTCCTTGGCCAGAGAACTGGGACGGCTTAGCAGTGGTTCTGGATGGCTGCGCAGGGACGCCTCTCGAACAGATTGACGATGTTGATGCTTCGGTCAGCCCCCTCCTCGCGGATGTCGACGGCCTCCCTGGTGCGGAGATCATTGTGAAGGGTGTTGATGGCGCGATCAGGGCCCACAAGCCAGACGGTAGCTTTGTCTGGCTAGGAGCATCTCCGCCTGAAGTTGTCCCGGCGCTGGGTGCCTTCGGTCTGGATAATGGGGGACGCATCACGGTGGGAGGGACCTTCTTGAATGCCTCCGACGGCCAGGTGGCGACTCCTACGGTGTTTCAACCGGGGCGGTTGGTGGTGGGGGCAGACAACGATCTTGACGGCGAGGTTGAACTGCTGAATGGCCGAGGTGCGTCGGCGGAGAGTCTGGGCGTCGAGTGGATAACCACGTTGTCGGACCCCGACCCATCTTGGCCGGTGGTCGTTCAGGCTGACTCCGATCCCGAAGGTGAGCTCGTCCTGGTGACGCTCGACGAAGTCTACTTGCTAGACCACCAGGGGGATGTCCTACAGGTAGTCGCGTTGCCTTCCCCTGCGATGCCGGCCTGGCCAGGGGTGCCGTGCGCGGCGGATCTCGATGGAGATGGCCAGACCGAGGTCGTGGTTCCCAATGGCGACGCTCTGCTGGCCCTCTCGCTTCCCAGTCTGCAGGTGATCTGGACGGCGCCGGTCAATGACAATGGTATCGCGGGTTGTGCCGCCTTCGACTTCGAGCGCGACGGGTCCTACGAGGTTGTCTACGGGGACATGTCGGGGATTCGCTTCTTCGACGGTACTAGTGGAGCGGAGGTTGCGAGCCAACCGCGCTCCTCTGGCACAGCATACGAGTACCCAGTAATCGTGGACATCGACTCCGATGGAAGCGCGGAGGTAATCGCCGCTAACTACGGCGATGAGAGCACGGTGCCCGCCATCACGGTGCTAGGTCACCTGACCGATGGCTGGGCGACCGGCGGAAGCCATTGGCCGGCTCATGACTTCGGGGGGACCAACTATGGTCCCCTCGGCGGCCTTCCTAGCACTGCGCCGGCGTTCTGGCTCTCCCCCGGAACCCATAGGGCTCGTCCGGCTGAGCCACCGATGTACAGTGTCCGTCCAGAGATTCTCCAGGTCTGTGCGTCGGGATGCAATCAAGGCGACCAGTTGTCGCTCACCCTACGGCTTGTCAACGACGGACCCAGTTGGACCCCGACAACGCCGATAGTTGAGGTGGGGTTAGGTGAAGGAAGCGGAGTCCAGACTCTCCTTGCCGTGCCTGCGCCGGTCGGGCCTGTGCCACCGAACAGCGCCAGCGCTTCCTTTGTCCTGACGGTTCCGGTCGTCGAGGTAGCCGCTGGGGCGCTTCAGGTATCCCTGGGAGAGACGGGACTTCCAATTGGAACCACGATGGACTGCACCCCCGACGACAACATCGCTGTTTGGACCGACTCAGTCTGTCGCGTCTCGAATGAGTGACGCGGCCCCGATGACTTGTGTAAACGGCTTCCCCACCCCGCCTGATTCTGGCTACCTCCGCGCGCCCACCGCCAGAGCATCCTGAGCTCCGACACGATCCCCCGCGACCAGCGCCCGCACGCCCGCCCAGGCCCGCGCCCGGGGGCCGGACGGAGCGGAGCGACGGCCGGGCGCCGGGCGCGGCCTGGGCGGGCAGGTGCTGAGCTTGTAGAAGGATCCGCGTCCCAGAACGACGAAGACCCGCCGCCTTCAACCTCCTTCGAATCTCTCGCCTCTCCACCTGACCGGAGAGCTGCTCTTTCTCAGTTGGCTTTCGACCAACCGCGCACGCGGAACGGGGGGACTCGACTGAACTGCCTGAGAACAGGGGCTATTTCAGCAGCCTGCTAGAGACTTCGAGAGACGGCTACTAGCCAGCTAGTCCTCCAGCAGGAGGGCGATCCAGGGTCTCACCAGAACCTTGACGGCTTGTCGAAGGGTGGGGTCTGCGGGTCTAGCCTCCCCCGCCACTTCGAGCAGCCAGGCGGCTACACCTGTGGGATCCCTAGTTTCGAAGGAGACTCGAAGTACGCCATCCTCCACCGCCTGTCGCACTTGTCCGGGTCCGAAGAGCTGACCGCCGTAGCGAAGAACTCCCTGGTTGATCAGATCGATCGCGACTCGTCTGACGACCCCGAGGCGTTCCCGTGACGGCGTCGGTAGTGGCGAGTGGGGGGAAGGGGGTGGCACTGAACCGTCCTCGCGGGGTCTGTGAGGAGTAGGCAGAACCGTCCAGCGTCCGCGAGCGTCGGAGCTCAGTCTCGGCTCGACAATCTGAAGGTCGTGCAAGTCCCTAAAAATGGTTCGTTTCGAGACGCCAAACTGGGCGGCTAGTTCTGACGCCCGGAGTCCTCGTCTATGCAGACGCAACGCGCCCAATATCTGATGCTGTCGAATGACTTGGGTTCCTCGCCCCATTGACTAAGGATAGGTCCGCACGGTGGCGGAGGCAATAACACAATCCTTCACCGCGCGTCGCGGCACACCCCCACGGTGGTCGGGTGCTCGCGGAACCAGGCGACGCAGGCCTCCGACAGGGCCGGAGCTCCGTTGACGACGCGTCCGGCGTAGTCAGCGCAGGCCACCATCTCCAGATCGCGCGCCGACGGGTCCTTGCTCGCGGCGTCCATGCACTCCGCGCAGCACACCGCCGTCGGCGACGGCGTGGGCTCGGCGGTGGCCGAGGTCTCCGACGTGGGCTTCTCGGGTGGGGTGCGCTTGCAGCCCACCGCGAGGGCCGCGAGGAGCAGGAGCGGGAGGAGGCGCCTCACCTGCCCGCCTTGAGCAGCCGAAGGAACTTTCGCTGCTTCGCCCGCGTCCCGAACCCGATGATGAGCACGAGGACGAGGTACGTCCCCGCGAAGAGATAGCGGGAGAGGTTGCCGGGGAAGAACCACTGGGCGACGAACAGGGTTGCCAGGGCGATGGCTTCCCGAAGCGAGAAGCGCAGGTCGGCGAGCACGGCTACGGCGAAGAGGCTCTGGGCCGAGGTGAGCAACAGCTCGGCGACCTGGCGGTGGCTCAGGTGCATCGCGGCGGGCGTGGGCGCGCTGAGTTCCCCGGTGCTCCATCGGGCGACCGTGTAGGCGATGGGGAGCGCGCCGATGAGGAGCGTCCACTGGTTCACCTTGCTCGACACGAGCGCCGCGAGCGCCGTCGACGGGCGATGGCGGATGACGAAGAGGATGGCGACGATGAACTCGGGGGCCTCGCTGGCCAGCGGCGCCACGAGCTGGATGAGGATGAACTCGTCGATGTCGACGCCCTTGCCGATGACGACGAGGCTGTCGGCGAAGTGGTGGGCGCTGAGCCAGATCGCTGCGCACGCGTACACCAGGAAGAACACGATGGCTGCCCAGCGGCCTCGGGTGTCCACGCGGTCGTCGATCCACATGGCGGGTCCGACGAGGTCGTGCTCGCTGTGCGCCGACTTCAAGGCGCGGACGACGTAGAGCACGAACATGCTGAAGAAGACGACGGAGTCGATGACCGAGATCGTCTGCTTGAACGGCAGGATGAACGAGTAGAGCGTCGCGACGAGGAGGAACCCGAGCTCGAGGCGCTGGTCGTCGTCGACGAGGAGGCTCTTCTCGCGGTTCTTCGCCCACAGGACGAAGACGAGGGACGACCAGCCGACCCCGATGAGGACGCGGTTCGCGCCGGTCATGTTGGCGACCGCGTAGTCCATGTAGCCCGACGCCGGGTCCTTGCCCGCGACCCAGGCGAAGTGCAGGTCCACGGCGTACTCGGGCAACACGGCGATGAGCGCGAGGACGATGAGGGCGACGGCGGGTGGGATGTCCTGCTCGGCGAGCTCGCATCCCCAGGAGAGCTGGAACGCGGCCCCGACGACCGCGAGCCCCGACAGGACGGCGACCAGCGCCGGCGCCATCTCGTGCTCGAGCCCCCCGAAGAGGCACCCCAGCCACGCGAGCGGCACGAGGATGGCCGAGATGAGCCAGATCAGGTTGCCCAAGCGTCCTCCGGGTGGAGGCGGACTCTACAGAGCGGTGGCGCGGGGTGCAGGGGACTTCCTGGACGAGAAAGTCGGGGTTGAGGGAGTGCTTCGGACCTCCAGCGGGGGCTGCTCTCCTGGGGGCGTTCGCGATGGAGCGGGCGACGAACTCGAGGAGCGACCAAATGGAGAAGTACAAGCTGCTGGACCAGCGACGGGTGACGAGCGAGGACAATGGCGAGCAGAAGTCCGTGAGGGTTCCCGAGTGGGTGAGCGCGCTCTCGGCGAAGACGGCGGCGATCTACCTTCAGGTGCACGAGGTCGACGACGACACCCGGATCACGGTCGGCGCGGTGCACACGGCGAACCCGGACTCCGGTCAGTTTCCTTTCGATACCGACTGGTTCGACTCCGGCACCGAGAGTGGCGTCGACATTGGGCTGTTTCACGAATCCGAAGACGTGAGCGGGGTGGACCAGTTGCTCCTCGTCCCGTCGATCGGACTGCGGCCCGGTGGCAGCGGCACGGACAAGAGCGCCGTCATCTCCCTCTGGCTCATCCTCAAGCCCTTCTAGAATATGGCCTGCACCCTTGACCGGGAGAGCGGCCCCTGGCCCCCCAGGGCGCGGCGTCCGACCCCCCGGGCGTCTCGCCTGGAGGGGGGCCTTGGCGTCGAGGAGCCGACCTGGGCGGAGTCCCGCCGGAGTCGCATTCTCCCCTGGTTGACCGGCGCCCGGGCCGACATCCCGAGGACAGAGCCGCGTCCTGAGACGCGGACCGGGGATGACGCACAGCCACGAGCTCAGAGGTCTCGGCAGGTCGACCGCGTGCGGACCGGTCGGGACCGTGGGGGTGCCGGGTGACCGTGACCCTCAGCCAGGTCGTCGGCGGCAGTCCGGTCCAGCTGGGGGCCTTCTCCGGGATCGATCAGATGGACCTTGCGCTGGCTCAGCTCAGCGCCGTGCTCGCGGCGGGCGCGGCCCCTTCGAGCTGGTACGTCCGCGTCGATGCGGCGGGAGCGTCTCTCATCTGGCGCGCGACCGTCCTCAACATCCCAGCCGACCACGTCGTGTACGTCCTGAGTGACCCGCCGAACACTCGGGCCACCCTGGTTTGCCTCCCCGGACTGGGGGAGCACCTCAGGCTGATGGGCGAAGGCCTCATGTACATGGCCCGGCTTGACCTCCGCGTGACCTCGGTCGGCGGTCCCGGCGTCGATGCGATCGTTGTCGACCCCCGGGCGTCGCTCGTCCTGGATGCGTGTGAGCTGGTCGCGGCGGGTGATCTCATTTACGGAATCCGAGCTGAGCCGCCTGCGAACCAGCTCGTTGCTGTGCCCGCGGGGGCCGTGAGACTGGAGAGTACGCTCGTGTCTGGCTTCGAGACCGGCGTCTCCGTGCGGGGGTTGGAGCGGTTCGAGGTGGTCGATTCCGTGGTGGAGGAGTGCGGAGTTGGGGCTGAGGTGGTGGCGTGCGAGCAGCTCTCAGCGACGAATAGCCACTTCGAAGGAGCACGCACCGCTCTGAGCCTGAGCGGTGCGTCTACGAGCGAGTGGTCGGTGAGCGACTGTCGGTTCGCCAACAATCGTATCGCCCTGGACATCGATCTCTCGGGAACCTCCCCTGCGGGGTGTCGCGTGTCTCGGTGTGAGTTCAAGGCGCCCTCCTGGTGGGAGACGACGCCGTCGATCCCGCCCCTACTCGTTCTGCGCGCGGGCCTTCTTTGGGAGAGCGTTGGAGTCAGGACCCGGGTGGTCGGGCCGACCTCCAGAGTGGGCTCCGAGTCGGTGACTCCGGCGGCGGTGGTCGTCGAGAGCTCCGTCTTCCACCTGCTGACGCGTGGCATCGTCGCTCGTCCCTCGCTTGCGGGCCGAACACTCCTTGACCACAACACGTTCTCGCACTGCGCCGAGGCGGGAGTCACCGTCGGGGGGCTCGCGAACGACTGGCTTCCCACCCGGAGCGGACCCGACCTGGGTGCACCGTCCTCGCCGTCCTTGATCGTGAGCAACTCCATCTTCCTGGGCGGCCCGCCGAGCGGCGCTGGAGCGCGAGGTGGGGTCGAGCTTCCGGTGCATTCGGCGGGGTTCTTCGACGCCTCCGCGGTGACCTCATCCCAACCCCAGGGCATTCTGCTGGCGCGCAACCTGTTCTGGGACTTCGGGCCCTGGCCACAGCGCCGCGTGTTTCAGAGGCGTGGGGCGATCGTGACCGAACGGCTCGTCTCCGGCGACCATCGGCACCTCGGGACGCCGTTCGCCCAGCTGGGGCGAGACCCGGTCCTCGCCAGTCAGCTTTCGGGGCTTCGACCTGACTCCTTCGACTACCACCCAATGAAGGCGCTCGGGTCGAACGCGGTAGAGCGAGCATTCGACTTCTTCGTGGCCAATGGAGGTGGTGTCTCCCTGTTGAAGCGATGGGGCTTCCCCTCGCTCGGTCGGTTTGGGTTCTACGGAAACGAGCGACCTGGGCCGGACGTGATGGACCTCCCTCCTCCCTCGTCCGTAGGGGCGGCGGAGCCGGCTGGCTGGGTCGAGTTTCCGCTGTTTGGGCTCAACGTTGCGGCGAACACGGCAAACCAGACAACCGGAGTGGACCAGGATGTGGTCGACCATTGGGATGTGATCACCTTTCCGGCGGGGTTGTTGGGGAAGCCTACGCCGCAGACAGCCGCGTCCCTGTCCGGGGATCCTGTGCAGGACGCGTGGGAGCTGTTCCAGGGGGATGCTCTTGCGCTGCTCGCGAGCGACGCGAAGGCGGCGGGCCTGAAGGTGGTCGCCTCGGTCACGATCAAGGACGCTCGTGGTGGTTACGTTCGGCTTCAGACCCCAAGAGGTCTTCGAAGCTACCGGGCCCCCGAGTCACACTCGGCCCTCAGCTTTACCCCCAATATCGGTGAGAGGATCTTCCGCGACTTCTGGGTCACCGCGGCGACGGCGTTCTTCGCGCAGGTGAACGCCACGGGTTGGCTCAGTCCCCTGGTCGCGTGGTGGTGGGTGCCCGAGGAAGTCCGCGCGAACCTGACTGGCCTTCCGAAGGAGTACGGGCTCGCGCTTCGTCTCCGTGAGGCCATGGCATCCCTCCCGAAGCCGGCGCGGCCCGCGATGACGTTCGAGTCGAGTAGCACGTCTGGAGCAGGGAGCGCGTTCGCCGTCGAGCTGGCAGGCGGCGCCAGTCAGCTCGAGAACCGCCCCCCCGAGGAGTTCGGCGAAAGCCTGCTTTCTGTCCCGGGCCTTGCGGGGTATCTCTGGGCAGACAGGTTCCAACTGGGGGATGTCTCGGGGGGGGCTCCGCTGTCAGTGAGTCGACCGACTGACCAGGCAGTCGCTTTCTCCCAACCTGTCCCAGGGGATGAGGTCGCACAGCTCCAGGTTGGGTACACGTACTTCCCTTCTGGGAACCCGAACGTGCTAACTCCGCTCGTGGACCACCTCGGTTTCCGAGTCGGGCATATCGACGGCATGTTCCCCGGGAACTACGTAGACCGCGCGCTGGCTGGCCAGGCGGCGGCGCAAGGCCTGGGTGGGGCGCCTTCGCTCTTGGAAAACAGGATCTTCGCGCTTCATCGCCTCAACCAGGCGCTGGAGGGACGGGACAACGCCCAGTTCATGCTGGAACCCTTCTCGCAAGCGCTGCACTACGCGCCGATCCACCACTACCCGGAGATGTTCATTGACTGGTTCGACGACGAAGACGACCCGTACCGGGGGCGACTCTGGCCGGAGCTTCCCACCCTCGCAGCGCACGACATGCTGATCGGGCTCGCTGGGGCCCAGGGTGCGGGGCTCCCCTACTGGGGGTACCGCGCCGTGACACGGCCTCCTGCGGCTGGCGCCCCCAACGCGGGCGGTGAGTGGCTCGGGATGAGCGGGAATCCGACGGGACTCTTCGCGCCGCCCCAGGGTTCGGGGCTCCCGGCTCCCGATCATCCGGGATGGCCTGGATACTCGGCAGTCCTCAAGCTGATCAAGTCCGAGCTGAGGGAGTTTCTGGTGTGCGGGGAGCGAGACTTTGATCTGGGGTTTGAGGTGACGAGTCCCGCGGTTCCTGAAGATCAACGTCTCGACGGCGAGGACTACGGGTCACTCACCGGTTGGGTTGGGCCCGACGGATATCCTCGATTGTCACGAACGGTTCTGCGGGTCCGAAACGTCGTCTACCTGCTCGTTGGACACAGTGCCTCTGACGAGACGACGGCGTTTCGGTTCTGCGATCCCACGCGCTACCCGGCCGCGACTGCCGAGCAGGTACTGACTGGCTACGCGGGGTCGGGCGGCGTCGCAGTCGCTGGTGGTAGCGGAACTTGGCTGACCGCGAGTCTTAGCGGGATCGCGGCTCGAGTGTTTCGCATCACCTTGTGAGGGGTCCGTGGTCGCTGCGGTCCTTCTGACGGGCTCCATCAGGAGGACCGTTGGCGAGAATGACCCTGACGCCGCCGGCCGCAAGGTGGTCTTCGCCGCCGCCCGCGACGATGAGGTCAAGGGACCCGTTGCCGTCTAGATCGGAGCTTGCACTCGCTCTGTTCGCAGGAAATCCCCCCACGAGGGTGGCCTCCGGTCCGTCAATACCCAAGATCGTGACTCGGCCAGAGTCAGTCGATGCTTGGACGGGCCAGAGCGAGTCGGCCACCGCAATCTGCGGTGACTCGGGGGTCGCGAACCCAGTACCGACCGCCACAGTCCTCCGGCTGCCGTCTGTCCATTGGTCGAAGGACAGGAGGTTGTCCGTCGCGGCGCCCTCACCCGTTGCTGCTCCACCGAACACGTACAAGGCCGCGTTGCTCGAGGAAAAGGGGCCCGGCGCGGCCACCGCGAACTCGGGAACTCCGTCCCCGTCCATGTCCCCGACAGCCTCGACGATTCGTCCGAACCGCCCTCCGGGAATCGTCCCGCGGATCACCCCCTCGGCTTCGTCGGCCGTCCTGGTTCCGACGAACGGTCCGGCGAAGACGTAGGCCGACCCATACCAGGGCTCGGCAGCCCCGCCCTCGTTGGCGAAGAACGCCCCAACGACGAGGTCCGCGAAGCCGTCGCCATCGAGGTCTCCTGGGCTCGCGAACGAAAAGCCGAACCGGGTGCTGAACGTGCTCGCGGGTCCGACCAGGAGTGCGTCGGGTGCGTCCAGGTCGTAGACCCCGGCGGCGAACGGACCGTAGAAGATGGCGACCCGACCCAGGGGATGGCCGCGGACGTCGCCGACCGCCATGTCCGCGATCCCGTCCCCGTTGAGGTCCGGTCCGTGGACGATGGGGAACTTGCGCTCCCACTGGTCCCAGTTCACGAAGGCGATGTCCCAGTCGGTCGAGTAGGACAAGGTCCCCTCGAGCGGGCCGAAGAAGATGGCGCCGGACATGTGCAGATCGTCGTAGCCGTCGCCGTTCACGTCGCCGACGTAGGAGACATCGCCCCAGCCGAGCACCTCGGCGCCCGAGACGCCGACTGGCTCCATCGCCAAGGATGCTTCCCCGCACACGGGGCCGTAGACGATGTGTACCCGCGCCGCCCGCCCGGGTGCCCGGTCCGAGAACGGGCTTGTGGCCACGGCGATGTCGCCGTACCCGTCTCCGTTCATGTCCCCGAGGCCGGTCATCCAATACCCAGCGTTGTCGCCGTCGACCTCCCCATAAAGGGTGGCCCAGACGACATCCTCCAAGAGCACCTCCCCCGTGGGGAAGCTGCCGGTGAAGGGCACGTCGTCTCGCGTGCCGTCGCAGTCGTTGTCCCAGCCGTCGCAGACCTCCTCGAGCCCGGGATGGACCGCCGGGTTGATGTCCAGGCAGTCGCCGTCGCAGCCGGTGACTCCGTCCCCGTCGAGGTCGAGGGTGTCGACCGTAGGGTCAAGGTCGTCGCAGTCGCCCTCGCAGGCTCGCTGCCCGTCGCCGTCCTGATCGAGCTCGTCGTCGGACATGGAGCCATCACAGTCGGTGTCGTACCCGTCGCATGGGTCCTCGTCCGCGCCAGGGTGCGCGAGCGGCCACCAGTCCAGGCAGTCCCCGTCGCAGGGGGAGAAGCCGTCTTCGTCGTCGTCTTGGTGGTTCATCCAGTTCAGCGTGTCGTCGCAGTCGAAGCAGGCGAGCTCCTCGTCGAGGTCCTCGTCCACCTCGTCGTCGGGGACGACTCCGTCGCAGTCGTTGTCGACCCCATCGCACGCCTCGGCGTTGCCGGGAAACCGTAGGGGGTCCTGATCGTCGCAGTCGAGGTCGGCCGGGGAGCCGTCCCCGTCGAGGTCGATGGGACGAGGCTCCGAGGGTTGGGGGACCGTCGGGCACCCAGCCAGCCCAGCCAGCGCAAGGAGGAGAGCGCACGTCCAAGTGAGGGCACCACCCCACGCTTGTCGGAGCGGGTGTCCGATCCTAGGTTCCCTGTGGGGGGTGGGGATCTGAGTCAACGACGACCGCTGCGCGATCTCCCGGGAGAGGTCTCGGTGTGCCCGGACCTCGTCGTCGAGGTGGTGGCCGCCCTGGTCGTCCACCGTGACCGCAGCGCCCTCGAGCGGGACCTGGCTATCGGCGAGCTGCTCCTCGAGCGCCTCTTCACGCGCCCAGGCGAGCAGGAACCGGATCTGGCGAGCTGGCGGCGCTCCGGGGCCCGGCACGCGACGTGGCGGGCCCTCGCCGCAGCCCCGGACTGCCCGTGGTCGGCGTCTCACCTCAACCGGTGTGTTCATCTCGCGGTGCAGCATCGTGAACTCCCCCCTGATGTCGCGGCGGCTCTGGATCTTGCGCGGCTCAAGCTCCTCGTCCCCGTCCCCATGCCGGACAAGCTCGGACTGGCGCGGCGTGCTCTCGACGAGGAGTGGTCTGCCAGTTCGCTGGATGTCGCCGTGCGGAAGTGGCTCCGGACCCACCGCCCCCTCCGCTCCGGCCGCCCCCGCACCTCAGCCCTCGCAAAGCTGGTGACCGTCGTGCGGCGTGTCGCGAAGCAGGCAGAGTCTCTCGTCGAGGCTCCGGGCCCCTGCGATCCCTCCGAGCGAGCGGCGCTCGCCACGGAGCTGGAGACGATCGGACGGCGCTTGTTCGACCTGGGTCAGGGCCTGCGTCGCAGCTCCGGTGGGGGGGGGAAGTCCAATGAATTCAGTGCCTTGACCTGCGTCCGTTTTCGAGCCGAAAACGAACCCCGACCCGTTGTCAACCTAGGAGGCCCGTCGACCTCAGGCAAGGGAAACCGCCGGGGCATGGCCAGTCACCCCGGATGCAGGCCCATCCCGCGCAGCAGCGAGTACTCCGTGAAGTCCACGGCGCGGCGGGGGACCACGCCTGCCTTCATGCCTCCCTGCTCCTCGCGTTCCTGGGGGGCGGGCAGGACGTGGACGCGGCGGAACCCCGTGTCGACCTCGATCGCCCGTCCCGGCGGCGAGACGCGCTCGATGATCGTCCGCATGTTCAGGGTGGCCGCGATCTGCACGTCGTCGCCGAGCAGCGCCGGGAAGTCGAAGGCAGAGCTGCGCAGGCGGAGCGCGCGGGGCTCGTCCTTGAGGAGCAGGTCCACGGCGATGTAGGGGGTGAACCGGTCTTCGAGGCCGGCGCGGGCGGTCTTCTTGGGCAGGCCGAGCCGGTTGCGCTCGATGCGGACGGACTCGCGGACCGGGTGGATCTCCGCGAACAAGGCCACCTCGATGGCGTCCCGCTCCACGGCGACGGGCTCGTCCTCCTCCAACAGGAACAGGAGGGGGTCTTCGTCCAGGTCGAGGATCCCCGTCACGATGCGCGGCAGTCGACCGCGCGCCCACTCGCGCCGGGGGAGGACCGCGACCCGCAGGTTCGCGTCGTCCAGGTCGTCGAGGAGGACGTCGAACTCGGCCCGGGAGTCGGCGGCGGCGAGGCAGGTGGGCAGGGGGCGCTGGAGGTACTGGCTCGCCGTGTACAGGTCGATGCCCACCGTGCGGGCGAGGCGGGAGCGCAGCCAGGGCAGGCCCGCCCGGTACGACGGGTCTGGCAGGAGCATGAGGCGCCAGGGCGCCTTGCGGGAGCCGAACGGGCCGCCGCCGCGCCCGAGGGCGTCGATCATCGTGGCCGCGAAGGTGCCCCGGCCTTCCTCCTGGTTCGCGGACGGCAGGTCGGCGTTGCTGTCCGAGGACAGGTCCGACGGGCGGCGCGGGCGGCGGGCGGTGAGGATCGCGGTGGGGTCCAGGAACGGAGTCGCGGGGGGCGTCGACGCCGGCCGTGGCGGCTCGGTCGCCGAGTAGACGAGGCGAGGTCCTGGCTCGTCGCGACGGCCCGGCGGCGGGGGATCGTCAGGGACGAGCGACAGGGGCTCGGGGGGCAGGGCTGGAGGGGAGGGCTGGCCAGGGACTCCCTGGGCGAGCGGTGTCGGCGCCCCGTCCGGCTCGGGCTCCTCGTCGAGCCGGCTGTCCGCCTCCAGCTTCGCGAGCACTTCGGCCGGCATCATCGCCCGCGCCTCGGGCTTCAGCGACGCGAGGAGCTCCCGCGCCCGCTTCGCCTTGTCCGCCCGCGCCTCCGCCGACAGCGCGGCGGGGTCTGTGTCACCCGAGCTGGGCAGCTCGCCGCCGCAGTACATGCAGCGAGTGAACTTGGGCCCGTTCGGGCGACCGCAGGATGTGCAGCTGCGGGTGACGCCCATGGCGCCGCATGGTAGCCAACCCCCCATGGGCACACGCAGCTTCGACGGCCGGCTCGAGGATCGACCGATCCCCCACCGCGTGAAGCGCAAGGGCGACGGCCACACCCTGCTGGAGTACCTGCTGATGGTCGTTCCGGGGGCCACCGAGCCGAAGGTGCGCGCGGCGATCGACGAGGGACGCTTTCGTTGGCGGGGCGAAGAGGAGGTCCTCACGCCGGACTCCCTGGTCACGGCCGGGGAGACCCTCATGGCCGACATCCCGGACATGACCCCAGCGGACCCGTTCATGCCCCCGCCGCCGGACATGCTCCCCGTCCTCCACCACGACGCCCACCTCTACGTCATCGACAAGCCTGCGGGCTTGCTCTGCTACCCGCTGGGCCCTCGCAAGGTGGCGGCCCAGTCCATGGCGGAACGCCAGCTGCACGCCGCCGGCGAGCCGACCGAGCTCCGCCCCCTGCACCGGATCGACCGGGAGACCTCGGGCGTGCTCATGTTCGCCCGCACCCTCGAAGCCGATCGGCGGGTGAAGAAGGCGTTCCAGAAGCGGCGGATCGGCAAGCAGTACCTCGCTCTGGTGCGCGGCCGCGTCGAGGAGCCCACCACCATTGACGGCCCCATCGGACCCGAGGGCAAGGAGATCCGAATCCGCATGGCCGTCCGGGACGACGGCCAGGAAGCGTTCACGGACGTCGTCCCCCTCGGCGCGCCCTTCGGTGACGACGGGGGGTACACCTGGGTCCTCGCCTCTCCCCGGACTGGCCGGACCCATCAGATCCGCCTCCACCTCGCCCATGCCGGGCACCCCCTCGTCGGCGACAAGCTCTACACCGGCGACGGCGAGGCCTTCCTGCGCTGGTGGGACGGCGACTACGACGCCACGGACGTCGCGCGCCTGGGCTTGCACCGCCACGCCCTGCACGCCTGGACGCTGACCCTGGACCACCCGTTGGACGGTCACACGATCCGCCTGCACGCGCCGGTCCCCCGAGACCTCGCGGACTTTGCGAGGCAGCATGGCGGCGTGATCCCGTCCCTTCCGGAGCCCGCATGACCCAGACGATCCCGATCACCAGCGAGCCTCTGAGCCCCGGCGACGAGCTCGCCGCGCTGCCGATCTTCCCGCTGCCGAACGTCGTGTTCTTCCCGGGGACCTTGCTCCCCCTGCACGTCTTCGAGCCGCGCTACCGAGAGATGGTCACCCACGCGATGGACACGGATCAGCGGCTCGGCGTCGTCTTGCTCAAGTCGGGCTACGAGGCCGACTACCACGGCGCCCCCGAGGTCCACGACACCTTCTGCGTCGGTGAGATCGCCATGTACCGACCCATGCCGGACGGGCGCTCGAACATCGTGCTGCGCGGTCTGGGGCGGGCGCGGATCGTCGAAGAGCACGACACGCCGCACCCCTTCCGTCTCGTCCGGGCCACGACGCTGGGCGGTGAGCTGCTCGGTCAGCAGGGCGATCCGCTCGCCCGGCACCTCGCCACCGTCCGCCAGCTGTTCGCGAGCATCGTGGCGCGCGTCCCCCAGCTGCAGGTCCAGGACGCGGACTCGCTGTTCTCCCCCGACACCGACCCCGGCTCCGTCATCGACTCCATCGCCAGCGCGATCCCGGCTCCACCCGAGAAGAAGCAAGCGATGCTCGGCGCCCTGAACATGGTGGACCGGGCGTCCCTGCTCGCCGATGCGCTCGCCGAGGCCCTGGCGGACACGCTGACCACCGGAGAGGGCGAGGGGTAGGCCTCAGCCCCGGGGTTGCACTGCCCACCGCAGCAGCCGCCCGGCCAGCTCGCGCGTGCCGCGACGCGGGGGCCCGGTGAGCAACACGCGCGCGCGCTCCGCGAGCTCGATTCCGCGGTCGCCGTGGAGGGTGGCCGGCACGAAGCCGACCCGCGGGGCGTCCAGCCAGGCGGACCACGCCCGCTGCGCCGCGGTGGAGTTGGGGGGGATCGCCACCCGGTGCACCGCGTCCAGGGACACCTGCGCCGTCTCGAGCTCGCGCAGGGCGTCCTCCTCCGCGTCCACCCGGTCCGTCCCGAAGCACGCCCGTCCCACGAGCCCGAGCCCATGAGCCCGCGTGGCCTCGGACCAGCTCACCACCTCGGCGACCGCCGTCGCGTCACCCATCCCCACGTCGCCCAGGTCCACCGCCTCGACCCCCAGCCGCGCGAGCGATGCGGCCGCGTCGGGTCCCTCTGCGGCGGCTGGGACGACGAAGCGGGCGCCCCCGACCAGCGACTCCAGCTCGGCGAGCGGCAGCCTGCGCGCGGTCCTCAGCGCGAGGCGGGGGATCCCGAGGAGGGCGCACTCCTCGATGTCTGCGCGGAGATGGTCCAGCGGCAGAGGCTCTCCCGCCTCGTCCTCACAGAGCACGGGGCTCGCCGCGCTTCGCCCCTTGTCGACGCGGCGCCAGGGGTTCGCTCCCAGTAGCCGATGGGGACGTCGATACGCGGCGTAGTCCAGCAGGCGCCGGTCGGTGCCCCTGGCCTCTGCGGGGGGCGGGCCCGGCGCGGCGCCCAGCGCCTCGGCGAGGGAGGCGGCGTCCAGCGAGTCCGTCGCCGCGCGGCCCAGCAGGGCGAGGAGCGACGGAGCCCCACCCGGGTCGATCACCCCGTCGAACTCGGGCATCCCGGCCACCGCGGCTGGCCACGTCTCCGCCAGCGGACCCGAGGCGAGGACCAGTCGGCAGCCGCCATCCCGGGCCGCCCGCGCCACCTCGAGCCCCGCGCGCAGCAAGGCGAGATCGAGCTCCACGACGCACACGTCCGCCTTGTGGACGGTCGCGACGGCGCGGGTCGACCGGTTGCCCGCCTTGTCGCGTCGGGCGTCGTGGACGAAGACCCGGTGGGGCGATCCGAGCTTGACCGCGGTCGCGAGGCGCAGCAGCGCCACGGGCAGGACATCGCCGGAGTCGATCGGCGGTCCGAAGGCGAACAGGGGGGAGAGGCGCCCGCCCAGGTCGGGGCGGACGAAGAGGACGCGCAGGACGCGCTTGCGGGCCACCCGGGGGCTACTCGGCCTTGTCGCCGCCGTCCTCGGGGTAGATGTCGACGCCGAGGTAGTCGATCGCGCCCTTGATGTCGCGGAACTTGTTGTCGTAGTAGGTCGTGTCGTTGATCGCGAAGCTGAGGAAGCCGTGGTCCGGCGCCTGGAACTCCAGCGCGAAGCCAATCTTGTAGTACTTCGTGTAGGAGTCGTCCTCGGCCTGGAACCGGAGCACGAGCGCGCCGAGCGGCAGCTCGGGGACGAGCCCGGCGTCACCCGCCTCGGGCGTGTTCGGGTCCCCCTCGGCGGTGATGAAGGTGTTGTCCTTCATCTTCCCGGTGTCGGCGATGGTGTACTGGCCGTTCTCGGCGTTCGTGCCCTCGATGAGCACCTTGTCCCCCTTGCAGGTGTGGACGCGCCGCTGCCAGCTCTGGCCGATGTCGAGGAAGTCGTGCCACTCGTAGTCGAGCGGGCGGTAGCACTCGTTCGCCTCGAGCTCGCGGCCGATCTGGCGCAGGTAGGCGAAGTAGTCCGCCTGCTTCATCTTCTTGTTGCCGACGGCGCTGCACTTCTCGTAGTTCGTGGCGAGCCAGTCGTCGAGGAGCTGGGGGCGGCCGAGGAAGGCGCGCTCGAAGTAGTCGTAGTCGTCGTCGGGGATCTTGTAGTCGGCCAGGGGCGCGCCGTCCTTGCCCACGGCCTGCCCGGTGACGAGCTTGTTCACCACCTGGAAGCCGTTCTGGCGCTCCATGCGGCGCTTGCCCTCGCTCATGGCCCCGAAGTCGGGCGGAGCGTAGCAGGGCATGTTGCCCACGAAGAGCTCGCCCGTCGGCGGGGGCTCCTCCTCACCCTTCTTCTTCTTCTTGCCCTTCTTCTTCGCGAAGGCGGGCGCGGCCATCAGGCCGAGGGACAGGAGGACGAGCAGGGTCAGGAGCATCGAACGGCGCATGGAGATCCTCGTTGGCAGAATCCGGGAGGCGGACGCGAAGTAGGACCGGGCGGCCCGCCAGACCGGGGCGGAGGTTAACAGGCCGGGCGCGGCAGGCGCAGGGCGGTCCCTCCGGCAGGACCCCAAGCGCGTCGAGGCGGCCCCCAGATCGGGAGCCGCCTCGACGACGAAGTCCGGTCGGACGTGCGACGCCGCCGGAGCGGGCGCCGCGGGCGGCCGAAGCCGCACGCTCGACTAGAGCTTAGCCTGCAGCAGGAAGCCGATGACCAGCGCGTAGATGGCCAGGGACTCGATGAGGGCGAGGCCGATGATCATCGGGGTCTGGATCTTGCCGGCGGCGCTGGGGTTGCGCGCGATGCCCTGGAGGGCGGCCGAGGCGGCGATGCCCTGGGCGACGCCGCAGCCCATGGCGGCGAGGCCGATGGCGAGACCGGCGCCGAGGGCGACCCAGCCCTGGCCCTCGGCGGCGATGCCCTCAGCGAAGGCCATCGACGGCATGAGCATGACGGCGAAGAGGGACACGGCGAGAAGGATGGTGTTCTTGCGGTTCATTGGAGTTTCTCCGTGAGTCCAGCCTTCGAAGTTCCGGCTGGGAAGGGTGAAGGGTGAGCGATCAGTGATGGTCGTCGTGGACCTCGACGGCCACGGCGATGTACAGCAGAGAGAGGAGAGAGAACACATAGGCCTGGATCAGCGACACGAAGATGCCGAGGCCCAGGAAGATGACAGGCAGTCCCCAGCCCATGATCGCGCCGACGAACTCGGGGAGCTGGTTCATGAAGATGTCGAGGACCACGTGGTCGCCCGACATGTTTCCGTAGAGCCGGATGGACAGCGAGAGCGGCCGGACGAAGTGCCCGATGACCTCGATGAGGAAGATCAGCGGGGCGAGGGCGAGCACGGGCCCCATCATGTGCTTGAGGTAGCCGCCCAGACCCTGGCGCTTGATGCCGTAGAAGTTGTAGGTCAGGAACACCACCAGGGCCATGCCGAGGTTCGTGTTCACGTGATCGGTGGGGGGGGAGAACCCGGGGAAGATTCCCATCAGGTTGCTGACGAGGATGTAGAGGAAGATGCCGGCGATCAGCGGGAAGAACCGCTTCGCGTCGTCCGGGGCCAGCAGGCCGGTGACCATGTTCCACATCCCCTCGGTGTAGAGCTCGAGGAGGTTGCGGGGCTTGAGGTTCGCCTCGGGGACGAGGCCCTCCTTGCCGTCGGGCACCTTGCTCAGGGCCATCCGGGCCAGCATCGCCAGCGCGAGGATGATGACGACCACGAGCATGGAGTGGGCGAACCGGACCTCCTGGCCGTGGGGCCAGTGCAGGTGCTCCGAGATCACCGAGCCGAGCCAGGTGAAGCCTCCCGCGAGCGCGAACGTGGGGGTCATGTGTCGATCTCCAGGCGGCTAGCGCGCCGCCAACCAGTTCGTGAAGAGGTTGAGGGGCACGGCGGCGAAGACGACTCCGAGGCCGAGGAGCAGGCCGAAGGCGTCCAGCTGCATCGCAAAGATCGCGAGCGCGATGAGGACGCCGAGGGCGGCGAGCTTGCCCATGAGCTTGAACACCAGCTTTCCGGTGCTCAGGTCCTCGCTCGAGGTCGTCACGACGACGAGCCGCGCGAGGAACCAGAAGTTGACGAGGGCGGTCGCCCCGCCGAAGACCACCGAGGCGGCCGTCAGCGAGCCCCCGATCGAGTACCCCGCGATGGTCGCCGGGACCATCAGCAGCGCTGCGACGAACGCGATCCGCCGCGCACCGATCGGCACGATCCCGGAGACGGGCGGCGGAAGTGCCTTCAAGGCTGCGGCGTGCACTGGATCGTCCTCGTCGCTGGACACGCACCCACTCGGGGGTTGCTCGCAGTCGACCGGTTATGGGCCTGGTCGACCGGGGTTCATCGTTTCGGGGGCCACCTCGTACCGGACCACGCCTCACGTGTCAAACGGCTGGGCCCCCGTAGCGCTCCTCGCGGGCCTCGGCGATCCGTAGGCGCGCCGTGCGCCCTCCGAAGTAGGCCGCGACGCCCGCCGCGACCCCCACGCCCACCGCGATCAGGGGATGTGCGCCGGCGACGAGCACGAAGAACACGGTGAGACCGACCCCACTGAAGGACGCGGCCGCCACCTCGAGCTCCTGGATCGCCGGCTCGGGCGGTTCCTCCCAGTCGGCGCCCTCGGGGACCTGCACGCGGGTCAAGGGCCACAGACGCCAGGAGATCCAGACCAGCCGGTACCAGTCGTTGTCGCCGCGGCCCGCGAAGTTGGTCTGGGCGCCCTTCCCCCAAGGCTCTCCGCGAGGCCCGATCGCGCGGATGGGGGGCGAGCCGGGCAGCTCCGCGAGGCGCACCGAGTCCTCGTACCGGATCGGCAGGTACTCGGCGAGCTCGGGGCTCCGCTTGTCCCGCAGGTCGGTGAAGGCGCCGAGGCTGTTGCGGGGGAACATCGGCTTGAGCCGGGCGTCCTTCCACGACTTGAGGTACCGCATGTGGACCGTCGCGCGGAGCAGCCACACCGCGAGCGCGATGAAGGCGAGCATCCCGCCCATCCCGATGTTCCGCGGGTCGATGAGGCGGTCGTAGTTGCCCGCCGCGAGCCACCAGACCGACACCATCCCCCAGATGAGGAACAGCATGTAGGCCCCGGACATGATGTTGAAGAAGCTGTGGCGGCCGGGATCGAGGTGGTGCTCGACCCGGTAGTCGAGGACGGCGAGGCACCCATCGCAGATGTAGTAGCCACGGCCGATGATCTCGCGCGGGGCGTTCTCGTCGTCGAGGTGCTTCACGTTCACCGAGGCGGACTTGAGCGTCCGGGCGTACCGGACCTCCATCACGTTGAACGCCTCGTGCCCGCAGTACGTGCAGGGATACGTGACGTTCTGCGGCGGCTGGGGCTTGGGCTTCCCCTTGCGCTTCCGCTTCCGCTTCCTCGGCCTGGGCTGCTCCTCGGTCACCGGTCCTCCGGCGCAAAGGTTGCCATCCGGCCGGTCCCGTCGCGCACCACGACCCGGAGCAGGCGGGCGCTGCCGTCCAGCGATGGTGCGATCCGCCTGGCGACCCACCCCGCGAAGGCCGGCGCGGTGCGGCTCGCCGGGTCCTGGAAGGGGGCGAGGTCGTCGAGGGTTCGGTGGTCGATGGGGTCGACCACGTCGTGAAGCAGTGCACCCAGGTCCACCGCCGTCACCCGGCCGGTGGCGTCGAGGGCGGCGGCGCCCACGTGCAGCTCGACGGTCCAGTTGTGGCCGTGGAGGGAGCCGAGCGTGCCGTCGGGGCCCAGGACCCGGCAGGCGATGCAGATGGTCTCGCAGACGCGTACTTCGTACATGGCAGGGCAGTTGTACTACCATCGCGCGCCGCGCGGGGCAGGCCCGGGCCGGAGGATCGATGAGCACAGGCGAGAACCGTCAGCTGATGGTGGGCGCGGCCGCCGCGGTGGTCGTGCTCGGAGGCGGCGCGTTCCTCTGGTTCGGACGGGCGGCTCCCGAGCCCGAGCTGCCCCAAGTCGAGCTGGTCGCGGCGGACGAGCTGCCCAGCGGCGAGCGCATCCCCGAGCCCCAGGCCCCCGCCCGTGCCGCGAGCGCTGCCGCCGGCATGGACCCCGCCGACGCAGCCGCGGCGGCAAGGAAGAACCGCCGCAAGCCCCCCGTCCCCACCGGCGTCGCCTCCGTGAAGGAGCCGCGCGTCCGCCCGCCGGCGGCCATGAGCGCGGTGCACGAGGCCCTCATCCCTCTGACGGAGGCGTTTCAGGGCTGCTTCGACACGGAGCTCCTCGAGCGCAAGGACGCCCGGGGCAGGGCCGTGCTGATGTTCTCGGTGGCGGACGGCGAGCTCGCCTCGGACGTGAGCGTCGAGCTGCGCGCGATCCCCTCGATCCCGCTCCGCGACTGCTTCGCCAAGGTCACCCGCGGAGGTGACTTCTCAGGGATCGAGGGCGAGGTCACGGTCTTCTGGCCGCTGCTCATGTGGGCCGATCGGGGGCTGACGCTCCAGGAGCCCGTCGGCGACGACGTCGAGTAGCTGGTGGGCGAAGGACTCCAGGCTGCCCTGCTGGGCCTCATCCAGGGCCTCACCGAGTTTCTGCCTGTCTCCTCGTCGGGGCACCTCGTCCTCTTCCAGCAGTGGCTCGGCGACTCGTTCTTCGCCACGGAGCACGCCCTGCTGTTCGACCTCGTGCTCCATGTGGGCACGCTGCTCCCCGTCCTCTGGTACTACCGCGAGGACCTGGGACGGATCGTCCGCGCCTGGCTGGGCGGCCCGTCGGGCCCCGGCGGGCTCATGGGGTGGCTGAGGGCAGACCCGGACCGATGGCTCGGGTTCCTCGTCGTGGTCGGCAGCATCCCCACCGCGATCATCGGCATCGGGATGTCGGACGTGTTCGAGTCGCTGTTCCACGGGGTGCGTCCCGTGGGGGCGGCGCTGCTGGTGACCGGCGCGTTGCTGCTCGCGACGCGGTGGCGATCGGGGGGAGCGGTGGACGCCGCGTCCATGGGGATCGGAGCGGCCCTGCTCATCGGGCTGGCCCAGGGGATGGCGATCACTCCGGGGATCTCCCGGTCCGGGACGACCATCGCCATCGCGCTCTTCCTCGGCTTCGATCGCGCCCTCGCCGCGCGGTACAGCTTCCTGCTGTCCATCCCCGCGATCGTGGGCGCTGTGGGGCTGCTGACGAGGGATGGCATCGCGCTCGACGGCGCGGGCATGAGCGCCCTCGCCATCGGGTTCGTCACCGCGATGGTGGTGGGCTACCTGGCGCTCGTGATGCTGGTGGCGCTGGTCCGCAAGGGCGGCCTGCACCGGTTCACCTGGTACGTCTGGCCCGTGGGCCTCGCGGCGCTGTTCCTGGGCTGACGGCGCGCGGTCCGCGGGCGCTCAGCTGCGCCGGCGACGCAGTCCCGCGAGCCCGAAGAACCCGAGCAGCGCGATCAACGAGGCGCTTCCGGTCCCCGCCACGCTGGCGTTGCAGCCCTCGGCCGACTGGCGCGTGGGCTCCACGGTCAGGGAGAAGTCGGTCGTCCCGCCGGGGCCCGTGGCCCGCAGCGTGACCGTGTGCTCTTCGGTCCCGTCGAACGTGTACGTCGGCTCGTAGGTCCGCAGGGCCGAGCCCTCGTCGCCGTCGAGGATCCAGAGGAAGTCGGTGATGCACCCGAAAGCGCCCAGGTCCGACGTGTTCACGATGCCGACGGTGAAGTCGCCCTCGTTCACGAAGTCGAAGGACGGCCGCGGCTCCTCGCACACGAGGACGGCGCCGACCTTGCGCTGCTCCGCCTCGTACTCGCCGCCGCAGTCGGCGTTGTTCCCGAGGATGGTGAGGGTGATCGTGTACTGCCCCTCGGCGTCCCAGGTGTGCTCCACCGGGTCTGGGCTGGTGGTGATGACGTGCTCGCTGCCGTCACCGAAGTTCCACTGGTACTCGGTCACGTCGGTCTGGAACGCGGCGGGGACGGTCATCTCGGCCGTCAGCGGCGCCGGGCCGACGAGGCTCTCGGAGCCGACGGGCTCGAGCTCGAAGTCCACGCTCACGCCGTAGGCAGCGTTGATCGCGGCGTCGTCGTCGTCGTTGGGGAGGCGCCGGGAGTCGGAGCAGGACGCGCGGGACCAGTACATGTTCGCGCCGCGCAGGAGCGGATCCGAGCAGGCCTCGCCGTCCTCGCAGGAGTGTCCGAGCCCGAGCGTGTGGCCGATCTCGTGGGTCGTCGTGGACATGTAGTCGCGCTGGTTGAAGCAGCCGGGGTCGGAGACCTCGTCGGCGTCGGCCCAGCGCACCCAGTCGTTGAACACGATGTGCGCCTCCGTCACCTTCTCGAAGACGTAGCCGTTGTTCGTGACGACGCTGTTGCTCCGGTAGGTGAGGGCGGCGGCGAGCGTGCTCGTGCCGAGATCGTTGAACGGATCGTTGAACACGAGGGTGGTCAGACCGCTCGCGTTGAAGCCCTGGTTGCCGTTCGTGATGTCCTCGCCGCGCACCGAGTCGATCGGGGAGCAGGGAACATCGTCACGCCAGTGATCGTAGGACTGCTGCGTCAGCGCCCACTTCTCCTCGTGGTCGTCGAGGCCGTTCGGGACGACGTTCCCGGTGTGCCACTCGATGGGCCACGTCCCGTTGGGGCCGGTGTCCGTGATGTCCCAGGCGCGGAGGGGGGTGATGAACTTCCACCCGCCGAGCAGGGGGACGGTCAGCGCGAGGAGCGGGAGGACGAGGAGGCGGCGGGGGTTCATCGCTCACCTCCCGTCGGGGCGGTGGGGACCTCGTTGGGCGGGAGCCCCTCGTGGGGCGTGCCGGCGAGCAGGGCGCGGCGGGCGTCGTCCCAGCGCGGGTCGATGTCCTGGCCGGCGGCCTTCGCGTCCCGGTAGAAGCGCTCGTCCTTCCACAGCGGGAGGCCGGGGAGGCGGTTGTACGCAGGGACATGGCGCTCGGCGACGGCCTCGACGATGGTGTCCTCCACCTCGTCGGCGTAGCGGCGCACGGCGGGGAGGGTCACGGCAGCCTCGTCGAACCGATCTCCCGACCGGGGCACGTACTTGAGCATCACGTCCCGGCCGGTGTCGGGCTCGTGGACAAGGGTGAACTTGCCCTGGCTCATCCCGAGGGTCCGCATCATGACGTCGTCCCCGCGGTCCTCCCACTCGAGGAAGACGAGGACGCGCTCCCCGGGGGTGTAGAGGGCGGAGCCCGCGATCTCGGTGCTCTCGCCGTTGAGCGATCCGCCGATCTCCCTCACGCGGACGCGATCTCCCTCGATCGCCCCGCCCTTGAGCACGTGGGTGAGCTTCAGGGTCACCACGGACCGGATCCAGATGGCGCCGTCGTCACGTTCGGCGTCGACGGCCTCGACCTCCGCCTCGGCGATCAGGTCGGCCACGTAGGTCAGCTCGGCTTCGGAGAGCTCGACCATGGTGGTCGCCTCTGCGGGCAGGGCGACCGCGGCCAGAGCGGTGATGAGGAACAAGGCACTGAGTCGCATGCGACCTCCCGCCGACGCACTCCTGGCGCCAGCAACGCGCAAGCATGCGCGATCGATGCGGGACTTTCCAGGGCCGATCACGACCGGGCCGCCAGGTGAAACGTCCGGTCCGGCCCGGCGCTCGAATCGGGCGGGTCGGACCGTGCAACGGCCGGTCCTTGCGGCAAAAAAGAGCCGCGGGCTATAGCATGGGCCGTTCGCGGGCCCACGAGCACGCCGCTCACTGGCCGCGGAGAGGCAAGAGGTCTCCATGAACCGCTCGACGTCGAGCCACCGAGCAGCGCCGTTCCTGCTCCTCATCGCGCTCCTGGCGCTGCTGGTCCCGGGCTTCGCCTCGGCGACCGAGCAGACCGGGACGATCGAGGGAGTCGTCAAGGACGACGAAGGCAACGCCCTGTCCGGCGCCAACATCACCGTGCAGTCGCCCGAGATGCAGGGCCTGCGGACGTACACCACCAAGGTCGACGGCAGCTTCTGGCTCCCGAGCCTGCCGCCGGGCCTCTACGAGCTCCGCGCCGAGTTCTCGGGTCTCCAGACCTTCATCCAGACGGGCATCCGCGTCACCATCGGCTCGCAGGTCAAGGTGAACGTCGTCCTCACCACCGCCGAGGTGGCCGACGTCGTGACCGTCGTCGACGACCGCCCCACGGTCGACACCTCCAGCTCGACCCAGGGTGCCGCGGTCACCAAGGAGTTCCTCCAGGCGCTCCCGAACCAGCGCAGCTACCAGTCGGCGGTCCAGTTCACCCCGGGCGTCACCGGCGGCAGCAACCCGAACGTCAAGGGCGGCAGCTCTCGTGAGAACGTCTGGCTGCTCGACGGCGCGAACACGACGGACCCCGTCACCGGCACCTTCTCCTTCAACTTCAACCTCGACGCCATCGAGGAGATCGAGGTCATCACGGGCGGCTTCCGCGCGGAGAACGGCGGGACGCTCGGCTCGATCATCAACGTCCGCACCGAGTCCGGCGGGAACGAGTTCTCGGGCAACCTCCTCGCCTTCTACAGCAACGGCAACTGGTCGCCGAAGCGCGACGCGATCTACGCCCCCGATGGCCGTCAGCTCGAGGGCAGCGAGTTCGACCGCGAGTCCCAGGCGTTCGACCTGAACGCCTCCTTCGGCGGTCCGATCGTCCGTGACCGCATCTGGTTCTTCACCTCGTTCAAGTACATCCGCAACACGAGCACGGCCTCGGGCGCGCGGTCCCCGCGGGTCTTCGACGGGTTCAACCTGTTCGCGAAGGCGACGCTCAAGCCGCTGCCCCGGCACGAGATCATCCTCAGCGCCCTCGGCTCGGTCGCGAACATCAGCAACCAGATCCAGTCGTTCCTCTACGACCCGGACGCCCAGCGCCACCAGCACCAGAGCAACTTCACGCTCGGCGCGGAGTGGAACTGGCGCATCACCGACGGGCTGATCGCCAACGTCCACTACACGCGCTTCAAGTCCGCCATCGACGTCACGCCGCAGCCGTGCACCTGGCGGGACGACCTGCGGTTCAAGCAGTGCAAGGAGGGCGAGTCCGAGGGGTACATCGACTTCCTCACCCCGGCGACCCTCGGAACGAGCGGCGCGCGCTACGAGAACAATTACTGGCGCTTCTCCCTGAACGACCGCCACCGTGACTCGGTCCGGGCGTCCCTCACCGGCTACGTCCGCCGCGCCCTCGGCACCCACCGCATCAAGGGCGGCGTCGAGCTGGGCTGGGTCCGCAGCAACCTCCAGTACGGCATCCCCGGCAACATCCGGTACACCCAGGGCCTCGACGACTCCGGCGACCCGACCTCTGTCGAGCCGTTCTGGTGGGTCGAGTACGACGGCCAGCTCAGCCAGGGCGGCCGCGGCAGCACGGTCTTCGCCTACATCCAGGACACCTGGGAGCCGCTGCCCTGGCTCACCATCGACCTCGGCCTCAAGTACGACCGCGTCACCATGCGCAACGACGTCGGGGAGCGGATCGTCGGCTTCGACGCCATCACGCCGGTCGGCGGCTTCTCGATCGACCCCACCAACCAGGGCCTCGCGAAGATCTACGCCGGTGGCGGGATCAACATCGACCAGGGACGCCTGTCCATCTCGGGCTTCCTCGACAAGAACGGCCAGGGCAGCAAGCTCTACGTGACCGAGCGCTACGGCGGCAGCGACGTGAACACGTCGTTCTCGCAGTGGAACTACAACCGCGGTCAGTCGAACTTCAACAGCCACGACAAGCTGACGGCGCCGAAGGTCTACGGGTTCGTGACCGGCTTCGAGATGCTGCTGGGCGCGCGGACGAAGGTCGGCCTCGAGGGCACCGCGAAGTGGTTCCGCAACCTCTGGGAGGACGACGAGGTCAACTACATCTGGAACGGCGCCGGCACGAACACCATCGGTGTCATCAACGGCCTCCAGGACGACTTCTTCCGCCTCCGCACTCCGAACTACGCCTCGCGGAACTACTACTCCCTCTCGTTCATCCTCCAGCGGCAGATGCACCGCAACCTGCTCCTCGACATGAACTACACGATGTCGATGACCCGGGGCCTGACGGAGACGCAGATCACGGCCGCGCTGGACAACCCCACCCAGCAGCCCTTCCAGTACGGCTGGCTCGGGTCGGACCGGCCGCACGTCATCAAGGCGAGCGCCGCGTACTCCATCCCGAAGACCTTCGTGCAGGTCGCGGGTACCTTCCGGTTCCAGAGCGGCAGCCGCTTCGACCGCACCTTCTACAGCGACAAGAGCGGCGGGTACGCGGTCTACGTCGCCGAGGTCGGCACCTTCGACTCGGTGAATCCCTTCTGGTCCGTCGACGCCCGGATCCTGTTCCGCCCGCCGCTGCCCCACGGCCGGCTCTGGTTCCAGTTCGACGTCTACAACCTCACCAACAACCGGCAGGCGACCGGCATCTCCACCGCGACCCTCAACTCCCGCGGCGAGTACAACGTCAGCGGCCGGCAGGCACCCCTCGAGTTCGAGCTCGGAGTCGGTTATGCGTTCTGAGTTCGTCGCGGCGGCGGCCGCGCTCCTGGCCTTGACGGGCTGCTTCAACGAGGAGCTCCCGGAGCAGAACCTCGCCGGTCAGGTCATCGTGCCCTCGTCGGTCGCCGAGGACTCCCGCGCGCTGGGCATGGTCTACATCGGCATCTTCGAGGCCTGGGACCCCGAGCAGCTCGGGTACAGCTACCCCGCCACGGGCCCCCGCATCGGGGACAACCCCCTCGGTGACGCCCAGCCCTACGGCGGCACCACGATCGGCGAGTACGTCTACCCCTGCCTCCGCGCGGTGCAGTGCGAGATCATCACCGGTCGCTACTCGAACCTCGAAGACGTCCTCGAGATCAACCCGATCAACAACGAGGACGGCTCGGCGATGAACTCCGAGCAGCTCTACGACCAGTGCCAGTGGTACTACGGCTGGAACTCCATCGACGAGTTCCGGTTCGTCGGCGCCGACACCCTCGATTTCAAGCAGAACGAGGACGGCGACTGGGCAGCGGACTTCCTCGCCTGGCACAGCCAGGTGCCGGCGGGCGCGATCCTCTGGGGCTTCATCGACAACGACTTCACCACCTGCTCCGAGGCGCAGGGAGCGATCAACCGCCGCCGCAGCGACGACGGGATCTTCTTCCGCGAAGGCACCAACTTCGCCGACGTCCTCAACTTCCCCGACAAGTACATCACCGACGGCGACATGGTCAGCAGCGCGCCCACGGTGATCGAAGAGGGCGTCCTCGACGGATACGAGCTCGTGATCGACGAGGTGATGGACTGATGCGCGCGACCCTCCTCCTCCTTCCGTCCGTGCTGCTGCTCGGGGCCTGCGACCTCGACGGTCGCGCCCTGCTCCAGAGCTACGATCCGGAGACGGGCGAGCAGCGCCCGGTCACCGTCGTGGACCTCGACATCCTGGACGAGCCCCCGGTGGTCTGCGCCGCCGAGGACGTCCAGGAGAACGCCTGCGAGACCTTCCGTGGCGCCCTCGGCCCGTCCGACGTGGGCACCGGTGCGTACTCGGGCTCGACGTTCACGTTCAACGGGACCGGCGGCCGCGTCTGCATCATCATCGACCCCCAGAGCGTCTGGCGCGACGACCTCATGCTGGACTCGTCCGGCAACGAGGGCACGAACCCGTTCATGGAGGACTTCCCCTACGACGACGGGGACCTCGACATGGTCGCCGGCCTCGCCGCCTACTACACGGGCACCCCGGGCGAGCTCATGGGTGACTTCGTCAACGAGTTCATCGACGACAACGGGGTGGGCCGGCGCGTCGACCACAACCTGTGCCTCCAGGAGGACACTCACGGGCAGATCGGCGGCACGTCCGGCCGGGCGACGCCGGAGATGTGCTCCTTCGACACCCTCGAGGGCGTCCCGTACCGCCTCGCGCTCCAGACGTTCTCGGTCCCCGTCGACGACAACGAGCTCCGCTACGCGATGGAGGTCCGGGAGGGCGGCTGCCCCACCCAGATCGACGAGTGCACGCTCCGCGGCGACCGGGACCGCGCCGCCGATGGCGCCCTCCCGCTCGGCGCGGACAACGTGGAAGACATGTACTGCGACGGGTTCCCCGAGGCGCGGTGACCGTCGGCGGGCCGCGCGCCTGCTCCCACCGGGGACGCACGCGGGTGTCGATGCTCTAATCGCGCCGCGTGACCGAGACCATCTCCTGGCTGGCCGAGCACGGCTACCCCATCATCTTCCTCATGCTCCTCGCGAGCGGACTCGGCGTGCCCGTGCCCGAGGACGTGCCTTTGCTCGCGGCGGGCATCCTCGCGGACAACGGCGGCCTGAGCGTGCCGGTCGCCAGCGCGGCCTGCGGGATCTTCGTCCTCGGACGCGACACCATCGTCTTCTTCCTGGGACGCCGCTATGGCGTCGCGGTCCTCGAGAACCGCTGGGCCCAGCGCATCGTGACCCCGGAGACCGTGCGCAAGGCGCAGGGGCACCTCGAGAAGCGGGGCGCCCTCGTGGTCTTTGCGGGCCGGTTCATCCCGGGCTTCCGGGCCGCCGTGTTCTTCGCGGCCGGGGCGAGCCGGGTGCGGCCCGCCGTGTTCTTCGTGATGGACTTCCTCGCGGCTCTCATCTCACTGCCGTTCTTCGTGTGGCTCGGGTACGCGTTCAGTCAGAACCTCGACCAGATCCAGGCTTACGTCTCCCGGTTCCGCACGGTCTCCCTCTCGGTCCTCGGGTTGATCGCTCTGTTTCTGCTCTACCGCTGGTGGCGTGGTCGGGCGGCGAGCGAGGGGGAGGCGTGACCGCGGAGCCCCGCGCCCCGGACGTGGGGCCCATCGAGCTGCGGACGGTCCCGCGCATGCGCGTCGCGCGTTGCTTCTACGAAGGGGACGCGCGCGGGCTCGGCCCGGCCCTCAAGCAGGTCGAGGAGGCGGCCCGGCTGCGGCGGGTCGGCCCCGTGGGGGTGTCGATCGCGGTGTTCCCCGCATGGGTGGAGGCGGTGACCACCGAGGACGGCTCGGTGCGCGTCCCCCCGCTGTTCGCCGAGCTGCGGGTGCCGGTCAGCAACGTCGCCGAGACGGTCGCGGACGCCGCCATCCCCATCGAGTTCGTGCGGGTCGATCGGTTCCGCGCGGTGTGCCGGCTCTACTCGGGCCCTGCGGGGAGCGCGCTGCGCCGCGCCCAGGAGGAGATGTTCGCCTGGATCGACAAGGCCGGCCTCCAGCGCCACGGCACCCGGCATCACCACGCGTACATGCCCAACGTGCACCCGGGCGAGATCAGCCTCGAGCTTCGGGTGCCGGTGACCGCGTGAAGGCGAGGCCTTCGGTCTTCACCCTTGCCAGCTTGGTCCCCGCGAGTAACGTGACGCCGACGTGACACGCCTCCTCCCCATCCTGCCCCTCGCTCTCCTCCTCTCCGCCTGCAACGCCGGGTTCGTGACCCCGGGGGAGAACGACCCGGTCGTCGTTCCGGACGACGACGACACCTCCGACGACGACGACGCCACGAGCGACGACGACGACAGCACCGCCGCGAACGACGATGATGCGGTGGACGACGACGACGCAGTGGACGACGACGACGCGGTGGACGACGACGACGTCGTGATCGACGACGACGACTCCGCCGGGGACGACGACGACAGCACCCCACCTCCGACCCCCGTGCGCTTCGTGGCGATGGGGGACACCGGCGAAGGCAACACGGACCAGTACGCCGTCGCCGCCGCCATCGAGACGGTGTGCGCGGCCCAGGGGTGCGACTTCGTGCTGCTTCTCGGCGACAACTTCTACGACGTGGGCGTGGAAGACGTGAACGACTCCCTCTGGGTGAGCGCTTTCGAGGACCCGTACCAGAACCTCCAGATGCCGTTCTATCCCACGCTGGGCAACCACGACGGCGGCGCGGGCGGCACCGGCCTCGACGTGTTCCGAGGGAACGTGCAGGTCGACTACACGACGTCGACCACGACGAACTGGACGATGCCGGACCGGTACTACGTCCACAGCCACGCGAACGCGGACTTCTTCAGCCTGGACACGTCGCTGATGTTCTTCGATGGGCTGCCGATCATCACCTCGCTCGTGGACGACCAGGAGACCTGGCTCGCCGGGGCCCTCGCGGGCTCCACCGCCACCTGGAAGATCGCCTACGGCCACCACCCCTACTACTCCAACGGTCCTCACGGGAACGCGGGGAACTACGAGGGGCTGCCGTGGTTCACGCCGTACGCGGCCGGCACCGAGATCAAGGACTTCATGGACGCGAACGTCTGCGGGAACGTGGACCTGTACCTCTGTGGCCACGACCACAGCCGCCAGTGGCAGGTGCAGACCTGTGACGGCACCCAGTTCATCGTGAGCGGCGGCGGCGCGAAGCGCACCGACATCGAGGGGAACAACCCCACGTACTGGGAAGACGTTGACGACGACATGGAAGGCTTCGTGTGGTTCGAGATCCTCGGCGAGACGATGACCGTCGAGTTCTGGAACAAGAACGCGACCCTCGACTACTCCGGGGTCATCACGAAGTAGCGCGGGACGGCACGGCGGAGGGAGTAGCCTGCGCCCGTGACCGAACGCATCCTCGTCCTGCACGACGACCCCGGCGAGGTGTTGCCTCTCCTCTCGGCGCGCTGTCCTGGCGCGAGGATCGAGGCGGCGACCCGTGGTGACGACGTCGCCCCTGCCCTCGCGCGGCTCCAGCCCACCGCGGTGTTCTCGATCAAGCACTCGGGCTTCCCGGGCGAGCAGCACGCGCCTGCGGTCCGCTGCTCCAGCGTGCGCTGGTTCCACGTGGGCGGGTCGGGCTACGAGCACCTGGGGCGGTGGGACGACGGCCGCGTCACGGTGACGAACAGCGCCGGCGTCCTCGCGCCGTTCCTCGCGGAGACGGCGATGGCGGCGCTGCTGTCGCTGGCCGTGGGGTTGCCTCGGTATGCGGCGCAGCAGCAGGAGCGGACCTGGCGCCCGCACCGCTTCCGCGCGGTGGCAGGGCGGACGCTGCTCATCGTCGGGGTGGGACGGGTCGGCGGGGAGCTGGCGAGTCGCGCGAAGGCGATGGGCATGCGGGTGCTCGGCGTCCGAGCGTCGGGGGAGCCCCACCCGGCGGTGGATGCGATGCACGGGCCCGAGGCGCTTCGCTCGCTGCTCCCCCAGGCCGACGTGGTGTCCCTCCATGTGAGGGCGACGCAGGCGACACAGGGCCTCTTGGGCACGGACGAGCTCGCCCTGATGAAGCCCGGCGCCCTGCTCCTGAACTCGGCCCGCGGGGCGGTGCTCGATCAGAGGGCGCTCGTCACGGCCCTCGAGCTGGGGCACGTCGGAGGAGCCTGGCTCGACGTCTTCGCCCAGGAGCCGCTCCCGACGGACGATCCCCTGTGGGCGCGCGACGACGTCCTCATCACCCCCCACTGCGCGGACCAGGTGGACGACTTCCCGGCCCGGTTCGCGGAGAGGTTCTGCGATCTGCGGGACGGACTCCTCCGCGGCGAGCCCCTGCCGGGGCTGTCTCCCGGCTGACGGCGCGATGGCGGGCCGGGGGGTCAGCCTCCACGCACCCCGGTGCGGGCCCCCTGCCACGTCCCCTCCCAGGTGATGGGCCAGGGCAGGTGCCGGAGCTCGTCCTCGAAGCGGTCGACCCAGTCCCCGTACGCGGCGAGGTCGGCGTCGTCGAACAGGACGTGCCCCAGCTGCGCGGACTCGACGAGGTAGACGATCTCGCGGACGACGAGGCTCACCGGCTTGACCCGATCCCCGCGCCCGGCGAGCAGCCGGAAGGCGCCACCCGCGGATCCGAACCCCGCGAAGGTCGTCAGGGGCAGGAGGCTGAGGTCTCGGCCGAGCCCCTCCTCGGGATCCCCGCGCACGATCCTCACGCGCTCCGGTCCCTCGGGAGCCGTGCCGACGAGCAGCCGCTCCTCGTCCGCGCCGGGTCCGAACAGCACGAGCTCGGCGCCACCGGCGAGGAGGGCGACCTGTGCGAGGCGGTCGTCCTGGAACCCACCCTCGAGGTGAGCCCAGAGAGGCCAGCGCGCGACGGCTGCCGCGTCGACCGGCTCCCCGCTGAGGGCGTCCCACCCGATGCCTCGAGGTGCTCCGCGTGGGTCGACCACCACCACGTCGCCGCCCGCGCGCAGCACCCAGGCGGCTAGGGCACCAGCGAGCGGCGGGCTCGGCCCGACCCCTCCCTGGGAGATGCGGATCCGGGGCGTGAGAGGGGCGGCGGTCTCCACGAGCACGATGCTACCTTCCTGATCGTGCCGCACCGCGACTCCGACGGCGCCGCCGAGCCGCCGGCCTCCGGCTGGTCCCGTCGCGAGCGCCTCATCATCGCTGGCCTCGTCGCCGCCTTCGTGATGTTGGTGGCGGTGCGGGCGGAGACGCGGCGCCCCGACAGCTCCCGCAACCCGCGGACCCTCGACGTCGTCGTCATCCACGTGGGGGGGCTCGCCGCCAACGCCGCGCCCATCGAGGAGCTCGCCCCGGACGTCGACTTCGACCCGGCGGACATGCAGCTGTGGACGAACGCGTTCGCCCAGTCGACGGACCCGCTCCGCTCCGCGCGCTGCGCCCTGGACGGGGACCTCGTGCGGGATCTGCGGGCCACCCCGCCGCCGACCTCGCTGCCGGTCCGCCTCGGAGAGCGCGGCTGGCGGACGCTCCTGGTCGACGACCAGGGAGACCTCGGCCGCCTCGTGGGGAGCTCCTTCTCCGACGTGGCGCGTGTCGACCGCGCCGAGGACGCGTCCGCGGCCCTCGGAGCCTGGTGGGGCACGCGCGGCCGCGGGGATGCACCACGCTTCGCCTTCGTTCACCTCGCCTTCGGGCACGAGGCCCTCCACTCGGACACGACCGAGGCCCACGTGCTCCAAGAGCGGTACCGGCTTCGCGCCCAGCGCATCCGCGAGGTCGTCCGCCAGGTCGCCGCCGCCGCGAACACGGACCGTCAGGGGCAGCTCGTGGTGCTCATGGGGGCCTCCGGCCTGGAGACCGGCGAGCACCCCGACGCGCCGGACCTCCCCTGGGACTCCCAGCTCCGCGTCCCGCTGTTGATGGGGCTCCGCTGGGCCGACGGGATGCCGCCAGGGACCATGCAGGCCCTCGTGCAGAGCGCCGACCTCGCCCCCACGGTCCTCGACATCCTGGACATGCGTTCGCCGTCGGAGATCGGGGAGGACGGGGCGCTCCGGGCGGGCGCCTCCCTGGAGAGCCACCTGCATGGCTGGTCCAAGGCGCCGGTGCACGACACGCTCCACCTGTTCGGCGTCGACCACCTCGCCGCCCGGACGAACCGCTGGAAGCTCATCACCCCCCACGACGCCGCGCTGCGGCCGGTGGCGGAGGGCAGCCGCCTCTACTCCATGACCGAAGACCCGGGCGAGCAGCGTGATCTCCTCGCCGGCGCGCCCATGGGGCCCGTCGCCGGGGGGCTCCTCCACCGCCTCTCGGACCGCTTCGGTGAGCCCCGAGCCGAGACCCCCGAGGGCACCGCCCTCGCCCCCGTGCCCGCGGAAGAAGACACCGCCACGCCGTGAGACCCGCCCACCCCGAACGTCCTGCCCGTCCCCTGGTGATCATCGGCTGGGACGGCGCGACCCCCGAGCTGCTCGGCCCCTGGATGGCCGACGGGACGCTGCCGCACCTCGCCCAGCTCGCGAAGCGGGGGGCCTGGTCGCCGCTGCGGTCGCTGATCCACCCCCTGAGCCCCGCCGCGTGGACGAGCGCGTTCACCGGGCTCAACCCGGGGCGCCACGGGATCTGGGACTTCGGTCAGCTGCGCGCCGGCACCTACGAGGTCCAGCACACGGACGCACGCTTGCGCCACGGGGCCACCCTGTGGGACATCGCCGAGGAGTGCGGCCTCCGCTCGGTGGTGGTGAACGTGCCGCTGACCCACCCCGCGCCGAAGCCGACCCGCGGCGTGTTCGTGCCGGGCCTCGGGGCCACGACCCTCGAGGACGCCTGCTGGCCCCGCAACCTCGCCGACCTCATCGCGAGCGAGGCGCCGGGCTACGCCATCGACGTGAACTCGTACGAGCACGCGGACCCCGCCGCGTTCCTCGACGCGCTGCACGCCATGGTGGAGGCCCGCGGCCTCGTCGCCGAAGCGCTGCTGCGCCGGGAGCAGCCCGACCTCTTCGTCTGCACCTTCGTCGCCACCGACCGCGTCCAGCACGCGTTCTGGGGCCAGGCGAACCTCCCGACGGGCGACGGGTCGCGGGCGGGGTGGCGCTTCGCGGACTCGATCCGCGACGTCTACGCGAAGCTCGACGCCATCCTCGGGCGCCTCGTCCACGCGGCGGGCCCGGACGCCACCGTCCTCCTCGTGAGCGACCACGGGTTCGGCGATCTGCAAGGCGACCTCTACCTGAACGCGGTCCTCGAGGATATGGGGCTGCTGTCGGTGCGGCGCCCGCCCGACGACGCCGGCGTGCTCGGGCGGATCGCGAAGCGCCTCGGGATGCCGCTGCCGACCTTCCTGACGCGCCCTGATCCGGGCCAGGTCTCCACGACCCCCACCTTCGCCGACATCCAGTGGGAGCAGACGAAGGCGTTCGCGCGCGGGCTCTTCGGGCAGGTGTGGCTGAACCTGCGGGGCCGTGAGCCCCTCGGCCAGGTCGAGCCGGGGCCCGAAGCAGACGCGCTGCTCGCGGCGATCACCGAGCGGCTCCTGAGCCTGACGACGCCGGACGGCCGCGCGCCCCTCTTCGACGGGGTGTTCCGGGGCGACGACCTGTACGAAGGGGCGCTCGCGGGCCAGGCCCCCGATCTCGTGGTGGTGCCCCGCGACTTCCGGTGGATGACCCGGTCGGGGCGCGAGCTGGGCCCGCGCGGGGAGCTCTTCGGGCCTGCTGCGGTGGGCCACACGGGCAACCACCGCATGAACGGCGTGCTCGTCGCCGGGGGCCCCGGGATCGCGCCGACCGACGCGCTCCCGCTCCAGCGTCTGCTCGACCTGACACCGACGGCGCTCGCGCTGCTGGGCATCGAGGTGCCGCGCAAGCTCGACGGCAAGCCCATGACCGACCTGCTCGGCTGCGACAACGGCTGGACGGACGAGCTGCCCTGGCGGGAGCCGCCGACGGAGGAGGGGACCGACCCCGACGCCCTCGCCGCCCAGCTGGAGGGCCTCGGCTACATCGCCCGCTGAGGGGTCGTTGTGCGGGCGCGCGCCGCGCCGACCACGCTCAGAGCGTGATGTTCAGCATGTACGGACCGTCGTCGTTGATGATGATCAGGTCCGAGGCCACCTCGACGTAGTAGGTGCCGCCGGTGGCGAACGTGTAGGTCAGCTGCGGGTCGGTGAAGCCGGAGGGCTCGTCCGAAGCGATCTCGTTGCCCGCGCCGTCGTACAGCTTGAGCTGGGCCTCGAGGGTGCTCCCGATGTCCACGGCGTCCACGTCGAAGGTGACCGTCTGGCCCGCCGTCACCGAGAACGAGTACCAGTCGTTGTCGAGCCAGGAGGTGACCTCGCCGCAGGCGACGTCACCAAGCAGGGTCGGGTCCGCGAAGGTCGAGGACCCGTTGGGCTCCACCTCGATGGTGTCGCAGACCTGGGTCGCGGTGAGGCTGACCTCGTAGGAGAAGGTCGGACCACCCTGGAAGCTGTAGTCGGAGACCTCGGCGTAGTAGGTCCCGCCGCCGACGAGGATGACGTCGAGGTAGCTGTCGAGCGTGGTGGCGTTCTCGTCGTCGTTGGCGACGATCGAGGTGCCGGTCCCGTCGAGCAGGTCGACGTAGCTGTCGAGCCCGCTCCCGTTCACCTCGGCGTCGATGTCGATGGTGACCTGGGTCCAGGCGGCGATGGTGAAGCGCCAGTTGTCCACGTCGTTCGTGGGGTCGATGACTCCGCACATGGTCTGCCCGCCGAGGAGCGTGTCTGCGGTGGCGATGGTGTCGTTGCCCTCGGTCTCACCGCCGTCGCAGCCCACCGTGGCCTCGTCGATGGTGCCGTTGCAGTTGTCGTCGATGCCGTTGCCCGCGACCTCGGCGGCGCCGGGGTTCACGGCGGGGTCGGTCGGGTCGCAGTCGGCGGCACAGTCCTCGTATCCGTCGTTGTCCGCGTCGGGCTCGAGGTCGACGCCGTCGCAGTCCTGGTCCTGCCCGTCGCAGGCGACCTCGGGCGCGCCGGGGTAGACGCTGGGGTTCGCGTCGTTGCAGTCGACGGTGTTGTCGAAGCCGTCGCCGTCCAGGTCCGGCGGACCCGACGGGCACGCGCTCGCCGCCGCTCCGGGGGTCCCGCTCCCGCCGGAGCCGTAGGACGCGCCCGTGGACGAGCACCACGAGGCGGCCGCGTCGTTGTCCGCGGCGGTCAGGGCCTGGAGCTCGAGGCTGAGCCCCTCCGCGCCGAACCAGCCAGCGGCCCACACCACCTCGTCGATGAGGGTGCCGCCGGACTCGGTGAGGGCGATGCCGTCGCCGCCGTCGACCAGATCGAGGTCCGCTCCGTACGCATAGTCGACGGTGACACCGCCGTTGGCGTTCGAGTCCGTCGATGCCCCGAGGACCGCGTAGGCGCCCGGGTTCAGGAGGAGGGAGGCCGAGACGACGTGGGTTTCCCCCGCGCCGCTGGTGAGCGTCCAGCCGCCCAGGTCGATCGCCTTGCTCGAGACGTTGAGGACCTCGAACCACTCCTGGTTCGCGTCGGTGCCGTTGGGGTCGGCCATGATCTCGGAGACGATGACGTCGCCGGGGTTCACCGTCACGGCGGTGGGGCACGCGAGGTTGGCGACGCCCGGGGAGCCGTAGTTGGCGTTGGGGCCGTAGCTCGCCTCCTCGGGGCTGTCGCACCAGTTTGCGACGAGGTCGTTGTCCGTGCTGGTGAGGATCGAGCTGTCGAGGCTCTTGCTGAAGCCCGAGGCGTCGGGCCAGCCGAGGCTGGCGTCGTAGACGACCTCGTCGACCACGGTGCCGCCGGCCGACGTGAGGATCAGCTCGTCGGCGCCGTCGTCGAGGACGATGGAGCTGCCGTAGGCGTAGTCGACGGTCACGCCCCCGTTCGCGGTGGCGTCGGCGCTGGCCCCCAGGACCGCGTAGCCGCCCGCGGGGACGGAGACGGTGCCGGCGATCGTGTGGCTGTCGCCGCCGAGGTCGCTGAGCGTCCAGCCATCCAGGTCGATGGCCGACCCGGTGGCGTTGTAGACCTCGAACCACTCCTGGTCGGCGTCGGCGCCGTCCGCGTCGCTCATGATCTCCGTGATCACGATGTCGCCGGGCTGCACCCCGCCGGAGGTCGCGTCGTCGTCGTCACCGGTGGCGTCGTCGTCGTCACCCACCGAGTCGTCGTCGTCACCCACCGCGCCGCCGCAGGTGAGGACGAACTCCACCACGCCGGCGTCGCCGAAGTACCCGTCAATCACGACGTAGTAGGTGGTGCCGTTCGTGGCGCTGAAGGTGGCCTCGGTGTCCCCCGAGGTGATGCAGGCGGCGGGATCGCACGTCCCCCCGGACTCGGGGAGCACGAAGATGTCGTGGTCGGCGGTGATGCCGGCGTTCGTCAGGGTGACGGTGACGTCCTCGTCGGCGCTCGCGGTGAACGTCCAGGACAGCTCGGGTCCGCTCTCGTCCCACGTCTCGCAGGAGTAGGAGCCGATGTTGTTCGCGCCGGTGGCGGTGTCGACGGAGATCGTGCTGCCGCAGAAGAGCGCACCTACCGAGGTGCACGCCCCGGTCCCCACGGAGTCGTCGTCGTCGCCCACCGCATCGTCGTCGTCGGCTGCGTCGTCGTCGTCGGCCGCGTCGTCGTCGTTGGCCGCGTCGTCGTCGTTGGCCGCGTCGTCGTCGTCGGCTGCGTCGTCATCGTTCGCAGCGGAGTCGTCGTCGTTCGGAACGACGCCGGACGGGGGGATGGTCTGGGTGCAGGCTCCGCCGAGGAGGAGGCAGAGCAGCGCGAGCAGGGTGGAGTGAGTGGACCGCATGGCGCGGGGCATTTGCCAGACCAGCCCGACGAGATCAAGGGGAAACACCCCAATGCCCGGTCGTGCCCCAGAGCGGATCGACCGACGAAGCGCCGGCGATGGCGCTGGGAACGATCAGGGAACGACGGCCCGCGCGCCGTCGCTCAGGGGACGACGACCAGGGCGCCTGCGCCGGTGTCGTTGAAGACCGCGTTCTCGGCCACGAAGTTCAGGCAGGAGGCCTGGGGGTTCGCCTGGCAGGGGATGCAGGCGAGCAGGGCGCACGCCGTCGACTGGTAGTCGGGGGGCACGAGGAACTCGCCGAGGAGCTCACCGGCGTAGATCTGCGAGGTGTCCACGCTGAACTGGCCGCTGAGGAGCATGTCGTAGATGGTCAGCTGGAATCCGTCGATGTTCGTGCTGAACGTGCCGGGGCCGACCGTGAAGAGGGGCGGGGTGTAGTCGCCGGGCGTGGTTGCGGTCAGGTCGACCGTGGAGATGGTCAGGTCCTGGTTGCAGGTCCCCTGGAGCGCTCCAGTGATCATCATCCAGATCTGCTCGTTCGCCACGTCCACGCCCGTCGGGCTGATGAGGAGCGGGTAGTCGGTGACGCTGATCCCGAGGATGTTGAGGATGTTGATGATCCCCGGCGGGTCGATGATGTTCACCGAGTTCCAGTCGAGGCAGTAGGTCTTGTCGACCATCCCCTCGGGGTCGGTGGGCGGCGGGCCGGTCGCGTCGTCGTCGTCGCCCGTCGCGCTGTCGTCGTCATCGGCCGCGTCGTCATCATCGGCTGCGTCGTCGTCGTTGGCCGCGTCGTCGTCGTTGGCCGCGTCGTCGTCGTCTGCCGCGTCGTCGTCGTTGGCCGCGGAGTCGTCGTCGTCCGAGCCGACGGCGCTGTCATCGTCGTCGTCGTCACCGAGGCGGCGACCGTTCGAGCAGGCGACGAGCGCGCTGAGGAGCAGGAGGAAGAACAGGGAGCGGGTCAGCTTCATGGTGGGTCTCGCGTCGGGGACGGGTCAGGGGATGCTGAGGAGGGTGCCGGTGCCGACGTTGTTCCACGTGGCGTTCTGGGCGTCCAGCGCGATGCAGTCGGCCGTGGGGTTGCCGGGGCACGGGAAGCAGTTGGCGATGAAGCACGCGGTGGATGCGAGGGCGGCCGGGACTCCCACGTTGCCGGTGATGCTGCTCGAGGTCATCGACGAGACGCCGTTGCTCAGGTTGCCGGTGAAGACGATGTCGTAGAGGTCGACCGAGCCGATGGTGAGCGGGAGGTTGAAGTCGTTCGGTCCAACGTCCATCACGAGACCGGAGCTCAGGGAGCCGGAGTCGTCGACGGTGGACTGCGAGATGTCCTGCGTACAGGTGTTCGGGCTCGACATCGCGATGCGGACGTCGATCGTCGTGGAGCCGACGCTCTGCGGCGCCATGAGGACCGGAGAGTCCGTGAGGTTGAACCCGAATCCGCCGAGGGTGCCAACGATCGCCGGCGACGGGCTCACCCAGGTGACGCTGGTCCAGTCGAGGCAGAAGACGTCGTCCTCCCAGGGGTAGCCCGGCGGGGTGGCGTCGTCGTCGTCGCCGGTTGCGTCGTCGTCGTCGCTGGTTGCGTCGTCGTCGTCGCTGGTTGCGTCGTCATCGTCGCTGGTTGCGTCGTCGTCGTCGCTGGTGGCGTCGTCGTCGTCGCTGGTGGCGTCGTCGTCGTTGGCTGCGTCGTCGTCGTCGGCTGCGTCGTCGTCGTCGGCCGCGTCGTCGTCGTCCGCTGCGTCGTCGTCGTTGGCCGCGGAGTCGTCGTCGTTGGCTGCGTCGTCGTCGTCGCTGCCACCGCGTCCGTTTCCGCTTCGGACGGTGCACCCGGCGACCAGCGCCAGCACGAGCAGCAAGATCCAGAGCTTCCTCACGACGGGTACCTCCACGGTCAGGGCGCGTCGGGTCGCCCCCGCGGCGACCTGGTCCGACCCACCCACTCCGAGAAGCGCGCTCCGAGCACGCACCACGGCGTCTTAGCAGACACGGAGCGTGAGGGGACGTGCGACGACAGGCCCGCAGCGGCTAGCCTGCCGGCCAATGCGGGTTCTCCTCACCAATCCCCCTTGGCTCCGCCCCGGTTGGTACGGCGTACGCGCCGGGTCGCGCTGGCCTCACATGGAGCGCGCGGACGCTCCGTACATGCCGTTCCCGTTCCTCCTGGGGTACGCGGCCGCGGTGCTCGAAGCGGACGGGCACGAAGTGTGCGTCGTGGATGCCTGCGCGGAGAGGATCGGGCGGGCCGCCTTCCTCGAGCGGGTCAGGGAGTTCGCCCCCGAGTTCGTCATGGCGGAGATCAGCACGCCGTCGCTGACGGAGGACCTGCTGACGGTGGCCGCGCTGCGAGACGACCTCGCATTTGACGGGCCGATCGTCCTCGGCGGGCTGCACAAGCCGCTCTACGGCCCGGAGTTCCTCGCGGGGCTGCCGTTCATCGACGGGACGCTCGTCGGCGAGTACGAGCTGACGCTCAAGGAGCTCCTGCGGGTGCTGGCGACGGACCGCCACGGGCCGAAGGACGCGATCCCCGGTCTCATCTGGCGCCGGAAGGACGCGATCCTCGACGGCGGCCGGAAGCACAGCCAGGAGGACCTCGACGAGTTCCCCCTGCCGGCGCGGCACCTCTTCCCCATGGACGCGTACCACGACCTGCCGGGTGGGATCCCAGCGCCGAGCGCCCAGATGTGGGCTTCGCGCGGGTGCTCGTTCACCTGTGACTTCTGCGCGTGGCCCCAGATCCTGTACGGGGACAACCTCTATCGGGTGCGGTCCGCCGAGGCGGTGGCCGACGAGGTGGTCAAGCTCCTCGACGAGGGGTACGCGTCGGTCTACTTCGACGACGACACGTTCAACCTCGGCAAGCGACGGACGGCGGACCTGATCAAGGCCTTCCAGGACCGGGGCATCAACTCGCCGTGGGCGTTCATGGGGCGGGCGGACACCTGCCACCCCGACCAGTACGCGGATCTGGCGAAGGTGGGGCTCAAGGCGGTCAAGTTCGGGGTCGAGAGCGCGGACACCGCGCGGCTCAAGCAGATCGGCAAGAACCTGGACGTGGATGCAGTCCGGCGTTCGGTGAAGGCGGCGAAGGCGAACGACGTCGCGATCCACCTGACGTTCATGTTCGGACTCCCGGGCGAGACGCTCGACACGATGCAGCGGACGCTGGACCTGGCCTACGAGCTCGACCCCGACTCGGCGCAGTTCACGATCGCGGTGCCGTTCCCTGGATCGCGCTTCTACGACCAGATGATCTCCGAGGGCCGGCTCGCCGAGGGGGACATCGACTTCGACGCCCTGGACGGCTACCGGACGGGCGTCGTGAGCACGGACGCGCTCGAGGCGGAGCAGATCATCAGCTTCGTCCACGGCATCCACCGGCGGTGGGAGACGCGGGAGCGACCGACCTCGGTGGCGCCCGTCATTCCGGTGTCGGAGATCGGCGGGTCCGGCCTCTCCGCAGGGTTGCTCGTGCGCCCCGGCGAAGGGGAGTGGATGCGGCAGGCGCTCCGGGCGCTCATCGAGGAGCCCGGGCCGGCGCGGGAGATCGTGATCGTCGCGGACCGCTCGGACGACACCCTCGCGGAGGCGGCGGCGAGCGTGTGCGACTGGGCGACGTTCCTGGACGCGGAGCCCGGCGAGTCGCTCGCGGCGATGGCGAACCGGGTGGCGCCGGCGTGCACGGGCCGCTGGATCGCGCTGTTCCACACGGGGGCGCTCCCGGTGCGCGGCTGGCTCGAAGAGGTGCTGGCGGCGGCGAAGCGGCATCCGGATGCGGGGGCGCTGGCGGTGCGGCTGCGCGCGGCGGCGAACACGGGACTTCAGGCGCCCGCGAGCTCGACGGCGCTGAACCTGAGCCGCTGGGGGCGGGTGCTCTCGGCCGAACTCGATGCGGAGGCGCCGGTCGCAGCGGCGGCGTCGCGCGCGGGGCTCTACTCGCGGGCGCTCCTCGAGGACGCCGGAGGGTTCGACGCGGCGCTGGACAGCGAGCTCGCAGATGCGGATCTAGGGTTGCGTGGGCTGTTGCTCGGGTATCGGACCTGGTTCGTCGAGGGCCCGGAGGTCGAGGTGAGTGACGCGACCCCTCTGCTCGCCGAGCAGGCCGGGGCGGACGACGGCGGCGAGCGTTGGGCGCGGAGCCGGATCCGCATGCTGGTGAAGTCGGTGCCGCGGGAGTCGTGGGCGTCCGCCGGAGTGCCGATCGGGCTCGAGCTGATGGCGGACCTGTGGCGCGCGGGCCGACGCGGGCGGTCGCCGGCGCCGTTGCTCCGCGGGTTCATGGACGGCGCGCGCGAGGCGCGGGCGACGATGGGGGACCGGCGCAAGACCCTGGGCCGCCGCCGGGTCGGCGCGGACTGGGTGGACGAGGCGTTCGCCGACTTCGAGCAGGAGATGGCGACGCACTGCCGCTGGCAGCGGACGCTGGGGACCCTGGGGTGACGGGCACGGGGCCCCTGCGAGGTACCTGGGCGGAGGCCGCGAGATGAGCGCGGTGCCCCGGGGGCGCTCCTGGGTTCGGCTCGCAGACCTCTCACTCCTCGCGGCGATCTGGTGTGTCGCCATCCTCACGACCCGCGCCGCCGCGTTCTCGGCCTACCCCGACCTCCTGGGGCCGGCCGTCATGGTGGACCTGACCTTGACCGCAGGGCTCGCCCACTGGTGGCTCGGCGTGGTCCGGGGCGGGCTTCCCGCGTGGACGTTGTCCATCGTCCTCCTCGCCGGGGTCGTGCTGGGCATGGCCATCGCTCCGGGGCACGGAACGGTGGCGGCGGTGCTCGCGGGGCTCGTCGAGCTGACGGTCGCCGGCGTCGCGGTCGCCCGGGGGCGAACGCTCATGGCGACGTTCCGCGCGCGACGGCAGGAGGGGTGGGAGCTACTGGATGCCTTCGAGGCGGGCCTCGCCGATGCCCTCGAGTCGGAGACGCTGGCTCGGGCGGTGCGGACCGAGGCGGAGCTGCTCTGGCTGTGTGTCGCGGGGTGGAGGCAGGAGCCGGACCTGCCGCGTGGGGGCACGGTCGTCACCCACCACCGTGAGGCTGGTTGGTTCGGGGTTCTGGGCGCGTTGCTCGTGGTGTTTGTGGGGGAGGGGCTGGCGGTCCACCTGATCCTCGACTCGCTCGGCTGGCGGACGGCGGCGTGGCTCCTGACCGCAAGCCACCTCTACGGAGCGATGTGGCTCATCGGGGACGCCCAGGCGCTGCGCCTTCGCCCGACGCTGGTCACGCCCGATGGGATCGACCTGCGGCTGGGTCTGCGTTGGCGAGCGCGGATCGACCGCGCGACCGTCGAGAAGGTGGAGGTCTGCTCGGCGGACCCTGCTGCCGACGAGCTGGTGCTGGCGGTGATCGGCCCGGCGGAGGTGAGGATCGTGCTTCGGGAGCCCGTCGTGGTGCACGGACTGTTCGGTCTCACCCGAAGCACGACCCGGTTGAGGGTGCAGGCCGACGACGCGGCGGGGTTCGTCCGCGCCCTGACGCCCACTTCTCGCTCGGCGTAATCACGGAGCCCGTGAGATAGTGGCGCCATGCCGACCCACCGCGTAGTCCTGATCGTGTTGCTCCTCCTGAACGCCGTGGTTCTGCTCGGTCAGATCTGGCCGGAAGGAGCCCCGCCCTTCGCCCGCGCGGTGAACATCGCGTTTCTCAGCGGATCGCTGGGGTACTTCGCGTGGCGGCTGCGGACGGGGTGACCTCCGGTGGCGGTCAGTTCGTGACGCTCACTTCTTCGTCGGCGTGATCACGGAGAACGGCGCCTCCACCTTCCAGTAGTGCATCGCCTGGAGGAGGGTCTGGAACTCGGTCGAGTACTCCTTCGGCATGGCCGCCGTCGCGTGCTCGAAGGCGCCCCGGTTCTCCCACACGACGCGGTCGACGAAGGTCCGCTCACCTTCGCCTCTTCCAGGTCGGCGTGGCCGCGTACGAGGCGATCGACCTCCCCGAGGACCGACGGGACTGTTGGGTGGGTTGGGAGCGGGGCCTGGGTGCCCTGGACCCGACGGACCGGCACCGGACGGTCGCCCGGTTCGGGACGGTGTACGGGATCGTCGCTGCTGTGGAGGCGGGGATGGGGCGCGCCTGGCTGCCCTGCTTCGTGGGGGACGCGGCGTCGGGCCTTTCGCGCGTCGAAGGCAGCCACCAGGCAGGCAGCTCCGCGCTCCGGCTCCTCACCCATCGGGATCTCCGCCGGACGGCCCGGGTGCGGGCGCTCCTACGTCATCTGGCGGAGGCGCTGCTGCCCATGAAGGAGCGGTTCTCCGGTGCCGCCCGTTGATTGTCCCAAATTCCGCACAAGTGCTTTCCCCAAGCCCCTGCTTCGGTTCCATTCCTGACGATTTAATGTCGAAGCGTTCCCGGCGCCCTGCCTGCGGATGGTCTGCAGCCTGGCGCCTCCATGACTCGCATCGACACGCTGCCCGGTCCCTCCAGGCAGACCCTCAGGAGCCTCCCATGCCCTTCGCCTCCCGCACTCTCGCCTTCGCCGCCGCCGCGGCTCTGTCCTTCGCCGGCCTCGCCGCCCCCTCGTCGGCGCACGGCGCCGACTGGGCCATCGACGGCTCCCACACCAACGTCGGCTTCAAGGTGAAGCACCTCGCCGTCAGCTGGGTCCGCGGCAACTTCAGCAAGGCCGAGGGCACGATCAGCTTCGACGGGAAGGACCTCAGCACGCTCAAGGCCGACGTCACGATCCCCATCGAGACCGTCGACACCGACAACGCCAAGCGCGACGAGCACCTCCGCAGTCCGGACTTCTTCGACGCCGCGAACCACCCGACCATGACCTTCAAGAGCAAGAAGGTCACCGACATCAGCAAGGACGGCACCGAGTTCAAGCTCGTCGGCGACCTGACCATCCGTGGCACCACCAAGGAGGTCACCCTCGAGGTCGAGGACTGGACCGCCGGCGTCGTCGACCCGTGGGGCAACACCAAGGCTGGCGGCACCGCCACCACGACCATCAACCGCTTCGACTTCGGCCTGGAGTGGAACAACCTGCTCGAGACCGGCGGCCTCGTGGTCGGTGAGGACGTGAAGATCGAGCTGGAGCTCGAACTCAACAAGAAGAAGTAGCCCGCGCCCCTACTCCAGCAGCTGGAGCCCCTCGGCCTCCCACCGCCACAGCCCCGCGCTCAACGGCGTCGGCTCTTCGAGGAAGGCCCTCTCGGCCAGCTCGGAGAGCCGGCGTCGCGCGTTCGGGGTGTCGCGCCACACGTGGATTGCCCACGCCGACGGCATCGCCACCAGCAGCGGTCCGCCCAGCGCCTGGATCAGCCGCTCCCGGAACGCCGGGCTCAGCAGACGCCCCGAGTCGTAGCCGTGCTCGTCCGCGAGGAGCAGCCCGCGCGGCATCCCGTCCGCGTCCGCCGCCTCGATGACCACCTCGGGGTCGTCCTGCTCGAGGTGGGCCACCGCCGCCGTCAGCAGCTCGCGGCCGTCGATCCCCCAGCGCTCCGCCTCCTTCGACGGGATGAACGTCATCCGGTCGCCCGTGTCCAGCACCGGGCACGCCACGAGATCCGCGAACAAGCGCACCTGCACCACGTCGAGCCCCGCGACCGACTCCGCCCGGCGCATCACCACCCGGACATGGTCCGCCACCTGCTCCCAGGTCAGGCCGCCCCACCGTCGCTCCAGGTACCCCCGCGGCCGCGAGTCCACCAGCCGCGCCACGTGGTCCAGGTCGCCGTCACCCTGCAGATACGCCCGATAGAGGCTCGCCGTCCTCACCACGAGCGAGCCCGACCGGAGGTGCCCGTCGATCCCCCGGTCCCACAGGTCCGCCCCCACCGCCGCCGCCCGCTCGTTCAGGACCTCGCACAGCGCCACCGGGAACGTGCTCGGGGAGTGCAGCCGCGCCGGCGCCAGACGGATCGAGGCGAGCACGGACTCGCACATGGCTTCGTACTCGGCGACGTCCTCCGGGGTCCCGTGGACCATCGCGATGACCGCGCCCTCGTCGTGGCCGATCACCACCACCTGGCAGACCCGCAGGCTCCCCGGCTGCCCGTCCATCCACGCCCACGAGCCGACCCACGCCTCCTCGCCCCATCGGTCGAGGCGCACGGTGGTCGGGTCGAACGTCGGGATGGACTCCACCACCGACTCGAGCACGTCGAGCAACCCCTGGGGACCGTGCACCGCCGCCGCCGTCCAGCTCACCGTGATCGCCAGGTCCGCCCCCGAGCGCACGAGCGCGAAGCCCTGGGCGATGGACGACTCCGAGAGCGACACCGCGGGGAACGCGCCGCTGGTGACTCCCCGGTCCGCCGGCTCCAGGTGCAGCAGCTGGGCGCCCTCCGTCTGGCGGGCGCTCAGGTCACGGGGCGCGTGCAGCGTGAAGCAGGGGTAGGGACCGTAGGAGACCCGGTGGGGGCGCCAGCCCGCGGGGGCCGCGACCGGCCGAGGCGGCGCTGGAATCGTGGCAGGCGCGCTGCTCGTTTCCCCCGAGCGGGAGAGCAGATCCTTGATCGCCGAGACGAGCCGCGCTGGCATGCGCACATCGTACACGGGGCCACCCGCCGCCCGCCTGCCGGAGCCCCTCGGGACGCCCGCCGCAGGGCGCCGCGCCCGCGTCGTTGAGATTGCCCGGCGCACCGTGGTACCCCGGCGGTACGCTCCATTCGCCGTCGTGGGCTCCCCCCACGGCGCACCGAAAGAGGTCGCCATGCCCCGTTCTCCCCACGCCGCACCCATCGCGCCCCGTTCCGCGCTCGGCTCGGCGCTCGTCGCGGCCGTCGCCGCCCTCGCCCTCGTCCCGGCGGGTGCGTCGGCCCAGGACCTCATCCTCAACGGCACGAGCACCACCCTCGGCGGCACCGTCACCTTCGACGACGTCGTCCTCACGAACGGTGCGACCATCAACATCGCCGCCTACAACGGCGATCCGACCACCACCGGCATCCTCCACATCATCGCGGACACCGTCACGATCGACGCCACGTCCTCCATCGTGGGCGACGGGCTCGGGTACCAGTCCACCACGAACAACGGCCAGGGCCCCGGCGGCGGGCAGGGCGGCGTGTTCGCGATCGACGGGGGCGGCGGTGGCGCCCATGGAGGAGCCGGCGGGGACGGCATCCGCGACTACTGGCAGGTGGTCGGCTGCGGCACCGCCTGGCCCGACGGCGGCGGCGGCGCGCCGTACGGCACCTCCACCTACGACATCGACATGGGCTCGGCCGGCGGCGCAGGCGGCTCGGGCGACGGCGACACGGGCAACGGCGGCGGCAACGGCGGCGCGGCGGTCTGGATCGAGGCCGACACCATCGACATCGCCGGCACCATCGATCTCGACGGACAGGACGGCTTCAACTGGCTCAACGACTCCGGCGGCGGCGGCGCGGGCGGCGGGATCCTGCTCTGGGGCCTCGACGTCGCCGTGTCGGGTGCGCTGAACGCGGCGGGCGGCGACGGCGCCTCCTTCGACGACGGCGGCGGCGGTGGCGGCGGCGGCGTCATCAAGATCCTCTACGGGAACGATCTCGGCATCACCCCCGCCTTCGATCTCTCCGGCGGCGCGGGCGGCGTGAACCAGTGTGAGAGCGCGGACCCCGGCGGCACCGGCACCCTCGATCTGCTCGACATCGACCTCGACGGCGACCAGTTCATCGACGAGAACTGGAACGGCGACGACTGCGACGACACGAACGCCGCCATCAACCCCGGCGCCACCGAGGTCTGCAACGGGTTCGACGACGACTGCGACGGCTTCGTGGACGCGGCGGACCCCGAGACCGACGTGGACGGCGACGGCTTCTCCGCCTGCGGTGGCGACTGCGACGACACCTCCTCGGCCGTCTTCCCCGGGCAGGCGGAGACCTGCAACGGAATCGACGACGACTGCGATGCCCTCATCGACGGCGCGGACCCCGAGACCGACGGGGACCAGGACACCGTCTCGGTCTGTGACGGCGACTGCAACGACCAGAACGCCTTCATCTCCCCGCTGCTGGCAGAGATCTGCGACGGCTTCGACAACAACTGCGACGGCAACGTGGACGAGGGCTTCGACAGCGACAACGACGGCATCCCCGACTGCCAGGACCAGGAGACCTGCGATGGCGTCGACAACAACGGCAACGGGCTGATCGACGAGGGCTTCGATCTGGACGCCGACGGCTTCACGTCGTGCGGAGGCGACTGCAACGACGGCAGCCCCCTCGTCTACCCCGGCGCCCCCGAGCTCTGCGACGCCATTGACAACGACTGCTCCGGCACCGTCACCTTCGACGAGGTGGACGACGACGGCGACGGCCTCTCCGACTGCCAGGGCGACTGCGACGACAACGCCCCCCTCGTCTTCCCCAACGCCCCCGAGGGCTGCGACGGCGTGGACAACGACTGCGACGGCGTCATCCCCGCGGACGAGACGGACGGCGACGGCGACGGCTTCGAGATCTGCGCCGGCGACTGCGACGACGCGAACCCCGGGGTGAACCCGAGCCAGGGGGAGGTCTGCGACGGCCTCGACAACAACTGCGACGGGGCCATCCCGCTCAACGAGAACGATCTGGACGGCGATGGCCTCGCCCAGTGCGACGGCGACTGCAACGACCTGGACAGCACCACCTTCCCCGGCGCCGTCGAGGCGTGCGACGGCGTCGACAACGACTGCGACTCGATCGTCCCCAGCGACGAGCAGGACGCGGACGGCGACGGCTTCGAGGTGTGCGCGGGCGACTGCGACGACCTCGACTCCACCAGCTTCCCGGCGGCCCCCGAGCTGTGCGACGGGGCGGACAACGACTGCGACTCGGTCATCCCGGCGGACGAGCTGGACGCGGACGGTGACGGCGCCTTCGTGTGCGACGGAGACTGCGACGACGGCGACCCCACCATCTCCCCCTTCGCCGCCGAGCTCTGCGACGGCGTCGACAACGACTGCAACGGTGTCCTCGCCCCGACGGAGATCGACTCCGACGGCGACAACTTCCTCGTCTGCGAAGGCGACTGCAACGACGGCAACGCCAGCGTCTTCCCCGGCAACCCCGAGGTCTGCGACGGATTCGACAACGACTGCGACGGGGTGCTGCCGACCGAGGAGGGCGACGCGGACAACCTCGGCGGCATCGACTGCCAGGACAACGACGGCGACGGCGTCACGGAGATCGACGGCGACTGCAACGACGCGAACCCCCTGGCCTCGCCGCTGCTGCCCGAGGTCTGCGACAACATCGACAACAACTGCGACTCGGTGGTCGACGAGGGCTTCGACAGTGACGGCGACGGCATCTCCGACTGCTTCGACACGGAGACCTGCGACGGGGTCGACAACGACGGGAACGGCCTCATCGACGAGGGCTTCGATCTCGACGGCATCGGTGGCGCCGACTGCATCGACGACGACGGCGACGGCATCACCGAGGACCAGGGCGACTGCGACGACAGCAACAGCGCGATCAACCCGCTCGCCACCGAGGTGTGCGACGGCGTCGACAACGACTGCAACCCCCTGACGCCGGACGGCACGGACTTCGACGGCGACGGGTTCGCCGCCTGCCTCGGCGACTGCAACGACTTCAACTCCGCGGTCTTCCCCGGCGCGCCGGAGGTGTGCGACGGGTTCGACAACGACTGCGACGGGTTCTCCGACGACCTGTCGGACAACGACCTCGACGGGGTCACCGTGTGCGACGGCGACTGCGACGACAACAACGACGTCGTGGCCCCCGGCTTCACCGAGGTGTGCGACGGGTTCGACAACGACTGCGACGGCACCGTCGACGAGAGCTTCGACCTGGACGGGGACGGCGTCTCCACCTGCGCGGGCGACTGCGACGACAGCGACGCCACCACCTACCCGGGCGCCCCCGAGCTCTGCGACGGCGGCGTCGACAACGACTGCGACCCCACCACCGACGAGACCGCCGACCTCGACGCGGACGGCTTCAGCGTCTGCGACGGCGACTGCGACGACGGCGAGGCCCTCGCCTTCCCCGGCGGGGTCGAGGTGTGCGACGGCGTCGACAACGACTGCAACGGCACCGTGGACGACGGCTTCGACGGTGACGGCGACGGCTTCTCCGCGTGCGCGGGCGACTGCGACGACAACAACGACCAGATCAACCCGGGCGTGGCGGAGACCTGCGGCGACGGCGTGGACAACAACTGCGACGGCGACGTGGACGAGTCCGACGACCTCGATGGCGACGGCGTCGGCTCCTGCGACGACTGCGACGACACGAACGCGGTCGTGAACCCGTTCGCCTCCGAGGTGTGCGACGGTCTCGACAACGACTGCGACTCCACGGTGGACGAGGGCTTCGACGCCGACGCGGACGGCTTCACCACCTGCGACGGGGACTGCGACGACGCGGACGACACGATCAACCCCGGCGCCGACGAGGTCTGCGACGGCATCGACAACGACTGCGACCCCCTGACGAACGAGACGGTGGACGGAGACGGTGACGGCGACGCGCTCTGCGACGGGGACTGCGACGACGAGGACCCGACCATCGGACCGTCCCTGCCCGACATCTGCGGCGACGGCATCGACAACAACTGCGACGGGTTCATCGACGACGGCTCCGACAACGACCTGGACGGCGTCCTCGTCTGCGACGGGGACTGCGACGACAACGACCCGCTGGTGGCGCCCGGCCAGGCGGAGATCTGCGACGGCATCGACCAGGACTGCGACGGCGACATCGACGAGGACTTCGATCTCGACGGCGACGGCTGGTCGGACTGCGGCGGCGACTGCGACGACAGCGACCCGTTCGTGAACCCGGACGTCACCGAGGTGTGCGGCGACGGCGTGGACAACGACTGCGACGGCACCGTCGACGTGGACCAGGACCTCGATCTGGACGGCAGCTCGCTGTGCGACGGGGACTGCGACGACACGGACTCGGGGACGTTCCCGGGTGCGGTGGAGACCTGCGACGGCGAGGACGACGACTGCGACGGGCTCATCGACGAGGACTTCGACGTGGACGGCGACGGCGTCTCCTCCTGCGACGGGGACTGCGACGACACCGACCCCACCGCCTTCCCCGGCAATACCGAGATCTGCCCCGACGGCGTGGACAACGACTGCGACGGCACCGTGGATGAGGACGTGGACGCCGACGGCGACGGGTACAGCACCTGTGGCGGCGGCGACTGCGACGACACCAACGCGGACATCAACCCCTTCGCCGAGGAGGTCTGTGACGGCCTCGACAACAACTGCGACGGGGTCATCGACGAGGGCTTCGACCTCGACGGCGACGGAGTGAGCCCCTGCGAGGGGGACTGCGACGACGCCGACCCGGCCGTCTTCCCGGGCGCCGAGGAGATCTGCAACGGCATCGACGACGACTGCGACCCGCTGACGGACGAGGACATCGACGTGGACGGCGACGGCGTCTCGGTGTGCGCCGGCGACTGCGACGACGAGGACGACCTGAGCTTCCCCGGCGCGGACGAGCTCTGCGACGGTCTCGACAACGACTGCGACGGCATCCTCGGCGAGACCGAGGTCGACGTGGACGGCGACGACTGGCTGCTCTGCGAGGGCGACTGCGACGACGAGGACGGGGACACGAACCCCGACGCCGACGAGATCTGCGACAACGTGGACAACGACTGTGACGGCGAAGTGGACGAGGACTACGACGACGACGGCGACGGCACGTCCGACTGCGTCGACGACGACGGCGACGGCTACACGGAAGACCAGGGCGACTGTGACGACGGTGACTCCGCCGTCAGCCCCGACGCGCTCGAGGACTGCGCCGACGGCATCGACAACGACTGCGACGGCCTCGTGGACATCGCAGACTCCGAGGACTGCGACGAGCCGACGCCCGGCCCCGGCGTGGACGACCCGATCTACGTGGGCGGCGCCGGCTGCGCGCGGTGCGGCTCGAGCGTGGCGGCCGACGAGTCGGGCGCAGGCTGGGCGCTCTTGCTGCTGCTCGGCCTCGTGGGAGGGCGGCGCCGCCGCTGACGCGACTCCCCCGCTAGCCCGCGGGCCAGGCCAGCGTCGCCCGGAGTCCTCCGAGGGGCGAGTCCCCGAGGGTCAGGTCTCCCCCGTGCCACTGGGCGATGCGCAGGACGATGGGCAAGCCCATGCCGTGGCCCTCGCCGTCGTCGGCGTCGAGGCGGTCGAAGGGGAGCAGGGCCCGCTCGCGCAGGGCCGCCGGGATGCCGGGGCCGTCGTCGTCCACGTGGATCCGGACGCGCTCGCCCGCCTCCACCGACAGCTCCACGCGGCGGCCGTGACGCGCGGCGTTGCTCACGAGGTTGCGCAGCGCGCGGTTGAGGAGGTGGGGCACCGCGAGCACGGAGGCGTCTCCGGTGTGCGAGAGCGCGACGCCGCCGTGCAACGCGCCGACCCGATGGACCACGTCGGAGAGCACCGGGCCCAGCGACACCTCCTGCGGCTCCTTCGCCAGCGCTCCTGCCTCGAGCCGCGCGTGCGTCAGCAGCTCCTCGACGAGCTGATCGAGCTCTTCGAGGTCGTCGTCGAGCTCCTCGGCCTTGGCCGCGCGTCCCCCGTCGGCCTCGGCGAGGAGGTGGACGCCGATCCGCAGACGCGAGATGGGGGTGCGCAGCTCGTGGGAGACCGCGCGGAGCAGCTCCTTCTGCCGGCGGAGCAGGTCCTCCACCCGGTCCGCCATCGCGTTGAACGATGACGCCATGGCCGGGGCGGCGCCCGCCTCGTCGGCGGGGATGCGCGCGTCGAGATCGCCCTCCGCGATGCGCTCCGCGGTGGCGATCAGCGCCCGCTGGCTCCGGTCGAGGGGGCGCAGCGTCAGCCAGAAGGCGCCCGCGATCGCGAGGGCCACCCCGAGCAGGACCCCGAGCCGGCTGGGGAGGTGCGGGCCGGGGTACTGGGGGTGGGGCCCGACGACGAGGTAGCGGCCGTCCCGCATGGGGGTCCAGGTGGTGAGCAGGTCTTCGCTCCACGCGACCCCCTCCCCGAGCTCCGCGAAGTGCTCCAGGACCACCGGAGGCGCCTCCTCCTCCACCCGCATCGGCACGCCGAGGCGCGCGCTCAGGTCCGCCTCCGACGCCCCCGCGGCCAGCGCGTCCTCCGCGAGCTGGTAGCCGCCGCGCAGGTAGGTCGCGTACCAGTCGGCCTCTTCGGGCGTGTAGACCCAGGCCCCGACGAGCTCGGCGGCGACGAGCCCCGCGACGAACAGCGCGAGCGCGACCCCGAGGAGCCGGAGGTAGACGCGGGTCACGCGCGCGCCAGCTGGTAGCCGGCTCCGTGCACCGTCTTGATCCAGCGTGGGGCCCGCGGCGGGTCCCCGAGCGCCTTGCGAAGGCGGGAGATGCGCAGATCGATCGAGCGGTCGATGCCGTCGTAGCCGCGCCCGTGCAGCGCCTGGCTGATCGCTTCCCGGGACATCACCTGACCCAGGCTGCGGCCGAGGATGAGGAGGAGCTCGAACTCGGCGGTGCTCAGGGAGATGGGAGCTCCGTCGAGCTCGACGCTGCGTCGGGACGGGTCGATGCGCAGGGGGCCGTTCACGATGACGGCCGACGACGGGGCGGTCGGGCCGCGGCGGAGGAGCGCCTTGACCCGGGCGAGGAGCGTCCGGGGGTTCACCGGCTTGCGCAGGTAGTCGTCCGCGCCGAGCTCCAGGCCGAGGATCTCGTCGATGTCCTCGCCGCGCGCGGTGAGCATGAGGAGGAGTCCGGAGAAGCGGCCGCGCACCTCCCGGCACACGGTGTGGCCGTCCTTGCCGGGCAGGTTGATGTCGAGGAGCACCAGGTCCGGTCCCTCGGCGACGATCCGCTCTGCTCCCACGTCGCCCCGGGCCTCGATGGCGACGTCGTGCCCCGCCCCGCCCAGGAGCTCGGCGAGCAGCGCGGCGAGGCGCGCGTCGTCTTCGACGATGAGGATCGAGGCCATCGGCCCCGAGACCCTACACGCGGAGCCCTGGCCGAGAGCCGTCACGGGTAGTGCACCCGCACGGCGACCTCGCCCGGGGGCACTGCGGCGGCCGACCACGCTGGCGTGTCCCACTTCCCGACGCGGCCCGAGGTGCCGTATCCCTCGGTCGGCCACTCGCCCTTCATGTCCAGGGCCCGGTTGCCGTTCGCGTCGTGCCACACGGAGACGGCGAAGGAGCCGGCCCGGAGCCACGGCATGCGCAAGGTCGTGCGCCCAGCCTTCGCGGCAACCTCTTCGTAGGCGACCGCCCGGTCCACGTCGTAGGCGGCGAAGGCGGCCTCGTCGGCGAAGACGATGACGACCAGCTTCCCGCCCCGGTCCTGGACCCCGTCGAGGTGGACGGTGAGGCCGGCGGGCGGGGCCGGTGCCGGCGCGCGGCCTTCGCTGGACCGGGGGGCGTCGGGGGACGCGGCGGCGGCCTCGGAGGGCACGATCCCCGGGGTCCCGGTTGCGTCGTCGGAGGCAGCGCCTTCGGGAGACTCGGTCCCGTCAGGGTCACTCGAGGCCATCGGCGCGGCGTCCAGCGGCTGGGCCCAGCTCGCGAGGACGGCGCCTCCGGTGAAGAGGGCGGCGGTCAAGGTCAGCGGGAGCAAGATCGGCGGTTGCGTGGTCATGTCACGACTCCTGGGTTGGGGTGGGTGCCCATCCGGGCGCGGAGAACAAGGCGCGCACGCCGTCCCGAAGGCGGGGCATGGCGAGGGCGCGGCGGGCGAGGCGGACGTATCCGTGCAGGAAGGCCCACACGGGGTTGCCCGCCTCCAGGGGCTTCGTCAGGCCGTAGACGACCGGCTCCTCCTCCGGGGCGAAGGTGCCGAACAGCCGGTCCCAGACGATGAAGATCCCCCCGTAGTTCGTGTCCAGGTACGCGCGGTTGCTGCCGTGGTGCACCCGGTGGTGAGACGGGGTGTTGAAGATCGCCTCGATGGGCGCGGGCAGGCGGCGGATCAGCTCCGTGTGGAGCGCGGTCTGGACCACCTGGACGAACATCTCGCTGAAGAAGACGACGACGGGGTCGAAGCCGAGGAGCACGAGCGGCGCGTGGAAGGCGAAGGGGAGGAGCCCGTCCAGGGGCCCGAACCGGTACGCGACGGAGATGTTGAAGAAGGGAGACGAGTGGTGGACCGAGTGGGTGGCCCAGGCGAGCCCGACCCGGTGCGCGAACCGATGCTCCCAGTAGTAGGCCAGGTCGGCGAGGACGACGCAGATGACCACCGTCGCGGCGTTCACGGGGATGTCGAGCCAGCCGAGGGGCTCCAGCGCGACGAAGCCCGTCAGGTAGACGCCGCCGAGGGCGACGTAGGTGATGACCATGAACGCGCCGAGCGTCAGGTAGTTCGTGACGACGTCGGCCGCGAGGGCGCCCGAGAAGCGGCGTCGCAGCGCGTAGACCAGCAGCTCGACGGCGAGGAAGGCGAAGGCGAGGACGAAGAAGGTGTCGCCGATCCAGGCCTCGAGCTGCTCGAGGGCGTGGGGCGCGATGGGGGTGAAGAGCCAGTCCATGTCGGGTTCCTCGGGGTGCACCTCCAAGCTGCACCCGCGCCCCGCTGTCGAACCGTCGCGAAGTTGTATCGGGTTGTAGCCCTCCCTCGAGTTCGTCCTCGAAACCGACGCCTGGCCCTCTACGCTTGCCTCTGCATGCGTGGAGCGACCTCATGAGCCGGAGCCGGCGCGAGTTCCTCGAGGGTCTGGCCCTCGGCGCCGCCGCCCTGACCGTCGGGTGCCCGTCCGAGGAGCCCGAGCCGCCCCAGCTGCCGGTCCTCGGGCCGTGGGGGGCGGCGCCGGAGGAGTCCGAGGGGCTCCTGCTGCCGTCCGGCGTGCGGGCGGAGAACGTCCTCGAGATCTTCATGTACGGCGGGCTCGGTCCCTTCGAGTCCTTCTACGTCGTCCCCGACCGCAATGGACCGAACGACCCCCTGCACCCGAACCAGCAGTGGCACCTCTTCGCGGACCAGCACGCCTCCGTCTTCGCGTGCACGGGACTGGACCCCGTCGACTGGATCCAGTCCTACGCAGTGGACGCCGCCGGACAGCGCGTGAGCCTCGGGCCCACGACCGCACCCCTACGGGCCCGCCCCGATCTCCTCGACCGCATGCGGGTCCTCGTCCAGCACCACGAAGCCGAGCCGCACGAGGCCGCCATCCCGCTGGCGCTCTCGGGGCAGCGCCTCGGGTCGCCCCGCATGGCGGGCATGGGGACGGCGGCCCAGCGCTTCCACCAGGCGCGGGACGGCGGGGAGCGGACCGTCCCCTACAGCTACGTGCTCATCCCGGCCACGGAGATCGCCACCGACAACCTGCGCGCCGCCAGCGCCGTCGGACTGCACCCGGGCTCCGCGCGGCCGCTGACGCTGCGGATGGTGGATGGGGGAGACATCGCCGGCGCCATGGCCCGCCAGTCGGTGCAGGGGCGGCGCGAGGCCCACGACGCGCTCCTCGACCACTGGGCGTCCCAGACCCAGCGCCGCCTCGACCGGGCCGGCGCCTCCCAGCGCTCCCGGGCGCTCGAGGACTACCGGGCCATGCTCGGCGGGCTGCGCGACCACCAGAGCCTCGCCGCCCTCTTCCCCGCGTCGCTCCAGGGACCGTTCGGCTCCCTGGTCTGTGGCCAGGAGGCGACCGACCTCACCAAGCAGGGGCTCCGCAACGCGGTGAACCTGCTGACCCACCCCACGAGCCCGGCGCGGCACGTCACCGTGGTCGATGGCGGACTCATCCCCGCGGCCGGCGGTGGGTCCTTCGACACGCACGACACCCACCTGCGCGACACCACGCGCAACCTGGTCTCGCTGTTGGAGACCCTGACGAGCCTGGTGAACGAGCCTGGCGAGGGGGACCCCGGCAAGCTCGACCTGGACCGCACCCTCATCATCCTGAACACCGAGTTCGGGCGGACGCCGTTCGAGCAGGAGGGCTCCGAGCGGGGCACGAACCACCACCCGTACGGGTACGTGCAGGTGATGTTCGGCGGGCCGATCGGTCCTGACCAGGCAGGCCTCGTCGGGGCGATCGGGGCGGACGGCTGGGCGAGCGAGTACGTGACGCCGGTGGAGGCGCGCTGCGCCGCGCTCGTGGCGATGGGCATCTATCCCTTCACGAACGAGAGCTTCGCCATCGGCGACATCCGGGACTTCGGGAACGAGCGTGAAGGGCTGGTCTGGCTGACCGAGCATGTCCTCGGGAGGGCGGTCTGATGGGGACGCCGCTCCGTGTTGGACAGGCCCCGGCCACCCTGCTGCTCCTGGCGTGCGCGGCGCTGGTCCTGCCCAGCTCGTGCAAGGACCCGGATCCCGGCCCCGAGGGCCCGGAGAGCTGCGACGCCGGCAACGAGGCGTTCGTGGCGCGGGCCTTCCCGCTGGTGCTCGGGCGCAAGGCCCACGGCGCCGACGAGATCGCGCTCTGGGCGCGCATCGTGGAGGAACACGGGCGGCCCACGGCGGTCCGCGCGATGACCTTCATGCCCGGCTTCGTCGACCACTGGACCGAGTGGCTGATGGACGAGCTCGCCGTGGCGCGCATCGGCGACCAGCAGTTCTCGAGCTGCTACGCGGCGCCGCTGCTGGACGACCACGACGGCAGCCTCGCCGAGTTCATCGCCTCGACCCCGCCCCGCGACGCGGTCTTCGGCGAGGACTTCAACATGGTGGACGTCCTCCGGTCGTCGCTGGTGGCGGACGACCTGTCCGTGCCCTGGCAGGCCCACCTGCTCGCGCGCATGGGGCAGCCGCTGGAGGGCGCGAACGTCTCGGACCTGGAGCTCGAGCGGAACCGCCGCGTGCAGTTCGGCGAGGTGTTCTTCGCCACGTACCTCGGCCGCAACCTGACCTGCCTCAACTGCCACAACGCCGCGTTCTCGGTCACGTCCCACCAGGAGCCGACGCTGAACCGGCACTGGCCGCTGTCGGGCCACGTGGAGGCGGCGCTGTTCGGCGAGAGCACGGGGGCGGCGGCCGCGGACGTCTACAGCATCTTCCGCTACCAGGGCGTCGCCGACGTCGGCTCCGTGCAGCCCTGGGGCATGAGCTTCGGGTGCGGAGCGTTCTCCGGGGACGGCGCGCCCGAGGAGGATCTGCTCGGCGCGGGCGGCGTGTTCATCGGTCCGCGCGGACCTGACGCGACCGTGTTCGACATCGAACAGGCGCTGGCCAACGGGGTCGCGGGGCTCCAGGACGGCCTCGATGTGGGGGCGGACGGCGCGGTGGATGGGGGTGAGGCGCTCGCGGTCCTCGTCGGCCAGCACATCACGAACCGGGTGTGGACCCGGGCGGTGGGCGCGCCCCTGACCATTGGGACCTTCTTTCCGCGCAACGAGGCCCAGCAGCAGCTGCTCGCCGGGCTGTCGGACGGGTTCGTCCGCTCGGGGTTCTCCCTGCGGACGCTGCTGGTCGAGCTGACCGCGCACCCGGTGTTCAACATGGGCACGCCCGACCTGTGCGATGCGCAGACCTATGGGCTCGCGCCGCTGCTGCAGCCGTTCTCCATCCATGAGGAGGACGAGACGCGGCGGGGCAACGGAGTCGGCGATCGGGTCCATCGGATGGACGCGCGCACGGCCATGCGAGCCATCCACGACGCCCTGGGCTGGCCGCAGATCCCGCACTACACGTCGGCCGAGGTGCGCCGGGTGCAGGCGGACATCGGCGCGTTCCTGCGGGCCTCCGAGCCGGGCTTCGGGGGGACCGACCTGCAGGGGCTCCTCGCGTTCGAGGCCACGTACGGCTTCTGCGGCTTCCCCTTCGGCTCCATCGCCTCGGACCTGGACCTGGACGGCGAGCCGCCGATGGAGGGCACCTGCACCGAGGCCGGAAACCTGCCGGGCTGCGACGACTGCGCCTGCGAGGCCTGCGTCTGCGGCGAGGACTCGTACTGCTGCGACACGGCGTGGGACGGCATCTGCGTGGACCTCTGCCAGGACTCCTGCGGAGGGTGTCCCGCTGGGGACGACGACGATGCGGCGGACGACGACGACGCAGCGGACGACGACGACGCGGATCCCCAGGACGGGGACTACATCGAGCGCCTCGTGGTGGAGGCGAGCGACGCCGGATTCACCCTCGGCGAGTCGATGGCGGCCCTGCGGGACCGGATCCTCGGGCAGGCAGCGATGGACGCACGGGAGGAGGCCCTGATCGAGGATCTCCTCAGCACGGACCTGGAGACGGTCATCGCCGGGCAGCCGCTCGACACGGCGCTGCGGGCGTACTGCGGCGCGCTGCTCGTCTCACCCCAGTTCTACCTCGCGCTCCCGCCCGAGATCGGTGCGCCTCGGGGTGCCCTGGAGGCGGAGGACTGCGCGGCGGCCCAGGCCGCGCTCGGGCAGGTCGGGGCCACGGTGCAGTGCGAGTGAGCGTCCCCCTCGGCAGGCGCCCACGACACGCGCGCCCTGCGTCATTTGCCCTGCCCTCCGCCTCGCCACCTGTGCTATCTGGCCCGCCATGAAGAACCATCGCTCGATCCTGCTGTCCTGCGCGCTGCTCGCAGGCGTCTCGACCTTCGCCACCTCCGGGTGTGCGCCCGCGCCGCCGCCTGCCCCCGAGGGGCTCGACGAGTCTGCGCGGTACATGATCCGCGAGTTCTACCGGGAGGACGCGTTCTTCGGCGCCGGCGTCCAGGGCTTCATGAACTGGTTCAACGACGAGGGCTTCGAGCTCGTCGGCGAGGCCGCGACGGCCGAGAACACCGACAGCTTCACGGTGAACGACCTCATCCAGTCGGACATCGAGCACCTCGACCTCGCCGACCTCGCCGCCACCGGGGGCCGGGACGTGACGACCGCGGCCGGCGTCGTCTCCCTCGCGGAGATGGACTGCACCTGGAAGGAGTCGGAGGCGCTGCTCATGCGCTCCGACCAGGACGTGCTCTTCGACGAGACCTGGGAGGGCTACGAGCGGACCTACCAGACGGACCGGGCCCTGTTCGAGGGCGCGACCCAGACCGAGGAGTTCGCCGAGGTCGACGTGGATCTGGACCGCTTCGGCGAGTTCGACCCCACCCCCTACGAGACCTCGATCCTCTGGTCGCTGAACATGGTCGACCCCGCCCCGCTCCTGGGCGTGGACGTCCCCGCCTACGAGATGTTCCTCGACACCCGCCACGGCATCTACGACGTGGACGGCGAGCCGACGCCCGTGGTGACCATCCTCACCTTCGCGGTGGACGAGACGTACTCCCCCAACGGTGAGAACGGCCTGCGCCAGAGCTACTCCATCGAGCTGAACGTCGCCCGGCCCGGCGACCGCACTCTCCGCATGCTCGCGGTCTGGGCCGAGCCCATCTCGGCGCTGTTCGAGAACGCCGACTCGCCGCTCGCGCTCAACTACGCGGTGAACAAGTCGCTCGATGCGTCGGACCGGATGACGGACGTGTGCACGGGCGCGGCGGAGATCCCGCCCGAGGAATGAGGCGCCTCTCCGTCCTCATCGCCGCGCTCGTCGCTGGCTGCGCCGCTGACCCCCCCGACGCCCCCGAGGGCGCCGAGGAGGGCACCCGCTTCCTCATGCGGGAGTTCTACGCCGACGACGCCACCATCGGCGCCGGCCTCACCGGCCTGATGAACTGGTACGACAGCGAGGGCGCCGCCATCGCCGGCGACAGCCCCGAGCTCGACGCGGGCGAGGCCCAGGACTGGACGCTCGAGCCGCTCGAGGCCGACGACCTCGCGGTGACCCAGGTCACGAGCTCCGACCGCCCCCTGGACTCCATGAACGGGGTGATCGGGGTCGGCAACGTGCTCTGCACCTTCGAAGAGGTGGAGGCGCTCGGCGGGCGCACCGACCAGGACATCGTCTTCGACGGCGAGTGGGCCCACTACGCCCGGACGTTCGGGACCGCCCGCGCCGACTATGAGGCAGCGATCGAGGGTGGGATCCCCGGTCTCCCGGACGGCATCGACCCGGTCGACGGTGACGTCGACGCTGCGGCGCACTCGCTCATGCGGACCTCGAACGCGCTGGGGACCCTCGAGGTCAGCGTGGCGCTCGACTACACGCTGAACCTGGACTTCCGCCACGGCGTGTACGACATCCAGGGGGAGGAGCGCCGGGCCACGGTGATCCTCACGTGGCAGCCGGACCCGACGACGGGCGACGGCGGGAACAACTCCCTGCACCAGACCTTCGCCATCGACGCGTTGGTGGAGGTGGACGGTGGCATCCGGCGCTTCGCCGCGACCTGGAACGACGTGGAGTCCATCGCGACCGGCACGGATCTGCTGATCCGCCTCACGGTGAACCGCATCAACAACTTCGCCGACCGCATGACCGCCATCTGCGAGGGCGAGGTGGAGCTGCCGGCGGAGGAGTAGCCGGCGCGCTCCGTATCGCGAGCGGCCTCGATGCTCGGCTCGGCCTCCGGGGACTCAGGCCCCGACGCAGGCGCCGAGCTCCTCATCCAGGCTCTCCCGGCCTTCCTCCGTGCCGCAGTCCGCGTTGTCGAACACCGCGGCCAGGCAGTCGTAGTAGGCGGCACCCGTCTCGTTCCCTACGCAGTAGTTGCCGTTCTCGTAGGCCTCGGCTTGCTGGGTGTCGCCGGCCTCGGCGTAGCAGGCCATCGCAGCCTCGACGTAGTCGTTGCACGCCTCGGCGGCGGCGCTGGTGCCGAGCCCGTTGCCGTTGCCGTTGCCGTTGCCGTTGCCGTTGGCGCCGGTGCAGCCCGCCGCGAGGAGGGCGGTGGCGAGCAGGGTCAGCGTGCGAGCGATGAGCGTGTTGGACATGGGGCTTCCTCCAGTCGGGCGCGCCAGTGCGCTCGAACGGGGAGACCCTATGGACGTGGGGCGACGGCGTCTGTCGCAGGTGTGTCGCAACCGGGAGCTGGGCCTACTTCGCGTACGCGTTGAAGTGGATGCGCTTGCCCTCCTTGGTGGTGGTCTCGAACGCGTCCGCCGACGGCGCGGACTTCTCCGCCTTCTTCGACAGCGCGTCCTCCGTCTCGCTCACCGGAGCGGCGGCCATCGCCTCGCGGAGGAAGGACGCGGCGGCCTCCGCGGGCGGAGCGTTCCCCGTGTCCTCGGCGCCCACCCCGTCCATGACGAAGCTGCGCACGAGATCGTCCCGGGTGGTCTCGAACAGCGCGGGGTGGCCGAACACCTCGGCCGTGGTGATGGAGCCGCCCACCGCGACCACCACGCCCACGACGTTGTCCTGGCTCTTCAGCCCGTCGATGAGCGCGGCGGTGTGGGGTTCGACCTCGTCCTTGACGGCTGCGTTCTCGAGCGAGGCCATGTAGGTGCCCGTCGACGGGGCGAGCTTGTCCGCCTCGGACACCTTGCCCTTCGCCCGCACGAGGCGCGCCTTGCGGTCGTTCGAGCTGGCCACCTCGGCCCAGGTGTCCGACTGGTTCTTCGCCACCTGGACCACCTTCTTCAGCGAACCCTCTCCGCGGCCGCCGTACCCGAAGGACTTGCCCGTCGCCCCGGCGCTCCAGCGGCCGTGTTCGACGCAGTTCACGGCGATGTCCACCGGCTTGCCGTCCGCCTGAACGACGAAGTCCGAGGTGACGACGCGGTCCTGCTTCCCTCCCTGGACCACGTCGCCGGCGACGACCAGGACGGGCTTAACGCCCGTGTTCTTGACGAGGAGCGTGGGGACGCTGCCCTCGCCGGACTCCTCGACGGTGAGCGTCTTGGCGGCCAGCGCATCCTTGAGGAGGAGGAAGTCGCCCTCCGGCCGCTCCGGGGTCTCCCGGTCGATGACGGGGTAGAGGGCGACGAGGCCCTGGGTGATCGGCGGCGCGATCCGCAGGCGCTCGTCCACGTCGAGGGGCTCGCCGGTCGGCGACGGCGGTGGAGGGGCCAGGGCCGTGCCGTCGGGGGCAGCGGCTGGGGTGCCGGCGAGGGCGCGCAGTCCGAGGAAGACGGCGAGGGGGGCGAGGAGGATGAGGGGCAGACCGACGCGGGACATGGGTTCTCCGATGGGCACGGTGGGGCAGCGGGTGCTCCCATCCAGGACCCGCGCGCGGACGGCGAGTTCCGCGAAGGCGGGTCATTTACGCGCTCGTTACGAAGCGGGATGCGACGGGGCTGTTTCCGCGCCGGATACGGTTTGTCGGTCCCGCCGCCGGGTTGGGCTGGTCTCACGACCCTGGTGTCCTAGCGTTGAGCCGTGCAGAGACTCCTCCTCGCGCTGGCCCTCATCGGTCTCGGCTGCCCCTCGGCGGAGCCGTCGCGGCCCCTCGACACCTCGGTCCGGGTCGCGGGGGCGCTCGTGGACGCTGACGGGAGCGAGACACCCTTCGACACCGGTGCGGCCGGGTTCTTCGAGTCCTGTCGCGAGGACTGCGCGTACATCGATCTGGAGTTCTCGGTCGGGGGGAGCGAGCTGGCTTCCCAGTGGACCTTCCCCGCGGACGATCCGATCACGCCGGGAGCCAGCCCCCTCACCTACGTCAACGTGCGATGGCAGGACGAGGCCCGGTTCGGACGGCAGGGCGAGGGCCCGAGCTCCTGGGGGGAGCTGCCCGGCGGCGACATCGTCATCGAGGAGTCATGCTCGGGATGCGGTCTCTCCGGGTACCTCGACGGCGCCGCGGAGGTGACCGTGTACGGCGGCTGGAACGAGCTGCCGACCGGCGAGATCCTGCGCGTCGACCGCCTGGAGTTCGACGAGGTCCCGAGGGAGCCGGGGCTGGAGCTTCACTGAGCCGGCTCCGGCGCTGACCCCGCCGGGAGACGCTCCCGGTACTCTTCAGCGATGCAGATCCGCTCCCTGGTGGCGCTCATATGTGGGGTGTTCTGGCTTCCGACGGCGGCTGCCCAGGACGCGCCGCCAGCCGCCGAGGAGGGGCCGCAGGCGGAAGCTGCGGAGCCGGTGGATGCGCCGGAGCCCACCGAGGCAGAGCGGGAGCAGGCTCAACGAGAGCAGGACAGCCGCGACGGGGAGGCCGCGATTCGCGGGTTCTACGCAGCGATGGCGGCGGGGAACGTCGACGAGGCCCGCACCTTCTTGCTCCCGTCGGCCTGGGACGACGAACGCTTCGAGGAGGACTGGGTCCTCGGCACGAAGTCGCTCGAGCTGCGGCGGGTCTACGTGGGTGGTCGGGACATGGAGGGCGTGCTCTACAGCACCGTCGACCATTGCCACGAGGTGCGCGTCGGCGAGTTCCACGCCTGGTCCGGCGAGGTGAAGCTCGCGCCATTCGAGGGCGGCTGGCGCCTCCAGGGATGGGACGCTGGCACCGTGCCCTGGTCCATCGGCGACTACTGCCCGGTGCGGGGGGACAAGTACACGACCATCCCCGGTGCGCTGGGGTCCTCGGACGGAGGAAGCCTGGGAGGGCTGCTGGGCTCGGACGAGCCTGGGTCGCCGCAGGGGGGCGAAGGCACCGGGCTCGGCGGGACCGCCACCCTCGACCCGGGCTGGAAGACCACCTGCAAGGAATGCAAGGAGCGGCTCGGTGAGAGTCTGGAGGAGCGCAGCTTCTCGATCGCGTGGTGCGGAACCGTGTCGCTGGCGCGGGTTCCTCGGGATGCCGGGTGGGCTCAGGCGCGCTTTCGGGTCGTCGACGGACGCCCGACCGACATCGTGGTCAAGGCCGACGAAGAGAACCTGAAGGGCTGCGTGGAGCGGCAGCTGGAGGGCTGGCTCCTCCCGGTGGAGGACGGCGACTACGCGGTCCGCAAGGTGCGCTGGTCGCTGGGGCCGTAGTCGGGAGTCTGCGCCGGCGGCCGTCGGGCGACCCGCTGCTCAGGGCGTCCAGAGGACGTCGAAGTCGAGCTGGAACTCCGGCGCGCCGTCCTCGGCCTCGACGTCGGACATGGCGTTGCCGCTCCCGCCGAAGGAGACCTCGGCCTCCCCGGCGTCCGCGTCCAACCAGACGACCGAGCCCGTGACGGAGTCGAGCATGGACCATCGGTCCTGGTCGCCATCGACGGTGCGCTGGTAGGCGCCGCGCACGGTTCCTGCCGTGCCGCCGAAGCCGTTCACCAGGGGGACGTCCGTGTAGGGGGTGGCCCCGGCCTCGAGGTCGAACGCCCCGGCGTACGTGAACGTCTCCGTGCCGTCGGTGATCTGGCAGGCGAGGAACTCGAAGGTCGCCGTCTGCCCGACGTCCACCCAGGACAGCTCGAAGCGCCAGTCGCCGGTGGCGACGTCGTCCCCGATGCTCATGGACACCGAGCCGGAGTCCGGTTCCGTGAAGGCGGGGTCCGAGCCGAAGCAGTCCGCGCTGCCAGCCACGATGTTGGACGTCGGCTCGCACCCGGCGAGGGCGAGGACGACCACGAGCAGGGTTCCTCGGAGGCTCATTCGGCGATCACGCCCCGCTCGACGAGCAGCGCCACGATCTGCGCCACCGAGGCATCCACCGGGGTGGACTCCGTGTCGATGGCCAGGGACGGGCTCTCCGGCCGCTCGTAGGGCGCGGACACTCCGGTGAACGCCTTCACCTCGCCGCGGCGGGCCTTCGCGTACAGCCCGTCGCCGTCCGGGAAGAGGGCGCCGTCCCGCGCCTCGCAGACCTCCACCGGCGCGTCGAGGAAGACCTCGATGAAGCGCTCGGCGCCCACGGTCGCGCGCGCGGCGTCCCGGTCGGCGGCGAAGGGGGAGGCGAAGGCAGCGATGGTCACCAGCCCGGCGTCGTTGAACAGGCGCGCCACCTCGGCGGCCCGGCGCCCGGCCTCGCTCCGCTCGTCCGCGGTGAAGCCCAGGTCCTTGCTCAGCGCGAGGCGCAGGTTCACCCCGTCGAGGACGTGGGTCTGCACGCCGCGCTGCCACAGCGCCTGCTCCAGCGCGTAGGCGACGGTGCTCTTGCCGGCCCGGGGCAGCCCCGTGAGCCAGACGGTGGCGGGCTGATGTCCGTACCGCTCCGCGCGCATCTCCGCGCTCACCTGGCCGGTCGCGCCCTGGAGCAGAGCCAGTCGACGGGCCTGCTCCTCGCGGCTCCGCTCGCTCGTGTCGGCCTTGCGGTCGAGGATCATCCCCGCGCCCACCGTCACGTTCGTGAGCTTGTCGATGACGATGAAGCCGCCCGTCGTCTTGTTCCGTGCGTACGGATCGAAGAGCAGAGGACGCGTCGCCTCGAACATCAAGCGGCCGACCTCGTTGAGCTGGAGGCCGGGGCGCCCGTCGACGTCGCTGGGCTCGGTCTTGTGCAGGGTGTTGATGTCGAAGCGGTAGCGCAGGACGGCGGCCTCGGCCGTGACCTGCTGCGTGCCCGACTTGATGAGGTAGTCGCGGCCCTCGCGCAGGGGCGTGTCGTGCATCCACACGACCATCGCCTCGAACGCCTGCTCCACCCGGGGGGTGTTGTTCGGCTTGACCAGCATGTCCCCACGGGAGATGTCGATCTCGTCCTCGAGGGTGATGGTCACTGCCTGGGGCGGGAAGGCACGGGGCAGGTCCCCATCGAAGGTGACGATGCGCTCGACCTTGCTGCGCTTGCCGCTCGGCAGGGCCATGACCTCGTCGCCCACCTTGACCACGCCGCCCGCGACGGTGCCCTGGTAGCCGCGGAAGTGCAGGTCCGGACGCAGCACGTGCTGCACCGGGAAGCGGAAGTCGATGAAGTTGCGGTCGCTCGCGATGTGCACGTTCTCGAGGAAGTGCAGGACCGGCGGGCCCTCGTACCAGGGCATGTTCTCGGACCGGTGGACGACGTTGTCCCCCATCAGGGCCGACAGCGGGATGAAGTGGACGTCGGTGACCTCGAGGCGGGTCGTGAAGTCCGTGTACTCCTGCCGGATCTCCTCGAATCGCTCCTCGCGCCAGTCGACCAGATCCATCTTGTTCACCGCGACGAGCACGTGCTTGATGCCGAGGAGGCTCGCGATGAAGCTGTGGCGCTTCGTCTGAGGCAGCACGCCGTGGCGGGCGTCGATGAGGATGACGGCCAGGTCCGCCGTGGACGCGCCAGTCGCCATGTTCCGCGTGTACTGCTCGTGCCCGGGGGTGTCCGCGATGATGAACTTGCGGGTGTTCGTGCTGAAGAAGCGGTAGGCGACGTCGATGGTGATGCCCTGCTCGCGCTCGGCGCGCAGGCCGTCGGTCAGCAGGGACAGGTCGGTCTCACCACGCACGGAGCCCCGGCGGGTGGAGGCGGCCTCGACGGCGGCGAGCTGGTCCTCGTAGATCAGCTTGCTGTCGAAGAGCAGGCGGCCGATGAGGGTCGACTTGCCGTCGTCCACGGAGCCGCAGGTGATGAAGCGGAGAAGGTCCTTCTCCTCGTGCTGCTTGAGGTAGCCGAGGATGTCCTTCTCGATGAAGACGCGGTCGCGCTCGTTGATTTCCATCCTAGAAGTACCCTTCGCGCTTCTTCTGCTCCATCGAGCCTTCCTGGTCGAAGTCGATGACGCGGCCCTGACGCTCGGACGTGGTGGTCAGGAGCATCTCCTGGATGATCTCGGGCAGGGTGCTCGCGGTGGACTCGACGGCGCCGGTCAGCGGGTAGCAGCCCAGCGTGCGGAACCGGACCATCTTCATCTCCGGCTCCTCGCCGTCTTCGAGGGGGAAGCGGTCGTCGTTGACGTAGATGAGGGTCCCGTGGCGCTCGACGCAGGGGCGCTCGCCCGCGAGGTAGAGCGGGACGATCGGGATCTTCTCGAGGTGGATGTAGAGCCAGACGTCGAGCTCGGTCCAGTTGGAGAGCGGGAAGACGCGGATGGACTCGCCGCGGTCGCGGTTGATGCGGCCGTTGTAGACGTCCCACAGCTCGGGGCGCTGGTTCTTCGGGTCCCACTGCATGTGGCCGTCGCGGAAGGAGTAGACGCGCTCCTTCGCGCGGGACTTCTCCTCGTCCCGGCGGGCGCCTCCGAAGGCGGCGTCGTACTTGCCGGCGCGCAGGGCCTGCTTGAGCGCGACGGTCTTGAAGGCGTTGGTGTGCACGTTCGAGCCGTGGGTGAAGGGGCTGATTCCCTCGCGGACGGCGTCGGGGTTGGTGTGCACCCGGAGCTCGAAGCCCATCTCCCGGCAGAACTCGTCCCGGAAGGTGATCATCTCGTGGAACTTGTAGGTCGTGTCGATGTGGAGCAGCGGGAACGGCAGCGGGCCCGGGTGGAAGGCCTTGCGGGCGAGGTGCACCATCACGGAGCTGTCCTTGCCGATGCTGTAGAGCATCACCGGGTTCTCGAACTCGGCCACGACCTCCCGGAGGATGTGGATCGCCTCGGCCTCGAGCTGCTTGAGGTGGGAGAGCGAGTAGTTCTGCAAGGGGGCTCCTTCCGACGGTCGACGCAGCCGGCGGGCGCGATGTCTCCCGCCCGGAGGCGAGAGCGACGCACCGTGTGGCGCACGGATGACGCGGGCGCGCGATTCTGACGACGCGATCCCCGACCCGCAACTGGAACCTAGTTGTTTCGGGTAAATGGTTCAACCAATTTGCAACACCCTCTGACTACTCGCAGTCGTCGGGCTCCATCCGACGGATCCACTCGCTCACCAGGGCGACGCCCTCTTCGTGGACCAGGCTGCGACCGAGGAGCGGCATGATGGCGCCGAGCTCGTCCGTCACCATCCGGTACACGAGGATCGACTCGTCGGGGTTGCCAGGGACGATGTCGTAGCTGAACCCGCCCGTCCCTTCGCCCGCGGACCCGGGCGCCTTGCAGATGCCCAGGTTGAAGTCGTTCTCGTTGTCGTGGTTGAGGAAGAGCTGCGAGCTGATCCCGTTCACCCCGGCCGGGTTGTGGCAGTGGGCGCAGTTGATGTCGAGGTAGTCGCGGGCCGCTTCGTTCAGGTCCTCGTCCCCGAGAAGGGCCGGGTCGCCCGTCGTCCGCGCGTCCCAGGCGACGTCGACGCCATCCCCGGGCAGCCCATCCAGCATCCCGAGGGCCGCGAAGCGCGTCAGCTGGTTCAGCGGCCCGTCTCCGAGGTCCTCGTCGCGGTTCAGGTGCCGCGCCTTCGGCCCGATGGGCGTGATGTACCGGCCGTCGTCGCTGTCGAGCTCGTGGCACTGGGCGCATTGGTTCCGCTGGGGCACCAGATAGGTGAAGGCCACTGGCTCGCCGTCGTGACCCACCACCGACACGTCGATGACCTCCCCGCTCGGGTCCAGCGCCGCGCTGTCGCCGTCCCACACATACGGCCACGCCTGCCAGCGGCCCTCCTGCTTCACCAGGATCCGTGTCTCGATGAGGGTCAGGTCCTCGTCGGGGGCGCGCAGGTCCGCGGGGAGCAGGAAGTTCTTGAGCAGCACGGCCCCGTCGGGGAAGGCGAAGGCGTCGTTCCCGTCGTACGTCATCGCGCCGCCCTCCGGCAGCCAGAGGGCGCGCGCCTTCTCTGCGTAGTCCGAGAACAGGGGCGAGTTCAGGTCGTAGGGGACGACCCCGTCGTTCCACGTGAACTCTTCGGTCGACGGGTCCCAGCGGAACAGGCCCAGGTCCGCGAGGTCCTCCGGCAGGGGGCCGCTCGCGGGCACCTCGACGACCCAGTCGGCGGGCGTGGGCTCCGGGTCGGGGTCCGCCGAGGGGCACGCCGCCAGCAGCACCACTGCGGTCCAGCCGGTCGTCCGCGCCCACCCGCGCTGCCGCGGCCCACCCACGGAGGCCCCCACCGAGCTAATCCATGCTCGGCAGCTGGATCGCGCCCCCTGTGAGGCTGTCGCAGTCGAACGGGGTGAACGGCGGCGGCGGGCGGTAGGTGTCTTCGAGCTGAGGCACGGCGGCCAGGTTCGCCGCGTCCACGTTGATGAAGGACTCCTCCGACGTGGCCACGCAGATGTGGTTGTCGTTGCTGTTCCCTGCCGCGGAGTCCGGGTCGAAGGCGCTCTCGCCGATGCCGTCGTAGATGACGTTGTCCACGGGCGTGCTCCCGAACAGCACCGCGAGGAGGAAGCCGAACTCGCGGACCTCGATGTCCGAGGTGTCCGGGTTCGTGCCGCTGCCGCTGTGGGAGTTGTCGTGGATCCAGATGTCGTGGGTGCGGAAGTTGGTGACGTTGCCGTCGCCGTCCGTGTCGTAGGTCAACACGCCCGGGTCCCCCACGAGGTCCTCCTCGGCGTGGGCCCAGGCGGACTCGTCGCTCTCGACCACGAGGCCGGACAGGATGGCGATGTCGCCCGTGTCGTTGTTCTCGTACGTGTTGTTGGCGATCTCCACGCGGCGCGACGCCATGGCGAAGGTCCCCGTCCCCGCCGGCACGCGGGCGACCGTTCCGCCCGGGGCGAAGTTCGCGCGGTTGTTCGCCCGGATCGTGTTGTCGTGGATGTACACGTCGTGGCCGACGATGGGGTTGCCTGGCAGGTCGAACACGACGAGGCCGCCGGTGTTGTCCTCGGCCGTGTTGCCGTACACGTCCGCGTACTGGGTGTTCTCGATCTCGATGCCCGCCACGTTCCTCGCCGCGAGGTTGTTGCGGACGATGGCGTTCACGCACTGGCCGACGTAGATGCCGGCGTCGGATGCGTTCGTCGCTTCGCTGTCCTCGATGAGCACGTCGCTCACCCGGACGGGGTAGAGGCCGTAGGCCCCGTTGCTCGACGAGGGGCCGAGGGCCCAGGTGGCGCGGACACGCCGCATCGTGACGCCGGCGCTGTCCTCGACCCGGATGCCGTCCTTCGGCGAGTCGGTGACGGTCAGGTCCTGGATGAGGAAGTCGTCGCCCACCGCGAACACGCCGTTGCCCTGGACCGTCATGCCGCTGAAGTCGAGCGTCGTCTCGTCCATCCCCGCGCCGATGAGGCTGATGCCGGACACGCCGTTGATCGTGACCTCGTTGTCCATGGCGAAGGTGCCCGCGCTCAGCAGGACCGTGGTGCCGTCCGTCAGGCTGTTGACGACGTCCAGGAGGTCGCCGTCGTCCGCGTCGACGTAGGTGCAGGGAGCCGCGTAGGCGTCGCAGGGCTCGGCGGGGACGGAGTCATCGTCGTCCCCGGCGGTGGGGCAGCCGGCGGCGGCGAGGGCGAGGACGAGGGCGAGTCGGCGCATGGGGGCTCCTTGGTGGACTCCCATCTTGCCATCGGCCCAGCACTTCGGGACGCCGCACGACCGCCGATTCCCTTGCCGTCCGAACCAACGGGATCGATCATGCGTTCCGGGGAGACAGGCCGCGCCGCGGCCGCCCCCTCGGAGTCTGCATGCGCCTCACCCTCCTCCTCGCCTTGCTCCTCGCTGTGCCCGTCGCCGACGGAGCGCCCTGGGACGGAGAGCGCTGGCAGGACTTCGGCGGCGAGCGCTATGCGCTCTCCGAGGTCCCGGGAGGCTTCGCCGTCACCTGGGCCCCGGGCGTCGTGCCGAGCCGCGACGAGTTCGCTCCGCTCCTCGGTCCCGACCAGCTTCGGGTCCACGTGCTCCTGGACGGGGTCGTCACCCCGGTGGTCCTGGAGCGCGTGGGACGCCTCGGCGGCGCCCGCCTCCACACCCAGCAGTACCGCGCCACCACCGACCTCGACCGCGCAGCTACGCGCTCGGTCGCCGCCGCGGTCCACGCCCTCCCCGACGTCGCCGTCGCTGGGCCTCTCTTCACCCTGAACCCCGACGACCCCGTCGCCCCCTGGGCCATCACCGACCAGGTCCTCGTCCGCCTCACCGGACCGGCCCACGAAGCCACCCTGCGCGCCGCCGCCCGCGACCTCGGCGTCGTCGTCGAGCGCCCCCGCGGCCTCGCCGCGGACCAGTGGCTGCTGCGCGTCCCCGCCGGCGCCTCCGTCGATCCCGTCGAGGCGTCGATGGTCCTCGCGGAGACGCCGGGGGTCGCCTGGGCCGAGGTCGACTGGTTCGTCCCGAAGTTCGAGCGCTACCTCCCCGACGACCCCGACTTCGAGGACCAGTGGCACCTGAACAACATCGGGCAGTTCGGGGGTGGCTTCGACCAGGACATGAACGTCGCCGAGGCGTGGGACGTCACCACCGGCGATGCCACCGTCATCGTCTCGGCCCAGGACAGCGGCGTCGACCTCGACCACCCGGACCTCGTCGACGACCTGCTCCCCGGCTACGACTTCGTCAACGGCGACAGCAACCCGAACCCCTCGGGCAGCCACGGCACGTCCGTGGCCGGCGTGATGGGGGCGGTGGACAACACGATCGGCGTCGTCGGCGTGTGCCCCGCCTGCAAGATCCTCCCGGTCCGCGTCATCGGCGCGTCGAACTCTGGCGAGGCCGACGCCCACGACTTCTCCGTCACCAACGGCGCCGCGGTCATCAACAACTCCTGGGGTCCCTCCGACTCCGCGAGCCCCGACACGCCGCAGCCCATCCCCAATGTGGTCGCCACGGCCGTCGTGAACGCGAAGACCAACGGACGCGCCGGCAAGGGCACCCTCGTCTTCTGGGCCGGGGGCAACGGGAACAACAACGGCCAGACCTGCTCCCAGGACGGCTACGTCACCCACCCGGACACCGTCGGCGTCGGTGCGAGCAGCAACTTCGGCGAGCGGTCGAGCTACTCGGAGCTCTGCCCGGAGCTCGACGTCTCCGGTCCGTCGACCGGCGGCTCGTACGGCATCGTCACCACCCGCAACGACACGTACACCGCCAACTTCGGCGGGACGTCGGCGGCGTCCCCGAACGCGGCGGGGGTCGGGGCGCTGGTGATGAGCGCGCTCCCCGACCTGAGCGCCGAGGACGTCCAGCTCCTCCTGGAGACGACCGCCCAGAAGATCGACGTCGCCGGGGGCAACTACGACGGCGCCGGCCACTCCACCGCCTATGGCTACGGCCGCGTCGACGCGCAGGCGGCGCTGGAGGGCCAGGTGGCGACCCTCGAGTTCCCCACCGGCACCCAGCGCTGCGACACCGCCATCCCCGTCACCGTCAGCATCCCCTCGGATCCGGGGCTGGGCAGCGTGACGGTCGAGGCGTGGTCCACGACCGAGGTGGGGCCCGAGCTCGTGACCCTGCCCGAGACCTCGACCGGCATCTACTCCGGCGCGCTCCCCCTGACGCTCGACCCCGCGTCGCCGGGGGACGGGCTCATCTCCGTGGCGGACGGCGACCAGGTCGTCGTGTCCAGCGAGGAGGCGGACGTCGAGCGCACCGTCTTCGTGGACTGCCTGGGCCCGACGCTCTCCGGCTTCGAGGTCAGCCAGATCACGATGGACTCCGCGGTCCTGTACTGGGAGACGAACGAGCCGGCGGACGGCCTCGCGGAGTGGGACGGCGGCAGCAACGACGACGCGGTCGTCGACTACGACCACCTCGTCGTGGCCCTCGATCTCGAGCCCTGCACCACCTACCGCGCCACCTTCACGTCGACGGACGCAGTCGGCCACGCGAACACCGTCGTCGACGCCCTCGCCTGGGCCACGCCGGGTGACCCGTCCGTCGTCCCCGAGGACGCCCCCGACGACGCCGATCCCTGCGACCCGACCACCTGGGTCGACGAGCCGGACCCCACCCCCGGCGACGACGACGACGCCACCGGCTCCTTCCGGGACGACGGCGGCTTCTCTGGCAGCGGCTGCGGCGGCTGCGAGGGCAGCGGGACCCTCTCCCTGCTGCCCCTGGCGCTGCTCCTGCCCCTGCGACGGCGGCGGAGCTACTCGGAGTAGACGCAGCGGACGCCAGCCCGCTCGGCGTCCCAGGCGGTGGCCGCAGCTCCGCCCACCACCCCGGTCTCGTCCCCGTCCGCGATCCACTCGGCCGCGTCCAGGTCCTCGACGCCCCAGACACTGGCCCTCGACGGCTGCGTCCCCACGGGCCCTCGGTGCTCCCTGGCGACCGGTGGCGCGCCCCGGTCCCGCGCGTCCTCCGCCACCGTGTCGAGCGGCTCCACCGGGCGCGGTGGCGCGCTCCACAACCCCTGCGCGACCCCGGCGGCCACCCGCTCGCTCCGGCGTGCGAGCCGCCCCCCGCGCCAGGCGCAGAACGCCCTCGCCTGCCCCGCGTCGACCCGGGCGGGGAGCTGACTGCGCCCGACCGGACCGCCGGTGCACCCCCCGTCCTCGACGCACTCGACCCACGCCCGCTCGCTCGCGGGGACGCTGTCGATGACGAACTCCTCGTCGCGGGCCGCCCGATCCGCGCCCAGCCACCCCCCGTCCACCAGCCCGGCCGGGATCGTGGGGCGCTCGCCGCCGCGCACGCACGGGTGCCGCTCGCCGCTCGCGAAGCGCCCATCGCTCAGGAGCAGCACCCGCGGGAGCCCCGGGTCCGAGCGCCGCACCTGCTCGGTCTCTCCCGCGGCGCAGAATCCCGCCGTCCACCTCCGGCGGCGGTCGGGGGACGTGGGGCGCCAGGCGATCCAGTCGTCGCCGGCGCCGAGCAGCCTCCCCGCCGCGGGGACCGCCCGCGCCTCCTCGATCTGGCTCGGCCCTCCCTGGACGTAGAGGATCTCGCCGTCCCCGGGCCGGTCGCCCCCGAGGACGAGGGGGAGCAGCAGCTCCTGCCATGGCTGCTGCGCCGTGAGGTCTCCGGCCATCGCGCGCAGGTCCCGCTGGTCGACGCCGCCGGTCGCCAGCAGCCTGCCGACCCGATCCAGGTGGTCCGCGCGGATGGGCACCTCGGCCTCCGTCACACGGTCCTGTCGGCTCTCGACCCCGCGCACCGCGATCCAGGCCGTCCCCACCACCGCCGCGCCCACCGCGACCGCACCCAGGACGCGGCTCAGTTCGAGGAGGCGCCGCCCGCCCAGTGCCATGCCCGCTCCCGCGACCATCGCGCCGAAGGGGAGCAGGGGCGTCGCATGCCACGGCTTCGTGTGCGCGACCCAGACCGACAGGCCCGCCCCGAGGGGGACCGCGAGCGCGAGGCCGAGGGCGGCGAGCCCGAGCGGCCGTGCGCGGCCGGATCCGAGCCCGACGAGCGCGAGGCCGACGGCGGCGGACAGGGCGAGGCCGGCCGGATCGACGAGCCCGCCGGTGAACCCACGCACCCCGTCGACCGCGGTGAAGTCCTGCTCTCCCACCACCTCGCGCATGCGGTCGAGCAGGGCGCCGGACGCTTCGTAGGGGTAGAGGACCTCGGGCGGCGCGGTGAGGAGCAGCCCCACGTGCGGAGCCATCAGCGCCAGGGCCGCCCCGACCGCCAGGGCCGCCGCCCCCCGGTCGCCGCGGCGCCAGGCCACGACAACCGCGATCGTCCCCACCCCCGCGAGGGCCAGGGCGTACGGCGTGTTGAACACGCTCATGGTCGCGCCGATCCCGAGGGCGAGCCCCGAGAGCCGGGGGCGCACCCCGCGCAGCAGCCCGGCCACGCCGAGGGCCATGAGCGCCGCCCACTCCACCGCGATGTAGCCCTGGTGGGTCCCGCTGATCACGTGCCCCAGGCGCTCGTCGAAGGACAGCACCGCCGCCGCGAGGAAGGGGCCCGCGAGGCCGCCAGGACCGTCTCGATCGTCCCCCAGGAGGGCGCGCGCTGCGAAGAACGCGGCCAGGGGGACCCAGCACTGGAGCCACGCGCGACGGAGCGCGTGCTCGACCCACGACTCCATCCCCGCCACCAGCGGGACGAAGGACAGGTCGCGGCCCCAGCCGTGGACCGCGGTGCCGAGCGGCCAGAGGTCCCCCGACAGCACGCGAAGCGCGCCGCGGACGGGGTCCACGAAGTCGGTCGCCATCCCCCGCGCCGGGGCGACGGGCAGGCTCAGCAGCGCGTGCAACACCACCAGAGCCGCGGCGACGCCGAGGACCGCCAGCGTGGAGCCCCCGTTGCCGGTGCTACGGTCCATGGCGATGAGCCGCGCCCGCAGTCGCGCGATGCAGCTGGCGGGCCACGCCCGACAGATCATCCTGCACCGCCACATGTTCGCCCCGTCGACGCTGGCCGCCGACGTGTTCCGCTTTCCGGTGGAGCGCTACCTGCTCCGAGACGGCCGCGCGTCGTGGCCGCTGAGCATCACGCTCGTGGTGCGCAGCGAGTGCAACGTCCGCTGCGTGATGTGCCACTCGCTGGAGATCCTCGACAGCAAGGTCCCGTACATGACGATGGACCAGCTGCGGACCTTCGTGAGCCACCTCGGTCCCCGCCACAAGCGCCCGAACATCCTGCTGACGGGCGGCGAGCCGACGCTCCGCAAGGACATCCTCGACGTCGTCGAGCTGTTCAAGAGCGAGGGCGTGCCGGTGGGCATGGTGACGAACGGCACCCTGCTGCCGTCGGAGCGCATCGACCGGCTGATCGAGCTCGACCTGGAGTGTCTGACCTTCTCGTGCCATGGGCCTCAGGAGGTGCACGACGAGATCATGGCGGTCCCCGGGAGCTTCGAGAAGATGACCACGGCGGCGAAGGAGTTCCTCCGCAAGCGGCGCCGGACCGTCGTCATCATCAACTGCGCCATCACCGAGCACAACACCGACCACCTGACGGAGGTGGTGAAGATCGCCGAGGATCTGGGCGCGGACGCGGTGCGGTTCGAGCACCTCAACTACGTGACCCCGGGCGAGCACGCTGCCCAGGACGGGGTGTGGAGCGACCTCGACGGCGACGGCGCCTACGTGAACAGCTACGTCCACGACAAGCCCGGCGTGAGCGCCATGGTGCCGGCGATCCAGCGCCTGACGGACATGCGGGCGTCCATCCCCGTGCTCCTCAAGCCGAACCTGCGCGGCCGGGAGATCCCGTCCTGGTACGGCGGCGACGGCGCCCAGCGGCGGCACTGCACCTTCCCGTGGCGGTCCCTGTTCGTCACCGCGCAGGGCGACGTGATGCCCTGCCAGTTCCTGCACTACAAGGTGGGGAACCTGCTCGAGCAGCCCATGGAGGAGATCTGGAACGGCGAGCGCTTCGTGCGGTTCCGCCGGGAGATCGCTAAGGGGCTGTTCCCCGCCTGCGCCCGGTGCTGCAAGCTCTGAGGGCCCGCGCGCCGGTCAGCCCTCGAGCAGAGCCTTCAGCCTCGCCAGGTCCTTCGTCGTCGCAGCCTTCATCTGCATCGACATGAGCGGACCCGTCAGGCGCCCGAAGAACCCCTTCGGCTCGCCCTGGTTGCGCAGGACCATGCGCGTCCGCCCGTCGCCCGCGTCGGCCCACGTGTAGGTGGTCGTCATGGGGAACGGGGAGTCGACCGCGCTCATCACGATCCTCTCGCCGGGCACGAGCTCCTCGATCACGTAGGTGTACTCGATGCGCTTGCCGAGGAACTCCGCTGCGCGGGCGACCTTCGTGCCCACCACCGCGGGCTTGTCGCTCAGCCACCGCACCTCCTTGATGTTCACGTACCAGGACGTGTCGTTGTCGGGGTCGCAGCAGTAGGCCGCGACCTCGCTGCGGGGGCGGTCGATCTCGGTGGTGACGGTGACGTCGACGGGCATGACGAGCTCCGGGCCGGAAGGCGGTGCATGGGGGATCCGAGACCCCTCGACCGACGCGTCATCGCGCCGACACCGAAGACCCTAGGTGGATCGAAGGGTCGAATCTGTGGCGTAATCTCAAACGCATTGTTCGAGAATCAGAACAGTTCGTCCCTCGATGACCTCGCGATCTTCGAGGCCGTCGTCCGCCTCGGCAGCTTCACCGCCGCCGCATCCGAGCTCCAGCTCGCCAAGTCCACGGTCTCCACGCGGGTCTCCCGGCTGGAGGAGTCGCTGGGCGTCCGGCTGCTGCAGCGCTCGACGCGGTCGGTGCGGCCCACCGAAGAGGGCGCCCGCTTCCGGGTCCACTGCGCGCGGGTCGTCGCCGAGGCGCGCGCCGCCGTCGACTCGCTCCACGGCGTCGCCGACGAGCCGGTCGGGACCCTGCGCGTCACCTGCCCCCGCCTGTTCGCCTACGCGTTCCTCCAGCCCGTCGTCGCCGAGTACCTCCGCCGCCACCCGCGCGCGGACGTCCAGCTGCACCTCGCCGAGCGTCCCGCCGACCTCATCGCGGACGGGTTCGATCTCGCCCTGCGGATCGGCGTGCCCGAGGACAGCTCGCTCGTCGTGCGCCGGCTCGGCGCGGCGCCCATGGTCTTCGTGGCCTCCCCCGCCTACCTCGCCGGCCGGACCCCCACGGTCGACACGCTCGACGCGCACGACGTCATCGGCGTGTCCCGCGGGGGGCCGGTGGCGTGGCCGGTCGCCGACGGAGACGAGATCCGCGTCGTCCCGCTGCGTCCCCGCCTCCAAGTGAACTCGCTCGTGGTGGCGCGGGACGCCGCGCTCGGAGGGCTGGGCGTCGCCTTCCTCCCCCGGTTCCAGGTCCGCGACGATCTGGCCTCCGGCGGGCTGGTCGAGGTGCTCGCCGGCTCCGCGCCCGCTCCGATGCCGGTGTGCGCGCTCTATCCGAGCCGCCGCCTGCTCTCCCCTCGCGTGCGCGTGTTTCTCGACCTCCTCATCGAGGCCACCCGCGCCGCGCCGCCCTGGGACACCGCCGATCCGTAGCCGGCGTCAGCTGAAGCGCACCACCTTGACCATGTTGGCGACGCCCTTCAGCTCGGTGAACCCGGCCACGACGATCACCTCGTCGCCCGCCTGCAGGTAGCCCTTGTCCTTCAACACCTGCTCCGCCTGGGCGAGCATCGCGTCCGAGTTGCCGGGGAACGCCATCCGCACCGGGACCACGCCGCGGTAGAGGCACATGGCGCGCTCGGTCTTCGCGTGGGGCGTCATCGCGAAGATGGTGGTCCGCGCGAAGGTGCCGGCGAGGAGCCGCGCCGTTCTCCCCGACAGCGTGAAGACGATGATCGCCTTGTAGTTGCCCTCCCGGGCGATGCTCGCCGCCGCGTGCACGATGGACACCGTGATGGGGGGCTCGTCCACGTCCGCGATGCGCAGGTGCTCCGTCCACTCCATCCACGGCTCGACCTCGCCGCAGATGCGGTCCATCACCCGGACCGCCTCCACCGGGTACTTGCCCGCCGCCGTCTCGCCGCTGAGCATCACCGCGTCGCAGCCGTCGAGCACCGCGTTCGCCACGTCGGACGCCTCGGCGCGGGTGGGGCGGGGGTTGCCGGTCATGGACTCGAGCATCTGGGTCGCGACGATGTCGAGGACGCCGCGCCGGTTCGACTTCCCGAGCATCTCCTTTTGGAGGATCGGCACCTTGTAGTTGCCCACCTCCACGGCGAGGTCGCCGCGGGCGACCATGATCCCGTCCACCTCGGTGAGGATGCTGTCGAGGTTGTCGACCGCCTGGGGCTTCTCGATCTTCGCGATGATCGGCAGGCGCAGCTTGAGCTTCGCCATCTCGTCCTTCAGATCGCGGATGTCGTCCGCGGTCTGGACGAAGCTGAGCGCCACGTAGTCGACGCCGAGGTCCAGCGCGCCCGCCAGATCGTTGCGGTCCTTCTGGGTCAGGGCGGGCAACGAGACCTGGCAGTCCGGCAGGTTCATCCCCTTGCGGGTCTTGAGCGTGCCGCCGACCACCACCTCGGTGTGGACCACCCTCTCCCCGTCGATGTCGGTGACGATGAGCTCCATGAGGCCGTCGTCGATGAGGATGCGGTTGCCGACCGTCAGGTCCTCGGCGAGCCCCGAGTGCGAGCAGGTGATCCAGTCGTCCCGTCCCTCGGCGTCACCAGGGACGATGCGCAGCTTCGCCCCCTGCACCAGCTCCATCGTCCCGTCCACGAGGTAGCCCGAGCGGATCTTCGGTCCGCCCAGATCGAGCAGGGTCCCCACCGGGCGTCCAGACAACCGCGCCACCCGGCGAAGGTTGTCCACCGGCATCTCCAGCTCGGCCGGGTGCTTGATGTGGGAGCAGTTGAGGCGGGCGATGTTCATGCCGGCTTCGAGCAGCCCGCTCATCACCCCGGGGCTCATGGACGCCGGGCCGAGGGTGCAGATGATCTTCGTACGTCGCATCTCAGTTCCCCTCCGTGGGCGCTGCTTCGCTGGCTCCTTCGGGGGCCGCCGCCTCGTCGGCGCTCGCCTCCCGGTGGCGGGCGGCCGACTGCGCCAGCATCTCCGCCATTCCCTTGACCTCGCCGGTCATCTGGAGCGCCCAGTGGTCGACGTCGTCGCGGACCATCGCGGTCACCGCGTACTTGGTCAGCTCCGCCCCGTTCGCCTCCATGCGCAGCTCGTAGACGACGAACGCCTCGCCGGGCTCCTTCCCGAAGGCGACCCCCTGCTCCTCCATGGTCGCCCCTTCCATCGCCTCGGCGACCCCGGGGTTCATGGCCACGATCGCTTCCATGAAGGCGCCGAAGAACTGGGCGTCGTTGAGCGTCGCGAGCTCGTCCACTTCGAGGCCCAGCATCAGCTTGCCGACCGTCGTTCCGTCGCCGCCGTCCGTGGCGAACACCGGCTCCATCATCCCGCGCAGGGACGTGAGCGCGCTCGCGTCGAAGTACGTGGCGGCGGTGTTCCAGTCGCTGCGCACGACCGCGGCGATGTACTGCTGGTGCGTCTCCAGGATCTGCGCCTCCTGCGCGGCCCGGTCCGGCTTCTTCTTGCCGGCGAGAGCGGAGGTGGGGAGCAGGAGCGCGATGAGCAGGAGCCACGGGGTCGGGGAGCGCATGCCCGCACGGTAAACGACTCGGCGCCGCTGCGACGCCCTGCGCGGGTGGTCTGACCCGCCCGTCAGCTTCCTGACACCCCTCGGGGCCGATCGCCCGTCGCGATCCCGACGCCGGACCTGGGGCCCGCCGATCGCCCAGTGATTCATTGCCTGATCGATCGACGGGATCCCACCTGGCACGGCTGCTGCACTCCTCCCGACCGAACGTCTGGAGGTCCAGCATGTCGAACCCCCTCTTCAACCCGCTCGTCGGTGACCTGCAGCAGGTGCTCACCCTGCGCATGCAGCAGCACGGGCTCGGCGCGAGCAACCTCGCGAACGCGAACACGCCGAACTACCGGGCGAAGTACATCGACTTCGAGTCCGCCCTCGCCGACGTCTTCAGCGACGACGTCGGGGGGCCCGGCCTCCTGGAGCCGGAGATCCTCACCCGCGCTCCGGACCCGCAGGCGGCGGATGGGAACTCGGTGAACGCCGAGGAGGAGATGACCCGGCTCACGGGGAACAACCTGCAGTTCAACGCCACGGTCGAGGTCCTCTCCCGCCAGCTCGCCCTCATCGAGTACGGCGCCAGCGACGGGGGCCGGTGATGGACCTGCTCGGCATCCTCCAGGTCTCCGGGAACGGCCTCAGCGCCGAGCGCACCCGGATCCAGACCGTCAGCTCGAACATCGCCAACGCCGAGACCACCCGCACTGCGGACGGCGGCCCGTACCGGCGCAAGGTCCCCGTCTTCACCGCCGTCGAGGTGGGCGACGGCTTCGGCGGGGTCCTCGGCAGCAAGCTCGCCCAGCCCGTGGTCACGGACGTCATCGAAGACCAGACCCCGTTCCGCACCATCCAGGACCCGAGCCACCCCCACGCCAACGAGGACGGGGTCGTCGAGCTCCCCAACGTGGAGGTGGTCAAGGAGATGGTGGACATGATCAACGCGTCGCGCGCCTACGAGGCGAACGTCACGGCCATCTCCGCCACGAAGAACATGGCGCTCAAGGCCCTGGAGATCGGCAAGTGAGCGGCATCGGCCCCGTCGGCGGGGGGTACTCGGCCATCCTCGCTCGCGCCGCCGCCCGCCGCACCCAGCACGGTGCCAAGTCGGTCAGCGCGCCCACGCGCCACAAGCTGCCCGTCGCGGACACGAAGAGCTTCGCCCCCGGCGCGGCCAGCGTCGGCCGCTCGGTGCAGCCGGCGGCGACGGGGCTGCAGTCCCTCGTCGAGGGCGTCCACGAGACCCAGGCGCACGCCGACAAGATGGTCCTCGACCTCGCCAGCGGCGCCGAGGTGAACATCCACAACACGATGGTCGAGCTCGAGAAGGCCGACATCGCCCTCAAGTACACCGTCCAGCTCCGCAATCGAGCGCTCTCGGCCTACGAAGAGCTCATGCGGATGCAGGTCTGACGGGGAGTCCTGACGCATGGATCAGCTCCTTCAGCGGGCCCGGGCCTTCCGGGCCTGGTTCCTCGCCCTCGAGCCGGCGCGACGCCTGTGGCTCCTCGCCATCGGCGGCCTCGGCCTCGCCGGGCTCGTGATCGCCTGGCAGGTCGCCACCTACGAGCGCCTCGTGCCCGTCGTGGACACGCCGATGGACACCACCACCACCCACGCGATCGTCGAGCACCTCAAGTCCATCGACGAGGTGTACGACGTCGAGGAGGGGACGGGGCGCGTCCTCGTGCGGGACCACCGGGTGGCGGACCTGCGTGTCTCCCTCGGTGGTCAGGGCCTCGTCAGCGACAAGACGGTGGGCCTGGAGCTGTTCGAGGAGAGCCGCTTCGGATCGACTCGGTTCGTGGAGCACATCCGCTACGTGCGCGGCCTGCAGGGGGAGGTCGAGCGGGCGCTGAACAGCTTCGACTCGGTGCGCAGCAGCAAGGTGCTGTTGTCCCTGCCCGAAGACGCCCTGTTCGAGGAGGACCAGGAGCCGCCGTCGGCGTCGGTGTACGTCGATCTGGTCGCGGGACGGACGCTGTCGAAGCACGAGGGGGCGGAGCTCGCGGAGATCGTCGCCAATGCGGTGCCGCGGCTGGACGTGAGCGCCGTCCAGATCATGGACAGCGAGATGCGGGTGTTGCACGCCTCGGAGGAGTCCGAGGGCGAGGCGGGCGCGGCGTCGTCGCTGGCCAGCCTCCAGCGTGAGCACGAGCGCAACTACAAGCGCGAAGTGGAGCGGATCCTCGAGCGGGTCCTCGGGCCCGGCCGGGTCGTCGCGCGGGTGAACGTGGTGCTCGACAACGCCGAGCGGACCGTGGCCCAGCGCAAGCTCCACGCGGAGCAGGCGGTGGCCGTGCAGAGCAACACGAAGGAGAAGACGGAGCGGGGGGGCGGGGTGTCCGGGATTCCGGGGACCGGGACGAACGTGAAGGGTGCCCAGGTCCAGCAGGGGGTGACGGGCCCGAGCAAGGAGAGCTCCGAGAGCACGGAGAACGCGGCCTACGACGTCCCCCACACGACCACGACCGAGGCGACGCTGCCCGGCGGGATCAAGTCGATCACCGCGGCCGTGCTCGTCGATGGGGCGTGGAAGAAGCCCGAGGGGGCCGAAGACGGCGCCGAGCCCGAGTACGTGGCCCGGACCGAGCAGGAGCTGGCGTCCTACAAGTCGCTCGTCGCGGGGGCGCTCGGCATCAAGCCCGACGCGGTCACCGTGGTGAACCAGCCGTTCGCGAAGGTCGAGGTGCCCGCGGCGCCGAAGACCACCGGCTTCGTCCTGGGTCCCCAGACGCGGTCCCTCATGCGGTACGGCTTCGCGCTCCTGGCGCTGCTGCTGACCTTCGGGTTCATCGTCCGGCCGGTGATGCGGCAGGTGATTGTCCCGACGGACCCGGAGGTGCCGGGCGAGCTGGAGGACGGCGTCGCTGGTGCGCTCGCCGCGCCCGCGGAGCAGGAGGACCTGGCGGATCTGTTGGGCCGCATCAGCTCCGGGAATGACCACATCACGCGGGACGAGGTCAGCCGGCTCGTGTCCTCTGACCTGACCCACTCGCTCGTCACGCTCCAGTCGTGGCTTTCGGACGAGGAAGGCTGAACCATGGGTACGACCGACGTCGGCGCCGACATCTCCCACCTGAGCGGGCCCGAGCGCGCCGCGATCCTCGTCATGTACCTCGAAGAGGACACGGTGAGGTCGCTGTTCGAGCGCATGAACGAAGCCGAGATCCGGAGCATCGGACATGCCATCTCCGGGCTGAGTCGGGTGGAGCCCGACGTGATCCAGGCCGTGATCTCCGAGTTCGCCGACGACCTGGGCCGGTCGCTGTATCTGCGGGCGCAGGGGCGGGCCTACCTGGAGAGCGTGTTCCCCCAGGTGCTCGGGGAGGAGCGCGCCCACCGGATGCTGCGGTCCATCGAGCCCGTGTCGCGTGAGGGCTTCAAGGAGGTGTTGGGTCGCATCCAGCCCGGCGCCCTCGCGGCGCGGCTGGAAAAGGAGCACCCCCAGACCATCGCGGTGGCGTGCGCGGTCCTCGGGGCCGACATCGCGGCGCGGATCCTGCCGAACTTCGACATGGAGCTTCAGGTCGCCGTGGTCATGCGCATGGGTCGGCTCAAGCGCATCCCGCTCGAGCTCCTCGAGGACATCGAGGAGCTGCTGGGGTCCATCGATCTGGACGCCGGGACGCGGCACACGATGGCGGCCGACGGCAACAAGCTCGTCGCGGACACGCTGAACGGCCTCGTCGGAGAGAACAAGGACGAGCTGCTCGGCGCCCTGGCGATGCAGGACGAGTCCCTCGCGGGCGAGGTCACGCGCCACATGTTCGCCTTCAAGATGATGGCCACCGCGGACCCGAAGGGGATCCAGAGCCTGCTCAAGGAGGTCGAGCGCAAGGACCTGGCGCTGGCGCTCAAGGGAGCCGAGGGGCCGACGAAGGACGCGTTCTTCTCGAACATGTCCGAGCGGGCGGCGGGGTACCTCCAGGACGACATGGACGCGATGGGGCCGGTCCGGCTCTCGGACGTGGAGGAGGCCCAGCAGCTGATCATCGCGTGCGCTCTCCGCCTGGAGGACGAAGGCAAGCTCATGTTCCTCGGCGGCGAAGGCGGCGCTGGGGTGGTGGTGTAGCCGATGGGCTTCCGACCTCTCTTTCAGGTCCAGGGGGCGGAGGAGGCGTTCGAGCCTCTGGCCGCGCTGTCGGCGGAGTCGGCTCCCGGCGGGTTCCGGCCGTTGGTTCCGGGGCGGCTCGGGGCCAGAGCCGCCGACAGGGACGAGACGACCGAGGCCGCAGTCGTACGGGGCGGCGACCCGGGGGATGCAGGGGTGCCCGTGGAGGCCGCCGGTCCCGAGCTCCTCGACCTGTCCCCCGCCGACGTCGAGGTCGAGCCCGCTGACGATGCGGAGGATGCGAGCGCCCTCGCCGGGGGCGGCGAGTCGGAGCCCGGGGAGGACGTCGCGCTGCACAAGGCCTACGACGAGGCCTACGCGATGGGCCACGCCGAGGGGCTCGAGGCCGGCAAACAGGAGGTGGCGGCGCGGCTGGAGCGGCTCGACGCGGTCCTCGCGGAGCTCGCGACGGCGCGGCAGCAGCTCTTCGCGTCCGCGGCGGCCGACGTGGCGAGCGCCGTGGTGCACATCGCCCAGGCGGTGGTCCAGCGGGAGCTCGCGGTGGACAGCAGCGGTGTGGCGCGTCTCGTGACCTCGGTGATCGACCACCTCCAGCCCGACGAGGAGATCGTGGTCCGGGTCGCGCCCGAGGACGAGATGCTCATACTCGAGGCGGCGCCGGGGCTCCTCAACCAGCTCGGGCGGAACGGTTCGGTCGCGGTGCTCGCCGACCCGGACCTTCACCCCGGCGGGGCGACCGTCGAGACGAAGCTCGGGGCCATCGACGCCTCCGTGGAGACCCGGTTCGCCGCCTTTGCGGACGAGGTCGAGGCCTGGAAGCTGACGGAGGCCCCCCATGCGGTCTAGGGCGGGAACGACGGGGGCACCGGCGCGGTTGGGGACCCCGCAGCTGCTCGCGCGGCTTCGGGACGTGCAGCCCCTCGTGTTCGAGGGTCAGGTCACCCAGGTGGTGGGGACGGTGATCGAGGCCGAGGTGCCCGGCGCCGCCCTGGGGACGGTGTGCGAGGTGGACTGCGCCCGCGGCGATGCCGTCCTCGCGGAGGTGGTGGGCTTTCGCGGCGCGCGGAACCTGCTCATGCCGTACCGGGACCTGCACGGGGTGGGGCACGGCAACCGGGTCCGGCCCGTGCGTCGGGAGCACACCGTGGCCGCGGGGCCCGAGCTGCTCGGGCGGGTGCTCGGGCCGATGGGGACCCCGATCGACGGCAAGGGCCCCATCAAGGCGGTGGGCCGCGCGCCGCTGCACCGATCCCCGCCGGACCCTCTGGTGCGGAGCCGGGTCAACGAGCAGCTGGCGACGGGGGTGCGGGTCATCGACACGATGCTTCCGCTGGGGAAGGGCCAGCGCGTCGGGATCATGGCCGGCACGGGGGTCGGCAAGTCGACGCTCCTCGGGATGGTCGCCCGCCAGGTGAGCAGCGACGTCAACGTCATCGCGCTCATCGGCGAGCGCGGACGCGAGGTCCGGGAGTTCATCGAGGAGATCCTCGGCGAGGAGGGCATGGCGCGGTCCGTCGTGGTGGCGGTGACGGGCGATGCGTCGCCGATCCTGCGGGTGAAGGGCGCGCTCGTGGCCACGGCCATCGCCGAGGGGTTTCGGGACGATGGCCTCGACGTGATGCTGATGATGGACAGCGTCACCCGGCTGGCGATGGCCCAGCGGGAGATCGGTCTCGCCGCGGGAGAACCTCCCACGTCCCGGGGATACACGCCGTCGGTGTTCGCGATGCTGCCCCGGGTCCTCGAGCGCTGCGGGAACGACGCGCAGGGGTCCCTGACCGGCATCTACACGGTGCTCGTCGAGGGCGACGACATGAACGACCCCATCGCGGACGCGACACGCGGGATCCTCGACGGCCACATCGTGCTGACGCGGGAGCTCGCGGCGCGGAACCACTTCCCGGCCATCGACGTCCTCCGCAGCGTGTCCCGGGTGATGAAGGACATCGTCGTCCCCGAGCAGGTGCGGGACGCGGGCGAGCTGCGGGACGTCCTGGCGACGTTCCAGGACGCCGAGGAGCTCGTGAACATCGGGGCGTACAGGGCGGGGTCGAACCCCGCGATCGACCGGGCTCTCGAGCTGATCGGGCCCGTCCGGCAGTTCCTGCGTCAAGGAGTCGACGACGTGGCGTCCCTCGACGACGGGCTCATGGGGCTCGCCGAGCTGGCGATGGCGGCGCGCGCCGAGGCGACGTCGGTCGAGGAGGACGAGGGATGACCAGCGCCCGACTCGCGCGGCTGGTCCGCCTCAAGAAGCTCGCCGAGGAGGCGCGCGCCACGGAGTTGGCGGAGCGCAAGGCGGCGCTGGGAGAGGCGGAGGCGGAGCTCGACCGGACGCTGGCGGCGGCGGAATCGAGCGACGGCGCCCTCGTGGCGAGCGCGTCCGGCTCCGAGGTCGAGGCGCTGGCCCGGTATCGGGAGCACCTGGCACACCAGATGCACCAGCAGCGGGCGGAGATCGCCCGACGCGCCGAGGTGGTGCGGGCTGGGGAAGACGCAGTGCGTGAGGCCTGGTCCTCGCGCCGCAGCCTCCAGAGCGCGCAGGAGCGGGCGGAGGCGAGAGAGGACGACGCGGCCCGCCAGCAGGAGCGTCGCGAGATGGACGAGCTGGCGCTGAATCGCCGGGGGAGGAGGGAGTGATCATGGTCCGACGCATTGCCCTGGCGCTCGCCCTCCTGTGCGTGCTGTTCCCCAGCGGTCCGGCCGTCGCCGAGGAGGAGCAGTCGCTGCTCGACAAGGTGCTCAACCGGGAGAAGCCGCTGCGGGACCCACTGCCGTGGGAGATCCCGCGGGCCGATGAGGCCACCTGCATGGTCGAGGAGCTGACCCTCCTGCGGGAGCTCCGCCAGAGGTCCGACGCGCTGGACGCGCGGGACGAGGAGCTGGACGCGCGGGAGGAGGCCGTCGTTCAGGTCGAAGAGCGGCTCGCCGAGGAGATGAAGCAGCTCGAGGAGATGCGGACGGCGATGCTCGCCTTCCTCGAGCGGTCCTCGACCATCAGCGCGGACAACGTGAAGGCGCTGTCGGCGATGGTGGACAAGATGAAGGCGCGCGAGGCGGCGTCGATGCTCGAGGGCATGGACGAGGACGTGGTCCTCGAGGTGTTGCGGAGCATCAAGGCGAAGCAGGCGGCGAAGATCCTCGGTGCCATGACACCCGCGGTGAGCCAGCGCCTCGGCGACCGCTTCACCCTCGTGCCGGACCCGCGCGACGGGCTCACCGCAGGGGCGTCGCCGTGATCGGGCCGCTGCGACCGCTCCTGGGGATGCTGTTCGGGACCCCGAAGGCGCCGACCGCCGACGTGGCGTTCGGGCTGCCCGTGGGGGTGGGCGGCGAGGGCCCGTCGGGGGATGTCGACGTGGCGTTCGGGCTGCCGTTCGAGGTCGAGGTCGAGGGCCCGCTGGAGGACGCGGACGGAGTAGAGCTGTCTGGGGAGGCGGTGGTTCCGGCGCAGGAGCAGGGGCCGTCTCTGCCGTCGGTGCCTGCGAGGGAGGTGCTCCAGGGCACGCTCCCCGAGGTGTGGGCGCCCGAGGCTGCCGCGCCGTCCCTCGCTGCCGCGCCGTCACCGGCGGCGTCACCGGCACCTCCCGCCGCGCCGTCCCTCGTTGCCACGCCGCTACTCGCTGCCGAGCCGCCACCCGCTGCCGCGCCGCTCCCGGCTGCCACGCCTCCGGTCGCCGTGCCGCCACCCGCTGCCACGCCTCCGGTCGCCGTGCCGCCACCCGCTGCCGCGCCTCCCGCCGTCGCCCGGCCTCCCGCCGTTGCCGCCCCGTCCCCCGTTGCCGGGCCTCCCGCCGACATGCCCGCGCCCGTCGCCGCCCCGCCGCCAGCAGTCTCACCGGCGCCCACCGCCCCGCCTCCCGCCGTCGCCGCGGAGCCGCTCCCCTCGGCGCCGGCCCCCACGGGCCCGACCACGGTCACGCCGGTCCCCCGCGCGGCGCGTCCCGTCGAGAGGCCGCTCCCGGCGGCCGAGGTCGTCCCCGCACGAGAGGAGGCCCCGTCGCCGGCCGCCACGCCTCAGGTCTCGGACCCCGCCGGGGCCGCCCCGCCCCCGGCGTCCGAAGCCACGTCCGAGACGCCGCCCCCCGCCGTC